>Ga0209172_10000034_pt1 | contig 392938 bp, 365 predicted proteins | sample LarsenN4metaG_FD_184113 | JGI IMG/M metagenome (GOLD analysis project Ga0209172, IMG submission 184113) | Hot spring sediment bacterial and archeal communities from British Columbia, Canada, to study Microbial Dark Matter (Phase II) - Larsen... ... | reverse complement strand
CGGGGGACAACATCAACATGAGTGTGGAGTTGATCACGCCGGTGGCCTTGGAAGCGGGCTCGCGCTTTGCCATTCGCGAAGGCGGCCTGACCGTTGGCGCTGGCGTCATCACGAAGGTGATTGACTAATTATGGCTAAGAAAGACGTTCGACCAATCATCACGTTCGCTTGCACCGAGTGCAAAGAACGCAACTATACATCTGAGAAAAACCGCCGGAACGATCCCAATCGGCTGGAAATCAAGAAGTTCTGCCCGCGGTGTAAGAAGCACGTGCTTCATCGCGAAGCAAAGTAAGTAGCTGAAATTGTTGAGAGTGAGTACAATCCCCCTCACTCTCATCTAGGCCAGTAGCTCAATTGGCAGAGTACCGCTCTCCAAAAGCGGGTGTTGGGGGTTCGAGTCCCTCCTGGCCTGCCTAGCTCTTCGAGACACCGCTGACCGTTGGCGGTGTCTCGGCTGTCTGTAAGGAAAGTAGTATGTCAACGAAAGCACAACCAGAAGTTAAAGAGCCAAGCGCAATCGTTAAGTTTTACCGCGAGACAAAGGGAGAACTCAGCAAAGTGGTTTGGCCTACTCGTCAAGAAGCGACCCGATTGACCATTATTGTGCTGTCGGTCATCATTATCAGCTCAACGTTTCTTGGTTTCTTTGACTGGTTATTCTCGGAAGCGTTCCGTCTGCTCGTGCAAGCCACGGGTGGTTAATCTGATTTGAAAGGTTAAGCCCGCATGTCCGATAAGAACGAAATGGACGACGAGCGTGAGCTGGAAAATGAAATGGAACTGAACGAAGCCCCGCCTGCTGAACCAGTGGAGGCCGAAGAAGTGGATTCCGCGCCGGAAACGGCGGCAGAGGCCCCAGCGGCGCACAGTGAGGATGGCCCGCAGTGGTATGTGGTTCATTGTTATTCCGGCCAAGAGAATAAAGTTCGGCATAACCTCGAACAACGCATCGCTTCAATGGGCATGAAGGGCCACATTTTGGATGTGATTGTGCCGACGGAGGAAGAGATTGAAGTCAAAGAAGGCAAGCGGCGGGTGATTGAGCGCCGGGTCTTTCCGGGCTATATCTTGGTGCAGATGATTTTGAGCGAAGACTCATGGTACGTGGTGCGCAATACGCCGGGCGTGACCGGTTTTGTAGGCATGGGCAACACGCCCACCCCTCTACGCCCGGAAGAAGTAGGGCAGATTTTGCGCCGGATGGAAGCCGAAGCGCCTAAGGTCAAGGTCACCTACAAGCAGGGCCAGAAGGTTCGAATTATTGACGGGCCGTTCAACGATTTCATTGGCACCGTATCGGAAATTGACATGGATCGCACCAAAGTTCGGGTGATGGTTTCGTTTTTCGGTCGCGAAACGCCGGTAGAATTAGATTTCTTACAGGTTGAGAAAGTTTAGTTTCGTGAAAAGTAAGGCGTGAAACGGAACCAAACGCTTCACGTCTTGCGTTTCACGTTTAGTGTGGGAGGCCGCATCAATAATTTGGCCGCTAACACCACGAGGAGAATATCATGGCAAAGAAAGTCAAAGCAGTTACCAAACTTCAACTGGAGGCCGGGAAGGCCAACCCCGCGCCGCCCGTCGGCCCGGCCCTCGCCGGGTTCGGCATCAACATCATGGCCTTCTGCAAGGAATACAACGCCCGCACGTCTAATCGCCCGGGCGAGGTGATTCCGGCTGAAATCACCGTTTACACAGACAACTCCTTCACCTTTATCCTCAAAACGCCGCCGACCGCCTTTTTACTACGCAAAGCGGCTAAAGTGGAAAAAGGCTCCGGCCAACCCAACCGGAACAAGGTGGGCAAGGTAACGCGCGCGCAAGTGAAGGAAATTGCGGAGATCAAGATGAAAGACTTGAACGCGATTGACTTGGAAGGCGCGATGAAGCAAGTGGAAGGCACCGCCCGCAATATGGGTTTGGTGGTAGAAGGCTAAATTCGTTATTTGTTAGTGAACTAACAAGTAACCTAATCTGTGGGAGGGCTTGCCAAGCGCAACCCGTTTGAACCACAAGGAGAATAAAAATGCGTAAACATGGAAAAAAGTACCGCGAGCAAGCCGCAAAGGTGGAGCCAAACAAGCTCTACCCCCCGCGTGAGGCTGTGGCTTTAGCCAAAAATACATCATATTCCAAATTTAACGGTACGGTGGAAGCTCACTTCCGCTTGGGTGTTGACCCGAAGTATGCGGACCAAAATGTGCGGGATGTGGTAGTTCTGCCGCACGGTTTGGGTAAGACCATCCGCGTGCTAGTGTTTGCGGAAGGTGAGGGCGCCCGGATTGCAAGAGAAGCCGGCGCGGAGCATGTGGCTGATGATGAGCTTATTAAGAAAATTCAAGAGGGCTGGGCGGAATTTGATGTGGCCATTGCCACGCCGGAGTTGATGGGTAAAGTAGGCCGGTTGGGCCGTGTGCTTGGCCCGCGTGGTTTAATGCCCAATCCTAAAACCGGCACCGTAGTGTCCGCCGCCGATTTGCCGCGGGCGATTAAGGAATCCAAAGCGGGCCGCGTGGAATTCCGCGTGGATAAAACCGGTAATTTACATGTGCCGATTGGCAAAGTGAACTTTAGCGAACAACAGTTATTCGATAACTTTGCCACGTTGTTGGCCGCAGTCGTGAAGGCCAAGCCGGCTTCGGCCAAGGGTGTTTACCTGCGCAAAATTGTGGTGACGGCTACCATGGGCCCGGGCGTTAAAGTGGACCCGAACGCGGCCACCTCCACAGAAGTGGCCTAATCAGGTAAAATCCGCGCGCTGACGGGAACAATTTCAGCGCCTTCGCCAGAGACAGCAAGCAGTGGTTTTACCACAGAAGACTTGCCGAGGTGGAGACGGACAGTGGCGCAAGCAATGCACTTGCTTGTTTTCTGAACGTCTTTACTTTGTCTCTGGCAAGTAAAGACGTTTTTATTTGTACAAAACCGCCTCGGAAGGAGGTGAATGGAAATTGGCAATCACGAAAGAACGCAAAACTGAATTACTGAACGAGTATCTCGAACTGATTCAAAAGAGTCAGGGCCTGATCTTGGTTGAGTATCGCGGCCTTAACATGAAAGGGATGGACCCCCTCCGCCGAAAAGTGCGAGAGGCGCAGGGTGAACTGCATGTGGTTAAGAATACACTCGCGCAAATGGCTCTCAAACAAACCGGCAATCCGGTGCCTGAAAACATGTTTGCGCAAACCACGGCGGTAGCCTTCGCTTTTAGCGACCCGCCGGCGGTGGCCAAAGCCCTGACGACTCTCGCCAAAGACTCGGAGTTTCTCAAAGTAAAGGGCGCTTTGCTGGGTAATGCTGTGCTTAGCGCGAAAGATGTAGAAGCTTTGGCCGAGATGCCGCCCATGCCGGTGCTTCGCGCCCAATTGCTCGGCCTAATCTCCACCCCAGCCTCGCGTTTGGTTGGTGTGGTGGCCAGCGGCGTACGCCAAGTGGTGAACGTGGTGAAAGCCTATGCGGACAAGGATGGCGCCGAAGCGCCCGCCGCCGCCTAGCGCGTAATTTGATATGGACATCAAATTGCGCTTTGAAATTGACAATCTAAAATCGAAGGAGATTTGACAATGGCTGACCTGAATAAACTGGTCGAAGAACTGAGCGGTCTGTCCGTGATGGAAGCCGCGCAACTGACCAAATTGCTTGAAGAGAAATGGGGCGTGTCTGCCGCGGCTCCCGTAGCGATGGCGGCAATGCCGGTGGCGGGCGCCGCTGGCGGTGCGGCCGCCGCCGCTCCGGTAGAAGAGAAGACTGAATTCACCGTGGTGCTCAAGAACGTAGGTGATAAGAAGATTGACGTCATTAAAGTCATTCGCCAGCTCACCAACCTCGGCCTGAAGGAAGCCAAGGATATGGCGGAGGCCGCCAATTCCAAGGTGCTGGAAGGTGTGGGCAAGGATGCGGCGGAAGACGCCAAGAAGAAGCTCACCGAAGTGGGCGCAACCGTAGAATTGATCTAAGCCCAAAACTTGCATGACCGACTAGGCCGCTGGAGCTAGCCTCTGGCGGCCTAACATTTTAACGCCCCCAGCCTGCCGGGGGCCGGTTTACGGCTCACTCTTCCCTAAGCAACAATCTTTAATTTTAGTGCTATCATTTCCAACATAAACTTGAATGCTGATTTTAAACATCCTATGAGCAACGCAACCCGTATTCTTGTGATTGAAGATGAAGACCGCATCCGCCAATTCTTACAACGTGGCCTAACATTTGAAGGTTACCGCGTGGATTTGGCGGCCGATGGCCCCACCGGCCTAAGTTTGGCGCGTGAGAACCCGCCGGATTTGGTAATTTTGGATTGGATGTTACCCGGCATGGACGGCTTAGAAGTATGCCGCCGCCTGCGCACTGCCGGCGCCATGCCGGTGTTGATGCTCACGGCTAAAGACTCGGTGAGCGACCGTGTACAGGGTTTGGATGCTGGGGCGGATGATTACCTCGTCAAGCCATTTTCGTTTGATGAACTCTTGGCCCGTTTGCGCGCCCTCCTGCGCCGCGCCGCGCCCGCTCAGCCAGAAGTGATGCGGTTTGCCGATTTGACCCTCGATACCGGCACGCGCCAAGCTTTCCGAGGTGAACGCGCTATTGAATTAACCGCGAAAGAATATGAGTTGCTAGAGCTATTTTTGCGTAACCCCCGGCAAGTGCTCACCCGCGAAGTGATTTATGACCGCGTGTGGGGGTATGATTTTGGTGGGGAGAGTAACATTATTGAAGTTTATGTGCGCTACTTGCGGCAAAAAACCGAAGCCAACAACAGCCCCCGCCTCATCCATACCGTGCGTGGGGTGGGCTACGTTTTGCGGGAAGATTGAAAAAAACGTTTGCCGATTGGCGGCGGTTACTTAGCGAACACTTACGGATGATTTAGATCGGTTTCATACCTCAACGCTAAGTTGTATCTGTGGAAGCTTCACGCCAGCGCCCGGATGCAAACTCGGCGGCTACGACTTTGTCACTTCGCCTTCGCCTAACACTGTGGTATTCGGCAGTTTTGACCTTTGTGTTGTTCTTTTTTGGCGCAACGGTCTATAACTTTTTAGGCCTCACATTGGTCAATCAAATTGACCGGACGATTGAAATTGCTAAGGGTGAGGTGGAAAAAATCTTGGTTGTGGGGCGTTTGCTCAATACCCAAATTTTGCTTCCTCCACGTCTTGACGAACAAATCTCAGGCACCAACACCTTCGCACAGGTGTGGCGCGTAGATGGATCGCTAGCCGCGCAATCTCAGGAACTTGAAAACTTTAACGTGACGTATTCTCTGGATGAGGTGGGTTTGGCAACGGCTCAAGGCATCGGACGCACGGTGCAATTCAAAAACTCCCGCCTACGCGTTTATACCTACCCCATTTATGCCGAGCAGGAATTGGTGGGGTATTTGCAAATTGCGGCCCCCTTGCACCAAGTGGAAACGGCGCAAAACGTGTTGCTGGTGATTTTGGTGGTGAGCGGCGTAGCGGCGGTGTTGTTGGCCGCTGTGATCGGTTGGCTCTCGGCCAGCCGCGCACTACGGCCTATTAACGCCATTACGCAAACGGCTTTGCAAATTTCGCGCGCCGATGATCTTTCTCGCCGTATTGCCGTGAAAAACCCGAATGACGAAGTAGGCCGCATGAGCATTGCCTTCAATGAGACGCTCGAACGTTTGGAGCGGCAGTTCAACGCCCAGCGGCGCTTTTTGGCCGATGTATCGCATGAGCTTCGCACACCGCTCACGGCCATTCGTGGCAACGTAGAATTGATGCAACGCATGGGGGTGGCCGATCCGGACTCTCTGCAAGATATTCGCTCGGAAAGCGAGCGGATGACGCGCTTGGTAGGTGATTTGCTGGTCTTAGCGCAGGCTGACTCGGGTAATTTACCCTTAGACCGCAAGCCGTTGGATTTGGATGCATTATTGCTGGAAGTATGCCGTGAGGTGCAGGTATTGGCTGGCAATGTGCACGTATCTGTTAGCGAAATTGATCAGGCGCGAGTGATTGGCGACCGTGACCGGCTGAAACAAGTGGTGCTCAACTTGGTGACGAACGCCATCAAATACACGCCGGAAGGTGGCCGTGTAACGTTGGGGTTGAGCCAAGTTAAAAATTGGGCCCGCCTGACAGTCACCGATACCGGCATTGGCATTCCGGCAGATGAACTTCCCCGTATCTTTGATCGGTTTTACCGGGTAGATAAAGCCCGCTCGCGTGCAATGGGTGGGGCCGGGTTGGGGTTATCTATTGCGCAACGGATTGCGCAAATGCATAGTGGCCGCATTGAGGCCGCCTCTGAGGGCGTGAACAAAGGCACAACTTTTGCGCTGTGGTTACCGCTGGCCCCGGAAGCCAACAAACCGGCTGTCCCAGAGGCCGCTACACAACCCGTCAAACGCCGAAGTTTGCCTCTCCTTCGACGGCAATAAGGCGTTTACTGCCGAGCCGCCTGCGCGCATAAACTTGCGCCGCCTGCCCGTAACCACTCCTCCAAACGCGGGCTGGATGTTTGCCCGCTCACCGCATCCGCATAAATGCCCGTTGCCCAATACCAATAGCGTTGCGTTTCTTGTGGCCATGCGCTAAAAGCGCGTGTGATTTGCCCATGACCGCCGTTGTAACCGGCCAAGGCTAGGCCAACATCGCCCTTGGCCTTGCTCAACCCAAGCGCCAAGTAGGCCAATCCGCGTTGCGCGTTGGTATGCGGGTCTTGCATCGCTTCGCCCGCTTCAAAATGAAAGGGCATCACTTGAAATAACCCTTGCGCGCCGGAGCGTGAAACCGCACCGGCCCAGCCGCAAGACTCAATCTGCATCACTGTTGCCGCCAAGTTCGGGTCAAGCTGAAAGGGCGCGGCCCATTCAATAATTTGCTGGCTCCAGCGTTGCACCTCCGGCGTGAAGATGGGCGAGAGCGCGCTGGCGATAGTGGAGGGGGTGGCTGGTGCTTCGGCGGCTACGGCCTCCGACGGCAAAGCAAGCTTAACAACGGGCAAGCCGGTGGTCTGCATCACCATCCAACCCAGAATCATGCCGCCCACAAAAAAAACTTCCAATGGTAAAAGCCGGATAATCCATTTCTGCAAAAACATCGTTTATATCCTAAGGTGTTAACTTCATACTTGATATTGGCTCACTTAAAATTGAATTGGTCACTCTAGTTTTGCGTTGCCGAATCAGCTTCAGCCCTTCGTTGGCTGTGCGAAGCCGCCAACGAAGGGCGGGAGGAGTATTTTTACAGGTAGTTAATCCTCGTGAGGCGAGCCGTTGGTTTGCGGCATAACTTTTGGCATTGGTTTGGGCGCAGGCCGCATTACATTTGGCCGTATGGGTTGCGGGTTGAGGATGGGCCGCGTAACGATGGCTGGCTCTACGCGCCGCGGCTCAACAACGGGGCGCGGGCGTTGATCAAAATCATCTTCAAAATTGCTGGGCGGCGGCGGCGCGGCCCGCATCTCTTGTGCGGCGCGTGCTGGTTGCGCCGAAACTTTTGGCGTTGGCTGGGGCATACGCGCGGCTTGTGTTACTTGCGTGTTCACTTGCGTAAACACCCGCTCACCTGCCATGGCAAATGTGCCGATGAGCAGAATCCGAATCAACAACACTAACACTGCCACAAACACCGGCACTACATCTAGCAACTGGTCACGGCTGAGGATTTCATTGCCCAATGTTGCGTGTTGAAGCAGGGCGAGGGAGATACCCCACCAAGTGAGAAGCGCGTTCATGCCAGCCGCTAAAAGCCACGCGGCCAGCAAATACCACACTTCTGTTTTATTGCGTTGGTCAGCCTCAGGCGTGAATAGCCGCGCCACACCGGCAAAATCCATCGCGCAAAAGGCGAGGGCCAGAATCATGCCCCAGCGCACGCCGAGGAAACGTACTTCGCCCAGTAAATCTGTGAGGGCGAAATCCGTGGTGGAATAGTTGAAGAGTTCAAACGCTAACAGCGCGCCCACGATGATGAGGCTAAACACCAGCCCGCGTTGACGTGTGTAGAGACGCCACAGGTAACTAGCCCGTTGAAGAAAATTGGGGTGGTTGGGTTGAGCGTACATTCTGCACCTCCCAGTGATGCAATTAAAAAGTTACCCCGGATGGGAGATGAATTATAGTACATTTGTTCTATAGCGTCAATTAGAAAATGATTTGGTTTTTTGTTTTGTAATGAGATTCTCTTGCGAGCGAGAGGATTTCTTAATTTGCGGTGTGGGGTTAGACAACTAAACGCGCGGCCAATCAAGCAGTAGATTTTCTAATGCGAGGCGGGCGTTGACGTTACGTTCTAGCAGTTCACTGGTGCGGCGTGTGGCGGCCAGCGTGGCGCGTACGGCCTCCAGCGGCACTTTTTCTGCAAGCTGTTGGATGTGAGAGGCGTAATCCAAATTCGTCAGTGGCGCATCGGCGCGTGCGCCAGCCAAAAGCACATCCCGCCAAAAACTTTGCCATATTTCCAATGTGGCTTGCACGCGGTCTAAGCTGGTTTCGCGCGCTAACTTTTCGACGTATTGAAAACGGGTTAGACGCGGCGCGGCGAGCAACATCTGCACGTCGTTCAACTTCTGGCCGCGTTCTTCCAACAATTCACTTTCTTGCGCCATGCGCACCGCCCAGCCCAGCCGCCCGCCGCTGAGGTGCGCTAACAACTTGGCTTGTTCGGCGCTCACCAGCCAGTGGGTGATGAGGGCTTCTTGCACCGTGGCCAGGGGTAGGGGGCGAAGTTGGATGACTTCACAACGTGAGACGATAGTAGGCAGGAGCGCGTCTTGGCTTTCGGCAGTGAGCAGAAGCACCACGTTTTCCGGCGGCTCCTCCAATGTTTTGAGCAGGGCGTTCATCGTCTCGGCGTTGGCGGCATCAAAACTTAACAAGCGAGCCACGCGCCGTTGGGCTTCCACTGGCTTCAACGTCAAGTCGTAGATAAGTTGTCTTACCGGCTCAATTTTGATTTTTTCCGCCCGCACACGCTTGCCACTGAGGATGGGCGCGATGGTGAATAAATCTGGATGGGAACCTTTGGCCACAAGCTGACAGTGACGGCAATGGCCGCCCGTTGCCGGGGACAAGCCGCACGGCTTAGCCTCAGCCGAGCATAATAACAGCCGCGCAAATTCGCCTACCAGCGTGCGCTTGCCCACACCGGCTGGGCCAGTAAACAAATAGGCGTGCCGCAGGCGGTTTTGGGCATAGTGGCGTTGAAGCAAATCTATTGCCCACTGGTGGCCGATTAAGTTGAAAGGCATATCCGGATTTTAGCAGACGCTTAAACAAAAAACGGATGACGCTAGCCATCCGTTTTTTCTGCTCCTCGTCCTGGGCTTGAACCAGGAACCTACCGGTTAACAGCCGGTTGCTCTGCCGATTGAGCTAACGAGGAAAGCGTCCGTGATTATATCGGCCATAAATAGCCACGTCAAGCATTCAGTAAAATTTGGCGTCAGAACAGGCCCCCAATCACGTTACACCTAAAAATCTGCGCGTAGCCATTAGGGTATAGGCGCTAAATACCGGGATTTCTAAAGATATAAGAGGCTATACGAAGTTGAGATTTACCTAATGGACTGCCCGGTAAGGGAGTGGAGGCTTTCTCAGGTATCTTCCATAGCTGTTTGTTACCTAAATGGACTAACATTGTTCCCGACTTTGTTTCGTTTGTTGACAAATAGTAAACCCGTGCTAGTATAGTTAGCGTTTTCAACGCTTTTTTCATTCGGAATCTTAACGCCTTGGCCGAAAGTATGTCGAATAAAGACCATATCTTTGTAAAGAAGATAAACAAAGAATTGGTGCTGGGTTTAATTCGCCACTCATCTGAGGGGGTCTCTAGAGTTCAGATTGCTGAGCAATTGGGAGTTAGTCGCGCCGCTATCTCCGGCATTGTGGATCGTTTAATTGCTTCTGGGATGGTCATTGAGCGAGGGGTTGGCCTTTCTCGCGGTGGGCGGCGGCCCATTGTGTTGGAGATTAACCCCGTTGCTGGCCGAATTGTGGGTGTGGATGTGGGCGCTACGCATCTCAGCACCGTTGTTACTGATCTACGTGGGCAAGTACAAGCCAGCGCCGAAGTTGAATTTGATTTAGAGGCTGGCCCAGAGGCAGGTTTGCGGCAAGTGCGTGAGCTGGTTCACTCTACCTTGCAACAGGCGAAGATGACCTGGGAATCGGTTTGGGCGGTGGGGATTGGTGTGCCCGGCCCTGTGGTGGCCGCACGGGGCATGGTCTCTTCACCGCCTTTGATGCCGGGCTGGGATGGTTTTCCCATCCGAGAGCAGTTGGAAGCTTTCTGGCATAAGCCTACTTTTATTGATAACGATGCGAATTTAGGCGCTTTAGGTGAGGGAACTTTTGGCGTTGGGCGGGGGGAATCCAATTTGGCTTACATCAAAATTGGCACGGGTATCGGCTGTGGTATTTTGCTCAATGGCAAAATCTATCACGGGGTTTTGGGTACAGCGGGCGAAATTGGGCACGTGACCGTGAGCCAAGATGGGCCGCCCTGCAAGTGCGGCAACTATGGTTGTTTAGAAGCTATGGCCGGCGGACGCGCCATTGCCCAACGCGCTCGCATGGCAGTACAAGCAAACCAGCCCACCACGTTAGCAACCCTCAACCAACGGCACAGCCTCACTGCCCGAGAAGTAGCGCAGGCCGCCCAAACCGGAGACGCCATCAGTCAGCAATTGCTAAGGGATGCTGGACGGCATATTGGCAGCGCTTTGGCTAGTCTGGTGAATTTACTCAATCCCGGTTTGATTATTATTGGCGGAGGTGTGGCTGAAGCTGGCGCATATATTCTCAACCCAATTCGCGAAGCCGTGAAACAGCGCGGCCTGCGCGCCTCCTACGAGGCGACTCGGATTTTGCCCGCCGCTCTGGGTCGTCAATCAGTGGCGCTGGGCGCAGTGGCCTTAGCCATTGAGAATGGCCTACGGGCGATTTTATACGCCGATACAGTTAAGGCGCGTCAGACTCAGCCGCGCTTGTCGGCATAGCGATATAATCTTGCCGACGCATTTTTTGTAACACCGTAAGGAGGTGATTACTTCCCAGCCGACCCAATCTCACTCAAACTAATAACTGTGTAATGCTTAAACAATTTGGAGGAGAATCCAACATGAAGAAGACCTTTTTGCTCGCGGCGAATCTATTAGTCGCGGGCGCGCTGGTGCTGGCGGCTTGTGCGCCAGCGGCTACGCAAGCCCCCACCGAGGCGCCAGCCCCTACTCAAGCGCCACAACCCACAGAAGCCCCGGCCCCCACCGAGGCGCCAGCCCCCACTGAAGCGCCAGCGCCGGCTGGCACGCTCACCATTTGGGCGGATGATACCCGCGCTCCCATTTTGCAAGACTTGGCCGATGAAGTTCTAGCCACCTACAACCTTGAGTTGGTAGTTGAACTGAAATCCGCCTTGCGGGATGACTTTCAAGTAGCCGCGCCTGTGGGCGAAGGCCCGGATATTTTGTTTGGCGTGCCGCATGATCAGGGCGGCACATTAGTGGCCAACGGCCTAGTAGCCCCGATTGATTTGGGTGACAAAGCCTCCGAGTTTGTGCCGGGTGCGTTGAGCGCCTGCACCTATGAGGGCAAACTCTACTGTATGCCCTATGCAACTGAGAACTTGGGCTTTTTCTACAACACCGATTTGGTAAGTGAACCGCCAACGACGTGGGATGAGGTGTTGGCCATCGGTGAAGCATTGAAAGCCGAAGGCAAAGTAGATTACGTCATGGCCGTGACGGGCTCCACCTACGATGTTTATCCGTTGTTTACTGCCTTTGGCGGCTACATCTTTGGGAAAGATGCTTCAGGTGCATACGACCCACAAGATTTAGGTATTGACAATGAAGGTATGCAAGCCGCGGTGAAGTGGTTAGGTGATAATGTGGCCGCTGGCAACCTCCCAGCTGACTGGGATTGGGCCAACAACCATGCCCTGTTTGAGACAGGCAAGGTGCCCTTCATCATGGCCGGCCCGTGGGCGCTTGATCGCATCCGCGAGTCGGGCGTTCCATACGCCGTGACCAACTTCCCCTCTGGGCCGGGCGGCGCGGGCGTTCCGTTTGCAGGCGCGCAAGGCATTTTTGTTAATGCCTCCAGCGAGAACGTGCTGTTGGCGCAAGCCTTCCTGACAGAGTTTGTGGCCAGCGAAGAAATCATGCAGAAGCTGGCCGATGTGGGTAAGCGCCCGTCTGCCCTCATCTCGGTGCTGGAGAAGACCTCTGACCCAGACCTGTTGGCCATGGGCGAGGCAGGCAAAGACGCCACCTTTATGCCGGCTATTCCCGCCATGGGCTCTGTGTGGAGCAGTTGGAATGACGCCGTGGTGACCGTGCGCGATGGCAAGCAAGATGCCGCCGCCGCCATGACGGACGCCGGCACCAAGATCCGCGCGTTGATTGCCAACCCGCTCACCGGCATGGTAAACGTGCCCGGCTCTTACCAAGCGCAAGTGGGTTGCCCCGGCGATTGGCAACCGGAATGCACCGTAACCGCCATGACTAAGAATGAAGATGGCACTTATTCCAGCGGGCCTTTCTCACTAAAGGCTGGCGACTACGAATTCAAAGTCGCGTTGGATGGCGCCTGGACGACCAACTTCGGTTCAGATGGCAAACAAGACGGCCCGAACTACAAAGTGACGCTGGCGGCGGATGGCACGATTTCTTTCGTGTTTGACCCGACCACCAATTTGCTCACTGCGACCGTTGAATAGTTAATAACCGGCGGGCTGAGGTTGTATAACCTTGGCCCGCCTCCCCCCCTTAACACGCTTGCCAACCTTTACTAAGTTGGTATAGTGATGTTACCAACGTTTGCTCACAAATTTATATTTGGCGTCCATGTGGTTTGGCCTTCACCAAAGGTTAACCCCTATTACGCGGAGGATAAAGCGATGAGCGTGACCGCCACAAAACGGCCTACCGGCCTGCAAATGCCCGCTGAATCACCATTTTCGTTGTTATTGCGCGTTATTTTTATTGGTTTGTTTGATGTGGGAGCGGTGTGGTTCATTTACAACTGCGTAAGCCGGGGCTTTATTCAACTCGCTGTGGTACTGAGCATTATTGCTGTAGTGATGAATCTGATTTTTCTTTTGCCTCAAGCTTATCCCTTTCGCTGGATGGCGATTGGCTTGGCCTTTCTCATCTTATTCGTCATCTACCCTATCTTGTTCACCATCTACGTCGCCTTTACCAATTATGGGGATGGGCACTTTCTAACAAAAGAGCAAGCTATACCCATCATTGAACGTGAAACATACCTGCCTCAGGGCGGCGTTTCATACTCCTGGACGGCTTATAAGTCCGAAGCCGGCAATTACGCGCTGTGGCTGGTGGATGCAGACGGCAAAACCTTTTTGGCTAAGCCGGGTGAACCGATAGTGGAAGCCCAACCGGGTGTAAATGGCATTGGCGAAGCCGATGCCCGGGGCATCCCCACCGGCATTGAGGGCTATCAGCGGCTCAACACCCTGATTGCCGCCTCGGATAAAGAATTGCCCAACATCAAATTTGGCTTGGAAGGCGGCGCGAACGTACAGATCCGCTCACCCAACGAAGCGGCCCAATTGGCGCAACGCTTTAAGTATGATGCCGCCACCGATACCGTCGTGGATCAATCCAATGGTGATGTTTACACCAATGTGCGCGGCACCTTTACCACCAAAGACGGCAAAACCATCTCCCCGGGCTTTCGGGAGTGGATTGGGATAGAGAATTACGTGGAATTTGCAACCAGCCCGGCGTTAAGCGGCCCGTTGGTGCAAATCATGGTGTGGAATTTCATCTTTCCTGCTGTGAGTGTCGTGTCCACTTTTTCGCTTGGCTTGGCCATAGCGGTGATGTTCAATGATAAGAACTTCCCGCTCAAGAAGCTCATCCGTTCACTCCTGCTCATCCCCTACACTATTCCCGGCCTCATTACCATCCTCATTTGGCGTGGCATGCTCAACCCAGAATTTGGTGTGGTTAACCGCACGCTGGAAAATTGGTTTGGCTGGGCGCCGCCGTGGACGATTGAGCCACTTTGGGCGCAGATTGCGATTTTGCTGGTGAACCTGTGGCTAGGCTATCCCTACTTCATGCTCATTACCAGTGGGGCTTTACAATCCATCTCAGCGGATTTGTACGAGGCGGCAATTGTAGATGGCGCTTCGCCCTGGCAACGCTTCCGCAGTATTACTTTGCCGCTGTTGTTGGTGGCCGTAGGCCCATTACTCGTGGCTTCCTACGTTTATAACTTCAACAACTTCAACCTCATCTATCTGTTTATCGGAGGCGGCCCGCCCATCGTCGGGGCGGCCACTCAGGCCGGCCACACCGATATTCTGTTGAGCTATGTGTATAAATTGGCGTTTGAGACGGGCGGGCGCGGCGTGCAGTACGGCTACGCTTCCGCCATCTCCATCATCGTCTTCTTCATCGTTGGCGCCATCACGTTAGCTCAGTTCCGCTTCACCAATATGTGGGAGGAGGTTAGCGAAAATGTCTAGCATCACTCAAACCTATCAGGATTTGCGGCAGTCGTACTCGTTCCAGAGACGATTGGGTGTGGGTCTGCGGCTATTGGTGGCCGTTTTCCTCATTGCGTTTTCCGTTTTTCCCGTTATCTGGATTGTTTCGGCCTCGTTTGATAACAGCAACTCGCTCTCGACGCAAAGCATCATCCCGGCCAATGCCGGTGTGAAAAACTATGAGCGATTGTTCAACCTCGATCCGGAATTTGCCTTTGGTGATATCCAGTTTTGGACCTGGTTATGGAATTCGGTGAAAGTGGCGGGCCTCACCACCATTTTGAGCCTCTCACTCACGACCATGGCGGCCTACGCTTTCTCGCGCTTACGGTTTGCAGGCCGCATCACCATGCTGAAGGCCATCTTACTCATTCAAGTCTTTCCCAATCTGCTGGCGCTGGTTGCCATTTACGTCATCGTCTTTCAGATGGGCGAGATCGTTCCGGCGTTGGGGCTTAACACCCACGCCGGCTTAATCATGGTGTACCTCGGCGGCTCTATGGGCGGCAACATCTGGCTCATGAAAGGCTTTCTGGATACTGTGCCGCGCCAGATTGATGAGTCGGGCATGATTGATGGCGCATCACACTGGCAGATTTTCACTACCTTGCTCTTACCCTTGCTCCGCCCCATCCTAATCGTCATCGGCATCTTATCTTTCATTGGCACTTACGGAGACTTTGTGTTGGCCCGTATCCTGCTCACGGATGTTGATCAATACACGCTGATGGTCGGTTTGCAGATTTTCACCGCCGGACAGTTTGATAAGAAGTGGGGCGTGTTTGCGGCGGGCGCACTGATTGGCGCTTTGCCCATCATGATTACGTATTTGCTCTTGCAAGATCAAATTGCAGGCGGGCTAACGGCGGGCGCTGTAAAGGAGTAGCCGTGCGCCACGCCGTTTTTGCTTTCGCATTGTTGTACATCGGTGGGATAGCCCTGTTGCTTCAACAGGGCTATCTTCTTTCTGCCTCTGCCGCCACACACCCGGCGGTGGGGGCGTTTATGGAAGTAAGCCGCGCCGCAGGCATTACCAACAACCGCGCAGTTAGTTTAGAGCTATCCATCGGCCAGGCCTGGGGTGATTATGATAACGATGGCTGGGTGGATTTATATGTGACGGACCCGGCTGGCCCGAATACGCTGTACCGCAACAATGGAGATGGCACGTTCACGCGGTCGCCGTTCTCTGAACAAGTCTCCCTGCCGCAGGCCTACAGCGCCGGGGCCACTTTTGTGGATTTTGACAATGACGGCTGGCGGGATTTGTTTGTGGCCAATTGGGGGCTAAAAGCGCTCTTCCGCAACGAAGCTGGGCAGGGCTTCATCAATATCATTGAGCAGACCGGCATCAAAGATACTGGTAACACTAAATCAGCCTCATGGGGTGATTTTGATAACGATGGTTTCTTAGATGTATACCTTGCCAATTGGTCTTGCTATCCCAAATGTGGCCGCCCGATGGAGGGCGATACCGACCGGCTATATCGCAATAACGGCGATGGCACCTTCACCGATGTTTCGGCGTATTTAGTCAGCGGCCTAAACGGCGCTGGTTTCATCGCCAGCTTCAATGATTTTGATAATGATGGCGACCTCGATATTTATTTAGTCAATGATGAATTTATTAACGGCATTGGCAATAAGCTGTGGCGGAATGATGGGCCGGGATGCAATGGATGGTGTTTTACACAAATCGCTCACGAAGCCGGCGCGGATTCTCGTTTGTTTGGGATGGGCTTGGCTGTGGGCGACTATGACAATGATACCGACTTGGATTACTACTATTCCAACGTTGGCCCGATGGAACTACTGCAAAACAATGGTGATGGCACGTTTGTGGAAGTAGCCGAAGCGGCCGGGGTGCAGACTCCCAATGCTATTGGGTGGGGAACAGTATTTTTCGATTACAACAATGACGGCTGGCGAGATTTATATCTCGCCGTCGCCGATACCACCGATCACGAAGACATCGCCGCCAATCAGCTTTTCCGTAACAATGGCGATGGTACGTTCACAAAAGTGGCTTGCAACAATGAAGCCTCGGATGTGCGCCCTAGCCTGGGCGTAGCCTACGCCGATTATGATCGTGACGGATGGGTGGATTTGGTTGTGGGCAATATGGATGAAGGCTATCGGTTATACCGCAACCAAACCGCGCAGACTGAGAATAACCACTGGCTGGCTTTGGAACTTGTGGGCGCGGGCAGAGTGAACCGTGACGCGGTGGGGGCGCGCGTCTATGTGGAAACGGCCAACGGCCTGCGCCAAATGCAAGAGGTGATTAACGGCGCTAGCCTTGGCGCGGGCAATGAACTGACGCAATATTTTGGTTTGGGGCAGGCCGAGATGGCCACGGTTACCGTGCGCTGGCCAGATGGCACGCAACAAACCCTAAAGCAGGTGATTGCAAACCGGCGCTACCGCTTGCAGTACGGCGCAACCGAATTACAGGTAATAGATGAGGGAAAAGCCGCCGGAACGAATTCTGCGCCAAAATTCAACTTTCAGTTTACGCCAGCAATGTGGGGCGCCGGCCTCACGCTTCTTTTGCTCTTCGGCGCGCTCATCGTTGGGCGATTCAATGCGCGCGCTGGCGCGGGGGTGCTAAGCGCCGGAGTCTTAAGCCTAACGGTGGCCGCATATTTAGCCGCTCAGCCTTATCTGCCCACCGACCTTGATACGCAATTGGGCCGTCTGATGGCGCAGGCCAATGTGCGCCCGCCCACCAACCCGCCCACGCCTGCGCCCGAATTGGTGAAGTTGGGCGAAGCGCTGTTTTGGGATCCTGAACTGAGCGGCAACCGGGATATTACCTGCGCCACTTGCCACCATCCGTTTAAGGGCCTGGGAGATAACATTTCACTTTCCATCGGCACGGGCGGTGTGGGGTTGGGTGAAGCCCGCATCCGTTTTGAAGAACGCCGCGAGTTGATTCCACGTAACGCCCAGCCACTATTCAATCTGGGTTATTTGGAATGGGAAGTGTTGTTCTGGGATGGGCGCGCGAGCGGCTCATTGGCGCACGGTTTCAACACGCCCGCCAGTGATCGTCTGCCAACCGGTCTGGATAGTTTGCTGGCCGCCCAAGCCATGTTCCCCGTCACCTCGCGTGATGAGATGCGCGGCTTGTGGGGGGATCAAGATATTTTTGGCCAACCCAATGAGTTGGCCAATTTAGTCGATTACGCCGCGCGCCCCATCTGGAAGGCGCTCATGCAACGCCTATTGGCTATCCCGGGCTACGTTGCGTTATTTCAGGCGGCCTATCCAGAAATACCCATCGAACAGCTGGGTTTTGAGCATGCCGCTAATGCGTTAGCCGCGTATGAAATCGCCGTCTTCACCTTTGAAGATAGCCCGTTTGATTTATACATTCGCGGCGATAAAAACGCGCTCTCACCGGAGGCCAAGCGCGGCGCAGTGCTGTTCTATGGTGAAGCCGGTTGCGCCACCTGCCACTCCGGTGGCTTACTCACTGACCAGAAGTTTTATAACCTTGCTGTACCACAGATTGGTGACGGGAAGGGCCGGGAACAACCGCTGGATTTAGGCCGCGCGCGTGAAACCGGCAATGATTGTGACCGGTTTGCCTTCCGCACCCCGCCGCTTCGCAACGTGGCGATTACAGGCCCGTGGATGCACAATGGCTCATTGCTCACGCTGGAGGCCGTCATCCAACATCATCTCGCGCCGGCCGCCAGCTTGCAAACGTATGACCCGAGGCAACTGCCGCCGTTATTGGCGGATAAATGCCACAACCAGCCGGAAGTTTTGGCCGCCATCTTGGCTTCGCAAAGCCCCTCGGCCACGGAACAGGCCCAACTCTCCCAAGCAGAAATACAAGACCTAATTGCCTTCTTGGAAGCGCTCACCTCTCCCAGTGCGTTGGATTTGGCGCATACCATTCCCGCCTCGGTGCCAAGCGGCCTGCCGGTGGGCGGGCAAATTGAAAATGTGGTTTCTGGACGTTAGCGATACCGTTGCCACACTTGTTGAATAGGTCATAACGCCATGAACAAAAAAATTCCACTCACGCTTTTCACGCTAGCCAGTTTAGTGATAGCGGCCTGTGTACCCGCCACCACTCCGCCGGCGCTAGCGCCTACGCTGGCTCCCACGCAACAGCCCGCCCCCACCGCCACCCCAGCGCCGCGCGGCCCCTGGTGGAACGATACGGTCTTCTATGAGATTTTTGTGCGGAGCTTTAAGGACTCAGACGGGGATGGCATTGGCGATTTCAACGGCATTACGGAGAAGCTTGATTATTTACAGGCGCTCGGTATTCGGGGCTTGTGGCTCATGCCCATTCACCCCTCCCCCTCTTATCACGGCTATGATGTAACCGATTACTACGCCGTAAACGCTGATTACGGCACAATGGATGACTTCAAGAACTTGCTGGCCGAAGCGCACAAACGCAATATCAAAATCATTATTGATTTGGTGATTAATCATACCAGCGCGCAACATCCATGGTTCAAGCAGGCATTGCAGGGCGATCCTGAATATAAACAATGGTATATCTGGTCGGATACAGACCCCGGCTTCCTCGGCCCGTGGAACGCCAAAGCCTGGCACCGCGCCAGCAACGGCCAATACTATTACGCCATCTTTTGGGACCAGATGCCCGATTTGAACTATGACCATCCTGCCGTGCGGGAGGAAGTGAACACCATCACCGCTTTTTGGCTACAAGAAGTGGGCGTTGATGGCTTCCGGCTGGATGCCATTCGTTATCTGGATGAGGACGGTAAAATCTTGGCCGACGCGCCCACCACCCACGCCTTCCTGCGAGAGTGGGGGGCCTACTATCGGAGCTTAAACCCGGAAGCTTTTACGGTGGGTGAAATCTGGACTTCCAACAGCAGTGTGGCTAAATACACACGGGGTGATGAACTAACCTCGGCCTTCAACTTTGACCTTTCGACTTACATTTTGCGCGGTTTAGGAGAGGGCAACGCCACCACGATTAATTTCGTGCTCAATGATATGCTTCGGCTTTTTCCAGAGCAAAACAACGCCAATTTCTTAACTAACCACGATATTAACCGCGTTGCCAGCTATACCTTTGGCGATAATGCGCTGGCGCAAGGCAAAGCCGCCGCTGGCATGTTATTCACCATGCCCGGTATTCCCTTTATTTACTACGGTGAAGAAATCGGTATGACGGGCGTGAAGCCGGATGAGAAAATCCGCACGCCGATGCAGTGGACGGGCGAGCCCAAATCCGGCTTCACCACTGGCACCCCGTGGCAAGCCGTTAACGCCGATTACAAAACTATCAATGTGGCCGCGCAAACCGGCCTTGCCGATTCGCTTCTAGAGCACTATCGCCGGCTCATCCAACTCCGCAACGCATCTTCCGCCCTTCGCTCCGGCGCAACATACCCGGTTAAAGCCGATGTGCGGCGCTTGGTTACTTTTGTGCGCGCCAGCGCGGACGAAACTGTTTTAGTCGTCATCAACGTGGATGACCAAGCCGTGAGCAATTACACCTTGACTTTAGAACAAGGCCCGCTAACGGGAACTTATAAGGTTACCCCGCTGTTGGGGGAGGCGGAAGCCATAGCCCCCACCGTGAACGCCGCTGGCGGTTTTGAGGCGTACGTTCCGGTGGCTGAGGTTCCACCTTACGCCGTACTAATCTTTCAGTTAACGCCCAACCCCTAAGTTGGCTGGGATTGCTGATTGACAGGTTATCCGAAATATTGTACTCTCGAATTTAGTTGACTTATCAACTAATATTAACTCCTGGACGCGGCTTATTTATGGAAGATTTTGTTTTTGGATTACTAAACACTGAAGAATCACGGACGCAAAATTTACGCGCCCGCCGAGGCGGCATCACTCATGCGCAAGCCCGCACCCCGCGTGATCCATTGCCCGGCCAGCCCATCACCTTGGCGTTGACCGTTGGCCCCACTCAAAATTATGACCAAGCATGGGTATATTGGACAAATGATGGCAGTGACCCGGAAGGCGCAAACGGCGTGGCGACGCGGGGCTTTGCCACGCCGCTCCAAACGGTGGGCGCAGAATGGGATACGTTTATGTGGGGTTACGTCCGTCACTTTCGAGGCGTTATCCCCGGCCAACCAGCCGGCACGGTCGTGCGTTACCGTCTTGCTGCGGGTGAAACGCTGGCCGATAACGGCGCATTCTATGCTTTTTACGTAGATGATGACCCTCCGCCGGACTGGGCGCGGGATGCCATCCTCTACCAAATCTTCACCGACCGCTTTTTTTCCTCTGCGCCGGATTTTCCACGGATTGAGCCCAAGCCCTCCCACAAAGGCAATGGCACTTTACGCGGCATTATTGCCAAGCTGGATTACATTGCTGATTTAGGTGCTAACTGTTTGTGGCTGACGCCCGTTTTCCCTAGCCCCAGCTACCACGGCTACGACGCCAGCGATTTGTTTGAGATTAATCCGCGCCTGGGCACAAAGGCCGATTACGCCGAATTGATTCAACAGGCCCACGCCCGTGGTATCCGCGTGCTGATGGATTTCGTGCCCAATCATTGGTCAAATCAGCATCCCACCTTTTTAGAGGCCACCCGCGATGCCAACAGCCCGTATGTGCCCTGGTACACCTTTACGCACTGGCCGGATGAATACAAGACTTTTTTTGGCGTGAGGACTTTGCCGCAAGTGAATCTGCGTTATGGCCGGGCGCGTGAGCACCTGTTGGACGCCGCAAAATACTGGCTGGATTTTGGTGTGGATGGCTTCCGGGTGGATTATTGCATTGGCCCCACGCCTGATTTTTACGCGGATTTTCGCCGCGTGACGCGCGCCGCCAAGCCGGATTGTTGGACGTTTGGCGAGGCCACGGAAACGCCGGATGTGCAATTGACCTTTGAAGGCGGTATGGATGGCACGCTAGACTTTGTGTTGTTGGAGGGCTTGCGGCAAACTTTTGCTTATGGCGCTTGGGATGCGCGGCGCTTAGCGGAGTTTCTTGATCGGCACGAGGCGTATTTTCCGGCCAGTTTTAGCCGCCCATCGTTTTTAGATAATCACGATATGAATCGCTTTTTATGGTCGGCGAAGGGTGAAGCGCCGCGATTAAAGCTGGCCGCGCTTTGCCAGTTCACGTTGGCTGGCCCGCCCATTATCTATTACGGCACGGAGGTCGGCCTCTCTCAGGAGCGGGATGTCCGCCAAAACAACTGGGCCATTCATGAAGAGGCGCGCTTGCCGATGCTGTGGGGCGAAGCACAAGATACCGAGCTGTTGGGCTTTTATCGGGCGTTATGCCGCATCCGCACAAGTGAAGCGGCCTTGCGGCGCGGCGCACGCCAAACGCTCTTTGTGGATGAGCGTGTGTTGGCCTACCGCCGTAAAGATGAAACGAACAGCTTAGTCGCTGTGCTCAATCCCTCACTGAGGGCGGCTGAAGTTTCACTGCCGATTGCCGAACGCAACTTGATTTTGGCCACAGACGCCGCATGCGCTGTACACACCGAAGCGGACGGCGTGCGGGTGAGTGTGCCGCCGCTGGGGGGGATGTTGCTAAAATCGTGAGCGGCAAACTTCTCAGCCAGGAGACGGCCATGACTCTGGCGCAACACAATTACACTTTGCTGAATAGGCTGAGTCTATTAGGCGATGACGGTGACCAGCAGCTGTTTCAACAATATGGGCTGAGTACGGCGCGTTTTTACTTGCTGGGCCACTTGGAAGCGCATGGCTCGCTCACCGCCACGGATTTGTGCCGGTTACTTTTGTGTGATAAAGCCAACGTGACGCGGCTGATTGATGGTTTGGAGCAAGAGGGCTTGGTAAAACGCCAGCCGGATAAAACCGATGGCCGCCGCACCCTCATCACCAGCACCGCCGCCGGTAAAAAACGCTGGGGGCAGGCCCATCAGGCGCATCAGGCTTTGATTGAATCCCGTTTCCAAGCGTTTACGTCTGAAGAAGCTCAGACGTTGATGGATTTATTGGGGCGGCTGATGACTGAATGGCAACGGCGACTAGCAGAGACCTAAATCCCATATTTGATGAGGAGTCTCATATGACCAATTCCTTCGTGCCTGAATGGGCCAAACACGTGGTGTGGTATCAGATTTTTCCAGAGCGGTTTTGGAACGGTGACCCCAGCAATGATCCCACCGTTCAGGCGCAAAGCAACTCTTGGCCGCATGATGTGGCCTCGCCGTGGCAGGTTCATCCTTGGACTTCTGATTGGTATGAGCTCCAGCCGTATGAAAAACGGAATGGCCGTGATATCTGGTTCAATATTCAGCGGCGGCGCTACGGCGGGGATTTGCAAGGGATTTTTGAGCGGCTGGACTATCTGCAAGATTTAGGGGTTACGGCGCTCTATCTGAATCCAGTGTTTGATGCGCCCTCCTCTCACAAATATGACGGTGCGACGTATCATCACATTGACCCGTACTTTGGCCCAGACCCGGAAGGCGACCGCCGCCTGATTGCCACCGAAACTTTTGATGATCCACGGACTTGGGTATGGACTTCCGCCGATAAGTTGATGTTGGAGCTGATTGCCGAAGTGCATCGGCGAGGGATGCGAATTATTTTTGATGGTGTGTTCAATCACATGGGCCTCAATAGCGTTGCCTTCCGGGATGTGGTGAAGCATGGGTCAGCTTCGCGGTACGCCGACTGGTTCAAGATTACGGATTGGAACAAAGCCACACCGTATGCACCGTTTACGTATCTGGGCTGGTTTGGGGTGAACGAATTGCCAGAGCTTAACCAAGATGAAAACGGCCTCACGGCCGCCCCGCGCCAATATGTGTTTAATGCGACGCGCCGCTGGTTAGACCCGGATGGTGATGGCAACCCGCAGGATGGCATTGATGGCTGGCGGTTGGATGTGGCGTTTTGCGTGCGGCACCCGTTTTGGAAGGCGTGGCGGCAGTGGGTGCGAAGCATTAACCCGGAAGCATATCTGGTGGCTGAAATTGTGAATGAAGATGCGAATGAGCCATATTTGCAGGGAGATGAGTTTGATGCGGTGATGCACTATGATTTTGCATTTGCCTGCGTGGAGTTTTTTGTGGAGCGCCGGCTGACGGTGACCGAGTTTGACCGTGAACTGCGCCGAACGCGCGAAGCGTATCCGCCCGGCGTGGCGTACGTCATGCAAAATTTGCTGGATAGTCATGATACCAACCGCATTGCCTCGCACATCGTCAATCGTGGGCGGCTGGCCTACCGCAACTGGCAAACCAATCAACCGCAATCACAGGTGAGCAACAACCCAAACTATGCCACCCGCGCACCCAACGCGGAGGAGAAACGCCTCCTAAAACTCATCGTGTTATTGCAGATGACGTATGTGGGCGCGCCGATGATATATTACGGCGATGAGGCGGGGATGTGGGGCGCAAATGACCCGTGTTGCCGCAAACCGATGGTGTGGCCGGAATTGCACTACGCTCCGGAAGCCGTTCAACCGGATGGGGCAGCGCGGCCCACCGCGCACCCGGTGGTGTTTGACCATGATCTGCATACCTACTATCGTCAACTGATCCACTTGCGAAACAGCAGTTTGGCGTTGCGGGTGGGTGACTTTAATACACGGCTAACGGATGATGCGCGGGGTTTGTATGCCTATGAGCGGCGGCACGCGCACGAGCGTGTGTTGGTGGCCCTTAACACCGGCCCAACGGCCCAACGCCTTACATTGGCGCTTGGGGCGGATGTGGTTTGGAAGGTGGTGGTTGGCGGTGAGGCGGCGTTAATCGCCAGTGGCGCTGGGCTTACGCTGGAAGTGCCGGCCGCTACGGGCGTGATTTTACAAAACGCCTAAATTCCCAATAAAAACTCTAGCGGAATGTGAACCCGCGCCCGCCAGGCGGCTTCATTGTGTTCGGCGCCTTCAAACTTGCGCGTCATCCAATCCGCGCCGAAGCGATAGCCGGCCGCTTGCACATATTCATCCATCCGCCGCTGAAACGGCTCATAGTTCCAATCCAGTGTCGTCGTGCCAAAATCAAAATACAGTTTGTGCGCGCCTGCGCGGGGCAGGTGTTTGCCCAAATAATCTACCAGCCCCGTCTCGCCGGCGGGCCAGTGTGTGGAAAGGCAAGCCGCGCCGCCAAAGATATGCGGATATTCCTCCAACGCATAAAGTGAAATCAACCCACCCATGCTAGACCCCATAATGAAGGTATCTGTGGGCGCAGGCAGAGTTCGGTAAGTGGCATCAATAAACGACTTTACTTCTTCAACCAAGCATTTGAGATAAGCGTTGGAACGCGGAGCTTCTGGGCCGGCCCACTGCGTAAAAATTTGCGCTACGTTCGGATGGGCCAGCGCTTTTTCCGGCATATATTCGGCGCGGCGTAACTCGGGGTTGTTCCACACGCCCACCACCAGCGGCGCGCGGATGCGGTTTTCGTTAGCAAGGCGCGTGATTGCTTCTCGGATACCCCAATGTTCACCCCCAAAGCCGGATTGTCGCTCAAAAAGATTCTGTCCATCGTGCATGTACAGCACCGGGTAGCGGACTTCACTACCTTTATAGTCGGGCGGAAGCCAAACATCCACATGCCGCGCGGCCACATACTGTGATGAAAAATCTGCATGCCGCCAAATAACGTCACTATCTGAAAGTTGAATGTGTTTTGGGGTGAGCATAAACTTGAGATGTGGAAACAAAATTCACTTCATCATACAGTTGTGCTTTATTTTATCGCTGGCTTATAATCGCGCCTATGTCACTTCAACTGGCTTTTGTTTTTCACTTTAATCAACACACCAATGAATATGCGGAGGTTGCTAATCGGACGTGCTATCGCGGCTTGCTCAATGTTTTGCGCGCTCACCCCAAGTTGAAATTCAACCTGCATCTTTCGGGCACACTACTGCGGACACTGAACTGGTTTGATAGCGGCACACTGGATTTAGTGCGGGCTGGTTTGGCCGACGGCCAATTTGAATTATTGGGGAGCACCTACGCGCAAAACATCCCCTATGTTTCGCATGATTGGGACAACGCCCAGCAAATCGCCGCCCATCGGCACGTGCTTAAGGAATTGTTTGATGTAGAGCCGACTGTGTTTTGGAATGCCGAACGGTGCTGGCGGCAATCACTGGTGCCAGTGATTGGGCAGGGCGGTTATCGCGTGACGTTGGTGGAAGATCATATCCTCGCCGCCGCCGGGCATACGGAGCCGACCCCCATCAACACGCAAGTGGATGACCATACTTTGACTCTGGTGTACGATGATCCGATTTTGCGTGAGCGGTTGAATTATGCCGCGTGGTTTGGACGCCGCACACAGTTCTTTAATTACCTAGAAGGCTTTGCCGAGAAGCCCAACGCGAAGAACTATGTGCTGGCTTACGCCGAAGATGCGGAGGCGCTTGGCTTATGGCCGTATGAGGCCGGTTATTTGCCGCACGCCACATGGGCGCATTTGGATAAATTGCTCACGGAATTGGAAGAACGAACGGAGTTGGCATTGGTGCATCTTTCCACCGTTAAAGCGCGGCGCACGCTAGAAAACTTGCCCGATGGCGCGGCGCGCTGGATGGACGTGGCCCTGATGCGGCCCGATGCGCCCTATCACGAAGATGGCTACGCCAATTGGTTTGACTTCATAAATCGCTCGCCGAAGGTGGAATACTTCCGCAAGTTGTACTCCGTGGTGCGCAGTAACCTGCAACAAGTGGCCATCGCACGGAGTAATGGTTTAGCCACCGCCGCCGGTGATGAGTTTTATCGGCAAGCCTTGGAGATTTACGCCAGCCATCAATACGAATTTGGCTGTATTGGGGTGGGCGGGCGCGGCTATTGGGGCTGGGAGAATGTGCGCGCCGCCTTTTTGTATGGCCGTTTAGCTGAGCTGGCCGATGACCCACAACCGCGCCGCTGGATTGAAGATTTGAACGGCGATGGCTCGGATGAGCAGGTGCTGTTTGATGGCCGCCAACTCGCGCTGTTCACCGCTTATGGCGCGCGGCTATTAGGCTGGTTTGATTTGACCAGCGGCAAACAGTGGGTGGGCAATCCATTGGCGGTGCCGCCGGCGCCGTTTAATAACGGCGGCTCAGAACATCCGCGCCTTACGCATGCGCCAAACCGTTGGTTGCCAGAGACTTTCGAAGCTGACCTGAAGCCGTGGAAAGATTACAAACAAAAAGAAGCGCGGCCCACACGCATGGGGAAGTTTCTCTCACCAGAATTGTTGGCCCGTGAGCCGGATGAACTGACGGTGTACGTTTGCCCACCTGCGCCCGGCGGCCTGCGCTTGCCGCTCTCCGCGCAAACCGGCGCATTGAATGATTGGCTTAAGGTGGATGGCGGGGATGAACAACCCGCTGACCGGTTTCTGGACTACCGTTTTGAAGCAGATGGGGTGATTAGCTACCTAAACGCCCTCACGCCGGATTTGATTATTGATAAACGGGTACGTCTGATGCCATCTGGCTTACAGGTGCAATACACGGTGCACAACCACAGCCAGCGCCCCCGCCACATCCGTTGGCGCATGACGCATGAGGTGTGCCCAGATTATGCCGCCGCCCTCAACGCTGGTAGCGAGTGTTTACAAGTGATGCGCGGTGAAGAAGAGTCCCCGCTGGTGCTAAATACGCATTCCGGCGCGCGCCTGCAAATTAAGCCTTCCCGCGCGTGGAGCGCCGAGACGCACCGCATCGTACTCCTCGGCCTAGAACTCACTCTCTCCTTTGAACTGGATTTGCCCGCTGGTGACGCCGAAACCTTCACTCTAGAACTCACGGCGGTGGAGGGGGAAGTGTAAATTACACTCAATAGTCATAGTGAATAATCCCTATAACCTCTCGTGTGTATAGTTCGGAAGCTTTAGGTCAGCGCGTAGCGCAACGAAGCCTAAGCCAAGTGTATGCCGCCATTCCCCTCACCCTACCTCTCCCCGTTAGGGAGAGAGGCTGGCCAAGAAAGTTTTAGGCTCACTCGGATGAGTGTCCGTTGAATTCTTCACCCCCAGCATTCCAACCTCATACTTTTTTGATGCACCGCGCCCCATTTCGGGCTATAATTCCCACAGCCGATTGCCCAATCTTCAGCCCATAAGGAGATTTCCCGCGCTGTGAAAACCCGCGTCGTCATCCTCGCCGGTGGTGAAGGTTCACGCTTAGGCGTGCTCACTGCCAAACGGGCCAAGCCCGCCGTTCCCTTCGCTGGCAAATACCGTATCATAGATTTCGCGCTCTCCAACTGCGTCAACTCCGGTTTGTTTGATGTGATGATGCTGACGCAATACCGCCCGCACTCACTTAATGAGCATATTGGCGCGGGCCGCCCGTGGGATTTAGACCGTGGCTTCACGGGTGGCATTCGGCTGTATCAGCCGTACAAGGGCCGCGCGGATACGGATTGGTATGCGGGCACGGCGGACGCCATTCAGCAAAACTTCACCTTCCTCAAGCAAGGCCGGCCGGATGATGTGCTAGTGTTGGGCGGTGACCACATCTACACGATGGATTACTCACGCCTGATTAAGGCGCATCATGACCGCAAAGCGGATTTGACGATCGCCACTTTGCGCGTCTCGTTGGAAGAAGCCACCCGCATGGGCATTTTGGCTACAGATCCAGAATATCGTGTGACGCAATTTGTAGAGAAGCCCAAGAACCCGCCCGGCACACTGGCTTCCATGGGCATTTATGTGTTCAACTTGGATGTGCTAGACCGCATGTTGAGCGAGGACGCCGCCATGTCCGGCTCAGGCCATGACTTTGGCAAAGATATTATTCCGCGGATGGTAACCACCGGCATGCGCGTGTTTGCTTATCCATACTCCGGCTACTGGGTAGATGTGGGAACCATTGACTCTTACTGGCACGCGCACATGGATTTGATTAAGTTCCCGCCTGTGTTGGATTTGAATGACCGGACGTGGATTATCCACACCCGCTCAGAAGAGCGTCCGCCGGTACTCATTCAATCGGGCGCTACGGTGAAAGATAGCTTAATTACCGATGGCTCCATTGTGGCCCCCGGCGCAATTGTGGAGCGCTGTGTGCTTTCGCCGGGTGTGTACGTTGGCCCCGAAGCAGTGGTGCGTGAGTCCATTATTCTCACCGATACATCAATTGAAGGCGGCGCGCGCGTGGAACGGGCTATTATTGATAAAGCCGCCACCATTGGCCACAATGCGCGGGTGGGTCGCATTGAAGCCGGCGCGGCGGATTTAGGCATCACCACCATTGGCAAAGGCGTGCAAATCCCGGCGGGGATGACGATTGGCCGCGGCGCTACCATTGGCCCGGATGTGAACGCCGATTACTTACCCGCTACCGGCGTAGAAGATGGCGGCCGTATCGAACGTTTGCCCTTTGGCAAGAAAACGCAACCCTTGTAAAAACATTAAACCGCTGTGTCTCAAACATCCCCGCCCAAATCCAATCGTTCCTCCGGCATCCTTTTCCATCCCACCTCACTGCCCGGACCGTACGGTATTGGGGACTTAGGCCCCAATGCGTACCACTGGGTGGATGCATTAGCCTACGCCAAACAAAAATGGTGGCAAATCCTGCCGCTTGGCCCTACCGGTTACGGCGACTCGCCCTATCAGTGCTTTTCGGCGTTCGCCGGTAACCCGTATCTCGTCAGCCCAGACCGGCTGATAGAAGATGGCCTGCTCACTACCCAGGATGTTGCCGCCGTCAGCTTCCCAGGGGATAAAGTGGATTTTGGCCCCGTCATTGAATTTAAGGTGGCGATGTTGGCGCAGGCGTGGGAGAACTTTAGAGCGGGCCGCGCCGCTCATCTGCGCGCCGAGTTTGAGCAGTTTAAGCACGAAAATGCCAGCTGGCTGGATGATTTTGCGCTATTTATGGCGCTCAAGGATGCGCACGGCGGCGACTCTTGGCTGAAGTGGCCGGCCCCCAGCCGTTTGCGAGACGAAAAAACGCTTGCGCAAGCCCGCGCTGATCATGCGGATAAAATCGGCTTACACCAATTCCGTCAGTTTCTGTTTTTCCGGCAGTGGTTTGCCCTCAAGCATTACGCCAACGAAAAAGGTGTGCGTCTGATTGGCGATGTGCCGATTTTTGTGGCCTCTGACTCTTCGGATGTGTGGGCCAACCCGGAGCTTTTCCAGTTAGATGAAGAACGCCAGCCCAAAGTGGTAGCCGGCGTGCCGCCCGATTACTTCAGCGCCACCGGCCAACTGTGGGGCAACCCACTTTACGACTGGGCCGCGCATAAACAATCGGGGTATGCCTGGTGGGCCGCCCGTTTACGCGCCACGTTGGCGCAGGTGGATTTGGTGCGCATTGACCACTTTCGGGGCTTTGAAGCATACTGGGAAATCCCAGCCGGCATGCCTACAGCGCAAGTAGGCAAATGGGTAAAAGGCCCCGATGCGGATTTGTTTTACGCCTTGCGCGCCCAACTCGGCAATCAGATTCCGGTGATTGCCGAAGATTTAGGCGTGATTACGCCCGAAGTAGATAAACTGCGCACCACGTTTGAACTGCCCGGCATGCGCGTTTTGCAATTTGCTTTTGGCGGCGCTACCGAAGACCGTTTTCTGCCGCACGCCTACGAAAGCCGCAACACCGTAGTTTACACCGGCACGCATGACAATGACACGACTTGGGGTTGGTACAACAGCATCACCGAACATGAACGCAACTTTGTGCGCCGCTACCTGGCGCGTGATGGCAGTGATATTGCGTGGGATCTCATCCGGCTGGCGTGGAGCTCTGTGGCCGATTACGCTATAGCGCCCTTGCAAGATGTGCTGAATTTGGGCCGTGAGGCGCGCATGAACACGCCCGGCACGGCGGCCGGCAACTGGTCTTGGCGGTTGTTGGAAAACCAACTCACCCGCGCCACGCTAGACCGGCTGGGTGAGCTAACGGCGTTGTACGCCCGGTGATTTTCTTGGCCGAACAGACCCCAAGGTCTGCACAACCTTGAAGGTCTTACACTCACTTTTCGCGGAGCGAATATGACGGCTCAATCATTTTGCATCCACGGTCATTTTTATCAGCCCCCCCGCGGCAACCCGTTTAAGGACGATGAATTGGATACGGAAGCCGGGGCGGAACCTTTCAAAAACCTAAACGAAAAAGCTACCTTCATGTGTTATACGCCCAACGCCAGCTTGGGCAACTTTGATGTAATGTCCTTCAATATCGGCAGTGCGCTGGCCCGGTGGATGGAAGTGAACGCGCCGGAGACTTATCAACGCATTATCCAAGCCGATCAGCGCCACTTGGAACAGTGGGGCGTGGGCAACGCGCTGGCGCAACCCACCCATCACGCCATTCTGCCGTTGTGCGCCAAGCGTGACCAGAATCTCATGGTGCGCTGGGGCCTGATCACCTTTCAGCATCGCTTTGGCCGCCAAGCCGAGGGCATGTGGTTGCCCGATTTGGGCGTGGACTTAGAAACCTTACAAGTGCTGGCCGATAATGGCGTGCAATTCACCATTCTGGGCCAAGCGCAGGTGGACGGCGCGTATGAGGGCGCCGGCCCCTACTGGGTAAAGCTCCCCTCCGGCGGCAAAATCGCCGTGTACGTGCGCGATGATAGCCTTTCCAACACGTTGGCCTTTGCCATTCGCAATTTAGGTGGGGCGGGGCGCTGGGCGCGAAACACGCTCGCGCCGGTGCGCAAAAACTATGGCCGCCTGCTCTTATTAGCGGTAGAAGGGGAAACGTTCGGCTATCACCATCCCGGCGAGGAACACTTCTTACGCTGGTTGCTCACCTACGAAGCAGTGGCGGCAGGTTATGAAGTGACGACTCTGGTGCGAGATTTGCGGGATCATGCGCCGCAATCCGAAATCACCATCCGCGAAGATACGGCCTGGAACAGCGCCGGGCAACTTAACCGCTGGCGCGGCGGCTTGCGCGATGCCTTTGACCATTTGGCTAATCGGCTGGATGATTTATTCCTTGTTACCGCTCAATCGGCGGGGGCGGATGCGTGGCGCTTGCGCGAAAATTACATTCGGGTGCGGCTGGGCGAGCTAACGGGCGAGCAACTGCTGGCTGAGTTTGGGCCAAAGAGGCTTTCCGCCAGCCAATCCGCCAGTTTGCTTAAACTGCTCAAAGCCCAATTTCATCGCCAGCGCATGTACACCAGCGCCGCCTTTTTCTATGATGACGTTGACCGCGCCGAAACCCGCTTGGCGGTTGCGGACGCCGTGTGCGCCATTCAACTGAACCACCAAGCTACCAATATTGACTTAATCGCCACCTTCCGCGCGGATTTAGAGCAAGCGGTCTCTTCACAAGGCGGCCGCACCGGAGCCGATGTGCTGGATGAGGTCTTAGAATGGCAACAAGCCTCGGTGTAAGCGACGCGGCTGTGCGTGAAACGCCCCGCTCTTTGCCGCTGGACCGATTTCACACGGGGGTGCGTTTAGCCACGCTGGGTTGGTGGCTGGCGGCTACGGCGGCGTTATATTTTGCCGGGCTAGCGGTGTTCTCATTCTTTCTGGGCGAAGACCAGGGCTGGGTATGGCTCCCTTGGCTGATCGCTGTGCTTCTGCTCTCGCAGTTTATTGGGCGCTGGGGAGAGAGGCAATTACTTCAGCGCTGGCCCAGCGGCCGTAAATTAGACCTTGCCCCCGGGCGGCTTACGCTGACGGATAAGGGCCAGACGCATACAATGGATTTTGCGCGCCTAGTCAATTATTGGCGCTGGCAATTTGTTATTCGCAATCGGCGGGGTGGGCGGGTAGCCAACGGTCACTTCTGCTGTGCCATCCGGCTTTTGCAAGATGACGTGGATTTTTGCGTGTACGCCTTCTTGCCGCCGGAACAGTACAAAGCGTTAAGCGAGCGCTACAAGTTTTACGAACTGCGCCCCTCCAATGATGCGCAACCCAAAGCCGGCGTCTTGGGCGGGCGCGATGCGGCTTTTCTCAACGCCGAAAGGTTGCGCTGGGATCATGGCGCTGAATTAGAAGCGGCAGATTTTGATGAATTGTTGGCCTACCTCAAGCGCCACCGCGCCGAATTTGAAGCCGTCATGTCTTGAAGTATATGTCTCAACTTCGGCGGAAATGAGGGTCGCCTGAGACGAAAGGATGATAAAACCGGCCAGAGATTTCTCTGGCCGGTTTGTGGGTGAGTGTCCCCGCCGCGACTCGAACGCGGACTTTCACCTCCGGAGGGTGACGCTCTATCCACTTGAGCTACGGGGACAACGCTGGCGATTTTACCACGCTTGCCAATTACACTGTGCGCGCCAAAGCCGCAATTTGTTGGCGGAGTTGTTCAATTTGCGCGGGCGTTTCCGGCTCATGCGCCACCCCGCGCACGGCCAGATGATATTTCTTGAAGGCCAGCTCGCCCAAGGCATCATAAAACCGCCCGGTGTTTAGCCAGTTGCCGCCCGCCAACGTGCCCCAGCGGGCCGCGAATTGCCCAAACAAGGATTGGGCGGTGTGGTATTGCCGGTCAGAAATTAGCCCTGCATCCCGCTCGGCTTTCAAATAATCACGCACAATATGGCCCTCGCGCCAAATTAGGTACAGAATAAAGCCGAAGAGGCCGAAGAAACCCACCCAATCAAAAAATAGGCCCACAAAGCATAAGAGGGGCGAGCCTAAGCTGGCCAAGAAGTTGTGGGCGGCGTGGAAAAAAATAGCGGCCCCGTAGCCCGCCACCGGCGCTAAAAAGCGCCAGCCACTGCGGTTGAGACGCAACACGGCCAGCCCCAGCCCGGTGCAACTGGTGAGGGTGGCGTGTAAAAAAGCAATCCCCACCGCGCGCACAACTGTAATCAGCACGGCGCCTTCTACCCCACTTTCGCTGAAGCCGCTAAAAATGTAGTTCACGTTTTCGGTGGCGGCAAAGCCAAAGCCAACCAAACTGCCGTAAATGATGCCATCTAATAGTGAGTCAAACTCTCGCCGAAAATATAAATATACGGCCAACACAGCCATGCCCTTCACCGTTTCTTCCACCAGTGGGGCGGAGAAGACAGCCGCGCCAAAATCCGCCGCCGCCGCGCTATTGGTAAGAGTGAACACCGCCACGCCAAACAATGTGTTGAGGATGAAGGCCGAGCCGGCGGCCACCACCGCGCCCCACAGAAATACACCCACCATTAGCCAAATCGGCTCGCGCTCGTAACGGTCAAACCACGTTAGCACAAAGGCATAAATGGCCATGGGCACAATGCCCAGAAACACCGAGAGCATTATTCCAATGAGTAAATCCATATCTCGCTCCTAAACTTACGCTCAGGTACCGGCTTGCCGCCCCATTTACTTCTGCCCCATCACGGCTTTCCACGTTTTAGCAAAGCGCGAGGTGAGATGAATGGCCGGCGAAGATAAACGCGTCAGGCGTTGGCCATGCTGAAAACCATCCAGTAAGTCCTCCGCGGTGGCGGCGCGCTCCACCACTAATCGGGCGCGGCCCAACTCACGCAAAGAGTGCGCGTCTGAGCCTACCGAGCCGCGCAAGCCATGTTGGCGCGCAAACGCTTCCGCACGGGCGTTGTCTTGTGGATAGACACAGCGGGCGTTGAACACTTCAATGGCATCCACCAACGGTGCAATCGCCAGCAAATCGGCTTCACGCCACGCCCCTTTTCGCAACCGATCAAACGGATGGGAGACGCTAATGGCGGCCCCCTGCGCGCGCAAGCGAGTGATGGTTTCAACGGGCGTGAGGCCGGGCGGCACTTCTTCTTTCACAAAGTAAGCTAAAAGCTCGCCCTGCGTGGTCATAATTTCTTCTCCCACAATAACCCATTCCGGCGCCAGCGCACGGGCTTCCAGCGCGCCCCGGATAGTGTTGTGATCGGTAATCGCGATCCGTAAGTTTTTCTTGCGCGCGAGTGCGATGAGGTGGCCCGGCTTGGTCAGACAATCTTCGGACGCGTAAGTATGCGAATGCAGTTCAAGTGTGATCGTCATTGGATCTGATAGCTGGCTAGTGGTTTAGGCAAACGACCGGTGGTGATTGGTTTACTTGGGACTTTCCAACTCTTTTTCCCGCATGGTATTGAAGGCCGTGATGGCCACTTCCAGCATTTTTTCATCCGGCTCACGCGTGGTAAGGCGTTGCAGGGCTAGGCTGGGTTTAATCAGCAACCGGATGAGCGGGTTGTGCAGATGGCGCGCTGTGAAGCGCTGATACTCAAAGGCAATGGCGGCGATGACGGGGATAAGGAGCAAACGCGAAAGGATACGCGGCGCTAAATCGAGCGGGCCGATGAGGGCAAACACAAAAATGGAGAACACGGCCACCGTGAGCAAAAACGCCGTGCCACAGCGGGGATGTTCCAGCGGGAAGCGGGCCACCGAAGCGGGCGTGAGTTCGGCGCCGGCTTCAAAAGCGTTGATGGTTTTATGCTCCGCGCCGTGGTAGCCAAACACCCGCCGGATATCTTCCATTTGCCCAATGGCCCACAAATAGCCGATGAGCATAACCAGTTGAATGACGCCCTCCAACAAGGCCGCCGTCCAAAATGGCCACCCGAGGCCGGTTTCCACCCAGTAGGCCAGTGCGGCCGGCCCGGCAGAGAAGATTGCAATGGCAAACACCAGCGTCAGCGCAATAACGCCCCACGCCGTCGGGCCTTCAATTTTCTCACCCTCTCCGCCGGCTACGCTGGCCGAAAAGTTCAGGCTCTGAAAGCCTAACCCTAGAGCGTCCCACAGCCCTAATAGGCCGCGCAAAAACGGCAGGCGGCTAAAGGCGCTCCGGTAAATGGGGTTGAGGGGTTGTGTGTGCTGAACGATTTCCCCGTTGGGGGCGCGCACCGCAATGGCCATCGCGTGGCGGCCCCGCATCATCACGCCTTCTAGCACGGCTTGGCCGCCATAAAACGGCAATGGTTCGGTGGCCATAGGGTTAGTGTAAGGCGGCGTTGGCTTGGTTCAGTTCCACCTGACCCCGCTGAATGAGATCTTCATGTTCGCGGCGGCGCTTTTCCACGTTGAGCATTACGCCGGCCCGAATCTCTTCCCATTCGTGGGGCGGCACGGCTAAAAAGGCGGCCACCACTTGTGGGTCAAACTGCCGATTGGCTTCATCTTCAATCACTTTGCGCGCCACCTCGTATGGCCGCCGCGCGCGATAGGGCCGATCCGAGGTGAGGGCGTCAAAGGTATCGGCCACTGAGAATAAACGCGCGCCCAGCGGCACGCCTTCTGCGCGCAAGCCCAGCGGGTAACCTTGCCCATCCCAGCGTTCGTGGTGCGCCAACACGACTTTAATCGCTTCAGCCAACGGCGGGATGCCCAGCAACATCTCATATCCCTTTTGTGGGTGCTTCTCAATCTCTTTGCGCTCGTCCGGGTCTAGGGCGGCGGGTTTAAGCAGAATGCGGTCTGGCACGCCGATTTTGCCCACATCATGCAACAAAGCGCCGCGCCGCAAGTGTTCCATAAATTCTGCGCTCAGTTTGAGTTCTTTGGCCAGCCGCAGGGTGTAAGCCACCACCCGTTGCGAGTGGCCTTCCGTTTCGCGGTCGCGCAAGTCTAGGGCGGCTGTCAGCGCGTAGAGGGTTAAGTCATAGCTAGCCTGTAATTCTTGGAACAGGCGCGCGTTTTCAATGGCGAGGGCGGCGCTACTGGCGATGCTGTTGAACAGGTATAAATCATCTTGGCCGAACAAGCCGCCGGTTTGTTTGTTGATGGCTTGCAAGGCCCCAATGGCCCGGCCCTGCCGCACCATCGGCACAGACATGAGCGAGCGCGTGGTCAGGCCGGTTTTGCTATCCGCGTCACGGTTGAAGCGCGGGTCGTTTTGCGCGTCAGCCACCAAAATCGGCTCCCGGCGCAGGATGCAATCACCCACGATGCTGTGATGTACGGAGACCCGCAACCCCACTACGCTTGAGGCGCTGACCCCGGTGGCGTACCGGCAGGTGACGTGTTTGCCATCTTCGTCCAAGAGCCAGATGGATTGGCCCTCGGCCTGAATGGCTTTATTTACTTCATCAAAAATGCGCGGAATCAGCAGGTCTATATCCAGCGTGGACTGGAAGTAAGCGCGGATTTGCTCCAGCAGTTGCTGGCGTTCATTGGCGCGCAAACGTTGCTCATTGAGCCGCGCGGTGTAAATGGCAATGGCCGAGTGCCCGGCCAAGGCTTGCAACATGAGCCGTTCTTCCTCGGTGAAGGCGGCTTCCCCGCTTTTGTTCACCATGCTAATCATGCCCAAAAATTCGCCGGAGGCTAACAACGGGGCCACCAGTAAGCTGTGCAGGCCCGGGCGGCCTAACCGCCGGATGAGGCCTGCCACCAGCGCGCCAGTTTGAGTTTCTGGGTTCCAGGCTAGGGTTTGGCGGCCCAGCGTGGCCACAAGCGCAGTTAAAGTGTTTACATCTACGGTTTGGCCGAGGACTTTTTCCGGCTGAGGGCCGATGGCATAACGGCACTCTAGCTCAGAGCGGGCATCGTTCAGGAGCCAAATGGAGCCGCCCTCACACTGCAGAATAGTCTGGAGGTGTTGGAGGATGGTGTTCAGCAAGGGTTCCAGCTGAAGCTCGGATTGGAACGCTTGGCCGAATTCCAGCAAGACTTTGAGAAAATTAACTCCGGCTGGGGAGGGGGAATTGCTCACACGCGGATTATATTAGGGGTTCGGCAAAAGTGAAAGCAGAGAAAACTTTGTAGGCGGTAGATGGCGCTAAAATGGCCGTTATTTCCCCTTCTCAATGCCCTAACGGGCATTATTTGTTTTTCTATAGCCTATTTTACCCTACAGATGCCGCTCAGAACTCGCGTTCTCCCAGCTGTTGCCAGAAAACCGGTTTCCGAGCATCACTATCATCAAAAAAACTCCTTTCATGCTCGTTTTTCCTTCCCAGCCGCTGGCGGGTTTAGCCAGTCACCCGCCACCGCTTGGCCCAGTGCGCGCCCACTATCCGAGCATCTCTCAAATAGGCCCCACCCCCCCTCACACTCGGATAATGCGCCCGTCAAGTAAAGATAGTTTACACCCAAACACCCAGAATACCTAGGGGCGTTAGGGCCGTTGGCCCGCTTTAGTAAATGGGTAAACTCTGGTCCACCTCACGCGCCCAAGCGTTAATGCCGCCTTTGAGATTTTTGAGTTTGCGGAAACCCGCCGTGCGGAGCAGTTCCAGCGCCTTCATGGAGCGCGCGCCGGTTTTGCACTGCAAAACAATTTCATCGGCGGAGTCAAGTTCGTTCATCCGCGCCGCCAGCGCGCCCAGCGGGATGAGTTGCGCGCCCTCAATCCGGGAGATTTCCCACTCGTGCGGCTCGCGCACATCAATAATTTTGATGTGGTTGCCCTGCTGGAGGCGCGCGGCCAGTTCTTGCGGCGTAATATCCCACGAGGTGGCTTTTTCTTCTTCGTGGTCATGGCCGGGCACGCCGCAAAATTCTTCGTAATCAATTAACTCCGTCACGGTGGGGTTGGGGCCGCACACCGCGCATTTGGGGTTCTTGCGCAGTTTCACTTCCTCAAACGTCATGGCGAGCGCATCGTATAGCAACAGCCGGCCCACCAGCGTTTGGCCCACGCCCAAAATCAGCTTAATCACCTCGGTAGCCTGAATGGTGCCAATGGTGCCGGGCAAAATACCCAGTACGCCGCCTTCGGCGCAGGAGGGCACGAGGCCGGGCGGCGGCGGCTCCGGGAACAAACAACGGTAGCACGGCCCCTCTTTGGCGTAAAACACGGAGGCCTGCCCCTCAAACCGGAAAATGCTCCCGTACACATTCGGCTTGCCCAACAGCACGCACACATCATTGGTCAGGTAGCGCGTGGGGAAGTTATCCGTGCCGTCCACAATCACATCATAATCTTTGGCAATCCGCAGGGCATTTTCGGACGTGAATGGCTCGTTGTACGTCACCACTTCAATATCCGGGTTAATATCCAGCATGCGCGCTCTGGCCGATTCAACCTTCAATTGCCCCACACTGGCCGAGCCGTGGATGATTTGGCGGTGCAGGTTGGTGTGATCCACCACGTCGTAATCCACAATGCCAATGCGGCCAATGCCGGCCGCGGCTAGGTACAGCCCCAGCGGGGAGCCGAGGCCGCCGGTGCCAATCATCAGCACGCTGGCCGCTTTGAGTTTTTTCTGCCCGGCCAAACCCACTTCCGGCATGATGAGGTGGCGGCTGTACCGTTTAATTTCTTCGTGAGAAAGTTCTACCGCAGTCGGGTCAATGCGGTTAAAGGGGATGCTCATAGATTCTCCGTAAAGCGTGAAACGCGCGTTGTCATGGGTAACGGCTCAGATGTTTTTTGTGTTCGCGTAAGTTGTTGTTTTAGTTTACCGGCGCTCGCCACACCATGATTGACGGCCACCGGCTGGCCGCTGGCGTTGAGCACAAAGGTGGTGGGCACAGAGAGCACGCCCCAATGGTCAGCCACGGCGGTGTGAACGCTGGCGTCAATCTCAATAATTTGAAGCGGCGCAGGGAACTCGGCCTGCAAACGGGCGAGGGCGGGGCGTTGCAGGGTGCGGCACGGCGCGCACTCCGGCGTGGTGAAGTACAAAATGCCGGGCGCGCCGTTTTGCCAATTCTCCAGCCCGGGCTTGCGCGCGCGGCGTTTCAGCCGGAACAGGGCCAAACGGTTCCAGGCGCAATAGGCCAGCGCGCCTAAAGCGATAATGGCAAGGGCGAGAAGGAGGCGGGTGAGGAGTTCCATATCTTTTGCGTGAAGCGCGAATAAATGAAGCGACTCTCACGCTTCACGGCTTACGTCTTAAGCTTTGGGCCGCATGCCGGGGAAGGTGCCCGCCGGCGGCGCTTTAATAAAGCCCGGCACTTTGAGCCGGTTGAGCCAGTAATACACCGCGCATCCGGCGCAGAACCCAACAAACAAGTTGAGCGCGGCCAGCGCAATCACCAGCCACACCAGCGCCCAGCCAAACAACGTGAAGCCGAGGAATAAATCCAACACGCCGAGGCCGAGCACCACCGCGCCAAAGCCTTGCGCGAAGACGTGCGGCTCGGGGTTGTCGGCAATCACATCCGGCTTCACTAAGCCGCGCGGGCGCAGAAAGCCGCTGTACAACAACTTAAAGCCGGGCTGGTGGGTGAGCGTGCCGTAAGCCATCACCAGCGCCACCGCCAGCGCCAGCGCCGGAAGGTTGAGCACAAAAGCCAAAATCGAAAGCAGGATGATGCTGGCCTGGTTCACGCGCAGGGCGGCGTGATCAACCTTCCGGTTTTCATCATGCCCGCCGGCGATGCTGGGCACAATCATCAGCTTATCGGTGTCTTTCACCGGCGTCTCGGCGCCTTGCAGATGGCGCACATCTTCATCGTTCAGAAAGACGTTGACGAAGGCGCGCAACTCGCCGCTATCGGTGTAAAGGTGGGGCCGGAGCGAGGGATGCTGGCCGGTGAGATCGCTGAGAATAGCGCCCACGTTTGCGCCGGTGACGGCGATTTCGGCTTGGCCGCCGGTGTATTGGCGGAGGGGGGTAGGAATGCGGATGGTGGTCATGCGGTCTCCAGAAAATGATTTCATCAATCAAGAATTTCTATCAATTCTTCATCGTACGCCGTGCGGTCTTCCCTGAGCACCCATGAACGATGCCGGGTAACGGCGCCCTGCGTCACGGTGGTGATAATGTAGGAATACCACGGAAGCGCCCAATCGCGGTCAAAGCCGGATGGCTCGGCTGGATGATCGGGGTGAGAGTGGAAGATGCCAATCACCTCCAACCCACGCCGCGCGGCCTCCTGCTCTCCGTGTAACATATCCTGCGCCGTAAGCAGAAAACGGTGATACTGTTCATGGCCTTCCCAGCGGTTTTCCAGCGGCAAAACGGCCTGCACTTGTTTGCCCTCTCCATTGGCTACGCCTAACAATAGACCGGCGCCCTCATTGGGGTAGGCGGCCTCCAAGTGCTTTTCTATGTCCTTAAGTCGGTCAGCCTTAATCGTCAACATCATCACTCTATGTTCTGTTATCTGCCTTCACTCCAAAAACGCTCACTCACGTACTTGTAGCCTGCATCCGGAAAGAGTGTTACCACCACCCCTTCCTTAAGTTGTTCAGCTACCCGCACAGCGGCTACGGCGGCGGCCCCCGCCGAAATACCCACGAATAACCCTTCTTCGCGCGCCAGCCGGCGCGTCATCGCGTGCGCGTCTTCTGTGTTTACGGGCAACTGCGCATCCGGCAACAACGCATCATAAATACCGGGCTGGATGGCGGTTTCCATATGCTTGAGACCCTCTAAGCCGTGAAAGGGAGAATCGGGTTGCAGGGCCACCAGTTGAATCTCCGGGTTGAATTCTTTCAGCGCGCGGCCTGTGCCCATCAGTGTGCCGCTGGTGCCCAAGCCGGCCACAAAATGCGTTACGCGGCCCTCGGTCTGTTCAATGATTTCCGGCCCGGTGCTGTAATAGTGCGCCTGCCAGTTAGCCGGATTATCGTATTGGTTGGCGTAGAAGAATTTATCCGGCTCGGCGGCGGCTAGCGCGCGCGCTTCGCGGATGGCGCCGTCGGAGCCTTCCAGTGGAGAGGTGAGCAGAAAATCCACGCCCAGCGCGCGTAAAATGCTCAGGCGCTCCGGGCTGGCGTTGGCCGGGATGGCGAGTTTGATGGTGTAACCCAGCGAGCGGGCCAGGGTGGCGTACGCAATGCCCATGTTGCCGGAAGTGGAATCCAGTAAAGTTTTATCCGGCGTCAACTGGCCGCTCGCCTCAGCCGCGCGGATGATGTTCAACGCCGGGCGGTCTTTGACCGAGCCGCTGGGGTTGAACCACTCGGCTTTGGCATACACTTCCACCGTTTGCGGTAGGTGGGCGGCAATGCGCCGCAGGCGAATGAGGGGCGTGTTGCCCACTAACTCGGCTAAAGAATGCGCCTCAGGTGATGGGGAGGGCGCCACTTGCACTTTTGAAAGAGTCAACATGATTGCGTGATACGTAAAATAAAAAAAACCAGCAAACAAAAACAGCCACCGCGTTTCCAAAATAGGAGGCGATGGCCGTTCGTCTGCTGGCTCGGTCAACCTGTAAGCAGGTGTGACTAGACGTGGGCGAGGCGCCTCCGTCTGGTACACATACAAGCTCCAAAGTGATTGAAGTAATTCATAAGACGAATAAATTATATATACTGGCGGGGAGTATTGTCAATGAGTCCCGCATAAACTTTTCCTGAGTTTTTTTGTGCGTTTCAGATTGCGCTTAAGCGGGTCGGCCCGCTTTGAGCCAACTGGCCACACCCCGGAGGAAATTGCGATGAAATTTACGGATGGCTACTGGATGATGCGAACCGGTTTTACCCCGCACTATGCCGCGCAGGCTTACGAAGTGGAAACGGACGGTCAATCCCTAATCGTTTACGCCCCCACCAAGCCCATTCAGCATCGCGCCGATACCTTGAATTTGCCGTTGTTGACGGTGAGCTATTCCTCCCCACTGGAGGGCATTATCCGGGTGCAAGTTACACATCACAAAGGCGGGCAATCATCCCGGCCGCAGTTTGCAATTCTTAATGAGCCGGTTACGCCCCGGATACAAATAACAGAGGCAACGGCGGAACTTACCTCCGGCGGGCTAACCGTGCGCGTTCAGCGCGGGGAGAGTTGGGACGTTGCCTTTTGCGCCGGCGACCGACTGCTCACAAGGAGCGGCTGGCGGGCTTTGGGTTTTGTGGATACGCCCGGCGGGCGCTACATCCATGAACAATTAAATTTAGGCGTGGGTGAATATGTATATGGCTTGGGCGAACGATTTACGCCTTTCATCAAGAACGGTCAGGTGGTGGATATTTGGAATGAAGATGGCGGCACCAGCAGTGAGCAAGCGTATAAAAATATCCCGTTTTATCTCACCAATCGCGGTTATGGCGTCTTTGTTAATCACCCAGAAAAAGTCTCATTTGAAGTTGGCTCGGAAAAAGTGGAGCGGGTGCAGTTTAGCGTGCCCGGTGAACGGCTGGATTATTTTGTGATTTACGGCCCTACGCCGCGCGAAATTCTAGAGCGTTACACCGCGCTCACGGGCCGCCCGGCTCTGCCGCCCGCTTGGTCTTTTGGGTTATGGCTCTCTACTTCTTTCACTACCCATTATGATGAAGCCACCGTCACCGAATTCATCAACGGCATGGCCGGGCGCGAAATCCCGCTGAGCGTCTTCCATTTTGATTGTTTTTGGATGCGCGAGTTCAACTGGAGCGATTTGGTTTGGGACGCGCGGGTCTTTCCTGATCCGGCGGGCATGCTCAAACGCTTGCATGACCGTGGGCTAAAAGTATGTGTGTGGATTAACTCTTACATCGCGCAACGCTCGGCCTTGTTCGATGAGGCCGCCGCCGAAGGCTATTTAGTCAAGCGCCCAAATGGGGATGTGTGGCAGTGGGATCTGTGGCAGGCCGGGATGGGGATTGTGGACTTTACCAACCCGGCGGCCTGCAATTGGTTTGCTGAAAAATTAGGCGCTCTGCTGGAAATGGGCGTGGATGCCTTCAAAACCGATTTTGGTGAGCGCATCCCCACGGATGTGGTGTGGTTTGATGGCTCCGACCCGCAGAAAATGCACAACTACTATCCCCAGCTTTACAACCAAACCGTTTTCAACGCCCTCAAGGCCAAGCGTGGCGAAAAGGAAGCTGTAGTTTTTGCGCGTTCGGCCACGGCGGGCGGGCAACAGTTTCCCGTTCATTGGGGCGGGGACTGCACCGCCACCTTTGAGTCTATGGCCGAGAGTTTGCGCGGTGGGCTCTCTCTACACCTTTCCGGCTTTGGCTTTTGGAGCCATGATATTGGCGGCTTTGAGCAGACGGCCTCGGCGGCGGTGTATAAACGTTGGTGCGCTTTTGGCTTGCTTTCTTCACACAGCCGCTTGCACGGCAGTTCCAGCTACCGGGTGCCATGGTTGTATGATGATGAAGCGGTGGCCGTGCTCCGCAAGTTTACGCGCCTCAAGGCCAGCCTAATGCCATATTTGTATCAAACGGCTGTGCAGGCGCACACCCACGGCGCGCCCATGCTTCGGCCCATGATGTTGGCTTATCCGGATGACCCGGCGTGTGAAACGCTTGACCGGCAATACATGCTGGGGGAGGCCTTGCTGGTGGCCCCCGTTTTCCGTGAAGATGGCGTGGTAGATTACTACCTGCCAGCCGGAACGTGGACGCACTTTCTGACAGATGAAACTGTAACTGGCGGCGGCTGGCGGCGCGAAAAATTGGATTATCTCTCCATCCCGCTCTGGGTTCCTGAGAACACCATCATTCCAGTCGGCGCAGTGGAACATCGCCCTGATTACGATTATGCTGAGGGCGTGACCTTGCATATTTTCAACCTACGCGATGGGGCAACGATGGAGGCGGCTGTGCCAGATACAAGCGGCCAGCCTCGGGCTACTTTTCGTTGTGAGCGGCGCGGCCAGCGCTTGAGAGTGACTCGTGAAGGCGCGCCGGGCCGTTGGAGGGTATTGGTGCGCGGAAGCGGGTTAGGGCCAATACCAGCGGATGGTAATCAAATAGAAATCGCACTCCCATTCCCAAAGCCTTAAGGGCAGAAGCTAGACAAAACCTTTACGCTGGGCTAAAATTCTGCGCCGTTGTCAAAATTCAAACGTGCTTTTAGAAGCATGTTGGTTAGTTACGCAGGAGAGATTACCTTGGCTAATACCGCTTCCGCTCAAAAACGCATTCGCTCCAATGAGCGCAAACGCGTGCGCAACCAAAAGACCCGTACCCGCACCCGTAGCGCCGTGCGCGGCGCCCGTGAGGGTTTGGCCGGCAAGGATGTTGTTGCCGCTCGCGCCACCACCCTGGCCGCCGTAAGCGCGTTGGATAAAGCCGCGGAACAAGGCGTGATTCACAAAAATAATGCCGCCCGCCGCAAGAGCCGCCTGATGAAGAAACTGGCGGCGCTCGAAGCGAAGAAATAACCTGCGTTGTGAGTGTTCACAGATATCAACCGGTCACTCTGCGAGTGGCCGGTTGGCGTTTAAGCCCCTACTCCGCTCCTCATCAAATCCGCTCTTCCAGCATGGAGGCTTTGAGTAAATAGGCCCGCGCCCGAACCCGGTCGGCGGCAAGTTGGGCGTAACGTTGGTTGCGGGCTAGCCGCTCGGCTTCATCTCGCACAATCATCGCCGAGTAAGTTTCATGTGTGTGGCTTTGCACCTTTTCAATGGCCCACTGGCGGCGCACGCGGGCGTAATCATCTAACAGCGCATCATCGTTTTGCGCTAACGCCTCTGCCAGCTGGTGGGCGTCATGAATGCCGCTGTTCATGCCCATGCCGCCGGCCGGGTTGTTAATGTGCGCGGCGTCGCCTGCTAACAGGATGCGCCCCACGCGGAACGTTTCTGCTACCCGCTGATGCACGCTGTAAATCGAAGGCGTTTTCAGGGCGAATGGCGCATTGTCCAGTAATTTACGCATGCGGGCTGAAATGGACTCAGCGCGCAAAACGACCCCCTCGGATTCATCGGGCTTAATCTGAAATACCACCCGCACCACCTCGGGCAGGTGCAAAATGATAATCCACTCTTCCGGATCAAACACATAGTTCACCGGGCCAAGGCCGGGAAAGGCTTGGGTTAAGTCCGCCTCGCAGGGGACGAGCAGAAACCGGTCAGGATACGTTAGCCCTTCAAACTTTAGCCCCAGTAATTTACGCACTGTACTGCGTGAGCCATCTGCGCCTACAATAAAAGCGCCCTCAAAAATTTTAGCGCCGCCGGGGGTCTTAAAGGTGGCTGTGACGCCGGAGGCATCATGGGTGATTGCGATGAGGGTGTGATTGAAGTGGACACAATCTGCCAGAGGCGGCAGGAGGAGGCGCGTAACGCGCGATTGGGGCAACTGGAGCCGAAAGGGATATGGTGTATCTTGGGCAATGAGGGCGTAATCAAACTTAGCCACGCGCTGGCGGGTGGCGCGTTCCCAATACTCCAGGCTTCGCACTTGGTAGCCCTGCGCCAACACTTCATCAATCACGCCCCATTCGGCAAACATCTCCAGCGTAGGGGGATGAAAAGTGCTGGCGCGCGCCTCAGGGCTAAGCTCCGGCAGTTGCTCAAACACTTGTACCGGTACGCCCTTCAGTTGTAACGCCCGCGCCAAGCAAAGGCCAACAGGGCCAGCGCCAATGATGATAATGGGAGTCATTAAAATCGCAGTGACAGTAAACAGTGGATTACTGTTTACTATTCACGAGTAAGGGTTCTGCCAACTGCCACGGGCGGCCTTCCACCAAATTAGTGCGATGTGAGATGGTGTGGTTAGCGGCGGCGGCGGGATGAATCTCGGCGCGGGTGAGGCCGGGCCGGTGGGTGGCGCGCGTCACCTGTGGGTAATTGATATTGCCCGCGAATGGGCGTTTCCATTCCGTCCACAGCGTAAAATCTTCGGTGATGGCAATGACGGCGCTGGTTCCAATTTCTGATGGGCGGCTGGCCGCCACCACGTTCAAACGGTTTTCGGCGGCGCGCTCCAGCAGGCCGGTTTCCATTTCCCACTTTTCTAAGAGCGTGGTAGGCGCGGCTACTATTTCCACATCTTGTAAAACGGCCAAGCGGAAAGTTTCGGGGTAAATTGAATCGTTGCCAAGGATGAGGGCGGCGCGGCCAAAGGGTAAATCGGTGAATAGTAAACGGTCACCCCATGAACTTATCCACGGATGACGGCCACAGGCGTGCAACTGTGGCTGGCGGAGAAGCACGCCGTTTGGCCCCAACAGCACGCCTACATGCTGAAGTAAGCCGTTCACTTGCTCCACGGCGCTCACAGCTACGTAAATGTTTCCGGCGGCGCGCACGGCTTCTTCCGCAACGGCCAGCATCTTTGCGCTTTCGGCCAGTGCGTTTTCAATTTCTTCCACGCGCCCATCTCTTAGGTGAAACAACTCCGGCAAAACGAGGAATTGCACACCGGCGCGCGCGGCTTGGGGGATGGCCTCCACCGCCTCGGCCACTGCTTCCGGCCCGTTGGCGGAAAGTTGAAGCACAGCGGCTTGGGCGGTAGCCGCGCCGATTTGCCGTTCATGCGCCACCGGCGCTTGGCCAAGCGCGGCGTAAAGCTCGGGGCGGCGCGTGGCGATAATGTCCGTGCCATCGGGCCGCAGTTTGTTAGCGGCCTCGCTCACGTCAATCTCGGCCACTACAATCGCTTCGCCCTCACGCGGGGCTTTGGCTAGCACCGTTCCATCCGGCGCCACAATTTGGCTCTCGCCTGCGCCGTGTAAAAAGTGGGGCGCAATCTTTAGGCGGGCGGCGGCCACCTCTAACATGTGCGGCGGAACCAGCGCGCCCACTTTGTTGGCGGCCACCACAAACACTTTGTTCTCCGCCGCGCGCACGGGGATGTGCAAGGAAGCTTCATCATGCGCAAAAGAGTTGAGGCTGTTAAGCAAAATGCGCGCGCCGCGCAAAGCCAAGCCGCGCGTCACTTCGTTAATCACGCCGTCCATGCAGGCGTACATGCCCACCGGGCCAAGCGCCGTTTCGGTGATGGGGCCATTTTCGGTGGCGCGTTCCAAAAAGTTGTTTTCATTGCCCATCAAAATCTGTTTATCGCTCACCGCCAGCCGTTTACCATCCGGCCCAAACAACACATTGGTCCCGGTCACTTTGCTGCCTGCGCGCTTCAGGGTTACGTTTACTTTGAGGTAACACCGATGCTCGGCGGCCTTGGCGGCCATCGCTTGCAGAAACTCACCCTCCAAATCCACAGCCACGTCATAGGCATGGGCGGCGTCGTCATACCACGCAATGTGGTTAATGAATTCCGGCAGAACCATGAGGCGCGGCTTCTGTGCGGCGGCTTGGTCTATCATCCGCAAGCAGGTGGCGAGGTTGGCCGCCACATCATTGGTGACGGCAAATTGAAGAGCGGCGACTTTGATTTTATTTTGAGACATTAAGATTCACTGTAACTACCTAAGGGTGGCAAGCGCCGCAAAGAATGCGAAAAAAATCTTTGCGGTTAAGTTTTGAGCCTAAAACTCTCGGAGCAAGCGCCCCGCGCCATACACTTTGTCTTGGATGCCGTTATCGCGCAGGGCCATCCACCACGTGGCGGCGTTGATGGCGATGACGGGCTTTTTCAACCATCGCTCAGCCTCGTCGGCCAGCGAGACCATGCTCAGGTTCGTGCCGACTTGCACCAGCGCATCTACCTCCGGCCTATTCACTTCCATCAGCGCGGCGCGCAGTTCATCTTGAGAAACGTGCGCGATGGAAACAGCGGTGGGGCACTTTAGGCCTTTGAGGGCTACTACTTCAAAGCCAATATCATTGAAAAAGCGGATGACGTTTTTATCGCCAATCGGCTGGTAGGGCGTGACGACGCCGATTTTTTTAGCGCCAAAGAGTTTGAGTGCCCGCTCACACGCTTCCGCGCCGGTAGCTACGCCAAGGTTTTTGCCCGTGCGCTCACTCACACGTTGCACAAAGGCGCGGTTGCCCTCCATGCCGTCCCAAAACGTCTCGGCGCTCATGCCCATCACCATGTAATCCGGCTCGCACGTCATCACGCGGTCAATGGCGAAGCCAATCTCATCGCGAATTTGGTCGAGCAAGCGCTCAAAGGCATCGTCACTGCTCAAGTTCTGGTCACGGATGTGGATGCGGGCGAAGTGGGCGGTGACGCCCGGCACACGCATCGCGTAAAATTCCGGCTCCACAATGGTGTTGGTGCTGGGGGCTAGCACGGCAAATTTCTTTCGCCAGCCAAGTGCGTCAGTCATGAGTTGCTTTCTCCAATTTGTAGAATGCCAAACGTCAAACGTGAAGCGTGAACTTACGATTCATGCTTCACGTTTTACAAGTCACTACCCAAAATTCAACGGCCCTTCCACGCCCACCACGCGCGTGCCGCAGAAGAAGCGGAAAGTTTCGGCAGTGCCTTCTTCGCTCATGCCGCTTAGCCCCCAGGCCGGGCGCGGGGCCATGAGGTGAAGGCTCATCAGGCTGGAGCCGTTCACTTTCACGCCGCCGGCCCGCACTTGGCGCGCCAGCTTCATGGCCCGCTCTTCATCCCGGCCAAACACATAGCCTTCCAAACCGTACGGTGTGCCGTTGGCCAGCGCCAGCGCTTCGGATTCGGTAGTGAACGTGTGAACGGTGCCGATGGGGCCAAAGATTTCATGTTGCGCGGCGGCGGAACTAACGCCTGTGATGAGGGTGGGCTGAATGAAATTGCCGCCTGCTAGTTCACCGGTTGGGAGCTTACCAGCGGCGTGGGCAATGCCGCCGTGCGCTAAAAGCTCGGCGCGTTGCGCCGCAATTTTTCGCAAATGGCCGGAGTGCACCATCGGCCCCATTTCTGTTTCCATCGAAACAGAATCGCCAATTCTCAAATTTTCCAGTCTCTCCAAAACTTTTTCCAACAAAGCGTTTTCGAGGCCTTCATGCACAATCAGCCGCCCCAGCGCCCGGCACCACTGGCCGTTGAGTGAGGTCATCAGGTTCACTACACCTTGCGCGGTTTCATCTAAATCCGCATCCTCCAGCACCACCACGGCGCTGTTGCCGCCTAGTTCCAATTGCGCCGGCTTGAAATCTACCGCGCAGGCTTGCGCGATGGCGCGGCCACCCAGCAAGCCGCCGGTGAAAGAAACGGCCCGCACACGCGCATCGCTCACCAGTTGGCCGCCCACGCCCGCGCCGCCGTGCACAATCTGTAAAACGCCTTTGGGCAAACCAGCGGCGTGCGCGGCTTCCGCAAACACATCACTGCCGTGCGGCGCCCACTCACTGGGCTTGAGAATTGTTGGGCAACCGGCGGCCAGCGCGTTGGCGATTTTGTGCGCGGCCATGGGCGCGGGCGCGTTGAAGGGCACGAGGCACAGCGCCGGCCCCCACGGCTTGCGGTGAATTTCGACAGGGTGGTTGTTGGGGCCGGGCAGGGTGCTGAAAACCCAACCGCTCTGCAATTGTTGCGCGGCCAAGCGCCACGCGCCAGTGGTGATGAGGCTGAGCATACTCGTAAGCCGATGAATCACGCCGGTGTTGAAGGCCTCCAACTCAGCGATGCGGGCTTTGCGTTTATCCAACTCAGCAGACATGGCGGCGAGATAGCCCACACGCTCTTCAACCGAAGTGTTGGCCCATGCGCCGCTTTCATGCACGCGCCACGCGGCGGCCAGTGCTTTTTCAAGTTGCGCGGCGCTGGTGGCTTTTTGTTCTTGCGCGCGCTCGCCGGTGTTGGGGTTCTCCAGCCACACCCCCAAGGCTTCACTGGGCGTGGAAAATTCGCCGTCAATGTAATCTTGGAGTTCAGGGAGTTGGATGGATTGGGAGATGGTCATAGGATTGGGGTGAGGTTATTGGTTATTTGATTCGGGCTGTGGAAAAGATGGATAAGTGATTGAGTTCGGATTTTAGAGATTGAAGAAGCTGATCTTTGGAGAGGGCGATGGCTTCCACAAAATAACCAATCACCAATAACAGTTTCTCGCGCAATGCTGTTTCATCACCCACGGCTGAAGAATCCGCAAAGGCGCGGCCAATGGCGTCATCGCGCGGGTGGCAAAGCGTGTGGTGGTTTGCGCCGCGCAGAATGCCGAGGTAAGCATCACCGCGTTGGCTCGTAATCATGCGCTCAAAAGCGGCTTCAATGGTTTGTGCGCCAGTTTGTGCGTGTAGGCCAATACTGCGGTTGTGCAAATCACCAATGCCATCTTCCGTTGCGCCGAGGATGAGCAGGGGCGTGGCGCTGGGCAAAGGGGCCATCTCCCCGGCCGGCCAGCCGCCAAACATGAGGGTGGGGAACGGGCTGGAGCAGTAACTAAACGCGCCCACCACCTGCGGCAGAAGCGCCGGGTTCGCGTTCATCAGCGCCAGCATCCCACCGGCGGAGTGGCCGCCCAAAATTATTCTTCTTAGGTTGAGTTTATTCTCTAACACGCCGTTGGCGTTTAACTGCGCCAGCGCCTGCAAAATGGCGGGCAGGGCGGCGGCGGAGATTTCTTTGCCGTAGTTTTCGGGCGTGAGGGCGGCGCGGCTCAGGCCGGGCGTTAGGCTGATGCGGCCGGGGATGTTCTCCGCTACCCAGTTGTACAGCACCATCGCCGCGCCGCGCGCCGCTAGGCCATGCGCCAGCCAATAATACGTCTCAGCAGGGCAGTTTACGCCGGGCAAAAAAATCACCAGCGGCAGAGGCGCAAAGGCTTCATCCACCATCATCTGCCCAGTTTCCCGTTCACGCTCACTGCCCGTTTGCGCGGCGGGATAAAACACACGCAGATGCACGGTATTAAACGGCGGCGCGGCGCTTTCCACTTGCGCGGCGTAGGGGATGGAGCGGATGAGCATTGGACGTAAACAGTTAGCAGTAAACAGTAAACTGTTTACCGTTCACTGCTAACTAAAGAATTACTCTGGTCTTGGATTGATACGGTCGCCACCCCATAAATTCCGCACCAAACGCTCCGTCATCTCTTTGCCAAACAGTCGGTCGCCCACCACGTTGGCAGGGTCGCGCTCGGCAATGTTGCGGCGGATGGCTAAATCGCGGGCGGCCAGCGCGGCGCGTTCTTCCGCCGGGACTGGCTCGGCCTCATCCACCCATTTCAGCCAGCGGTCAAGCATCTCATGGGCCAAGCTGCGCACAAAGGCAATGCGCGCCTCCGTAGGCTTGCTGGTATAACAAAAAGCCGTCTCCGAAAGCGCCTGCCGCACGTACAAAGATTTGCTGGTGAAGTAGGCCAACTCAGCCTGCTGGCGAATATTCAGATAACGCTCATTCAGTGGCTCATAGTATTTATCCAGGTAAACCAAGTCCGTCATCAAATCCACGCGCGGGATGTAATCCATGTAAAAGAACAAATCCGGCACGGTGGCAATGGCCAGGCCAAAATGCGGCACGCGGATGTGCGGGCCTAGCCAAATGGTGATGTGGATGTTGCAAAAACCGTACTGTGGATTGCCAATCCATGAATGCACAAACCAATCTATTTCTGGCCCGGTGAACATATGTTGCGAGCCGGTGGCCCCTGTGCCCGGCAAGCCGTGGTACGGCTGAAAATCCTTCACTGAGGCATCCGGCGTGAGCGCAAACCGCGCTTCTACCTTCTTGCGCAATTCCACAGAAATCTCCCACAGTTGGTTGAACACTGGCATGTTGTCCATCGGCGGCTGTTCGGCCAACATCTCTACCACGGATTTGATTGTTTCTTGAGCCATAACCTTTTTCCCATTTAGAGTTTTGTTGATGACGTTAAGACCTGACCACTACCCAATCCTCAAACTCATATCGCACCATCTCGCCGGCGTCATTCAGCCAAAAGCGGGCCGCCTCATCATAGTTGCCGCCCACGTATGTATAGCAATCTAACTGCTCCTCTCGGCTGAGTTTTTTGGCGGAGCGCCGGTCTAATTGTGGTGTGAGCAGAAGTTCAGCGTTGCGCGGGTCATGTATCCATGGAACCAGCACGGGTACGGGCGCGCCTCGCCCCAACTGCGCCGCTTGGGCAATGGCTTGGCCCTGAAAGCACCGCAGAAGCGGCGAAATTACTAAGTTGGGTGGGGTGGGGAGTTGAAGGGTGGGTTGCGGTCTACTGTTGATGACTCGCTCCACCGTAATTTCCGCGGGAGTGAGGGTGTAGGTTGCGTTGGCCTGTCGCACGGCTTCGGGCAAAGTGTTTTCCCATGCCACTGTAAAACGGGTAACCGCATCCGCGCTAACCCACGCTTCCACTTGAATGCTGGAGCCGAAGCTGGGCGCGCGGCGGGCGGCGCGGATGCAGTGTTTGCCCTCCGGCCAACTGAAAACGGCCCACGTCTCGCGCACATCTGTGAGCGCGCCGTTCCGAAAGTAGATGTAGCTTCCCTGCGCGATTAAATTTTCCGCAACCGCTTCCAGCATTTCATCCTTGACAGATGGGGTGATTTCGCGTAACTTGTTATAACATTACAACATTTTCGCAAATGCTGTCAATCACCAAAATCCGCGCTGGTTATGCCGAAACGGCCCACGGGCAAATTCACTATCGGTTGCTCGGCTCAGGCCGGGCGCTGGCGCTTTTACATCAAACTGCCAGCTCCTCTTTGATGTATGAAACATTGATGCCGTACTTGGCGGGCTGGCGCATCGCGTTAGACACGCCGGGCTTTGGTCAATCGTTCCGGCCCGCCGCGCCTCTCACCATTCCTTTTTGTGCGGATGTTCTGCATGAAGCGCTTATAAACTTAGGCGTGACGGAGTGTGATATTTTTGGTCACCACACCGGCGCGGCCCTTGCCGTACAGATGGCGCACAGCTACCCCGGTTTTGTGCGGCGTTTAGTCCTCAGCGGCCCGCCTCTGCTCACCGCTGAACAGAAATCTAAACTCCTTGCTGGCCTCCAACCCTTTGTAATTGAAGCCTCCGGCGCGCATCTCACGACTGTATGGGAACGTCTGCGCCGCCGTGACCCGGCCCTGCCGCTGGAAACGGTTCATCGCGAAGCCCTGCTCACCCTTGGGGCAGGCGAGTACGCTTTGCAAACTTATCACGCCGTCTTCGCCCAAAACTTTGCGGAGCAACTCGCTTCACTAGAAATCCCGGTGCTAGTGATGGCGGGCGAGTTTGATACGTTGCGCGCCAGCCTAGAGCCAGCCTTTGCGTTATTGAAGCGCGGCCAAATACGCGTAATCCCTGAAGGCACTACTTATGTATGTGATAGCGCCCCGCAAGCCGTAGCCGCGCACATCAACCAATTTCTAAACGGAGATGAGCCACATGCTTGAGAAAAAGTTCTGGGGCCTGCGGCTCGCTTCCGGCGTTAGCCGTGGCAACGCCGCCACTTACTATTTTGCGGCGGCCATGAGCATTTGCCTGCTCAGTTTCATCAACCTCATCCAGCCATTTTTGCTCACCAACTTTCTCGGCATCCCCGTCGAGCGGCACGGCCTCGTCACCGGCGGCCTCACATTTTGGGAAGAAACGGTGGGCCTGTTCTGTATTGCGCTGGCGGGCATTCTCTCGGATAGGATTGGCCGCCGGAGTGTGTTTGCCATCGGCTTTCTTATTGTGGGCGTGGGCTTTCTGTTTTTTCCGTTCGCGCAAAACCTCACCCAACTGTTGGCTTTCCGGATTTTGTTTTCCGTTGGCTCTGTGTTTGTAATTGGCATGCTCTCCTCAGTGGTGGCCGATTATGTGGTAAACGCTGACCGGGGCAAAGCCAACGGCTTGGTGGGCGTGATGAACGGTGTAGGCGCTATGGTAGCCGTATTTGGTTTGGTGCGCCTGCCCACCCTGTTACTCAACAATGGTCTCGATGTGCGGCAGGCCGGGCAAATAACTTATTTTGTGGCCGCTGGTTTGGCCGCGTTTACGGCCCTCATCATGTGGGTTGGTTTACACCGAAAAGATAAGGCGCTGGATGAACCTGAACGTAGCTTTCGGCAACTCATCCGTGAGGGTTTAGCCGCCGCCCAAGACCCCGGCGTGGCGCTGGCGTATGGCGCAGCCTTTGTTTCGCGCGGCCACCTGTTGGTGATGGGTTCCTTTTTGGCGCTATGGATTAACAAAGCCGGCACGCTCGCCGGCCTCTCCCCTGCTGAAACGACGGCGCGCGTGGGCATGATTGTGGGCATCTCGCAAACCATTGCTTTGCTGGCCGCACCACTCGCCGGCTGGCTGGCAGATCGCGTGAACCGCGTGCTGGCCGTCATCATTATTCAGGCGTTGGCCGTTATCGGCTTCAGTTCCCTCTGGCTGGTGAGTGACCCGCTGGGCGGGCTGATGATTGGCCTGACGTGTGTGGCCGCCGCCGCGCAAATTGGGAGCATTATCACTGCGCAGGTGTTGGTGCAACAACAAGCGCCCAGCGCCATTCGCGGCTCCGTCATCGGTTTTTGGGGTTTATGCGGCTCGGCGGGTATTCTGGTCAGCACTTCGCTCGGCGGCTGGCTGTTTGATGCGTGGCGTGAGGCCGGCCCGTTTGTGCTGATGGCATTTTTTAGTTTGGCCTTAATTGTGTGGGCGGTGAGCGTTTACAAGCGCGTTCAGCCCGCATCAGAAGTGGTTGCGCCCGCCTCTGTAGCGGCGGATTAAGAAGGAGCACGTTTTCATGCAAAACATCATCTTCTTAGTGGTCGGCCTCATTCAACTCATTATCGCCTTTATCGGCACGCGCAATGTGCTAAAACATTTTTCATGGTATGCCGTGTTGGTGTTAATTGTGGTGTACGGCTTGGCCTACGATAACTTATCCATTGCCTCCGGCGCGGTGTTTGGCGTGAGCGAAACCACGCGGCTGTTGAATGTGCCGCGTTACGTGATTCACGCGCTCTTCACGCCCGGCATGATGATTGCGGCGTGGGGCATCTTGCGCTGGAAGGGCGTGAAATGGGCCGGCAACCGCTTATGGCATAGTTTGGTATGTGGCCTCGCCACCGCGCTCATCCTGCTAGGGAGCTATGTAGATATTCTCAACCTCACGCTGGTGCCCAACGAAACCAATGGTGTGGTGCGCTATGTGAATGACTTTCACCTGTTTCGTGGCCCGCCCATCCCCGCCGTGCTCACCATTATTGTGGTGCTGGTGCTGGGCGGCGTGGTCTGGCGCAAGTTTAAGTGGCCGTGGATGTTTGTGGGCGCTTTGCTGATGTTTTTTGGCGCGGCCGCGCCGGTGATCTTGCTTCAGAACATTGGCGAAATTGCCATCGCGGCTGGCCTGGTCACCACCATCATTTGGGCCAATGGCGGCCTCAGCGCCCGCCCCGCGCCCGTGGCCCAACCCTCATAACTTGGAGCTGACGATGGATGCCTTGGCCCCTTTCCTACAAAACATTGTTGAAACGTACAGTGTGCCGCTGGCCCTGCAAGATTTCATGCCGGTGGCGCTCTCGGCCACCGGGTTGTTTTTTTTGGCCGAGATGATTAAACACATGGCGCGCGAGGCCCGCGTGGCGAACATTGCCCTGCTGGGCGCATGGCTGGTGATGTTGGGCGGCGGCATTAAGGCGGCCTGGAAGTTGAACGTGGCCCTCACCGGCAACGATATTGAATGGATGGATAACGCGCTCTTTGTCCTGATGGGGCCGGGCTTCACCTGCATGGCGTGGGCGCTTTCGGCGGCTCAACGGCTGGCGCGCGGGCAAACACTTACCTCGCGCTTTGCGGCGTTGTTCCCGTTCATCGTTTCCGCTATTTTTCTCGCTACGGCTGGCGGGCTGGCCGCCGCTAACCCCGGAAGCCGTACCTGGTTTTTTATCTTGTTGGGCCTCACCACCATTGCCAACTTCACCCTCAGCGGCCTTGCCATTCGCCAAGCTTGGGGCCAAGGGCTGAAGTGGGTGGCCGCGCTTTTCTTGATTAACGTGCTGGCGATTTTGGTTCTGCAAGGGTTGGCCCGCATGGGCGACCGGGGTGAAGCCGAGCAGTGGGTGGAGCAGATCCTCAACACACTCAGCAATGCCGCCTTTGCTTTTGCGGCCTTCAAGCTCAACCGTCATACGTTAAGCAAATTTGTTTCACAATTCGCCCCGGCTTAATTATGACTGACGCATTACAACAAAACTACGCCGGCGTGTTTGATAACCGCCTTGGCTTTGGCCAACGGCCCGCTGTGTTGGTGGTGGATTTCATCAACGCCTACATCACCGAAGGCTCGCCGCTCTATGCTCTGCCGGTGGTGCAAGCCGTAAAGGAAACGGCGGCGGTTCTAGACTTGGCGCGGCGCAAAAACGCGCCAGTGATTTACACCCGTGTGGTTTACAACCGCAACGGTTTGGATGGCGGCATCTTTGTGAAGAAGGTGCCGATTTTGCTGAAGATGGTGGAGGGCGAGCCGCTGGCCGAGATTGTGCCGCAACTGCCGCCCACCGCCAGCGATGTGATTATCAATAAACAATACGCCAGCGCGTTTTTTGGAACCTCCCTGCAAGCCATGCTCACCGCGCTAGGTGTTGATACTTTAATTCTCACCGGTTGTTCCACCAGCGGCTGTATTCGCGCCACGGCGGTAGATGGGATGCAATACGGCTTTCGCGTCATCGTGCCGCGCGAGTGCGTGGGCGACCGCCGCCCCGAGCCACACGAGGCCAATTTGTTTGACATCAACAGCAAGTATGGGGATGTGGTAAGTAAGGCCGAAGTGCTTGAATATTTACGAAAGTTGCCAGGTGAACAGTAACCAGTTTCTGCTTACTGCCTACTGCCTACTGAAATGAAAGCCCTTTCTGGAATTCGCCTCCTGGATTTGACCCACATGCTGAGCGGCCCGTACGCGGGCATGATTTTGGCCGATATGGGCGCGGAGACGATTAAGATTGAGCCGCCCGGCGTTGGCGAGGGTACGCGTAAGCTTCTTGCCACTGATCCCAATAACAGTTTGCATGGCATGGGCGCCTATTTCCTAACGCTTAATCGCAACAAGCAGAGCGTGACGCTCAACCTGAAATCTGAAGAAGGCTTGGCCCTGTTTTATGAGTTGGTGAAACACGCCGATGTGGTGCTGGATAACTTCAGCGCGGGCGTGACGGAGCGGCTGAAGATTGACCATGCGCGGCTTTCAGCCATCAACCCACGCATTATCACCGCCACCATTACCGGTTTTGGAGAGACCGGCCCGGGCAAAGACTGGCCTGCGTTTGATATGGTGGCGCAGGCGATGGGCGGCGGCATGAGCATCACTGGTTTGCCGGGTGGCACACCGGTGCGGGCTGGCATCCCGATTGGTGATTTGGCGGGCGGGCTGATGGGTGTGATTGGCGTGCTGAGCGCGCTGGTGGCCCGCCAACAAACCGGGCGCGGCCAACATGTGGATATTTCGATGTTGGATGCGCAAGTGAGTTTGCTCAACTACATGGCCACCATGTATTTTCTTTCCGGTGAAGTGCCCGGCGCGCTGGGCAACGGCCACTTTGTGCATGTGCCGTATGATGCTTTCCCGTGCAGTGATGGCTATGTGATTATTGCCGTGATTGTGGATGAGTTTTGGAAGAACCTCATGCAGATTGTGGAACTGCCCGAGTTGGATACCGAGGAAAATCTGCGCCAGCCGGGCCGCTGGAAGAACCGCGCCTTCATCAACCAAAAACTCTCCGAAAAGCTACAAACCAACTCGCAAAATTACTGGCTGGAGAAAATGCGCGCCGCCCGCATTCCATGCGCTCCGGTAAATAATCTGGCGCAGGCGTTGTGCAACCCACAAGTGCTGGCGCGCGAGATGGTGATAGAAGTGGCGCACCCCTCTGGCGGCGCGGTGAAAATGCCCGGCAACCCGGTAAAGCTCTCTGAGCAAACCGATAGCTACAGCCCGCCGCCGCTTTTGGGCCAACATACCGAAACCGTTCTCAAAACTTTGCTCGGCAAAACCGAAGCTGAGCTTAATGCGCTGAGAGCCGCCGGCATTATTTAAGGATTACACCAAGCATCCTATGAACACCCAAGAACTCCTGCTTGACTTTCTTCAAGTTTATAAGGATGGCATTCACACCAGCCTCAAAGGCCTGCCGCAGGAAGCTTTTGCTTGGCAACCCGACCCGGAAGCCAACCACATTGCCGCTACGCTCTGGCACATCAGCCGCTTGTTGGATATGGGCGCGGTGATGCGTTTGGAGAACAAACCAATTGATGACGAGCTGTGGTTCACCAATGGCTGGCAGACAAAGACGGGCTATGACCCGCGCGGTCTGGGTTTGCGCGGCTGGGGTGTGCTGATTGGCTACAGCGTGGCCGAAATGAAGGCCGTGCCCATTCTGCCGTTGGCCGAAGCGCTGGCCTATTTTGATGAATGTCACGCGGCGTACTCCGCTATCATCCGCGCCGCGCCCGCCGAACGCCTGCTGGAGAAAGCGCCCGGCGGCGAACCGCAACGCTCCTACTACGAATGGACCCGCATCTACCTCACCGACGGCTTCCGTCACACCGGTGAAATTCAGGCCATTCGAGCCATGTGGGAAAGGAAGTTTGGAAAACAGGAAGCGTAAAACGTGAAGTGTGTTGCGCAACATCAATGACTAACAGCTAATACCTCCTTCTCTTTATGCCGTCTCTAACCATTTGCGAAGTTGGCCCCCGTGATGGCCTGCAAAACGAAAAGGCGCTCATCACCACCGAGCAGAAATGCGCGTTAGTGGATGGCCTGGCCGCGGCAGGTGTGCGAGTAATGGAGTTGAGCAGTTTTGTGCATCCCAAAGCCGTGCCGCAAATGGCGGATGCCGAGGCCGTGTTCGCGCACGCGCTCCGGCATCATCCACAGGTGCGGTTTTTGGGCTTGGTAATTAACGAAAAGGGCTACGAGCGCGCGCTGACCGCTGGATGCCGCGCGGTGGCCGTGGTGGTGATTGCCAGCGAAACGTGGAGCCAGCGCAACAGCCGCATGTCCACGGCTGAGTCAATGATGGCCTGCCGCCGCATTTTAGCGCGGGCCAAAGCCGATGGCGTGTGGGCGCGCGTGTACGTTTCTGCCGCATGGCACTGCCCGTTTGAGGGGCCTACACCGCCGGAGCGCGTGGTGGCCCTCGCAGATGAAATCTGGAACATCGGCGTGGATGAGCTGACGATTGCCGATTCCATTGGTCATGCGCATCCACTGGAAGTGGGGCGGCTGTTAGAAACATTAGGTGCGCGTTTTGGTATGGAAAAACTCGCCGCACATCTGCATGATACCCAAGCGCTGGGATTGGCGAACGCTTACGCCGCGATTTCAGCCGGTGTGCGTGTGCTTGATGCGAGCATTGCGGGTTTGGGCGGTTGCCCGTTTGCGCCCGGCGCGGCTGGCAATTTGGCTACTGAAGATTTGGTGTTCTTAGCCAACAAGCTGGGCTACCAAACCAACGTGAACTTGGACGCACTCTGGTCTTTAGCGCGCACGGCGGATGAAACCCTTGGCCGCCGCGTGGGCGGAAGAACGCGGGCGTGGCATCAACGATGATTACACTTCAACACGTTAATCCCTCCGGCTCGCGCACATTTATGGGCGCGCTTACAAATGGCGCGGATATTCACGCCGCTATGGCGCAGGTGGCGCGGGCGCAGAACATTGGCGCAGGTGCGTTTGAGTTGCTGGGCGGCTTAACCGAAGCTGAATTCACCGAGTATGACTTTATCAAACAAGAGCGCAAGCCGGCGCTCAAGTTCACCCGGGCGCTGGAGATTGTGGCTGGGCATGGCACGCTCAGTTGGCTAGAGCATGAACCGTTTGTGCATCTGCATTTGGTGTGCTCGTTTCGAGATGAAAGCGCCCCGCACGGCATCAGCCTGATTGGCGGGCACGCCGCGCGGGCCAGCGCCTTTGCCGTGGAGTTCACGCTCACCGCGTTTGATGGCGCGCCCGTTCACCGCGCCCTACACGCTGGCACGGGCTTGAAGCTGTGGAATCTCTCCCCTCTCCCAACGGGAGAGGGGTCAGGGGTAAGGGTGAAACAATGATTAAAGAAAACAAAACCAAAGCCAAACTTCAACGCGGCGAGCCGGTGTTCGGCGTTATTAGCAACAGCGCCGATGCCATGCTGGCCGAGCTAGTGGGCTTGTGTGGCTATGATTACTACATGCTAGATGCTGAACATGGCCCCATTTCTCCCGCGCAGGCCGTCGATTTTGCGCGCGCCTGTGAGGGGGTGGGCGTAACGCCGCTGGTGCGCGTGGGCCAAAAGGATGCCAAGCTAGTTTTGCAATTTGTGGATAACGGCATGTTGGGTGTGATGATGCCCGGCTTGGAAACGGTGGCCGAAATCAAAATGTTGGTGAGCGCGGTGAAGTATCCACCATTAGGCAAACGCGGCCTCGGCTTGGTGCGCGCGGCGGATTATATGTTGGGCGGTATGGAGCAGGCGGAATATATTCAGTGGGCCAACGCCAACACGCTGGTATGGCCGCAATTTGAAGACGCCAAACTGCTTAAGACGTTTCCGCAAATGGCGCGGGTAAAGGGTGTAGATGGCTTTGTGCTCGGCCCGCGCGATTTATCGCTCAGCCTCAAGCAGTGGGCGGGGCCGGCGCATCCACAAGTGCAAAAAGTGATTGAAGAAGCGCTAAAAATTGGCCGACGCGCTGGCGTGCCCATTGGCCTTACAGCTGGCACGGCGGAAGCGGCGCGGGCTGAGCTTGAACGAGGCGCGTTGATTATTTTGGATGCCATGCCCGCGCTGGTACGGCGCGGTGCGCAGAGTTTTCTCGTTGGAGGGGCTTATGAAAGCCATTGACCGTTCCTCGCCCATCCCTATGCACTATCAACTGCGGCAACTTCTGCTGGCGCAAATTGAAGCCGGCGCTTGGAAGCCGGGCGACTTGATACCGAGCGAGCAGGAATTACAGGAAACGTATGGCCTCAGCCGCACCACCGTGCGCCAAACGCTGAGTGAACTGGTCTTTGAAGGCAAGCTCACGCGTCATCGCGGCAAAGGCACCTTTGTGGCCAGCGGCAAATTTGCGCACAACCCGCGCAACCATCAGGGGCTAACCTACAAATTAGAGGAACAAGGCGTAAAGCCCGGTTGGCAGGTGCTGGATGAGCGCACAGTGACTGCGCCCGCCCAAGTGCGCGCCGCGCTCAACCTCCCGCTCCGGGCGCACGTTACCCGCATCCGCCGTTTACGCTTAGCCGATGCTGAGCCGATTGGGCATCACACCGCTTATGTGCCGGAGGCGGTGGCCAAACACATCAACCGCGCCGCGTTGAACGAAGGTGAGTCCCTGCGCTACCTCAGCCATCTGCCCCAACTTAGTGAGAGCCACGCCAGCCGCACCATTGAAGCTGTGGCCGCCGATGAAACGGATGCGAAACTCCTGAATGTGGAATGCGAGTCGCCCATTCTGCAAATTGAGCGCGTGGTGTTTGCCGCCGATGGCGCCCCGCTGGAGTATCTGCAGGCGCGCTATCGTGGAGATAGATTTAAGTATCAGATTACGTTGTGAATATCGTGCGCAAAATTGGATGAGCGACCTAACTTTTATGCGCCGCGCTTGATGAATTTGGAGAGTTTTTAGCTATGAAAGATTATGGCTCAAACCGCCCGCCCACCTCACCCTATCAATGCTTTATGGGGCGTTGGGAGGGCTTATGCAAAACCTTCAGCCCCAGCGGTGAATTTATGGAAGCGGGCGCAGTGCACATGGATGTGTACTGGCTAGACGCGCATACTTGGCACTTGCACGAAGAATTCGAGAATTTTTACGGGCTGGGCAAGGCCGTTACCTTTCACTCGGATATTAAGGTGAGCGGCAAGTTTTGCTCCGGTGAGAGCGATCTGGTGAAGCTGGAAGGCGCGGAGCTGACGCCGTTCAATTATGTGTTTACGATTTGGAGCGCCGTTTCGCAGACGACGGTTTACAACAACCATTATTTTCTTGATCTCAACAACCGCCGCATCCTGACGCACAAAGTGCGCGATGGGAAGACGAACATCTTTCAGGTGCAGGATTTTGTGAGGGTGTTGGCGCCGTAAAGCGTGAAACGTAAAACGTGTAAGCCTCTCACGGGTCACGTTTCACGAAACCAGATGATTATTCAACCTTCCCTCCCTCAAGCTTTCGTTATAGAGCAAATTGACCATGCCCGCATGTCCGGCCAGTTGGCGGCGGCGTTTGGGAACGCGGAATTTGCGCCGCTGGTTCCGCGTGAGCCGCTGGAATTTGTGATAGCGCATCACGATGAAGGGTGGTTGGAATTGGATGCGCAGGCCAAGCGCGACCCGAAAACCGGTTTGCCTTACAACTTAACCCAAACGCCGCTGGCTGATTTGGTGACCACCGGCCCGCGCTCTCCAGATTTCAATGAGCAATATCACCCCTTCGCCGGCCTCATTTCTTCCATGCACACGTGGGGCTTGTATCACGGGCGCTACGGCCTTTCGGATTTTCTGTTTATTGACCGGATTACGCCGGAATTGCGGCCTACGGTGGACGCGATGCTAAACGCGGAGTTGGAACGGCAAACGCGGCTAAAGGCGCAACTAACTGATTTTAGTGACCAACAGATTTTTACGGGTTATAAGCTTTTACAGTTTTTTGACACGCTGGCGCTGTACTTTCACACCACACTTGCCGCGGCGCGCCAAGAAGCGCACTTCAGAAATGTGCCGCGCGCCGTGGGCGAGGACGTCACTGTAAAGATTACGCCCCAAGCTGAGGGAAACTATGCCCTCGCGCCCTATCCATTTGCGCAACCAGAAGTGCGCGTGTTTGTTGAAGGCCGCTACCTCGCGCCGCAACCCGAGGGCGTAGATTTAGCCGCCGTTTTACGGGCGACGCCGAAAGTCAAGCAGGAATATTTATTGACGCCAGAGCGGCGCTCCCTAAACCATGCGTAGTTTTCAAGGCTTTGGCCGCTGGGTTGGCACAGCGGAAGTTTTTTCGGGCGAGGGCCGCTTTTTGGGCAACGGCGCGGATCACCGCGTGGTGCAAGACTTGGGCGGTGGGCGCACGCGGATTGATGTTTCGTTTGTTGGGCCGTTCAAGCACGCCGGGCATTACTTTATTCAAGATAACGGCCACCACCGTTTGTACCAAGGCCCGGCTAACGTGGGCTACGCTGAAACGCTGGCCGAAAATTTAGTGGACGCGAATGCGTATTGGGCCGCGCTGGGTTTGAGCCAGAAATTTTTTCTGATGGTGCTGGGTGAGGTGCAACTTTCTTTGGCGCTGATGACGCGGGGCGAGCAGTTGATTTATGCCGTGGTGGGCCAGAATGACCGCGTACCCGAGGGCGCGGCCACGCCACTGCCGTCTTTGGTGAGCGGCACGAGCTACGATTTGGCCACAGACCCGCAGGCCGGGCGCGGTGAGTTATTTTTGCACCGGGCTGGAAAGTGGAGCGGCGAGTTAATGACCCTCGACGGCCAGCGGCAGAATTTGGGCGCACGGCCTTACAGCGAAATGGTTGAGCCAAAGAGTGAAAAGCTCTTCAATATCACACTGGCGGGCGGCTTTGCGGAAGAAACGCGCACCGTTGGCCTGTATACCAATGGCTGGCAGGCATGGAGTTTGCCAGAGCAACCATTGGCCGGAAGCTATAGTTTGTACGGTGGCCGCGCGGCCAGTGGAACTTTTCACTTGCTACAAACCGGCCTGCGCGTTTGGCGGCGCGAAGTGGTAACCCACGACGGTACGCAAAAAGTTCTACTTCGTCAGTGGTTTCGCGGCAGTGAGCGGGTGGGCGTAGATTTTGGCGTTTTGCAGTTCAGTGAACGGTAAACTCTGTTTACTGCTCACCGGAAACTTGGGATGACGGCTTTTCTCGGCTCTTGGTTGGTTTCAGAGTACGTTTACAACCCCAACGGCGCGCTGGTGGGCGTGGTGCATCAGCGGCGGGAGTTGGCGCGGTTGCCGAACGGTAACTTGCGCGTGTGGCAGTTCTGTGAGCCGTGTGATTTTGAACATCCGTTGGCGAAGCGTGAAGGCGAGTATGTGTTTGAGTTGCAGGTGGAGGGCCGTGCGCGCCGCTATTTGGGGCCAGATGTGATTGGGAGCGGCCTCAACTGGGGCGAGGGGGTGCTAACGGCGCGTGGGCTGTGGCCGCGCTTGGGGCATAACTTCACTTCGTTCTCCGTGCAAACCGGTGCGGAGCGGCAGGTGACGGGCGGCAAGTTCTTCAACGCCAGCGAAATGGTGGCGAACATTGTGGGCGTGGCGGAAGTGAAACGTGAAAACGTGAAGGCTGAAGGCTGGCCGAAACTGGAAGGGCCAATACTGGCACAAGAAACAAGTGAGCGCTGGTGCGGAACGGCGCGGACGGTAGATGCAGGTGGAAAGGTTATCGCGGAGCGGGTGGTTGAACGGAGATATAGCGGGTTAGGGTGGGAGGATAGCGATGAGGCAGGCGCGGTGCGACTTACAGAAAACGGTGACCGTTACTTTTTTTCCACTGCCAACTTAGCCGGCCTTGCCAAGCGCATGGGCTGGCTGATGGAGATTGAAGCGTTTGGCGCGGGTGGTGTGAGCGTGGAATGGCTAGAAGTTGTGGACGGCGCGGAGTTGATTGGTTTACGACGCCGGAAATGTGATGAAGTGATACAACAAGTTGAAATTCTGCAATTGAAACCGCAAGGATGAAGAACATCCTTGAAGTTTGGATAGTTCAGTAAAGGAGAGCTTATGTTCAAGAATTTTTGGTGGCCGTTAGATTTTTCGCCGGAAGTGACCACAAAGCCCAAACGTGTGACGGCGCTGGCGCAGGAATTCGTGTTGTTCCGCACCTCCGATGGGAAAGCGCACGTGATGAGTGACTTGTGTGTGCATCGCGGCGGCGCCCTCTCCGATGGGTGGGTGGATGGCAAAGATTGCATTGTATGCCCGTACCACGGTTGGGAGTACAAGCCGGATGGTGAGTGCGTGAAGATCCCGGCCAACCTGAACGGCGTGCCCGTGCCCAAGAAGGCGCGGGTGGATAGTTATCCCACTGTGGAAAAGTACGGCTGGGTGTGGGCCTTTCTCGGCGATACGCCAGAAGCCGAGCGCCCGCAGATTCCGGATTTGCCATATTTTGACCGAGTGGAAGATTACAAGGTGACATATGGCGAATTTCACTGGAACGCGCATTATGACCGCACACTGGAAAACAGCTTGGATATTGCGCACGCGCCCTTTGTGCATGGCGGCTCATTTGGCAACCGTGATGAGCCGCAAGTGGAAGACTATGTCGTGGAAGAATTGAGCGAATGGGCGCGCCGCGCTACCGTTACGCTCAAACCGCCCAAGCGCAACATCAAGGGCCTGTGGCGTTTTTTGTATAACCAACAATCCGAGCAGAAGGGCGTGCTGACGAGCAGTTGGGTATTTATGCCATGTATCACCGTATTGGATGTGAACATTCCGTTGGGCAAACTTCTACTCTTTAACGCGCATATTCCCATTGATGATTACAAGACGGTCACAAAGTGGATTAGCTTGCGCACGTTCTTCAAAGGCGATTGGGCGGATGGCGACTCGCGTAAGCGGGTGTTCAAGATTTTTAACCAAGATAAGCCGGTGGTGGAAGCGCAGAGGCCGGAATTATTGCCCTACGATTTAGGCGCGGAATTGAGTGTGAAATCGGACGCCATTCAAATTGCCTACCGCCGCATGCGCCAAAAGGCGATTGATATGGGTTTGCAGATTGATACCCACCGAATTGAGTCGGAATACTCGCGCCACCAAGCCGTCGTCATCCCCTCGCCCGCGCGCAAGGAAGTTCCCGAATTAGCCCATGCCTGGGTGCTGAAGGAAGTGCCAACCAAGAAGGTGTCATAGCGTCCAACTTTGCTAAGTGCAATATTCACGCGCTCAGGAGTTCTCTACTCAAGAAAGGAAAGTGACGAGTCAAAGGCCGAAGCGTTAATCTTTGCGGAAGACACGCGACACGCTGACACTCGACACGACAAAATGTCTTTAGCTCGAACCCTTTCCATTGGAACGCTGGAAAAAATTGTAGCCCGCTTTAGTCTGCGTGAGGTGGGTGCGCCTTACATGACTCTGAGCAATCCGGCGTTTCCTCAGCCGCTGGGCGCATGCCGCATTTTTGCCGGCGAGCGCGTGCATAAAACGGTTTACATCGGCCTAAACTTTCCACCGGCTGGCCTCGATAGCCACATGATTTTTGCCTTCACCGCGCCGAAGAGCGCCGTGCCGCACTTTACGTTGGATTCAGTGCTGGCCGGCCCTCACTTTGCCTTTCACCTAGATTTGATCCCACGCGCCGATTTGGGCGCAAACTTGGCCTACTTGAACGCCGCTTTTCAGCCGCTCACAGCAGAATTTGACGCGGCAAAGAAAATTGAAGGCCTCACGCCCGCGCATCTTTCGCCGCGGCAGTATGCCATCATGTCTCCGTGGATGTTGGCGTTTCGCGCCACTGAAACGGCCTTTGCACAAGTAGAGCCGCACGTGAATAACTATCTGGAGCACTGGTGCCAATTGGTGGAGAACGGCGTGAACGCCGAACTGGCCTTTGGCGGCGCAGAATCCGAACTGGCCGTGCATGATCAACTTAACCGCAACGCCATCTTCAACCCAGAAGTGGACCCGGTGTGGGCGCAGATTGACCGGATGTTGGGCGCAGAGGTGAGTGAGACGTTGAGGGGCGTGTTGAGAAATCAGGATGTAGAAAATAGTGAGTGAGTAGAAAGTGGGTTGTTAACTTCTAATTTCTACTTTCTAACGTGATGACTATGACTAACCAACCAAGCAACTGGCAAAAACGGATTGAGGGCGAGTGGCACGGTTTGCCATCTATTTTTGATGTGGAGGGGAACCATGTAGGCTACAACAAGGTGTATCGCGCCAGCGTCTTCAAAGACGGACAGACCACTTACACCATGAACACACACCTGGCCGAAGCGCATGGCCCGTTGGCGGCGCGGCTGGAGGTGAGCGATATCTTTGCCTTTGGCGTGGTGGATAGCGATGCTGATCGTCTCTACCTCGGCCCGGATTTTATTGGCGCCGGTCACCCGTATGGCGCGCTGGTGGATGCGCACTATTACTCGCCCGGCTGGACGGCAGATTTGCGCACTATGGTGCACATTTTGCCGGATGGGCAAACGCAATGCTACTCCTCCTTGTTATACGATGGCCCCACCATCTGCTCTGTGTTCAACGGCTTGTACAAAGTGGCGTTTGATTATCACACCAATGCGGAGACTCAAGCGCGGATTGATGCGTTTTGCGAGCTGGAAAAGGTGAATGGCCGCCAGCCGCACATTTTGCCGCAGAAGAAGCATGGCGTTTGGACGGGTGAATTGGCCGTGTATGGCCCAGACCAAAAACAACTCGGCATAAACCAAGCGCAGATTGTGTACACGCCCATTAACCTGCTGAGAGCGGAAATGGTGGTGGAATTGGGCGGCGTGGAAAATCGCCGTTACCGTTTTGTGCGCCATCGCATCGGCCCGCGCCACACCTTTGAAGGGCCGGATGTGTACGGCAACAGCATGGGCTATGGCCGCGCCCTATACACCAGCCAGCATTTCTATGGTCAGGCGCTCAAAATTAAAGGCCGCGAGTTTTTGCTGGATGACCGCTTCAACCTGAGTGTGGTGTGGCAATGGTTCAAATCCGATAAGATGTTATACACGATGTTTGGCGTTCTAAACTGGAAAGAAAACTCATGAGTGTTACAAAAATCATCGTTATTACTGGGAGCACACGGGGCATTGGTTTGGGCCTGGCCAAGGAATTTTTGCGCCGCCATTGCGCTGTGGTGGTGAGTGGGCGCACGCCTGAAGCGGTCGCTAAAGCCGTAGCTGAGCTATCGGCGTTGCAAGCGCCTACCTTTACCCAAGCGCCGCTGAAGGCGCAGAAGGCGGCTGGAACGAGTCAACTTTATCTGGCCGAAAGCGCCACTTATCCCGAGCGCGTTTTTGGCCAAGCCTGCGATGTAACTTCTTATGAACAAGTGCAGGCGTTATGGGAGGCCGCCCAAGCCAGGTTTGGACGGGTGGATATTTGGATCAACAACGCTGGCCTCAGCCATCCGCGTGTTACGTTCTGGGAGCAATCGCCCGCAAATTTGCCGCCGGTGGTAAACACCAATCTGTTAGGGGTGATGTATGGCTCACACGTGGCCGTGCGCGGCATGTTAGCGCAGGGTGGTGGGCAAATTTACAACATGGAGGGCTTTGGCTCGGGTGGGCAAATGGCGGAAGGGATGCTGATTTACGGAAGCACCAAACGCGCCGTCACCTACTTCACCGATAGTTTGGCAAAAGATTTGAAAGCCAAACCGGTGCAAGCCTGCCACCTCAGCCCCGGCATTGTGACCACCGATTTATTGGAGGGCGATTATGCGGGCCAGCCGGAACGTTGGGAGCGCGCCAAACGCATCCTGAAGATTTTGGCTGACCGGGTGGAAACCGTAACACCTTATCTGGCCGAGAAAATTCTCGCCAATACCCAAAATGGCGCGCGCATTGCCTGGCTCACGCCGGGTAAAGTAGCTTGGCGCTTCGCCACCGCGCGCTTTATCAAACGCGCAGATGTGTTTGCCGAATCCAAGTGAAACCGAAGACGTGCCGTGTTGGCCGAATGCTGAGCCGGACGCTTCACGTTCTCTGCCTAACATTTAGCCTATGCCAGTTTCACCTCAAGCCTTCAAACAAGCTTTGTCCCAGTGGGCTAGCGGGGTAACGGTGGTTACCACCACCTTCAACGGTCAACCGATTGGCCTCACCGTCAGCTCTTTTAGTAGCGTGAGCCTTAATCCGCCGCTGATTTCCGTCTGCTTGGATAAAAAGCTTTACGCCTGCACCGCCGTTGAGCAGAGTGGTGTGTTTGCTGTAAATGTGCTGGATATGCACCAGATGGAATATGGGCTGATCTTTGCGGGCATGATGCCCGGCGTAGAAGACCGGTTTGCCGGCATTGAAGTGCGCACGGCTGTAACCGGAAGCCCAATTTTGCCCGGTGTGCTGTGCTGGCTAGATTGCCGCGTGTGGCAAATTTATGATGGCGGCGATCATTTGATTGTGGTGGGGGAAGTACAGGCTACAGACTCCAGCGGCGCGGACACGCCTTTGCTCTATCACAACCGCTTGTGGCGGCGCAGTGAATCACTGGATGTGCCCACGTTAGCTCCCGAAGCCCACATCATTGAAGTTGGGCCGCGGGATGGCTGGCAGGCCGAAACCACGCTCATCCCCACCGCTACCAAAGTGGAATTGATTGACGCGCTTTCTCAAGCCGGTTTGCGACGCATTCAAGTGGCTTCGTTTGTGCACCCGCAGAAAGTGCCGCAGATGGCAGACGCCGAGGCCGTGTGCGCGCACATCCGGCGCAATCCACACGTCATATACAGCGGCTTAGCCCTCAACGTGAAGGGCGTGGAGCGCGTGGCGGCGGCCGGTTTGCAACAAGTGGATATTTCCGTTTCGGCCAGCGAAGTGCACAACCGCAAGAACACCGGCCAAAGCGTGGAAGACGGCTTGCTTAGTTTGGAAGAAATGGTGCGCGTGGCGCGGGCCAAAGGCCTAAGCGTGCGCGCGGGCGTGCAGTGCGCGTTTGGGAGTGTGGAAGACGGCGTGATTGACCCCCGCAAAGTGATTGGCATGGTGCGCCGTATTCTGGCCTTCGGCGTGGATGAGCTTTCGCTCGCGGATAGCGCCGGCATGGCCAACCCGCAAGCCGTCCGGCGCTTAGTGCAAGAACTGCGGCCGATGGTGAAGCCCGTACCGTTGGTGTTACATCTCCATGATACGCGCGGCATGGGTCTCGCGAACGTGCTCTCCGCTATGCGCTCCGGCGTAAACTATTTTGATACAGCGTTTGGCGGGCTGGGCGGTTGCCCCTTCATCCCCGGCGCCACTGGCAACATTGCCACCGAAGATACGGTGAACATGCTGGAGAACATGGGCGTAAAAACCGGCGTGGAGGTCGCCAAAGTCTCTGCCGTCTCACAGAAAATGGAAGCGCTCTTGGGCCGAAAGTTGGATGGAAAAGTGTATAAGTTGGCGAGTAGACAGTAAATGATAAGCCACCCGTCATAGCCCACAAAACGTTATGCCCCAAACCCTTGCCGAAAAAATCATCTCCGCCCACGCGGGGCGGACGGTGAGCGCAAACGAAATTGCAATTGTGAACGTGGACGCCGCGATGGCGACCGATGCCACCGCGCCGTTCGCCATCAAGGCTTTTCGCGCCATGGGCGGGCAGAAGTTGTGGGACGCGGCGCGGTTCTCACTCATCATTGATCATGCCTCCCCGGCGCCGAACGAGCGGGTGGCGAACTTGCACCGACTGATGCGCGAGTTTGCGGCTGAAACGGGCTGTGTGTTTTACGAAGTGGGAGAAGGCATTTGCCATCAACTGATGGCCGAGAACGGCCATGCGCGGCCCGGCGAGATTTTTGTTGGGGCGGACTCGCATACGTCCACACTCGGCGCGCTGGGGGCGTTTGCCATTGGCATGGGTTCTACTGATTTGGCGGGTGTGATGCTCACCGGCCAAACGTGGCTGAAAGTGCCGCACAGCATCCGTATTGAATTGCGCGGCCAATTGCCCAACGGTATAACGGCCAAAGATGTGGTGCTGGACTTAGTACGGCAAGTGGGTGCAGATGGCGCAAACTACCAAGCCATTGAGTTTGCCGGCGAAACCATTGAGCACTTAACGTTAGCCAGCCGGATGGTGCTAACAAACATGGCCGCTGAGATGGGCGCGAAAACGGGCATGGTGGAAGCTTCGGATTTGCCACTCAAAGCGGATGTTGATGCCGTTTACGCCAAACGCATTACGCTTCACGTTTCACGGTTGCGCCCAATGGTAAGCGTGCCACACGCGCCGGATAAGGTTCAGCCCATTGATGCAGTGCGCGGGCGGAAAATTCACTACGCCTTTATTGGCTCTTGCACCAACGCCCGGTTGGAAGATTTACAAGCGGCGGCAGCGGTGCTGAAAGGGTACAAACTCGCTCCCGGCGTGCGGTTAGTGATTGCGCCCGCCAGCAAACGCGTGTTCAACGAAGCTCTGCGCGATGGCACATTGGAAATTCTTTCCGAGGCAGGGGCTACGTTCATCACGTCTGGCTGTGGGCCGTGCGTGGGCTCACACCTCGGCGTGCCGGGTGATGGTGAAGTGGTGATTTCCAGCGCCAACCGCAACTTCAAAGGCCGCATGGGCAACCCTAACGCCGAAATTTACTTAGCCTCTCCCGCTGTGGTGGCCGCCTCCGCCGTGGCGGGGGAGATTGTGGAGCCAAGCGTGGTACTTGCTGACCGGATGACCAGATGACAGGATGACGACATCACCCTGTCAATTTCACCATAGAGCTGAATGAATACACTTAGCGGCCTCGCTCACGTTTACCACATCGATAATATTGATACTGATCGCATCATCCCCGGCAAATACACCAAGACTTTGGAGCTGGATGATTTGGCGAAGCATGTGTTGGAAGACCTTGACCCGGAATTTAGCCAGCGCGTGCAAGCCGGTGATATTTTGGTAGCCGGCCACAATTTTGGGTGTGGTTCCTCGCGTGAACAAGCGCCGTTGGCAATTAAAGCGGCAGGTGTGAGTTGCGTGGTGGCGCGCTCGTTTGCCCGCATTTTTTATCGCAACGCCATTAACATTGGCCTGCCGGTGGTGGAAGCGCCGGAGCACGTTATTGAAAACGGCCAACCGGTGCGCGTGGATTTGGAAACCGGCAGTGTGCTAAACGCAACCACCGGCCAAACATTTGCGGCCACCAAGATGCCCGAAACAATGGCGCGGATTCTGAAGGCGGGTGGCTTAGTTAACTTTTTGGTCAAGCATGGCAATTACCAATAACCAATTACCACTCTCTGGCGTACGCGTGCTGGAATTTACCCATGCCATCTTTGGCCCGGCCTGCGGCTTAGTGCTGGCCGATTTGGGCGCCGACGTCATCAAAATTGAAAAGCCGGATGGTGATGACACGCGCCGCCTGAAAGGTTTTGGCACCGGCTACTTCACTTTTTTTAACCGTAACAAGAAAAGCTTGGCGGTGGATATTAAATCCGAAGCGGGCCGCGCGGTGATTGAGAGACTTTTGGCTACAGCGGATGTGCTGATTGAAAACTTCGCGCCCGGCACAATGGAGCGGCTGGGTTTGGGCTATCCCATACTTTCTACGCTCTACCCAAAACTGATTTACTGCTCCCTTAAAGGCTTCCTGCCCGGCCCGTATGCGGCCCGCACCGCGCTGGATGAAGTGGTGCAGATGATGAGCGGCCTAGCCTACATGACTGGCCCCGTTGGCCAGCCACTGCGCGCGGGCGCCTCGGTGGTGGATATTATGGGCGGCACATACGGCGCATTGGCCATTCTAGTGGCCTTGCGTGAGCGCGAGCGCACCGGACGCGGCCAACTGGTGCAGAGCGGCTTATTTGAGAACGCGGCCTACATCATGGGCCAGCACATGGCTTACGCCGCTATCGCCCAACAACCCGTGCCGCCCATGCCTGCCCGCGTCAGTGCGTGGGCCATCTATCGCGTTTTCAACACACTGGAAGGCGAGCAAGTGTTTGTGGGCGTCACCAGTGATAAACATTGGCAAAATTTTTGCGTGGCCTTTGAGCGGCCTGATTGGTTGGCGGATGAAACGTTGACTACCAACAATGGCCGAATTGCTCAGCGTGAGCGGCTTTTGCCGGAGTTGGAAGCGTTTTTTGCGCGTTTGCCCAAAACTGAGATTTTGCGGCGCTGTGAGCGGGCCGCTATCCCCTTTGCGCCCATTGCCCGCCCGGAAGATTTATTTATGGATGAACATCTGACTGCCAGCGGCGCGCTCTTCGCCACGCGCTTGCCTAACGGCGAATACGCCTCTCTGCCGCGCCAGCCCATTCACTTGCAAAGCGCCGCACTTGATTTATACAGCCAACCCCCGCACATCGGCGAGCACACGGCTGAAATTTTAAGCGCCCTCGGCTACAGCCCCGCCGAACAAAACGCGCTCATGGCCAGCAAAACGGTTTCCGTTCCAAATCCCTAATCCCTGCTTTCCACTTCCTCCTTCTATGACTCTTCCATTTGACCTTCTCCTTAAAAATGTGCGTGTGGTGCGGCCCAATAAAACCGCCGTGGATTTGCTAGACGTGGGCATTAAGGATGGCAAGTTTGCGCGGCTGGCGCCGGAGATTGACGCGAGCGAGGCCGCTGAAGTTTTTGATGGCAAAAACTATTTGGCCTTCCCCGGCTTGGTGGATGCGCACATGCACGTGGGCATTTATCAACCCTTGGAAAAAGATGCCGTGACGGAGAGCAAAGCGGCGGCGATGGGCGGCGTGACTTCGGCGCTAACGTACACGCGCACCGGCCAGTATTACCTTAACCGGGGCGGCCCCTACGCCGAGTTTATGCCGGAGGTGCTGAAGCTGAGCGCGGGCAATTATTGGGTGGATTACGGTTATCACATTGCGCCGATTGAAGCCGCGCATCGCGAGGAAATGGAACTGCTGTTGAATGCGTTCGGCGTGCCCTCGTTCAAGATTTTCATGTTTTACGGCGGCTATGGCCTGCACGGCAAGAGTGATAAGCAAAACGAGTTTCTGATGATTGGGCCGGAGGAGCGTTACGATATTGCCCATTTTGAATTCATCATGCGCTCGGCGCAAAAGCTGATGGCGGCTAACCCGGATCTGGCGGACTATATCAGCGTGAGTTTGCACTGCGAGTTGGCCGATATTTTGAATGCCTACACCAAGCTGGTGGAGCGCGAGGGCAAACTAACCGGTTTGCACGCCTACAGCGCCGCGCGCCCCCCACACTCCGAAGGTTTGGCGATTTGGATTGCTTCTTACTTGGCCTACGAAACCGATTGTTTGAACATCAACTTACTACATCTTAGCTCACGCAAAGCGGTGCAGGCGGCCATGATGATGCAAGACGTTTTCCCGCACATCAATTTTCGGCGGGAGGTGACGGTGGGCCACTTATTGCTGGATGTAGATTCTCCGGCGGGCGCGCACGCCAAGGTGAACCCACCCATCCGCCCGCGTGAGGATGTGGAGTTTTTGTGGGAGGCTGTGCTGGGCCGTGAGGTGGATTGGATTACGAGTGACCATGCTTGCTGTTCGGCTGAGCAGAAAACAAGCGCGGCTGAACCGGATAACATTTGGCTGGCCAAAAGCGGCTTTGGCGGCACGGAGTATTTGCTCTCCGGCGTGTTGAGTGAAGGGAGCAAGCGCGGTATGAGCTACAACCACATGGCTGAGTTGTTAAGCTGGAATCCGGCGCAACGCTTTGGCCTGCGCACCAAAGGCGATATTGCCGTAGGCTATGACGCCGATTTGGCGCTGGTGGATCCGCATGAAACTTTTACCGTGCGCGCCGCTGAGTCTGAGAGCGGGCAGGGCTACACGCCGTTTGAAGGTCAAGAACTCACCGGCCGGGTGAAGGCGACGTTTTTGCGCGGGCAGTTGGTGTTTCACAACGGCAATGTCCTCGGCCCCGCGCGCGGCCAATATCTCAAGCGGCCTACGGTGAGAGTGTAATCCATGTCGCCCTGAGCGGAGCGAAGGGCCTCTCTAAACCAAGTGAGGCGCTTCGCGTTGCTCACCTGTGCCTGCGGCATTGGCGCAGGCAGCGCGACATGAAAAAGTTTAGGTGTTGTGATGAAACAATACTTTGTTTACATCATGGCGAATAACACAAAGATGATTTACATCGGTGTAACGAGCGATTTAAAAAGGCGTGTATTTCAACATAAGCAGAAATTAATTCCAGGCTACACAGCTCAATATAACTTAACGCAATTGGTTTACTTTGAAACAACGTCTGATATCAAAGCCGCGATTGCACGTGAGAAGCAATTGAAAGGCTGGTTACGCAAGAAGAAGCTGGCGCTTATAAATTCACTAAACCCTAATTGGAACGATTTGAGCGCTGAGTGGTTTGAAAACAACAACGAAAACCGAGATTTGTCACCCTGAGCGCGGATGAATGAGGGTTGATTTTGACTGAGTCTTCTCGCGCGAAGGGGCTATATCGCATGGCGAGACCCTTCGCGCGAATCGAAACTGATGTAATTTCGGCTCGGCGTTAGCGCTCAGGGCGACACGGCTTATAGAGTTTGTTTATGGCTAATTCAGATTACCAAGCCCGCGTGGCGAAGTTTATACAGATGCACGATTTAGAGGCCAGCGTAGAAGCACGTCTGTTAGATTTGACTTCCGAAGTGGGCGAGCTGGCAAAGGAAGTTCTGAAGGCGAGCCAGTATGGCCGCGTGCCGTTTGCGCCGAACACGGCTTGGGCGGGCGAGCTGGGCGATGCCTTCTTGGCGCTGATTTGTTTGGCGAACAACACGCAGGTGAATTTAGATGAAGCGCTAGCCGCCGCGCTGAAAAAGTATCAAGCCCGCTTGGCCGCTAAGGGTTAGGCAGGCTCAGGTAGATAGTAACGATGACCCATAATCTCACTGCTTCTTACTTGATTGAAAATCTCACGCCGCGCGAGCGGAGCCTTGCCGAGCGCGTGGAAAAAGTTTTGCCGGAGTTGCGGGCGCGCGCCGAACACGCCGACGCGGCGGGCGAATTTCCGGTGGAGAACATTGAAACCCTGCGCGCCGCCGGTTTGCTGGGACTGATTGTGCCCGAGGAATATGGCGGGCTGGGCGGCACGCTCCGTGACTTAACCGCCGCCGTGTTTGCCATTGGCGCAGTGTGCCCCTCGACTGCGCTGGCGTATTTCTTTCACTGCTCCAGCGCCTCACGCGGCCTGTTGCCGCTGGAAGCGATTGAAGCTGGATTGTTCTCTGAAGCCGAAACGCCGGTGGTGCGCGCCTTTGCCGAACGGCTGTTGAACAAAATGGGCCGCGAAGGGTTGTGGTTGGCCAATTTCGCCAGTGAGCAGGTTAAAACTTCCGCTAGCGCCATCACCATTGGCACCGAGGCCACGCCTACCGAGGGTGGTTGGCTCCTGACTGGAACTAAATCTTTTGGTTGCTCCACCGGCGTGGCCGATGAATACTTGGTAACGGCCAAACTCGCTGGAACCAGTAACGCCGATGGGCTGTGTGTGTTCAACGTGAAACGCACCACGCCCGGCGTGCGTGAACGCGCTAAGTGGGATTCACTTGGCATGCGGGCTACGGCCACGCACGGCATTATCTTGGAAAACGCATTTGTTCCAGCGGAGGAGGCGCTGGCCCTGCCCGGCGCATTTGTAAAAATGATGCAGATGAGCCGTGGGAGTTTTGTGGGCAATCAAGTGGCGGTGGCGGCGATTTATTTGGGCGTTGCTTACAACGTGTATCAGTATGCCCTTAACTTCATGTTAGGCATTAAGTTTGAGGATACGGGCAAATCAATTGCCGCGGAGAGTCCGTTCCATCAAGAATTAATTGCCAAGATGACGGTGAACTTGGAAACAGCCACGCTGTGGTTGCGCCGCCAACTGGAACTAGAAACGAGTGAGCCGCCCATTTTGCCCAAGCCGCGCGTGGTGGCGCAGTGGCGGCTGTGCAAAGGTGTGGTGTGTGAGGCGGCGTTTGAAATCGCCGCGCAAGCGTTGAAAGCGTGCGGCACCAGCAACACCGGCGCGCACGGCGTCATCGCCCGCGCCCTGCGCGATTTAAGCATGGGCCTTGTGCAAGCCTTCCCCGCCGAGCGCGGCCGCCTTGAAGCCGCCAAGATGATTGTGACAGGGGCCGAGCAGGCCGCATTTAGCACGAAACGTTAGGCGTGAGATGGAGCGCGTAGAAAGTAGAGACTAGAAAGCAACGAACGACGCTCTACTTTCCACTTTTACTTTCTATGAAAAGCGCCGTAGCCCACACCCTCGCCCAAATGTGCGGCGTGTGGCATGACCATGTGGCAGTGTTTGATTTGGCCGGGCACCCGCTGGCCTTTGATGAACACAGCGGCACGCCGGGCGCTTCGCCGTGGGATAACCTAGTGTACATTGATTTTGATGGTGAGACTTACCGCCAAACCAACGTCACATTTCGGGGGCGGCCACTGCATGTGCGGAGTTTTGCCGGCAAGTTGATGGAGGGCGTTTTGGTGTTTAATAAACTTGGCCCAGATGCGCCGGAACACATCGGCGTTTCGGGCGGGGAGGGGGTTTTGTTTTTTACGCCGCGCGCGGTGGATGAAGCATGGCAAAGATATAGCGAGCCGGATTGCATCCGACTAATAGATGCCAATCACCGCACCCGCACCACCGTTTTGTATCGCCACGGCATAGCCGTGCGCACGCTCACCGCCTACGGAACCAAACTCGCGCCCACCGCCGAACGCCGTCACGCGCTGGACCCGCGCGGCCTCGACGGCCCCGTTCACAATTTGCCGAGCGAAACGCAGGTGTTTAGAAGAAGTTGAGAGGGTTATTTATAAATCCCCAATGACGAGAACACGGAATACACGGAGTTGCGCGGATGGCGCGGACTCTCAGTGTTAATCCGTTTGTTCCGTGTACTTCTGTGTTTTAGAAAACTGAAACTTACTGCGCTTCGTTCACCAGCGCGGGCGCAGTGAGGGGCGCTTTGAGTTGTGTAAGGATTTCCGCTTGCGCCGCCCACATCTTAGCTTTTTCACGGCGCGTGGCATGATCATGCCCCAGCAAATGCAAAATGCCGTGCACTACTAATAGTTGCAGTTCGGCGGGCAAGGGGTGGCCGCCCGCTTTAGCCTGCGCCCGCGCGCGCGGAATTGAAATCACCACATCTCCAAAATAACGCCGCGCGCCCGTGCGCACATCCGCCGGAAAGCTTAGTACATCGGTGGCGTAATCTTGCCCCATAAATTCGCGGTTGAGCTTGCGAAGCAGGGCATCACCGGCAAATTGCAACGTCAGCGCGCTCGGCTCTGGCGCGGCCTGGTGGCTGAGGGTGGCGCGGGCTGTTTGAGTTAGCAGGCGCACGTTCACCCATTGGGTGTACCGCTCGTCTGCGTAAACGTGGATGGTGTACGGCATAAACACGCTATGGGTTGAGGGTCTTCTCTTCGAGGCTAGGCGCCGGTTCCACTTCTGGGTATTGCACCCGTGGATGGAAAATGCCGCGCAGGGTGTTCACAAATGAAGCCCGAATTTCTTGTAAATCGTGTAGGGTCAGATCGCAATCATTTAACTGCCCTTGTGAAAGACGGTCTTCAATCAATCCCTTCACAATTCGGTCAATGTCTTCCTCGGTGCGGGGCCGGTCAGAGCGGGTTTTGGCCTCACAGCCATCGGCCAACATCAGGATGGCGGTTTCGCGGGAGCGCGGGCGCGGGCCGGGGTATTGAAATTTGCTCTTATCCACTTTGCTGGCGTCGCCGCCAGCGGCCTCCACGGCGCGTTTGTATTGATACACCGTGGTCAACGTGCCATGATGTTCGGCGATGAAGTCTTTGATGCGGGACGGCAGGCGATGTTTGCGGGCCAACTCTAAGCCGTCGGTTACATGACGGATGATAACGTGTGCGCTTAGGCTCGGTTCCAGCTCATCATGGATGTTGCTCTGGTCAAGCTGATTTTCGATAAAGTATTGTGGGTGCAGGGCCTTGCCCGCGTCATGGTATAGCGCGCCCACGCGGATGAGCATCACATTGCCGCCCACGCGCTCAGTGGCTTGTTCTGCCAGGTTGGCGACTTGCAAGCTGTGTTGGTATGTGCCGGGGGCATTGCGCAAAATCAGCCGGAGCAAAGGATGGTCAGGTCGCGCCAATTCCACCAACTGCAAACTGGTGGTTACATCAAACACGCCGCCCAACACAAAAAAAGTGAGAAGCGGCAAAACGGCTGAAATGCCGCCATTGATCATGGAAGCGGCAGTGAGTTGGGCCACCCCAATTAAGTCTGTGCTGGCGCTTCCGAGCCGGAACACAATCAAAATCCCCAGGCCGGATAAGGCGCTGGCTAACCCAGCCCAAAAGAACAAGTCCACCCGTTCGGCCTTACCCAAGGCAATGGCGGCCACAATGCCGCCCAAGGCGGTGTAAATTGTAAGTTCCAAGCTGTTGCCGCCAATGTAGCCTACGAGCGCGCCCAATGCGACGACAACCGTGATGGCGAGATTGGGGCCAACCAGCACCGTGAGAATCATGGCGAGTGCGGCGGCTGGGAAGAAGTAGGGGGCCAGTGTGCGACCCGGCACCATAAATTGCGCCGCCAACAGAAAGGCGTTAAAGATCAGGCCAAGCAAAATTAAAGTTTTAGGGCTTCGGCTAGTTTGCGGGTGAAAGCGGCGCATATAAACAGCCACCAACACGCCCGTAATCATCACTGCCGCTACGGCGCTGGCGGTGCGGGTGGGGTCTAGCGCGGGTTGTAAAAGGCCCAAAGCGCGTAGGGCTTCTAAATCTTCTGGGGTGATGATGCGGCCCCGCGCTACCACCACTTGCCCGCGCACAAACTGACGCGTGATGGGTTGCACTTCATTGCGCGCCGCCTCCCGCGCCTGTAACGTGGCAGTTTCGTTAAATAAGCTGTTCGGCACCACAAATGGCCGCACCAGCTCAACCACCACAGCTCCTTGTTCATCGGTTAAATCCACGCTGAGGCGAAAGCGCAGAGAGCGGTTTACATCGGCCACTTGGTTGGTGCGGATGGAAAGTTGAAGCACAGTGCTGAGCACGCGGTCTGCTTCCTGCCGCACGGCCAGCCATTCATCCGAACTGAAGCGCAAAATCTGTTGGGCCATCTCCATTGATAGCGGTATAGCGTTGAGTTGCTGGAGTTGGGCTACCTTTTCGGAGAAGAGGGATGAGGTATCGGCGCGGAGGGTATCAATCTCTTTGAGGGCGGCCCGTAACAGCGCCACTTGTTGCCGTCGGATGTTGGGATCGGGGTCATCATAGATGTCAGCCACTGCTTCGGCGGCTTTGTCCCGTTCGGCTTGGGTGAGGATCTCGCTGGGGAAACTGAGATTGATCGGCGCAATAAACTCTTGTGGGGAAGGTTGTCCGGCTTGCAAGTTAAGGGCGCCAATGGCCTGCACCGGCAAACTAATAATGCCCGCCGCAAGCAAAATTGAACCTACCGCAATACTCCATAACAATAAGCGGTGAGCAGGGCTAAGCGGAGGGGTGCTGGCGCTTTCGGCCAAACGCATATCGTTTCTTGAAACTCGGTGAATTTAAGAGGCGATCATCTAAAAGATTGTGCATCCACATACGCCGTTAGGGCCAGTAAGCAATCGTCAACTTTCAAGATGCAGTTGTGAATTAGCCTAACAGTTCACGCACAATTTCATTCACCAGCTTGCCGTCGGCGCGGCCTTTGGTGCGCGGGGCCAAAATTTTCATCACGGCGCCCTGTTGCTTGGCCTCCGTTGCGCCGGCTTCGGCAATGGCGGCTTTGGCCATTGCCACCAATTCTTCCCGCGTGAGGCCTTGGGGGAGGTAGCTCTCAATAATGGCTAGTTCCGCTTCATAACCGGCCACCAAATCCTCCCGTCCGGCTTTTTGGGCGTCATTAATTGATTCGCGCCGCGACTTGGCTTCTTTCTGAATAAGCGCCAGCACCTCTTCTTCGGAGAGCGTGGTTTGTTTATCCACTTCCACTTGTTTGATGGCGGCCTGCAGGGCGCGCACGGCGTTTTTGCGTATTTCCTCGCCGCCCTTCATGGCGGCCTTGAGATCATGCGTGAGTTGTTCTTTAATCGTCATATGGCTTACCTAGGGGAGAAACAAAGATTGAACCATTACCCCGGCGGCCATGTCATGGCGCGGCCACCCAGTAAGTGAATGTGTAGGTGGGGCACGGTTTGGCCGCCGTTGGCGCGGGTGTTCACCACCAGTCGGTAGCCGCCTTCGGCCAGCCCTTCTTGCTCGGCCAATTGCTTGGCCACCATGAACAAACGCCCCAGCAGGGCTTCGTCTTCCGGCCCGGCCTCGGCTATGGAGGGTAAAGGTTTTACCGGGATAATGAGCAGATGCGTGGGCGCTTGCGGCGCAATATCGCGAATGGCGACGATGTGTTCATCACGATACACAAAGTTGGCTGGGATTTGGCCGTTGATGATTTTGGTGAAGAGCGTTTCGGTTGTCATAGTTCTTGAGAACCTATCTTGAAACCTATCGAAGCGCGGCGTTTTGAATGAAAACGTAGCGGAACGGCAAGTTTGTAGCTGGTGCTGATAAACAGATGGAGCGCCTGAAACGGAGCGTCCGTTATCAAGCCTTCATCTGTGCTAGCTGGTTTAGGGTTGCGTTACAAGCACATTATCAAACTTTATCTGTACGCCGCCGGCGTTAAGCGTGCCAGCCAGCAGGCCCACATCCCCATGCGTCAGTTCTGTATCTTCAAACTCACCCACGTTTTGGCCATTCACGCTGAAGCTCACCCGCTGGGCCTGACACGTAGCCGTTAGTTGGTTTACACCGCTTTCGCCCTGAGCAATGGCGGTCAGCGGCTCAAAATCTCCGGCGGCGTTTAAGTATTCAGGCACGTTTCGAATGACTTTACCGTAGCGCATATAGCCATCACTACTGATTTGGATGAAGTAGAAGTTGCTCTCCGCGCCGGTGCGCGTGTAACGGCATAAAACACCAAAGCTATTGTCCAGCGGGCCAGCCGCGTAGCGGGCCTCCACGGAAATTTTCACATCGTTCACGTCCAAACCGGCCAGGCCCCATGCATCCAAATTGGGCGTTTCCACCGCAATGAGATATTGACCATCAGCATAATTGGTGGTGATATCCGAACCGGTATGCTTATCCCAGCCGCTGTTTTCGTTAGAAAAGTCATCCTGCAAAATCACACCGTTGGTATTGGGCCGTAATGAAGTGGGCGCGCAAGCCGCCAGCGCCACTGCTAAGGCTAGAACACCTGTGAAACGCCAAGCCATAAAGGCATTCTATCACGCGGCTGGTTAGGGCGCATTTTGCGCCAGCGCCTGAATGGCTAGTTTGCCATAAGGGCCTTGTGGGTCTAGGCTGAGGGTGTGGTTGAAGGCATTGGCGGCTTCGGTGGTTTTGCCTTGAATAAAATATAGTTGCCCTAAATGGTAGTAGGCGGCGGCCAGGTTGGGGTCTAGCCCTAACGCTTCTTCCAGCTTTTTCTGGCCGTTGACCAAATCACCCGTAATAACAAGGGCGTAGCCTAATGCATCGGCGGCCAACGCACTGCCCGGGTTTAGGCCGGCGGCTTGTCGCGCGGCTGGCAACCCCAATTCGCCCACCTTCCACTCGTGATCTACATGAAAGCGCGCCAACAATAGCCAGAACTGTGGGTCTTGCGGAGCCAAAGTCACTGCTTGTGTGAACCAGATTTCAGCGTTGGGCAAATCATTTTGAGCGGCGTACGCCCCGCCCAATTCGGCGGCAATGGCGGGGTTTTTAACATCTAATTTTTGGGCGGCTAGCAGGTATGGCAGGGCCTGAGCCGATTGCCCCAGCCGCCGAAAGTGTAAACCGTATAAAAATTGCGCTAAAGGTGAATTAGGCGCAACTTGGATGGCGCTTTCATAGGCCGGTTGGCCGTTTTTGCCTTGAGAGTCTAACGCCAAACCAAGATAGGCATAGGCATCGGCGTATTGATTATTTAGCCCTACCGCTTGTGTTAGCGCCTTCTCGGCCAATGCCCACTCTTGCATTTGTACGAGTTGAAAGCCGACCAAGCCGTACAAATAAGCTGGGTCACCTGCGTTTAGGCCGGTTTGGATGGCATTCAGTAGCGCTTGCGCGTTGGGCGCGTAATCGGTGGAAAGTTCGGCTACGGCGGCCAGTGAGCCAGTGGCCTCGGCCGGGTTGGTGGCCGCTAGTAACAATGCCTGCCGGTATAAAACGAGAGGGTCTGCCGCGCCACTTTGCAGACGGCGGTTGAGCAAGGCGCTGGCATCGGCCAAGCGGCCCACACTCTCGTATGCATCGGCCAGACGCGCCAACAAGGCATCGGGCACATTGGTATCCGGCCACTCGGCTAACGCTTGTTCCCATTCCGTGATGGCGTTGGCCAGGTCTCCTTGGCCTTGCAAAGCATCGCCCACTGCAATGTGCAAACTCGGCGTCCAGCCGCTCAGGGCCGCCGCTCGCCGCAGACGCCCCACCGCTACTTCAAACCGCCCGGCAGAAATATCCGCCGAGCCGGCTAAAATCAGCGCGTGGCTTTCGTAGGGTAATCGCCGCGCAGCCTCATCCAACAAGTCAGCGGCTTCTGCATATTTTTGTTCAGCGGTAAGCGCGGCGGCGCGTTGAAAGGCCGCTGGCAAGGCTAAGGGCGCGGCGCTGGTGATAAAGAATAAACCCGCTAGTCCGCTGAGCAGGAGGCGGGGCAGGGCGCCATTCACAGGTTGAGCAATTGTGAAACGTGGTGGTGAAGTTCGTCCCGTTTGAAGGGTTTGTTGAGATAAACAGCCACTGATTGCAGAGAGCCGATCACCCGATGAACGGGTTCTTTGTGCGCCGTGAGCACAATAACGGGAGTGTTCTTAATTCGCCCGCTCTCTTTGAAGGCTTCTAGCACTTTCCAGCCATACATATCCGGTAAATCAATATCCAAAAAAATCAAATCCGGAATTTCGGCGTTGAGAAACTGAATGGCGCTGGCGCCATCTTGCGCGCGCACCAACTCGAGCGGCAAGGCTTTAAGGGCAATCCGGAGTAAATCAAAAGCGTTGGGGTCATCTTCAACAGCCAGAACGCGACGAGTATGTGGCACGGTTTTCAAGCCTCCAAGGTTGTTATGCATTATACATTGATGGCCGCGAGTTAGCGTATAATGTGGGAACTCTCCAAAATAAATTTATTTCCGGCGCTGACAATTCTATACATCGCATGGGTTGCTTTAAGGGGGCTTGATGAGCGTGTGAATTGCTCTTTAAGCGGTTATGAGAAAGTATTGTGTCTGAAGTGAATGACTTGAATCGAACTGAGCGCCCGGCTCCTTGTTGAGAGGAGGTGAATCGGAACCGCACTTACTGTGATGCACCTATCCCGTTATTTTATTAGGCCTTTCAAGTTTCTGCCTTTTAGGAGATTGCCATGCTTTCAACTTGGCTTCGGCGAGTCACCCCCTTACTGACTGTGGTTGCCTTACTATTGGCCCCCTTCAATGCGCCGTTGGCGACCGCGGCTAACGGCCCCGTTACCATTCAAATTCTCAATGTCTCGGATTGGCACGCGCAACTAGACCCCAGCAACGGTGTGGGCGGCGCGGCGGTACTCTCCACGTATTTCAAGCAAGACCGCGCCCTCAATCCCAATACGTTGACGCTAACGGCGGGCGATGCCTTTGGCGCCACTCCGCCGCTGTCCGGCTTTTTCAATGAAGAGCCGGGAGTGCGCGCGATGCGCTTGATGGGATTTGATTTGGACACCTTTGGTAATCATAACTTTGACCGGGGCGTTGGCCATCTCGCGCAAATGATTCAACTCGCCGGCTCAAAGACTAACACGACGCCCGGTCAGCCGTTTAGCTATGTGGTGGCCAATCTTGGCCCCATCCGGCCCAGCGCTAATGAACCGCTTCGCGATGTGCGCCCGTATAAAGTTTTCAAAGTGGGTGGCGTGAAAGTGGGTGTAGTCGGCATCATCAACCCTGAAGCGCCGACGCTGGTGTTTCCCGGCAATTTCGGTTCCTATCAAATTTTTGATCCAGTGACAGCGGCCAATGCGGCGGCCATCATGGCCCGCCGCGCCGGCGCGCAAGTGCTCATTGCCATCACCCATTTAGGCGTGACAGGTTTTGACCCCGCAACCGGTCAGCCGCTTGGCCCAGTCATTGACTTTGCGAATAGTATTCAAGGCTACGATATTGTGTTTGGCGACCACACCGATGTGCGTTACAGCGGCGTGCATAATGGCATTTTGGTGGTAGAGAACCGGAGCAAGGGCCTAACCTATGCCCGAGTGAACGTTACGGTGAATGGCGGTGTGGTGACCAACAAGACTGTGGAATTTGTCACGCCAACCGCCTCCGCCGTGACACCAGACCAGGCGATTGTGGATATGTTGGCCCCCTATCGCACGCAGTTGGCCGCCGCGTTTGACTCCAAAATTGGCGTGGCGACGGCGCTCTTTCCGCGTGGGAACGCTTTTGAGCGTAGCGGCGAATCAGCTTTGGGCAACCTGATTGCGGACTCCATGCGGCTGGAATATGGCACGCAGTTAGCGCTGACGAATGGCGGCGGCATTCGCGCTTCTTTACCATCTTCCTATGCGCCGCTGGCCCCCGGCCTCAGCCGCACCACCGCGCCGTTTGATTTGGTGGTGGGTGATATCTTCACCATTTTGCCTTTTGGCAATTCCATCGTTACGCGCAACGTGACGGGCGCTCAATTATGGGCCGCGCTGGAGAACGGGGTGAGCCGTGTAGCCCCGAACATCACGGGAACGGCGTGCGTGGGAACCGATGGCCGCTTCCCGCAAATCTCCGGCTTTAAGTTCACCTATAGTTGTTCAGCGCCAGCCGGCGCGAGGGTTACTTCGGTGAGCTTCCCGGATGGCACACCCATCCCGCCGGACGGCGCGCTCTACAGTTTTGCCACCAATGACTTTGTGAACTTCGGCGGTGATAGTTATACGATGTTGGCGGATGGCCAGGGCACCACGCGGGGAGTGATGGCGGATATATTCTTGAAATACATCCAAACACTGGGCACGGTAACGCCCACGCTGGAAGGCCGCATCACGGGTACGCCGTAAGTTTGCGCAGAGTGAGAGAGACAGTTGGATAGAATCAAACACGCCGGATGAAACATCCGGCGTGTTTTGCGCCAGAAGCCCTTGATGGCTTCTTACCAAAAGAAGCGCGCAATCCAACCAATGGAATTGGCGCCTGCCCAGGCAATGAGCCACATTTTGAATAACTTGCCCACCAAGGTTGCGAGCAGAAATTTCCAAACGGGCATTTTGAGCGTGCCCGCCGCAATGCCGGCCATGTCAAACAACGGATTGGGGATGAAGGCCAAAATAGTCAGCGTCCACACGCCATACCGTTTCGTCCATTGATGCAACCGTTCGTACACGGCGGTCTTTTCAAATAAGACCTGGCCTGAGAAGCCCGCTCCATAACCCGAAAGCTCGCCCAGCGTGGCCCCAAGCGCCGCCGCCACCCCCAGCCAAAACCAACTAAAAATCGGTTCACCGGCGCTGGTGCTGGCCGCCGCCATGCCGAACACTATTGGCAGGGCGGGGATGGGCAGGACGATAGAGCCGCTGGCGATGATATTCAAGGCGAATAAGCCGGGATAGCCGAAGCGTTGCAGAGTCTGCACCTGATCACGGAAGAGGTAGAACAAAACCGTGACGCCGATGAGCGCAAGCGCAACGCCCACACGAGCAGCGTTAAGTTTCCAGTCTGTTTGGGCGTTAGAAGTGGGGGAAGTCATACGTCAATTGATCTCAACTACATTGTACAGCGGGTTGCCATTGCTAAATACTACGCGCCGGTAGTCGGGCTGGTTGCACAACTGAAGCAACCCAAATGCTATAATCAATACGGCTTAACAACTGATAAGCTAAGTTGATATTTATTCTATTGGAGGCGCTGTGAACGTTGTTGTGTGTGTCAAGCAAACGCCCGATTCTGCCGCAAAAATCTCGGTAGAGGGCGGCGCGGTAACCTGGGATACGGGCTTGGTGCTCAACCCGTGGGATGAATATGCCGTAGAAGAAGCCATCCGGCTGAAGGAAAAGCACGGCGGTAAAGCCACCGCGCTGTGCTTAGGGGCCGAGGGCGCCAAAGAAGCGCTGAAAACTTGTATTGCGATGGGCTGTGATGAAGCTGTGCTGATTGCGGATGCCGCTCTGAACGGTTCCGATGCTTTAGCCACGGCGCGCGTGTTGGCCGCCGCGCTGAAGAAGCTTGGCGAGGTAGATATCGTCGTGTTCGGCAAACAGGCCATTGATGGTGACACCGGCTTGGTGCCAATGGCCGTGGCCCGCCGCTTGGGCTGGGCGCCGCTCACTTACACCATGCACATTGAGGCTGACCCCGCCGCCAAAACCATTCAGGCCACGCGCTTGCTGGAGCAGGGCAAGCAGGTAGTCACGGCCAAATTGCCCGCTGTGGTGGGCACGGTGAAAGAAATCAACGAGCCGCGTTATCCCTCCTTCATGGGCATTCGCAAAGCTGGTAAAGCCAATATTCCTGTGTGGAGTTTGGCGGATGTAGGGGTGGATGCGGCTAGCGTGGGCGCGGCTGGCTCCGCCGTGCAGTGGCCCAACGTGTACCCGCCGCCCGCGCGCGAGGGCGCTGTGGAGATCATTGACGGCTCGCCCGAAGAAGCCGCCGCCAAACTAGCGGAGAAGTTGTTGGCGGACAAGGTTATTTAGTGAAACGTAAAGCGTGAAAGCCGCTTCGCTTCATCACGGTTTACATTTCACGAACTACACTCTCATTTTCTAAAACCATGACTCTAAAAATTTGGGTTTTCATTGAACAATTTCAGGGCAACGTACAGGCGGCTTCTTTGGAGGCGCTGGGCGCGGCCAAGAGTTTGGGGGGCGCAGTCACCGCGCTGGCTTTTGGCCCGGGCGCAAATGCTCTGGCGCAAACGGCCATTCAGCACGGCGCAGATGAGGCGCTGGCCGCCGAGGATGCTACGCTGAACGATTTCCGCGTGGAGGCATATGCCGCGTTGGTGGGCAAGCTGGCGCAAGAAAAAGGGCCGGATGTGATTTTGGCCGCCGCCACCACCGCCGGGCGAGATTTGCTGGGCGCGCTGGCGGTGGATTTGAACACCGGCTGTATTGCGGATGTGATTGCGCTCAAAGCGGCGGAAAACAGCCTGCAAGCCGTTAAGCCCGTGTACGCCGGAAAGCTTCTGGCGGAGGTGAGTTTCCGCGCGGGCAAACCACAGCTCATCAGCCTGCGCCCACGCGCCTTCCCCAAGCCGGAGCCAGATTCAACGCGCACGGGAACCATCACCACCGTTGCGCCCGCGCTGGCCGAGGAGGCCATTGGCGTGAAGGTGCAGAATTATGAAGTGGCGGCGGGGCAGGTGAGCCTTTCTGATGCGAAGATTATTGTGAGCGGCGGGCGCGGCGTGGGCGGGCCGGAAGGCTTTGCGCCGGTGCGCGAGTTAGCGCAAACGTTGGGCGGGGCCATGGGCGCCAGCCGCGCGGCGGTGGATGCGGGTTGGATTCCGTACGCGCACCAAGTGGGCCAAACCGGCAAAACCGTTGCGCCGGATTTGTACATCGCCTGTGGCATCTCCGGCTCCATTCAGCATCAAGCTGGCATGCGTTCCAGCAAGGTGATTGTGGCCATCAACAAAGATGCGGATGCGCCTATTTTCAAATTAGCCCGTTACGGCATTGTGGGGGATTTGTTCAAATACGTGCCCGCCCTCACTGCCGAATTTGCCAAGCGGCTGGGCAAGTAACGTTCAAACAAACGCGGCGTAACCAAATGGTGCGCCGCGTTTTGGTTTAGGAAATGGCTGACGCCAATATTTGAATCAGCTACTGATGAGCAGATCATAGTTTTACGAGAAATCAATGAAGTATTGCGTGGTTAATGCGATGCTACTGATTGGAGTGTTGACGGCATGTCAAACCCCATCCTCAACACCACTGCCGTTACAGCAATCAACTTCAAAAGTCATACGTGACTGTTTTTGGGATGTGACAGCTAAAGTCTGGCTTGACATTAATGCGAATGGCGTCTGGGAGATGGGTGAACTGCCCTTTCCGGGCGTGGAAATTTGGGCTCAAGAAACTCCATCCACCCATGTCACGGGCGAGCGAATGACTTGGGCGACCAGTGATAAAGCAGGGCAGGTCAAATTAACACTCTGGCTTGCAGGTTGCCCAAAAGTTTTGGTTCAGCTACATTCGGTAGTCCCGGATGGTTTTCAGCTTACAACACAAGATGAGTCTATCGTGGTATCTGAGGGCGAATTGATTAAAACAGCATTTGTCTTTGGCTTAACACACATCTCAAATACGGCCCTGCCACTGAGTGTACAAGACTAAAACCTAGATAATGATAGAGCGAAAAATTACAAGCGAGCCTGACAAACTCAGCTCGCTCATGGCTCAGTTCCGAGATAGTAGTAAAGACCCGCTAGGACCGTTTGCGCCCGGGCGCGGTGAATTTGCCCCGCGCTACCAAGCGCTGGCCGGGCTGGTGAAATTAGGCGCGGTGGCCGTCCCGCCGCTCTGCCACGCCTTAAGAGATTCCAATGCGTACACCCGCCGCTTCGCGGCCGAGGCTTTGGCAAAAATTGGGGATGGGCGTGCCGTAGGGCCACTCATCACCGCCCTGCAAGAGAGCGAGCTTTACGTTCAACGCTATGTGGCGGGCGCGCTGGGCGCGGTGGGAGACGCGCAGGCCATTGAGCCGCTCTACCGCGCGCTGGCGAAACGCGAGATTGCTAAGGAGGCTGCCTCGGCCCTGCACGCCGTGCTAAAACGCGCGGCGGCGGCCACTCCCACAGAGATGCTGGAAGCGATAGCGAATCTGAGTGATAGCGGAGTTTACGTGGCCGAAGTGCCCAATACGGATGGCGGCTACTTGAGCTGGGAAAATGAAGAACGTTGGCTAGATTACCGGCCCATGAAAACGCTGGCGCGGCAGGAACTAGAGCGGCGCGGCGAAACAAACTGAAATTAAAAGCCGGCTGACGTCAGCCGGCTTTTATTTCTAGAGTACGTTCAAATTAACCCGTTAAAAATTGGGCGGGGGGATGTAGCGCGCATCATCGGGTTGGCTTTCATAGTAAGCCAGAATGCGACGATAGTAATCCAACGTCTCCGCCGAAAAGCCATGCCGTTCCATAAAAGCGATTTGCTGTTTATAGGCGTCCACTTCGGCGGCCTTGGGCAGTAACGAGCCAACCGTGGCAAATTGCATGCAGTGCGTGGCTTCGTGATAGAGCAAGGCGGCCACCATTTCCACCGGCATATTAGAACGCGCCAACGCGCGGACTAAACAGCCGCCGCCTTGCATGGGTGAGGCCGTTGCTCGGTCATTATACAGGCTGATGCGGATGAGCGAGATGTAAGTGTTCGCGCGGTTATACGCATCGGCATCATTGGCTTGTAGCCAATCTAGGGCGCTGTGAATTCGGCGCACAAAGCTGGCTGTGCCGGTTACGCGTTCATAGACAGAGTTGGCCGGGGGTGGGTTATTGGCTGTACCCCCAGGGATAACGAGCACCTGACCGATTTGTAGGGTGGTGGTGGTTAGGTTGTTGGCCCGTATCAACTCATCTATTGTAATGCCGAACTTATTGGCCACCCGAGTGACCGAGTCGCCCGGTCGCACGATGTAGGTGTTACCAGCTGGGGCGCTTGGCGCGGGCGTGGCCGCCGAACCGCCGGGGGGCGTCGTGGGCGCTGGGGTTGGTTGGCCGTCTGGAATAATCAGCACTTGCCCCACGCGGATAGCGTTCGGGTCTTTGATCTGGTTAGCGCGCACAATGGCGTCAATGCTGACGTTGAAGCGCACGGCAATGCGGGCCAACGTATCACCCGGCTGAACGGTATAGCTGGTATCCGCAAACGCCGGTGTAACCAGGCTAAAGGCTAAAACAAAACTACAAAGGGAAATCCAAAAGCGGCGCATCGTTTTACTCCTCATCTAAAGACCAGAGCCAGATATTCTCAAAGGTACAGCTGGTTTCACCCGATTCTTGGAAAGCGCCAAAAGCCACTGAGCCTTCGCTGAGTCTTGAATCGTTGAAAATGCCCAAGCGTTCACCGTTTGAGTAAGCGGCCAATTTAGCGCCTTGCACAATTAGCGTAATCGTGTTGGTGCTATCTTGAGCAGACAAAAGAGCGCTGGTTTGTTGGATGCCCTGTGAGACTGACCGCTGAAAGCGATCTAAGTGATAATACTCAAAATCCCACAGAGGATTGTTCAGGATACGCATCATGTAAAAGCGATATTGCTTGCCATCAATATTATCCGGCTCACTCCGAAAGATGATGTAACAGCCGGCGAGGCCGGTTTTGGAATTCCAGGTCACTTTTGTTTGAAGCACAAAATCTTTGAACGTGATGTCTGGGAAATCACTCACATGTTTCCCTTCACCATAGGTGTCCACCTTAACCGTAACCGGGTTATGCAAAAAGCCTAATTGGCCTGTTTCTGTTGAAAGCTCAAATTTTTGCAGAGCCTTATCAATCTCTCCGATAACGGCTTGAACAGTGGCTGTAGCTTGCGCTTGAATAGTGGCCGTGGCGTTTGGAGTGGGCGTAGCGGTTGGTTCAGGGGTGTTGGTAGCGGTAGGTTCTGGCGTAGCGGTTGGCTCAGGGGTGTTGGTGGGCACATCCGTAGCCGTTGGCTCCGGGGTGGCGGTTGGCTCCGGTGTGCTTAGGCTTTGGCAACCCACTAAAAAGAAGACGAACAAACTCAATAAAATGGCTCGTTTATAGATAAACACAAAGATCCTCCTCTAGCGAAAGCCACTAACTTTTGTGGGGGGGTAGGGCGTGGCCAAAATCCTCACATTGAATATGAATATTCTAAATGGCTTTCATTACTTAAGGGTCATCCGTCGGTACTATCGCCTTTGTCAGCGTGGTTCCATGTTTTCCTTAGCTTGACGTAGCCCTCCCGCCCACGCTACAATCTCGCGCCTATGTTCAATAGTCTAACTCAGCGCCTGCAAAAGGTTTTTGATAATCTCGCCCGCCGCGGCAAACTTACCGAAGCAGATGTAGACGCCGGCCTGCGTGAAGTGCGTATGGCTTTACTAGAAGCCGATGTGCATTTTGCCGTCGTTAAATCTTTTCTTGATCGCGTGCGGGTGCGCGCCATCGGGGCGGAAGTTTCTAGGGCGCTGAACCCGGCCCAGCAAGTCATCAAGATCGTTCATGAAGAATTGATTGTCACGTTAGGCGAGCCGGGCAAACTCAATTTGCGCGGCCCGCAACCCCGCGTGTTGATGTTGGTAGGCTTGCAGGGCGCCGGCAAGACTACGCTGGCGGCCAAGCTGGCGCGGAAACTGCGCGGGCAGGGTGAGCGCGTTTTGTTGGTGGCGGCTGACCCTTATCGCCCTGCCGCCGTAACGCAGTTGGAAACACTTGGCAAGCAGATTGATGTGGAAGTGTTCACCGGCATGCAACGCCCGGCGGATTTGTGCGCCGAAGCCGTAAAAGCGGCTGAGCGGCAGGGCAAATCTCTGGTGATTTTGGATACAGCGGGCCGCTCGCAAATTGACGGCATGATGATGAGTGAAATCCTTGCCATCCGTGAGCGCACCAACCCGGTGGAGATTTTGCTGGTAGCCGATGGCATGGTGGGCCAAGAAGCCGTGCGGGTGACGGAAGCCTTCCACAAGCAGTTAAGCGTGACTGGTTTGGTGTTGACCAAGATGGATGGCGATGCGCGCGGCGGCGCGGCCATCTCAATGCGTTCCGTGACGGGCGTGCCCATTAAGTTCCTCAGTGTGGGCGAAAAGGTAGATGCGCTGGAAGTGTTTGACCCCGGGCGCGTGGCGGGCCGCATTTTGGGCATGGGGGATGTGCTGGGCCTGATTGAGCGCGCTGAAGCCTTAGATAAGCAAAAAGCGCAAGAAGCTGCTGAGCGGTTGGTGACGGGCGACTTCACCCTTGAAGATTTTGTGACACAATTGCGCGAAATGCGTAAGATGGGGCCGGTGGGCCAATTGTTGGGAATGATCCCCGGCCTGAGCACTGCCAAAGTACAGGTGGATGAGCAAGCGCTGGAGAAACAACTCAAGCGCACCGAGGCCATCATCAGCTCCATGACGGTGGGCGAACGCCGCCGCCCGGATATACTCAACGCCAGCCGGAAAAGGCGCATCGCGGCCGGCTCCGGCACACAGGTCTATGAGGTCAACCAGCTTCTGAAACAATTTAAGGATATGCAGAAGCTGATGAAACAATTGGGTGGCAAGAAGGGCAAATTTGGGTTAGGATTACCCCGATTTCGTTAATGAGTTCCCTGCGCAGTTGGCCCGCCGCCCGGCCCCGGCTCTCCTTCAAGCCTCCTCAACCGGGTAGCCTGCCAGCCACGCGGGTTATTCTTTTTCAACTAACTAACATTTACTCTCAGGAGAGCAGAGACACATGGTTCGTATTCGTTTACGCAAGGTCGGGTCCAAGGCCCAGACGAGCTTTCGGCTGGTGGCCGCCGACCGTGAGCACCCCCGCGACGGGCGCTTCATTGAAGAAATTGGCTACTACAACCCGCGCACGAACCCGGCCACAATTGTGGTGGATGAAGCGAAGGTCTTTCAATGGTTGAAGAACGGCGCCCAACCCAGTGAATCGGCGGCAAAAGTGTTGAAGGTTTCCGGCACGCTGGAGCGCTATGCGCGCTTTAAAGCCGGTGAAGCGGTGGAAACCTTGGTGGCGGAAGCCGAAGCCGCCGCTAAGACGCGCAACGCCAACCGGAGCACCACAGCCGCCTCCACGCCGAAAGGGCCTAGCAAGAAGAAGGCCAAGAAGACGGAATAATGACCACGGACAGCAGGCGATAGGTGAAAGTCGGCTGTCGCTTTCGTCACTCGTCTATCGTCTGTCGTCTCACCTATGAAAGAACTGGTTGAATATCTTGCCAAAACGCTGGTGGATGAGCCGGATCAAGTGCAGGTAACCGAAGTGGTGACCGGCATGAACGTGCTCATTGAACTGCGCGTGGCCCAACCGGATATGGGTCGCATTATTGGCAAAAACGGCAAAACCATCAGCGCAATGCGTACCCTAGTGCAGGCCTGCGCCGCCCGCGATGCTCGCCGCGCTGAATTGGAACTCATCGAAGACTGAGCCGTTGATTTTAGACGGAGGATGATTAACGAACGACGGTGTCAGCCGCTGTCAATCGTTATTCATCCTCTGTTTTGTTTGTAAATGGCTGACTATTTGTTGATCGGCAACATTGTGCGCCCTCATGGTGTGCGGGGAGAAATGTTGGTGGCGGCAGAACCGGAAAAATTGAAAATGCTTCGCCGCGCGAAGCAGATTTTCTTAGGCGAGCCGCCTGTGGCGCATGAACTTTCCAGCGCCCGCTTACATCGTGGGCGTTTGCTCATCGGCTTGGCGGGCTGTTTTGACCGTGACGCCGCCGAGGTTTACCGTGGCCTGCCAGTGCGCGTGCTATTGGCCTCAGCGTCGCCCCTGCCGCCCGGCACCTACCTCTGGAGCCAAATCCTTGGCCTAACGGCTATGACCGAAGAGGGCGAGACGCTGGGGACCATCACCGAAATTCTGGAAACTGGCGCGAATGATGTATATGTGGTGGTTGGCCCGCGGGGTGAGTGCCTCATCCCGGCCGCGCCCGGCGTAGTACAAAAAGTAGATTTAGCCGCCCAACAAATGTGGGTGCGTTTGCCGGACGGCTTACGCTAAAGTATAAGCCAACGAACCGGGCTTTGACACTTTTCGCTTCCCTATGCTATTCTGCCGCGCCTTGAATGGCTGAACGTTGTGAGGAGCAGGTGTTAGCGCAATTACCCTTTTGGCTCGGCTTCAATATGGTGAAGGGCATTGGCCCGGCCAAGGTGCGCCGTTTGCTGGAGCACTTTGGGAGTTTGGAAGCCGCGTGGGGGGCCGCCTCACACGAGTTGGCCGCCGCCGGTTTAGACCGGCGCTCGCTGGAGAGCTTGCTCTCCGCGCGCCAAAGGGTAAAACTGGAGCAACTGTTAGAGCGGCTTGAGAAATCTGGGGCGCGAGCGCTGACGTGGGAGATGCCGGAGTATCCAGCCAATTTGCGCAACATTGAAGCGCCGCCGCCAGTGCTGTTTGTAAAGGGTGAACTCCGGCCGGAAGATGATTGGGCCGTGGCGATGGTGGGCACCCGGCAAGCCACGCATTATGGGCGTGAGGTGGCCCGTGAACTAGCGGCGGGCCTGGCCGCCAACGGCGTCACCGTCATCAGTGGTTTGGCGCGCGGCATAGATGCCGTGGCCCATCGGGCCGCCCTTGAGGCCGGTGGCCGTACAATGGCTGTGTTGGGTTGCGGCGTGGATACCATCTACCCCGCCGAGCATCATGAATTGGCGCAAGCCATTCAGCAGGCCGGGGCGGTGGTAAGCGATTATGCGCTGGGCACGCCGCCTGAGTCCGCCAACTTTCCGCCCCGCAACCGCATCATCAGCGGCTTGGCTAAAGGCGTGGTGGTGGTGGAAGCGGGTGAGGAGAGCGGTGCGCTGATTACAACTGAGTTTGCCATTGAACAAGGCCGGGAGGTGTTTGCCGTGCCTGGCAACATCACCCAGCGCGCCAGCCGAGGGCCAAACAAGCTCATCCAAAACGGCGCTAAGTTGGTGCAAAGCGTGAATGATATTTTGGAAGAACTAAACCTAACCTTTGTGACGGAGCGCAGGGAAGCCCGCACTGCTTTACCGGCGGATGCCACCGAACAAAGAGTATTAACCCAACTGGCGGCTGGACAAACGCACATTGATGATTTGTGCGTTCAGTTGAGTTTACCAATGGCGCAACTTTCCGGCACGCTGGCCATGATGGAGCTAAAAGGTTTGGTGCGGCAGGTTGGCGGCATGAACTATATTGTGGCCAAAGAAGCGCGCGCGGAGTACACGGTTGACTAATTGCGTGAAACGCCAAACGTGAAGCGTTCATTTCATTACGCTTTACGTTTTACGCATCACGTTGAAATGGCATGGATAATTACTTTGCAGTCATCATGGCCGGGGGCGGTGGAACACGGTTATGGCCGCTCTCGCGCCAAAAGCAACCCAAGCAAGCCATTCACCTGTTGGGTGAACGCACACTTTACCAAATTGCCGTAGACCGGCTCTTGCCGCTCTTCCCGCCAGAGCGGATTTTGGTAGTGACCAGCGCCCCATACGCCGAACTGCTCCGCAGTCAGCGGCCCACAATCCCCTTTGCCAACTTTATCATCGAACCGGCTCCACGCGGCACCGCGCCCGCACTGGGGTTGGCGGCTTTGGCTGTGCGTCAACGCCACCCTCAGGGCCTGATGGCCTGTGTCACCGCCGATCATTTCATCCGTGATGAGGACAAATTCCGGGCCTTACTGGTGGCCGCCGCCGAAGTGGCCCAACGTGACTTCTTAGTGACTTTGGGCATTGAGCCAACTTTTGCCTCCACCGGGTTTGGCTACATCCAACGTGACTCTTTGTTGGGTCAATTTAATGGGTTTGATGTGTATTTCACAGCGCGTTTCAAAGAGAAGCCACCACAGGCAGAAGCGGAAAAGATGCTGGCCGATGGCCAACACTCTTGGAACTCCGGCATGTTTGTGTGGAAGGCCGAAAAATTGATGGAGGAATTTGCATGGCAGATGCCGGGCTTCCATCACCAGCTAACGCAAATTGAAAACGGGCAGGCCACGCTGGAGGCCGTGTGGCCGAACGTGCTGGAAAAAACCATTGATTACGGCGTGATGGAGGGCGCGGAACAAGTCGCCATCATCCCGGCGAGCGGTTTAGGTTGGAATGATGTGGGCAGTTGGGATGCGTTGTTGGATGTGCTGGAGGCGGATGCGGCCGGCAACGTAGCCTTCGGCGCCGAACTGCTGGCCATTGATACCCACAATACATTGGTGCATAACAGCAACGGCCACCGTAAATTAATTGCCACCCTCGGCGTGCATGATTTGGTGATTGTGGATACGGGTGATGTACTGCTGGTGTGCCCGCGTGACAAAGCCCAAGCCGTGCGGGAGCTTGTGGCGGCGGTGAAGAAGCGCGCTGACGGAAAAGATTATTTATAAAAGCGGGCAGTCAACAGGAATCAGTGAACAGTGAATGGGCGCTGGAAACAGTTGACCGTTCACGGATTGACGATATGGTGATGGAAGCTTACTGCGTTAAGTGCAAAACCAAACGAGAAATTACTAAACCGCAAGCGGTGTTTACGGCCAGCGGCACACCAGCCACCAAAGGTCAGTGCAGTGTATGTGGCGCTACTTTATTCCGCATGGGCGCTACAGACGCGCACGCCGGTTTGCCCAAGCCGGAAGTTACGCCGCGCGCTAGAGCGAAGGCCAAAGGCAACGGTAACGGCGGCAATGGGCCGCGTTCCGGCAAGCTGGTGATTGTGGAATCTCCGGCGAAGGCGAAGACGGTGGGGCGCTTTTTGGGCAAGGGTTACACCGTGCGCGCCTCGGTGGGCCACGTCCGCGATTTGCTCAAGTCCACGCTCTCCGTGGATATTGCCAAAGATTTTGAGCCAAAATACCGCGTGCCCAATGAAAAGAAACAGGTGGTGAAGGAGCTGAAAGCCGAAGCGGCGCGCGCCGAAGAAATCTTCCTCGCCACTGACCCTGACCGAGAAGGTGAAGCTATCTCTTGGCATTTGCTGGAAGCCGCCGAAATTGACCCGCATCGCGCCAAGCGCGTGGTCTTTCACGAAATCACCAAGCCGGCCATTGAAGAAGCCTTCGCGCACCCGCGCCAGATAGCCATGGATTTGGTGAACGCCCAGCAGGCGCGCCGCATTTTGGATCGGTTGGTGGGCTATCCGCTGAGCCAATTGCTGTGGAAAAAAGTGCGTGGGCGGCTCTCGGCGGGCCGCGTGCAAAGCGTGGCCGTGCGGCTAATTGTGGACCGTGAGCGCGAGATTGAAGCCTTTGTGCCCAAAGAATATTGGAGCATCGAGGCGGATTTGGTAAAGGCGCAGGCCAACGGCCATCAGCCGCCCAAACCCTTCCGCGCCAAACTGGTGAAGGTGGCGGATAAGGATGTGGGCGCGGGCGAAGAGTGCCTGCTGAAAACCGAAGCGCAAGTGAAGGAATTGGTGGCCGATTTGGAGACGGCGCGCTACAGCGTGGCCCGCGTAAAAACCGGCGAACGCAAACGCAACCCTGCGCCGCCGTTCACCACTAGCACGCTTCAGCAAGAAGCTTCCCGCCGGCTGGGCTTTACGGCGCGCCGCACCATGGCCACCGCGCAACAATTGTATGAGGGCATTGAGTTAGGCGAGGGGCAGGCCGTGGGCCTCATCACATACATGCGCACGGATAGCACCAACGTGAGCGAAGTAGCGCAGAAAGAAGCGCGTGAGTATGTGGTGGGCCGTTTTGGGCCGGATTACGTGCCCGCTGAGCCGCCACAGTATAAAACCCGCTCTAAAGGCGCGCAGGAGGCCCACGAGGCCATCCGGCCAACACAGGTGATGCGCGAGCCAAAAGCCATTGCTGAGGCTTTGACTAAAGACCAGCTTAAGCTGTACACGCTGATTTGGCAACGTTTTGTGGCCAGCCAAATGGCCCCGGCCGTTTATGACACAATTTCCGTAGATATTGCCGCGCAGGGCCAGCAAAATTACCTGTTCCGCGTGGCGGGTTCTGCCGTGAGGTTTATGGGCTTTTTGGCGGTGTATGAAGAAACGCGCGATGAAGATGCCAAGCCGGACGAAGACGAGGCTGAGTTCAAGTTTATCCCGCCGCTCACGGTGGATGAAGTACTTAACTTAGTTAAACTTCTGCCGGAGCAACACTTCACCCAGCCGCCGCCGCGCTACACTGAAGCTTCTTTGGTGAAGGCGCTGGAAGAGGATGGCATTGGCCGCCCTTCTACATACGCGCCCATTATTAGCACCATCCAAAACCGCGGCTATGTGGCCAAAGAAGATAAGCGGCTTCTGCCCACGCAAATTGGCTTTACGGTGAATGATTTACTGGTGCAGTGGTTTCCCGAAATTGTGGATGTGAAGTTTACGGCCAACATGGAAGCCGAGCTAGATGATGTGGCCGAGGGCCAGCGTGAGTGGCACGCCGTGATGCATGAGTTTTGGCATGAGTTTGCGCCGCAGTTGGATGCCGCCGAAGCGGAAATGCCCAACGTGAAGCAGGGGCCGGAGTTTGTGGGCCGCGATTGCCCCAAGTGCGGTAAACAACTCATTTTCCGCTACGGGCGTTACGGCAAATTTGTGGCTTGCTCCGGCTTCCCAGATTGCCGCCACACCGAGCCGTGGTTTGAGAGCATTGGCGTGAAGTGCCCCAAGGATGGCGGTGAGCTGGTGGAGCGCAAAACCAAGAAGGGCCGCGTGTTTTACGGCTGTAACAACTACCCGGCGTGTGATTTCACATCGTGGAAGAAGCCACTGCCCCAGCCGTGCCCCAACTGCGGCGGCCTGCTGGTGGCGGCCAACAAAAACTTCGCGCAGTGCTTGCAGTGCGAAAATCAATTTGAACTTGCCAGTCTGCCGGAAGTGGCCGCGGCGGATTAACTTTTCGGAGAGCTAAATTCCATCAGCCGTAAGGGAGTTCATGTTCTGCGCCTGAGCAAAAAGCAAAACCGTTGACGCTAACAACGTTCTGAATATAATTGCCTTCCGCGTGGGCCATTAGCTCAATTGGCAGAGCAGTTGACTCTTAATCAATTGGTTGGGGGTTCGAGTCCCTCATGGCTCACTTCAATAAAACGCCACCTGTGAAACGGGTGGCGTTTTGCCTTGATAGTTACCAATAACCGTAGTTTTAGAACGCGCATTAATAGGCCCAAGAAGTTTACGGCCCCGTTACCACCTCCAGCCCAAAAAACAAACTCTCCAGCGGGCCGAGGGCATAGCCGCGCAAATCATCTCGGAAGGCCCAGGCGGTTTTGCGGGCGGCGAGGGGCAGGGCGGGCAGAGTTTCAAATATGCGGGCGTGGGCTTGCGTGTACAAATCGGCGCGCTGGGCTGGGTCTGTGGCGGCGCGGGCTTGCAGGAGCAGTTCCGCTAACTCTTCATCCGGCGGGATGGGCAGGCCCTTGCTATCTGTATTGAAAGCCGCGTTTTGGCCGCAGAACAGCGGGCACAGGTAACCGTCTGGGTCACCATTGGGCGCGTACCAGCCGAGCAAGAACAAATCCGCGCGGCCCGCTTGCACCTCCGGCAAGAACTGCGTGCTCCACTCTGGTGATTGAACGGTGACGCTGATACCCGCTTCCGCCAAATCTGCTTGGATGGCCGCGCCTAAATTGGCTGGGTCTGGCAGGTAGGCGCGTGGGATGGGTGGCACGTACAAATTTATAGTTTCTGGCAAGTCCGCTTCCAGCCGGACGGCTTGCAGGCACGCCTCCCATAATTTTTGCGCCTGCGCCACATCGCGCTGGCGGTCAGTCACGTTCAAGCCAGCTTGCAAAGTAGTGGCCACCTCAGCATCGCCCGGAAAATAGTTTTGCACGTAACGGGCTTTATCCACCGCCAGCGCCACCGCGGTGCGGCACTCTACATTGCCCCACGGCGCGTGCGCTTGGTTGAAGCCGAGATACAAAATTTGGAGCGGCGCATCAAACGTGACGGTGATGGGCCACTGCGCGCTCAGGCCGTAATCACTCGCCTCCACGCCCGCATAACCATCAATCTCATTCACTTGTAAAGCTGTGCGGCGTTGCACCGCATCCGGGATGATTTTGAAAATCAGCCCATCCGGTTTGGCGGGCGCGCCCCAATAATCTGGATTGCGCTCCAGCTCAATCAGAGTTTCACTTTGATGTTTAAGTTGGAATGGGCCGGTGCCAGCGGCGTTCTCCCATGTGGGGCTGACTAATGCAAAAGCGGGCATAGCCAACGTGTTGGGCAAGCTCGCATCGGGCCGGTAGAGCGTGAGAACCAGTGTGCTGGGGGCGGTGGCGCTCACGGCTTGGATGTTGGTGAGCGGCGCGCCCGTCTCATCCGTTTGACCTGCAAAACCGCCCAACATGAGCGGCACAAAGGGATATGGGCCGGGCGGCGTGCGTGTGAGCCAGCGGTTGAAATTTTGTGCGGCAACTTCAGCGGTTAGCGGCGTGCCATCCGTAAAGCGCACGTTTTGGCGAAGTGTAAACGTCCACGTGAGACCATCTTCGGAAGTGACCCATGTTTCCGCGAGAGCTGGTTCGGCGCGCGCAGTGCCGGGCGCAAACTGCGTTAGCCCTTCGTAGATGTGGCGGGTGATGAGCAAGGCCACGGAATCTGCCGCGTTGGCTGGGTCTAGCACGCCGGGGGCGCTGGGCAGGCCAATGGTGAAGATTTGCGGGCCGGGCGTGGCGGTGGGGAGCGGCGTGGGCGTGGCCGGAATAGCAGTCTGGAGGGCTGTGGGCACAGCTATAACAGTGCCGGTAACCGGCGGCGTGGGCAGGGCAGTGGGTGTGGCGCACGCCGCCAGCGCCAACCAGCAGAGCAAGTTAAGGAGAGAAAATCTATTTTTCACGGATAAAAATTATTGATTGCTCTTTGAGCCTGCGAATGTCGCTGAGAGACCAAAAATCAGCCCTTCGTTGGCGGCTTCGCACAGCCAACAAAGGGCTATGAATACACTCATCTCTTCCGAAGCAAACGTCACTCAATGCTCACGATTTTTAGCTTGATGGCCCCCGCCGGCGTTTCCACTTTCACCGTATCCCCCACGCGTTTGCCCAAGAGCACCCGGCCAATCGGTGATTCGTTGGAGATGCGGCCAGAACGCGGATCAGCCTCTTTAGCGCCTACCAACGTATAAACTTCAGGCGAAGACCCGCCTTCCTGCACCGTCACCTTGTTTCCCATGCTCACAACGTTGGTGGAGTGCCCTTCATCTTTGATGATGGTGGCAGAACTGAGCAGTTCCTGCAATTCCAAAATCCGGCCTTCAAGAAAAGCCTGATCTTCTTTGGCCATAATGTAATCGGCGTTTTCGGATAAATCGCCCATTTGGATTGCTTCCCGTAAACGTTGGGCAATTTCCGGCCGTTTGACTTCCATGAGCTCCTTCAGCTCAACTTTGATTTTTTCGGCTCCCTCAGGGGTAAGATACTTTTCGGCCACGGTCATTCTCCTCAAGTTTTTTACGTTTTAGTCCTATTTTACGGCAACGTGTAGGGGTCAAAGAGCTTGTAATGTTCGTCCAGCGCAAAGCGGTCGGTCATACCGGCTAAATAATCACATACGGCGCGGGCCACACTGCCCGCCGCTTCAGCGCGTTTACGGGTCTCCGGCGGCAGTTGCTCCGGGCGGCGCACGTAGGCGTGAAATAAATCACTCAGTACTTTTTCGGCTTTGGCTTCCATCCGCACCACACGGTAGTGGCGATACAGATTCTCAAACAAAAAGCGTTTGAGCTGTTTGTTGTGTTGCGCCATCTCTTCGCTCCAGCCAATGACATTCTGCGGCAGGCGTTGCAGAGCATCTACCGATTGTACTTGGGCCGTTTCTAACCTGGCGTGCGTGGCTTGCACTAAATCATTCACTTCCAGGCCGATCAATCGCCGGATGAGGCGGTGGCGTGTGAGCTGATCGAGTTTGTCATCGCGCCAGCCAATGCTCTCTCGCACCAACTCCCATAACGCCAGCCCGTTTAAGTCTGCAGGCGTAATTAAGCCGGAGCGTAACCCGTCATCTAAATCATGCGCAGTGTATGCTAACTCATCGGCGGCGTTGGCGATTTGCGCTTCGAGGTGGCCGCGTTTTTCGGGATCATACGCGCTCGCATCGGAAATATCGTACTCCGTCTCATGCTTCACAATGCCTTCGCGCACCTCCCAGGTGAGATTCAGGCCGGGCCAATGCGGGTAACGGCGCTCCAGTTCGGTGACGATGCGAAGGGATTGGCGGTTATGGTCAAAGCCGCCGTGCTCGGCCATTAGCCGGTTGAGGACAACTTCACCAGCGTGACCAAACGGCGAGTGGCCCAAGTCATGCGCTAAGCAGATGGCCTCAATTAAGTCTTCATTTGCGCCCAGCGCGCGCGCCACTGTGCGGCCAATCTGCGCCACCTCTAGAGTGTGGGTTAGGCGGGTGCGGTAGTAATCGCCTTCATAGTTGATAAAGACTTGTGTTTTGTATTCCAGCCGCCGAAAAGCGGTGGTGTGCAAAATTCGGTCACGATCTCGTTGAAAGGCGGTGCGGTCTTCCGGCTCCGGGTCCGGCTGGTGGATGCGCCCGCGAGAATCACGGCTCTTGAGGCCGTACGGCGCTAAAGTTCGGGCTTCACGCTCTTCTAGAAGCGCTCGCGTAAAAATCATGCGGGGAGAATATCATCCGCACTAGGCGTTGTCAACGCAGTGTGCGCTTTTCAAAACAGGTGGAGCAGAAGCGGAGGACAAAACAAATTTTTGAGTTGCCCCATCTGGTTTATCTATTTCTCATTGGTTTCTAAACGTCTCATCGAAGAAGGCGCTGACTCACGCCAACCATGCTTCTGGAATTTCTAAATATTGGCCAACGCCGTTGACGGCGCGGCCCAATTATTTGGCCCGTGCCGTGGAGCCGTTCAATAAAATCAAGACCATCGGCGCTGAACATCAACGCCGAAAGCTTGAAAATGAATTTGAGCGTTATTGAGGCGATAAAGGGCTTGCTTACCGATTATTCGGCAAGGCGGCGTTGAGGGCCGCCTCACGCAAATCGTTCACATCCACATGCGCCTTAAGCCACGGGGTTAGGCGGTAAGCCTCATCACCCAGCAGGGCAGCCAGCAGGTGAAACGTGGTGATGAGTTGGGAACCATCCATGCGGGCCAATTCCTCGGCGCGGCCAAATACTTCCCGGCTGGCCGGTGAACGGTGAATGACGTTGGACTCACTTTCCGGTAAGCGGAGCATGCCTGTTGTGAAGCCGTTGAGCAAGCTCAGCACGCCGGTGTTGCGCCGCTGGCGCGCTTCCTTGCGCAAGTTGGCTGGGTTCAGGTTGAAGCGGTACAACATATCTACAAAGTTCACGATTTCAGTCTTCATCAGACTGCTATCGTTTTGGTCATATCCCAATTCCGTCAGCGCGGTTGTGGTGGAAAAATCTTCCAATTTACACAAGCCAATAAAGAGATGTTCCGGCTCAATCAGCTTGCGCCGACTCTGGGCCGCTTCATTAGCGGCAATATCCCAAGCCAATAAGAGGGGCAATGATAAGTTGCTCACGCACAACTACTCCACGAAATTCTAAACTGAAGGGAGTTTAGCTGAGAACGCAACTGTTTTGCAAGGTTTGGATGGTTAGTTTTGTTGCTGATGTTATACTACATTTTATGGCTTCGTCCTCTCCGCCCTTAGAACGGGTGCGCGCAGATATTCGCTCCTTATTGAAGGCCCAAGCGGCCTCCGATGCCTTGGCGGCTTATTACGCTTTGCACGCGCCCACACACCAAGTCAAAGTGGTGGCCCACTATGCGGAGAACCAGCCGAATGGCTTTTTGGTGAGCGCGCGCACTGGCCTAGATTTGTTTCGCCCGCTCGTCACTTTCCGCGCACCAGAAGCGTCAGTGGCTGAGTGGCTTTTCCGTGAGGGGCTGACGCCGGGCCGCCCGGTTTATCTCACCGTGCCGCAAGCCTTGGGGCCGTGGGCCAACAAATTTTTAGATGTGAGCGAGGTGGAACTGCATCGGGTGTATCGTCTGCGCGCTGATCGGCATCAAGTTTTGATGAATGTACTGGCGGTGACTGGTTATGATGCGAACGGTGCGCCGCGGGTAGAGATCCGCTCGCGCAATGAACTGGGAGCGGTGGCCGGCCTTAATTGGCAATCACCCGATTTTGCTGAAATTTACGTTTATACAGACCCAGCAGTGCGTGGACGGGGCTGGGGCAAGGCCGTGGTTTCAATTCTATCTGGCTTGGTGCTTAAGTCTGGCCGCACGCCGCTGTACGTGGTGGCGGAATCCAATGATTATTCCATTCGGCTGGCGGAGGCGGTGGGCTTTGAAGATACCGGCGTGCGCGAGTTTGTGGCCAATGCCGTCCTGCCAGCATAGCTTATTTTGAGCCGCACTCTATAATCTTTATTTCTCTCACATGGCCCGCGCCACACATTCTTTTCCTGCTTCTTTTCTTTGGGGCACGGCTACGGCTGGTTATCAGTATGAAGGCCACGGCCACAACACAGATTTTTACGCCTGGGAGCGGGAGCCGGGCCGCATTGCGCAAGGCCACACCTCCGGCGCGGCGTGTGATTGGTGGGGTGGGCGCTGGGCGGAGGATTTTGACCGCGCGGCCAATGATGGCCACAATGCCCTCCGGTTCTCGGTGGAGTGGGCGCGCGTTGAACCCAAGATGGGCCAATTTGATGACGCCGCGCTGGATCACTATCGGCAGATGGCGGCCGGCTTGCGCGCCCGTGGCCTGACGCCCCTCGTCACCCTCCATCACTTTGTAAACCCGCTGTGGTTGGCGGATACGAAACGCAACGGCTGGGAGCATGAAGATGTGGTGGCGCATTTTGCCAACTATGTGCGGCGCGTGGTGACGGCGCTAAAAGACCATGTGAATTTGTGGGCCACCATTAATGAGCCAAATGTGTACATGGTTTCCGGCTGGCTGATGGGCACTTTTCCGCCGGGCAAGAAGCAGTTGGCTATTACTTCCACCGTGGCGCTGAATTTACTGCGCGCCCACGCCGCCGCGTACCGTATCATCCATGAGCTACAGCCGCACGCGCAGGTAGGCTTGCCCATTCACTTCCGGCCTTTTTTGCCTGCCCAGCCCGATTTTGCGCCGGATGAGTGGGTAGCGGAGAATCAGTTCAAACTCTTCAGCTCTCTCTTTTTAGATGCGTTAACCACCGGCAAGTTGCGGCGGCCCTTTGGCTTTGCAATGGCCGTGCCAGAAGCCAAAGGCGCGCACGATTACGTGGCGTTGAATTATTACTCGGCGGATATAGTGCGGTTTGATGTGACCAACCCGCTGGAGTTGTTTGGCCGCCGTTCCTTCCCGCCAGACTCTGAGCCGGATGGTTCGGGCGTGTATGCGTCGTATCCACCCGGATTTATGGAGTCTTTCAAGTGGCTGGAGAAACTGCGCCTACCCATTTACGTGACGGAGAACGGCATTGGGGATGAAGGCGATGGTTTGCGCCGCCGTTATTTAGTTCAGCACATTCGGCAGATGTGGCGCGCTGTGAACTTTAACTGGGATGTGCGCGGTTACTTTCACTGGTCATTGGTGGATAACTTTGAGTGGGAGCGCGGCTGGACGCACCGCTTTGGCTTGTATGCGCTAGACCCGGCCACGCAAACGCGCACCCCACGTCCCTCTGCGCGCCTGTACGCCGCCATCTGCAAATCTAATTCTCTCTCCTCAGATATTGTGGCGGAACATACACCGGAGTTGCTAGCAGGCATGTTTCCGGGGTGAGGGAAGGTGAAGCGTGAAACGTGAACAAAGACTAAATCTCACCCGCTCAATCTTCACTCATCTGTTTCATTCGTTTTACGCGTTCCGGTTAAGTAACTTATCCGTCAACTCTTGCAGGGCAAGGGCGGCGGGGCCTTGCAGGCGGGCGGCGCGGAGATGATCTACAGCCGCTTGGGTGAGCGTGCGCGCCATTTCTAGGGTGTATGTTTGCGCGCCGAGGGCGTCTAGCTCTTGCGCCAGCGCGGCTACAGACTCATGCGGCTGGTGAGGCTGGGCGTACGCCCGCGCAAAACTTTCAGAACGTTCCAAGCCAAATACCACCGGCAGGCTTTTCTTCCGCTTCTCCAAATCACTAGCGGCAGATTTGCCCGTCACCGCCGGGTCACCCCAAATGCCTAACCAATCATCTTGCACCTGAAAGGCCAAGCCCAGGTTGCGGCCAAACTCGCGCAAGCGCCCTACTTGGGCGCTGGGCGCATTGGCAATTACCGCGCCCAGTTCGGTGCAGGCCGCAATCAGCGCCGCTGTTTTGCCGCCAATCATGGTGAGGTATTCATCCACCGTCACCTGCGCCCGCGTCTCAAAGTTCATATCCAAATATTGGCCTTGCGTGAGGTGTAGGCATGTGCGGTCAAACTCGGCCAGCGCGGCCAATACGTTGGCGGCTGATACACCACGCTCCCCTAAACGGTGGGGGGCCAAATGCGCTAGCGTAAACAAGGCATCCCCGGCGTTGATGGCTTGCGCCGCGCCCCATAGTTTCCACACTGTGGGCCGTCCGCGCCGCAGAGGGCTGTTATCTTGGATGTCATCGTGGAGCAATGAAAAGTTGTGAAGCAGTTCAATGGCGGCGGCCATCGGCAAAGCGGCTTGCCACTCTTTGCCAGCCGCTTCGCAGGCCAGCACACACAGCAGAGGACGGATGCGCTTGCCGGTAGCGTTGGGGTCATTTAGCGGCGCATCTTGCTCATCCACCCAACCCAGGTGATAGCGCATCATCAAGTAATAATCATGCAATTCTGCCGGGCCACTACCCACCACGGCGCGGAGTTCATCTTCAATAGCTGGCAGGGCAAGGGAAGAAAAGTGAGTAAGGGACATGGTTCATGTGAAACGTAAAGCGTGAAGCGTAAGGGCGATTCGCGAATTGCCTTTACGCTGCATCACGTTTGATGAGCGAAACGTGTTGTAGTTGTTCAATATCCCCTGCGCCGGCGGCAAACATGGCAATTTGCAATTGGCGGGTGAAATCTTGGATGATTTGGATAACGGCCTCCGTGGAGCTGTTGGCGGCTTTGAGGAAGGGCGCGGCCAGGCCGCCTAGCCGCGCGCCGAGGGCGATGCTTTTAGCTACATCAATGCCATCCTGTAGGCCACCCGAAGCGATGATGGGCAACCCCGGCGCGGCGCGGCGTACGTTGAGAATAGACTCAGCGGTAGTGAGGCCCCAGCCCACAAAGGCCGCCGCGATGCGGCGCTGGCTTTCAGTTCTAGCGCGGTGCATCTCCACTTGTGACCAAGACGTGCCGCCCGCGCCGGCCACATCAATGGCGGCCACGCCCGCATTGGCCAATTGCCGCGCCGCTTGCTCACTCATGCCCCAGCCCACTTCTTTGGCAATCACTGGCACGCCCACGTTTTTGCACACGGTTTCAATTTTTTTTAGTAAGCCGCTGAAATTTACATCCCCCTCGGGTTGCACGGCCTCTTGCACGGCGTTGAGATGCAAAATCAGCGCATCGGCTTCAATCATCTCCACCGCGCGGCGGCAGTGCTCTACGGTGTAGCCGTAATTGAGTTGGACAGCGCCAAGGTTGGCCAGCAGAACAATATCCGGCGCAAGGGCGCGCACCCGGAACGTCTCGGCCAGTTCGGCAGACTCTAAGGCGGCGCGTTGGGAGCCAACGCCCATTGCAATTCCGGCGGCTTGCGCGGCGGCGGCCAGATGGTGGTTTATTGGCCCGGCATCGCCCGTGCCGCCTGTCATGGACGAAATCAATAAGGGCGCGCTCAGCCGCTTGCCAAACCATTGCACCGAGGTGTTAACCGCGTTTAGGTCAAGTTCTGGCAGGGCTTGATGAACAAAACGATACTGTTCAAAACCGGTGGTCAGGGCGGAACGAACGTTCTCTTCCAAATTAATGCGGATGTGATCCGCCTTGCGGGCGGCGGTCTCTTGGGCCGCGGCGTCTTGCGCCGCCGTATCCGAAACTTTTGTCATGCTAGGGTGTTTTCTACTTGGTCGCGAAATCTTATCAACCCGCAGTGGGATGTGTCAAACAGCTTGACAAGATACCGCCTGACCTTACAATGAATGACGTCCAGAAATGGACGCGTTAACTCGCAAAAGGAGAAATTTTATATGGATACGTATGAAGAGATTAAGGCCATTGTGGTGGATCGCCTCGGCGCGGATCCTGCCAAAGTTACTCTTGAAGCCAGCTTCCGTGAAGATTTGGAAGCCGACTCACTGGATTTGGTGGAGTTGATTATGGCCTTTGAAGAGAAATTCGGCAGTGAAATCTCGGATGAGGACGCGCAGAAAATCACCACGGTGGGGCAGGCGGTGGAATACATCAACGCCCGCAAGAAATAACGGTTTTCTGTTCTCACCATTATTGGCAGAGACGCGTGATAGATGGCGCGTCTCTGTTTTTAAGCATCAAAAGGGTTGGCTAATTTAGCGTGCGGTAGATTTGTAAGGCAACGCTTCCAATGGAATTGTTTCCGCTAAGGCTTCAAATTCAGGATCTTTATGAATGAGAATAGCCCCTTGCTGTTGGGCATAAGCGGCAATCAAGGAGTCCGCAAACGAAAGTGAGTAACCGGCTTTGAAAGAGGCGGCCTGAAGAAGGGTAGGCTCATCTAGTTCCCAAATTATTTCTGCCCCGCTTCATTTAAAGAGCACGTAACGTATATCTGCTTCTGCCAGCCCGGCTTCTTGTAAGCTGATATAACGCACTTCTAGCAACGAGATGGCCGTAATAAAAACTGTAGCTTGCCGGAGCAATTTTTCTACCCGGTCTGCCCCCGCTTCTTCCTCAATTAATGTCAATAAGGCTGAAGTATCTAACAGATACTTAGCGGCGCTCACGTTGCCGTTCCTTGGCGCGGGCGGCTAGTAATTGGGCTGTAAGTTGTTGCCCTTTACCCCGCCCACGGAGCGCACGGATCGGGTCAGCCGCGATGGGCACCAAACGAATCGTTTGCCCATCATCGATCCATTCCAGCAAATCACCTTCTTGAATTTTATGCCGTTGCCGGATAATGGCTGGGATAACGGTTTGCCAACGTTTTGTGACAGTTGTTTACGTTTGCATATTTATATTGTACAAGGCTTTTTTGTTGAAGTGCAAGATAAAAACTTAATTCGTCTTGTCAGGCTCATTAGCCTAATCGCGGCCTGAACACACTGCCCCAGCCCTCGGCCAGCGCCAGCGCAAAGCCTAACAGCGTCAGCCACCAACCCCAGCCCAGCGGCCAAGCCGTTTTCATCAATTCCGAGGCGATGGGCCACAACTGCCACATGGCCCAGGCGCTGTAGCCCAACCCAATCACCGCTAAAACCATCTGCGTCAGCAAACCCACCTCACGCGGCAAAAGCAAGGCCAGTGGCGCGGCTAGCATGGCCGCGCACGCCACAAAGAATTGCATCTGAAATTCTGGCTCTTGGTAAGCCGTGAGAATATAAGGATAGTAAGGAAAAACGGCGCTTAGGCACAGCGCGGCTAAAAGTAACTGGCCCCAACCCAACCACGTCTGCGGCAAAACGGCGCGCAACCAACTTTTGGCGGTAGAATTTCGTGTGCGCGCGGCGGCCAAGGCAAACAGCACTGTGAGGCAAGCGGCCGGCGCTAAAAAGCTTAATCGGTTCAACGGCAACTCCCCTGTAAACACGCCGGGCAAAAACGTCACCCACTCGGAAAGTTCGTAAGCGTTCATCTGCAAAGCGCCAGCGGGCAGGGCCAACCACGGCATCCAAAAGCCGAAGAGGGCGAGGAGCAGGCTAAACGGGAGGAGACGGCTCATTTTTAGAAAGCAGGAGATGTGAAGGTGGGCAATGAAACTCCTCAGCACACCGGCTCACCGGCTCACTTGCCCATCTGCCGAATTCTCCGCAACAGCTGGAATAAGTTCATCCAATAACCGCGTAATTTCTTGCTCTTCCTGTTGTTGCGTGGAGAAATATTCATGCATAAACTGCGAGCGGCGCAGGCGCACCGTGAGAGGGGCCACGGCGCGCACATCTTGGGCGGTGGCTTGGGTGCGGGCATCGGCGGCGGCCAGGGCGCGCGCGGCTTCAAACAGCGTAATCTCCGCGCGCAGTGAATCTACCTGCAGACGGCGAACCAACTCCAGACCGGCCAGCTCCGCTTCACGCGTCAGCGTCACCTTCGGCAAAAGATCACGGGCGGCCTGTACTTCTTTGCGCATGGCCACCGTTTCATCCGCGTAACTGGCAATCATGGCGAGCGCGTTGGTGAAATAGGCGCGCACGCGGTGGTAGGCTTCCAAGCGTTCTTCCGGATCGCTCAATCCCGTCACAATCAGCCGTAAACCAAAGCGGTCTAAAATCTGTGGGCGCAGGCGGCCTTCCTCGGGGTTCATGCTCCCAATCAGCACAAAGCGCGCGCGATAGGTGGCCGCCGCGCCGCCGCGCCGCACCGTGTACAAACCCTGCGCCGCCGCATCCAAAATCGCGTCCACAATTTCATCCGGCAGGAGGTTGACTTCATCAATGTATAAAATGTTTTTATCCGATTGCGCTAACAAGCCGCGCCGAATGCGCATCCGCTGATGCACGGTGGCCTGCGTCTCATCCATGCCGCCCACTACGTCTTCCAGCTTGGCGTTGAGGGGTAACTCTATGAGTTTGACTGGATCAAGATAAGTGAGGGGTTGACCTTCGCCGTATTTCTTGGCGCAATCGGGACAGACGGCGTCTAGGCCGCCTGTTTCAATATCTTCCGGCAGGCAACCGTACTGGCACAGTGAGCGGTGAACGAACGGCATTAAGTCCGAGAGGCTCCGCACTGCCGTGGTTTTGCCAGTGCCGCGCGGCCCAATTAACAGCACGCCGCCCACGGCGGGGTTAATTAACGCCAACAACAGGGCCGTTTTCATTTCGCGCTGGCCCACCAGGCCGAGAAATGGAAAACGCACATCATCTGCCAAGCCGCGGTCGCCGGGCGTTACGGTTTTGAGGAAACGTTTGCTAGAAACTTGCTCAATCAGCTCTTGTAAAGACGATAATGGTTCAGGCATGTTGGCCTTCATTCTTTTGGCGCTGGGCGAGGCGGTAAGCTTGCCGCTCTTTGGCCGCCGACCACTGGCGGCGCTCTTCATCCGTTTCAAGCGTGAGCGGGCCAGCGGGCGTGGGCTTGCCGTGTTCATCCAGCGCCACGTACACAAAATAAGCCGTATTGGTGTGCGTGGTCGCGCCGGTCAATAAATCCTGAGAAGTCACTTCAATCCGAGTCTCAATCGATGTGCGGCCTACATAGGTCAGTTCGGCGTTCAGCGTCACCAACTCGCCCACATGGATGGGTTGGCGGAACAATACTTGGTCAACGGCCACCGTCACCACGGGGCGCTGGGCGTGGCGCATGGCGGCGGAAGCGCCCGCTTCATCCATGAGCCGCATGATGTAACCGCCGTGCACGTTGCCCAACATATTGGCTTCGGCAGGCGGCATAAGGAGTGAAAGCGTGATACGCGAGGCGCTGACGGTTTTAGACATGACTTCAATACGCAGTGCACACTACAGAATTCTCAATTGGGCATGGCGCTTTGAGAATTGTGTATAGGTTACAGGTTATTATAAATCGTCAATAATTCTTGCGCGGCGCGGCCCCACGTGAAGGTTTGGGCGCGGGCGAGGCCTTTGGCGATAAGCTCAGCGCGAAGCGCGTCATCACTCATAAGCTGGTGTAAGGCTTCTGCTAAGGCGGTTATATCTGTGGGAGGCGCACATAGCGCGGCATCACCAGCTACTTCCGGCAGGCTGGAAACGGTGGAGGTGAGCACCGGCGCGCCGCAGGCAAACGCTTCTAACACGGGCAAGCCAAAGCCTTCATACAGTGAAGGGTAAGCGAACACGTGGGCCGCAGAATACAACGCCGGTAAATCTTCATCTGCCACAAAGCCGGGGAACAGCACTCGGCCCTGTAAACCCAGCCGCTCCACTTCGGCAAAAATTGAGTCAAACAACCAGCCTTTGCCGCCAACGATGACAAGCCGATGGTGGATGGTGGACGGTAGACGGCAGATTTCAGCAAACGCCTGTATAAGCCGCACATAGTTTTTGCGCGGTTGGAGGGTGCCCACGGCCAAAATAAATGGCTCTGTGCCAAGCCGGTATTTGGCCCGCACGGCTTGTTGCTCAGCGTTACCCGCGCGGCGGAAGCGAGCCTCCACGCCGCTGTACAGCACGGTGATTTTCTCCGGCGGCGCGGCGTAAATTTCCTGCAAATCGTTTTTGGTGGCGAGTGAATCTGCCAGAATGTGGCCCGCGCGTTTTACCGAGCGCGGCACAACGGCGTTGAGATAATTCAGTAGGCCGGGCGCGGCGGAGGCCGGGTCACGCACAAAGCTCAAATCATGCACGGTGAGCAGGGTTTTTACGCCGGGCCGGGTGGGCGGTAGGGTGAAATCCGGCGAGTGAAAAATATCCACGCGACCCGTGAACGTTTCGACTGGAATGGGCAGTTGAGCGCGGTGCCACAGCCGCGCCAGCCAAATATCATGAAGCGGCAACGAACGGACGTGGAAGTTGGGGCCAAGCGGAGGGAGGGTAAACAGGCGCGCGCGCGAGGCGTAAAACAGCTGGTATTGATTGTGAGCATCTAACTCGGCTAGCGCGCGCAATAACTCGCGCGTGTAGCGCCCAATGCCCGCGCCCTGTGAGACGGCGGAAGTGACATCAAGGCCGATGCGCATTTATCGCTCGCCAAGAACGCAAAACCCGCTAAGAAAGTCCAATGAATTCCTCAGCGTACTTTGCGAGAGATTCAAGTTAAACTTCAGGCGGGGCTTTTGGGCCGAGGGCGCGGCGCACGTATTCAATGAGGGACTTGGAGTTGATGGGCTTGGTGAGGAAGGCATCGGCCCCCGCCGATTGGCTTTCAAGGCGTGTTTTCTGGTCGGCTTTGGCCGTCAGCACCATCACCGGCAGGTTTTTGATTTTGTCACTCGCCCGCACCTTGCGCAGAATGGTGAAGCCGTTGATGTCCGGCATCATCAGGTCAAGCAAAATCAGGTCAGGCGTGCGCACGGCCAGCCAGTCTAGCGCTTCTTGGCCGGAGAGGCAGGAATGCGCTTCAAACCCGGCATGCGTCAAAATCATCCGCATGATCATAGCTAAATCCGGGTCATCATCCACAATCAAGATTACGGGTTTTGCTTCGCTAGACATCACGGTACGTCCAGTAGCGGTTGACGAAGAAGTTCCAGAACAAGAGCACCGCCACGCGGCACACTAGAGCGAGGTTGCCCGCTAAATTGAATTGTAGCCCCGAAAGCCCTAAAGCCGCAACTAACGGGCGCATAATGTCTAAGGCAAATTTATACACCGGGAAGCCGATTAACAAACCGACTACGCTAACGATAAAGAATTTGGTGAGTTTTTTAGCTTGGTTGGCGCCTTTTGCTTCCGGGTAAATCCAGAGGTAATTCCACAAAAAGTTGTTCAGAACCGCGCACGCGAAAGAAAGCGACTGCTCTATTTCTTCCGGGTTTTGAATAAAACTGATAAGCGGTGTAGTCAGAACGAGTAAGGCGCTTCCTACACCCAGCCAATGGAACAAATTGAAGCCGCCAAAGTCCACCAAGAAGCCGGAGGCGCCTACAAATAGAAACTTGATAAAACGTTTAATCTCGGTAGGTTGGCGGCGAGCAAGGGTGAGCAGTTTAGTCAAGGGAGTGATTCCTGTGGGGGATGATAGCATGAAGTAATCCAATCTGCGCGGCGAGCAATAAATCGTTGTTGTTGACGTGCAAGTTATCTACTAAATGATGGGTGAGCAAATGCGCCCACACACCAAGCAAACCTAATGCCAGCCCGCGTTGCCAACCGGTTGTCCGGCGAACAGTCCAAAATGTAAGGATAATGACGTACGCCCAGAAGCTCACATAGGCGATAAGTCCCAGCAAACCCGTCTCAGCCCAAGTGTGTAAATAGATGTTGTGGGCATGCCCGCGGTTGGTGGGCCACCTGAGCAAACTATATTCTGGATACGCGCCGCTAAAATTTCCTAAGCCCACACCCAGCCACGGGTGCGCTTCAATCATGCCTTGTGCGGCCTGCCAGTGCGCCAAACGCTCCACCAGCGCAAAGTTCACATCATTGATGTTGACGCCACGCACATCGGAGACGTTCATAAAATCTGTGACGCTGGCGAGCCGCTGTGAAATGCTGGCCGGGAGTAACCCGGCTTGGAACAGCAACCAACCGCCCACCAAGGCCATGCTCACCAGGCCTATTCCTAAGCTCAAACGGCGTGGCCAGAAGATCAACAGCGTCAGCCCCGCTACCCCCGCGCCCAGCCACGCGCCGCGCGAGAAAGAAACGTACAGGCCAGCGAGACAGAGGGCCGCAATGAGGAGGAAGAAGACAGACGAAAAGATGGGCAACCGGCGCTTGAGCCAGTCGCTCGCCATTGGCCATTGGCTTAGCGCCAAACCTGCCGCCACAGGCCAAATGAGGCCAAGGAAACCGGCATAGGGATTGGGTTGCTCAAATGTGCCGTAAGCGCGGAAGTAACCGCCCGGCAAGCGAAAGCCCTCCGGCCCTTCTTCCCAAAAGCGATATTGCCACAGGCCCAATGCGGCTTGCAAAATGCCCGTACATAGCACCGCCCCAAGCACCCACCGCAATTTGCCGCGCCGCGCTTCGGCGTACACCATCGCAATCACCACGCCCACTTCCGTCCACTTAATCAACTCATTCAGGCCGTTCTGCCATTCACGCGCGTTGTAGAGTGAGAGCGCGCCTGTGAAAATGTAAGCGGCCAGTGGCGCATACACGCCTAAACGCGGGAAATGGATTTCACGGCGTAACGCACCGCGCGCCAGCCAGCCAAAGGCCGCCAGCCCGAAAAAGATTTGCCCCAAATCATATTGTGGGCCGTAAAAACCTTGTGCGGCCAAATATGCCCGGCTAGGGCCGAGGGCTAGCGCCACACCCAGACCGAGCATCGGTTCCCATACAGTTAACACTAGAACCGCGCCGCCTAGAAACAGCCCAGCGGCGTACTCAGGCGGCAAAAGCGCAATGAGCACACCGCTGGCAAGGGCGATGAGGAACCAAAAGAAGTGAGGGGTTCGGGATTTGAAATCCCAAGCTCTAAACTTCAAAGCGTAATCCCTAATCAACCTCACCTCACCAACGTTCTAAAGTATTCAATCGTCTTTTTTAACCCGTCTTCCAGTGAAACTTTTGGCTCCCAGCCCAACACTGTTTTAGCCTTGGTGATGTCTGGTTGGCGCTGTTGCGGGTCGCCCTGTGTGCGGCCATCGGCCACATAGCGAATGCCGGCCGGATTGCCCGTGACGCGGTTTACCGTTTCCGCAAACTCGCGGATGGTGATTTCATGCGGGTTGCCAATGTTGGTGGGAAAATGCTCGTCTGACAAGAGCAGGCGATAAATACCATCCACCAAATCGGCTACGTAGCAAAAACTGCGCGTCTGGGAGCCGTCTCCATACACGGTGAGCGGCTCACCGCGAAGCGCCTGCCCCACAAAGTTGGGCACCACCCGGCCATCATCCAGTTCCATGCGCGGGCCAAAGGTGTTGAAGATACGGACGATGCGGGTATCAACGTTGTGGCGACGATAGTAGGCCATGGTCAACGCTTCGGCGAAGCGCTTGGCTTCGTCATACACGGAGCGCACACCCACCGGGTCAACATGGCCCCAATAGGTTTCTTTCTGCGGATGCTCCAACGGGTCGCCATACACTTCTGAAGTGGAGGCGAGGATGAAACGCGCGCCCTTGGCCTTGGCCACGCCTAACGCGTTGAGCGTGCCTAGCGCGCCCACCTTAAGCGTTTGAATGGGCAGTTGCAGATAGCCGGTGGGCGCCGTTTTGCTGGGGCTGGCGGGGGAGGCAAAATGCATCACGGCATCCAACGGCCCATCCACGAAAATATAGTCTGAAACGTTGTGCTTGACGAAACGAAAATCCTCCCGGCCCGCCAAGTGCTGAAGGTTGCGGATATGGCCGGTGATGAGATTATCCATCGCAATCACGGTGTGGCCTTCGGCCAACAAACGGTCACAAATATGTGAGCCAAGGAAACCGGCGCCGCCGGTGACTAAAACACGCATGAGAACTCCTTAAAAACCATTCGGTAAAATTTCGCGCGCGATTGTAGCACAGCGATTTCTGCGCGTCGGAACTTACGGCTGACGCTTAAGTCATGTTGTGTGGTGCAGTGTTGCGGTTTTGAATGAGCGCCAACGCCAAATAGAAAACGAAGGCTAAATCCACTAAGAAGAAAGAGTGGTCAACCAAGCCGTGCGCCAACATATCGGCGAGGAGGGCGAGAAAAGCCAAAGGGAGGGGATTGGTTTTGAGCGGATTGGCTTTTAGCGCCTGACGGATGAAGTGAAAAACCAACCATGCACCGCAGAGCGCGCCGAGCAGGCCTACGCGGCTGAGAAAATCAAACAAGATGTTATGAGGATGGGAGAGGTTAGGCTCTTGCCACGCTTGCGGCAAAATGTAGAAGCCTCGGTACGCGTATAAAAAGTTATCTGGCCCCACGCCCAACCACGGATGATCTAAAAACATCCGCCACGCCGAAACCCACAAATTAACGCGAAAAAAACCGGTGCCGGTTTGCGTGCTGAACAAATCTGCAAAACGCGGCAATTGCGCAAGCAAGGGCAAAGCTAGAAATCCCAGCAAGAGCGCGCCGCCCACTAACCATACGCCGCGTTTGCCCAACCAACCCATTAAAATCACCGCCCCTGCGGCAGGCACGCCCAGCACCAATGCACCGCGCGAGAAGGTAAGTATGAGCGCAACCAACAGGATGAGTGAAGCAAAACCGTAAACCCATAAACGCCAAGTAGCGCTTGAGGAGCCGGTGGGCAGGCGAGCCGAGAAGATGTGGAAAATGGTAACGGCTAAAGCGACGGGTAGGGCGCGGCCAAGGTAAAGGCCAAGGTTGTTGGGCGAGCCATATACACTGCGGATGCGCGCCACGCCTTCATCCGTCACAATCAAGCCTTCGCCGGTGAGGTATTGAGCCAAGCCAATGACGGCCACAGCCACTGCGCCCAGCAGGAAGAAGTCCACCAAACGCCAGATGGCTGGGCTATCCAAAGGAACCACACGGAGCAAAAAATAGAATATGGACGCGCCGAGAAAGACGGTGCGGAATTCATAGAGGGCCACAGCGCGTTGCTGGGCGAGTAGGGCGCTGAAGAGGGCGGTGAAGAGCAGGGCCATCACGCCCCAATCTATGGGCGTAAAATGTGAAACGTAAAACCTAAAGTTGGCCGATGGGGGATGGCGGAGGGCCGATAGCCAAATACGAAAGTTGCGAAGAAGAACGGCGATGAGGGTGAGCCAAAGCGAAAACTCCAGCACGGATGCGCCGCGCTCCCATAACATGCGCGGAAACAGAAAGAACGGGATGAAAAACGAGATGAAGGCGAGGGCAATCTCTGGCCAGAGATAGTACAGGACGAATAGAACCGCCAGCGCGGCGAGGGCCACTAGAAAGGAGGGCGAGAAGTAGAAAATACCCGCCGTAAGCGCCGTCAGGAGGATAGGCGTCATATCTCCAAAGCGGCGGGTGAAAGCTGTAATTTGTGCATCGAACGTTAACCATGCGGAAAAATACAGGAGAACGCTGACCAGCGAAGCGGTGAGGACTTGAGCGGTAGCATTGAGACGTGACCGGAAATTTTGCAGGGTTTGCGCCGTGCGCCCCCACCGCCACAGGCCCAGCGCGCTTAAGCCTGCTAGTGTAAGAAGGCCACCCACTGCCGCATGGAACTCTCCGGTGGGCGGGCGGTATCCCACCGCAAAACCAGCCACCGCCCATTGATCCCAACCGCGCTCCGGCTGAATTACAACTGTGTGGGTTGTATTTGGGTCAAGCCCATCGGCTACCAAAATGGTTTCCAGCGTTGGTTGGAGGGTGGGCGAGGTGAGCACTAAATATGCGCCGCGCTCATCTCGCGGCAGGCGGTTGGCCGGTTGCCCATCAACGGTGATGTAAAGATAAGCGCGGTAATCGCTACGCCGCACGCGCAGGCCGAAATCACTGCCTTGAAAAGAAAAAGTGATTTGAGAAGTGGAGAATTGTTCAGGAATATCTGCGCCTAACTCGGAAAATTCCCAAGCGCCGGAATAGGCGGCAAAAAGGTTCTGGGCGGGATAGTTGCCGGGAGGGGCGGCGATTGGAGAATGAGTTATTGGGGAATTAAGGTTGAAGCCGGAGAGCGGACTCTGTGAATCTGAACTGCCGCCCTCCAGCGCCAGCGGCCCCGCCCACGGCCACTCACGCGCGGCGCGGGCGTAAGCCTGTTGAATGTAGGCCGTTTGTTGTTCCGATGTTACACGGCCCCAAATGGAATCGGGGTGCGTGTTCCAGCCAAAATTGCCCGCCCACAACAATTTATGCCCATCACCGTTACGCTCCATCACTTGCCGCAGGAGCGCCAAACGCGAGAAGTTGAAAAGTTGCGGGCCGGTTTGTCTGTCTTCCGGGCTGGTGGCGTAACCATACGGTTTGCCAGAAGCCGCATCAAAATATGCGCCGGCGCCCAAATCATACAATGCTTGCAAGTAAATCAACTCGCTCACATTATCCGGCCCAGTTTCGGCAGTTGGCGCAAGCGCGGCGGCCAGAACGGTGGCGGTGGGGTCAGCCGTTTTCAGTGTGGCGTAAGCGGCTTGCAGAAGCGCGGCATACTCAGCGGCGGCTGGTGAACGGCCCCACCAGCCGGTGTGTAAATTCGGCTCGTCCCATATTTGGTACACCTCAATTTGAGCGCCGTAAGCTGTTGCAAATTGGTGTGCTAGGTTGGCAAATTCTTGTGGGCTGGGGGGCGGGTGGGCGGCAAGAAAATTTGGGGGTGATTGATAGAGGACAGCAATGATTTGGAAATTGTGCGCGGTTGCCGTTGCGATCGCGTTGGCCCAATTGTTTTTATCCGGCTGGCTTAAGTCAAAGCCCATTCTTAACCAACCAAAGCCGCTCAACCCCGCCAGTTTCGCGGCAGTCACATCCTTTACCTCTATGTTGATGGCGCGCAAGTTGGCCGGGCGCGTAGCCAGTTCTGCGGCAGGCAAGCCTTGCGGTGCGCCAAACGTTTGCACCGTGCGCTGATGCGTCACCGCCGCCAAGCCAAGGACGGAGGCGAGGAAGGTAAGGGCGCTGAGGAGAAAGAGACTTTTTTTCAACGAATGAAACAACGGACGGGAACGGAGGATAGATATTCTGGCTCGTTATTGGAGTTCTCGTCGCTTTCGAGGGTTTGGGCCAATGCCTGCTTGAAAAACAATAGAGACTCTTGAGATATATACTTATATTGATTTTGATTCATTTCACGTCTTAAGCTTTACTTCCCCCACTCCACCCGCGTGGTCAAGCCATCGCCCGTCAGTTGTTGGCTGAGGCCGCTCTCAGTATTCACCAGCCACAAGTTGCCTTGGTAGATGATAGCAATTAAGCGGCCATCGGGTGACCAGGCGGGCAGTGCGCCAGCGTCTAAACCGGGTTGGTCTTCTGCGGGAAAAAGCGCACGCAAATTACTGCCGTCTCTATCCATCACGGCCAAACGGTAGCGGCTGAAAGGTGAATTGTTGGGGTCTGTGGCTTGCAAAAAGGCAACGTTTTCGCCGTTAGGAGAGACCACCGGGTTAGCGAAGATGCCGGCGCGCGGGACTAAGTTTAGCGCCAAGCCGTTGGCCGTGGAGAGCGCAGTTAAATCAAACACCGGTGAGTCTTCCGGCAGTTCCAAACCTAGCGGCGCGCCATGTTGTACCGTGTACAGCCACTCACTGTTGGCCCAGCTCAGCGCCGGAAACCACGCCCAATCTCGCCGCGTGTTGTAGGCTACATACGAGAGAAGTTCGGTGCGCTCAGACGTCGTTAAGTCAATCACCCCAATAGAGTCAGTCCGAGCGTAAGCCATCCGCTGACCATCCGGCGCGAAAGCGTAACCCGTGCCCCACCAGCCATACACTCCTCCCTGGTTGCTATCCAAAATCTGGGTGCGATTGAAAGTGAGCCGTCGCGTACGCGAATCAACACCCCAAGCCATCAACCACAAATCATTATTAGCCTGCCAGCCCGGCGCGCGGCCCGGGGTGTTCTCCGCGGTGGAAAAGGCGATGGTGGGCGAAATGGTTTGGACGGGAGACCATTCGGCGTACAAAGTATTGCTGATGGGCAAGCTGATGGGGCGGAAGCGGCTGACCGCCGTGCCGGTGGTGGGCGCAGTGGTGGTGATGACCCACAGGGAGTTAAAGCTTGCGCCGTTTGTATCGGTTGGCACACGGCTGAAAAGGATAAACTGCCCATCCGGTGAAAGGTCAAAGATGCGGCCATCCACATCTCCACTGGTGGTGAGCGGCGTGCGCTTGCCGCTATCTCCGCGCATGGCCCACGCATTATTGCCACTGATATAAGTGAGTGTGCCGCTGATAGGCACTACCGTGAACGAGGCTTGCGCGCCCACCACAATAATCTCCGGCACGGCTTCTTGTAGAATTTGCTGGTCAATCACGCTTCGGCTCACTTGCACGCCGTTCTCAAACACGGTGCGGTAGGTAACCTGTTGCAGGCCATTGGCCCCGGCTTGCAACAGGCGGCGCTCGCCCTGCGGTAGGCCTTCATTCTTCAACGTTTCTGAAGTAAAGGGGATAATGATCTCTTCCGTCTCAAACGTCTCGCGGATGCGGGTGACGGTCACGGTCACGCCATCCGTCAGGCGCGTAGTGGGGCCGGGCTGAACACGGTCTAACTCACCCAAAGCAATCCCGGCTTGGTTGAGGGCCTCTCGCACGGTGAGCGTTTGCGGCAAAGCAAAGCGTTGCGTCTGCCCATCCGCAATCACGGTGATGGTGATGGGCGCGCCGGCGGTGGGCGTGAACGGCGTAAACGGCGTCGGTGGGGCGCAAGAGGCCAGCAAAACGCAAAATGCAACCTGCAACATGAGAGCATGCGGCCGGGATATGTTTGCATTCGCCATTTTGCATTCCCAAGTAGGCATCGCTATAATGCGGCGCTTGCGGGTTAGCGCGTAAACACGGCTGTAATCGTCATTTGCCCGTCGGCAATCACCACCGCTTTGATTTTTAGGCCAGTGGCTACCGAGCCGATGTTGCCCGTAAAAGCTTCGTTGATAGTGGATGAAACGGTATCCAACAGAGCGGTGGGCACGGGCAGAGGCCCAAAATCAGCGCTTTCGGCCTTGAACTGAACGGCGCCCTCCGGCGTGACGGAAACACCAATGACGATGAGGGCGCTGGTGCGCACTTCACCTGCCCGGGCCGTGCCGTACAGTTGAATTTTTCCCTCCCGCAAAAACACTTGCGGGTCGGTGATGGGCGGGTTCTCCTGCTCCTGAAGCCGAAGCGCAACCAGCGAGGTAAGCTGTTGCTCGTTCGTCGTAATCACCATATCATTGCCGGTGGGCACATTGGTAGCCGCGTTTTTCCATAAATCCTGCAGTTCGCCTACCGCCTCGGTGGAAACGGGCACCGGCGAGGCGGGCGGCGTGGGGCCATCAATGGTGAAGCCGCACGCTAAAATGGAAAACACCAACGCCATTCCTACCCATACAATACTCAGTCTCATTCTACGTCACTCCTATTTTTAACCATGACAAGTGATTATAGCACCGCACCTGCCCCAACCCATTTAGTAGCAGATAATGAATGGGTGAAGGGTGATTTGCCCGCCAACTCCGTTGAGCCAGCCGCTTTTGAGTTGGAAACGCAAACGGCTCCGCCGGAGGCGCTGGCAGAACCCTTGGCCGTAGAAGTTGAAGCGCCCGCCCCTGAACCGCCGCTTGCGCCAGCGCCCGTCAGCGTAGGGCAACCACCCGTTACGTTGAGCATTGATGCTTTGGTGGAAAGCCTACTTTTTGTAGCGGATGGCGCCACCCCTGTAGCCCGGCTGGCCGAGGCGTTGGAAGTGAAGCCGCATGAAGTTGAAGCGGCTTTGGAACGCCTCACCATTTTGTACGCCGAGCGCGGCCTCAGCTTGCAACGGATTAAGGATAAAGTGCAACTCACCAGCGCGCCCGCCGCCGCCGCGCATGTGCAACGCTTTTTGGGCCTAACGGCCACCGCGCCGCTCTCCAAAGCCGCACTAGAGACGCTGGCCATTATTGCCTATCAGCAACCCATCACCCGCCCGCAGATAGAAGCTGTGCGCGGCGTGAACTCTGATAGCGTGATTAAGAACTTACTTACTAAAGGGTTGATTGAAGAGAGTGGCCGCACAGAAGGGCCGGGCCGCCCCACACTTTATTCCACCACGCCGGAATTTCTCCAGCATTTTGGCCTTACCTCACTTGCCGAGTTGCCGCCGCTGAATTTGGAGGAACTGCGGCGTGAGAAACCGGTGGAGATTCTAAAAGGTTAGGAAAAAGCCCGCAAAGTTCTTTGTGAACTTGGTTTTCTTAGAGTCCTGATGGTAAGTCCAACGTAAAGGTAAGGGCGGCTTAATGTTTTTTAGGGATACTTTGGGCGTAAATTTACGTCTAGGTGTGTATAACTACTGATGGCGAGAGATGAGCAAACAGCCAAATGGATTGAACTGGGAATGCGCGGCGATGAAACCGCCTGCGCGGCCTTGTTTCACATCTACTACCCGCAAGTCCTGCGGCTCTCACTCGGCCTGCTGAATGATTGGGCCGATGCCGAGGAAGTGGCGCAGGACTCTTTTGTATATGCTTTTCGCAACTTGGGGCGGTATGAGGCCGCTAAATCGGCTTTCCGCACTTGGTTGTTTACCATTGCCCTCAGCCGGTGCCGGAACAAACGGCGGCGTAAACTGTTGGAATTGCTCCCACTGGAAGCCCTGCATGCTGAAAGCGTGCCTGTGCCGCGTGAGGTGGAGCAAGTTTTAGAACGGCGTGGCCTGCGGCGGCAGATTTGGCAGGCCATTCAGGCCTTGCCTAGCCACTTGCGGGAAACTTTGATTCTCCGTTATCTGGGTGAGATGCGCTACAAAGAAGTGGCGGAAGTCATGCAATGCAGTGACCGCACTGCCGAGGCCCGCGCCCGCGCCGCCATGGACGCTCTGCGTGATGCGCTGAAGGTGACGGGCGATGCAACGGAAATGGCTTTAGCGGAGCTTTCTACATGGTAAGCCCTCTCGCGCCTGAAGAACAAGAATTGCGCGCTTTGGCCGCGGCGATGAAAGGGATGCGGGCAGACGCGCGGCCTGCTTGGCCGAAGGTGTGGGCGCGTGTGACGGCTGGCGCTCACCCGGCGGTCAGCCGTTGGCCCACCATGGTGAGCGTGAGCGCGTTGGCCTCCACGCTGATTTTTATCGTCCATTTCAATTTAGTAGGCCCATTTCATTTGCCCACCGTAGCCGCGCAAACAGCGCCCGGCCCGCAGGAAAGCCTCCGCCTTACCGCCACACAGGCGGCGGCCCAAACTTTGCCCGTCACCATTTCCACCGCTGTGCCTCAGCCGGGCCGAGTGGGCACGCCCGCGCCTGCGCCTTTGCCGCCGGGTGGGCATAGCTAATGCATGTGTGCCAGTCTCACTCCCGCGCAGGTGAAAGCTCATGCTTTAGACTTATGCGGGCATGACATCCTAGAATGATGATGATTGCGTAGTTGAATCAGTTAGAAAGTGAATTGATTGTGGAAGAACGATTGCAAAAATTATTAGCTCAGGCGGGGCACGGCTCACGCCGAGCCTGCGAAGAATTCATTGTGCAGGGCCGAGTGCGCGTGAACGGACAAGTGGCGCAGTTGGGCCAGAAAGCCGATTTGACGCAAGATACGGTGACGTTGGACGGGGTGCCGCTGGCCTCGCCGGAAAAGCTAACGTATTTGGCGTTGAATAAGCCGCGCGGCGTTGTCTCGTCCGCCGAGCCGCAAGGCGATAGACAAACGGTTCTCGATTTAGTGCCGGCCAAAGTTCGGTTATATCCTGTGGGCCGTTTAGATTTGGATAGCGAGGGCCTGATCTTGCTGACGAATGATGGCGCGTTGGCCAATCGGCTTACGCACCCCCGCTACAACGTGGAGAAGGAATACCGCGTACTGGTGAAGGGCGCGCCCGACCAAGAACAATTGGCGGCCTGGCGACGGGGTGTGGTGTTGGTGGATAAAGAGACCGGTGAGCGGGTGCGCACCCGGCCCGCGCAGGTGCGGCGCGAAGAAGTGCGTGAGCGCGTAACATGGTTGCGCGTCGTCATGCAAGAAGGCCGTAAACATGAAATTCGCGATATTGGCGCAACGTTAGGCTTGCCGGTGGAACGCATCATCCGGTTACGGCTGGGTAGCTTGCTCTTGGGCGATTTGCCCGCCGGGCAGTGGCGCGCATTGACGGCGCAAGAAGTGCGTGACCTGAAAGGGCAGGGCGGCTTTGAGAAAGAAAAACCGGCAAGCCGGGAAAGGCCGCGCAAGCCCCAAACGCCCAAAACACAATCCCACAACTCAACTTCCAAAGCTCAATGGCCAAACCCCAAGCCTAAGGCTTCAGCATTTCAAAGCTCCAAGCGCAAACAGGCGCCGAGACCGAAAGTTTAAGTCTCCAACAACTTCTCACCAATACTTTTGGGAGTTCGCATGGCAACTGCAACGTTTGAAAATCAACCCTCTACCCTTGATAAACCCTTCTGGTCTGTATTTGCGCTGAATTGGGAAAAGACGGCGTTTTTAGTGCTCATTGTGCTGGCGCTGGTGACGCGCTTCTATGGCTTAGGTGACCGGGTGATGAGCCACGATGAGAGTTTGCACACACAGTACGCATGGTATTTGTACGCCAATGGCAATTATGCCCATGATCCGGTGATGCACGGCCCGCTCAAGTTTCACCTGACGGCCTTCTTTTACTGGTTGCTGGGTGATAACGATTTCACGGCTCGAATTCCGACGGCGATCATGGGCGTGGTCGCCGTGTGGCTCTGTTATTTCTTTCGGCCATGGTTAGGCCGCTGGGGCGCGTTGCTGTCCGGCCTGCTCATGCTCATCTCGCCTTACCAGCTTTACTACTCGCGTTACATTCGGGATGAGCCGTATGTGATGGTATGGGGCTTACTCATGGCGTTGATGATTCTTTACTATGTGAAAACGCGCCAAATGAAGTTTCTCTATGGCCTTGTTGCGGTGAGCGCGCTGTTTCACGCCACCATGGAGACCTCGTTCATCTACGTAGCCATCTTCTTGGTGTTTTGCGCCATGCATTTTGCATGGGAGTTATATCTTTCGGAGTGGCCGGAAGGCACAGACGCTCAGCGGCGGCAGTTTGTGGCGGCGCTGGGCCTCGCGGTGCTTGCCGCCGCCGTTGGAGTGGCCATCTTTCTTTACAATGACCGCTTGGGTTTGGAAGGCACAGCTTTTACGCCCAACGTTAATCAACCGGATGAGGCCGCGCCCGTGGCCAGCACATCTGGCTTAGCGCTGTGGGCGGATCTTGCCTGGCTAATTGCGTTGGGAAGCGGCACATTTGCGCTGTGGACGGTGGTGCATGCTTTTGGGGAAGGTATCCGCCGCTTTGCTACATTGGATGTGGTGATGATTTTAGGCCTGTTCGTTTTGCCGCAGGCCTCCGCCTTCATCGTCTCTGGCCTTGGCTTCAACCCCATCAACTACAACCCGCCGCCCATGAACGGCTTTGAGCCGGGCATTTTCTTCACTTCAGATATGGGCGTCACTATTTTAGTCTTAGCCCTAATGTTCGCCGCCTCGGTGTTGTTGGGCTACATTTGGAATTGGCCGGTATTCCTAATCGCCTCGGCCATTTTCTGGGCCATCTACATCCCGCTGTACACCACCTTCTTCACCAATGGCAACGGCTTAGCCACCGGTTTGGTGGGTTCCTTGGGCTACTGGCTCTCCCAGCATGGCGTGCGGCGTGGTAGCCAGCCGTGGTATTACTATCTCGTCATCAATTTGCCAATGTATGAATTTCTGCCCACGCTGGGCGCGCTGATTGTGGGCGGGTTGGGCTTGCGTTGGTTGTTCAATCGCCCCCCAAAAACAGAAACCGATACGCGTGAGCCTAAACCCATCAATGCCCCTCTGCCCTTCCCGGCGTTGGTGTTCATCGGTTTTTGGGCGGTGATGAGCACAGTTGGTTTCAGCATTGCGGGTGAGAAAATGCCGTGGCTGACCACACATATTGTTCTGCCCATGATTTTGCTGACCGGCTGGTTGGTGGGCCAGTTGGTTGAGAAGATTGATTGGACGCACTTCCGCCAACATCGTGCTTGGTTGGTGGCCGTGTTAGTGCCGCTCACATTGGTGGCTGTTCTTAATGTATTCGGCATTTTGCTTGGTGATAACCCGCCTTTTCAGGGTGGCGGCCTCACACAGCAGAACGCCACTCTTGGGTTTGTCTCGGCGGCGCTGGTGGCGGGCATTGGCATAGCGGCCTTGTACCAGTTGGGCCAGCCGCTCGGCTGGGTAAATGTTCTGCGCCTCACGGCCCTTTCATTCTTTGGCCTGCTGGCCCTCATCACCGCTCGTTCAGCTTTCATCGCTTCTTACGTGAACTATGATTACGCCAATGAGTTCTTGGTGTACGCCCACGGCGCGCGCGGCGTAAAAACGGTGTTGGAGCAAATTGAAGATATTTCTGAGCGCACACAAGATGGCTTGGGCCTGAAGGTGGCTTATGATGACGATATTGCATGGCCGATGACATGGTACTTCCGTGATTTCAAAAATCAGGCCTACTTCGCTGACCAGCCGACGCGCGATAAGTTGGACGCGCCGGTGGTAGTGGCCGGAAGCCAAAATTGGAGCCGCGTGGAAACGCTCCTGAAAGATAACTATTACAAATTTGAATATATCCGGATGGTGTGGCCGATGCAGGATTACTTCCCTCGACCCGATAAAACCATTGGCGAGCGGATTGTGGTTTCGCTGGCCGATCCACAAATGCGGCAGGCGTTGTTTAACATTTGGTGGAACCGCGATTACACCAAATACGGTGAATTAACGGCTCAGAGTTTTGATTTGGCCCAGTGGCCGCTGGCAGACCGCATGCGGCTGTACGTGCGGAAAGATATAGCGGCGCAAATTTGGCAATACGGCGTAGGCCCAACGGTTCTGGATACTCAACCTATTCAAGACCCGTACGCCGATTTCCGGCAGACTTTGACGGCTACAGTGATTTTTGGCGCACAAGGCCAGGGCGAGGGCCAGTTTGATGGGCCGCGCGGCGTGGCGGTGGCAAAGAACGGTGATATTTACGTCGCCGATTCACGCAATCACCGCATTCAGGTATTTGATGCGAATGGGCAATTCAAACTGGCGTTTGGTACGCCGGGCAAAATTGATGACGGCACGGGCCTGAATGGCGGCACGTTCAATGAACCATGGGGCGTGGCGATAGGGCCGGACGGTTCAGTCTATGTGGCGGATACTTGGAATCATCGCGTCCAAAAGTTCACGGCAGAAGGCGAGTTCCTCACCATGTGGGGCCGCTTTGGGCAGGATGGCGCTCTGGATGCCTTCTATGGGCCGCGTGCGGTGGCAGTGGGGCTGGATGGGCGCGTGTTTGTGGCAGATACCGGCAACAAGCGCGTGGCCGTGTTTGATGCAAATGGCGTGGGCATCACCAGCATTGGGCAGGGCGGCTTTGAGCCGGGCTTTTTAGATGAGCCGGTGGGCTTGGGTGTGGATGCCGCCGGCACGCTGTATGTGGCTGATACGTGGAACCAGCGTGTGCAACTCTTCCGCGCGGACCCGGCCACTAATCAGTATCTGTTCAGCGGTGAAATTCCGGTGGAAGCTTGGCCGGGCCAAAGCGTGGAGAACAAGCCGTACTTGGCCCTAGACTCCCAAGGCAACATCTACCTCACGGAACCGGAAGGTTACCGCGTGCTGGTCTTCAACTCCGAGGGGCAGTTCACCACTACTTGGGGGGATGCCGGCAATGATGCCTCCACGTTTGCCTTGCTCTCTGGCGTGGCGGTGGATGTGGATGGCAACGTGATTGTGGCGGACCCGGGCAACGCGCGGGTGATGAAGTTCCCACCCGCACTACCTTAAGCCTCAGCAGTCTTCGGTAATAGTTTTCAACCGGCACGGTTTGTTTTACAAGACAACACTGTGCCGGTTTAGGTTAATCTGGGCGGTGCGAAAAAACAGAAACATTAGTGGTTAATGTAGAGCACAATGTCAATAGCGCAATCACTCCAAGCACGCCCGCTAAAAGTTACATTACGGCTTTCCGCCGTTTGGGACTGAGCAGGTGAAGAGCGCAATCACTCCAAACACGCCCGCTAAAAGTTACGCTCATAGAAACTTTCACCGAGCCTCGGCGGATTTACAACCGCTATGAGCTGAAAGTGGAAGACCCCAGCGGCCTGCGCCCGGATAAATTAATTTTGGTAGCTGACTTCACTCGGATGGGCGGTGGTATGCAACTGCGCCGTTCCACAGGGTGTGAGTATGAAGGGCGATTGGTGATAGCGGTGTATTTACAAGTGATTAGCCTTGGGCATGACCTTGACCAGTGGGCGTTGTATGATTGGGTAACCGGCGAGCGCATTAAGAATCCCGTGCTTGAAATTTGGGCTGAAACCGAAACGTTGCTGTGGTCAGCTTGGCAACCTTGGGAACAGGTAGCCACTGGGCTTGTTCCAAATGACTCGGGTGTGTATGAAATTCGGCAACTTGAAGCTACCGAGCGGCTGATGATTAGCCGAGCCACTAATTTACGGCGGCGCTTGAAATATGAACTTGTTGAAGGCCGCCGGTCACTGAGAATTGATGGGAAATTCCGAGCGGCGGAAGATTTGACGCAAATTGAGATGCGGTGGGCCATCGCTAGTGAATACCACGCGCCCTTTATCCAGCCCGCCACGATTGAGACGGAATTACTGCGCCGCTATGTGGCCCAGTTTGGGGAGTTGCCCAAATACACTATTTCCAAAAAGAAGCGCCCGCCATGAAGTGCTTGGGCGTACATCGTGCCGGTTCGTTCATCCGTTGTATAATTCTGTTTGGCCCTGTGCCAAATCCCTAACCCCTCATCTCCTTTGGAGGCCCTTTGAAACTCCACGAATATCAATCCAAACATCTGTTTGCCCAACACGGCGTGCCTATCCCCAAAGGCCGCGTGGCCACCTCCGCGCAAGAAGCCCGCGATATCTGCATTGAATTGGGAGGCCGCGCTGTGATTAAGAGCCAAGTGCTGGTGGGCGGGCGCGGCAAGGCGGGCGGCATTAAGCTGGCTAAATCCCCGCAAGAGGCAGAAGACCTCGCCGCGCAAATTCTGGCGATGAACATCAAAGGTTTGCCGGTGCGCAAGGTGCTGGTGGACGAAGCGGCGGACATCAAAAAAGAAATTTATTTGGGCATCACCAATGACCGCGCGGCGCGGCGGCCCGTCATCATCTGCTCGGCCGAGGGCGGCGTGGAAATTGAAGAAGTAGCCAAGGTGAATCCGGACGCCATCATCCGCCAGCACATTGACCCGATTATGGGCCTGCGCGATTACGAAATCCGCAATATTGCGTTGAGCGTAAACTTGCCGCGTGAGCATTGGAAGGCTTTTGGGCAAATTCTGGGCGGTTTGTATCAAACCTATGTTGATACGGATGCCACGCTGGCTGAAATTAACCCGCTGGTGATTAATGGCGCGGGGCAGTTGGTGGCGTTGGATGGCAAAATTGTGCTCGATGATAACGCGCTCTTCCGTCATCCGGATTTGGCCGAGATGCGTGACCCGGATGAGGAAGCGCCACAGGAAATTGAAGCGCGCAAATATGGCCTGAGCTATGTGAACTTGGGCGGTGAGATTGGCTGTTTGGTGAATGGCGCCGGATTGGCGATGGGCACGATGGACATTGTGAAGCACTTCGGCGGCTCACCGGCCAACTTTTTGGATATTGGCGGCGGCGCGGGCGCGGATAAAGTGGCCGCCGCGCTCAAAATCATCATGTCGGAGCCGAAACTCAAAGCTATCCTCATCAACATTTTTGGCGGCATTACCCGATGTGATGAAGTGGCGAAAGGCATTATCACCGCCATGAAGGAAGTGGGCGTGAGCGTGCCGATGGTAGTGCGCTTAGTGGGCACCAATGAAGAGGAAGGCCGCCGAATTTTGGCCGATGCCAACCTCATTACGGCGGCTTCTCTGGCCGAAGCGGCCCAAAAAGCGGTAGCGGCGGCCAGAAACTAATTCTCTAATCCTCCGATTCTCACATTGAGAATTAGAGAATTGGAGGCTTGCTACAGGCAAAATTTATGAGCATTCTTGTTAACAAAGATACCCGCCTGCTGGTGCAGGGCATTACAGGGCGCGAGGGGTTGTTTCACACCAAGCAAATGCTGGCCTACAAAACCAACGTTGTGGCGGGCGTGACGCCGGGCAAAGGCGGTGAGTGGGTGGAGGATAAAGTCCCGGTGTTTGATACCGCCAAAGCCGCCGTTGAATCAACGGGCGCGAATTGCGCCATTATTTACGTGCCCGCCAAGTTTGCGCCAGATGCAATGTATGAATCGGCGGACGCCGGCATCCCGCTGATTGTGTGCATCTCCGATTGGGTTCCTGCGCAAGATATGATGAAAGTGCGGCAGTACCTTGACCAGCGCAACGTGAAATTGATTGGGCCGAACTGCCCGGGCTTGCTCACGCCGGGCGAGGCCAAGGTGGGCATTATCCCCGGCCACATTGCTAAACCGGGCAATGTGGGCTTGGTTTCACGCTCCGGCACACTGACGTACGAAGTGGTGGCCGCGCTCACCGCCAACGGCATGGGCCAAAGCACCTGTGTGGGCATTGGCGGCGACCCGATTAAAGGCCTTAATTACATTGATATTTTGGCCATGTTTGAAGCCGACCCGCAAACCGAAAAAGTGGTGATGATTGGCGAAATTGGCGGCAACGATGAGGAAAAAGCGGCAGAGTTCATTGCCACTAAGATGACCAAGAAAGTGGTGGCCTTTATTGCCGGCCAAACCGCGCCGCCCGGCAAGCGTATGGGTCACGCCGGCGCGATCATCGAAGGCGGCTCCGGCTCAGCCGAAGACAAAATCAAAGCGCTGGAGGCGGCTGGCGTGCGGGTGGCCAAACACCCCGAAGAAATCCCGTCACTGTTCAATTAATTGCCGAGGAGGAAACGATGGCTGCACCCGTCGTCAACAAAACTATTGATGTGGTTGCCAAGTATCAGGCGGAAGTGAACGCCGCTCCTAATAACGCCGAAGCCCAAACCGGGTTAGGGTGGGCCTTCTACGGCAAGCGCCAATACTCAGAAGCCGCGCGCGCCTTTGAAGCCGCTCTCGCTATTGACCCCAATCATCTGGAAGCCCGTTACGGGTTGGCGCTAACGTATAAAGCCAGCGGCGCGCGCACCAACGCCATCACCGAGTTTGAGCGCGTGGCCGCGCTAACGGAAAAAATTGAAGACCCGGTGCGCCAAAGTATGCTCCACCGCCACGTTAAGGGCCACATCAATTTGATTAATACGGGCGATTGGAATCTCGGCAAGAAACTCGGCCACGCCTAATTGCGCCTTTCCCTAAGACGCAGAGCGGCGTTTCGCCGTTTCTGCGTCTTTTCTTTTTAGCTTCTGTATCTCTATTTTCAGCGCTTAATCATGCCCGGCATTCGCGTTATCGGCGGCTCGGCCCGTGGGCGGCGGCTTAAGCTGGTGCCCGGCGAGGGCACGCGCCCCATCACTGACCGGGTGAAAGAATCCCTCTTCAACATTTTGGGCGAACATATTTTAGACGCCGACGTGCTGGATTTGTTTGCCGGAACGGGCAGTGTGGGTATTGAAGCCCTCAGCCGAGGCGCGGCCTACGCCGCCTTTGTGGAGAGTAACCGCGTGGCCGCCAGCATCATCCAAGAAAATCTCAACTCCACGCAGTTAGCCGAGTTTGGCCGTGTGGTGCGGGCGGATGTGTTTATTTACTTGCGGAATGAGCCGAAAGAAGGCTTTGATTACGTGCACGTGGCCCCACCGCAGTATCAAGGCTTGTGGGCCAAAACGCTGGCCGCGCTAGATGCCCGCCCCAGCTGGGTGAACCCGGATGGCTTGGTGGTGGCGCAGATTGACCCCAAAGAGTACCAGCCACAAAACCTGCAAAACTTCAACTTAGTGGACGAACGCAAATACGGAAGCACGCTGTTGTGTTTTTATGAGCGGGTGGGGGAATAAGACAAGTTCATCATCCATCGGCCTCGACTAAAGGCCCTCTCCCGCTGGGAGAGGGCTTTTAGCCGAGACAGTGCCAGATCTGTGCAAATGATTGTGGTGAATTAATTTCTTCTCTCAATGCCCAAACCCAACCCTGTTTCCGTGTTTCTGTGTTTTGCCGCCGCATATTTCCTCTCCTACTTTTACCGTTCCGCTAACGCCGTCATCGCGCCGGATTTAGCCACTGAACTTCAACTGAACGCCGAACAACTCGGTTTGATGACCAGCTTGTTCTTTGCCGCCTTTGCGCTGGTGCAAATTCCGTTGGGCGTTCTGCTGGATAGAAACGGCCCACGCTGGGTAACGCCCGTGCTGATGCTGTGCGGGGCGGTGGGGAGTTTGGTGTTTGCGGCGGCGCCCTCCTTCCCAATTCTGGCGTTGGGCCGTGCGCTAATTGGCGTGGGCATGGCCGGAATTTTGATGGGCGCGCTAAAGGCGTTTGGGCAGTGGTTTTCTGCGCAACGCTTTTCTACGGTTTCCGGGCTGATGACCGGCCTCGGCTCCTCCGGCGCAATACTGGCCGCCACGCCGCTGGCTTGGCTGAATGAGCTGATAGGCTGGCGCGGTGTGTTTGCGTGGGGCGCGTTGGTGGTGTTGATAGTGGCGGCGGCCATTGTGCTGTTTACGCGCAACACGCCTCCCGGCCAAAGTTGGCCCCAGCCGCCGCCCGGCCATGTGTGGGCCGGCTTGCGCGCCGTGTTTACAAATGGCCGCTTCTGGCGCCTCGCGCCCCTCATCTTCTTTACCAACGGCTCAATTCTGGCGTTTCAGGGTTTATGGGCTGGGCCGTACCTGTTTGATATTTTTCAAGTGGATAACGTGACGGCGGGCAACGTGCTCTTTCTGCTCAGCTTGGGCGTAACGTTGGGCTTTCTTACCTCCGGTTGGCTAGCGGATAGATTTGGCTTGGCGCAAGTGGTGGTGAGCGGCATGACGGCTTTTGTGCTTTGCCAGGCCGCGCTGGCCTTTACACCGCCTTTGGAAATTGTGCGCCCGCTGATGTTTTTGTTCGGCCTTTCTGGCGGCTTCAGCGTTTTACTTTTGGTTCAGCCGCGTTTTTTGTTTCCGCCAGAACTCACAGGCCGCGCGGCCACCGCCACCAATGTTTTCGCCATCGGCGGCACGTTTATTTTGCAGGCGCTGATGGGGTTGATAATTGGGCAATGGGCGCGAGACGCCGCCGGCCATTATCCGCCGGAGGCCCACGCCGCCGCGCTTTGGTTTACAGCGGCTGGCACGTTGGTTACACTTCTTTGGTATGGGCCGATGATGAAGATAGAGAGTAAAAAGTAGAAAGCGTTTCGCAGTCCTGCTTTCTGCTCGCTACTTTTTAGGAAAACTATATGCAACTCGCTAAAATCATTTCAATCCTCGGCGCGCTGGCTATGGCCGCCGCCATTGTGTACGGCTTGGTGTTTGGAAATTTTGGCGCAGAGGGCGCGCAACTTTTGCAAATGCCGTGGGGCATTGTGACGCTGGTGGATGTGTATGTGGGTTTTGCGCTCTTTGCTATGTGGATTGCCTACCGTGAATCTTCCTTAGCCGTGAAAGTGGTGTGGATAGTTTTGCTCATGCTCTTGGGCAACCTGCTAGCCGCGGTGTACGTTTTGCTTGCCCTCAACGCCAGCGGCGGTGATTGGCGTAAATTCTTTTTAGGGCGGCGCGCGGAAATGTAGAGGATTGGAGGATTAGAGAATCCCAATTCTCTAATCCTCCAATCCTCGGCTCCCTCCACGCTAACCAACCCTGATTGACCCCCACCCGCCAAAGGCATATACTCCCCTCCACAGGAAAGTGAGCTAGGGTTATGGAGCCTGTTCAAGAACTAACGTTTACCAATCCCGGCACGGGCGAGGCTTTTGGGGCTATGCCCATGACGCCGCCCAGCGCCGTGCAGGCCGCGCTGAATGAACTGCGGGCCAACCACCGCTGGTGGAGCCGCACCTCGGTGGAAGACCGGGTCCGTATCCTCAACCGCTTCCACGCGCTGATGATTGATGAGTGTGACCTGATTACGGAAACCATCAGCCGCGATACGGGCAAATCCCGCTTAGACGCCCTGCAAGAGGTGATTCTCACGGCGGATTTGCTCACACAATACTCAAAACATGCGCCGGAATGGTTGCAAACGCACTCGGTGCCGCGCGGCCTGTATCTCACCAAGAAGTGTTTTGTAGAATATCGCCCGCACGGTGTGGTGGCCGTCATCGGCCCGTGGAATTTGCCGTTCACGTTGGTAGTGCGCCCGGTATTGGCCGCTCTGCTGGCGGGTAATACCGTTATCCTCAAGCCCTCAGAAGTTTCCGCGGCCACCGGCCAATTGATTGAAAAACTTTTTCAGCGCGTGCCGGAACTGGCCCCATATGTGCGCGTGGTACATGGGGATGGGGCTGTGGGCGCGGCGTTGGTGGAGGCCGGGCCGGATTACATTTTCCTCACCGGCTCTACGGCCACCGGCAAAAAAGTTTCTCGCGCCGCCGCCGAGCGGCTGATTCCGGTGGCGTGTGAATTGGGTGGCAAAGACCCCACCATCGTGTTGGAAGACGCGGATGTGAGCGCCGCCGCCCGCTGGAGTGTGTGGGGCGCATTCTTTAATGCCGGGCAGGCCTGTGTGGGCGTGGAGCGGGTGTACGTTCTAGAGCCTGTGTACGATGAGTTTGTGAGCGAGGCCATCCGCTACACCCGTGAACTGAAACAGGGCTTTACACTGGAGACCAACAGCCCCTATCACCTCGGCCCGATGACGTTTCCGCGCCAGGTGGATATTGTGCGCGAGCATTTGAATGACGCAGTGGCGCGCGGCGCCCGCATCATCCTCGGCGGCAGAATCAACGGCCTGTATATTGAGCCAACGATTGTTCTAGACGCCACACCGGATATGGCGCTGATGCGCGATGAGACCTTTGGACCGGTTCTGCCGATTGTGAAAGTGCGCGATGAGCAAGAAGCCATTCAACTGGCGAATGACAGCCGCTTTGGCTTTGGCGCTTCGGTGTGGAGCCGCGACCATGCCCATGCCCGCCGTGTGGCCCGGGAGTTGCATTGCGCGGATATTTTGATTAACGATGCGCTGTGCCAGTTCGCCGTGCCCATGTTGCCGGTGGGCGGTCTGGGTGATTCAGGTTCGGGGCGCTTTCAGGGCCAAGAGGGCTTTATGCAGTTTGTGCGCTCCCACGCTTATTTGGAAGGCGGCGCGCCCTTGCCCTTTGACCCGGCCACCATCCTCCGTGAGCCGGGCCATTATGAATTTGGAAAACTGATCCTGAAAACAATGTTTGGCGCCAACTGGGGGCAACGCGCCGAACCAGTGCAGGCGCTGGCGGCGCGCGGCCTAAAGAATTTGCGCGTTGCTCAGTTGGCAAAAACATTTGAGCAAACGCCGCCGGAAAAACGCCGATTGCTGGCGGGCGCGGCGTTGAGCATTTTGGGCGCGGCGGCCGCCGCGGCGTTTTTTTTGAGACGTAAATGAACGATACTGTTTTTGTAACAGGCGCTACGGGCTTTTTGGGCCGCAACCTTGTGCCGGTGTTGTTGGCCAACGGTTTGCGCGTTAAGGCGCTGGTGCGCGAGACGAGCGACGTCAGCCACTTGCGTGAGCCAAACGTGGAGCTGGTGATTGGCGATGTGCTGGACGCGCCGTTGGTGCAACGCGCGCTGGTGGGTTGCCGCTATGTGGTGCACGCGGCGGGCCTATTCCGGTTTTGGGGGCGGGCGGAGGCCTTTGAGCGCATCAATGTGCAGGGCACCTCCAACATCACGGAGGCCGCGCGGCGGCAGGGCGTAGAGAAGCTGGTGTATGTCTCCACAATTGCGGTGGCCGGGCAACATCCCTCCGAAACCATCATTGATGAAAAAGTGAAATGCCAGCCGGCGGACGCCTACCAGCGCAGTAAGTATGATGCGGAAATGTTTGTGCGGATGTTTAGCATGGGCGCGCAATTGCCCGCCGTGATTTTGCGCCCGGGCGCGTTTTATGGGCCGTGGGGCCGCTATGCCTTTAACCGGCTGTTCTTTGAAGACCCCCTGCGCGGCTTGTTGATTCAAGTTCACCATGGCCAGCGCATCACCTTCCCGGCCTTTGTGCCCGACGTGGCCCGCGCCATTGTGGCCGCCCTTAAGCAAGGCAAGAATGGTCAAACCTATAACATCGCGGGTGATCCGCTTTCCCATCAAGAAGTGAACGCCATCGTGAGCCGCTTGGCGCATTTGCCTTCCTTCCGGCTGAATGTTTCTGAAAAGTTGATGTTGCAGGTGGCAGGTTGGCTCACCCGCCGCGCCGAGCGCACGGGCCGCGAGCCGTTTTACCCCACCAATTTAGCCTCCTACGTTTTTCAAGATTGGCGCGTCTCCTCCGAGAAAGCGCGCGCAGAACTGAACTTTGTGCCCACGCCGTTTGAAGAGGGCGCGCGGCAAACGCTAGAATGGTATTGGTCGCAAAATCTTTACCGCCGCCCGCGCTCCGTCCCAGCCCCTAAATCCGTTGGCCAGCCTGTGATGGTGGAGAAGTGATTCTCAACGGATACAACTGATCTACCGGATGCTAGAATAAAAACACCTGACAGCTTTTGCAAAAGCCGTCAGGTGCTAAGTACCGTTTCATCCGCCCCTTCCGTTGACTCCTAAAACTCAATAGTCATAAATATGCTCCAGCGCAAACTCACGCTCGTCCAGCTCGTTGAGCACCGCGTGAAGTTCATTTACGGGCACGTTGATGGCGAGCCGCTGTAGATTTGCATCCGTGAGGATGGGTTGAGCAAAGAGCACTTCACCCGCGCTCAAATCATACGCCCATGTGCGCGGGGCCAGCACGGTGAGCATAATTTCATCATTGCCCGCAATCTGCACAAAGCGCACACCCGCCGCCGCCAACTGCGGCACCGCCACCGCAAAACCCTCGTAGCGCGGCAAGGCCAACATCACGCCGTCTTCGCCAAACTCAGCCGTTACTTCAACCTCTGGCGCGTCACGCGCCGCGTCTGGAAAATTCTCGGCCCACGCGTAAGTAATCAGCAGGGGTTGCGCAAGGCTAGCGCGGGCCGAGCCGCCGATGAACCAGCCATAGATGGCCTTCACGCCGTACTCCGCCGTGAGCGCCAGTTTGCGTTCCCACTTGCGTAAAACGTTTGGCCCCCACCAACCTGTGGTGCGCCACATCTCGCCCAGCCGCGCCGCAAACGGAAAATCATACCAAGGGATGGTGTGCAAAAACGCGCCGTACTCCGCCGCCACTTTCTGCGCGAACACATCTTCTTCCGTTTGGGCGTTGCCGCTCAGCCATTCGCTCAGGCGGCCCAAGGTTACCTCGTACGCGCCCTTGGCATAGTATTCCGCCGCAAAGCTCACGCCAATCACCATATTTACCACTTGGTCTTCGTTGTTGTAACTGTACCGGTCAACGGTGGCCGCGCATAAGCTGAAGTAACTTTCCCAAAATTGGCCCACGGCCTCAAAGTATGGAAACCGGCTGGGCGGGTTGTTCTGGATGAAGGCGGCGTATTCCTCCGCGCTGTAAACAATGTACCACTCCGGCAGTTTGAGATAGGTGGAATCTTCGCGCCGCGTGTAACCTTCCAACCGTGAGATGGCGTTTTGCACGGCTTCGGGCGGCGCGGCGGCGGGCGGCTCCGTCTCTTCTGCCGGGTTAAAGATGCGGCACACCACCACCGCCCGGGCCAGCGGGGCCAAGCAAATAAAAGCAAAGATAACGAAGCCGAGCAAGGCCAGTTGCGCCAGCCGCTTAAGCGGCCCCCACCAGCGTGAGTTCCGTTGGCCGAGGCGCTGAAAACTCACCCGGCTCCCGCGCGCATCCCACGCCGATTTGCGTTTCTTAAATTGCATAGCGGATAGTTTGGACGCAGAGGACGCAGATTTGCGCAGATGAATCTGAATCAATCTGCGCCATCTGCGTCCTAAAATTTTAGTTTGCTGAGGCGTATAGGCGGCTGAGCCAGTAGCCCACAAAAATAGCGAGGCCGCCGATGGCGAGGTGGGGCGCATTGGCGGCCAACTTGGTGACGGAATCAATTGCTGTGGGGCCAAGAAGGAAAATGCCCCCGTCTAAGTATCCCTGCCCAAAAATTAGGCCCATCACGCCGTCAAAAAAGTAAATTGGCCCAAAGAGTTTGAAGTACAGCGCCGCTTGGCGGGTGGAACGCCACGCCGCCCACGCCGCCCACAAGCCGGAGAACAAGTGGAGCAAATCATCTTTCAGCTCCAGTCGGAACAGGCCAAAAGTGTAACCATCTTGATCTACGAAACCGGGGATGTAGGCCAGCGAGGCGATGAGCAGAAACAGCACAAAATACCCCCACGCCCACCGACGAATGGGGTTGAGAGTGGTGAAGCTAATGGCGGCCATAATTTGCTCCTTGAAGTTTGGGTGATGCTATTGTACTTGGAAAACAGGCCATAGGTGACTGTCACCTTAAGCCGGGTGCAGAAATGGGCTTATTAGGCGTGAGAGGAGGCTGGCCTTAATTTTCACTTGGTTGAACCAACGTTACTAAAGAAGACCAACAGGGTAAATATTTGGCTGGCTGTTTAGGCAGACCCACAGCTTCAGCCGGGGACGGATAACGCTGTCTCAAAAGTTTAGCACCGGCCTGTCTTCGTAAAGTTCAGGCTTTACCGGCAGATAATTTGAGTCATGGGAGAGCAATCGAAACCCGAGATTGTTATTGAAGTTATCGGGTACGTTGCGATTGCGGTAGGCACAACGCGCGTTTTGAGCATTGTTGTTCCACGCGCCGCCGCGCACTAGACCGCCACCCGGCCCCAACTCGCTCCGCTTTAAGAAGAGCGGAGAGTAGCTTTTTGCCAGCCCCCTAGTAAGCGCCCGAGTTCGGTCATCAGCCGAGCGGCGTGTTCATATTGCCCAAAGCTTATCAATTGTAAATCGCGGCATAAACGTAAATGGGTTCGGATTTTATCCAACTCGGCGTCGGCCGCCTTGAGCCTTTCAAGCGGCGGGTGATGAACGGCTTCGATTAAGAGTTCCTGAAAACGTAAGACCTCCCGTTGTATGGCGCTCGCTAAAACAAACCGTTGCTGACGGGGAAATTTCACCGTGAGCGGGATGAGCCATGCCACAAAATCATAGGTTTTCGCAAAGATGGGGGATTGGGTCATACATGCCTCACTGGCAAGGTAAAGCTTGAGAGTAAGGACCGCCTTAGCCCCCAAGTTTGCCCATGGGCGGCATGGGCCACCCAACCTTTCACCGTGGCATCGACTTTAGGCCACTCGATGTTCCCCGCGCTAAACTCACTCAATCTTTCGGCCAGCCGCCGTTGAAAGGCGACTCCGTTTCGGCGTTTGAGCCTCCGATGTTGGGGGTACACGCGCCAACCCAAGAAGGGGATGCCCGTGGCTACCGGGAAAACCGTTGCTTCTGGTTCATGCAAGCGCAGACGCAACCCCGCCGCAAAGTGAGCGATAGCTTTTTTCCAAGCGTGTAGTGAGGCTTTATCTGGCGCGAAAAGTAGAAAATCGTCCACATAGCGCACATAGCCGGGGGCTTTCAGTTCTCGTTTGATGAAGTGGTCGAGCGGATTGAGATAGACATTGGCCCAAAACTGGCTGGTGAGGTTACCAATGGGCAAACCTTGCGGGCGCTGGGCGGCAAATAAATCATCGCCCGGAAAGTAGCGGGGCGGGTCAGCGGGTGGGTGAACGCCCGCGCCGCTGGCCAAAATTTTCTCGGCCAGAGCCAGCACGGGCTTATCGGCAATCACCCGCGTGAGTTGGGTTTGTAGGAGGGCGTGATCCATGCGTGGAAAGAAGTGCTCAATATCACACTTAAGCACAAAGGGATATTGCCGCGCAAAGTGCTGGGCGCGGTCAAGGGCGGCGTGCGTGCCTTTGCCTACGCGGCAAGCGTAGGAGTCAAAAATAAAGCGCCGTTCAAATAGGGGTTCAATGATTTGGCACAGCGCATGATGCACCACACGGTCGCGAAAGGGGGCGGCGGAGATGAGGCGCGGCTTAGGGTCACTAATCTTGAAGTTGTGGTATGGGCCGGGAGTATAGGTTTCGGCGCGCAGTTCAAGTTGCAGTTCCAGCAAGTTGCGCTCCAAATCATACTCAAAGGCGGCCACATCCGGGCGGCCCCGCTTGCCCCGCGCCGCATGCTTAAAGGCCTGAAAGAGATTGCTAAACTCGTGAACCAACGGATAAAGGTGTTTATGGGTTTTCATATAGTCCTTTCTGAAAAAATTTTAAGCGAGGCCGCGCTACTGCGCGGCTGGGGGCTTTGCCCCCAGACCCCCCAGAAAGCCAGTGGGCAGAAACCAGAAGCCAGAAATCAGAAACCAGAACGGGAGACAGGGGAGAGCAATCGAAACCCGAGATCGGTAGCGAAGAAAGCGGGTACGTCGCGAAGGCGGAAGGCACAACGCGCGACCTGAGCAAGGCTGTCCCACGCGCCGCCGCGCACTACCCGGTCGCCCTCGGCCTCTGGGGCCTCATCGCGCGCCTCATCTGCTTCAGCATAATCATGAAAGAGCGTGCTCGTCCACTCCCATACATTACCAGCCTGATCTTCGGCCTCAAATGGTCCCACGCCGCCAGCGGCGGCATAAGCCCCCACGGGTGAAGGCTTAAGCACACGGCCTTCGAGGGTGTTGGCTTTGTCCTTATCCCACGCGCCCTCCCACGGGTATAAGTGGGCTTGTGGGCCACGGGCGGCAGCCTCCCATTCGGCTTCACGGGGTAAGCGATAAATTCGCCCCGTGACTTCCGAGAGCCACTCACAGTAAGCGCGCGCTTCAAACCACGTCACCCCCACGACTGGTTGGGAAGGGTTGTTGTAATCGCTGTGGTTCCAGTAGTGCGGCTGAGTGCGTGATTTGCCAGCAAAAGCCTGCTCATATTGCTGTGTGAGTTGGGCTTCATCCATGCCTGCAATCATTTCAATTGCGTCTAACTGCTCAGGTGAGTGTAAATTTTCACTTTCTAATTGTTGCCTCCAATCTGGGTATTCCCGCGTGAAACGCCACAATTCAAGAATTCTCGTCATCGGCCCGCCGGTTACATTCTCGCCCTTAAGCCAGCGGCGGGCGAGGTCGGTCTTCCAATAACGCTCGGTGGTGTAGCCGCCCGCGTCCATAAAGCAAGCATATTCAGCATTGGTTACGGGCCAACGGCCAATTTCAAAAGCAGGTAGGGTTACTTCACGCTGGGGCTTTTCATTGGTGTAGGCTTGCTCATCCTCAGCGGCGCTTCCAATGCGGTAATCGCCCGCAGGCACGGGCCGCATGGCGGGCACAATCACCTTTACGCCGTTTAGGGTTTGAGGCGTAAAGCGCGGGTCATCCAAGCGGCCTAGTACATAGCCCGCTTGTAAGCGGGTGCGTAAGTGCAGGGCGGGGTTGTATAAATCGGCCAACAAATTTTCTTGCAGGGCCGTTTTCAGCGGCGCAATGAGGGCCGGGGCCGCGCCCGCTTCCAGCCAACAGCGGGCGGCCAGCGCCGGGTGGTGGGCGCGCACCGCTTCAATAAAAGGCGCTGGTTCGCGCAGTAAACCGCAGGCTAAGATGGTCGTTTCTTCCCAGCCGGTGGTGGGCGGTTCGGGCAAAGCGTCCCACTCGCCTACGTTTGGGGCCGGCATCTCGTCAACTTGGCGAGGCGTGCGCCAGAGGGCGCTGAAGTCGATGGCGGGGTCTTCTTCAAAGCGGCGCTTCAACTCTAAAGCGGCAAAGTATTCTTGAAAGAGGTGATGGTAAAAGCGCACGGCGGGCGTGGTAGCCGGGTCTAGCAAGGTGGCCGCGCGGGCTAATCGGAACAAGTCGGTGGGCGGCACGGCAATGTCTTCGCCGTCCACTTCCACGGTGGTGGGCAGAGCCGCGCGGGCGGCTTTTAGAGTAAAGGTGGTACTCTCGCCCTGTGTTTGCATGGCATAGGCCAATTGCGCTAGGGCCTGTAGTTGCGCTGAGGTGGGCAACCAGCCCGTGGGGGTTAAGTGCCGCTCGCGCTCCAAACGCGCGTTCACAAACCACTGGAGTAATTGGGCGCGGCTGTTAAACGCTCGTTGGTCTTGCTTAAAAGCAAATACCAACAAAGAGAGGAACAGGGGATTGCGGGCGAGGGCGCGCAGGCGCGTGCGCGGGGCGTTCAACCAATCTTCCAGCCCTTGGGCGGCGTGGCGGCGCAAGTAGTCGGCAATCCGCTCATCATCTAAAGGCTCCACGCGCACGCGCGGCAAGTTGAGTTCAGCCTCATAGTCGCGCTCGCGGCCGGTAAAAATAAATTTGTTGCCGCCACTGTAGTCTTGGCAAAAGGTTCGCCAAGCCTTTAGGTATTCGCCTCGCTGGGCGCGGGGCAATTCGTTCACGCCATCAATCAACGCCAACAGTCGGCCAGCGGCTAGGGCTTCGGCCAGCTTTTGGCCGGTGCGGCGCTCTAGCTCAAAGGCTAAGAACTCAAATGGGGAACGGTTGTTTTGCTCACTCAGGCGCACAAATAGCGGCAGGTGGTTGGCCTCGGCGGCCAAGTAGCGGCGGGCGGCCTCGAAAGCAATTTTACGGATAGAGGTGGTTTTGCCCGCGCCCGGCTCGCCTAGAATGATGAAGGCGGAGTGCTTCTCTACAGCTTGGGTAATATCTTCTAAGGGTTGGGGGGTCGTTGGGCCAGCGCCATCGGCTGGAATAACAAGTTCGGTAAAGGCTATGGGCACATCCAAGCCTTCGGGTTGGCGGGCCACATCCATTTGGCCGGCCAACGGCACAAAGCGTGTGGCCCACGGGCGGTAATCGTGATGCAGAAGCAAAGATAGTAAATACTGGCGCTCATCACGGTGGGCGCTCAGGGTTTGGGGCGCACTCGCTGGTAAAACTAAAGTTTCATGGCCCAGTTCAGCGCGTAAAAATTGTTGGTTGCTCGCGGCTTCAAATACCGCGCCAGCGCGGGCAAAAGTCAAAACCTTCTCAATCAGTTTTTCAACATCGTTTGCTGAATACCCAAAGACAATTGTGCTTGGCGTTTGGGCGCGAGTGGTTAATTCCGCCAATATATTTTCCATGCGCTCTAACTTGCGGAAAATCGTGGGCAGAAGTTGCTCACAATCAGCCGCGAGGGGGCGGTCTAAGCACTGCAAATATAAACCAGCGGCGCGGTCAATTTCCGCCTCGCTTAATTGCTGGGGCCAACTGGCGCGGAAGGTGGCGCGCAATGCCTGCCGGAATGAAGCGTCATCCAAGGTTTTTGGCAAATGTGTTGCCAATTGTTCCAAAGTCTCTAACTTGGCCAACGGCAAAGAGAGAATGGCTTCGTGTAAGTTTTTATCAGTTGGGGAGTTGGTTTTTTGGGCAAAGCACGCGTCCGCCACCACAAAGGCTTGGGTAATTTTGGCCGCGTAACCTTGCTGGCCCACTAGGGTAGTGAGCTTATCCAGCGCTTTCTCGCCCGCGTATTCGGTGAGAACGTCGGCTAGGCGCGTCAATACTTCTTCACCCAACGTCTGCCTGGCTTGGTGAAGGATCACCGAAACTGCGAGCTGAACAAGAATGCCCCCGTCAGGCATAAAGCGATTCTAATTGAATTGTTTGCATCTGCGCCAGCGCCGAAAAAACTTTAACTCAAACCGGCCCCAAGTATTCCCTCGCCGCCGCGTTTACCTGCGCTACGTGCTTGAGCGTATCCAAGCGCCCCGCCTGCCGCAGAAAACGCCGCACGGCCCGGAGCGGCCCAACCGTATCCTCCAATTGGTCAAAAGCCGGATACACTTTTTTATCCATCCGTGTAGCTAACACCTCGTTTCCTGAATGGTATAATCCGCCAGTCAATCTCCTGCCACCTTACAACGAAAGGCGCCAACGCATCAATGGAAAAGGCCGAAATGCTCGAACTCTACAAACAGATGGTGATTATCCGTTTGTTTGAAGAGAAATGTGAGGAACTTTATCAGAAAGGCAAAATTGGCGGCTTCATGCACTTGTACATTGGGCAAGAAGCCACAGGCGTGGGGGCAATTTCGGCCCGGAAGCCGCAAGATAACGTGATTACCGGCTACCGTGACCACGGCGCGGCGCTGGCCTGCGGCATGACGGCGCGCGCGGCTATGGCGGAAATGCTGGGCAAGGTCACAGGCTGTTGCAAAGGCAAGGGCGGCTCCATGCATTTAGCGGATAAAAACCTGCGTTACTGGGGCGGGCATGCCATTGTGGGCGCGCAAATTGCGCTCGCGCCCGGCCTGGCATGGGCCGATAAATATCAAGGCTCGGACGGCGTGACGCTATGCTTCTTTGGCGATGGCGCCACGAACATCGGTTATTTTCATGAGGCCCTCAACTGGGCGGCGGTGTATGATTTGCCGGTGGTCTTTATTTGCGAGAACAACAAATACGGTATGTGGACGCCGATTGAAAAAGTTTCGGCGGTGACCAAAATGCACGAGAAGGCGTGCGCCTATGGCATCCCCACCGCCGAAGCCGACGGCATGGATTTACTGGACGTGCGCGCTAAAACAGAGGCCGCCCTCGCGCACTGCCGTTCCGGCAAAGGCCCATACTTTATTGAAGTGCATACGTATCGCTATCGCGGCCATTCCATGGGCGACCAGCGCCCCTACCGCACGCAAGAAGAAATTAAGAAGTGGCAGGCCGAAGACCCCATCGGCAAGTTCGAGGATGTTTTGCTTAAAGCCGGCATTGCGCCGGGTGAGATAGACCGAATGGATGATGAAGCCAAAGCCATCGTGCTGGACTCGGTTGAATTCGCCGAGCAGTCGCCGTTCCCGGATAACGAAGAAATCTGGACCGATATTTATATCGAGCCTTAGCTATTAGTGATTCGGTGATTATTGATGGAGGCGCGCGTCATCAAAAATCATCAATCAGAAACCTAGAACCATCCTATGGCCGTCATGACGATTGCAAAAGCCATTTCCACCGCCTTACTGGAGGAGATGGAACGAGACCCGAAAATTGTGGTGTTTGGTGAAGAGGTGGCCGCGGCCGGCGGCACTTATGGCGCCACGCAAGGCTTGTACGATAAGTTTGGCAAAGAGCGCGTGATTGACACGCCGATTTCCGAAGGCATGATTGGCGCGGCGGCGGTGGGCGCGGCCATGAATGGGTTGCGGCCTGTGGCTGAGATTATGGGCATCAACTTCGCCTTTTTGGCGATGGATATGATCATTAACCACGCCGCCAAAATGCACAGCATGTTTGGCGGGCAATTCCGTTGCCCCTTGGTGGTGCGCACCACCTCCGGCGGTGGGCGGCAATTGGCGGCCACGCACTCCCAAACGTTTGAACATTTCTTCGCCCATTTCCCCGGCCTAAAAGTGGTGGCCCCCAGCACACCGGCCGACGCCAAGGGTCTGCTTAAATCCGCCATCCGCACCGATGACCCGGTGCTGTTTGTGGAGCAGGCCACCATGTATTCTGAAAAGGGCGAAGTGCCGGAGGACGTGAATTTTACCTTGCCGTTGGGCAAGAGTGATGTGAAACGCGAGGGCAAGCACGTCACGGTGGTGGCCTATTCCAAAATGGTGGGCCTTTCTCTCAAAGCGGCCGCTAAATTAGCGGGCGAGGGCATTGAGTGCCACGTCATTGATTTGCGCTCGCTCCGCCCGTTAGATATGGCGCCCATCGTTGAATCTTTCAAGCAAACGAACCGCGCGGTGATTGTGGAAGAAAGCTACCGCACCTACGGCGTGGGCGCAGAAGTAGCCGCTCGGCTGTATGAAGATTGCTTTGATTATGTGGATGCGCCTATTCAACGTGTGGCGCAAAAAGAAGTGCCGCTTCCGTACGCGGGCAATTTAGAACGTTACGCCCTGCCCAGCGTGGATGAAATTGTGACGGCGGTGAAGGAAACTCTAAAGTAAAGAGTGGATGGTGGAGTGTGAAGCGCCTTCGCTCCACACCCCACCTACAACGCTCAACGGAGAGCATTATGGCTGAAGTTGTCCCCATGCCCAAACTCGGCTTTGATATGGCTGAAGGCACTCTCGTGCGCAAACTGAAGCAGGTGGGTGAGAGCGTGGCTAAAGGCGAGATTTTGGCGGAGATTGAAACGGATAAAGCTACGGTAGAAGTGGAAGCCTACCTCGGCGGTGTGGTGAAAGGCTGGGTGGTGGAAGAAGGCCAGGCCGTGCCGGTGGGCTCCCCAATGGTGGTAATTGCCGAGCCGGGCGAAGAGGTAGATATAGAGAAACTCACTGGGGCCAAACCGGCTTCGGCGAACGCGCCGGCCTCTGCGCCGCAAACTACCGCCGCCCCGGCCATCCCCGCCCCACAAACCAACGCCGCGCCGGAAGGCCGCATTCTTGCCTCGCCCGTAGCTAAAAAGATGGCTCAGACCGAAGGCGTAAATTTGGCAACCGTGAGCGGCACCGGGCCGGGTGGCCGCGTGGTGAAGCGCGATGTGGAAGCGGCCTTAAAATCTGCCCCAGCCGCCCAACCCGCCAAAGCGCCCCAGTTGCCTAGCGCGCCGGCCCCTCTGCCCATTTCCGTTTCTGCGGAAGATAAGCACATTCCACTCACCAAACTCCGCAACATCATTGCCAAACGCATGGTGGAAAGCACCACCACCGTGCCTGCCATTTATCTCACGCTAGATGTAGATATGGCGCCCGCCCTCAGCCTGCGCAAACAAATTAACGCCCTTTTGCCGGATGAGGGCAAAATTTCAGTGAATGATATGGTGATTAAGGCAGTGGCGCTGGCTCTGCGGCAATTCCCTAACCTGAATGCGTCCTTTGGCGGCGATAAGATTATCCAGAAAGGCCATGTGAATGTGGGCAACGCCGTGGCCTTGCCCACTGGCCTGCTCACCGTAGTGGTAAAGGATGCAGACGTAAAGCCGCTGGCGCAAATTGGCGCAGAAATGAAGGCCATGGTGGCCCGCGCGCGCGAGGGCAAAGTTCAGCCAAGTGATATTGAAGGCTCCACGTTCACTGTTTCTAACTTGGGCATGTACGAAATCGAGCACTTCACCGCCATCATCAACCTGCCTGAAGCGGGCATTTTGGCGGTGGGCGCGGCCAAAGAAGTGCCGGTCGTGAAAGATGGGCAAATTGTGCCCGGCACTCGGATGCGGATGACGTGCGCGGCCGATCATCGCGTCACCGATGGCGCGGAAGTCGCACAGTACTTAGGGGCTATTAAGAAAGCCCTTGAAGAGCCTCTGCGCTTGTTGGTATGATTGTCGCAGGATAGTCTAAATTTTGTCCTGAAATGTCGTAGGCATGCCAAAAACGATTCTCGTTGTAGATGATGAACCCGATACCACAATGCTCTTGTCCCTAACCCTTAAGCGGGAAGGTTATCAAGTGCTAACGGCGGCTGGCGGGCGTTCGTGCTTAGAGTTGGCAGTAAAACATCGCCCAGACCTCATCATTTTGGATGTGATGATGCCCGACATGAGCGGGAAAGACGTGCTCAAATATCTCCACCGCGTTTACAAAGTGCCGCCGGTTATCTTCTTTACCGCGCGTGACCGCGTGGAAGATTTGCGCGACGGCATACAAGAGGGCGCATTCCGCTACATGTTCAAACCCACTTCCCGCGAAAAATTGCTTTCCACTATTCGGGAAGCGTTATCCGAAATTGCCCAAAATTCCGCCAACGGTCATCACACCTAATGAACGGTCAGCACTTCCCCGCCGCCCATTGGTTTTACTCCGCCCCTGAAAAACGCCCTTATATGGTTGCAGAACGCCTGCGGAATAGTTTATGGGAATTGCGTTTTGGTGATCTGTGGCTGGAAGCCGAGAGCGTTGAAAACCCCGTTACAGTTTCTGGAACCTACAACGGCGGCCCCGTAAAACTGGAATGGGAACCGCGCGTTTGGTTCCGGCTTACCGTTTCACCCGATGCCCCTCATCTGGCCCACGCGTTCAAAATCCTGCTCCGCTTCAAACCCGCCTTATCCTTTGTAAATCAGGCGGGCGCTACAGTGTATGAGTGGTATCTTCAGCCGGAAGCGGCCAATAAACGCTGGCAGGACATTCAGGGCAAACCGGCTTTTGGCAACCCCCAGCGGCTGGATGTTTAATGGCTTCCCGTTTGGCTAAAAGTTCGCCCCGCCAAAAATCTAAACTGTGATACTATATCGGCCTGAGTGTGCTCGGTTCGCAAAAGTTTGCTTGCGCGTTAGTTCGTCCGCTATTTAGTGTTTTGAACGCCCGTGCCAGCCTTTTGCACGGGCGTTTCAATTTAGTTTCTCTAAGGAGTAGAGACAATGGGTAAGCGTTTGTATGTTGGAAACCTGCCATACTCGGTGCGTGATGAAGCGCTTCGGGAACTGTTCGTGCAGGTGGGTGATGTGGCCTCCGCGCAAGTCATCACCTTTCAAGATTCGGGCCGTTCCAAGGGCTTTGGCTTTGTGGAAATGGCCACGGATGAGCTAGCGCAAGAAGCCATTACCCGCTTCAACGGGTATATGATGCAGGGTCGCCCGCTTTCGGTGAGCGAAGCTCGCCCGATGGCGCCGCGCAACGGTGACCGGGGCGAACGCCGCGAACGCCGCGAGAGCAACTAAGCTCGGCACTTCCTTGAGCGGGTTAGACTGTAAGGTCTAGCCCGCTTTTTTTGTTTTAAGGCCGTGTTACAATCACACGGCTATTGACCCTAATCACACTCTGCTGACTTGTTATGCCGCTGGAACCCAACACTCTCTTACATGGTCGTTATCGCATTGGTGAAGAACTTGGCCGGGGCGGGATGGGAGCCGTATATCGTGGCTATGATGAAAACCTCGGTGTTGAAGTAGCGATTAAGGAAAACCAATTTAGCACCCCAGAGTTTGAGCGGCAGTTTAAGCGCGAAGCCAGTTTGCTCGCCACGCTTCGGCATCCCAACCTCCCCCGCGTCACAGACCACTTTGTGCTCTCCGGCCAGGGCCAATATTTGGTGATGGATTTCATTCCCGGGGATGATGCCAAAACGCAACTGATAAAAAACGGCGGCCCCTTGCCGGAAAAAGACGTGGTGCGCTGGGCGCGCGAAATTTTAGACGCGCTGAAATACCTGCACGGACGCACGCCGCCCATCCTGCACCGGGATATTAAGCCGGGCAACATCAAAATTACGCCGGATGGCCGCGCCGTGCTGGTGGATTTTGGCCTCGCCAAAATGCAAGATAGCACGCAAACCGCCACCACCACCGGCGCTAAAGCGTTCACCCCCGGCTTTGCGCCGCCAGAACAATACGGCTTGGGCCGCACCGATGCGCGCACGGATTTCTACGCGTTGGGGGCTACACTGTATAACCTGCTCACCGGGGAGATGCCCGCCGATGGTTTGCAACGCGCGCTGAATCAACAGGCCCTCATTCCCCTTCAACAGCTCAACCCCAAAGTCTCGGCGCGCGCCGCGCAGGCCATTGAACGTTCGTTGGGCATTCGGCCTGATGAGCGTTTTGCCACCGCCGCTGAATTCATCTCTGCTCTGCCGGATTTGGATGAGTACACCGCGCCCGCGCGCCCCAGCGAAACCGTGATGCGGCCGGTGGTGAAGCCGGAGCCCAAACCTGAACCGGTAGCCTCACCTGTTCCGCCGCCGCCCCAGCGCAACAATCTTCCATTGATTTTTGGCGGTGTGGGGGTGTTGATTGTGTTGGGTGCGATTGGTTTAGGTGCGGTGTTGTTTAGCGCGGGGCAGTTAGCGGGTGAGGCCACGCCCACCACAGCGCCTACGGTGCAAGTGGGCATCGCCACTGCCACCACTGCACCTCCTACATCTACATCAGAGCCAACGGCCACCATCCCTGTACCCACAGAGACGGCTTTGCCGCCCACGCCCACTGAAGAACCACCCACGCCCACCGAAGCTGGCCCACAAGCCACCCCGTTGGGCGGCGGCCTCAGCGGGCAAATTGCTTTCGTAAGTGAGCGGAGCGGCTCGCCGCAAATTTGGTTGATGAACGCCGACGGCTCCAATCCAGTGCAACTCACCAATCAACAAGATGGCGCATGCCAACCGGCTTGGGCGCCGGATGGTTCGCAATTGGTATTCGTCAGCCCCTGCCCCCGCAAGCGAGATACTTACCCCGGCGCGGCGATTTACAAAGTGAATGCGGATGGCACCGGCTCACAAATTCTGTTCTCCCTCATCGGCGGCGTATTTGACCCGGATTGGTCCGTGACCGGTATTGCAATGACGTATTTGGATAACAACCGCCCACAAATTTACCTCGGCCAGCCGGATGGAAGTCGCCCCATCCGCCTAAGCCAGGAGCGCTCCGGTGATAGCCAGCCCACTTGGTCGCCGGATGGCGCGCGGCTTATTTTCTTTAACACCTCTCGCACCGGCCAACCGATCTTGTATTGGATGAATCAAGACGGCACCTTTGATGGCTCCAATCCCAATCAGGTAACCCGAGATTTGGCCGTCTCGCAACCGGCGTGGTCACCGGCGGGTGATTTGGTGGCCTTTGTGGTGAGCCAACAAATTTACGTGATACCGTGGGATGCGCGCGGTTTCGGGGCGCAACAAATCACCATCAGCGGCCCCAACGATACGCCGGCGTGGTCGCCGGATGGTAGGTGGATTGTGTATGAGTCCTGGCGAGAAGCCGCCAACCATGATATTTGGATGATGAATCGGAATGGCGGCGAACAACGGCGGCTCACCACCGATGCCGCTTGGGATTATCAACCTGCCTGGAGGCCATAAAATGCCGTTGCGGCCAGCAGACTTGCTGCGCGACCGTTACCGCATCATGGGTGAGTTGGGGCGGGGTGTGGGCGGTATTGTGTATCGGGCTTTTGACGAAAAAGCCAATGTGGATTGTGTCTTGCAGGAAATTGAGCTGGACGCTTCGCTGACGCTGACGCAGTTTGAGCAAACAGCCGAACGACTGACAAGCCTGCAGAACCCCAACATTGCCCGCGTGTTGGAATACTTTGCCACCGAACAAGCCGGCTACCTCGTGGTGGAATTTGTGGTGGGCGAGAGCGCGCGGCAGTGGCTCATCATCAATGGGAGGCCGCTGGCCGAAGAGGATGTGGTGCGTTGGGCGCACGAAGCGCTCGGCGCGCTAATGTATCTCAGCCGCCGGGTGCCGCCCATCAGCCACGGCAACCTCAAAGCCGGCAACTTGCGCATTACGCCTCAGGGCCAACTTAAGTTGGTAAATTTTGGCCTCAACCCGGCGATGACGCTGGGCACCAGCCCACTCTCACCGCCGGAATTGGCCTCCCAACGCACGAAAGGCCTGCGTGATGATTTGTATGCGCTGGGCGGCGCGCTCTATACTTTACTCACCGGCCAAACCATCACCCATCCCCGCTTATTGGTTCCGGTGCGGCAAATTAACCCCGCTATCTCTGAAGCTACCGCGCAAGCGGTGGAACGCGCCCTCAGCCAGCGTGCTGAATTGCGGTTTAACACTCCGGCGGAATTTGCGGCGGCGTTGGCGACTAAATTTGACTCTGCGCCGGAGAAACCCAGACATGATTCCGATGTTGAGAAACGGCCAGCGGAGGCCAAACCATCCATCACCCTTAACTGGCGTTGGATTGTAGCCGGCTTGAGTTTAGTGATTGGTTTTGGTTTGTTGGGCCTGCTGTGGGCGCGCGATTACAATGCCCGCGCCCTCAGCGTACTGACGCCGGTGATTGAAGCAACAACGCCCACGCCCCAGCCGAGCGCTACTTCAATCCCCGCCAGTGAGGTGGCCCCAACCGCTCAACCTTCGGTCACTTTGCCGCCTGCCACCGATACGCTTCCACCGCCAACGCCCGCGCCGCCCACCGCCACCCTGACACCTACTGTTGTGCAGACCGGCGGAAACCAAATTGCCTTTGTAAGCGAACGGCTGGGTGCGCCTCAGGTATTTCTGATGAACGCCGATGGCACTAACCAGCGTCCGCTCACCAATCAGCCGGGCGGCGCCTGCCAACCGGTCTGGTCACCCGATGGTACGCAGTTGTTGTTCATCAGCCCGTGCGCGCGCAAAGCCGCTACCTACCGTGAGGCCGCGCTTTACCGCATCAAGGCCGATGGCTCTGAAGCGACGCTATTGCTACAGTTGGAAGGCGGCGTGTTTGATGTGAGCTGGTCTCAAAGCGGGTTAGCTTTTGTTTCTTTCGTCAGTACGCGCCCGCAGATTTTTTATGCCGATGCCAACGGGCAAAATGTTCGGCGCTTGAGCGTGCCCTCCGCCAGTGACCGCCAACCCACCTGGTCACCCGATGGCCAACGGCTGGTGTTCCTCAACGTTTCGCGCGTGCCCGACCAATCTATTTTGTATTGGATGAACAGTGATGGAAGTTACGAGGGCACCAGCCCGCTTCAGGTGACGCGGGATTTGGAAGCCACACAACCGGCCTGGTCGCCGGATGGGCGGTTAATTGCCTTTGTGGCCGATGGGCTTTTGTATGTGGTGGAATGGGATAAGTTAGGGTTTGGCGCGCAACGGCTTACCACCCTCCGGCCCAATGAAAAGCCCAGCTGGTCACCCGATGGGCAATGGCTGACATTTGAGTCTTTGCGGGATGATCCGTTCAGCCCCGATATTTACCGCATTAGCCTGAGCGGCGAACCGGCCACCCGCCTCACCACCGACCCGGCCAAAGATTATCAACCGGCTTGGCAACCTTAATTAAATGACGAGTGATAGGTGGCGAATTACTCAACTCGTCACGCGTCACCCGCCATTGAGTTTTTATGACGGCAAAAATCATTGATGGCGTGGCCGTTGCGGCCAAAGTGCGCGCCCGCGTGGCTGAAGCCGTGCAAGCGCGCGGCGCGGCCGGCAAAACCAAGCCCGGCCTCGCCACCGTGTTGGTGGGGGATAACCCCGCTTCCCATGTTTATGTGCGGAGTAAACAAAAAGCCTGCGCCGAGGTGGGCATTGAATCTTTTGGTCATGAACTGCCCGCCAGCATCTCTCAGGCAGAGCTGGAAGCCGTGGTGCAAAATCTAAACGCAGACCCGCGCGTGCACGGCATTTTGGTGCAATTGCCCCTGCCGGAACATTTGGATGAAGAGCGGGTGTTAGGGACCATTAGCCTGCAAAAAGATGTGGATGGCTTTCACCCGGTGAACATTGGCCGCCTGTCTATGAAGGGCCGTGAGCCGCTGTTTGTGCCCTGCACGCCCGCCGGTTGTATGGTTTTGTTGGAAGAAGCCGGCGCGCAGTTCAAAGGCGCCAACGCGGTAGTTTTGGGCCGCTCCAACATTGTGGGCCTGCCCGCCGCCATGCTCCTCTTGCGGCGGGATTGCACCGTCACCATCTGCCACAGCCGTACTAAAGATTTGGCCGCCACTTGCCGTGAAGCGGATATTCTGATTGCCGCTGTAGGCCGCCCGGAAATGGTAAAGCGCGATTGGGTGAAGCCCGGCGCATTGGTGATTGATGTGGGCATTAACAAAATCTCGGATGCTAGTAAAAAGAGCGGCTCTCGCTTGGTGGGAGATGTGGCGTTTGAGGAAGTGAAAGAGGTGGCGGGCGGCCTCACGCCTGTGCCCGGCGGCGTGGGGCCGATGACGATTGCCATGCTCCTACAAAACACCCTGCGCGGCGCGGAGTTAGTTGATTAAGGTGACCGTCATAGGTCACACGGCCAAAAAGTTTAGCGGTTCGGTCGGCCTGTGACACTCACCTAGCCGAAATGACCATCCAAGCCGCCTATAACCAGTGGGCCGCCACCTATGACGCCGATCACAATCGCACACGCGATTTAGACCAAAGGGTGACGCAACAGATTTGGGGCGGCCAACGCTTCACTTCTATTGTAGAGTTGGGATGCGGTACGGGCAAAAACACTGTGTTCTACGCGCAAATTGGCGGGCGTGTTCAGGCTTTAGATTTTTCCGAGGCGATGCTGGCGCAGGCGCGCAAAAAGGTAACGGCGGCCAACGTTCAATTTACGGTTGCAGACTTAACTCAGCCGTGGCCGTGTGCGCCCGCCAGCGCAGGTTTGTTGGCCTGCAATTTAGTGCTGGAGCATATTGAAAACTTAGGCTTTATCTTCGCCCAAGCCGCGCAAGTGTTGCAAGCCGGTGGCCGCTTCTTCATCAGTGAACTACACCCGTTTCGGCAATATCAAGGCACAGTGGCTAACTTTCAGCGCGGCGGAGAAATCACCTCCATCCCCGCCTTTGTACATCACATTTCAGATTACGTTTCGGCGGCCAGCGTCAATGGCCTGCGCTTAGAGCGGTTGAATGAATGGTGGCATGCAGAGGATGAAGGCAAGCCGCCGCGCTTGGTAACTTTTGTGTTTGTGAATTAGAAGCAACGGATCAATTGGGTTGGACTGAGAGAAAGTAAGTCTGGCAATAAAAATATGAAGCGCAACTGGAAAAATTGGCTGGGGATGGGTGTTTTGTTAGCAGGCTTGAGCTTGGCCGCTCTGGCGGTATGGCAACAAACCAACCCACCGGCCAGCCCATACCGCCCAGCGCAACGCGCCCAGCGGCTCGCGGCCACCGCCCTCGTCACTGATTATTTTGCTGGTTCAGCGGCGCAAATCCGTTTTGCCGTAATTGGAGATTTTGGCATTGTGGGTGAACCAGCCGCGCAAGTGGCCGCACTGGTGCGGGGCTGGCAACCGGATTTTGTGGTGACCACCGGCGATAACAATTACCCCGATGGCGAAGCGGAGACGATTGACGCCAATATTGGCCAGTACTATCAAGAATTTATCAATAATTACAAAGGCCAATATGGTCCCGGCTCGGCCACGCCGCGCTTCTTCCCAGTGCTGGGGAGCCATGATTGGCGCACGGCGCAGGGCCAGCCGTATTACGATTACTTCACTTTACCCGGCCATGAGCGCTATTATGATTTTATTTGGGGGCCAATACAGTTTTTTATGCTCAACACCAACCCCGAAGAGCCGGACGGTACGCGAGCTACCTCCGTGCAGGGCCAATGGTTGCAAAAGCGGTTGGCTTTCTCCCGCACGCCGTGGCAAGTGGTGGTGACGCATGACCCACCGTTCTCGTCCGGCCGGCACGGCTCCAGTGATTGGATGCAGTGGCCGTACGCGGAGTGGGGGGCAGATTTAGTTCTTTCGGGCAGTGACCATTCTTACGAGCGGCTGGAACGCGATGGTATTACATATGTGGTAAATGGCGCCGGCGGCCGCACGCTCTACTTCTTCCGTGAGCCGCTAGAGGGAAGCCAGGTGCGTTACGCCGCCGACTTCGGCGCGATGTTGGTAGAAGCCACCGCCCAACAGATTCAGTTTCAATTCATCACCCGCACTGGCGCGGTGATTGACGCACATAGCCTTCAACGCTAGCCGCCTTCCAACCCTTTCCCAATTCCGGTTAGAACGCTAAACTTACCCAAATCGGCCATCCCGCTTTACTTTCTATCTACTAATTTCCCTTATGCGCATTCTGATTTCCTGTGATATGGAGGGCATTTCCGGCATTGTGGACTGGGAACAGGTGACGCCCGGCACTGCTGAGTGGGGGCGAGGCCGGAAGCTGATGGTGGGCGATGTAAACGCGGCTATTAACGGCGCATTTGTGGGCGGCGCAGAAAAGGTAACGGTAAGCGACGCCCACTGGCACGCGCGGACTTTAGAACTGGAAGACCTTGACCCGCGCGCCCACTTGAATTCGGGTAGCCCATCGCCCTTTTCTATGTTACAAGGTCTTGAGGATGGGCCGGAAAACGGACGTGAGCGTTATGAGGCGGTGGTGCTGATTGGCTTTCACGCCATGGCCGGCGCGAAGAAGGCTGTGCTATGCCATACTTGGTCAGATAAAGTGGCGGGCGTGTGGCTCAATGATGTACACGTAGGCGAGATTGGCCTAAACGCGGCCACGGCGGGGCACTTTGGCATACCAGTCATTGCGCTCAGCGGCGATAGGGTGGCGTGTTTGGAGGCGCAAACTTTGCTCGGTCAGGATTTGGAAGTGGCGGTGGTGAAAGAGGGCGCAGGCCGTTTTGCCGCCGAGTGTTTGCCGTTGGCCGAAGCCCGCGAGCGGATTTGCGATGCCGTCGCCAAGGCCGTGACGAAATATCGGGCCGGGCAAAAACGCGCGCCGTTCACCCTCGCCTCACCTGTGCGGTTGGTGGTGGAGTTTCAATTGCCTCAACATGTAGATAACGCTTACCTTTTACCGGGCACCACCCGCTTGAGTGGCACGCGGCTTGAATACTCAGCGGCAGATATGGTGATGGCCATGCGCGCTTTTCGGGCCATGACCTTGCTGGCAGGCAATAACTAACGGAGCATTTATGCCAATTCGAGTGGGCGTTATCGGTTTGGAGTATGGCGCACAGGTGCACGTTCCGGCCTTCAAAGAAAATCCAAGTTATGAGTTAGTAGCCGTGTGTTCACGCCCGGCGGAGCGAGTGGAACAATACGCCCGGGAGAACAACGTCAGCCGTTGGTATACAGACCCGCGCGAACTCATTAACTCCGATATTGATTTAGTGAGCATCGCCACACCGCCTGCTTCCCATGCTGGTTTGGTGGCCGCCGCGCTGGCTCGCCAGCGGCACGTCATCACCGAAATTGCCTTTATGCCCTCCGCCGCCGATGCGCGGGTGGTCATGGATATGGCGCGTTCAGCCGGCGTTGTGGATACAGCCGCCTTTGTGCTCCGTTATAAACCGGCGTTGCGCTATGTGAGCGAATTACTCAAACAGGGTGAAATCGGCGAACCGCGATTGTTATGCTTTGATTATTTCTCCAACGTTCTGGCGTTTTCCGAGCAAAACCCGCGCTGGATGTGGGACGCCGATAACGGCGGCGGCGTGCTAGCCGGCTACATCGCTCACGCCATTGATGTGTGTGAGCAGTGGTTTGGCCCGGCGCACGAGGTGAGCGGCACGCTCGCCACGCTCACCAGCATCCCCGTGCCCAGCGGCATTAACAACGTGGCGGACGATACCGGCCACTTCAGCGTGCAATTTGAGAGCGGCTTATTAGGGATGTTTCGGTACAGCGGCATTACGGCTGTGCCGCACACGGGCTTTGAGATTCATGGCACGACCGGCACCTTATTGATTGATGGGTTTGGTGATGATTTAGCCATTTTACGCATGGGCGCGGACGCCACCGAGCCGCTCTATGTGCCCATGCATTACATCGAAGAATTGCGCGGGCACGGCGGCCTGCAGGGCGCGTTCAATGTATTTTTAGAGCGGCTAGCCGTTGCCATTACGGAGCGCCGGCTTACGCCGGATTTGCCCACCTTTGCCGATGGCCTGCGCGTAACGCGGGTGGTAGATGCCATCCGGCGTTCCGCCCGTGAGAAGCGAGCGGTGGCGGTGGCGGAGATTTAGAACTTTTAGCCCTTCGCGCGCTTTGGAAAGCTTTAATCTGCTTGGCTTCCAAAAGCGAGCAAAGAGCCGGAAAATTTTAGGAGGCCAATATGCCTCTACAATTCTTAATCGGCAATTCCTATGCCCCCTCAATCTACAGACCTTGTCTTAGTGGGTGTGCTGAAAGATAAACGTGATTTAGAGATTGCGCGGTTGTTAGGCTGGTATCGCATCCCGTTTAAGCACGCACCCAAAACCGTTTCGGTGGATTGGCTGGCGCTGTACCAAACGGCCAAATTTGGTGAAGAGAAGTGGGCCATTAATTACATTGCCCCCGTGCGCGGGCATGAACTCACCACCCGCGCCGAATTGCTCCGCACCCAGCCGGATCATCCGCGCGCGGGCGAACGTTATTTCAAACTTCAACTCGGCCCGCTGGAACGCCTGCCGCGTCCCATCCCCTCACTCAAGTGGCGACGGCTCACCTTTCTTTACACTACGGGGGAACGTTTGCTGGCCGCGGCTGAAATTAATGATTTGATCATTCAGTCCGAAGAGCGTGAATTACTATGGAGAGCTTTGCGTGAGCGTGGCCTCGCCGCCGAACGCGAATATGAAACCAAACCCGGTGTGCAGATTGATTTGGCGCTGTTGTGCGCACTGGGAACTTTGGGGATACAAATTGAACAAGGAGCAGGGGAAACGAAGGCAATCAAGGAAAAGCGCGGCTGGCATTATCTGGCGGTGGAGGAAGCTGAATTGCGGCAGAATTTGCCGGCTACTCTCGCGCAAATTGAGTCCGCCGTCAACCGGCTCGGCGGGCTAACGGCTCAGGAATGATGATTGGCAAAAGCATCTGCTGATTTGGCTGATGTGCCTCAACGCATTAACGCTAAAATGAACGCCACGCACCGGCGCGCAAACCGCATTGGGATGATTTTGCTCAGCCTGAGCCTTTTTCTCTGCCTCAGTTGTGGGGCGGCGTTTGCGCTTACGCAAGTTACCGCGCCTAGCGCGCTGACGAGCGGCTACATTACCCAATTCTGCGCCGGAATCCAATTGCAACCCTTCAGAATCGGCTTTTGGTGGGCCCTTCCTTATATCAGCGCCTTGCCCCCGCACCATGTGCCTTCCAGTGTTTGTGTATGGGCGCCGTGGTTTCCTAGCTTGCCTCCTGTTGGCGGCTTTGGCTTCCCACCGTGAGTTGACGCGCCTCTCGTGTGCGGCTAGACTTCCCTCAGTCTCTATCTTTCTTTATCTCTAAAGCAGAGGCCCCATGCCCCACGTTTACGCCGGAAGAATTCTCGTCATCAACCTCACCACCCGCGCTGTTTCCACGCGCCCCATTCGCGAAAGCGAAGTAAAGGCCTATCTGCTTGGCTCCGGCTTAGCCGCCAAAATATACGCCGAGGAGTTTGCCGATTTGCTGGACGCCAGCATTGATGTATTTGACCCGCGCAACCCGCTGATTGTGCTGAACGGCTTGCTCTCTGGCACGTTTGCGCCCACCGGTTGCCGCTCCTCGTGGTGTGGGCGTTCACCGGCCACCGGCATTTGGAACGAAGCCAACCTTGGCGGGCACTGGGGCGCGGAACTGCGCTTCGCGGGCTGGGATGGCATTCTCCTCACCGGCGCGTGCGCCGAGCCAACCTATTTGTGGATTAACGGCGAACAAGTGGAATTCCGCTCCGCCGCGCACGTGTGGGGCAAAGACCAGTTTGAGACGCACGCCGCGCTGTTGGCGGAAACGGACGAAAAGGCGCGATGCGCCTCGATTGGGCAGGCCGGCGAAAACTTGGTGAAACTTTCCGGCGTGGCCACCGGCGGCCAACCGCACACACGCATGGCGGCGCGCGGCGGTATGGGCGCGCTCATGGGCAGTAAAAAACTCAAGGCTATTGTGGTGCGCGGCAAAGACAAGCCGCAATACGCAGACGCCAAAGGCTTCCACACTACCGTCAAGGAATCTAACAAATACATCATGGCGCACGGCTCAGCGGAGGCTTTGCACTTGGTGGGCACGGCGGGCGGCCACCCCACCACCGATAAATTTGGCGATAACGCCATCCTTAACTGGCGCGGCGGCAACTGGCTGGAGGGTACTATCAAAACTTCTGGCAAGGCCATTGCCGAAACTATTTTTGCCAAACATACTTACTGCCACGCATGCCCCATTGGGTGCGGCAAAGCAGTGGAAGTAAAGGAGGGTAAGTATGCCGGTGTGTATGGCGAAGGGCCGGAATATGAAACGTTGTGCGGCTTCGGCTCCAATTTGCAGTGCGATGATTTGAACGCCATTGCCGCGATGAATGACCTGTGTAACCGCTACACGCTGGATGTGATCTCCACCAGCGGTGTGCTGGGCTTTGCGTTTGAGTGTTTTGAAAAAGGCTTAATCACTACTGAGCAAACCGGCGGCGTGGAACTGAAGTGGGGCGATGCCGACGCCATCATCGCTATGATTCATAAGATTGCCAAGCGTGAAGATATTGGAGACTTACTGGCGGAGGGCGTACGCGTTGCGGCTCAAAAAATTGGCGGCGGCTCTGAAAAGTTTGCCATGCACGTAAAAGGCTTGGAGATGCCGTACCATGACCCGCGCGGTTTTGCCAGCATGGCGGCCAACTATGTGACGGCGGTGCGCGGGGCCTGCCACTTGGAGGCCATTAGCTACTGGCGCGGTGTGGGCATTGAATGGCCGGGCTGGCAAGAAGGTGAAGCGCAAGCGTGGGTGGAAGAGAAGCGCTTTGATTCCAACATCGGCGCAGAAACGGCCATTGCGTTCCAAGACTACATGAGCGTGTTCAATCCGGGCGGGCTGTGTAAGTTCATCACTAAAGGCTCGTTTACGCCGGCTCAAACGGCGGAGTTGTTCAACAAAGCGCTGGGCTGGAGTTGGACGGATAAAGATTTGCTGGAGACGGGCGCCCGCATTTTCAACTACAAACGGCTCATTAACACCAAGCTGGGAGTGCGCCGCAAAGATGATGTTCTGCCGCACCGGCTGGAGCATGAGCCGCGCCCCACCGGTTCCGCCGCTGGCCGCCTGCCGGATATGAGTATGATGCTTCCGCGCTACTACACCCTGCGCGCTTGGGATGCCGACGGCGTGCCCACCGCGCAAGCGCTTTTGCCGGTGGAAAATTAACCGCTGAGTTTTTTTATGACTTTCACCTCTGATTACATCCAAGCCCTGCTCACCTTTCCCTTCCGCGATGCGAAGTGGAAGGAGAAGATGCTGGTGGGAAGCCTGATTGCCTTTGCCAGCTTCATGATTCCGTTTATCCCGCAACTGTTGCTGATGGGTTACGGCGTACAAATGGCGCGCCGCATGGTGCTGGAAAACGCCGAACCGCACTTGCCAGAATGGGATGACTGGGGCGCGTTGCTGATGGATGGCTTGCGCGTCGGCTTGGCGCGATTCATTTACCTTTTGCCAGTGTTTGTGCCCTTAATCTTTGGCTACCTTGGGATGTTTGGCTTCATCTTCACTGGTGTGGTTCTGGAAGAAAATGGCGGCATGGGGCGTGAGGCGGTTGAATTCCTTACCCCGCTTGGGTTTTTAGTTTTCTTTGGCTGTTTCTCAATGACGATGATTTTGGCCATCCCCCTGAGTATCGTGATGATGGCGGTTTCTACCCACGTCGCCGTTAAACAAGAATTTACGGCGGCCTTCCGTTTTAGCGAGTGGTGGCCTATTTTCCGGGGTAACCTCACTCAGTATATTCTTGGCTTTATTTTGTTGTTGGGGTTAGCGCTGGCGGCTAGTTTTGCTTTGCAAATCATCTATTTCACGATCATCCTGTGTTGCCTTCTGCCATTCATCTTGGCCGTGTACGCCTACTACGCCACTCTGGTTTACGAGGCGATGTTCGCCCAAATCTACCGTGAGGGCGTGCAGAAATTGGCTTCGCTATAGTTTTCTTCCACTTTTCTTTTGAGAATCTCCATGACTGACACAACCCTTGAAACTCTATCCGCCGAAGAAATCGTCTCGCTCACCAAAGAACACAACTTCTTTTCTTGGTCAGCGCAAGGGGCCGTCAACCCCATCCCCATGACGCGCGCCAAAGGCGTGTATTTTTGGGATGCCAACGGTAAACGCTATTTTGATCTGAACTCACAATTGATGTGCGTGAACATTGGTCACGGCGATGAGCGCGTGATTAAAGCCATTCAAGACCAAGCCGCTGAGTTGGTTTATGCCGGGCCGAGCATGGCTACGAAAGTACGGGCCGAAATTGGCCGCGAGCTGGCGGAGGTAACGCCGGGCGACCTAAAGAAATTTTTCTTCACCCTCGGTGGCGCGGAAGCCAACGAAAGCGCGATTAAGATGGCGCGGGCCGTGACTGGGCGGCAGAAAATCATCACGCGCTACCGCGCCTATCACGGGGCAACCGCGGGCGCGATTACGCTCACGGGCGATCATCGCCGCTGGGCCAACGAGCCGGGCATTCCGGGCGTGATCCGCGTTTTTGACCCGTACAAATATCGTTCGCCGCTTTATCACGAAGGCGATAGCGATGAAGTTTTTGCCCGTAAATGTTTAGACCAAATTGAAGAAGTATTGATGTACGAAGGTCCGCACACGGTGGCCGCCTTTTTCATTGAAACGGTAACGGGCACGAATGGCATCATCATCCCGCCGGATGGGTATTTGCAAGGTCTGCGCGAGATTTGTGATAAGTATGGCATTTTGCTGATTTGTGATGAAGTAATGGCGGGGTTGGGCCGCACGGGTGAATGGTTTGCTGTGGATCATTGGAAAGTAGTGCCGGATATGATTACGATGGCAAAGGGGTTAACTTCGGCATATATGCCGTTGGGCGCGGTGGCGCTGAACCAGAAAGTGGCCGACCATTTTGAAAAGAATGTGTTTTATGGCGGTCTCACTTACAGCGCGCATCCCATGTGCTTGGCGGCGGCTGTGGCCAATATGCGCGTGCTCAAAGAAGATGATTTGGTGGGCAACTCCAAACGTATGGGCAAGGTGATGGGTGAGTTGATGGAAGACCTAAAGGCCGAGCACAAATCGGTGGGCGATGTGCGTAACATTGGTTTGTTCGGCGTGCTGGAATTTGTGCGCAACCGCAAAACCAAGGAGCCGATGGCCCCGTACACTGGCGGCGGGCCGGAGATGACCAAGCTGGCCGCATTTCTGAAAGAGAAGGGCGTGTACGCCTTTATCTGGCGCAACATGCTTCACACCAATCCGCCGCTGTGCGCCACCGAGGCCGAACTGCGCGAGGTGTTTGAAATCATCAATGAAGGTTTGGCCATTGCGGATGAGGGCGTTAAGGATTAGAAGTGAGGCCAAACTTCTACTCGATGCCCGGCCTAAGGGCTAGGGGCGAGCTGATAAATGACAAATGCCGGAGAACCATCGGGGCGGAAGGAAGTATGAACGGGCGTAAAGCTAAATCCGGCGCGACTGGCGGCCGCGCGGGTTTCTGCCTCCGACTCCCAACTGGGCACAACGAGGTAGCGTGGCGAGGTGCGGCCAAAGGAGCGCAAATCTGCTTCAAGGGCGGCGGGGTTGGGCATCCACGCCACATACACTTTTGAGTCAAACAAGTAAAAGTTCCATTGCCACGAGAGCCAAAAATCATACAGCACCGTTTCATACGGCAATTGGTTGAGATAGCGCGCGGCGTCTTCTAGGCCGAGGTACGCGCCTTTATCCCCACCAATGGGATAACGGGCTTGCGAAGCGAGAAAAGCGGAAGGGAGAAGGAGTGCGAGGAGGCCGGCGTGAAGCGCGAAGCGCGAAACGTGAAATAACCCACCACCAATCATTTTCTCCACTACACGGGCGAACAAAATCAGAATCAACGGAATGAGGGGCACAAGGTATCTATCCCACACACTGAAGGGGAGGAGCCAGTAGGCGGCGAGGTAGAGAAGTAGATAAGCGGAAAGTAGAAAGTCAATGGTGGAAGCAATAGAAGGTTTTTTGAGAGCGAAAAGAAGCAGGAGCGGCAAACCAAGAATGAAAATGAGATTGAGCGGCGCAGAAGCCGTGATATAACTAAGAAGTTCCAGCCAGCCGAGGGCGCGTAGATACACCTCTCCAGAGCGGGCGAAACGGTTGGGGACGTTATCGGTATAGCCTTGTTCCCAAAAACTCACGGGCGCGCCAAATTGCAGGCGTGACCCATCCCACGCCAGAATGAGAGTGATGGTAAGGGTGAGGGCGATGGCAAAAGGGATGGCCGAGCGGAGAAGTTGAGCGGGGGAACGGGGAGGCAAGCGGGAAAGTGCGAGCAAGATAATCAATGGTAAAAAGATGAGAGCCGTTTGCTTGGTGGCGAGGGCCAAGCCCCACGCAAAGGCCGCCCAGCCCAAGCGCCCCTGCGCCGCGCACTGCAAACTCCACAAAAAAAACATGGTGAGCAAAGGATCCATGAACGTGGTTACAGCGAAGGAAATGGCAAACGGCGAAAGCGCGTAGAGCCAAGCGGCGAGGCGAGCGATAGAGCGGTTATACACGGTGCGCGCCAGCGCGAAGACGAGGGCTACGCTGACCACATCCGCGAAGAAGTTGGGCAGGCGCGCGGCGAACTCATTGCCGCCAAACAGGCTGAAACTCCCGGCGAGCAGGTAAAACATGAGCGGAGGTTTATCCACCAATGTTTGCGCCAGCAGGCCATCCCGCCCAGAGGCAATTAGGCGGCCAAAGGAAGCGTATAGCGCCTCATCTGGATGAAAGCGATGGGTGAGCAGGGGTAGGGCGCGGAAGAAGGCGGCGGCTAAAAGCGGCGCGATCAAACTCAGGTTTGAACTAATTTTTACGCCCATAACGCCAACAAGATACCCCCCAATACCCGCAGGCCGCCCGAGATCAACAGAGCGTCGCGGATGGTGAGCCACTCAGCAAGGGCGGGGCCGGCCAGTGAGCCAAACAGGATGCCAAGATTGAGGGCTAGATTGTGCAAAGCCATGTGCGCGGGGCGGTCATCTTCCGGCACGCGCTCCATCAGGCGATTGACGAGGCCGCCGTTAGCCACGCCCCACACCCACCCCCCGATGAATGAGGCGATGTAAAACATCAACGCTTCATAGGCGATTGCATGCAGAAAGGGGTACAACCCATAAAGCAACGCGCCGAAGACAAGCACGCGATGGTTGCCCAACCGGCGTGTGAGGCGACTGAGGCCCAACGAAGCCATCAATAGTGTGGCGTAGAAAATGCTGTTACCGATGCTAATTTCACCATCGGTAAGTTTGAGCTCATGTACCCAGAAGATGGGCTGAAGAGGGATGGAGAAGTATTGAAAAATATAAAATGCTAAATATGCGCCCAACACCGGCCCAAATGGGCCGCGCAACACATCCAGCCTCAATAGGGATTGTTGGTGGCCGCGTGTGAGGAAGCGCAAACCCACCGCTGACCGCACCGCATCTCCAAAGCGTAGAAGGCCGCCGGGCCGCGCTTCATCATTCAACAACTGCCCAATGCGAGGCGGGGCGTTTTCTGGCGCGCGGATACGGCCCAGATAATAACTGCTGAGGCCAGCGCCGAGCGCCCCCAAGCCAAACACCAATTGGTAATTGAGCGGAAAGGGCAGTTGATCGAGCAAATGGCCGCAGGCAAGCGAGGCCACCGTGGAACTGACGGCCAACAACGCATTGCGGCGGCCCACCACATGCGCGCGCCACTCCGGCGGCACCACATCCGCAAACATGGCGTTGAAGCTGATAGCCAGCGCCGTGCCCGGAATAGCCATGAGCATGATGATGACGGGTAACGCCCAAGCCTGAATTTCAGCCGGCAACAACCACGGCAACACCACAAAGGCCACATACCCGGCGCGATGCCAGAGAGATGTTTCGTAACACATCAACGTCATCGCTTTGCCCTCCAGCCAGCGGCCAGCCGGGAGTGAAAAGAGAAGATTGATGATGGCCGGGCCGCTGGTGAGCAAACCCACCTGTAAAGTGGTAGCGCCCAGCCGCGCGGCGTACACAGAGATAAAGGCAATGGCGCTACCTTGCAGAACGCCAAACCAGAAAACATCCCAATACAAGTTGTAAAAATTGGCGCGTTGGTAAGGGAATGAATAAGATGACATGGGGTTAGGCCAAGTATAACCAACCTGCTAAAATTGTTCTTGCCCTTACCTAGGAAAGGAATCGGTCATGGCCTTCACCCTCATTAAAGGCACTTATCATTTAGTCAATCGCTCAGCGCGCGGCAAAGAAACCGGTTTTGAGCCTGATGGCGACTCACTCCACTTCAAGCCGGAAAATCCGGAACTGCTGAAAAAGCTTCGGCGGGTAGGCCGTTATTTTGACTTAACCAATATCGGCTCGACCCAGTTGCGGTTTGAAGGCATTGATGCGCTGGAATTGCACTATCGGCCAGATGTGAAAGGCGCGCCCGTCACGCATCAGCCGCTGGGGTTGGCCCGTGCGGCGCGGGATGCGCTCACCGGCCTGCTGGCGCTGAATCCTGTGCCCTATGTTCAGCCGCGCGGCATTCAGGTCAATCCACCCGTGCCGCGCGATGCCGCGCCCGGTTTCATCCTGTCTCAAACCTTGGAAGTGAATGGCCGCCCGGTGGCCTTTGCGTTTGCGGGCAAGCCGCCCGCCGCCGACGGCTCGGAACACAAGCTCAACTACGCCCTCATCAAACGCAGTCTCAATTACGCGCTCCTCCAACGCGGCCATGCATACCCCATGTTTTATGATGGCCTCTCGGCGGCCATGCGCACAGCGTTGGCCGATGCGGTGAAGGATGCGCGGCGCGCGCGACGGGGCCTGTGGGTGGATGATTTCTCGCAAAAAGGCTTGCCGCTGGCCGGCCTGACAGACCTGGAGACCAACGGCGTTATCTTTCCCAAGCTCTTTCGCCGCTTGGCGGAATTTCTCTCCACGCCCAACGCCAAACTGACCGATTTTTCACGTTGGCTGAATGAGGAGAAGCCGGAAATTTTGCTGGACTTGCGCACCTTAGATTTCTCACTCTTTGGTGATGTGGTGATGGCCGGCCCCAGCCGTGTGCGGCTGACGCGGATGCCAGAGGAAATGGTGTTTATTAGCGCACGCTAACGCTCAGTGACGGGTGGAAAGCTCGTCACTCGTCATCGTATTTCAACCTCCTATCTATAAAACCTCATGACTGACTCCCAACAAGTAATTTACTCCATGGTGCGCGTGAAGCGCATCTTTCCGCCCAACCGCGAAGTCATCCGCGATATTTCGTTGGGCTTTTACTACGGCGCGAAGATTGGCGTGCTTGGCCTGAACGGCGCCGGCAAGAGCACCTTGCTCCGCATCATGGCAGGCTTAGATAATGACTATCTGGGCGAGACTCAACTGAGCAAGGGTTACACGCGCGGCCTGCTGGAACAGGAGCCGCAGTTGGATACTAGCAAAACTGTGCGCCAAGTGGTGGAGGAAGCCGTTCAACCGATTGTGGACGCGCTGAAAGCGTTCGATGCCGTGAGCGCCAAGTTTGCGGAACCGGATGCTGATTTTGATAAGTTGATTGAAGAGCAGACCAAACTGCAAGAGTATCTGGATAAGCATGATGCGTGGAACTTAGACAGCCGGCTGGAACTAGCGATGGATGCCCTGCGTTGCCCGCCGCCGGAGACGCCCATCAGTGTGCTTTCGGGTGGTGAACGGCGGCGCGTGGCCTTATGCCGCCTTCTGCTCACCGAGCCGGATATTCTTCTTTTGGACGAGCCCACGAATCACCTCGATGCTGAAAGCGTGGCGTGGCTGGAGCGTCATTTGCAAAATTACCCAGGCACGGTGATTGCGGTGACGCACGACCGCTACTTTTTGGATAATGTGGCCGGCTGGATTTTGGAACTAGACCGGGGGCACGGTATTCCATGGAAGGGCAATTATTCTTCTTGGCTAGAGCAGAAACAAGGGCGGCTGGCGCTGGAGGAGAAAGCGGATAGCAAGCGGCAGAAAACGCTGGAACGTGAGTTGGAGTGGATAAGGATGTCTCCCAAGGCGCGGCAATCCAAGGGCAAGGCGCGCGTAACGGCGTACGAAAAATTACTGGAGCAAGAATCCGAGCAACGCCGCGAAGAATTGGAAATCTACATCCCACCCGGCCCGCGTTTAGGCGAGGTGGTGATTGACTTCAAGGGCGTGACCAAGGCGTATGGCGATAAATTGTTGATGGAAAATTTTGATCTCAGCCTGCCGCCCGGCAGTATTGTAGGTGTGATTGGCCCGAACGGCGCGGGTAAAACCACATTTTTGAAACTGATTGTGGGTCAGGAGAAGCCGGATAGCGGCACGGTGAATATCGGCCAAACGGTGAAGCTCTCGTACGTCGAGCAACTGCGCGATTCACTCGATGCTGAGAAAAACGTCTGGGAGGAAATCTCCGGCGGCGCGGATACGATTGTGCTGGGCGAACGTAAGATGAACTCGCGGGCGTATGTGGCCAGCTTCAATTTTCTTGGCCCGGATCAGCAGAAAAAAGTGGGCGTGCTCTCCGGCGGCGAGCGCAACCGCGTGCTGTTAGCCAAAATGCTAAAGGATGCCGGCAACGTACTCATGCTGGACGAACCGACGAATGATTTGGACGTGAACACCATGCGGGCATTGGAAGAGGCGCTGGAAGAATTTGCCGGGTGCGCCATTGTGGTAAGCCATGACCGTTGGTTTTTAGACCGCATCGCCACGCACATCCTCGCTTTTGAGGGCGATAGCCAAATCCGTTTTTACTACGGCAATTGGAGCGAGTACGAAGCTGACCGCAAGAAACGCCTGGGCATTGACGCCGAGCGACCACACCGGATTACATACCGAAAATTGACGCGCTAATTGAAAGGGTGAGCGGGAGACAGGGGGCGGGGTGAAGAGTCTTCCCTGCACTCCTGCTCATTTTTTCTTCTGTTGAAATTTCCAACCTTTGTCCCCTCAATCACGCGGCACTCTCATCGCCCTCCTCGGCGTTACGGCGTGGGCCTTCACCGGTATTTTTATCAGCTACTTGCTGGAAAACTACTCCATCACGCCGCCCACGCTCACGTTTTGGCGAGCGTTGTTTATGGGCGTAGCCGTGCTTACGGTTTTGCGCGTTACCCAACCGGCCGCCTTGCGTTTACGGCGGGGCGATTGGCCTTTTTTCATGGTGTATGGATTTTTCGGCCTTGCCATTTTCAATACGCTATGGACGTTTAGCGTGCAATTCAACGGCGCTTCGGTGGCTACGGTTTTGGCGTATAGTTCACCGGCCTTCACCGTGCTACTGGCCGCGCTATTTCTGAGAGAGACGTTGACGTGGCGCAAAGGTATGGCAGTGGTATTGAGTTTGGTGGGCTGTGCGTTGGTGGTGAATGCCTATCTGCCGGAAACGTGGCAAGTGAACCCGCTGGGCATTTTGATCGGCTTGGCGTCTGGTTTGGCGTTTGCGGTGTACAGTTTGCTGGGCCGCTGGAGCGCGGGGCGCTTTACCAGCGCGTGGACGGTGACGGGCTACGGTTTTTTGTTTGCGGCGGCGGCCATGTTGCTGACGCAAACGCCCGAAACGGCGTTTAGTTTAGGCGCGGCGTGGGAAGGGTGGTTGTTGCTCGTGATTTTGGCCCTCGGCCCGTCTTTGATGGGCTTTGGTCTATACACGCTCAGTTTGCGAGACTTGCCCGCCAGCGTAGCCTCGTTGATTGCAACGCTGGAGCCGGTGATTACGGCCCTCGCCGCCATTCCGCTGTTGGGTGAAAGTATGAGCGGCCTGCAGTGGTTGGGGGCTTTTCTCATTTTGGGCGCGGCGGTGCTGGCGCAGTGGGGTGGGCCAGCGCAAGCGAGGCCCGCTCACCCAACTTAGGCCTTGCCAGTTTTTTCTTCCTTCAATTCCCGCATCAACTGCTTAATCTCAGTCAGTTCCGCTCGGAGCGTTTCAATTTCGCTCTGTTGTTGTTGATTGCCGGGTGAGGTGAACCACGCCGCTAAAAAGCCGGAGAGCACGCCGAACAGGCTAATCCCGGCGAACATCAACACCACGGCCACTGCGCGGCCTTCCGGTGTAACCGGGAAATGGTCGCCGTAGCCAACGGTGGTGATGGTGGTGAGCGACCACCACAACGCATCTCCCGCTGTTTGGATGTTGCCGCCCACGCCGATTTCAAATTGCAAAATGGCGAGGCTACTTAGCAAGACCAAAACAATCACTACTAATGCGGCGGAGAACAACCCGCTCTCGGCCCGTTTTTCTACGATGAAGGTGGTGAAAAGCCGCGCCGCCCGCAGGCCGCGCAATACCCGTAAAACGCGCACAATTCGGCCGGCCCGGCCCAGTCGGAAGGCATCTAGCATCGGAAGGCTGGAGAGCAAATCTAGCCAGCCCCATGTAAAAAAGTATTTGGCTTTGTTCTCTGCGCGATACAGCAGGAGGAGAAAATCCACGAAGAATAGGGCGCAGATGGCGTTATCGGCATAGTTGATAAGATTTTCAGTGGCCGTATGGATGGGAAAAGCAACCGTAATACCCAACAACACAATCGAAACAAAACTCAGCACCAGCATGAAAATTTGATAGGGGTTGGTCTTTATTTCAGTGGCCATTGAGCTTCTCCTTTCAAATAAAAAAACCCTAAGAACCCATCTACAAACTTGCCGTTTGGATAAGTTGTCGCAGTGAAAACGGTTCTATTTGATAGGTTTAGAGATGGGTTCTAAAGCTGTTCAAGAACTTTAGGGGTTGGGAAGCTAATTCACCCGCGCATCAATGTATTCTAGGCTTTGATGGCGGAAGTAGGTGTTATACAACTCGGCATAGTGGCCGCCTTGCGCCAACAGGGAGTTGTGCGTGCCGTGTTCAATAATCTCACCCTTGCGGAGCACAATGATGCGGTGCGCGTGCTTGATGGTGGACAGCCGGTGCGCGATGACGATGGACGTGCGGCCCTTCATCACCGTATCCAGCCCTTCTTGAATTAACGTTTCCGTGAGCGGGTCAACGCTGGCGGTGGCTTCATCCAAAATAAAGATGGAGGGGTTTTGCAAAAGGACGCGCGCCAACGCCACCAACTGCCGCTGGCCCATAGAGAGCGAACCGCCGCGCTCGCCCACCGGTGTGTCTAGGCCTTGCGGCAGGCTATCCAGCCAATCGCCGCTGCCCACCTGCCGCGCCGCCGCTTCCACTTCCGTATCACTGGCCGTGGGCCGCCCGTAGCGGATGTTCTCCCGCACCGTGCCATCAAACAAAAAAGGTGATTGCGTAACAATGCCGAGATGCGCGCGGTAGGCGGCCAAATCCAGCGTGCGGATATCTTGCCCATCAATCAATAGTTGGCCGCCCTGAAATTCATAGAAGCGCGCAATCAGCTTGCCGATGGAAGATTTGCCGGAGCCGGTGTGCCCCACCAGCGCCAGCGTTTCCCCCGCCGCGATGGTGAGTGAAAAGTTCTTCAGCACCGGTTCTTGCGGGTTGTAGGCAAAATCCATGCCGCTAAACTTAATCTCGCCCTGAATGGTAGGTAGCCGTTGATGATCCGTTTGTATCACTTTGGGTTCGGCATCCAACAGTGCAAACACGCGCTCCGCCGCCGCGAGGCCCAACTGAAATTGACTCCAGAACGAAGCGATGCTGGTGAGCGGAAACAGAAACAGGCCAATGCCTTGGATAAATAGATACCACTGGCCCGCGCTGAGGTTGCCGCCGAGCACATCCTGCCCGCCAAAGTACACCAGCGAGGCCGTGCCAACGCCGGACAAAATGTTGAGGATGGGGAAGATGGAGCTGAACACATAACCTGTGCGGCGATTGATGCGAAATGATTGCTCATTCACCCCCAAGAACGTCTCGTAAATGGCGCGCTCTTGCCGGAACGTTTTAGCCACGTTGATGCCGGCCACCGTTTCCTGAATCAGTGAGCTGACTTCCGCGCTGACGCGGCGGCTTTGGGTAATGGTATCTCGCGCGATGCGTCGGAAGCCGAGCGTGGCGAGGATGAAGAGCGGGGCCACGGCCAGCGCCATCCACGTGAGGCGCACGTTGATGGTGAACAGATAGCCCACCATGATGAAGACTAGCAGAAGTTGGCTGAGCAGGTCAATCGTCAGCACCACCACTTGGGAAAAGGCTTGGGTATCGCTGGTCACGCGGCTGACGATTTTGCCCGACTGGAACTGGTCATAGAACGACATATCCCGTTCCAGCACAGCGTCACAGGCATCTTGCCGCAGTTTGAGCACCACGTCGCCCACTGCGCGCGCCGTGAGCGAACGGCGCACAAAGTTCAGGCACCAATTGAGCACGCCTAGCCCTGCCACCACCGTCACGGCTAACGGCAAGTTGGCCGCGCCCGCTTCCAACTGGTCTAGGGTGTTGGAGATGTAAATGGGCAAGCCGGTATCGGCCAACGCTGTGATGACGATGGCGACGGACACTATGAGTACGCGGCTGGTTTGCGGCCAAAAATAGCGCAGGATACGACTCACCAGCTGACGGTCAGTGTATTTTCTATCGTAAGCCTCGGCGTCGAGGCCATCCATAAAGAAACCCATAAGTTAGACCATCGGCGACTGACCTTAGACAGCTATGGTCGCTTGTCCATTGTCCGTCGTCGCTAATTCCGGCAAAGCCACCTCGTACCGGGCAAAAATGCGCCGGTAGTGCGGCGAGGTGTGCAGTAAAGCTTCATGCGGGCCATGCGCCACCAGTCGGCCTTTATCCAACACCAAAATCATATCGGCCCAACGGATTTGTGAGAGCCGATGGGTAATGAGCAAGGTGGTGCGGCCCTCCTGCACGCGGCGCAGGGCTTTCTGAATCTCGTCCTCGGTGGCGCTGTCAATCGCGCTGGTGGAGTCATCCAGAATTAAGATGCGCGGGTTGCTGAGGAAAGCGCGGGCTAAAGCAATGCGCTGGCGCTGGCCGCCGGAGAGCGTCACGCCGCGCTCACCCACCATGGTTTTGTAGCCATCCTTGAAAGAGGTAATGAACTCATGCGCCTGCGCGCCGCGCGCCGCTTCTTCAATTTCGGCCTGAGTGGCGTTCGGCTTGCCAAAAGCAATATTCTCCGCGATGGTGCGCGAGAACAGGAAAATATCCTGCTCAATTTTGCCGATTTGCGAGCGCAGAGCGTGCATGCTCCATTCCCGTACATCCACACCATCTATCAACACTCGGCCCGCGCTGGCATCAAAGGTGCGGTTTACCAATTGCGTGAGGCTACTTTTGCCGGAGCCGGTTTGCCCCACAATGGCCACGGTTTGGCCAGCCGGAACCCGGAAGGAAACGTTGTGGAGCAAAGGGCGATTTTCATAGCCAAAAGAAACGTTCTCAAACACAATCTCGCCGTGAATGGCCGCGTCATGCCCGGCGGCGTTTTCATCCAGCTCCGTTTCAGCCTTAATCACGTTCAGAATCCGTTCTGAACTGGCCAAGCCGGCTTGCACCAGCGAAAAGGTGAAGATGGAGACAAACACGGGAAAGCGCAAAACGTTCATCAACCCCATCACGGCAATAATATCGGCGATGGTGGCCGCGCCATTTTGATACAGCCACAACCCATGCAAAAAGGTGAGGCCAAGAGCGATGGCAAACAGCAAAAAGGGCAGGTAGCGGGCTTCAATGTTGCCTTGCTTAACAAACAAATCTCGGTTGTCTTTGGCGTTTTTGTGAAACTTTTGGCGCTCAAAGTCCTCGCGCGAGCTGGCCTTCACCACTTCAATGCCGCTCACTGTTTCCTCCAGCGCGGCGTTCATCTGCCCAAACTGTTCCCGTTGAGCGGTGGAAACGGGCTGAAGCTCACGCATATAGGCGCGCACGGCAAAGATATAGGCCACAATAAAGAGAATGGGCGCGGCCAACAATTGCCATTGAATGGCGCCAATATAAGCTAGCGGGATCACAATGGCGATGACGGTCTCATAAATCAGGCTCGCGCCCGGCACAATCATGTCACTCAGCAAGCTGGTATCATCTGTGGCGCGGGCCATCATATCGCCCGTGCGCTGGCGGTTATGGAAGGTTTGGCTCTTGCCCAGCAGGCTCACGTAAAGCTCTTGCCGCGCGTCCGCCTGAAACCGTTTGGCGATATTTTCAAAGCTTAGATAAGCACCCAGGTTACAGAAGCCATCTAAGATGAGCACGGTGAGCGTGAGCAGAGCGTACTGTGTTAGCAGGCCGCCGCCCGGTTTAAGCAATTCCTCTGCCGCGCGGCCAATAAACACCGGCCCCAACGAGTAGGCGGCAATGCTCCCAATCGAGAGCAATAAACTGGTGGCCAGCAATGCCTTATAGCGCAGGACGTGCGAAATCACCCACCGCGCCGCACTCCGCCGGTCATAGTTGTATAGCCCCTCAACGTTGAATTCACTTTTTATCATCACGGATTGCTCCAGGCCAGACTGCCTATGATAACTTAGATTTGTTCAACTTGGGTGATTTTGGATAAATTGAAATTTTCACAAGGTTTTATGCGCCGTTGCCTGCCCTTCCTCTTATTCTTTCCTCTCGCCCTCGCCGCGCTTGCGCTCCAATTTTTGCCCGCGCCGTGGGCCGGTTGGGCGCGAGATGGGTGCGAAGTAGCCAACTGTTATTGTGAAACTTTGCGCCCGGAAAGTTTCGTCATTCAGCCGATTGCCACCTACTCCAACTTGGCCTTTGTGCTGGTGGGTTTGCTCATCTTGTTCTCACCGCCCACAGGTTTTCCGCACCGCGTCACTTACGGCGCAGCCCTCATCGCCATTGGGTTTGGCTCCGGCTTTTACCACGCCTCGCTCACGCGGGCCGGAGAGTGGTTTGATTTGGTGGGCATTTACGTGCTAGTGGGCTTGATGGTGATGGGCAACCTCGCGCGCCTCCGCCCGCTGAGCACAATGCAATTTTTAGGCGTGTACTTGGCCATTATCATTTTCGGCGGTGTGCAGATGGCCGTAGCCCCGCAGTTTCAGCAGGTGATGTTTGGCGGGCTGATTGTGGCCGCACTAGCGCTGGAATTCTTGGCATGGCGCAAACCTAGTGGCCCACGGCGTTTTTTGCTCGCTGGCCTCGGTGTGTTTGCGCTGGGCGTGGCGGTGTGGGTGCTAGATGGCCGCCTGCTCCCCTGCCAGCCGGACGGCTTCTTCCAGTGGCACGCCGTGTGGCATACACTCGCCGCTGTGGCCGCTGGTCTGCTTTTCCTCTACTATCGCGCCGCCTCAACTCCTAATCCCTAACTTTTTTGTGATAGCATTCTCCACATGACGTTTAGGCCCGCGTTTTATGTGCGTGATATTCCCATCTACGGCGGCGTGATTCTCTCACCGATGGATGGTTTCTCCGATTTGCCCTTCCGGCTGATTTGCCGTGAGTTGGGTAGCGCCATGAGCTACACCGAGTTTGTAAATGTAGATGAACTGGCGGCCACCAAAAAACGCGATGCTAAGTGCTGGCGCAAGCTGGAGTTTGAGCCGGTGATTGAGCGGCCCATGACGTTCCAAATTTATGGCCACGAGGTGGAAAAAATTGTGAATGTGGCCCTGCGCCTGCAAGACTCACAGCCCGCGCCGGATATTATTGATATCAACATGGGGTGCTACGTCAAAAGCATCTCGGAGCGGGGGGCAGGCTCTGGAATGTTGCGGTGCCCGGATAAGATGGAAACGCTTTTCAAGCGGCTCTCCACCGAACTGCGCCTGCCCGTCACTGGCAAAATCCGGCTGGGATGGGATGAAGCGAGCAAAAACCACGTAGAAAACGCCAAGCGGCTAGAAGATAACGGCGCGAGTTTGGTGGCCGTACATGGCCGCACTAAATCTCAGGCGTACACTGGCCAAGCAGATTGGGACGCAATTGCGGAAGTGAAGCAGGCGGTGAAGATTCCGGTGATTGGCAACGGCGATGTGAAGCGCGTGGCGGATATTGCACGGATTAAGGCGCACACCGGCTGTGATGGGGTGATGATTGGCCGCGCGGCCATTGGCAACCCGTGGATTTTTGCGGGCAAAGACCGCGAAGACGTGACGCTGGAAGAAAAAGTGACCCTCATGCGCCGCCACTTGGCGCTGAACCTAGAATTTTATGGGCGCGCTGGCCTTGTGCTGTTCCGCAAGCACGCCGCCAAGTACATTGCTGGCCTCCCCAACGAGCCGGAGTTACGCGTGCCCCTCCTCACCGCCACCACCGTGGATGAGTTTGACCGGATTATGGGCGAGACACTGGCGGTGGTGGCGTAGTTCGCCACGCGCCAGTATGACTGTCATCGGCCCAATATACTTCCACTGGCATCACTCTCATATAAAACTTTGGATGAAAAACTTCAAAAAACCCAACTCTTAGGGTTGGTGGTAAACGGTGGATGATGAGGCTAGCGCTAGGGGATGGGAACTTCGATGACCTGATTTGTAAAAAGCGACATCTACGCTTCGCGGCCCACGAAGAAGGCGTGGGCCTCGGCCATCGGGGAGGTCGTTGATTTTGGCGGCATATGATGGACAGGTTGTTGTGGGCTTCCCGGTAAATCGCCATATCTTCCACCCTGAAATTGAGGCCCGCAAATATGCACCAACCAGTCCTCATCACCCACAAAGAAGGTGTGAGCCTCGGCCACGGTTAGGTTGTACATGCGCTGGGTGGTGGGCACAAACTCCACCGCCAGCACCGCGCCGTGCTCGCCATCCGCTTGCTGTATGTGCTGGTTAACTTTCTGTGCCACTTACCCAAATTCACGCCGCCAAATATCGGTAGGGGTGTGGCCTAAACGGGTATTGTGACGCTACCCCTTGACTTGATACTCTACCTTCACAAGGTAATCTAAAACAATTAAATCCACATCAGGCCAAGACGCCTTCACCGCATTTACCCGCGGCGAGGGCGTTTTGTGTTTTACCTATGTTTATTGCACTTACCGTCTTCGCTATCGCTTATATCGCCATCGCCTCGGAGAAGTTCCCGCGCCATTGGACGGCCATTGTGGGGGGCGTCATCCTTATCCTTTTTGGGGTGCTCAGCCCAATGGAGGCGCTTAGTTACATCAATTGGGAGACGCTAGGCCTGTTGGCTGGGATGTTTGTGCTGGTGGCAATTCTGACGGAAGCGGGCTTCTTTAGTTGGCTGGCGCTCAGCGCAGTGCGGCGTGTTAATTATCACCCCACGTATCTGTTTGTGGCTTTGCTGGCGTTAGCCGCCTTCTTGGCCATGTGGATGGATAGCATCACCGTGATGCTGTTCCTTTCGGCCCTCACCTTGCAATTGTGTAAGTTGCTTAAGATTGATCCCGTCACCCTCATCATCGCCGAGGTGTGCGCGGCCAATACGGGCGGCTCGGCTACGTTGGTGGGTGATCCACCCAACGTCATCCTCGGCACCACACTTGGCTTCAACTTTGCAGACTTCATCACCCATACCGGCCCCATTTCGGCCATCGCCGCGTTGGTGTTGCTGGGCATCTTTCTGCACGTCAACCGCGCCACTTTACGAGACGCCCACGCCGCGCTAACGGAAGAAACTATCCGGGAAGTGGAAGCCCTGCATCGTGACCCACTCCATGCCCACCTATCCCGCGTGGGCCTGATTGGGTTTGGCTCGGCGGTGGCTTTGCTCGTTACCCATCACCCTTTGAGCGAGGCCTTGCACCTGCCCATCACGGCGGCGGTTTCGGCCCTCGTCCCAGCCGTCCTCACCTTGCTCTTTGTGCCGCAGGTGGAGCGCAAGTTGGTGTTTAAGCGCCTGCTTCACCATGATGCTGAGAACCTGTTGTTCTTTGCCGGTTTGTTTGTGTTGATTGGTGGGCTGGAGAAGGCGCAAGTCTTTGAAGCTTTGGCCGATGTGCTTACCCACAGCACCGCCTCCAACCCAGACTGGTTGGTGATGGCCTTGCACTGGGGGCCGGGCTTGCTGAGCGGCATTCTGGATAACGTGCCGCTGGCGCTCGCCATGAGCTACGTCCTCCATGATATTTCCAAAGTGCCCGGCATGCCGGAGCTGGGCCTGATGGTGTGGTCATTGGCCCTCGGTGTCAACTTCGGGGGCAACCTAACCCCCATTGGGGCCTCGGCCAACGTGGTGGCCTATTCCTACCTCGAGCGTAATCACGGCCCCATCGGCTGGAAGCGCTGGTTGCAAGTAGCGCTACTGCCGACGTTGATCACGATGATGCTGGCCTCCGCGTTGGTGATGATGAAGAGCCACATCGGTTGGCATTGAGAGAGCTTGGTTTTATCCATTCATAATTCAAGGAGAAAGAAGATGAAAGCTTTAGTGAAACGCATGGCCCGGATTGCGCCGGGAGTAGTGGCTCTCAGCCTCGTGTGGGTTGGGACTGCCTTTGCACAGGAGCCAGACCCGGTGGCGGACGTCACCACCGCCCTCAACATCATGTGGATGTTGCTGGGGGGCTTTCTAGTGTTCTTTATGCAAGCCGGGTTTGCGCTGGTAGAAACCGGCTTCACCCGCAACAAGAATGTGGCTCACACCATGGCTATGAACATCATGGTGTTCTGTATTGGGGCGGTGGGTTACTACCTTACCGGCTTTGCTTTTCAGTTTGGGGCCGTCAATTACGTTTGGCCGGAAGTGACCACAGCGGGAGCGGTAGCCGGTGGTTGGGCGCACTCCCCCATCACCCTCGGAGATTGGAGCGGACTACTCGATAAGCCTCTACTAGCCTTCGGCGAGCAGTTCGGCATTTTGGGCGGCAGTGGCTTCTTACTGTCCGGCCTGGGCCTCAACACCGGTGTGCTGGCCTTCTTCCTCTTCCAAATGGTGTTTATGGATACTGCCGCTACCATCCCTACCGGCTCGATGGCTGAGCGGCTGAAGTTCAGCGGTTTTGTATTTATGAGCCTGTGGGTGGCGATGTTTATTTATCCGTTAGCGGCGGGCTGGGTGTGGGGCGGCGGCTGGCTCCAGAACTTGGGCCGCATTGCGGGCCTTGGCAACGGCGCAGTAGATTTTGCAGGTTCTGGCCCGGTACATATGATAGGCGGCGCCATTGCGCTGGCGGGTGCGCTGGTTATTGGCCCGCGCATTGGCCGCTTCAACAAAGATGGGTCTGCGAACGCTATCCCCGGCCACAACATCCCTATGGGCATCTTGGGCACCATCATCCTATTCTTTGGGTGGTTTGGCTTCAATCCCGGCTCTTCGCTCGGTTTTGTGGGCGGCTTTGGCGCGTTGGCCGTCAATGCGGCCGTCAATACGCTCATTGCTGGCGCGTTCGGCGGCGTAGCGGCCATGCTTTATATGTGGCTGGTTAGCCCCGTCAAGAAGCCGGACCCGGCTATGAGCGTGAATGGTATTTTGGCCGGTTTGGTGGCTATCACAGCGCCGTGCGCGTTTGTGGATAGTCTGTCCTCCGCCGTTATCGGCAGTGTGGCAGGGGTGTTGGTGTGCTTGGCTACTGTGTGGCTGGAGAAGGCCAAGATTGATGATCCCGTAGGTGCGGTGCCCGTGCACTTGGTGAATGGCGCTTGGGGCGTGTTGGCGGTGGGCATCTTCGCCAACGGCAACGCTAACACCGTTGGCTGGAACGGCATGGAAAGCGCCGTTACGGGCCTCATCGCAGGCGGCACCACACAAATTCTGGCCCAGCTTATAGAAGTGGTGGCTATCGGTGGCACAGTCTTTGGCCTCTCTTACATCTTCTTCCGCATCTTGGCGGCGGTTGGCGTTTTGCGCGTCTCCGCCGAAGTGGAATTGAAGGGCCTGGATGTGCCGGAGATGGGCGCCGAGGGGTATCCCAAGGATTGGGAGCCCTCCCCCGAAGCTGTGCGGGAAGCCCTCAAAGGCAAAGCGCCAGCCGGTGTGCCAGTGGGCGCAAGTGATTAAGAGTGAATAGGGTATAGTACAGTTGGCCGCCACTGAAGAAGATATTTAGCGCCATCGATATCTTCGGTCAGTGGCGGCTTTTAATAGGAATGGATGTTTGAACTGCTAGGGGCCACACAAAATACAACATGAACCGCCGCTGACTTTCGGTTACTTCACACTAACCTCTCTGGGTGCTTTGGAGAATGGCCTTTGACGGGGGCGACAGGAGCCGGGCGTTTTCCTAAACTAAGGTTTGCCCTTTTCTAAAACTTTTGTAGGAGCAGACCATGACGTCCTCGCCCTTCACGCCGCTGTTTGAGCGTGGCAACTGTGGAATTGGTTTCGTTGCCGACCAATATGGCCGCGCCAGCCACACTATTTTGCGTCAAGCCCTCAACGCCCTTATCAATTTGGAACATCGCGGAGCCGTGGCCGCCGACGCTAAAACGGGCGATGGCGCAGGTGTGCTCACACCGCTTCCTCGCACTTTCTTTGCGCAAGAGGCCGAACGGCTCACTGGCCAAACCGTCAATCCAGAAGCATTGGCGGTGGGCGTATTTTTCTTCCAACCCGGCCATGAAGAAGCCAGCCGCCGCCTGCTCGAAAAAGCCTGCGCTCAGCATGGCCTGCGTGTGGTGGCATGGCGGTCTGTTCCCACTCAGCCCGGTATTCTTGGTGAGCGCGCCCTTGCTACCTTGCCCGTGATTGAACAAGCGCTTATTGTGGGCGGCGGTCGGCAGACGATGGATGAACGTCAACAATTTGAGCACTCCCTCTTCTTTGCCCGCAAACATTTTGAGAAATATGCCCGCCAACACTATGGCGCTTACGTGCCTTCCATGTCTTCGCGCACGATTGTGTACAAAGGCCTCCTGAACGCCCCACAGCTGGCGCAGTTTTACACGGACTTAAGCCAGACGGCCTATGAAGTGCCGCTAGCCGTTTTTCACCAGCGTTACAGCACCAATACCTTGCCCACCTGGCAACGCGCGCAACCGTTCCGCGTGCTGTGTCACAACGGTGAAATTAACACCTTGCAGGGCAACGTCAATTGGATGAAAACCCGCGAACCCCTCCTGCAATTTCTCAACGTCCCCCACCTTTATAATCTTCAAAATTTATTGCGGCCCGTGATTGATACCGATGGTTCCGATTCCGCTATGCTGGATAACGTGGCCGAACTGCTGAACTTAGGCGGCCGCGCCTTACACCACGCCATAACCATGCTGGTGCCGCCGGCGTGGGAAAAGTTGCCGGATTTGCCGGAAGCAGTGCGCGATTTCTACGAATACCACACCTGCCTCACCGAACCATGGGATGGCCCCGCCGCGCTGACGTTCACCGATGGTGTGCGTGTGGGCGCGGCTTTAGACCGCAATGGCCTGCGCCCGTGCCGCTACACGCTCACTGAAGATGGCTTGGTGGTGGCTGGCTCTGAAGCCGGCATTGTGCCCATTGAAGATGCCCGTGTGCAACACAAAGGCAAACTCGGCCCCGGCCAAATGTTGGTAGTGGATACGGAGCGCGGAGTGGTGATGCGCGATGGACACGCCAAAGGTGAATTGGCCGTGCGCCAACACTACGGCGCTTGGGTACGGAAGGGCGTTAGGCATTTGATAACGGATGATGGGCGACCACTGGCGCTTAACTATCAGCCAGCCTCCATCGTTCAGCAACAGGCCGCTTTTGGCTATACCAACGAAGAGTTGGTGATGGTTTTGCGCCCAATGGTGGAGAACAAGGCCGAGGCCATTGGCTCTATGGGCGATGATACGCCCGCTGCTGTGCTCAGCGATAAACCGCGCCCGCTGTTTGCCTACTTCCGCCAGCGCTTTGCTGAAGTGACCAACCCGCCCATTGACCCGCTTCGCGAGGAATTGGTGATGTCTCTCAAGGTGCGGCTGGGCGCGCGCCGCAACTTTTTGGCGGAAACGCCGGCGCAGGCCGAGTTGTTGGAGTTAGATTCGCCCTTCCTCACTGCCGCCCAACTGGCCGCTTTACGCGCCGATAAACAACTCAAACCGGTCACACTCTCCACGTTGTACTTGGCTAAAGACGGCCCAAGCGGTTTACAGGCCGCTCTCACGAGTTTGTGCGCGCAGGCCGAAGCCGAAGTGCGCGCGGGCGCGGAAGTGCTCATCCTCAGCGACCGGGGTGTGGATGCTGATCACACCTTTATCCCCTCTCTGCTGGCGTTAAGCGCCGTGCACCATCATTTGCTCCGGCAAGATTTGCGCACACGGCTGGATTTTGTGATTGATAGCGGCGAGCCGCGCGATGTGCATCACTTTGCCTGCCTGATTGGTTACGGCGCGGCGGCCATTCACCCCTATCTGGCGTTAGCTTCCGCCGTGGAACTTGACCGGGGTGAGAACTCCGCCGGAGAAGTGGCCTACCGTTACTTGCACGCCGCTGAACATGGCCTACTTAAGATCATGTCAAAGCTGGGTATCAGCACGGTAGACGCCTACTGCGGCGCGCAAACGTTTGAAGTGATTGGCCTGAGCCGCGCCGTGTTGGATGCGCATTTTGTGGGCACGCCCGGCCATTTGGGCGGCCTGGATTTGACCGGCATCGCTGAGATTACGCGTCGCTGGCATCAACTGGCGTTCGCGGCTGAGAAACCCACGTTGGAAAGCCCCGGTTTTTACAAGTTCAAACGCAATGGCGAGATTCACGCTTTTAGCCCGCAAGTGGTGCACGCGTTGCACGAGGCGGTGCGTACGCCCGGCGCCCTCAATGGCCATTGGAATGAGGGTTACGCGGCATACAAAAAATACAGCGCCCTCATTCACCAGCGTGAAGCCGTTGACCCGCGTGATTTACTGCAATTCGCTAATCACTTATCGGCAATTCCCGTTGAACAAACTGAACCGGCGATGCAGATTGTCCGCCGCTTTTCCACCGCCGCCATGTCTCACGGCGCGCTCTCCAAAGAAGCGCATGAGACGATGACGATTGCCATGAACCGCCTCGGCGCATGGAGCAACAGCGGCGAGGGCGGCGAAGACCCGGCCCGCTATAACACGGAAGCCAATGATCGCATCAAGCAAGTGGCCTCCGCTCGGTTTGGCGTGACGGCGCAATATCTAATTTCTGCCGATGAGCTTCAAATCAAAATGGCGCAAGGCTCCAAGCCCGGCGAGGGCGGCCAACTGCCCGCACACAAAGTAACGGCAGAAATTGCCGCTGTGCGCCACGCCACGCCCGGCCATACCCTCATCTCGCCGCCCCCGCATCATGATATTTACAGTATTGAAGACTTGGCGCAGTTGATTTATGACCTGCGCCAAATCAACCCGCGCGCCAAAATCAGCGTAAAACTTGTGGCGCAGGCGGGCGTGGGCACCATTGCCGCGGGCGTGGCCAAGGCCGGCGCAGATGTGATTCTTATCAGTGGCAACAACGGTGGCACGGGCGCCTCGCCGCTTTCCAGCATTAAGTATGCGGGCATTCCGTGGGAGCTGGGCCTGGTGGAGGCGCAACATAGCCTCATAGCCAGCAGCCTGCGCGGACGGGTGCGTTTGCGCGCGGATGGCGGCCTGCGCACCGGGCGGGATGTGGTGCTGGCGGCTCTGCTGGGCGCGGATGAATTTTCCTTTGGCACTGCCGCCGTGGTGGCCGAAGGTTGCCTGATGGCCCGCGCCTGCCACCTCAACACTTGCCCGGTGGGCATTGCCACCCAAAAACCGGAATTACGCGCTAAGTTTGATGCCACGCCGGAACATTTGATGGCATTCATTCTCTACATTGCTGAAGAAGTGCGGGAATACTTGGCGCAACTTGGCGCTAGCTCTATAGATGAGATTGTGGGCCGCGTGGAACTGTTGCAAGCTACCAGTGAGCGCGCCAAGGAACTGGGATTAGAAACGCTTCTAATTGCTCCACCTACAGGCCCGCGCCGCTACATGCAAGAGCCAAATCCCGTGCCCAGCTCTTCGCCGCTCAATGAACAGTTGCTCGCCGATTGGCGCAATCATTTCTCAGCCGTTTCCAGCGCCGGGTTGTTTTACTGCATCAAAAACAGTGACCGCACCTTTGGGGCGCGTTTGGCCCATGAGTTGGTGACGAACCCCCACGCGCCGCGCCGCACCGTGGATGTGCGCTTACGCGGCACGGCCGGGCAAAGCTTCGGCGCGTTTGCGGTGCCGGGTATGTCTCTCCGGCTCACGGGTGAAGCGAACGATTACGTGGGTAAGGGCCTGAGTGGCGGCCAAATTGTAATTGCCTCCCCATTCTCGGCTGAAGACGAATTTGCAGAAGGTGAAGCGAAACTTGCGCGGGAGAATGCCGAAAAGCCGATCGGCTTTGTGATTGCGGGCAATACTTGTTTATACGGCGCTACCAGTGGTGAGGTCTTTTTGGCCGGGCGCGCGGGTGAGCGGTTTGCCGTGCGCAACTCCGGCGCTGATGCGGTGGTGGAAGGCGTGGGCGATCACGGCTGTGAATATATGACGGGCGGCACCGTGATTGTGCTCGGCTCCATTGGCTACAATTTTGGCGCCGGCATGACGGGTGGTAAAGCTTACATTCTGGATGATGGCTGGTCGCTCAAACGTATCAACATGGAATTGGTGAGCGTGGAAACGCCCTCTGCCGCTGATTTGGCCGATATCCACCAACGCGTAGAACGTCATGTGGCGCTCACACACAGCGCCATCGGGAAGGCCTTGTTAGAGAATTGGGAGAGCGGCGCGCGGCATTTCATCAAAGTTATCCCCAAAGGCTTGGCGGTCACCGAACCTAAGCGTGAAGCGGAGCCAGTGGCGGCGAGGGTTTAAGAGAGTGTTTCTTAAGTACCTGAAGCCAAAGAAAGGCGCGTGACCCGCGCCAGCCGCTAGGGGGCCTTCGGCTTTGCCGCTGAGCGCAGGTGAGCGTCGTCAAAACGGCCATTCTAGGATAAAAACGCACCCTTCGTCCCTCGACTTCGCTCAGGATGCTTGTTGCCGGATAAACGCCGATTTGAGAAATAATCTCTAAACCTTCTCTCCCGGGGAGAAGGTTCTTGCTTGGCGCGCCTCTACTAGTTTGGTGAAACGTTAGGGTTGTGCCGCGCTTGTGAGCTGGTGAGCAGGGCGCGGAGCAAGCTGATTTCGCGTCGGTATAGCGTTACCTCGCGTTGAAGCAACTCATCTGCGGTGGGGCAATTAAGCAGAGCTTGCTTGTCTTTCATCGGCACTTGGGCAATGATGGCGGCGAAATAAGCCAACGCCACCGGGTTATCTGGCAATTCATGTTTCTCAAAAGCAATATCGGCCACCTGGCCCAGAACTTTTAGATAACGACGCGCCCACACACCTAAACTTCTGCTGACGTTGGTAACGACCTCCGCGTTCTCCGTTAGCAATGGAAACCGCTCCACCGTGCCGGTGAGATAGGCATGTTCCGTGTGCAGGGCCAAAATGCGGAAGCGCTCTTGCCCCACCACTTCAATATTCATCCGGCCATCCGGCAGGCGCTCCACACGGGTGATGGACCCATACGTGCCGATGGCGTGTGGGTGCGCGGACGCCCCCACTTCCTTGCCTTCTTTAATCAGCGCCACACCAAACGGCTCGCGCTGATGAAGACACAGGTTAATCATCTCCCGGTAGCGCGGCTCAAAAATGTGAAGCGGCAGAGTCATACCTGGGAAGAAAACGGTATTAAGTGGAAAAAGTGGGAGCTTGATGACGAAACCCTTCTACAATTGACAGCGAATTTTTGCTGGCTATAATTCTACCGCTGTCATGCAATTCTAGACGCGCTCGTGGCGGAATTGGCAGACGCGCTAGGTTGAGGGCCTAGTGGCCGAAAGGCTGTGATGGTTCAAATCCATTCGAGCGCACTGTGGTTAACTCCCAACTTAAGTAAGTTGGGAGTTTCGTTTTTAGAGAAGAATTTCGAAGCTCTAGCGCCATGTAAACTCTGCCTCCATAATTTTCATGAAGCTATTCAGGCGCGCTTGCGTTACACTGGCGATATGAAACTTCAACGTGCTTTGCCGTTTTTTGCTTTCATGGTGGCGTGTGGCACAGCTACGCCCGCGCCCATCAGCCAAGCCGCGCCCTCGGCGCAAGTGGTTGAGCCAACGGTGGTGTATCTGCCCACCATCATCCGCAATCACGGCTCACCGACGTTGGGCGGTTGCCCAATGTTCCCCGCCGATAACGAATGGAACCGCGATATTTCCGCCGACCCGGTGGACCCTAACTCCAACAACTACATCAATTACATCCTCAACAGTAGCAACAATGACTTTTTGCACGCCGATTTTGGCGAGAACCAAGATTATGGCATTCCATATGTGGTGGTGCCACAAAATCAGCCGTTGGCGCCCATCACGTTCACCGGGGCGGGTGATGAGAGCGACCCCGGCCCATATCCCATCCCGCCGAACGCACCAATTGAAGGCGGCCCCGCTTCCGATGGCGACCGGCACGTTTTGGTTCTGCGGCAAGGCGAGTGCAAGCTGTATGAGTTGTATTACGCTTTTCCGGTGGGCGGTGGGTGGGAAGCATACTCCGGCGCAATATTTGACTTGAACTCTAATGCATTGCGGCCCCTCGGCTGGACTTCGGCGGACGCCGCCGGCCTGCCGATTTTGCCCGGCTTGGTGCGTTATGATGAAGTAGCGGCGGGCGTCATTAAACACGCCTTACGTTTCACCGTTTCTCAAACCCAACGCGCTTATATTTTGCCGGCCACCCACGCCGCTTCTACTATTACCCATGTAAATGCGCCGCCGATGGGCCTGCGCCTGCGGTTGAAGGCCAGTTATAACCTCAACGGCTTTACGGGGCAGGCGTTGGTGATTCTGGAGGCCCTCAAGCGCTACGGCCTCATTTTGGCCGATAACGGCTCTAATTGGTACATCACTGGCGCTACTGACCCGCGTTGGGTGGATGATGACTTGAACCAGCTCAAAACAGTGCCCGGCAGTGCGTTTGAGGTGGTGAAAATCAAGCCCGGCACGCTTTGCTCTTGGCCGCAAAACGTCTGCCAATAGTGGGGTTGCGGCTTGGCTTGTCCCTTACTAAAACTTAATCCCACCTCTTTCACGCTGTTCCATATTTTTCGCTTATTCCGAAACTTTGTTCGGATATGAATTTAAGGTTGGGCGTATTAGAAAATATGCGCTACAATCAAGTTGCAAATTTTTGCAGTTGAAAATTTATGACGCATACCACCTCTGATTATGCTTCGCTGATTCGCAAACAGGGTTTCCGGCTTACGCCGCAACGGCAAGTCATTTTGGATGCGATATGCGAGTTGGGCGGCCATGTAACCCCCGAAGCCATTTATGACCAAGTGCAAACTCGTTTGCCGGGAGTGAACCGCGCCACGGTGTACCGCAATCTTGATTTTTTGTGTGAAGTAAAACTTGTGGTAGCCGCTCATATTGGCCGAAGCCGGCTATATGAAATCGCCAGCGCGGAACCCCATCACCACTTAATTTGCCAACACTGCGATGCGGTTTTGCCGCTTCGCCACGAGCAGGTACAGGGGTTTTTTCGCCAGGTGCGGCAAACGCATGATTTTTCGGTGGAGATGAACCATCTTACGCTTTTTGGCCTGTGTGCGGATTGCCAGCCCAAGCCAACGAGTGCGTGGAGCGGGAAAAAAATAACTTAACTTTGGGTGTACAAAAGCCAAGCGTAATGCTTGGCTGGCAGGGGAGTCAAACATATTTAGAACCCATCTACAGACTTGTCTTGTTGATAAGTTTTCATGGTGAAAATGGTTCTATTCGATAGGTTTAGAGATGGGTTCTTATCAACTAAGGAGATTTCACATGTTGCTTAAACCCGTTGAATTGCACATTCCAGACGGCTTCCTGTCTGTTGAGGTTTCGATTGTGGGCTGGGTGCTGATGTTGGCGGCGGTGGCCTATGCCCTGCGGCAAACACGCGGCCAACTGGGCGAGCGGCAGATTCCGCTTATGGGCGTGCTGGCGGCCTTCATCTTTGCCGCGCAGGCCATTAACTTTCCGGTGGCAGGCGGCACCTCCGGCCACCTGCTGGGTGGGGCGCTAGCGGCCATCATCATGGGGCCGTGGGCGGCGGTGTTGATTATGACCAGCGTGGTGGCGATTCAGGCCATCATCTATCAAGACGGCGGCCTACTCGTGCTGGGCTTTAACATCGTGAACATGGGTGTGCTTACCGCCTTCACCGGTCATTTTGTGTATCAAGCCATTCGGCGGGTGATGGGCGAAGGCCGTAATAGTTTACTGGCGGCGGGTGCAGTGGGCGCGTGGCTTTCGGTGATGGTGGGCGCGGTGGCTACAGCCATTCAACTCGCCGTTTCCGGCTCATCACCGTTAGGCGTGGCCGTGCCGGCTATGGCCGGCGTACATGCGTTGATTGGCATTGGTGAGGCCATCATCACGGTAGGGGCGTTAGGCTTTATTTATGCCACACGGCGTGATTTGCTGAATATCGGTGAAGCGGCGCCTGGCAAAGCCGGCGCCAACTGGGTGTTGGGCGGCCTAGGTATTGCTCTAGTGGTGGCCATGTTCTCCTTTGCCGCTGACCCTAACCCGGACGGCTTGGAGCGTGTGGCCGAAGACACCGGTTTCATTGGCTTGGCGCAAGACTCGCTGTATAACATCTTTCCCGATTACACCTTGCCCTTCATCGGCAACGAAATGCTCTCTGGCATTTTGGCCGTGGTTTTAGGCACACTGATTGTGTTTGGCGTGTCCTTCGCTATTGCGCGGGCGCAAGGTAAAAAAGCTGGAGCGTAGGCGTCATCTGCCCAGAGGCAGAGGGGCGAGGCTGTAACGGCGTCAAACTTGTTCTAAAAATACGAGTGGACTAACTTCCAAAACTGCAATAAAACTTTGCAGGTTAACTGTCTCGCCATGCTCCACGTCAATCTCGCGGATCACTCGCATCGTGGGTCAAGTCGTATTCATCGGCTCGACCCACGCATTAAGATTCTTGGCGCGGTGTTGTTTATTCTGGCCGTCACACTTCTGCCGGTAGGGGCGTGGCCCTCCCTAACAATCTTTTGGCTAGCAACGCTGTTTATGGCGTATAGTTCCGGTTTGGGCTTGGGGTATGCCGTAAAACGCTCCTTTGTGGCCTTGCCATTTGCGTTGGCCGCCATTACCCTGCCGCTCACGGTACCGGGGCCTGCGTTGGCCCAGCTTGGCCCCTTCACGTTAAGCCTGCCCGGCACGCTTCGCTTCTTAACCATCGTTGCCAAATCATGGGTGGCTGTGCAAATGGCCGTTCTACTCACGGTTACCACACCCTTCCCAGATTTGTTGTGGGGTCTGCGTGAACTTCACGTGCCCCGGCTGTTGATTAGCATTGTCTCGTTTATGTATCGCTATATGTTTGTGCTGGCAGATGAAGCGCTCCGTTTGCGGCGGGCGCGGGCCGCGCGGGCGGCTGTGGGGGAGGCTGGCAAAAGCGGTGGAAGTTTGTTGTGGCGCGGTAAGGTAGCGGGCGGCATGGTAGGCAATTTGGCCCTCCGCGCCTTTGAGCGTAGTGAGCGGATTTACAATGCTATGCTGGCGCGCGGCTTCAAGGGTGAACTCATCACGTTAAGTGCGCCTCACCTCACAGACTCCGATCGGTTCTCACTGGTGGGCTGGGTCACTTTCTTAGCTATGGTCGTGCTCATTGGTTTTGTTTTTACACGATAACATGCACCATACCATTGAAGTTAATCAATTGAAATTTAATTACCCCGATGGGCATACGGCGTTAAGGGGCGTCTCTCTGCGGATTGCGCCGGGTGAGAAAGTGGCGTTGGTGGGGCCAAACGGCGCAGGCAAATCCACGCTCATGTTGCACTTGAACGGTATTTTACAGGGGCAGGGTGAGGTGCGGGTGGCCGGCTTGCCCGTACAGGCCGAAACGCTTGGCAAAGTGCGCGCCGCCGTGGGTTTGGTCTTTCAAGACCCGGATGATCAGCTCTTCTCCCCCACAGTTTTTGAAGATGTGGCCTTTGGCCCCTTGCACATGGGCTTAGCCGAGGTTGAAGTGCGCGCCCGCGTGAGTTCCGCGCTGGAGGCGGTGGGTATGAGTGCATACACCGAGCGTGTTTCTCACCACCTGAGCGTGGGGGAGAAAAAGCGTATTGCTATTGCCACCGTGCTTTCAATGAACCCGGAGATTTTGGTGCTGGATGAACCGTCTGCCGGGCTAGACCCCCGCGCGCGGCGCGGCTTAATCAATCTGCTAACGACTCTCCCCCAGACCATGCTGGTTTCTACGCACGATATTCGTTTAGTGGCAGAGGTCTTTCCGCGCATGGTGATTATGGATGAAGGCCGGATTGCCGCCGATGGCCCCACCGCGACCCTTTTGGCCGATGCGGCTTTGTTGCAGGCTCACGGGTTAGAGACGGTGTGACGCCCAAACTCTCCCTAACCTTCGATTTGGCGCAAACTTGGTATCATGGGGCCTGTAAACGTTTTTCTACTTTGGAGGCATCTGCATGTTGAAATCAATAAACTTATTCAAACAAAGCGCGCGCCCGATGATAGTGGTGGGTGTGGCCCTCGTGGCGTCCTCGCTGGCCTGTGCGCTTCCGTTTGGCAGTAATTTGGAGCCGGGTGAGTTGTACAAAGACGATTTCTCCAGCGAAAGCAGTGGCTGGAGTCACAGCACCGATGACACTGGCTCGCTGGAATACGAGAATGGCGAGTACGTCTTTCGTATCAATGAATCCCAATACATTACGTGGGGTTTGTTGGATGAGGAAGAATTTGAAAACATCCGCGTGGAAGTGGAAGTGATGGAGCGGACGCCCCCGTCCGATGATCAACCCACCTTCGGCATCATGTGCCACTATCAAGATAGCAACAATTACTACTATGGCGGTTTTGGTGCAGATGGCTACTACGCCCTCATCAAGTATGAAAACGGCGAAGACATCTTCCTGAGCGATCCGGCAGAAGGCTTGTGGCAACCCACGGACGCCATTGCGACGGCGCAAGAAAAATATAAATTGGAAATGGAATGCGCCAACGGCTCCATCAAACTGTTGGTGGATGGAGAAGTGATTGCCGAAGCCGAAGATAGCTCTTTTAGCCGCGGTCAGATCGGCCTCTTCGTACTCACCTTTGATAACCCCGAAGCGCACGTAGCGTTTGATAATATCCGCGTGTTGGACGCCAATTTCACTGGCAACTAACCTTTTCTTCTGCGGCGCCCCAAGTGCGCCGCAGATTTTTTAACTGGTTATATGTGGCCCTTCGTTGGCTCTGAGCTAGCGAAGGGCTGATTTATAAAAACATGAGCACCTCTTCTGCCTATGGCGCTGAACTGCAACCTTTTGCCGGCATCACTTCCTTCATGCGGTGCCCGGTAACACGAGATTTGCGGGAGGTGGATGTGGCCGTGGTGGGCGTGCCCTTTGATAGCGGCACCTCTTACCGGAGCGGCACGCGCTTTGGCCCGCGCAAAATCCGGGAGCTTTCGCTCATGCTGTGGGGCTATAACAATCCTTTGGCGGTAAGGCCGTTGGAAAAACTCAAAGTGGTGGATTACGGGGATGTGGATGTAATTCCGCCTTCCATCTTGGATACTTACCACAACATTGAAGCCGAAGTGGGTGCGGTGCTGGCGGCTGGCGTGCAAGTGATTACGCTAGGGGGGGATCATTCCATCAGCCTGCCGCTCTTGCGCGCGCACGCCAAAAAGTACGGCCCGCTCTCCATTGTGCACTTTGATTCACATCCGGATACATGGGAGAGCGAATTTGGCGGGCGGCTATACAGCCACGGCACGCCCTTCCGCCGCGCGTTGGAAGAGAACCTCATCCGGCCCGGTGGGTATATTCAAGTGGGCCTGCGCGGCCCCACCAGCGGCCCAACGGATTGGCAAACAGCGCGGGATTTGGGTGTGCGTGTGATTACGATGGATGAGGCGGCGACGATAGGTATTCCAGCCATCCTCCAGGCCATCCATGAAACCGCGCAAGGCCCCACCTACGTGACGTTTGATATTGATGCGGCTGACCCGGCCTTTGCGCCCGGCACGGGCACGCCAGAAGTGGGTGGCTTCACCAGCCATCAGTTATTGCAATTGGTGCGCGGGTTGAAGGGCCTAGATTTAGTGGGCTTTGATTTGGTGGAAGTTAGCCCACCCTTTGACCACGGTGATATTACCGCCTTGCTGGCGGCCAATTTGGCGTTTGAGTTTCTCTCACTTTTGGCCGTGAGACAGACCTAGCCAATTTCTCTCGCCAAGCATGCTGGGGTTTCTTGGCGAGAGATTAAATTCCCTGTGATAAACTCTGGGCGTGACTCCCAAAGAAACCAATCACATCCGTTATTATCAATTTGAAACTTTTGATTGGCCGTGGCTGACGCACGGCGTTTTTGCACGGCACGGCGGGGTCAGCGGTGGGCATTGGTCATCGCTCAACATGAGCATCAGTGTGGGGGATAGCCGCGCCAACGTGACCGAAAACCGCACGCGGGCCTTTCACGCTTTAGGCCGCGCGCCAGAGTCTGTGGCCGATGTATGGCAAGTGCACTCCGCCGATGTGCTGATAGCGGAAAAGCCTCGCGATTTGAATGTAGACGCGCCGAAGGCCGATATCCTTATCACTAACAATCCCCACGTCACGCTTTTTCAGCGATTTGCAGATTGTGTGCCAATTTTGCTGGTGGACCCTAAGCGGAGGGCGCTGGGCTTGGTGCATGCCGGTTGGCGCGGCACACTCCAGAAAGCGGCGGCAGTGGCCGTGCGCGCGTTGCAGGAACGTTATGGCTCTCGGCCTCAGGATATTTATGCCGGCATTGGCCCTTCCATTGGCCCGCAAAAATATGAAGTAGGACCGGAGGTAGCTGAGCAGACCCGCGCGGCCTTTAGCGCAGCGTGGCCCCAATTACTTTTAGAGATGAATGGACGCACTCATTTGGATTTGTGGGCGGCTAATGTTGAAGCGTTGCGGGCTGTGGGCGTAACGCAGATCGAAGTGAGCGGCTTGTGTACTGCGAGCCACACGCAGGATTTCTTTTCACATCGCGGTGAGCGCGGGCAAACAGGCCGTTTTGGGGCGTTGATGGGTTTGCAGTAATATGGCTTTGGCTGAGAATTTGGCTGTCATCCGTGAACGGATAGTGACCGCCGCACACCGTGTAGGCCGCAACCCGGCCAGTATTACGTTGGTGGCCGTTTCTAAAACCCACCCAACCGAAACTGTGCTTGCCGCCGCCCGCCTAGGTCAAGTAAACTTTGGGGAGAACCGGGTTGAAGAAGCATTGGCAAAAATTCGCGCTACACAACTAGCAGCGCCGGCTTTGCAATGGCATATGCTTGGCCATATCCAAAGCCGCAAGGTTAAGGATGTAATCGCGGCTGGATTTGCAATGATTCATTCGGTGGATACACTCAGGCTGGCTGAGAAACTAAGCCGCGCGGCGCAGGCGGCCAACCGTACGCAACCCATTCTGCTAGAGTGCAACGTTTCTGGCGAGGCCACCAAAGCGGGTTTTGCCGCCCACACGGACGAAGGCTGGCAGGCTACTTTGGAAGCATTTGGCCGAGTGCTGGCCTTACCCAACTTGCGTGTATGTGGGTTGATGATGATGGCCCCGCTGGGAACTGACCACGAAACGGCCCGCCCATATTTTGCGCGGTTGCGGGCCTTAGGCGAGGCGGCTCAAGCTCGATGGCCGCAAGCCCAGTGGGCGGAACTTTCTATGGGGATGACGGATGATTTTGAGGGCGCTATCGCCGAAGGCGCTACCTTGATACGAGTGGGCCGCGCTATTTTTGGTGAGCGTGATTATGGAATATGAGAGGAGTTGCGTGTGGAAGCTTTGCTCGTCACTTTAGTGGATATGGTGGTGAACACCATTGTGATTTTACTGGTGGTGAATGCGTTGCTCTCGTTTGCGCCGCTAGACCCTTGGCATCCGGTGCGCCGGGTGATGGCGCAGTTGACCGACCCGATTGTTCAGCCGTTTCGCAACATCATCCCTCCAGCGGGGATGTTTGATTTTTCACCTTTGGTGGCGCTCATTGCTTTCCGCCTGTTGGGTGAATTGCTCAAAGCGCTCATTATCTCTGCTTTCTAACAGGAGTGCGTGAATATGACCACCTTTAAAGATGCTCGCTCCGGCGCGGCGATTACGGTGAAAGTAACGCCCAAAGCTAAAGCCACTAAAGTGCAAGGCGTGATGGAGGATGGCACTATCAAGATTCAAGTTACCGCGCCGCCGGAAGAGGGTAAGGCCAATGCGGCCCTCACGGATTTTTTGGCGGAGAAACTAGGTCTTAAGGCCAATCAGATTGAAATTGTGGCTGGTTTGTCATCAGAGCGGAAGCTGATTTCACTCATCGGCATCACGCCGGATGAAGTCGATGCTCGCCTAAAGTCTGCGCCGGAGAAGAAACCGGCCAAGAAAAAACTGCCCGGCAAGCCGAAAAAGAAAAGTAAGAAGTAAGGCAAACCCAGAGCGCACGGACGAGTTGGATTTAGGACGGAAATGCCTCATCCGCGCTTTAGCCGCTATTCAATCACAGGCGTTAACACCTGCCAGGTTTGGCCTCCGTTCGTTGTTTGCACCAACGCTTTGCCTTCCTGGCTGGTGGCTAAAGCCCAGCCCGCCTGCGCGGAAACAAAGCTGAATTCACCCGTCCAGTTCAAGCTCTTGGTGGGGGTAAAGGTGGCCGCGCTGTTGGCCGTTTGATATAACTCACGCGGGCCTTCCGGGTTGGGGGCCACCATCACAAAGCCGCTTTCCGGGTTGAGGAAAGCCGCCGCTTTATACTCGCCGGGCAACTCTTCTACGGCCCACGTTTTGCCGCCATCTCCGGTTTTGTATAAATATGAAGTGTATTGCCCGCTATCGTAGTTAAGGCATGTCATCGGCAGGAAGCCGGCCTGCGCATCCAAGTATGCAATCCCCGGTAAGCCGCACGCATTTGTATCTTGCGCAAACAATTCCGGCGCGCTGGTTGGGTTGGGGAGTTCCACTGTTTGCCAGGTTTGGCCGCCATCGGTGGTGCGTTGTAAGTATGGCGCGCCCGGCACCACACCGCCGCAGTTGCCCGTTACCCAGCCGTGATTTACATCCGTAAATAGCAAGCCGGTTTTTTCACAGCTCATCGGCAAAACGCCGCTTTCGCCATCCATGTAAGGGTCAATCAATCGCTCCCAACTCAGGCCGCCATCTCGCGTGCGGTAAATGGCCACATAATCATGGCTCATGCCTGCGCCCACATGCGCCATCAGCCAGCCATTTTGTGCATCTACAAAAATCAAGTCTGAGGGTTGATAAATTTCCAAGTCGGTGGTGTCCAATTCAGCACTGGCTTGCCATGTTTGGCCGCCGTCGGCGGTGCGCCACACAAAGGCCGGGTTGCTCAGCGGGCCGCCGGTGCGGTTGTAGTACGTCACCCACGCGGTCTGCTCGTCCAACGTAAAAAGCGTAGCCCCTTGCCCAATTTCCGCCGCGGAGTCTTGTGGTTGCGGGGGGGTCACTTCGCGCCAGGTTGCGCCGCCCGTGCCGGTCTTCAGCACCCGGTCATCCGAGCCGTCCTGCGCTTCACCCACCGCCCAGCCGTTGCTGGCCGTTTGCATCTTGATGAAGTTGAGGGTGAGTTCCGTGCCGGCCGCTAATCGCTCAAGCGGTGCGCCGGAAAGCTCTACCGGTTTTGGCGCTGGCGCTTCTGTAATCACGGGCGCTAAAGTAGGCGGGGCAGAGGTAACGGTGGGCGGCGCCGAGGTTGGGGGTACTTCCGTTGGGATGGTTATCGTAGGCACGGCCGTTGGCACAGCGGTTTGCACTGGGCGGCATGCGCCAAGCAGGACTGCGCCCAGGATTAGAATATGAGCGGTGTGAGGGTATTTCATAATTGCGCCTTTGGTTAGGGTGACAGTCACTGAAACTAAAATTTTATCAACCCGCTTGTTAGGGTGACTGTTACCCAAAGCATTATGGCCATTATAGAACAAGCGCGTTGTTTATAGATTTTTTTGAGCGAGGGCTAATAAACTTAGGCCAAAGGGCAGGGGGGCCCAGCGGAGCCAAAACCTTTCGGCGGAAAGTAACCGAGTGAGCATGTGATTGAGGAAGGCCGGCGGCAGTTGAACATCACTGACCGGGTGAGTTTTTGGTTGGGCAAAGCGGCGGAACACAGCGGCGGGCAAAAGAAAGCTACCTACAGACGTAAGGCGGCGCACATGCAGGCCGGCGTGCTCTAATTTCAGCCGTAATTCGGGCGCGTTATATCTGTGCCGAGTATGGGTTTGCCCGTCATGCGCGCCTCGCAACCAATTGTGCGCCGGAACGCGCACGAGCGCCCAGCCGCCCGGCTTTAGCACGCGCACAAACTCACGCAAGGCGTTTTCATCACTGCTCACATTCCAGTGATAGAGCACTTCAAACGATGTCACTAAATCGAATGTTTTCGCCGGAAATGGTAGTTGCTGGATGGAAGCCTGCGCAACTTGTGGGCTTACCGTCTGTGAGTGGCGCACGGCTAGCGGGTGCAAATCTACGCCCGCCACCGCGCCAAACTCGGCCAGCCAGCGCAGGCCGCCGCCCATGCCGCACCCGGCGTCCAAAATTTTGGCGGGGCCGGGCAAGCTCACGTTTTTCAAAACATCACGAGCAATAGCCCGCATGCCTACATACCACCAGTGGCTATCTTCCAACTGGGCAATGCGCGCGTATTCGGAGGTTTCCATGCCAAATAAAAAAGGGCCATCGCCCCACAGGGCGCTTATTAAATTGTAACGAACTTTTAGGCGAGTTGAGTGAGAACTTTTAGGCCTTCAGCGCGGATGAAGCTTTCCACGGCGGAGCTTTCCGGCACGGTAATAAGACGGGGAGCATCACAGGGGCGGTGGAGGATAAAGTGATAAACCCGCAGGCCATGGTCACCCCAGCGCGGGCGTAAATAAACCGGCTCTTCAATCTGCCAGTTCATATCCAGGGCGGCCAAAAGCAAACGCAGGCGCGGTTCGGAGCCGCTTTCGCGCGCCGGTTGTTGTAGGCTGGCCCAAACATCATCGCTTGGAATTGAAGTACGGGCGGTCATGCCAACTCCTGAAACCTGAGGTGTACTAGGAATGTACCCATCAAGGTTCAACCCCACGTCAATTTTAGATTAAGTAAATTCAATCTTAGGGCTTATCTCTAAGCATACTGCCTAGAACCGTTTGGGGCTTGAAGACGTATCTAAACGGCAAGTTTGTAGATGGGTTCTTAGGCCTTTTTGGTTGAAGCGCCGCGCAAACGCGGGTCGAGGGCATCGCGTAAGCCGTCGCCCAAAAGGTTAAAGCCTAAAACGGTGAGCATGAGGGCAACGCCTGGAAAAAATGTGAGATGCGGGGCGTTGAAGACATTTTTGTATTCTTGACCAACCATCAAGCCCCATTCGGGTGTAGGGTGTTGCGCGCCAAGGCCCAAGAATGAGAGGGCGGCGGCGTCTAAAATGGCCGTTGCAATCCCTAACGTTCCTTGCACGATTAATGGCGTTAGTGCGTTTGGCATAATTCGATAGGCCATGATGTGCCAGTCTGAGGCCCCCAGTGCGCGTGAAGCGGCCACGAATTCCTGTTCTTTCACTGAGAGGACGCTGGCGCGCACGACCCGAGCGTATGTTGGGATAGAGACAATGCCAATCGCCAGCAGGGCATTGATTAACCCCGGCCCAAGTACCGTTACAATGGCAATGGCCAACAAGAGGCTAGGAAACGCCAACAGCACATCCATGACGCGCATAATCACATCATCTACCCAGCCGCCCAAATAACCGGCCATCAGACCCAAAAGGGCGCCAATCACAATAGCAAAGGTAACGGTGGTAACGCCGATGATGAGCGATAACCGCGCCCCATATAAAACTCGGCTGTAAACATCGCGGACGTTGCCATCGGTGCCAAAGAAGTGCTGAGGTTGATCAGCCGGGCAACCCAGCAGGTGAATGCATGGCGCTTCCCGCTTCTGAACGTCCTCTATTCCAATGAGGGGTTTTTCGGGGTCATGCGTGCGCAACACGGGGGCCAGAAGCGCAATGATGATGAGAAGTCCTAAAATCGTCATCCCCACAATGGCTGAGGAATTGCGAAACAAACGCTGTAGCGTCGTTTGCCACAGGCTTGTCGGTGGTGTAACCGCTTGGACAGCTTCAATTTCGATGGTTGCCATGGTCAGTTCAAGCGAATGCGCGGGTCAAGAAATGCATACAACACATCCACGCCTAGGTTAACCGATACGTAAATAATCGCAATAGCTAACGTAAAGGCTTGAACGACTGTGTAGTCACGGGCGGTGATGGCTTCAAATAGTGTGCGGCCTACCCCCGCCAGATTAAATACCGTTTCTGTTAGCACTGCGCCGCTGAGTAGCCCACCCAGGGAAAGGCCAATAACGGTTACAACCGGCAAAAGCGCATTGCGAAAAGCATGCCGTAGGACGACATTCCTCAGCACAACGCCTTTAGCGCGGGCGGTGCGGATGTAATCTAGGCCTAGCACTTCTAACATGCTGGAACGCGTCATGCGGGCGATGATGGAAAGCGGGATAGTGCCGACGGCGATGGCTGGCAGAATCATATGGCGCAGAACATCGGTTAAGGCCGGCCAGTTCCCTGTAACCAGCGCGTTGAAAAAATAGAGCCGAGATAAGAATTGAAGCACGCCCTCTGCCGGGCCGCTTAATTCCAAACCCCAAACTTCGGCCAAGGGCGGGAGGCTAATACCGGATGACAGCCGCCCCGAAGGTGGCAACCATAACCATGTATCTTTGAGAATGATGGCAAAAAAATAGGCCAGAAGCAGGCCGAGGACGAAGACCGGCATCGAAACGCCCACATTCGCCCCCATCATCGTGCCTACATCAACGGGCGAGTTGCGCCAGTAAGCGGAAATAATGCCTAACGGAATGCCCACTGCGCTGGCGAAAAGCAAAGCGCTAATGGCTAATTCAATTGTGACGGGCAAACGTTCAATCAACATCTCCATCGCTGGGCGCCCTTGCCGAAAGGATTCGCCCAAATTGCCCTGTAAAACATCGGCTAAGTAGATGGTGAACTGCACGGGGATGGGCTGATTCAGGCCATTACGCTCAATAAAGGCGTCACACACTGCCGCCGTTGCCCGTTCACCGAGGGCGGCGCGGCATGGGTCACCCGGCAAGAGCCGCGCCAGCGCAAACGTTACAAACAAAATCCCAAGCAAAACGGGGATGGAGGCGAGTAAGCGGCGGGCAATGTATTGCAACATAGTGGCGCGAGTGACTGAAAGGCTGGGGCATCGGAACGATGCCCCAGCCTAACATTATGATTAAAGGAACGGGCCAGTATTTCTATGGCGCGTTCAAGAAGGCGCTGAACAAGCCGGAGAAGTAAGCGAAGTCTCCCACACGGCCCTTGTGCAGTTCACTGCCGGCATCCCACTGAACGACCCAGGACATCACCACATCGTTGGCGTCAAGGTCGGAGCCATCATGGAATTTCACGCCTTGGCGCAGGGTAAATGTCCATTCGGTGGCGTCAGCGTTAGCGCTCCACTCGGTGGCCAGTGAGGGCACTACTTCCACACCGCCAACCTCGTAGGCCAGCAACGACTCGGCGATTTGCTCACACACACGCAATGATTCGCCGTCTGTCTCATCGGCGCAGTACAGCCCAATCGGCTCGGCGTTTTGCATGAAGGTGAACGTATCTTGGCCGGGAACCGACATGGTTTCTAGGCTCTCATTCCCCAATGGGCTACAGTGCACGCCCTCGGCGGTGGCTTTATACGCGCAGGCCGAAGCGCCATGTGCAATGGGGATCATGGGCACATGTTGTTTGAGCAGATCATTAATCTCGGTGTAAATGGCGCGCCGCGCCTCTTCATCGCCGAGAGAGGCGGCTTCCGATAATCGAGACGTGATGTCTTCCCATTGCGCGCCGAATTGTGGGCTGGAGCCGGCGCCAAAGTGGAAGTCATAGAAGTTAGTTGGGTCGGGGTAGTCGCCCGTCCAGCCTAAGAGATGTAACCCATCCAATTGACCGGCGTTCGCCGCATCAATGAAAGCGCCTGACTCCATCTCAATGATTTCAACGTCAATGTTCAGATTCTCTTTCAGTTGGGCGGCGATGTCTTGAGCCACCAAGTCTGGCTCGGGTAGGTAGCCGCGGAAAACATCGCGGTAGGTTAGGGTGGTTTGGAAGCCATCCCCTAGGCCGGCCTCGGCCAGCAGGGCTTTGGCGGCTTCTACATCAAACTCATACCAAGCGGCGTCCGGTTGGCGGGCTAGCAAACCCTCAGGCAGGAATTGGTTGGCCACGCTGGAGCCCGGTGGGTAGAAGTTATCCACGAGGCGTTGGCGGTCAATGCCCATGGCAATGGCTTGGCGCACCTTCTCATTATCGAACGGCGCGAAGGTGTTGTTCATCCCAACATAGAAAATATTGAAGGGATCACGCGGGACGAGTTGCAAATTGGCGTCGTTTTGGACGGTTTCAATATCATCGGGGGCCACATTGTCAATGCCGTCCACTGTGCCAGCTTGAAGCTCAATCAGTTTTTGAGGGGCTTCCTGGCTCCACTTGATGATGACGGTCTCGGAAGCGGCCGGTTCACCCCAATAGCCATCAAAGCGTTTGAGCACCACACTTTCGCCGCGGTTCCAGGACTCAAGCGCAAACGGCCCGGTGCCAATGGGCTTCTCCACCAAATCACCGCCGCCGCCCGTTGACTCAATGTATTCGGATGGCAGGATCTGGAAGGCTGAGAAAGCCGCTTTGGCGGGGAAGGCCGGGTCGGAGGCGCACATCGTAAACTTGACGGTGTACTGATCTACGGCCTCGATGGCCTTGATGAGGCCACCATAGTTACAATCCGGCGCTTCTACTTTCATGCCCTCATAAGCCGGAGCCTCGGTTGGGGCCGGCGCTTCGGTGGGCGCGGCGGTAGGCTCTGGGGCTGTGGTGGGCGCTGGCGCTTGTGTGGGCGCTTCAGTGGGTGCTGGAGTAGCCACTGGGGCGCAAGCCGCCAACACTAAGCTAGTCATGACAGCGCCGCTCAACAACTTCAGCAAACTGTGTGTGCGTTTCATGCGGGTCTCCTCCTAAGAGACTTTGGGTAGAGAAAAGTGAACAAACGGAATAAAGATAAATAGGTATGGGTGGTAGTGATCACCTACCTTTCTGGATAAATTCCAACTTAATGTGGATCAATGGGTACTGAGAGTATAGAAGCGACCTGTCAGAACGTCAACACAAGAAAATTTGGGTTAAGTCAAGGAACGTCGTTGGCTTACTTAAGTTGTCAAGAATACCCTGCCATGAGGGGGAGGGTTCAGTTCGCGCCGTAAATATATAGAAAGGTCAGAATCAACCAGATGGCCCCCACCACACTAAATTCCAGCCAAATACGCGCGCTGAGTGTGCCTGTAAATTGCTGACGGCTTAAGCCCACGCCAAGGTAAAACGGTAGCATGGTGACCAGCGCCGCGCCCGTGGCCGAAACCCGCCAGTAACTAATGGCCCACAACGTCTCAGCGCAGGTTAGGCCGATAATGAGAGCATAGAGCGCGGCCTGACGAAGGGATTGCACGCTGAAGGCAAATAAACGCCACGCCAGCGCCGCCGCCACGCCGCCGCCAATCAGCGCCGAAATCAGGCCCGGCGTGGTATAGGCATTAAGCGTGATAAAAAGCAAAAGCGCTAATGCGTAGGTTAAGCCGGTGAGCGTTAAGACGGCCAAATCGTATCGGGCATCCTCCGGGCAGACTAAAACATACTCCGTCACCAACACCAGTAATAACGCCAATGCGCTAACAGATAAGCCCAGCCACCACGCAGGCCCATCTGGCAGAAGTTGTAAGCCGGCCCCTAACACTAAGGCCATAGAAGCGGGCGCAATCCAGTGAATCAATGTGGTGCGCCGCGCAAAACGGGGGTGTGAACGGATGAGAGCATCTGTGCCAGTGCCGATGAAGGCGGCAATGAGCGTTTGCAGTAAAAGCGGGCTACTCAACACTGTGTCATCAGCCGGGGCGGGCAAGGCCCGGGTCACCACATACGCCAGCACAATCACCGCCGTTAAAACGCTCAAGCGGTCTCGGTTCGGAAGATAAACCATTCGGGCATTATAATCCGGCCCATGTGGTTCCTGGCGGCTTTACTGGGTTGGGCGGTGGGCGGCGCGCTAAACGTTTTGGCCGATGATTTACCGCCGAATCAAAACGGCGAGCGGGGCGCTATTCGACCGCCGCACTGCCATCATTGCGGCCTGTGGTTTGGGGCCGCTCATTGGCTGGCGCTCTTTCATTGGATGACGGGCGGGCGCTGTGAGCGGTGCGGGGCTAAGCGTCGGCGGCGCTCATTGTGGGTAGAAGTGTTTAGCGCCGTTTTATTTGCGGGCCTATGGTTCTGGGCGCAAGCCGATGTAGGCCGCTTCTATGCCGCCGCCACCGTCAGCTCCATTTTCCTGCTCATCACCATCATTGATATTGAACATCGGTTGATTTTGTGGCGCGTGGTTTGGGTTTCGGCCATTGTATTGCTAATCATTGGCCTTGTCTCGCCGGAGCGGGGCTGGCAAAAAACTCTGTTAGGCGCTGTGGTGGGCTATGGCTTGGTCTTTGGATTGTTTTTGCTTGGGCAAGGGTATATGTGGTTGGTGGCGCGCTGGCGCGGCCAACCATTGGAGGAAATAGCTTTTGGCGGGGGAGATGTGAACTTGGCTGGGTTGATTGGTCTGGCGCTGGGTTGGTCCGGCGTGCTAATTGCGCTCTTCGTGGGCATTTTAGCGGGCGGCCTCTTTAGCTTAGGCTATATTGTGGTTCAGTTAGCCCGCGGCCAATACAACCCACATTCAGCTATTCCGTACGGCCCATTTTTGGTTTTAGGCGCAATGTTCGTGTATCTATTTGGGCGCGCCGTGCTAGCGCCGTGGGCCGCCCCCACTCCATGATTTTACGGATGCTATCTCACTAGCTTGGGCGTAGGCTGAAGCGGCGCGGTCTGCTAAAATCGCTTAAGTCATTGATACAAGGAGCGCCAAGATGTTAACCGGAATAAAAAACTGGCGAGGGGTGTTGTGCGGGTTAATGGTAATGGGGTTGTTGGGTGGGCCCTTAGCCGCCCGCGCCGAGGAGCCGGAGCCGCCGTTAGCATCCTATGATAACAATTGGACGGGTGGAACTCAGGGTCTAGCCATTGCTTCAGCCGCAGTTCCTAACAATTATTTCGAAATGGCGGATGATGTTGTTTTGCCCACAGGTGACACTTATGGCCTGGTTACAAACGTGAATGTGGATGGCGAGTTTCAGGCAGGCACCAACCTCACCTCCGTGACCGTCAGGTTCTACTCGAACTCCTCTAATCTTCCCGGCTCGGTTGTTTATAGCCGGACAGCAACCATCACCGGTGGTGAAAGCTCAGGAGATTTTCAACTGGCGCTTCCCAGCACTGTGGCATTACGCACTGGCCAAACATACTGGCTTTCGGTGCAGGCGCAAATTTCTAATATAGATGGTAACTGGTTTTGGACGACGCGCACTCCGCAAACTGGCAACCCCGCCGCCATTCGCAAAGGTAATGATACAAATTGTCTCAATGTTTGGGTGACGCGCTCCATCTGTGAGCCAAATGTGGCCTTTGGGCCAGACTTATACTTTCAGCTTATCTATACTCCCTTTACGCCGACGGAATTTACTTACCTGCCAGTCATCAACCGGTAGACGGCGATTGTGTAACGCATATACCAACACAGGCCGAGCAATTTGCTCGGCCTGTGTGTTTTACGCAAAAGGGCGCTAAGGCTTAGGCGGCGGCCTGCGCTTTGCGGCCAAACCAACCTTCCCACTCGCGGTTTTCCCACACCACCAAAATAGGGGCGGCAATAAAGATGGATGAATATGTACCCGAGAGCAGGCCCACCACTAGCGTAATGGCAAATTCACGCAGGGTAACGCCCCCAAACAACGCCAGCGCCAACAACAGAAATTGCACCGTCATTAATTGAGTGTTGATAGAGCGTTGCAGGGTTTGGACAATGGAGTGATTAACCAGCGTCTCAAACGGCAAACGCCGATGCAAGGCGCTGTTTTCACGGATGCGGTCAAACACCACAATTTTGTCTTGCACCGAAAAGCCCACCACGGTGAGCATAGCGGTAAGAAACAGCGAGTCAATCTGCCAGCCTAAAAAGTGACCGCCGAGCGCGGCCAGGCTCATCACAATGGCGACATCATGAATCATGGCGATGATGGCGCACACGCCGTACCGCAAGGCATGGGCAATTTTGCGGAACGCCAGCCAGATGTAAACCACTACTAACACAGCGGCCACGCTCACCGCTAAGGTAGCCCGCAGGGCCACTTCTTGCCCAATGGAAGGGCCAACGCTATCAAAGCGGTTAATGGTGAGCGTATCGCTAAAGCGCTCTTCCATGGCAGTGATGATGCGGGCGCGGGTGTCATCATCTAAGAACGGTGAGCGCACAATCAGAATATCTTCACCGGAGGTTTGGATACGGGTGTTGGTGATGCCAAATTCTTGCTCATACAGCGCAGTGACTTCAGCGGGTTGGGGGGCTTGGCCGGAGCCAAAGCGCACTTCCAGCAGAGAGCCGCCGGTGAAATCAATGGACAGCGGCAGGCCCCACGCCGCCAGCGCCACCATGCCGGGCAAAATCAGCAAGAGGGAGAAGGCAAAGTACCAGTAACGTTTGTTGAGGATGTTCATAAAAAGCCTCGGTTTACAGGCCGTAGAGCGCCGGGTTATCAGGATTAGGAAGCCATTGGGCGGTTAAGGTGAGGAAAGTGCGCGTCACCACCATGGCCGTGAAGAGGTTGACCAGCACGCCAAAAAACAAGGTGACGGCGAAGCCTTGCACAATGCTGGCGCCGAAGGCCGAGCCGAACCAATACAAAATGCCGCAGATGATAAGCGTAGCGAAGTTGGAGTCCCAAATGGAGGGCCATGCTCTCTGCCAGGCCGGGTTCAAGGCGGAGCGAAGCGTGCGCCCCTCTCGCAGTTCTTCTTTAAGCCGCTCGAAAATTAGGATGTTGGCATCCAGCGCGCTACCGGTGCTGAGCAAGAAGCCGGCAATGCCCGCCAAACTAAGCGTAACCGGAATGAGCTTGAAGAGGGCTAATGTGATGAGGGCATAGGTGAGGATGGCTAACACGGCTACCACGCCCGGCACACGGTAATACAAAATCATGAACAGCACGACGATGGTCATGCCAATAGCGCCCGCCACCAAACTGCGGTTGAGCGAATCTTGGCCGAGCGACGGCCCCACCACGCGGCTCTCCAGCACTTTGAGCGGCACGGGCAAAGCGCCATAGCGCAGTTGGAGCGCCAGTTGATTGGCGCTTTCAAGGGTGAAATTGCCGCTAATCTGGCCCTGACCGTTGGGGATGGCGTCGTTGATGCTCGGCGCGGAAATGATGCGTTTATCCAGCACAATGGCCAGAAAGTTGCCCACATTCCGGGCGGTGTGTTCCGCAAACAAACGCGTGCCCTCCGCGCCTAAAACAAAACTGATTTCAATAGCGCCGGAGGTGGGGTTGGTGGTGACGTTGGCCGTGCTGAGCGCCGCGCCCGTCATCAATGTAACGTAGGTGGGGCCGGGCACAGTCTCAGTGGTGACGGTTGTTTCAGTGGGCGGCGGGGAGTGTAAGGGATTGCCGCAATCTACTTGAGCGACATTGGGGCAGTACGTCTTAATTTCAGTGCCTTCGGCGGGCGGCAGTTCGCCAGGGGGGATAATGACGAACTCCAGTAGGCCGGTTTCTTTGATGGTCGCAACTGCTTGTTCCGGGTCTCCGTAACCCGGTAACTCCACCAAAATACGGTTTTGTTGTTCACCCTGCGTTTGCACCAACGGCTCCGCCACGCCTAAGGCGTTTACGCGCCGCTCTACAATTTGTTTGGCCGCCTCCATGCTGGAGGCTTCCGGTGCGGTGCCGGGGGGCAAATCTGCTTCGAGCAGAACTTGGATGCCGCCCTGCAAATCCAAGCCTTGCTGAAAGGCGTTGGTGGCGCGGCCTAAAAAGGTCAAATCGGTGTTGGGGGCCACCACATAGGCCGCCGCCGAAACGAGAATTAGGATCATCACCAACGTGGCGATGAGGCGTGATTGCATAACTCGATTCTCCTCTTCACGAAATAAACGCCCGCCGATTAGGCCGGGCGGGCGAGATGAAATTATACCTGATTTAGCCGTACAGCTTTACGTTCCCTGCGCCAGCCGCTTTACCCTTTGGAGGGTGGCCGTATCTGCAAAGACCGTAATTTCATCCTCCGCTTTGAGAGGGCGGTTGTTATCGGGGTGCAAATCTGCTTCCTTGCCGCGCTTGAGGAGCACGATGCTCAAATCCAACTCATGCTCAATTTGCGCCACTTTTTTGCCGATGAGGGGAGAGTTGGCCGCTAGCACCACGCGGCTTAAGTTCAGCACGCGCTCATTCAACGTCACAGACTGCACCACTTCAATATCCGCGGCGGCGGCGGCGAAGGTGGGCGCCGCTAAAGCCGAAGCGCTAAAGGCCGACGTGATGTTGAAGGCGCTAATCACCTCGCGCGCAAAATCATCATCAAACAGGCGCACAATGGTGCGGATGCTGGGCTTCACCGAGCGGGCGTGGATGGCGATTTGCAGATTCATCATGTCATCGCTGGTGGCCAGCACAATGGTATGGGCGCGCTCTAAGCCGGCCTTGCGCAAAACATCATGCTTAAGCGCATCACCTTGCACAATGGGCACGTTCCAATCAATCACTTGGGATAAAAGCTCGGCGTTGGGGTTTTGCTCAATGCACACAAACGGCTCCCCCAAATCATGCAAGGCGCGGGCCACTCGGAACCCGAGGTGACCCAGGCCGGCCAAAACAATGTGGTTGGAATAAGTATCAATTACAGCCATTTGCCACGCCTCTCCGCGCGCTCGCTTGTTAAAAAGCAGAACGCCGAAATCTGCAAAGCCCTGCCCCAAAATGATGAGGCCGATGAGCGGCATAATGAAAAAGAAAATCTGCAATTGCCATTCTGCCGGAAACGGCACATTGGATTGTAGAAAAATCATCGAAAGCGCCAAATACATAGCGGCTATCAATGAATGGGGTTCTGGTTCGCCCAGTTGTTGCGCCAAGGTGAGGTAGAGCCAGCCGCCAATTACGATAGTGACCCCAAAGGCCAAGATTGAGCCGCGAAACTGCCCGAGCAAAACCAGCGTATCGCGCACATTATCGCGCCAGCGGCGGAGCCAGCGCGGCGCGCGGCGACGGTTGAGGAAGCGAAGCATAGGCAAATTTTAGCAGGTGGCGGGCTATGGATAAGAGACAATCGCCCAAAGAATCGGTTAGCCCTTATCAATTTGGGGCCACGGTTTTTCCGCCACAATCAAGGTTACGATACTGCGCGGGAGGGTGATACGCTCAATATGGGCGGTGAAGCCGGCTTGGGTGTAGCGCGCAATGAGCGGCGCAAACCAGTTCGTAGCGCTTTGGCCTGTGACGCGGAAAAGCCAATCGGCGAATCGATCCGGCAAGGTAGGGCCAGTGACTTGGGCCACGGGCACGGCTACCAACACGCCGCCCGGCTGGAGCACGCGGAAAAATTCTGCAAGGGCGAGCGGATCTACGATGAATTCTGTGGGGAAGGTGGCGAAGAGGCTGGGGAAACTTTGGCTGGCAAAGGGCAAAGCTTGCACCCGCGCGCGCACCAACGGAACTGCCACGCCGCGCCGCCTCAACTTGCCACTGGCTATTTTCCCCATCGCGGCGGATAAATCTAGGCCGGTGGGTTGCAGGCCGAGCGCGGTTAAATCCAACAGCATGTTGCCGGTGCCGTGCGCAATTTCCAGCACGCGCTTGCCCCGCAGGCGCGCAAAGCCCGCGCGTTGCCAACTGCGCCACTGCCCCATGGAAACGACCCAACTCACCACGTCATACGTCCACGCCATCTCGTTGTAGAGCAGGCGGAAGAAGAAGTTCATGAAAGTTCTGAGCCAGCGCATTTTTTTACGCGAATTGCACGAAAGGTTGAATGTCACTGCGAGTGAGCGACACTACAAGCTTGCAATAACCTGCCAGCAGGCCGCAATCACTTGCGCCACTTCATTATCCGTGAGTTCAGGATACATGGGTAAGCTGAATACCTCGCGGGCGGCCTGTTCCGTAATGGGCAGAGGGCGGGCGAAATGGGCATATGCGGTTTGCTGGTGGCAGGCTACTGGATATTGAATGGCCGCGCCCACACCGAAAGCTTTTAATTGTTTGTGTACGCGCTCACGCTCGGCGTGCCGCACCACAAAAAGATGCTCCACCCCCTCATCCCCGGCTTGCGCCTGATGAGAGGGTAGGGTGGGCGGCAGTTCTGCGCGGTAGCGGGCGGCGATGGCGCGGCGGCGGGCATTATCTTCATCCAGATACTTTAGGCGTACGCGAAGGAGCGCGGCCTGCACTTCATCTAGCCGCGAGTTCCAACCGTGCGTGGAACTGTGATAGCGTTCCGCCCAACCATATTCACGCAACTGCTTAAGTTTCACGGCCAGCGAGTCATCGTTCGTGGTTACCATGCCGCCATCCCCAAACGCGCCGAGGTTTTTAGTGGGGTAAAAACTCCACGCGGCGAGCGCGCCAAACGTGCCCACTTTTTGCCCGGCGTGTTTTGCGCCGTGCGCCTGCGCGCAATCTTCAATCACCAGTAAGCGGTGTTTATGAGCAAACGCCATCAGCCGCGTCATATCCGCCGGGTTGCCGTAAAGATGAACGGGCACAATGGCCTTGGCTTTGGGAGTGAGCGCGGCCGATAGTTGCGCTGGGTCAAGCGTGAGGGTAGCGGGGTGCAATTCGGCGAACACAGGCCGCGCGCCCGTTTCCACAATGGCGGCTACGGTGGCGCTGGCTGTCATGGAAGGCGCAAGCACTTCATCCCCCACACCCACGCCCGCCGCGCGCAAAGCCAGCCATAACGCTTCCGTGCCGTTGGCCACGCTTATGGCATGTTTCACGCCTAGCCACGCGGCGTATTCTTGTTCAAACGCCTGCACTTCCGGGCCTAGTATGTAGCGGCCAGATTCCATTACGCGCCGGAGAGCGGCCTCCAATTCGGCTTGATGTTTTTTGTAAGCGGCCAGCGGGTTAGCGGGGAGAATCATGCGCTGGTAGGATTGGGCTGGTTGCTAACCTTCCGCTTGCAGGAGGGCGGGTTCGGTTGGCTCTGGGGTGGCGGGTTGGTTGGCAAAGCGCAAAAAGCCCGGCTGGCCAAAATACCACACCAGCCCAAGGCCAAAGGCAAACAGCGCCGCGTTCAGCGCAAAGGGTAGGGCGCGATCCAGCGCAGAAAGTTGCCCCGCAATCCAGCCGAAGGGTGAAATGAGCACAATCAGCGCCACGTACACCATCGCGCTCACCCGCGCCCGCTCCGCAGACTCCATTGAAGCGGCCAGTAATGATTCCGTCATGGGGCTGACTAGCGCGCCCGCAATGCCCTCCAACACAATGCTGATAACGAGCAAAACGGCGGTTTGCGGTGGCATCACCACTAACAAAAATTGGCTGACGAGGGCGGCCCCAAACCCAGCCCACAGCGGCAAACGGAAGCGGCGCAGGTTGGTGAGGCGTGGCCCAATCAAGAAAAAGCAGACCATCATGATGACGGAACGAATCGCCGCATAAATAGAAATTTGCGCCTCGGGGAAGCCGAGCTTGCCAGTGAATAACACGCCCCAAAAGTTGCTACTCACAGTGTTGTAAATACTCGTAATCACCATCAGGCTCAGGGCCGCCACAATGGTTTTAGAGCGCCAGAGCTGGCTAAAAACGCTTCCATATTCGGCCAACAAGCTGAGGAGCGAACGGCCCCGCGTCTCTGCCAAACGTTGCACACCGCGCGCCGTTTCATGCGAGTACACATACAAGATGACAAACTTGGCGGTGAGTACGATGAAGCTGAAGATGAAGATACCGCGCATGGCTGGCACCAACCCATAATTCTCCACAAACCAACCGCCCAGCGGGGCAAAGAACGCCGAACAGACGGCGAAAATCATAATCCATGTCCAGATGTGAACGAGGTGGCGCTCCTCGGCATCTTCCACCATCAAACACGTCCAAGCCGTGTGGGAGATGCGAAACAGGCTGTTCATCAGCGCGGCGGCCACAAAGAATCGCACATCTTGCGCCACAGCCCAGACGAGGCAGGGCACGCTCCAGCTCAACAAATCACAGATGAACAGCGTCAGGCGGCGGCCAAATTTATCCACAATGGCGCCGCTAAGCAGGGCGGAGAAAATCTGCACCACCAAGCCGAGGCTGGCAATGGCGCCAATTTGTTGATCCGTAACACCGAGCGCCAGCATGTACACGGAAAAGAAGGGCATGAACAAGTTGTACGGAATCCCGAACATGATTTCGGTCAGCACCGAGGCGCGCGGATTGCCTCGTAATTCACGCAGGGTTTTGAGGAGGGGATGGTTGAGGAACATAGGTTAGGGGAGTCTTGGGTTACACACATAATAACATTGATGCTCACGTCAAGTACGGCAACATCAGCGTGGCGAGGCTGAGGAATAAGCCAAAGCCCACACAATCCGTGACGGTGGTGACGAGCACGGCGGACGCGAGCGCCGGGTCTAGCTTGAAGGCTTTGAGCGTGAGCGGCACCAGCGTGCCTGCCAGCCCAGCCGCCAGCATGTTGCCTACCATCGCCAGCCCAATCACCACGCCCAGCATGGGGATGCCCTTCCACGCCCACGCGCCCAGGGCCACGGCCACGCCCACCGCCGCCCCATGCAAAATGCCAATGCCCGCCTCCTTCAGCAAAATTGGGCCAGCATCGCGCAGTTCAATCTCACCTAATGCAATGCCCCGCACCATAATGGCCAGCGTTTGTGTGCCGGCGTTGCCGCCTTGCCCCGCCACAATTGATTGAAACACCGCTAGCACAGCCAACCGGGCAATAGTGGCCTCAAACCAACTGACCACCCACGCGGCCAGGAAAGCCGTAAACAAATTCACGTACAGCCACGGCAGGCGGCGGCTGACGGATTGTTTAACCGGGCTCCAGGGCGTAATATCGCTGTCCGAAACGTTGGAGAGGCGGTACAAGTCTTCAGTGGCTTCTTCCTCAATCACATACACAATATCGCTGGAACGAATCACACCGGCCAGCTTGCCATCCGCATCCACCACCGGCAGGGCCAGCAGACTATACTTTTTCATCAGCCGCGCCACTTCCTCCTGGTCGGTGCCAACAGGCACACTGCGCACATCGCGCCGCATAAAATTGTCAATTAATGCTTCCGGCTTCGCGGCAATTAAATCGCGTAAGCCCACCACGCCAATCAACTTATCAAACCGGTCCACCACGTACAGGTAATAGGGCATGGCGCCATCCGGCTCTTGCTGGCGCAGAAATTCAATCGCTTGCTGGGCCGTCATCTGCCGCCGGAGCGCAAAGAAATCACTTGTCATCAGGCCGCCCGCCGTGTCATCGGCGTGGGCTAACAAGGGGCGTACATCCTCGGCGGCCTCCGGCTCCATCTGTGCCAGCGCGGATTCTGCTTGCGCTTTAGGCAAATCGCCTAGCAGGTCGGCGGCGGCGTCCGGCTCCATCTCGTCCAGCACATCCGCCAAATCTTCAGCGGAGAGGTGGGAGGCCGCCTCTAAGGCTTCTTCATCCTCCAATTCTTCTAGGAGTTCCGCGGCGTCTTCAGGGTCAAGGCGCGGTAATAATTCGTCTTGGTCGTCTTTGGGCAAATCAGAGAAGGTTTCGGCGCGGTCAGCCGGGTGCAAATCGGCCAGCACTTTCAGCGCATCTTCCACTTGGCCGGCTTCCAGCGCGGCCCGCACCCGCTCCAAGGCGGAGTCAATGATAATTTGATCCATGGCGGCCTCCGGTTAGTTAAATGAAACGTGCGCGGCCTCAGCCCACAACGGGCCAACCGCGCACGCCGCAGAGACGCGCCGAAGTGTTAGCCCGGGAGTTAAGTTGGGGCGGCGAAGTTGGTACTCGAATCTAGGTCAGGACTATCGGTGTTCATAGTACGTGCAAAAAATGCTTAATGGCATTCTACTCCCGCCACATGAGCATGTCAATAAAAACTCACCTCTTTTTCGCACAAGAAGTAAGCAGTCGGGTAAAATCACTCGGTTAGGCATTTTGCCTATTGATCGGTGAATGGCGGCTACACCAAGCGGCCCGGGTCATTCGCTGAAATTCGTTGGCAGTGGTTGATTGGGTAAAAGAAATCTCATGTTCAAAAAATTTGCTAATCTCACGTTGGTGTATTGGGTGGGGGCCTTCATTGTGTTGATTGATCAGTACGTCAAATCTCTGGTGCGAGCTAACATGCCGATTGGCTCCGTGTGGGCGCCCAGCCCGGAGATAGCGCCTTTTTTCCGGCTGGTACACATTGAAAATAATGGCGCGGCTTTTGGGATGTTCCAATCCGGCGGTACGGTCTTTGGCGTCATTGCGGTGGTGGTTTCCATTGTGATTGCGTATTACGCCGCGCGCCTGCCGGAAGGGCAGTGGGCGCTACGGGTGGCGCTTGGCCTACAGTTGGGCGGCGCGCTGGGAAATTTGGTAGACCGCGTGATTAACGGCCCGGTAACGGATTTTTTCAATTTGATGAGCATGTGGAACACGCCCATTTTCAACGTAGCCGATTTGAGCATTACCACAGGCGTGATTATGCTGGTGTTGTTGATGTGGAATGAGGGCCGCCACGCGCCCACTGCCGCCCCCGCCGAGGTGGCCGCCGAAAACGGCGGAGGGCAGAATAACGGTTAAGAATCCGGACGGCGCGGAAGAAAATGGAGCAACACGCAATGTCCATGGTTCTTTTTGCAAAGCAATGTGATGGCCAACGAGCAAGTTTTTGATTTTTCCGTATCGGGTGCGGGCGAGCGGCTGGATAAAATTTTGGCCGCGCACCTGCCGGAACTTTCGCGCACGCAGGCCCAACGGCTGATTGAGGAAGGCCGTGTAGCCGTGAATGGGCAAACGGTAAGCAGGCCCGCGCTTAAGTTAGAGCAGGCCGTCACAGTTCAAGTCACACTGCCTGCCCCGGCGCCCACCTCACATCAGGCGGAAGATATTCCGCTGGAGGTGGTATTTGAAAACGCTGATATTCTGGTGATCAACAAACCGGCGGGTATGGTGGTGCATCCGGCGGCAGGGCACGCCAGCGGTACGTTGGTGAACGCCGTGTTGGGCCATGACCCGGATTTGGAAGGCGTGGGAGATGAAGCGCGGCCCGGCATTGTGCATCGGCTGGATAAAGATACCAGCGGCTTGATTGTGGTAGCGAAGAATGATATGGCGCATCGCAGTTTGCAACGCCAGTTTGCGGAGCGCACCATTGAAAAATATTACTTGGCGTTGGTGGATGGCTTCCCGCCGACGGATACAGGCCGGATAGAAGCCGCCATTGCCCGTGACCCGCAAGAGCGCAAACGCATGGCCATTGTTTCCGAAGCGCGCGGCGGCAAACCGGCGCTCACGGAATACCGTGTAGTGGAGAAGTTCAAGGCGCACAGTTTGTTGGAGTGCCACTTGCTCACAGGCCGCACGCACCAAATCCGCTTGCATTTGGCGCACGTGCTGAAGTGCCCGATTGTGGGCGATACGGTGTATGGCCGCGCCCGGCCTACGTTGGCAACGGGCCGCCAATTTTTGCACGCCGCGCGGCTTACGCTCACCTTGCCCCGCACCCGCAAACGTCAAACATTCACCGCGCCGCTTCCGGCGGAACTAGAACATCTGCTCGAATTGGCGCGAAAATGATAAAATCACTCTTAGCCGTCAGCTAATCGTTATTAGCGAACAGCTTTTATTACTTAGGAGACTCTATGCGCGAAGTGACCGTTGCCACTGTTCAGATGAAGCCGAAGCTGGGCGAAGTGGAGGAGAATTTGGCGAAGATGGCCGATTTGGTGGGCAAGATTGCGGGCCAGCAAAAAGTGGATGTGATTGTTTTTCCAGAATTAATTACCAGCGGCTATGAATGTGGCGTGCGGTTTGTTGATTTGGCGCAACGCGTGCCCGGCTCGGCGGTAAATGTCATGGCGCAACGCGCGCAAGAATTTGGCGTGCATATTGCCTTTGGCCTGCCCTCCAAAGAAAAAGTGGAGTCCATCATCTTCAATTCGGTGGTGCTGATTGGGCCGGATGGTGAGTTGATTGGCGATTACCACAAAGTTCACCTCAAAGGTGAAGAGCGCATGGCCTTCCGCGCCGGTTACAAATTCCCGGTGTTTGAATGCACTTTCGGCAACGTGGCCTTGCTCTCCGGCTATGATTTGGCGTTTCCCGAAGCCACGCGCAGTTTGGCGTTAGACGGCGCAGAGCTTTTACTGGTGTGCGCCAACTATGAGAAGCCGCACCGCGATGAATTTCGCACCTACGTGTTAGCGCGCGCATATGAAAACGCGATGTTTGTAGCCGCCGCCAACCGCGTGGGCGATGATGTGACGTACTCATTCTTTGGCGATTCAATGATTGTGGGGCCGCGTGGGCAGGTATACGCCACGTTGGCGGGCGAGATAGACCCCAAGACCAACGAGCCGGCGGAAGGCTACTGCGTGGCGCGGATTGATTTAGGTGAAGTGCGCCAACGCCGCGAAGAATTTCAGACCATTCAGAACCGTGAGCCTGATACTTACAAAGCCTTAGTGCGTAAATATTGATGACGGTTGGCCGATGACGGACGACCCTGAGTGTAAACGTCTGTCGTCCGCCGTCTTTTGTCAGCCATGTCTGAAACCAATTTCCCGTCATCGCGCTTTTGGGCCACTGTTAGCTTAATCACTGGCGGGCTGTGGCTGATTTTTTCACTCCTGCCCACTGTTATCACCACCTTTCTGGGTTTGCCGTTTGCGGCCATCACCTTTGGGTTAGGCCTGTGGAGCCGTGGGGCCGCGCGGCGCGAAGCGGATGCTGTAGGGGTGCGCCGCGCTACTTGGGGATTAAGTTTTGGCTGTTTAGGTTGTGCGTGGCAAGCGGCGGCTGTTACCTTATTTATCATCGCTCTTACCCTGGGCCTGCCGCCCGTGCTTAATTCTCTGATTGCATATTTACAAGAACTCTGGGCCATGTGGCCCCAAGGAACCCCATGAGCTTTGAAAACGGCTTAATTGATTTACGGAGTGATACCGTCACACAACCCACGCCGGAGATGCGGCGCGCAATGGCCAATGCTGAAGTGGGCGATGATGTGTTTGACGATGACCCCACCGTCCACCGTTTGCAGGAGCGGGCGGCGGCCCTCACCGGCCACGAGGCGGCGCTGTTTGTGGCCTCCGGCACGATGGGCAACTTGGTGGCTTTGCTCACCCACTGTGGGCGCGGGCATGAAGTGATTGTGGGCCATCACTCCCACATCTATTTGAACGAAGTGGGCGGCTTGGCGGCGTTGGTGGGCGCGCAAGCGGCGGTGGTGAAAAACCAGCCGGATGGCACGTTGGCCATCTCGGATATTGAAGCCGCCATCCGCGAGGAAGATCAGCATCACCCGCGCACCCGCCTCATCTGCCTAGAAAACACGCAGAACATTTGCGGGGGAGTGCCGCTCTCCGCCGATTACACCCAACAAGTGGCGGAACTGGCGCGGGATTACGGCCTCAAACTGCACTTAGATGGCGCGCGGCTGTTCAACGCGGCGGTGGCGCAGGGCGTGGCGGCCTCCGCGCTGGCCGGGCCGTGTGATAGTGTAATGTTCTGCCTTTCTAAAGGCTTGGGCGCCCCGGTTGGCTCCGTGCTATGCGGCTCACGGGAGTTTATTACGGAAGCGCACCGCAACCGTAAAATGGTGGGCGGCGGGATGCGGCAGGTGGGCGTGTTGGCCGCGGCTGGCTTGGTAGCCTTTGATTCCATGATTGAGCGGCTGGAGGATGACCATGCCAACGCCAAGCGGCTGGCCGCTGGCCTGCGAGATTTGCCCGGCCTGCAAATGGATGAGCCGCATACCAATATGATTTACTTCAAACTCAATCCCACCGCCAAAGTAACGCCGCGCGCGCTGATTGACCACGCCAAACAGGCTGGCATTTTGATTGATGGCAGTTACACCACCGGCCACTTCCGGCTGGTGACGCACTATTGGGTTTCCCCGGTGGATGTAGAGAAGACGGTAAACGTGTTTCGGCAGGTGTTAGCAAACTAAACTGGATAGAGCAGATTGGGCGTCATACAAACTCTATGGATCTTTTAGACCGTCTGATAGGCCACGATACTTGGACTACGCGGCAGTTGTTGTTGGCCTGCCAAACCCTGCCGGATGAAGCGCTGGACAGGGAATTTGAGATTGACCACAAATCTCTGCGTGAGACGTTTCTGCACATGATTGAGAACTTGGAGACGTGGACGGATTTGATGTACGAGCGCGAGGTAAAAGCCCGAACAGGCCGCACCGTGCCGGAACTGTTGGAGCGTTTGAGCGCCGCCAGCCGCAATTTTGCCCACCTCGCTCGGCAGGTGGCCCGCGAGGGGCGCTATGATGCTTGTTTCTGGGATGTGTTGGATAACCCACCCGTGCTGAAGACGTTTGGCGGCGCGATAGGACATGTGCTCACCCACAACATGCACCACCGCGCCCACCTGATGTGGCTGATGGAACGCGTGGGCCTTACTGAGCATATTGAGGGTGATTTACTGGGCTGGGAAAGCCAGAGTTTTGGGTGGCGCTAAGGGCCGAGCATGCTCGCCCTGCCGCCTTCCTAAACTTACGCCCAAGTTTTGGGCAATCTGTTCAAGAAAAGTGCTTGACGCGCCCATTGCGACTGTGCTATCTTTTCGGCAGTGATATCCAATCATCGTTTCTACTTTTGGTTCTACTTTAGCCGCCCAACCACAGCGGTTGCTTGCGTTTGAGTAGAGCCGGAAGGACTGAGAAGATACTCTACACCGCGAAGCATCCGCTTCGCGGTTTTTTGTTGTTTAGATCCGGCCAAGCATCCTGAGCGGAGCCCCCTGAGCCTCCTAAGCTTGTCGAAGGAGGAAGGGCGCGTAGTCGGAAGGAAGCGATGCCAGAAACCGTTTCAGGAGAAATCTATGCCCATACGTGGCATTCGCGGTGCAGTGGTGGCAGAAGCTAATACGCGTGAAGCCATTTTGCAGGCAACCCGTGAGCTTTTAGAAGCCATCATCGCCGCTAATGACTTAAACCCGGATGACGTAGCCAGTATGTTTTTTACGGCCACGCCCGATTTAGACGCTGAATACCCAGCCTTGGCCGCGCGGCAATTGGGTTGGCTGGAAACGGCCCTTATGTGTGGGCAGGAAATGAGCGTGCCCACCAGCTTACGCCGCGTTATCCGTCTGCTCATCCACTGGAACACCGAGAAGCGGCTGGATGAAATTCAACATATCTATTTGGGCGAGGCCATTAAACTGCGGCCCGATTGGGCGCGCAACAACGGAAATATTTCATAGGGATAGAAACTACTCCGTCCCTACAAGACGAAATTATCGAGGAGACTTTCACTATGATTATCGTGATGCAACGCCACGCCAGCGCCGGGCAAATTGCCGCCGTGGTGGCCCGCGTGGAAAAAGTGGGTTACCGCGCCAGCCTGATTAAGGGTGAGGAGCGCACCATTATTGGGGTAATTGGCGATGACCGCCCAATTGACCGTACCCAATTTGAAACGTTAGATGGCGTGGAAAAAACCATGCCCGTGCTTAAGCCATTCAAACTGGCCTCGCGCGAAATGCATCCAATGGATTCCTACGTTCAGCTTAACGGTTTGTCAGTCGGCGCGCCCAAAATCGCCTTCATGGCTGGGCCGTGCTCCGTGGAAGGCCGCTCCAAAATTATTGAGATTGCCCATGCGGTGAAGGAAGCGGGCGCTACGGCGTTGCGCGGCGGGGCCTTCAAGCCGCGCACCTCGCCGTACAGTTTTCAGGGCATGGGCGAAGAAGGCTTACAGTATTTAGCCGAGGCGCGGGAGGCCACCGGTTTGCCCGTGGTCACGGAAGCTATGTCCCCGGAGCAGATCCCGTTGGTCTCCAAATACGCCGATGTGATTCAGATTGGCGCGCGTAATATGCAGAACTACGATTTGCTCAAAGCGGCTGGCAAATCGGATAAACCTGTTTTACTCAAGCGCGGCATGATGTCCACCATCGAAGAACTGCTGATGAGCGCCGAGTATGTGCTGGCGGGCGGCAACCAGCGGGTGATGGTGTGTGAGCGCGGCATCCGCACGTTTGAGAAGTACACGCGCAACACGACTGATATCAACGCTGTGCCGGTGCTTAAGGCGCTCACCCATCTGCCTGTAATTCTTGACCCCAGCCACGGCACGGGCAAGTGGGAATATGTGAACGCCGTTTCGCGGGCTGGTATTGCGGCGGGCGCAGATGGTTTGATTGTAGAAGTTCATCAAAACCCGACTGAAGCCATGTCGGATGGCGCGCAATCGCTTAAGCCGGAAAAATTTGCCCAACTGGTACGAGAATGCCGCGCGGTGGCAGAAGCAATTGGCCGTTGCTAATGGCCGATGAGGGACGGCTGGCGATGGACAGGAGTCCGTCGTCCATCGTCCGCCGTCGGATTTGAAACATGATTATTGTGATGCAAGAACGCGCTACCGCCGAGCAAATTGCTGGGGTGGTGGCCCAAGTAGAAACGATGGGGTTTCGTGTGCACCTGTCACGCGGCGAGGAACGCACCATCATTGGGGTTATTGGAGATGAGCGGCCTGTGGAAGGGACCCAGTTTGAAGCGCTCTCCGGTGTGGAGCGAACTGTGCCTATCCTTAAGCCCTATAAACTGGCCTCCCGTGAGATGCACCCGGATAACACCCTTGTGCCATTGGATGGGCTGAAGGTGGGCGGGCAGAAGCTGGCTATTATTGCTGGGCCGTGTTCCGTGGAAAGCCGCTCCCAAATTTTAGAGACGGCGTTGGCGGTGAAAGAAGCCGGCGCGACGGCGTTGCGCGGCGGCGCTTTCAAGCCGCGCACTTCACCCTACAGTTTTCAGGGCATGGGCGAGGAAGGTCTGCAGTTGCTGGCCGAGGCGCGCAACATGACGGGGTTACCGGTAGTGACCGAGGCCATGTCTGAGGAGCAAGTGGGGCTGGTTGCTCGCTACGCCGATGTGATTCAGATTGGTGCGCGCAACATGCAGAACTATCCCTTGCTCAATACGGTGGGCCGTTCAGGCCGCCCGGTTCTGCTCAAGCGCGGCATGATGTCCACCATCGAAGAACTGCTCATGTCGGCGGAATACATCATGGCGCAGGGCAACCAACGGGTGATCCTGTGCGAGCGCGGCATCCGCACCTTTGAGAAAGCCACGCGCAACACGACGGATATTAATGCCGTACCGGTCTTGAAACAGCTCACACATTTGCCGGTGATTTTAGACCCCAGCCATAGCACCGGCAAAAGCGATTACGTGTTATCCATTGCCAAAGCCGCCATTGCCGCCGGGGCCGATGGCTTGATTGTGGAGGTGCATCCTCATCCAGAAAAAGCTTTATCCGATGGCGCGCAATCTCTACGCCCGGAAACGTTTGCGCGGATGGTGGCCGAGGTGCGCCGGATTGCGGAAGCCGTTGACCGGAACGCCTAATGGCCCAACCTCTCCCAACTATCTACTATCGGTTTTGAGCGGGAGTGCGCGTATAATTTCACCTTGTGAAACCACCTTTCTCCTTAGTTGATAGTGAAGTGGCCATTATGGGGCTGGGCCTGATGGGCGGCTCCTTAGCTTTAGCGTTACGTGGGCGATGCAAAACCATTGTGGGCCATGATGCGCAACCGAGTGTAATGCAGGCCGCATTAGAGCAGGGCGTGGTTGATTTGGCGGCCTCATTTGATGAAGCGCATAATTGTGATGTGTTGGTGCTGGCCACGCCCGTGCGCGCCATCCTTGCTCAATTGGAACGGCTTTCCATTTCTTACACCCCGCCGCGCCAAACGGTGGTGGTGGATTTGGGTTCTACCAAAAGCGCCATTGTGCGGGCGATGACCAATTTGCCGCCGCGCTTTGAGCCGGTGGGCGGCCACCCGATGACGGGCAAAGAAGTGAGCGGCCTGCCGCATGCCACCGCGGATCTTTATCGTGAAAAAGTGTTTGTAATGTGCGCGCCCGGCTACACCTCGGTGCGGGCCTTGAGTTTGGTATATGAACTAGTGCAAGCCATAGGAGCTACGCCCCTTATGCTATCTCCAGAACGCCATGATGCTTTAGCCGCCCTCACCAGCCATTTGCCCTACACATTAGCGGTGGCCCTGATGCGTACCCTCATCGCCCAGGATGATGAACAGCTGTGGCGGATGGCCGCTGGCGGCTTCCGAGATACCACGCGCGTGGCCGCGAGTGATTTGACGATGATGGCGGATATTTTGGTCACCAACCGCGCCGAAGTGCTGAATGCACTAGCCGCCTACCGTGGAGAATTAGAAGCGCTGACCGCGGCCATCGAGACGGGCGATGCGGAGGCGCTCCGCAAAGCGCTGGCGCCCGCGCAGGCCAAACGGGCGGAGTTGTTCAAGGAATAATGGCCGCGCCCATAACCCTTTCTAACCCATATCCCGTCATTCCACTCTCGCACCCTCTCCGCGCCCGTGTGCGCGTGCCCGGCTCCAAAAGCCTCACCAACCGCGCCTTGCTCCTCGCCGCCCTCGCGGATGGTGTAACCACGCTCACCAACACACTTACGTCAGATGACTCGGCCCGTTTTATTGAGTCATTACAGCGGCTGGGTTTCAATCTCCAATTCTCCAATTCTCAAATCACTATTCACGGCCTCAAAGGCAAAATCCCTGCATCACGCGCTGAATTATTTGTAGGCAACGCTGGTACCGCCGCGCGTTTTCTCACGCCCATGCTGGCGCTAGGGCAGGGTGAGTATGTTTTAGATGGCGATGCGCGAATGCGCGAGCGGCCGATCCGCGATTTGCTGGCCGCTCTGCAACAACTCGGCGTGCAGGCAACGAGCGCAACCGGATGCCCGCCGGTGCAGGTGCGGGCGGCTGGCCTGCGGGGTGGCCGTTGTACGGTGGCGGGCAACATCTCCAGCCAATTTCTCAGCGGCTTACTGATGGTAGCCCCGTACGCAAGCGCCCCACTAGAGATTGAAGTGGCCGGTGAATTGAACTCTAAACCGTACGTAGAAATGACGCTGGCCATCATGGCGGATTTTGGTGTGCAAGTGGAACGCACTGGTTTTGAGCGGTTCCGCGTGACGCCGCAGTGTTACCGTGCGCAGGCAACTTACGCCATTGAGTCGGATGCTTCCGCCGCTTCATACTTTTTTGCCGCGCCGGCTATTGTGGGCGGCTCCGTGCGCGTGGAAAATATCTCACGCGCCAGCAAGCAGGGTGATGTGGCTTTTGTGGAGGTGCTGACGCAGATGGGTTGCGCCGTTGAAGAAGGGCCGGATTGGCTGGCCGTGAAAGCGGAGCACGTTCCACTCGCCCTGCGCGGCGTTGAAGTGGATATGCGCGATATTCCTGATACCGCGCAAACACTGGCCGCCATAGCGCCGTTTGCTAGCACGCCCACCGTTATTCGCGGCATTGCTTCCGCCCGTGTGAAGGAAACTGACCGCGTGGCCGCCATGTGCGCCGAACTCACGCGCTTGGGCGTACAAGTGGAAGAATATCCCGACGGCCTAAAAATCTATCCATGCGCGGCCATTCAGCCGGCGGTGGTGCAAACCTACAATGACCATCGCATGGCTATGGCCTTTGCCCTCCTCGGCCTGCGCGTCCCCGGCGTACAAATTGAAAATCCTAGTTGTGTGAACAAGACGTTTCCGAATTATTTTGATGTTCTAGAATCCTTACGGTCAGTGAACAGTGAACAGTAGACTTCTACTTTTTACTGTTCACTGCTCTCACTCCTAGCATGCGCCTTGCCCTCCTCGGTTATCCGCTCTCTCATTCGCTCTCGCCCGCTATGCACAACGCGGCTTTAGCGCACATTGGGCTGAGTGATTGGCGTTACGAAGCCATGCCCGTTGCGCCGGAAAACTTAGCCGAGGCGGCGGCGGCCCTGCGCGGCGCGGCGTACGCTGGCGCAAACGTCACTGTGCCGCACAAAGAAACCATCATCCCCTTTCTGGATGGCCTAACGCCCGTGGCGCAGGCGATTGGGGCGGTGAATACAATCCTCAAAACCCCTCCATCTAGTAGCTCCCCCTCCCTGTCGCCGCAGGCGATGGACAGAAGGGCAGGGGGTAAGGCTCCGTCCCTACTGGGCCACAACACCGATGCCGCCGGTTTGCTGGCCGATTTGCACACGCATCAAGTCTCAATCTCCAACTCTCCAATCCTTATTTTGGGGGCAGGCGGCTCCGCGCGGGCGGCGGTGGCGGCCTGTATGGGTGTGGGTGCGCACATCCGCATGGTGGCCCGCCGCCGCGAACAAGCTGAAGCTCTGCTGGCCCAATTCTCCACTACCGCACAAGCCTTTGATTGGACTTCGGCTGGTTTCCGCGCCGCCGCGCAAGATTGTGCGTTGATTATCAACTGCACGCCCATTGGCATGACGCCGAACGTTCACGCCTCGCCGTGGCCCGCCGAGGCGCCGTTCCCTAAGCATGCATTTGTGTATGATTTGATTTACAACCCGGCTGAAACGCAACTTACCCAAGCGGCCAAGGCCGCCGGCCTGCGCGCCGCCACTGGCTTGGGAATGTTAATTGAACAGGGCGCGTTGGCCTTTGAACTATGGACGAACAAAACTGCGCCGCGCGGCGTGATGCGGGCCGCTGCTGAAGAAAAATTGCGTCAAACGTGAAATGTAAAACGTGCTCGCCGCTTTGCCACGTTTCATCTTTCACGCTTCACGTTTCACTATGCCCATTCGTTTCCTCACTGCTGGAGAATCTCACGGCCCCGCCGTTCTCACCATTATTGAAGGTTTGCCCGCCGGTTTACCATTGGCCGCTGAAGACATCAACCCGGATTTGGCGCGGCGGCAGGGGCTGAACGCCAGCGGCAAGCCATATCCCGGCGCTAGCCCACGCATGAAGCTGGAGCGCGACGCCGCACAAATTTTGAGTGGTGTGATGGCGGGGGTAACGATTGGCGCGCCCGTGGCCGTGCAGGTGCAAAACCTTGACCATGCCAAATGGAAAGGCAAGGCCGTTGCCCCGATGACGATACCACGGCCCGGCCACGCAGATTTAACCGGCGCGGTGAAATATGCACACAACGATTTACGGATGAGCTTGGAGCGGGCCTCAGCGCGGGAGACCACCGCGCGCGTGGCGGCGGGCGCAGTGTGCCGCAAATTTTTGGCGGAGTTTGGCATTCAGGTGGGTAGTTACGTGACGCAGATTGGCCCCGTGAAAGCCGATGTGGGCGCCATGCCGCTGGAAACGCGGATTGCGCGCGCGCTGGAAACCGAAATGGCCTGCCCAGATGAGGCCGCTAACGCCGCCATGCGCGCCGAAGTAGAAGGCATCATGCACGCCAAAGATACGTTAGGCGGCGTGTTTGAGGTAGTGGCGCTCGGCCTGCCGCCCGGCCTCGGCTCCCATGTGCATTGGGATCGGCGTCTATCAGGCCGGTTGGCGCAAGCGTTGTTGAGCATTCATGCCATGAAAGGCGTGGAAATTGGCGAAGCCTTTGCCAACGCGGGCAAGCCGGGCACGCAGGTGCATGATGAAATTTTATTGGACGATGGACGGCGGACGGCGGACGGCGGTCAATTGGTTCGCCCCACCAACCGCGCAGGCGGCCTAGAAGGCGGCATTACCACCGGTCAGCCGCTCGTTTTGCGCGTGGCCATGAAGCCCATCGCCACCACGCTCACGCCTCTCAACTCCATTGATTTAGCCACGGGCCAAGCCAAGCCCATTGAGTATGAACGTTCTGATTTTTGCCCGGTGCCGCGCGCCGGCGTGATTGGTGAAGCGATGGTGAGCTTTGTTTTAGCCGATGCTCTGCTAGAAAAACTTGGCGGTGATTCTCTCGCCGAAATGAAACCGCGCTTTGATGCTCTGCGCCGCGCCCGCTTAGAAGACTTGCAAATGTTGAATGAGCCAACCATTTTCTGGCCATAACATCTGATACATATTGTGAACATTATTTTGTACGGCCCTCCCGGCTCCGGCAAAACAACGGTGGGCCACACCCTAGCCGCCCAACTGGGCCGCACGTTTATAGATGCAGATGTGTTGATTGCCGAGCGCGCAGGCCGCACCATCCCCCAAATTTTTGCTGAGGCAGGGGAGGCCGAATTTCGGCGGATGGAAAGTGAAGTGTGCGCAGAACTTGGCGCGCAAAATAATTTAGTGATTGCACCCGGCGGCGGCGCTTTGCTCAGTGAAGCCAACCGCCGCAAGCTGGAAAAAAGTGGGGTGGTGTTTTGTCTGCGTGCAGATGCTGAAACTTTGCTGGCCCGCCTGAGCGCCGCCGGAGACCGGCCTTTGCTGGCCGGCCCCAACCCGGCAGAGAAGCTCAACGCTTTGCTGGCCGCGCGGCGCACGCTTTATGACTCCTTTCCAGAGCAAGTTTCCACGGTTGATCAATCGCCCGCGCAGGTAAGCGTCGTAATCCTTGAGCGCTTGCAACCGCACGAAATTCCGCTCCGCGCGCCCGGCCTGCAACATGATATTTTGCTGGGCTATGGCCTGCTGGAGCGTTTGCCGGAGATTTTGCGTGAACGTGAACTGACCGGCCCAACGTTGCTGGTGACGGATGAAAATATTTTCCGGACGCTGGACGCTGGGCGGCAAAAAACATTTGCCCATCGTCTGCCGTCCGTCGTCCTTCCGGCTGGTGAACAACACAAAAACCTTGCCACGCTTGAAAGGCTCTACACGGAATTTCTCAAACACGGCTTGGACCGCAATTCAATTGTGATTGCGCTGGGCGGCGGCGTGCTGGGGGATATGGTGGGTTTTGCGGCGGCTACCTTTATGCGCGGCGTGCGCTGGGTGAATGTGCCCACCACGTTGCTTTCTATGGTAGATGCCAGTTTGGGCGGCAAGACCGGTGTAGATTTGCCGCAGGGCAAAAATTTGGTCGGCGCGTTTCACCCGCCGGCGCTCGTGATTTCTGACCCGTTGGTATTAAATACACTGCCCACCGCTGAGCGCGCGGCCGGCATGGCGGAAGTCATCAAACACACATTGATTGATGATGCCGAGCAGTTCGCGGAGCTAGAAACGGCCAGCGCGTTTGGTAGCGCCGCGCAGTTGGCCCGCAACCTAAGCGTGAAGGTGCGTGTGGTGCAAGAAGACCCGTTTGAGAAGGGCCGCCGCGCTACGCTCAATCTGGGCCACACCATTGGCCACGGCGTGGAAGCGGCCAGCGGTTATCAACTGCGGCACGGCGAGGCCATTGCCATCGGCCTACATGCGGAATTACTCATCGCCAATAACTTGAAATGGACTCCGCCTGAAATTACCGAAAGAGTCTTAGCTGTGCTGCGCCGCTTTGGCCTGCCCACGCACTGCCCGGGCTTGGAGGTAGCTCACATCCGCCAGTTGATGAGCGCGGATAAGAAAAAATCTGGCGGCCAGCTCAAATTTGCCCTGCCGCGCGGCGTGGGGGATGTGGTTTGGGGGGTAACCGTGCCAGAAGATATGATAATGGAAGCTTTGTGGGCTGTGACGGGAGGCGGCTAAGGCCACGGGAAAGCTGGCAGGAAGAAGCTAAAGGCAGGCGCGAAAAAAGTGCTATCCGCAAATATTTCTGAAAGGGTCTGGCGGATATTGTGCTTAACCTGATTGCTCATCGTGCAGTCCCATTTCTACTCGGAACTTTTCGCGCACATCGCCAAGACTGGTGACATGACCGTTTTCCTGCAAAAACCAATGTTCCCAACCATTGCAAGGGGCATTGTTCATGTAATGACTGCCCGCTTTGTGAATACTACCTTCAAAGCCGTCTGCCGTCCGAAGTCGTGAATCTGGCTTAATGGTGGCGACTTTACTTTTATCTTTTCCAAAAAATAATTTTTGACCAGGCTGCAAATATCCATTCTCAACCAAAGTCGAAAACTCAACTTTGGGCGCAGATTTCGCTTTACTTTTTACATCAAATGTAGCGGGGTCAAACATTTCTGGCTGAACGGCGTCTATCCGCTTTTTTGCAACTTCAATACTCGCTTGCACGCGGTAAGCCATCGCCTTGTAAATTCATCATACGCCTGCATAGACTCGAATTTATCCCACTGGTCATCTACGGCGTCCACTTTGGTCATATTGGGACGGTGCAAGTCATTTTGTAATTGTAAATTGTAGGGCGGGTCGGCAAAAATCAGGTCAATAGACTTCTCTGGCAAGGCATTTAGCTTTTCGATGCAATCGCCTTCAATAATCTGATTTAAGGGTAGAGTCATGTTTTATCATCTCCAACCCATGATTATAAGGCATCGGGCAGAAGTACCGCTTTAGACAGTGGCAAAGTTACAGACCGACTGGTGTTTTGATTCGCGCACTTCTGCCTAGCATCCTATAATTTGAGACGGAGTAAATTTATTATGGTAGCTTCTGAAATTGATACGGCTTTAGATGTGCGCGCGAAAATGCTGGGCGTTCTCATGCGAGATGCGCGCCAATACGCTGAGCGCACGGCCAAAGAGTGCGCCGAAGCGATGGGTGTAACGGCCTCGGTGTATAACGCGTATGAAAGCGGTGACCAAAGCCCCTCGTTGCCGGAACTTGAGTTGCTTGCCTATTACTTACAAGTGCCGCTTTCCCATTTTTGGAGCGCCACTGTGCTGGCTGAAAAACTGGATGAACAGTTGCCGCTCCCCACGCCGGATATTACGGAATTGCGTGACCGAATGATTGGGGCCAAACTGCGCCAAGCGCGGCTAGACGCTAAACTTACCCTCAAGGAGTTTGCCGCCCAACTGGATATAACCACCGGCCAACTCTCCGCTTTTGAGTTTGGCGAGAAGCCGTTGCCCCTGCCGGAATTGGAAGTGATCTGTAGTCGCCTCGGGTTAGCGGTGGAAGACTTGCTGGAGCCGGCCGGCGTAGTGGGTGAGTGGGAAAGCGCCCAGCGGCTGTTTGAGCGCTTTAAGCAACTCCCGCCCGATGTGCGTGAATTCATCACTAACCCCATGAACGAGCAATACCTGCGCTTGGCGCAACGCCTGAGCCAAATGCCGGTGGATCAGTTGCGCTCTATTGCCACCGGTTTGTTGGATATCACTTACTAACTTTTTGGGATGTAGATGGAGTTTATTGGCGCTGACGGTTTACCTGCGCCCTAAAAACTATGGCTACGGCTCCTGAACTTAAAGAACAAGGCCTAAAATACTATCGCGCTGAACGGTTTGATGAGGCGGCGGGAGCGTTTGCTCAAGCGGCGCAACTGCTGGAGGCGGCGGGCAATCTGGGCGATGCGGCTGAAATGCGCAACAACGTATGTGTGGTGCGCATGGCGCAGGAGAAATGGGTTGAGGCCTTGAATGCCGTGCAAGGCACACCTGAAATCTTCAAGCAATTGAATGACGCCCTGCGGGAAGCGCAAGCTGTGGCCAACCTGGCCGCCGCGCATGAGGGCTTGGGCAACATCCAAGAAGCGGCAGATTTATATTTACGGGCGATTGATTTATTCGGCCCGCTGGGCGAAAAAGAGACGCGTTCTGCGTGTTATAAAAAACTGAGCGGTCTGCAGGTTAAACTTGGCAAGCAACTGGAAGCCCTACACTCTATGCGCTCCGGCTTAAACCTCTCCAGTGAACTAACGGCCCAAGAGAAAATGCTGAAGGAAACGATTGATAAAGCCATGAAGATGATGGGGATGCCGTGAGCTTGGCAGGCTATAGATTTGCGAGAAGAACAAAAGCCGGCCCAGCCTTCCGGCACAACAATGTGACACAAATTCTTGGGGTATCTGTGTGTTCATTTATGGCATTGGCTTTATTGGCGGCTTGTGCGCCGGTTACGCCGTTGGCCCCCACCTTTACGCCCACTCGCGCCAAAGTCACTGCGATTCCCACTTCAACACCGGCGCCAACCGCCACCCCCGTTCCATCTACCACTATTCCCACGGCCACGCCTATCCAGTTGCCCAGCCCAACTGCGTTGCCCGAAACCGTTCTGCTGTTTACGGGTGATATCAACCCGGCGCGCTGTGTCTATACCATTGCCAAAGAAATGAATGATATGGCCGCCCCTTACCGGGCCGTGGGTGAGCTTTTGCAAAGCGCCGATTTAGCCATCGGCAATCTGGATGCCTCTATTTCAGATTACAACCCGCCTAGCCCGTGCGCAGAATTTCACCGCAACCTGCTTGCGCCCTCCGAAGTGGTGCTGGGCATGAAATGGGCTGGTTTTGACTTAATGGGCGCGGCCACCAATCACATTAAAGATTGCGGTTTGCAACGCGGCTGTGACCATGAGTCATTGTTGGATACCATCACCCATTTGCGCGCGGCAGGCATTGAGCCGGTGGGCATTGGGAGCAATTTGGCAGAGGCCAGCGCGCCTGTAATCAAAACAGTGAATGGTGTGCGTTTTGCTTTTCTTGCTTTTGCCGGGGTGAACGAAAATGTTTTTGCAGATGAAGTGACGCCCGGCGCCGCGCCACTCTTACCGGATGTGTATGTAGAAGCCGTGCGCCGCGCCCGCGAACAGGCCGAGGTGGTGATTGCCCTGCCGCACTGGGGGCGTGAGTTTACAGGCGTCATCTCTTGGGAACAAACCCGCGCGGCGCAAGCCTTGGCAGAGGCGGGCGCAATGTTGATAGTCGGCAATAACCCGCATCATGTTCAGGGTGTGGAGCGCCTGCCCAACGGCGCGCTGGTGGCCTACGCTCTGGGCAATTTTGTGTTTGATCAGGAATGGTCGGATGGAACGCTGTACACCATTCAGGGATATATGCTCCAAGTAACATTTCGGGGCGCTCAACTGGCCGAGTATGAGCTTATTCCCATTCGGATTTATGATAACTACCAGCCGCGCTTGCCACCGCCCGCTGAGGCCGCGCAGATTTTGCAGGATGTGGAAAATTCACTTGCCACGCGCCCGGGCAATTAGGCATGCCCACCAATATCCCTGAAAACTATCGTTGGGGCCAAATATGGCGGTTGCGCCATTCGGATTTTTGTTCTATTATCAATCAGCAACTTAGTGGAATCATCACAGGCAATTGGGCCTGCATTGAAATAAGCGCCACTTTGTAAGGAAAACGCATGTATCACAAAATTACCCTCATCGGCAATTTAGGGCGGGACCCGGAAATGCGCTACACCCCCTCCGGCCAAGCCGTTGCCAACTTTAGCATGGCCACCACCGAAAAATGGACTGGTCAGGACGGCCAATTGCAAGAACGCACCATTTGGTGGCGCGTTTCAGCGTTTGGCAAGCAAGCGGAAACTATTAATCAGTATCTCAAAAAGGGGAGCAAGGTGTACGTGGAAGGCCGCATGCAGGCAGACCCAAAGACGGGCGGCCCGCGCATCTACACCCGTCAAGATAATACCGCTGGCTCTTCGTTTGAAGTGACAGCCTCCACCATCAAATTCCTCTCTAGCCGCGCCGAAGGCGGTTCCGCGCCTACGGGCAGTGGTATGGGGCAAGAGCCGGATGCGATGGTTGAGCCAGTGGACGATATCCCCTTCTAAACTGGTATTCATGATGGAACAGCCGTCGTCTCGAGATTGAACGACGGCTGTTTTATTCTGCCCGTATGAGGATCCGCCATGTCTGATACCCCTCCACCAGCCGTTTCACCACAACCGCCCGCGCCTCCGCAAATTCAAATTGAACTGCCCGGCAATTTGGAAGCGGTGTATAGCAACTTTGCCCTCATCACCCATGCGCCCTCTGAAATGGTGCTGGATTTTGCCCGGGTTATGCCCAATGTGCCCAAATCTCGGGTGTACGCTCGCATCATCATGACGCCACTCAATGCCAAACTGCTTTTGCGCGCGCTGGCCGATAACTTAGCCAAATACGAAGCCCAGTATGGCGAAATCACCATTCCCACCGGCCTAGCCGATCAACTCTTCAAGCCCAGTAAACCGGAGTGAATGATTGTCTGACTTAATAAGCCCGTCCCATCCGCCGAACAACAACTGATATGCAAAATCTAGATTCCATTGCTGACCGCATCCGTCAGAATTTATCCGCCAAGAACGCCGCGCGGGATAATGCCGTGGAACGCTCCCGCACCCTAATCCGCCATTGTTCGCTCGCCATCCGCGCTGTGCACCGCGGTGAGCGGGAGGAAGCGCAAAAACAAATTCGGGTTGCGCGTGAGATTGTGCAGGCAGTGGGGGAGGATTTGGCCGCTTATCCCGATTTGTATCATGCCGGTTACAGCCAAGATGCCCTGAAGGAATTTGCCGAAGCCAACATTGTGTATGCGCTGGTAAACGGTGAACCTTTGCCGGAGCCGGAAGCTTTGGGGGTGGAGTACGCGGCCTACCTTAACGGCTTGGGCGAAGCGGCCGGTGAACTGCGCCGCCGCTGTTTGGATATTATGCGGCACGGCTACACCGAGGAAGCCGAGCGGCTGTTGGAAGTGATGGACGAAATTTATTTACTGCTGGTGACAATGGATTATCCAGATGCCATTACGGGTGGTCTGCGCCGCACCACCGATTTGGTGCGCGGCGTCACCGAGCGCACGCGCGGCGATTTGACGTTGAGCTTGCGTCAGCAAAAATTGCAGGAAGCGCTGAAGAGTTTTGAAGAGCGCAATCAAAAATCATAAATCTGCATCATTTGTAATGATATGCGCGTTATCCGAGCTTCTGAAATTGGCGAATACTTGTTTTGCAACCGGGCTTGGTGGTTGCGGGCGATGCGCGGCCACACTTCCGCTAATGTGCGGGAGCTGGCCGAAGGCGTCGTAGCTCATGCGCATCATGGCCGCGTCGTTGGCCTGGCCGCTGGTTTGCGCGCGGGAGCGTTGGCGCTGTTTGTTATCGCCCTTATCCTTCTTTTTCTAAGTAACGCATGACGTGGTTTTTACCCTTATTGGTTGCGGCGCTGGTCTTGTGGTGGTTAGCGGGCCGTTTGCGAAACAAGGCCGGCCTTCCAGCCGGGCAGGTGGTGTATAGTGATACAGGCGCCTGGGGCCGTGTGGAGCGGCCTCTCTTCTCACAAAATCTGCAACTTACCGGCAAGCCGGATTATTTGGTGCGGGAGGGTGGGGCGGTGATTCCGGTGGAAGTAAAATCCGGCCGCGCGCCCGCTTACGGTGTTTACACCGCGCATGTTTATCAGTTAGCCGCCTACTGCGCGTTGGTAGAAGAAACATACGGCCACCGGCCCCGTTACGGCTTAATCAAGTATGCGGATAAACTTTTACGCGTAGATTACACGCCTGAGCTGGAAAATGAACTATTTGAATTGCTGGCGGCGATGCGTGCGGATGCTGAAGCCGTTGATGTACATCGTTCACATACCTTAGCGGCGCGATGCGGCGCGTGCGGCTTCCGGGCGGCTTGTGGGCAGGCGCTGGCTTAGCGGCGTTCATGTGCGGCTCATCCACTCCGCTATAATCTTTCTCATGTCCCTCTTGCCACCCAAAAGTTTGCTCATTCTTTACCATCCCAAAGCGGAAGGGGCGTTGAGCGTTGCCAATGAAATAGTGGGCTATTATGCCGGGCGTGTAAGTGTGGCTCGCCTAGCCATTGATGAAGCCTTATCTCACGATGTGACCGGCCAGCACGATTTGGTGCTAGTGTTAGGCGGTGATGGGTCTATGCTCCGCGCAGGCCGCCTCACGGCCGCTAGCGGCGTGCCGGTGTTGGGCGTGAATTTGGGCCGGCTCGGCTTTTTGGCCGAAGTACAACCCAGCGAGTGGCGCGAAGTTTTAGAGCGGGTGCTCAACGGCGAAGGCTGGGTTGAAGAACGAATGATGTTGCGTGTTGAACATTGGCGGGGTGGTGATTTATTATGCGCACACGAAGCATTAAACGAAGCGGTGGTGGGGCGCGGCGCCTTGGCGCCGCCCGCGCGTTTACGGACAATGATTGATGATTATGAACTGACCACTTATGTGGCCGATGGTTTGATTATTGCCACGCCCACCGGCTCGACGGCTTACGCGCTGGCGGCTGGCGGCCCCATCTTGCCGCCGGAGCTAAAAAACATTTTGTTGGTGGCTATTGCCCCGCATCTCAGCATGGATCGGGCCATTGTGCTGTCACAAGGAGCAACAGTGGAAGTTCAGCCCTACACCGATGCTGAACATGCGGCAATTTTGAGCGTGGACGGGCAGGTAAATGAGCGCTTGCTAGACGGTGACCGGGTGCGTGTGACCATGAGTCAAAATGTAGCGCGGTTTGTGCGCATGCGGGCCACTAGCTATTTTTATGCCAGTCTCATGGCGCGCATGAACAATAACCCTTCAGCGGGAAAAATCACATGACGGATGCAAATGTAGAAATAATTTACTGTGTCAACCATCCCCAAACGGCCACCGGCCTGCGCTGTAACAAATGCGGCAAGCCGGTATGCACCAAGTGTATCGTGCGCACACCGGTCGGTTACCGGTGTAAAGATTGTTTGCGTTCACAACAACAGGTATTTGAAACGGCGGTATGGTATGACTATGTGCTCGCCGCCATCATTACTGCGCCACTGGCTGGGATTGCGGGCGCCCTTATCATCAATTTGGGTTTCTTCATCATCTTCCTGGCCCCCGTTGCGGGCGGCCTCATTGCCGAGCTGGTGCGCTGGGCGGTGCGTCGCCGCCGAGGCAAGTACCTCACCTGGGTAGCGGCGATTGCGTTTGTGGCGGGATGTTTGCCATTGCTTGGCCTGCCGTTGTTAGTGGGCATCTTGGCGCTCTTCTCCGGCGAACCTTCCGGCCTCGGCTTCTCAATCTTGGGTGTGCTCTGGCCTGCATTTTATTGCGTGCTGGGCGCAAGCACGGTTTATGCGCGCTTGCGCGGCATTTCTGTATAAATTTTCTCTATGCTGGCTTCCCTCTCCATCTCCGATTTTGCCATCATTGACCAACTCCGGCTGGAACTGGCGCCCGGCTTCGTCGTTTTCACCGGTGAGACCGGCGCAGGTAAATCCATCATCATTGATGCGGTAAGTTTGGTGCTGGGCGGCAAGGCCGATGCCACGCTGGTGCGTGCTGGTGCAGATGTGGCCCGCGTGGAAGCTATGTTCCGCTTGGAAACTTTGCCCTCGGAACTGCGCGGCGTGTTAGAGCGCGAAGACCTCTTAGATACCGACTCAACTGAAATGACCCTTAGCCGCGAAATACGCCGCGAGGGCCGAAGCACCTGCCGCGTTAACGGGCGCATGGTCAACCTCGCCCTTTTGCGTGAAATTGGCCAATTTCTAGTAGATGTGCATGGCCAGAGTGAACATCTTTCCCTCCTCCGCACGCGCGAGCATATCTTCTTGCTAGATCGGTTTGGGAACTTGGAGAGCGAACGTGAAACATTGGCGCAAGTGGTGCGTGAACTCAATACATTGCGGTATGAACTAAACCAATTGCGCCAAAATGAGCGCCAGCGCGAACAGCGGCTGGATATGCTCAACTTCCAAATTAATGAAATTACGGCCGCGCGGTTGAAGATCCACGAAGAAGAAGCGCTCCTGCAGGAACGCACGCGGCTGGCCAACGCTGAAAAGCTAGCCTCCCTCACTGATGACGCCATTCATGCGTTGGCGGGCGGCGATGATGGTGAAACTGCCGCCGCCGATTTGCTGGCCCGCGCCGCCAAAGCCATTGCCGGTCTGGCTAAGATTGATGCCTCCCTCGAGCCGAAACGCGAACAACTTCAAACGTTGAGCGAGCAGTTCAAAGATTTAGCCGCTGAACTAGAAGATTACCGAGAAGATATTGAATTCAATCCTAAACGGTTGGATCAAGTGGAAGAACGTTTAGAACTTATCAGCCGCCTTAAGCGCAAATATGGAGATACGCTGGAAGCAGTGTTGGCCTTTGGCGAGAGAGCGCAGGCTGAGCGCGATACGCTCACCCACTCTTCAGAGCGTATCGCTGAATTAGAAAAGAAAGAAAGCGCCCTGTTGCGCCGCATTGGGCAATTGGGCGTGAAGTTGAGCGAAGCGCGCCGAGCCGCCGGCCAAGCCTTAGCGCGCGGCATTGAAGCCGAACTGGCCGACTTAAAGATGGAACGGGCGCGTTTTGCGGCTGAGGCGCACTGGCAAGATGCGGAAGACGGCGCGCCCGCCGCTGGCCGCGCGGTGGCCTTTGATGTTACCGGCTTGGACAAAGTTGAATTTCTGGTAGCGCCCAACGTGGGTGAAGGCTTAAAGCCGCTGGTCAAGATTGCTTCGGGTGGTGAAACGGCGCGGCTGATGTTGGCCCTCAAGGGTGTGCTGGCCCGCGCCGACCAAACCCCCACCCTCATTTTTGATGAGATTGATCAAGGCATTGGCGGGCGTGTGGGCACGATTGTGGGCCGCAAGTTGTGGGGGCTGGCACGCTCACACCAGGTGCTGTGCATCACCCATCTGCCGCAGTTAGCGGGCTTTGGGGACCAACACTTCAAAGTAGAAAAGCAGATTGTGGGTGACCGCACCCTGACGCACGTGCGCGCCCTCAGTGCGGAAGAACGCGTGGGTGAACTGGCCCAAATGTTAGGCGGCGCAGGCGAGAAAGCCCGCGAAAGCGCTGAAGAAATTTTGGCGCTGGTACAGGGTGAAAAGCAAATGGCTTAAAGCAAACTGGCCGGATCATGATCCGGCCAGTCATTTTTTTGGCGTTGGTTTGAGCGTGACTTACGCTCAGTCGAGAGCGCTGGTCTCAACCGGTAAGTCAAACTCAAACTGAAAGTCGTTGGCTCGGTCTGTTGCGTCATAATCGCTGTCACAGGCATAGCCACACACGGTGCACTGTCCGCGCACCTCCATACCGCCTGGTACTTGCTTCACGCTCAGCACTAGCCCCCGTAACTCACACACGGGACAAAGATCCATTTCCATTGGTAAAGAACCTCCTTTACACAGCCTAGTTTAGGCTAATTGAGTTAACGTAGGATAAAATCAAGTTTAAGGCTTTCGTTAATTTCTATGCTTTCTCGACACTTCATAAATCTTATAACACTTTGGGCGTACCTCAGCGCGTGCGCCATATTGCTTCCAACTCCGCCTACCCATCAAATCAACCAAAATTCCTCGGCGTTAGCCCTATCACCCGATGGCGCTCAACTCGCCGCCATTAACTTTGATTCCAATTCCGTTACCTTGTTGCAAACCGCGCCTCTGCAAGTTCAGGCAGAAGTGCCCGTAGGCGCTGAGCCCAAAACCGCCGCGTTCACGCCTGATGGAGAGACCGTGTTGGTGGCCTCGGCCCGCGCCGGAAACATTTCTTGGGTTGAGGTGGCTTCGGGCCGCCTCGCCGCTCAAACCGAGTTGGGCGGTCTTCCGTTTGGGGTGGTGGCCTCGGCTCAACACGCCTTCGTGAGCTTGTTTGGCGCTCACCAAATTGCCGTGATTGATCTAGCCACCCGCGCGCTTGTACGCCGAATTGACGTGGAACCTTTTCCGGCTGGCTTGGCCCTCACAGCGGAGGGATTGTTCATCACGCACTTTTATTCCGGCCGGGTCACACAACTCGCACTCCAGAACTTCACCCCAGTGGCCACGTTTTCTACTCAGCCCGATGCCAATCTCTCTACTTTTGTGTTGGCCAACCATGGGCGGTTATTCTTGCCGCAAACTCTCTCCCATGCTGATGCTCTGACTCTTACCGCGCAGACTACAGCCTCGCCCATTGTGAATGTACTCAACCCAGTCACCCGTCAAACCGAACCTTACTTGCTGTACTCAGACAAATATGTTGTAAATGTGCCGGTGGCTGTGGCGCTTAGCCCGAATGCGCGCTGGCTATTTGTGGCCAGCGCAGGAACCGATGAGGTAGCGATAGTGGACATGCTTTCACATCGGTTGGCCGGTGTGATACCGGTGGGCCACTGGCCGCGCGCGCTCACACTCTCTCATGACGGTGCGCAACTCTTCATCAATAATGCCCTGGATGGCACAGTCACAATGATGCGGGTAGATTATCCAACTGCTAATGAAGATGCCATGCCCCAAGTGTCCTACCAAACAGGTGTGACTGTGACCACACAGCCGTTATCGCCGGAAATGTGGCTAGGCAAACAACTCTTCAACTCGGCAAAGCCGCCAATGGGCAATACATGGCTTTCCTGCGCCACCTGCCACTTTGAAGGCGGGCACGATGCGCGCACCTGGCTGGGCTTTCCGGATGGCCCGCGCAACACACCGGCATTGTATGTGCTCCAGGAAACTGCCCCTTACCATTGGAGTGGTGATTTAGATGAGTTGCAGGATGTCGAACTTACCATTCAACGTATTCAGCATGGAAGTGGCTTGTTAGGGAGTGATTTTCAACCGCCCTTGGGTCAGGCCAATGCGGGCCGCTCGGCTGAGTTAGATGCTCTCGCCGCTTATCTCTCATCCATCCCCATGCCGCCAGCCGCCGTAATGGTGGATGAGGCTACAGTTGCCCGGGGCCTTAAGGCTTTTGAGCGTTGGGGCTGTGCGGCCTGCCACCTCGGCCCGCAACTCACAGATCAGCAACTGCACAATTTAGAGCAAGATAATATTGGGTTGGCCGCCCTGCAACGCAACCCCCGCGGCCTAAACTTTGATACGCCGGCGTTGGTGGGCGCTTGGCTGACGCCGCCCTACTTTCATGATGGCTCTTCAGCGACCCTGCGCGATACGCTTTTCCGCTCCGGGTTTCATGGCATGGGCTGGGCTATGGATAAACAAGAGCTGGAAGATATTGTGCGTTATCTGCAATCATTGCCTTAGGCTTCAGTTTTTTTGCCTCCTCACAAATGCTCCCCCTGGATAAACAAAATCACTATCGTGAACGTTACAAACGGCGACGCCGCGGCTGGCGTTCCAGCGGTGAAGAATTAGAAGCCTTAATGCGTCGCCGTCTGCATCCACACAGCCGGGTGTTGGATGTGGGCTGTGGGCGCGGCGGCGTGCTGGAGCTTTTCTGGCAAACAGTGGCTTTGCCCGTTGGCCTAGACCCAGATTTCCCTTCGCTGCGTGAGCATCGTACGCGCCGCCAGCCATTTGCCACTGGCTCTATGCCATCGGCCTGTGCCTTTGTAGAGCATCTCCCTTTTCGGGCGGCGGAGTTTGATATGGTTCTGGCGATTTGGGTGCTGGAACATTTGCCTCAGCCTCACGCGGCCTTAAGCGAAATAGCGCGAGTCCTCAAGCCGGGCGGCTATTTCATTTTTCTCACCCCCAATGCTTGGCATCCGCTCATCTGGGCCAACCGCGCCAGCCAACTTTTGCCCGTCGTGCAAAAAGCCTTAGTGCCGCGTTTGTATGGTCGCACCGAAGCCGATACGTTTCGTGTTCATTACCGGGCCAATATGCCTCAGTGGCTTAAACAACTGGCGCGCGCAAGCGGCTTCCAAGTGGTTTCACAACGCGCCATTCAAGATCCCAGTTATTTAGCCTTCAATAGTATGTTGTTTGAGTTGAGCGCCTTGCTGGAAAGCATTTTGCCGCCAGCCTGGGGCGTTCACCTGTTGGGTGAGTGGCAAAGGGCGTGAAGTGTATTCTGCCCTCTTCCGTCATTTACTTCTCCATCTTTTTCAACGCCTCGTAGGCTGGCAACAACACGGGCGGGTCGCCCGGAAAAACAGGCCGCGTGATCGCCCACCAGTACTGCTCTTGTTGTTCCGTCCAAAACGGATCAGCGATATAAATCATGCTCATCAGGCCAATCCATGGTGACCAGTTCTGTTTGGCGTATTGATATGCACGGACTAAATAGTCTGCTTGTTGTTCTTCTGTTACGGCAAACCAAGCGTACGTTACATTGACTTTATCCGTTGTCCAGCCCATTTCGGTAATGGCAATTTGCTTATCGCCATCGCCATATTTTTCCATGATGGCGCGGATATCCTCCACGTGCCGAAACGTAATCCAACGCGCTTGCAGGTTGGGGTCTGCTTCTGCTTCAGCGGGAGAAAGTTCAGGCGGGTTCATATAGCCCGGCGCGTGAACGCCCAACATATCAAAGTAAGGGGCCGCGCCTGCTTCATACATCTCAATATAAAACTGTTCGTCGGGCATTGAAATAGCCGGGTCGTCTGTGCCTGTAGGAGCCAGCCCCGCCGAAATTACAATGGCTTGTGGGTCTGCGGCTTTTATGGCCAGATAACAAACCTTGAGTAATTCAACGTAAGCGGCGGGGTCTGGCGGCTGGTTGCCCCAATCTCGCGCTAAGTTTGGCTCGTTCCACACTTCATAAGCCGCAATTCGGCCTGCGTAACGTTGGGCCAGCGCGCGGCAGAAGTTCCCAAAGTCTTGCACCTCATCGGGTGGGCCGTTATCTACTTCATCTGCTCGTGACCAGTAAGGATGAGCGTCTAGGCGGGCCAACAGTTTGAGATTGTATTCAGGTAAGGCGGCCACAATGGCGTCGGTGCGCGTCCAGTCAAATTCGCCGCGGCGCAGTTCAATATCTCGCCAGCCAAACTTGTGCTTGAGCCAACCAAATCCCATATCGCGCACCAAGCCTAAATCATTGGAGGCGGTTTTGTTGCCAATCGTCCACCAGACAAAGGCCTGAATGCCGTAGGTGGGTGAAGGCAAGCGTGGCGGTAAGGGATACAACCTGGGCGCCGGTGATGAAGTTACTTCCGGTGTGGGGAGTGGGGTGGCAATGGGCGACGGCATGGGGGCCGCGCAAGCCGTAAGCCAACCCAGTAAAATGAAAATATAAAGGGCGCGGGTGAGCATAAAATAAAAAGAGAAAGGACGATGGCCCTTTCTCTTTCTCTTCCATTGTCTTTAGTATTTATGGTTTAGGCATCGCCCCAATCGCATCAAAGGCCGGGCGCGGCGCGCCTTGTTTGTTCAATAAACTGAAAATAACATTGTCATCTTCTAGCGGATCACCACCCTTGGGGCCGTAATCCAAATTGAAGATGAAAGCCAACTGAACCCGACCGGACTCACGCATCCAGTTTAGCGCGGCTACCAAGTATTCGGCCTGTTTTTGTTCGTCCACATCCAGCGCGTAATCATAGCCGGGCGGGAATTTGCCGTCTACGGGTGATGCATAACCAAACTCTGTCATACAGAGCGGCTTTACGTTGCCCGCCGCTTCCATGATTTGAACGTATTTTTCCACTTGGCTTCGCAATGACCAGGAATAGTGGGGCGTTGTCCAAGGCCCTTTGAAGTTGAAGCCGGTATCGGGCGGTGGGTTATAAGCATCCGCATCCGGCGGTAGGTTGGTGCCATTAGCGTGAATGCCTACACAATCTACGTAATTTAGCCCGCCCGCCGCCACAAATTGTGTGAGGTAGGTGGCGTCATCCACCACGGCCGGCCGCCCGCCCGCACAGGCCGGCCAACTCCCGTTGCAGTTAATGCCGGTGGGGGAGGGCGCGCCGGAAATAATCTTCACGCGCGGGTCAACCGCCTTAATAGCCGTGGAGGCCACTTGCACCAGTTGGGCGAACTCAACCGCACTCACACCATTCGGCGTATTCCACTCGCGCTCTAGGTTGCTTTCATTCCACACTTCCACCGCTTCCACCTTGCCGGGATGCCGTTGCAAAATGGCGATGACGAAGTTGGCAAAGGTCTGATAATCATCAGGCGGCGCTTCATTACCGGGCAAAGCATTGGCGCGCGCCCATTCCGGGGCGGCTACCACAGAAAGCATCACGCGTAACCCATTGGCGCATGTTGCTTCCAGAGCGTTATCCAAGAAATCCCAATTGATTTGGCCGGGTTGCGTTTCAATATCCTGCCAGCGTACTTGTAACTTCACCCACTGCAAGCCCAATTTATCGCGCGCCATGGTCACATAGGGCATGCTATCTACGCCGGGGATGAGAGCGTGAACCTGAATGCCGTAGCCAAAATCGGAAGCAGGGTAGGGAAGCCAGTTGCAGGCCGGGCCTTGGCTGATTGGTTGGCTGACAGTAGGCGCGGAAGTAGGCGTGGGCAGGGTGGCGGGCGGGGTTTCTACTATAACCACTGCCGTTGGTTCGGTTGGGGCGGCGGAGTTATTGGCCGCCCAATATAACACGCCAAAAGTGCCCAGCCCGGCCACTAATGTTAGGCCCAGCCACAAGCCCACAAATAAGGATAAGTTGCGATGAGGTTTCGGGGCTTGCATGACTTATTTCACCGTTACTTGGATACTGGCGCTTAGGATGATCCAGCCGGAGGAAGCCGAGTTGCGGCAACTGGCGGTATCACCCAAATTACAAATCCCAAGCGCTAAATTGTAGGTGCCAGCCGGCAGGTTGATGTGGTCATTCCAGGTAAGGCTTTGGCCGGGGCCGAGCTGGTCATTGGGGCCGTTGCCCCATGAACATTGAGCAAAACTAACCCCAACTGCTTTTGCTCCTAAACATTTGTAAGGAAAGGCGGTGGTGCCGGTGTTGGTAATCGTGAACTTAAACCAGATGTCTTGATTGACGCCATACTCACGAGCGGAACTTTCTAGAGCAAAGCTATTGCCTTGGAGGCCGCCGCTTACAGCTTGCGTGTTGGTGGGCGGCACAGCAGTGGCGGTGGGCGGCACGGCGGTGGCGGTGGGGCGCGGGGTAGGCGGCGCGGCCACTACGGGCAGGGCGTTTGTATCACCGCTGAATTGCGCCACTTGGTTAGAGACCCAGCCTTGTTGACCGAAATAACTCACCACATACCATTGAGCTGAAGCGTCGCGTCCGATGGCTTCGGCAGTGGTGCCGGGTTGTAGGCCGCCAATGGGTGGGTAGTTGATGCCGGGGCCACTGCGCACATTAGCTGGTTGCAGAATGTTAAGCAAGTTGGTGGGTGCAGTGGTTGGAGGTGGCGCGGCCACTGTATCGGTAGGCGCTGGCGCGGCCACTGTATCGGTTGCTGGCGGCGCGGTTGGCGCTTCTTGGGTGGGCGGCGCGCCGGTGGCCGTTGGAATGACTACGACGCCGCCAGAAGTCGGTAGCGGGTTCTGGACTACGGTAGTAGGTTGAACATCGTTATTCCCGCTAAATGCCGAGAGTAAGGCATACGTCAACATCGCGCCACCCACGAGGGCGAGCACAGCAATGCCAATTACGGCTCCCACCGGAATGCCGCCGGAAGAACGTGATGGGCTGGGGTTCGTTTGAGTCATAAGGGTTCTCTTTCTCTTGATCTAACTTTCTTGGTTAGGGCATCACCGCATCCAACGCGGCGCAGGCCGGGCAAGTGCCATCTGGCCGGATGATAGAGTAGGCGGCTTGCGGGTCATAGGTAAAGGTTGTGAAGCCTACATTCCATACAATGAGCATTCGCACTTTGCCGCTACTAGCGGATAAGCTAGCCGCCTCAGCTAACCACTGCGCTTGTTGCGCCACGGTGATGTTTTGACCCCATGAAAAGTTGGTCGGCAGGGGCGGATAACCCTCGCCCGAAACGTAACCTAATTCAGTAAAGCAGAGCTGGCGACTACCCCCAAAAGTATTGTAATACAAATCCACCATTGGCCAGAAGTAGTATGAATAGTGATAACCAGCTAGGGTACTGCCCGTTGTTGCGTTGGGCGAGGTGGAGCCGCCATTGTGGTGAATGCCAACACAATCCATGTAATTGGCCGCACCCGCCGCCGCCATTTGCGCCAAGTATTTATCATCATTCACCACTTTACCGGGGAAGGCCGCTTCGGCGCCGGTGGGGGCTAAGCTGGCGCTGATGACCAAGGTGTTGGGGTTAGCGGCCTTGATAGCGGCATACGCTTTCGCTAAAAGTTGCGTATAGGTTGCGCCATTAATTTGACCCTCCGGCCATTCTGCTTCCACGTTTGGTTCATTCCAGACTTCAATGGCGTCTGCGCCCTGCGCGGCCAGACCAGCTACCCAAGCCGCATACTCATCCCAATAGGCCGGGTCTGTAGCGCGGCCTTTATCCCCTAACACGCTCAACAGCACCTTAAACCCGGCTCCTTTACCCGCCGCAATGTAATCACTGCCGCCGCCACGCACTTGAAATTTCACCCACTTCATACCGGATTGTTGCATTTGAGCCGGATGACCGATAAAGCCCGGCACTTGGCCGCCTAATTCAAACGCGCCATTGGCCACCGGCGGCGGAGGCACAAAAGCGCCGCTGGTGGGTTTGGGCGTGGGGGTGGGGTTAGGTGTGCCACTGCCAACAGTGGGCTGTGGGGCAGGCGTATTGGTGATCACAGCGGCTACAGCCGTGGCTGTGGGGAGCACAGCCTCAGCCGCCACTTTCACTGGGATAGCGCCCAAGCCAATTTGGAAGTTGCCCAGCCGCAATTGCACTTCCGCCTGATAATCACCCGCCGCGCTCGGCGTGAATGTGAAAGAATCTGTTAGGCTGGTGGTGCCCTGAGCCACTGCCTTGGCGGCATCCTTTACCACCCATACCAAATTGGTTTGGAGTTGCGCTGTTGGCTGGCCAGTTTGGTAATCGGCCACGGCTTGTAAAAGCTCAATGGGCACGCTGAGATGAAAAACATCCTCTGCTACCGCACCACCCAAACGGAATTGTTCTGCCAATGCGAACCGTTGGCGCAGAGCAAAGGGCGTGCTCAGCCATAAACTGCCATCTGGCGTTTGCACGTTCACCAAACCGCTGGCCTCTGTGGTGAGGGGGTTAAACAATTGGAGTTTGACGGGTTGATTGGGATAAATGGATTGGCTGGCGTCCAGCGGCAGTAAGCTGTTCCAGCCCTCCGGCACAAACCGATCTGTGCGGCTAAAACCATTGGCGCTTGCCACCACCGGTAAGGCTGAGGTCACCACCCGTACGCGGCTACGCTCCACAAAATTCGTAATCCATTCCAGCTTGGCCGCCGCTGTGCCATTGCTCACGGCTTGCGGGTCTAGCGGCAGGCGCACCAACAGTAAATCTGTAGTGGCGCCCAATGCCTGCCACACTTTGCCGTCAAACTCGGGGTTAAGGGCGATGGGCAAATCTAAGTACAACGCCAAAGGTTTACCCGTTTCTTGTACGTGCAAGTGAATGGTTTGGATGAAGCCGATAAACTTTAATGGGTCTGGATTGGAGAGATTAGGATAGTTGAGAACAATGCCGGCGTAATTGCCGGAGCGCGCAAAATTAGCCAGCAACTGCGCATGGGCGGCGCGGCGCACTTCATCATTCATTAACTGAGTGAGCGTTTCTGCCGAGATGGAAATTACCGGATAGAGTGGGTCTGTGAGGCCGGGCGGCAAGTTAGGCAATACGCCGCCTAGTGTGCCATCCGCTTGCACACTTACACCGCCTGCCAGTAAAGGCACGTTAAAGCCGGTGCTGTTAAGCGGCCACACATCACCGGGTTGCATGCCTAACATGGCTTGCGGTTGGCTGTTGGATTCAAATAGGCCCACCACCTGCGGGAGTTGTGTTACAGCGGCCACTCGTTGCGCGCCCTGAATTTGCGATGGCAGGAATGACCATGCTTCGCCGTTCCAGCCGTATAAATCCAATAGTTTTAAGTCGCGGTCAGTTGGCCCAATGATAGAAACAAAAAGTTGCGCTGGCGCCGTACCTTGCCCACTTAGGCTGAACAAAGCGCTGACGAGGTTAAGGTGCGCCGGTTTGTTGTTGAAGCTGGTTTGCGCCACGCTGGGCGCTTGACCACCCATCAACGCTTCTGCCGAGATGGCCGTGAGGGCTAATTGATAATCTGCAGTGAGGTTGGCCGGGTTGGCGCTTATAATTAATCCTTCCGCCAACTGAGCAATGGGCCGATTGGGATTAAGGGGAATAAGGGTGCCGCTGGTGCTGGGGCTACAAGCGCCCAAGATCAGCATCACCACCACTAAAATGTTAGGTATAAACCGCAAAACCATGCAACGAACTCCTTAAATTGCTTATGCGAACCCATCTACACATTAGCCGATTGATAAGTTTCCTGCCCAAAACCGGTCTATAAGATACGTTTTGCGATGGGTTCTAAACCAATGACGGGCTAAAGATGTAGCTTTAACCCGTTTGGTTCCGGCGCAACAAAAAAGGCGGCTACGGAAGCCGCCCCCGCCAGAGCAAAGCGGCCAAAACTATACCAAGCCTGCTCATAAGCGGCAAGCGTGATTTAGAAACATAATGAGATAAGCCGGAGATAAGCGGGGCGTAAGGTGATGGACGAGGTTAAGGGGCGTTTGTAGGAGTTTCAATCAAAACGGATGTTGCGTTTGGATCTGGCGTGGGAGCGTTAGGGTCAGGAGTTGGTGCATTTGGGTCTGGGGTAGGGGTGAGGGCGCAATTGGTTTGGGCCAGAGTTAATGCTTCATTGATGGCCGGATCGCTGTTGTAGATGGTCAGCGCAAAGGCATACTGCTCAGCGGCGGCGCAAACGTCCGTTAAGGTGAGCTGGGCGGCGTAGCTTACAGTGGCGTCATATAGAAGCTGGGTAGTATCTTTAAAGTTGGGGGCCAGCAAATACAAATCCCGCAGAATGCCGGTGGCGCGGGCCCAATCTAGGCCGTAGTACAGCCGCGCGGCAAGGTACAAACGCGCCCAGGCGCGATGGCTGGCGGCGATTTCATCCAAAGCACGGTATTGGCTGGCATGGTCAATGTCTGTAATGCCGGCTTCCATCTCATCCCCCAGAATGCGGGCAATGCCACGCCCGCGCAGAGCAGTGTAAAGCAAACCATCCACGGTGGCCACTTCATAACTGGCATCGGTGGAGCGGAGCAGAGCCATTTCTGCCAGCACGCCTTCCCAGTTTTGCTCAGCCGCATATTGTTGAGCGAGCGCCAACATCTCGGCGGGGTCTTTCCCCGTAACAACGGGTGGGGTGGGTGTGGGTGGCGGCGCAGTGATGCTCAGAGCGGCCCGCGCCTCGGCCAGCCGCGCGGCGGCCTCCGGGTAATTGGGGCTTTGACTCAAAATGTATTCAAAGCGCGTGATGGCCAATGTGTAGCGCTTGGCTTGTAAATCTTCCAGACCCATTTGGAATTGTGTTTGTAAATCAGCGGTGCGAGTGGCCTGCGCGTTGCTCTCGCGTTGCGTTGCGCCAGATTGGTAGCCCGCCCAGGCCGCCAGACCCAGCACAGCCACCAAGACCAATGCAAACCACAGGCTCAGCCGTGTGGTGAACTTAGAGGGGGGTGTGGGTTCTGTGGGTGCTGGAGAAGATGTGTCCATCATAAACTGTACCGCGCGGCATTATAAACGCTCTATTCAGACGACCTTAACCCACTTCTAAGCTAGTTGCCCCACGCCTGCCCGACGATTTACCCATTTTTCTTGACGTTGCAGGGCAAGCCCAGTTAAGATGAGAGTAGAAGCAAAGTGAGTTAGTGAGTTAACATGTATCTCAAAGGTAGAAATGTTCCCCTCCGGCGCTCCCGGCGCGGGGTTACATGGCGAATTATTGTGTTGTTGGGTGGAATTTTGGGCGGCTTGTTGGTATTACTGCAAGTGCAAGAAGGCGCTATTCCGCAGATTGACCCATTTGCGCCCACGCCCACCGTTACCCGTAGCCCGCTCTCTTGGGCAGAGGAAGCCCGCGCGCAGTTTGCCGCCGGTAGATTTTCCGGTGCGGTGGAGGCGTATGAGATGGCGCTGACGACTGACCCGCAGAATATTGACTATTGGATTGGCCGCGCGCGGGCCGAGATTTTTGACCAACAGTTTGCGGCGGCGCTCGAGTCGGCTGAGAAGGCCGTTTTATTAGAGCCGGATAACGCGCGCACACGCGCCATAAAAGCATGGGCTTTGCGAGAGTTAGGCCGCACGGATGAAGCCGGCGCGGAGGCCACCCAAGCCATTGGCCTAGACCCGAACTATGCCCCGGCCCACGCCTATTATTCATTGATTCTGAATGACCAGTTGAACTTTGATCAGGGTTTTCGCGAGGCGCAGATTGCGCTGGAGTTAGATCCCCAACTGATTGAGTCACACATTGCGATGGGCTTTTCCAACGAAAGCGTGGGCAACCGCGAAGGCGCCATTAAGCGTTACAACGATGCGTTAGCGCTGAACCCTAACGTCATCTCGCTTTACCGCCGGATTGCGTTGAATTACCGCGCGCAGGGCACCACTGCCGCCGCGCAGGGCGATGCGGCCGCCTCACAAGCTTATTTTGAGCAGGCCATTCAATACTTTAATCGCGCACTCTCGTTGGACCCCAAAAACATTCAACCCTATCTGGATTTGAGCCGTACCAACATTCAAATTGACCGGTTGGGCGTGGCGGAGCAATATTTAGAACAGGCGTTGGCGCTAGAGCCGGATAACCCGCTCATTCATGGCCGCCTTGGGCTGTTGTACTTTAAGCGCCAGAACTATGAAAGCGCCGAACCGGCCCTGGACTTGGCCATCAACGGCGGTGTTTACACCGTGACGACCACGCTGACGGGCGCAGTGACGGTAACTGTGGAAGGTATGCCGCTGGATAATTTGAATGCGCTAGAGTTTTATTACACGATGGGCAACCTCAAGGCGTACTTGTATAAATGCGCGCCCGATGAAGCGCCCCGCTATCTTGGCGCGGCGCTCAACTATGCGCCGGACGATTTTACGGTACAGAGCAGTTACGCTGAGAGCTTGGCAATTTGCCGCCAGCGGCAGGAAGCCTTAGCCGCCGCTACCCCCACGCCCACCGCCACCTCTAGCCCATAAGTGAACCTATTTTGAATTTGTTCATCCACGCCGGGCTGTGCTAACATTGCCGCTCAAGTTTATTTTGGAGGAAAGCCATGCCGTACGTTGAACGTGACCGTGAAGTTAAGCGCCGCCGCAATAAAAAGAAGAAAGTGACGGCGATTAAGGCCCGCCTGCAAACCGAGCGTGATACGAAAATCCGCATGCGGTTGATTGCGCGCCTGAAGAAGATTAGCCCTAACACCCCCGCGCCGGAAAAATAACTTTTGCGGACGCGCCCTCGGACAGGACACAGTTTTGGCTGTGTCCTGTTTCGTTAACCGCATGACGTGAATTGCATCAACCAACAGAACGGACTTAACGGATTTATCCATTGAAGAAAACTATGACTGAAAAAACTCGTATAGCGGTGGTGGGAACCAGTTGGTGGGCAGAGGGCGCACATTTGCCCGCCATCCGCGCTCATACGGATTTAGAACTGGTGGCGCTATGTGGCCGAAACGCCGCGCGGCTGGCGGAGATGGCGGCTAAATTTGGCGCGCCGCGCACCTTCACGGATTATGGCCAAATGCTGGCCGAAGCGCGGCCAGAAGTGGTGCTCCTACTGGTGCCCAATTATCAGCACCACCCCATGACGTTGGCGGCGCTGGACGCCGGCGCGCACGTGATTTGTGAAAAGCCGCTGGCCCTCACGGCGGCGGAAGCGGGGGAGATGCTGGCCCACGCCGAACGGCTTCAGCGGCGGCATCTCACTTTCCTCACCTACCGTGCCATGCCCGGCCCGCGCTTCATCAAACAACTCATTGAGCAAGGCTACCTTGGCCAACTGCATCACGCGCAAGCCGCATATTTGCATGAATCTTGGTTGAACCCAAACCGGGCGGCCAGTTGGAAAACCAGCAAGGCTACGGGCGGCAGTGGCGTTTTACATGATTTAGGCCCGCACGTGCTGGATATGCTTCAGTGGTGGCTGGGGCCAGTGGCCCGCGCGGCTGGTAGTTTGCAAACGTTCATCCATGAACGGCCCAAGCCAGATGGAGCGCGCGCCGCGGTGGAAACGGATGATGCGACGGCATGTACGCTGGAGTTTGCGGCGGGCGGGCAGGCCACTGTTCAGCTTTCTCGCGTAGCGCCCGGGCGGCACAACTACCAGCGCATTGAGTTGTACGGCTCACACGGCGCGCTGGTGTATGAGTATGAGCAATCTCTGGCGCATGTGGGCCGTGTTTCCGGCGCGGCGGCGCACAGCGGTGAAGTGCAGAACATCCCCATCCCGCCAGAGATGGCGGCGGGCTTTGCCGGGCAGGATACTTTTCCGGCAGTGTTCAATGAACTGACGCGCGGCTTTTTTGCGAGTGTGCGCGGCGGCCCTAGCTCAGCGCCTAGTTTTATAGAAGGCCTCGCGGTACAAAAAGTGATTGACGCCGTTCTGCGCTCGGCGGAAAATGGGCGGTGGGAAACAGTTTAGAACGATGAAAATAGATTATGCCCAACTTCACCCACTACCAAAACTACGTCAACTTTAAGTCGGAAAAATTTACTAAGGCCTCTCTCTTCCAGAGTGAGCGGCTACTATTGGGGCTGAACTGCTTTGAGCCGGGCCAAACGCAGGCCGTGCATGACCATGCTGACCAAGACAAGTTTTACTTGGTGTTGGAAGGTGAGGGTGAGTTTGTAGTGGGCGATGAAACGCAAACGGTGGGCGTGGGTGGCGTGGTGTTGGCGCCTGCTGGCGTGCCGCACGGCGTAAAAAACACTGGCACAGCGCGCCTCATCATTTTCATGGGCATCGCGCCCGGCGTTAGCGCCCACGGGCACTAGTGACTGAGATTTCTCCTTTACCCAACCCCTCTCAGCCCATTCGGGCCGCAAGCCCGCTGGGAGATGGGCTACCGTTGACATGATAAAAGTTTGTTTCGTTTGCCTCGGTAATATCTGCCGAAGCCCAATGGCGGAGGGCGTGTTCAAGCACTTGGCCGCGCAGGCCGGGCGGGGCGCTGAATTTCACGTTGAGTCTGCGGGGCTGGGCGGCTGGCATGTGGGCGAAGCGCCGGATGTGCGCGCGCAGAAAACGGCTAGACAGCACGGCATTACGCTCACCAGCACAGCGCAAAAATTCAACGCTAAAGATTTTGCGCGTTTTGATTGGGTGTTGGCGCTGGATACGGACATTGAAGACGGCCTGCGGCGTTTGGCCCCCACGCCCGCTGAGGCGATGAAAGTGCGCCTCCTGCGTGAATTTGACCCGCAGGCCAACGGCGATTTAGACGTGCCTGACCCGTACTACAGCGATGCTCATGCCTTTGAGCAAGCATACGCAATGATTGAGCGAAGTTGCGCGAATTTCCTGGGGGCCTTAAGGGATAAAACGTAAAACGTTATCCGTGAAACATAGGGCATAGGGAACGAAGAAGCTTTCACGTTTACGTTTCACGCATCACGCGCTCACTCACCTCATCCAACCGCGCTATTTCATCCGCACTCAAGCTCCAGCCCAAAGCGCCTACGTTTTGTTGCGCCTGCTGAACGGTGCGCGCGCCGGGGATGGGGAGCGTGCCTTTGCCCATGCACCAATTGAGCGCCACCTGCGCCGGGGTTTTGCCGCCGTGCTTCTCTCCCAACTCGCGCAAAACGGTTACTACTGGCTCCACCTTCGCCAGCAATCTTGCATAACGGCGGCCCCGGATGCCGGGCGGCGGATTGTGCGGCGAATACTTGCCGGAAAGCAGGCCCTGCTCCAGCGGGCTGTAGGCCATTACGCGGATATCTAGCTCTTGGCACAAGGCTAGCAACCCATTGAACTCATAGCGGCGGTTGAGCAAACTGTACGGCACTTGGTTGGAAGCCAAAAGAAGGCCGTGGTGCTTTAGCGCCGCATGGGCGCGCCGCGTTTGCTCCGGGCTGTAATTAGAAACGCCCACAGCGCGAATGAGGCCGGCCTGCACCGCGTCCGCCATCGCGTTCATCCACGTTTCAATGCTCACTGGCGGAAAAGGCCAATGCATCTGGTACAAATCCACATGCGCTAAGTTCAAGCGCTTTAAACTGCTTTTGAGCGCGCCGCGAAATTGGCTTTTGGTGAGCCGCCACGGGAACGGCATAAATTTGGTGGCTACAAAAGTGGCGTGTGGGGTTGCGCCCACAAAGCGGCCCAGGAATTTTTCCGATTGGCCGTTGCCGTACACTTCCGCCGTATCAAATAGCGTCACGCCGGCCGCCAGCGTGGCGTCAAAGCAGGCGCGCAACTCCGTCTCGCTCTGCCCGTAGCGCCAAAAAAAGTTATCGCCCCACTGCCAGGTGCCCAAACCGAGTTGGTGATGATGTAAAGGGTTGTTGGTAGTCGTCATGATTTCAATGTCAGCTAAAATTGGTTATCTGTATAAACTGCCATCCGTTGCTGACAATCATATCGCTGTTTGGAGAATTCATGCCCGCCGCTAAATCTGCTCGTTTGCAAATGCACTCTACCGAGCCGCCTGTGGGCGGGCCGCCGCCGCGCTTAATGCGCCAACATTTTATTACGCCGAACGAACTTTTTTTCATCCGCAGTCACGCGCCCACGCCGGAAATTTCACCCGCCGAGTATCAGTTGAGCATTTCTGGCCTTGTACAAACGCCGCGCACATTTTTTCTAGCTGATTTACAAAATTTTCCACGTCACACGGTGACGGCCACTTTGCAATGCGCCGGCAATCGGCGCGATGAGTTGATGGCGGTGAAGCCGGTGCCGAGTGAGGTGCCCTGGGGGGCAGACGGCATCAGCACGGCAGTGTGGAGCGGCGTGCGTTTGCGTGAAATATTACTGGCGGCGGGCGTACAAGGCGGGGCTGAGCATGTGGCCTTCACTGGCGCGGATGAGGTCATGCGCCTTGGTAAAACGTTTGGCTATGGTAGTTCCATTGAGCTGAAGAAAGCATTGGGCGAGGAAGTCTTGCTGGCCGATACGATGAATGGCGAGCCGCTGCCGCCCGTGCATGGTTTTCCGTTGCGGGTGGTGGTGCCCGGTTACATCGGCGCGCGAAGTGTGAAGTGGCTGACGCACATCCACGTACAAGCCGAGCCATCGGATAATTATTTTCAAGCTAAAGCTTACCGCCTATTTGCCCCGCACATCACGCCGGAAACGGTGCAGTGGGACGCTGGTTTACCTTTGAGTGAGCAATCCTTGAATGCGGTGATTTGTGAACCGCAGGCGGGCGATGTTTTACCGGCCAGTGAAGTGCGGGTGAGCGGCTGGGCGGTGGCGGGCGGCCAACGGCGCGTGGCCCGCGTAGATGTTTCGGCGGACGGCGGTTGCACGTGGCAAACGGCGGCGTTGTGCGGGGATGAAGCTTGGACGTGGCAATTTTGGGAAACGGCCTTTGCTTTGCCGCGCGGCGAAGCTGAACTGGTGGTGCGCGCGTGGGACACAGCCGCCAACACCATGCCAGAGCACGCCGCCAGCGTGTGGAATTTCAAAGGCTACATGAACAACGCTTGGCACCGTGTGCGTGTGAGGGCGGAGTAGGACACGGATGAACGCGGAAGAACATGGAATTACATGCGATGGATGGTTGAAATTGTCCCCGGTTTAGGTGAAGTAGGCGCGTTTTGGGAACCAATTTCTCGGCCTTCGCTAACCGATACCTTAATCAGTGCGGAGAAATTAGCTGAAGAGGAGTTGAAGAACTGGGCTGGTCAAGGATCCGTGTAACTCCGTGCTATCCGTGTCCTACCCAACTCACGGCAAGCTCAAATAATCCCGTAGTTGACGCACGCTGGTAAACCAAGCTACCGTGCGTAAAAATTCTGCCGCACTGGTAGTGCGCCGCCGCAAAAGCCGCACCGCTGGGCCAATGGGGTCTGCGCCAGAAGCGCCGCCGCCCGGCGCGGCGTTGTACGCGCCGTAAAAAGCAAAATACGCCTGGTTCAGCTTCCGCAAGCGGTAGCCGTTCTGCCAGAAAAACTGGCGGCGTTCTTCCATGTAGGCTTCAGCTTCTTCCACCTTACCCTGCGCTAACAACTCATCCACGCGCAAACGGGTGGTGCGCATCTCCGCGCGGAAATCAAAATCAGGCCGGGTATTTTGTTCTGGCGGGGTGAGCGTGCGGTCTAGAAAGTTGTTGAAGCCGGGCGGGGCGGGGGCAATATCCGGGTAATAACGCCGCATCAGCAAAGCGCCAATTTCGTTGCCTACCAGCTCTGCCGCCGTCTCATTCAGTATGCGCAGTTCCGGTGAAGCATCATACAACAGGCCCAGCGGGCGTAAAGTGAGATAGTTGTGCGCCCACTCATGCGCCGTCACGTTGGCAATCCAGTTCAAATCCGCGCTTTGGGCCACCATGGCCGGGTAGGTGCCAATGCCACCCACCGGCGTTATAAACACCGAAACATCCAAACCCTGCGCGGCGCGGTCTTCCAACGCCACCTGTTGGTCTAGCGTCAAATCCCCGTTTAACATTTGCACGGCTATCTGCTTAATTTCTGTGCGGGGGGAAACAATCAGCGCCAGCGGCAAGGGCGTAAAGTGAAAGGCCGGCGGCGGGAAAGGTTGGCCGCCCAAATCTAAACCTTGCTCGGCAAAGATGACGGCTACTTGCTCCTGTAAGATAGCCTCGGCCAGCGGTTGTCGTTCGGCCATCAGCGTCCGCAGGTGCGTTTGCCGTTCGCGGAGTGCGGCGCTGGCGGCGGCTGGGTCACTCACGGTTGGGTCGGCATACAGTTGGCTAATCTCACCTTCCACTTGGTTGAGCTGAGCCCGCAACTCAAAAAAATCGCGCACGAACGCGCTCCGGTCCGCATCGCTCAGAAATTTTTGCTCATCCACGCTGGCCTGCGCCACTTTTACACCAATGGCATTCCACGTCCAACTGCCAAAATCAAACGTCTGGCCGCTCACATAGCCTTGTAGGCGCTCACTAATGGCTGTGGGTCGGTAAACGTCTGTGGTCAATGTAAGGGCGCCTGCAATTAGCGTCAGCGTTAGGCCGATGATTCTAAACAGTTGGCGGATGAAAAGCATAGCGTAATCATATCGTGAGGAGATTAGCGATTTGTAATCTCCAAAATTGTCCCGGCTGGGAGAATCCGGGCCTGAGCCGCAAAAGCCCAACCCCTCACAAGTGAGTCAGTCTATAATCCCCTTCCTATGAATTTCCTCGTCACTGGCGCGGCGGGTTTCCTTGGCTCCGCGCTTTCCAACCGGCTCATCATGTTAGGCCATGCCGTGCGCGCGTTAGATGATTTATCTGCTGGTGACCCGGCCCGCCTGATGCCGGCCGTCATGTTCACGCGCGGCGATGTGAATGACCGCCCCAAATTGTGGTCGCTGCTTCAGGGCGTGGAGTGTGTGTATCACTTGGCCGCCCGCGTTTCCGTGCCAGAATCTGTTTTATACCCGCGGGAGTACAACGCCGTGAACGTGGGCGGCACGGTGAGTCTGATGGAAGCGATGCGGGATGCCGGCGTGAAGCGCGTGGTGTTGGTCTCCTCCGGCGCGGTGTATGGGGAGCAGGGCGCTCAGCCATTGCGGGAGGAGGCCGTGCCCAACCCGCGTAGCCCGTACGCCGTGAGCAAACTGGCGGCAGAATTCTATGTGCGCACCATTGGTGAATTGGTAGGGATTGAGACGGTGGCTTTACGGGTGTTCAATGCGTATGGGCCGGGCCAACCTTCGCCCGCCGTACACGCGCCCGTCATCCCCCGTTTTCTGCGGCAGGCGCTCACGGGTGGCTCACTCATCTTACAAGGGGATGGCTCTCACACACGAGATTACGTGTACGTTGATGATGTGGTGGAGGCGCTGGTGGCCGCCGCTACGGCGCAAACGGTGAACCGGCTGGTGATTAACGTGGGAAGCGGCGTGGAAACCAGTGGGCGTAAGCTGGTTAGCGCCGTCAACACCGCCACCGGCCGCAAAGTGGATGTGTTGTACTCTAAATCTGAAGATGGCGGCGTCTCGCGCATGTGCGCGGATTTAACGCTCGCCGCCGCTAAACTGAACTTCCGCCCACAGGTAATGTTGGAAGATGGCCTGCGCCTGACGTTAGAACGAGACCCGCGTTTTGCGGCGTTGGCGGGGAAATAAGCGGCATGCCATCCTTTGGGGTGTCATTGCGAGCCACCCTTCGGCTATGCTCAGGGCAAGCTCCGGAGCGGCGAAGCAATCTCCAAAATTTGAGGAGACTGCTTCGGCGGCGTGCTTCGACTGCGCTCAGCGGGCCACCTCGCAGTGACATTTGATTTTAGGTTTTCTCCAAATGCCCCTCGGCCTCCGCTTGCGCTAGCACCGCTAAGATAGTTTTCACCAACTCTCGCGCCGCGCTTTCGCTCAATTCCACGGCCACGCGCGCCGCCGGCCCCTGTGAGACGTTCACAAAATCAATGTTGAGCGCATGCTCCAGCGGCGCATTAAAGGGATGATCAAAAGAAACGTTAGCTTGCTCAAGGCTGAACCAGCCATTGACACCCTTCCCACTGCCGTCAATTTTCACTTTTTCCACAATCATAGTGCACATGCGTGTTCTCCAATAACGTGAAGCATGGATTGAAACGGAAATTAGGGAAACAAAAGAAATCCGTGTTCATCCGTGCGCGAAGCGTCCGTGCTATCCGTGTACTAAGTTTTTATGCCAAATGCTTCTCTAAGAACGCAAACACTTTTTGCCAGCCATCCACGGCCTGCGCCTGCCGATACATAGGGCGGTTGTGATAAAAGAAGCCGTGGCCCGCGCCATCATAGCGGTGGAATTCGTAATGCTTGCCGTGCTTTTGCAGTTCAGCTTCGTGAACGTTCACCTGCTCCGGCGTGGGGTTGGCATCTTCATTGCCGAAAATGCCTAAGATGGGGCAGGCCAAATCCTTGGTGTACTCATGGGGTGAAACGGGCGCTTTGGGTGTTAATTGCTCCGGCCCCATCACCACACGCCCACCCCAGCAATCCACAATGGCGTTGAAGCCCGGCGCGCGGCAAGCGGCCAAATACGCGTGCCGCCCACCAGAGCACGTGCCGAAAACGCCCACCTTGCCGTTCACGTAGGGCAGGGCGCGCAGATAATTCATCGCGCCCGCCAAATCGCCCACGGCTTGGTCATCGGAGATGCCGCCCTCCGCCCGCACCTTGGCCGCCACATCCTCCGGCGTGCCGTGCCCAGCGCGGAAGTACAAATTGGGGCAGATAGTGACGTAGCCGTAATAAGCAAACTTGTGCGTGATTTCCTTGTACCACTCATCCCAGCCCGGCATGTGGTGGGCCAGCACCATCGCCGGGAACGGCCCCGCCCCCAGTGGCCGCGCGCGGTAAGCGTTAATTGGCTCCCCGTTCGCGCCTGTCATCATCACGGTTTCAGCGTGAATGCCTTCGTTTATATCGGTGGTGTAGGGCATAGGGTGCTCCTGAGCGCTAAATTATCAAGCGAAATTTGGTTATGCGCCATGATAAAGAACCCGCCCCGGAAAAACAAGTGTGGCTAAAACTGAAGCCTAGCCGCGCTATACTTTGCGTATTCTCCACTGGCAGGTACGTATGAACAATGATTTGATTCAATTCGCCTTAACGGCTTTCGGTTTGCTCTTTGTGATGATTAACCCGATTGCCGTGGCGCCGGTGTTTGTGGCCGTAACGGCGGGCATGAGCGCGGGTCAGCGGCGCGCCACCCTCACCCGCGCCGTCATCGCGGCGTTTGTGGTGACCATGTTCTTTTTGTTTGTGGGCCGCGCTTTTCTCAGCTATATGGGCGTATCGGTTCAAGCCTTTGCCATCAGCGGTGGGATTCTCTTGTTCGTCATCGCCTTTCCCATGTTGATGGGCCAACGCTCGCCTATTCAAGCACCGCAGGCTGGGCAGGCCAGTGCCGATGTGGCCATTTTCCCGCTGACGATTCCGCAGTTGGCTGGCCCCGGCACCATCGCCACCATCCTCCTATTGGCCACGCAGGTGGGCGCGGATTGGGAACGCCTCGCGGTGCTGACGGGCGTTATCTCCGTGATTTATCTCATCGCCTGGCCCACGCTATTTATGGCGGAGCGGGTGCTCAATCGCTTGGGAGATGGGCCAATGCACATCATCACGCGGGTTTTGGGGTTGGTGTTAGCGGCCTTGGCCGTGCAATATATTCTGAATGGGTTGACGGGCTTTTATCAAAGCTTAGTGGGCCAATGATGTTGACGGCAATTTTGTGTGCCTAACTTGAATTGGCCAGCTGCCGCCCAGTTGAGCCCGTTAGCCCAGGCCTGTTGGCCGAAGCGACTGCCAAATAAGTGAGCCCACCCATCGCACAAAACACCCCGTTCCGCACCGCCCAGAGGAGGCGATCCATCGCATAATTAGTTGAGGCTGGATCACGCTCGATGTCCGACCAGCCAATCAGATGAAAACCGACGTCATGCGCGATAAACCAAGCGACAACTCCGATCAGCACAATGGTGGCGGCCCCATTGACAACCAGTGGCAGACGCGTTCGCAGGTGCAGGAAAAGCGCCCACACGCTCACCAGCGTCATTAGGCCAAAGACCAAATCACTCCAGACAATGACCAGCATAGGTAAGGGCACAGCGGCCACTTTGCTGGGGTCATTGAAATCCGCCAAAGCCGAAAAGCCTTGGCTGGGAAGGATGACGAAGAAGATGAGGAGCAGGACGGCCCAAAGCGCCGCTTGAACAAGAACGGCCAACTTAGTTAGCTTACGCAAATTCATCATTTTGCTTTTCCTGTTGCTCACCGTTCAGGCCCTGAGATGTATGCCGCGTTGGCTATCTTGAAGATTAGGCCTCACCAGCCAATTTCAGGATGCGGTGCTTAACCTCGGCAGAAAACCACATCCCTGAGTCGCTTAATTTCGTCACATACGGCTCAAGTTTATCAACCAAATTGTGGGATTTGGCTTCTAATAAAACCTTCAAAGTTCCCCAAACTTGCAGGCCGGCCACCTGTGCCGTTCGGCGGGCCAGCATATCATCCAGTAGCACCACTCGGTCTGGGTTTTCAAGCGCTAGGGTCATCGCCGCAATTTCACCAGCCCCTAAATCCAACGCCAACCATTCAGACGGCGTAGCGTTTGGGTTAACGATGTTCAACCACCCATAATCATCAGAGACGGGAACATCATAACCCTTGCTGCGTCCGGCTTGTAATTCGGCTCTAACCGCTTCAGGTGTCCAAATTTCATCAAACAAGCTTGGAAGCCAATCAATTCCCCCAATACGATAAAGGTAAAGAAGCGGGGAGGTGTTGCTAATCGCCTTAGGCATGCGCGTTTTCTAAATCGTCAAGTTCGGCCGCCAATGGAAAAACCTTGTAACGATTCAGGCTTAGCAAGAATTCAACCCTAGACATTCCGGCCAGTTCCGAGGCGCGCCCTGAGGAAAGCCGACCCATTTCGTACAACTTGACCGCCGCCAACATGCGGATTTCACGCCCAAATGAAGCGGCGTCGGTCTTTTCGGCCAATAACACCTTATCTGGGATTTCAATGGTAATTTGTTGGAGAGTCATTTTTCTCCTTTACTCGTCAGTAATTTTACTCTTTTCAATCATTTTCGGTTTGTATAAGCCGACTACGAACCAACATTATTTGCCGTTCGCACCCAGCATCGTAAGTAACGGTTTCAGCGTGAATGCCTTCGTTTATATCGGTGGTGTAGGGCATGTTGGGTGTTCCTGAAGGTAGCGCTAGAGTGCAAATTTACTCGTCAGTCATTTTGCTCTTTTCAATCATTTTCGGTTTATGTGAGCCGACTACTCACCAAGGTTATTTGCCGTTTGTAATGCGAGTTTCCGATACGTTAGATTTTTTCTTCAAGGCTTTCTCTGTGGGAAACAAATTTTCACGGCGCAGTGTTGTTGTAAAACCAATTGAACGCATAGTAGCCGGTGCTGGCGCTCTCCAGCCGGATGGCAATGCGGTCTAGCGTCTTTAGCCCGGCGGGGATGGTGTACTTGGCTTGGAACGTGCCGCCCGCGCCCGAGTCGGTGGTGGTGATAAGCGTGCCACCCACGCCCGCCGTGCCGTACGCGCCCATGCGCACGTCAAACTTCACGCCCGCAGGGAAATTGCGCGTCTCAATCGTCACGGAATTACCCGCTACTACACTCACAATGCGGAAGGTGGGGATGACGGCAGGGACAAAGGTGGCCGTGGGCTGGGGGGTGGCGGTTCTTGTGGCGGCGGGCGTAGCCGTCCGGGTAGGCGTGGGTGTGGCGGTAGCGCCGGTTTCCTGCAGGCACAGCTTTTGGCCCGGGTAAATTAAATCGGGCGCAGTCAGTTTATTAATCCGCACAATTTCCTGCCACGCCACATTTTGCTCACGCGCAATCTTCCGCACCCAATCCCCGCTTTTCACAATATACTCTTTGGCGCAGGTGGCCGCATAAACCGTGCGCGGGCTAACGCCCAACGGCGCAACAGCGAGAACCAATGCGATGAGAGCGAATACAAAGCGTTGCATACGGGCCTCCTAGAGATAAAATTGTGAAAACTTGAAAACGGACGAAGCGGATTTTTATCTACGGCTAGAACGGATTTTAACGGACGAATTTTTTGGACGCAGACTGCGTAGCATGCAGATTTTCGCAGATAGATGAATCACCGTTTTCAGCGGCTCATCAGCGCCGTCAGCATTCCTCGCCGAAGGCACTCCGTTCCTTCTGTTTTTAAAGTCCGCATAAAACTATGCCCAACTACCGCTACCCCAACGAACAACTTATTCTAGCACTGACCGTGATTTTGGTGCTGGCCGTCATCGCCTTCACCTCCCTCGCCACGCTGTGCGGCAGTTTGCTGTTTGTGGCCTTCATGCTGGCCACGGCCTATTTTATGAACCAAGCCCACCACCACGCGTTGGTGCGCGGCGCTCAGCTCGTCACGGCGCAAACTCAACCGCAGTTGGCGGCGCTGGTGCAAGAAACTGCCGCGCGGCTGAAGCTGACCGATGACGTACAAACTTATGTGGCCGCAGACCGCCGCCTCAACGCCTACACGTTTGGCCTGAGCAACCCCAAGGTAATTGTGTTGTACGGCGGCTTGTTTCAGATTTTTGATAAAGATGAACTGCAATTTATCATCGGGCATGAGATGGGCCACATCCATTTTGGGCACACCCGCCTCAACTCACTTTTAGGCGGCATGGCCGGCATCCCCAGCCCCTTTGGCGCGGCGGTGATTTTGTACGTGGCCTTCCGCTGGTGGAACCGCGCCTGTGAATACACGGCAGACCGCGCCGGGTTGGTGGCCTGTGGGCGCGTGGAGAAAGCCATTTCCGCGTTGGTGAAGTTAGCTACGGGCGGCCAAGCCCGTTCGGCGTACACTCAGCAGGCCGCGCTGGAACACCTCGAACGGCAAGATGAAGACCTTACTCAACTCTTCGCCGAAGCGCTTTCCACGCATCCCCTCATCGCCAACCGCATTGAAGAACTGCGCAAATTCGCCGCCTCGGCGGAATACCAAAATCTGAAGGCCCTTTAGAACGCTGATTGCGCTGGATTAGACTTTTATCAGCGAAAATCAGACCCATCGGCGTTTTCAGCGTTCCGGTTGCACGGCCCAATCTATACTGTGGTAAACTCCCTCACTATTGTTTTAGCGGCAGACGAGCTGAGTGTGCGACTTGGCGTCCCGTTTCGCCAAGAAAGAGTCCTCAGTGAGTTTTGATACGTTTAACCTGCACCCGCGTGTTGCGGCTGGTGTGCAGGCGGCTGGTTACACCCAGCCCACCCCCATTCAAGAGCAAACCATCCCCCATATTCTGGCTGGGCGCGATGTTTTAGGTTTAGCCCAAACCGGCACCGGCAAAACGGCGGCTTTTGCGCTCCCTATTCTGCAACGTTTGCTAGAAGGCCCGCGCGGTAAAGTGCGCGCCCTCATTATTGCCCCCACCCGTGAGTTAGCTGAACAAATTGATGCTAATTTCCGAGAATTGGGCCAACATGCCCGCGCCCGCACGGTGAAAATTTACGGCGGCGTAAGCCAGCGTCCGCAAGTTCAGACCCTGCGCTCCGGCGTGGAAATTGCCGTGGCCTGCCCGGGCCGCCTGCTGGATTTAATCAACCAGCGCGAGATTGATGTGAGCCGCGTGGAAGTGTTGGTGCTGGACGAAGCCGACCAAATGTTTGATATGGGCTTCCTGCCCGATATTCGCCGCATCCTCAAGCACTTACCCGCGCAACGCCAGACGTTGTTGTTTTCCGCCACCATGCCAGACGATGTGCGCCAACTGGCGCATGATGTTTTGCACAATCCCGTCACCGTGCAAGTAGGAGAGCAAGCCCCAGCGGATACGGTGGCGCATGCGCTTTACCCCGTGCCGCAACACCTCAAAACCGCGCTCTTGCTCCGGCTGTTGGAGCAAACGGATACCGAATCGGTATTAATTTTTACGCGCACCAAGCACCGCACGGAGCGGCTGGCGCGGCAGTTGAAGCGCGAGGGTTTTTCAGTGGCTTCGCTTCAGGGCAACCTTTCGCAAAATCAGCGCCAACGTTCTATGGAAGGCTTCCGCGAGGGCAAGGTGCAGATTTTGGTGGCCACCGATATTGCGGCGCGCGGCATTGATGTGAGCAGTATTTCTCACGTGATTAACTATGATATGCCCAACACGGCGGAAGCGTACACACACCGCATTGGCCGCACGGGCCGCGCGGCAAAAACCGGCGATGCGTTTACATTGGTGACGGATGATGATAAGGCGATGGTGCGCGCCATTGAAAAAGTGTTGGATGCGCCCTTAGAGCGCCGCCGTTTAGATGATTTTGATTATGCCGCGCCCGCGCCGGCACAGACTGGGCAAGGCGGTGGGCGCAATTACAACAATGCGCATAACGCTCCACGCCGCGAGTCGCGTTCGACTGTCAACGGTCATCAGCTTGACTCTAATTCTGGTTGGAAGCCCATGAGTGACCCCAGCATCAAGTCTGCTACGCGCAACAACTTCCGCCGCCGCAAGCCCAACAATAACAGCGGCGGCTTCCGCTCACGCTATTCGGCTAACGGCTAAGAAATTGTTATAGGACTCAGATACACGCTGATTTTTATGATTGCATCAGTATGTCTCTGCGTTTCCGTCATGCTCGCGCAAGAGGGAGTGACGATAATTAATCCATAAAACCTATGCATATCTGCGAAATCTGCATCCTTTGCTTTGAGTCCTCTTATCTACTCAACGCCAACTGCGCGGCCTGCGCCACAAAATCCGTCACAATGGCAGGTTGAATTTCATCCGGCTGGTGATAGGTGAGGTAGCGCACGCGCTTGAGCGATTCGGGCGGGGCCGCGCCGAGCAGTAAATTGTGCGGGTCAGGCAAATAGCGGCCATGCTCAAAGCCGATGGTGACGCGATTGGTATGCGGCAGAATAAACGCAAAGTACACTTCTTTCTTGCCGCTTAACTGTAAGCGGTAGCCCAGCACTTTCCAGCCAATATACACATACTCGTTCGCCATCGGCGCGGCGCGCTTCATCAGCGTACGTAACGTATTACTCATCCTGCGCACTGTAGCTGGGTAACGCAAGAGAAACTGCGCGGGCGTAAGGCTGGTTTGGATGCGGGGCATTATTAGGGGGTCATTGCGGGGCGGTTTGCCGCCGCCGAAGCAATCTCCTAAATTTAGGAGACTGCTTCGCTCGCCAAATGCGCTTGCTCGCAGTGACAATACGTTTCACGCTTCACGTTTCACTTCTGCCCATCCCACCACTTGGAAAGATGCGCCTTCGGGCGGTTGGGCTGATCGGCGTAGTGGGAAATATCGTTGAACAGCATCAGCCGCGCCCGCACCGGGTCACGGAAATCTAAGATGTTCAGGCAGGCGGGGGCTTGGTCTAGCCGGTCGCGGTAGCCGCGCGCATCAAAGCCCAGCAAACTGCTGATGAGCAACCGGAGCGTGGCCTTGTGGGAAACCACCAACACATTTTGCCCTTCGTGCTTTACCACAATTTCTCGGATTACAGGCAAAGCGCGGGCCAGCACGCTCAGGCCGCTCTCGCCGCCCTCCGGCGCAAACGTAAACGGGTCCGCCTCCCAAGCCTCATACTCGCCCGGAAATTTCGCTTCTACTTCCTGGCGCGTTAGCCCCTCCCAACGCCCATGGCTAATCTCGCGCAGACCATCGCGGTGTTGGGGCGTTAGCCCGTGCGGTTGCGCCAGAATAGAAGCGGTTTCGACCGTGCGGCTGAGGGGGCTGGTGTAAATGGCCGCTACCTTATCATCCGCCAGCCGCGCGGCCAAGTGCTGGGCCTGCCGCCGCCCTTCCTCAGAAAGGTCCACACCTACCGCGCCGGAAAAACGGTTCTCCGCTGTAAGTTGTGTGGCCCCGTGCCGAACCAGATATAAACGCGTCGTCATGCCGTTTGCTCCGAGAGAAATTTCAACCGCATTGTAGTAGGAATTGGGCCGCGCGGCTATCTTGGTATTAGGGTGCGTGATGGAACGGGCGCTTTATGGTTGGGCGGTGTGCGCCTGAAACTTCATATCAGAATATCGATTGGATAGATCAGTCATTGAAATATCCGTTTTGCCTTTTAGGTACTGGTTAAAAAATGCCAGCGTAAAATCATTGATTACCGGATGCCGATGGGTAACGTCGGCTAACAGCGGCGAATAGAGAACAGCATCGGTGAAACCAAGATGTTGCATGTTTGGGATGACCAAAGAATATGCATTGGCTTGAAGTATTTTTTCACGCCGTGTGAGTAATTCGCGAAAGTTTTGCCGCACAGCCTCTTTGGTGGAGCCGCTTAGCCGCACCACCTCTTCGTCCGAAAACTCATCCAGTTGCTTAGAAAATGCTTCAAAATCTAATGTGGAGCTGGCGTTTAGGTAGAAAAATGGTTTATGGGTGGGCCGGATTATCCCAAAGGCGCCCCCGTCCATGTTCACTGCCGCCTGTACTCGTGCATCTACCAACAGTAGTTGATAAGCGGTTGCGCCGCCAAAGGAATGCCCAAACGCGCCGATTTTGGTTTCATCCAGGCGGTTATCAAATCGCTGGTTTATAGTCGGTAAACTATCCAGGACCGTTTGTAGGTTGTTCACCCAATCCCCAACATGATTATCAAGGACGTGCGCCTCGGCCCCAAGCAGATCAGCGTGCCGATTGGTAAGAACCCTTTCACCTAAAACGGTTGCGGCGGCATAACCGGGGTGGTCAATGGCGATGATGACGTATCCGTGGCTTGCCAGTTCAATCACTTGGAATGTGTTCTGCGCTTTGAAGCCGCCCAGCCCGTGTGAGAAAAGTAGCACCGGAAATGTTGCCTCATCGGTGGAGATGGGCGCATTGAGGTTAGCGGGCGTGGTTATCCACTGGAAATGGGCGAGGGCAAAATCTGGTAACCCAAAAACTTTAGCGATTTCATTGATGACGGGCGTCCCTTCTAAAATATACGGCGCGCTATTTGTTGTTGCCTCGGTTGGGTACCAAATCTGGGCTGGGAGCGTTTCACTAATCACCAGTGCTTGCGTTCCAACATTGTATTTTCCGCTGGGCTTGTGAATTGGAAACATCGGCAGGGCATAGATTAGCGCCCCGGCAACCAGCAGGAACAAAATTGAGGCGCTGGTGAGCGTCACGGATAAAACCCGCTTTGTTGCCGCTTTGAACAGGCTATGCCCCCACGCCATGAGCAATGCCAGACTCACGGGGATGATGGGCAAATAGAAATACCCCATCACCGTCGGTGTTACACTGATGGCTGTGGCGAGCAGAAGCGCCCCTTTACTAAAATGTTCAGATAAAAAAACAACACCCCACGCCAACACAACTGCCGCGATGCTAATGAGGATCCAAAATTCCATTGTTACTGCTTTGCCTGAATCTGGATAATGATTTTCCCTTTCGGGTGACCTTGTTCCAAATACCGAATGGCTTCCGGCACTTTGCTTAAGGGGTAACATCGGTCCAGCACAGGTTTGATGACGCCTGTTTCTAATAGTCCTTTGAGATACGTCAAATCTTTTTGGTTGGGCTTTTCGGTGATGACGGTGAAGGTTTGGCCGCCAGCCCGCGTCTTGAAAGCGCCCAATAGCAAGGCTTGGAAAATTTGCGAGTTAGAGCCGCCCACCATCACGTAAATGCCCCGCCGCGTGAGAGCGCGTTGGTAATCATCCAGCGTACGGTTGCCGCCCACCGCCAGAATTACATCATAGAGCTGGCCTTGTTGGGCAAAATCCGTTTGCGTGTAATCAATCACATGGTCGGCGCCCAATGCGTACGCCTGCGCTACACTCCGCGCACTGCATACGGCGGTTACCTCCGCGCCCAAAACTTTCGCCAACTGCACGGCAAATGTGCCCACGCCGCCAGAAGCGCCGTGAATCAGCGCCTTTTGCCCAGCCTTAAGTTTTCCTCCATCTCGCAAACCTTGTAACGCCGTCATGGCGGCCATTGGCACAGCGGCGGCTTCTTCAAAACTCAGGTTGGCTGGCTGGTGCGCTAAGGCGCTTTCCGGCGCGGCGACGTATTCGGCAAAGCCGCCACCCACCATTGAGATTTCCCCAAACACGGCTTCACCCGGCTTAAACTGCTGAACGTTTTGGCCTACGGCTTCCACACGGCCCGCAATATCCGCGCCCAATAGAGTCTTTTTGGGTTTGAATAGGCCAGTGGTTAGGCGGGCAATGAACGGATCTGCTCTCAGGATGTGCCAATCATAGGCGTTGAGAGCCGCGGCGTGAACTTTTACTAAGACGTCACTCGCCCCAATGGTTGGTTTTGCTATTTCCTTAAGCTCAAGCGCTTCCGGCGGGCCATACTGGGTGTGAATAATTGCTTGCATGATGTCTCCAAGTTGGTTTGTTGGGCTAACTTACCGTGCTCTACGGTTAAATCACAACGCAAGTTGCACGGTTGGTTTAAGGCTGTAACAACCCCACAGGGCTATGATTACTTTTGGCCGGAAGCTTCATTGCCCTCTGGCCTGTAGAAAAACACTTCTTCCAATGGCGCGCCGAAAACGCGCGCGATGCGAAAGGCCAGTTCCAGGGAGGGGGAGTATTTGGCGCTTTCAATGGCGATGATGGTTTGCCGCGTTACGCCCACTTTATCTGCTAGTTCTTGTTGGGTCATTTCGCCATGATTGAAGCGGAGCTTCCGGATATTATTCCCTACCAGACTTTGGCCCATGTTAGAAGCCCCTTCGGTAAAGATAAAATTGTGTGGCGTCATCCACTACCGAGGCCACCAAACCAGAGTAAGTAAGCCCAATAAACGTTCCCCACAAAGGCATGTTTAGCGCCAGTAATCCCATCGAAAGTAGTACACCGGCAATAAAGGCGTAATATGAATTGCGCGTGGCTTTCAGTTCAATCAACGCATCGCGCTCATCTGTAATAGTTGGCTCAGTTTCTTTGGTGGTAAGCCGATAGTGGATGGTGAAACCAATTGTGACCAGAATGCCAGCTACAATGGAAACTAAGATAAAGACAAAAAACGTTACGCCCCAAAACTGTGGGCTATTGAGTATCTCAGCCCCTTCAGCCAAGTAACGCTGGTAAACGTAAACCGAGTAAATCACCGTTGTCAGCACTGAACTTACACTGGCCACAATGGATTTTCTTTCATGGTAAGACATAAAATTATATCTTTATCACCTTTCTGTGAATGGTTTAGCGAACAAAGTGTATTTTTTATTTTACTATTTGTCAAGTATGTTTTACATTCTAATCGCCAGTTTCTGTTGTACCGCATGACTTGAAAACTATCTACTCTACCCCATCGTTTACGGAAAAATCTGGCGACTTTGTACAATTTGAGATTGCCTGTTGACAGGCTGGGAAAAATCACCTAATATGACCGTATATTGTGACCGGTCACATAACCTGTTTCACCCAGTTTCATGATCAACCGCCCCACAATCCGTGATGTAGCCGCCCGCGCTGGAGTTTCCCGCCAAACAGTTTCGCGCGTCATCAATCAAGATAGTCGCGTGGCTACGGCCACCCGCGTTCAGGTGGAAACAGTAATTGCGGAGATGGGCTACCGACCCAATAGCATTGCCCGCTCCATGGCGCGTGGGCGGGCTAATACCCTGGCCTGCCTGGCCCCCAACCTCACCGACTATACCTTTGCCAGCATTATTGAGGGCGCCGAGGCCGAGGCCCGCCAACACGGTTACTTTTTGCTGTCTTCCTCCGCGCCAGACCCGGATGCCTTTGCCGCCTTAATTGAGGATGTAATTGCTCACCGCCGGGCCGATGGATTATTGGTCATCAACCCGTATGTAGATGGACGGCATGAACATTTGCCCGAGGATGCGCCGGTGGTGCTCGTTGGCGCGCACGCCCGTGATGACGGCCTAACGTCCATCTCGCTTGACGATGGCCACGCGGCGCAGACAGCTATGGAACATTTGCTTAGCCTTGGCCACCAGAACATCGCCATGATTCAGGGCCCACTGGCCGAAGATTGTGTGCAAGACCGCACTGCGGGCTATCATGCCAGCCTGGCCCGGGCTGGTCTAACACCCAACCCGGACTTAATCGTTGCGGGTGACTGGTCAGCCACCTCGGGCGATGCGGCGGCCCGCGAGTTATTGCGGCGTGGCGCACCCTTCACGGCCCTCTTTGCTCAGAATGACCGCATGGCGGTGGGCGCGATTCGCGCCTTGCGGGAGGCTGGTTACCGGGTGCCGGAGGATATTTCGGTGGTGGGGGTAGATGATATTCCCCTCGCCTCGTATTTTGATCCACCATTGACCACCCTGCGGCAGGATATGGCTGCCATTGGCCGTTTAGCGGCACAAAGTTTAATTACTGCCATTGAGATGCCCGAAGATACACCACAGCATTTCAGCCTCACGGCTGAATTGGTGGTGCGTGGCTCTACGGCGTTGAACACACATCGTTAATCTGAAAGGTGGTGAGGAACAGCTTAAACCCAAATTACACCATCACACTGTGTTAGGGCCTTTAGCCCAGCCCTAGCCTACTAAACTTTGTTTGACCTATAGTTTTACATACAAGGAGAGCCCTTCATGAAACGCAATTTACTTTGGCGGGTGTTTTCACTTGCCACCACGGTGAGTTTGATAGCGGCGGCCTGCGCCCCAGCGGCTACTACCGAGGCCCCGCAACCCACCACAGCGCCTCAACCCACTTCGGCGCCTGCGCCTACAGAGGCGCCAGCGGCCACTGTGGCCCCCACCGAAGCCCCAGCGATGGAAGTTGCCTTACGCTGGCGCACGCGCCCGGATAATAAAGAAGAAGCTGATGTGTATGCCGGCATTAGCGATGAAGTGGCCGCCAAGTTGGGCGTGAAGTTAACCTACGAACCCGGCGGCTCAGAAGGCGCAAACTATCAAGACCAACTCAAAACCGAGTTGGCCGGCGGCACCGCCCCGGATGTGTTCTGGATTCCCGGCACCGACATTGCCGATTTCGCCACGCGCGGCCTGATTTACAACTTGGCCGATTTGGCGCAATCGGAGGGCTTTGACGTGAACGCCTACTACGCTGGCCCTATGTTCCACTTGACCTACAACCCGGAAACGGGCGCGAGCGGCGCGGATAGCGGCGCGCTCTGGGGCGCCCCGCGTGATGTTTCGACTTTTGTCCTGTATCTCAACCTGGATTTGATTCGGGAGGCGGGCGCAGAAGATCCTCGCGAACTGGCTAAGGCTGGTAACTGGAATTGGGATACCTTTGTAGATGTGGCCACCAAAGTTCGCGCGCTGGGCTCCGATATTTACGGTTATGGCGCTAACGCTTGGTGGGGCCCCGATGGCGTATGGATGAATGCCGCTGGCGGTGGTTTCTTCAATGCAGACCGCACCGCTTGTAACCTCACCAGCGAAGGGTCTTTAGCCGGTTTATCCTTCCAACGCACCCTGTATCAAGACCTTAAAGTGGCGGTGCCTTACGGTGAAGACTCCGAGCCGCCATTCCGCGCGGGCAAAGTGGGCATGTTCCAAAATGGCCGCTGGGCCACCCCCGGCATCCGCACCGTGGAATTCGAATGGGATGTAGTGGAATTGCCCAACGGCCCCTCCGGCACAGCCGGCAACTGGCTGTTCTGGGGCGCGTATGTGGTGAATGCCAAAACGCAATACCCGGCTGAGGCTTTTGCGCTGGTGAAGGCGTTAACGGAGGCTGATATTCAAGGCAAAGTTTCTGCCAGTGGTGCGAACATCCCCAGCCGTGTAACGCAGGACGCGCTGGATGCCTTCCTGGGCTTTACGCCGCCTGCCAATAACCAAGCCTTCCTCAACGGGATTGCGGACGCTTCCAAGCCAACCGCCGAAGGCCCGCTTTGGGCTGGTTCATGGCCGGAGTACAGCAATATCATGGGTTCCCGCATCTCGGCGGTAATGACGGGTGCGGAGACGATTGAGCAATTCGCCGCCAACATCTGTGACGAGGCGAATAAAGCGTTTAGTCAGTAACCTTGTGCAAGTAAATTGGGGCGGGTGGGTAACTGCCCGCCCCAGCTTTTTAATGGCGCTGAGGAGTTGCAATGGCGGTAGAAGCTCAAACCAGCCGAAGTCTTAATCAACCGGAAAACTTTATCCGCGCGGCCATTGTTTGGCACCTGCTTCTGACGATGGGTTTGTTGTGGGCGGCGGGGTGGGTGTATGCCACGGAAACATTGGCGTGGGCGGCGTGGCAACGCTGGAGCGCCATGGGTGGGCTGGGAGCTTTGGCCGTGGGCAGTGTAGCCGCCAGCGCCGCCTTGGCGCAGAAACAGCCGCGCGGGCGCGTGCTCTCGCTTGGCGTCAACTATCTGGTTTTCATTTTAGCCCTGATCTTTAATTTTCATTGGCTGGGCATTTTCCTCGGCCTGGATGCGCTGGGCAAAACTTTTGGCAACGGCTTACTGTGGCTGGGAGTTGTGTTTGTGGGGTACTTGATTAATGCCTACGGCGACCGCGTAGAGGGCACGCCGCAGGAGAAGACATTTCGCCGGGCCGGTAACTGGGTGATGGCCGGCGGCTTTGCCGTGTTCTTGTTGGCCGTTGGCTTGCTGGACGCGCTGGTGTGGCTGGGCGGGCAACTGGTAACTACGCCCTCGGCGCTCATTCTTACTACAATTTTGATTTTGTGCGGCGTGGGTTTATGGATGATGTGGCAACGCCCCGTGGCGGAGGCGCTGGGAGCCAAGCACACGCAAGATGAGCTAATTGAAGGCTACTTATTTCTTTCGCCCAATTTATTGGGCTTTCTCATCTTTTTCGCCGGCCCGCTGTTGCTCTCGCTCTACGTTTCCTTTACCAATTGGGATGCCTTTGGCACGCGGGACTGGGTGGGTTTGGATAACTACGCCAAAATTTTCAACGTCACGTTTCATACGCTCGCCTCGCCCACCCAACTCGCCTCGGAAGTGATGGATGTGAAAGTGTACGATGAAGTGGGACGCGTGAACCTTCTGGGCTTCAACTTACTCTTTGGCGCGGAAGATAAATTGTTCTGGCTGGCTTTGCGCAACACCCTCACCTTTGTGTTGTTGGCCGTGCCCGGCAGTGTGATTCCGGCTTTGCTCTTAGCCACCATCCTGAATAGCAAACTTCCCGGCATGCGGTTTTTCCGGGCGGTATATTTCATCCCCAGCATCGCCGCCGTTGTCGGCATCTCCATCGTCTGGCAGTGGTTGTACAACGCCTCCATTGGGTGGATTAACTACTTCATTACCCTCGGCGTAAACGGCCTGAATAATCTTTTCAACCTCAACCTTGTTGACCCGCAAATCCGCTGGCTCTCCAGTGTGGATACGGCCTTGTTGTCCATCGTCATCGTTTCCATTTGGCAAACGTTAGGCTTCAACAGTGTGCTGTTTTTGGCCGGTTTGCAAAACATCCCCAATGAGTTGTATGAAGCGGCCACGGTTGATGGGGCCAATGAGTGGCGCAAATTCTGGAGCATCACCCTGCCTTTGCTGGCGCCCACCACTTTTTTTGTGGTGAGCACAACTATCATTCAGGCTTTACAGGTGTTTGAGCAGATTTACGTGATGACGAGCGCCACCGGCGCTGATGCGGGCGGCCCGAACAATTCCACGCTTTCACTCGTGTTATATCTGTATCAAACCGGCTTCCGGCAATTTGAGCAGGGTTATGCCTCAGCGGTGGCGTGGGTGCTGTTCTTCGTCATCTTCATTTTCACGTTGGCGCAATTCCAACGCCAGCGCCAGAGCAGTTTATACGAAGCATAAATTGGGAGACCGCCGTGAATTACCGCCTAACCAAAGTGCTTTCCAGCGCCGCCATTTATTTTGTGCTGACGTTGTTTGCCGTGCTCATGCTTTTTCCCTTTGTGGTGATGGTGGCCACCTCCCTCAAAGAGCCGAGCGATACATTTGCCTACCCGCCGCGCCTTCTGCCGCGAGACGCCGTTACCGTTGAAGTGGCCGGTTTTGACGAGCCGCTTCCACTCTATTTGCTTACGGTGAACGGCGAGCGCAAGCAATACGCATACACTCAGCAAAATGTGGAGATTGGCATTTACGCTGAACCGAACAACCTTAGCCAGACTTACGAACGCCCCAAGAGTGAAGTGCGGCCCACCGGCGGCTTCACCAATCCCAAGAAAATCACTTTAGATGGCAAGGAAGTGGGCATGTTTGATGTGGAGGTGAATGGCGCCAAGGTGGAGATGGTGCTGGTGCGCGAAACGTCACTGGGTAAATTTATAGACCCAACCAACCCGAACGACGTGCAATTAGCCAACGTGCGTTTGAGTGAGCCGGTGACGCGCCTGACGTGGCATCCCGAAAACTACCCCGAAGTGATTGCTCTGCGCGGCCTAGACCGGAGTTTAACCAACACCGCCCTCGTGACGGTTTTGGTGGTATTGGGGCAGTTGGCTACCTCCATTGCGGGTGGTTACGCGTTTGCCCGTTTGCGCTTCCCGGGCCGCAATAACCTGTTTGTGTTTTACCTCGGCACAATTATGATTCCGTTTGTGGTGCTGATTATTCCACTCTACCAACTGATGGTGTTAATTGGTTGGGTGGATAAACTGACCGCGCTGGTTATTCCGTGGGTATTCACGGCTTACGGCACGTTTCTCATGCGCCAGTTTTTTATCACGATTCCTAAAGAGTTGGAGGAAGCCGCGCTGATGGATGGGGCTTCGCGGCTGGATATTTTGCGCCGCATCTTTATCCCCGCCAGCGTGCCCGCCATTGCCACCCAGGCCACCTTCACCTTTTTGTATGCGTGGAACTCCTTTGTGTGGCCGCTGTTGGTGATTAACACCGGCAATGAGCAAAACCACGTGCTCACCCTTTCGCTGATGATTTTGCGCGGCCGGGCCTCCGATGCGCCGAACTTGATTTTGGCCGGCGCAGCCATCGCCGTTCTGCCGCCCCTCATCGTCTTCATTTTTGCTCAACGCTTCTATATTGAAAGCGTGACCAGTAGTGGCGTTAAGGGCTGATAGGGGTGTGTATGTTTTCAGCTGGGAATGGGTGGGCTGGGGAGCAGAGGCGGGTCTCCCTTCCAGCCTCCCGCTTACTCTCGTGTTTTCTTTCTCGCTTTCTTTATCTCAATGCTCCCTCAAAAACTTTACAACGCTTACATTTTTGATTTAGACGGCACAGTATATTTGGGTGATGGGCTTCTGCCCTCAGCGGGCGAAACCATTAAGCGTTTGCGAGAACTGGGGAAGCGCACCATTTTCCTCAGCAACAATCCCACCCACACCCGCGCGGCGTACGCTAAAAAATTAGCCCGTTTAGGCCTGCCCACCCCAGAGCTTGATATCCTCAATTCCTCACAAGTGATGGTGGATTTTTTGAAAACGCACCTGCCCAACGGGCGATTGTTTGTGATTGGCGAAGCGCCGTTGATGGCCGACTTGCGCGCGGCAGGCTTTACGCTAGTGGAGGAGGCGCGGCGCACCGATGCAGTGATTGCCTCCTTTGACCGAACCTTTGTGTATCGAAAACTCCAAGTGGCGTTTGATGCCATCCGCGCCGGGGCGCGCTTTTTTGCCACCAACGGTGACCGTTACTGCCCGGTGCCCGGCGGCGGTGAACCGGATGCCGCCGCCATCATCGCCGCTATTGAGGCCTGTACCAATACAGCTTGTGAGGCTATTGTGGGGAAGCCCTCACGGTATACAATTGACGCTGTGTTGAAGATGGTGCAACTGCCCGCCCACGAATGCCTGATGACGGGCGACCGGTTGGAGACGGATGTGAAGATGGGGCTGGAGGCCGGCATGTCCGCCGCGCTCACGCTGACGGGCGCAACCACCGAAGCCATGTTACATGCTTCTATCATCCGGCCAACGTATGTAATTGAAAAGTTGAGTGACCTAATCCCTCGCGAAACGGCCCGCCCTGAGCTTGGCGAAGGGTAAAAGGTGAAAGCCGCATTGCGCCGCCAACTCTTCACGTTTCACGCTTTACATTTCACGCGCCCATATGCCTGACTACGTTTTAGGAATTGACCAAGGCACGAGCGGTAGCCGCGCCCTGATTTTAGACCGTGAGGGGAATGTGTGTGGCTATGGCTATCGCCCGTTAGAGCGCCTTTACCCCAAGCCGGACTGGGTGGAGCAAGACCCACACACGGTGGCCCAGGGTGTGCAAGCCGCCCTGGCCGAAGCGTTGGCGCAGGCTGGCCTCACCGAGCGCGATATTGCCGCCTGTGGCCTTACCTCCCAACGCGACACCGATTTTGTGTGGTCGGCGCGCACGGGCCAACCGCTGGCCAACGCCATCACTTGGCAGGATTTGCGTACGCAACCGTTGGAAGCTGAACTGGAACACTGGCCGCACATTCAGCAGGCGCGGCAAAAGCTGGGATATTGGCCCGGCCCGTACAGCGCCGCACTGCATCTCAAATGGCGGTTGGCCCATCAGCCGGAGGTGGCGCAGGCCGCCTGTGACGGCCACTTGCGCGTGGGTTTATCTGCGTTGTGGCTCATCCAAGCCTTGGGCCAGCCCGCCGCCCATCTGGCGGATGTTTCTTTGGCGCAGAGTATGTGCCTGTATGATTTCCGCGCCCGCGCTTACTGGCCGGAGTGGTTGGAGTATTTAGGTGTGCCGCACAGCGCCTTGCCAGCCGTTACTGCTACGGTGAGCGAGTTTGGCACCCTGCGCGGCATCCCTGTGCGCGCGTTAATTGGCGACCAACAAGGGGCGCTGTTTGGATATGATTGCCGCCAGCCGGGCGATGCGGAATGCACTCACGGCACAGCCACCTACGTAAACGTAAATTTAGGCAACACTGCGCCCGCGCTAGAAACCATCAAAGTTTATTTAGCGTGGCTTTTGAATGATGAAGCCACATATTGTTTGGAAGCCGATACTACCGTCACCGGAGCGGCGGTGCGTTGGCTCCGTGAAAACATGCGGCTGTTTGACCATGATCAGGAATTGGGCGAACTGGCCGCTTCGGTGCCGAACGCCGGTGGCCTCGTGTTTGTTCCGGCTTTTACCGGCTTGAATGTGCCGTACAATTTCCGTGAGGCGCGCGGCTCGCTTTTTGGCCTAACGTTAGGCCACACACGCGCCCACATCGCCCGCGCCTTTCTAGACTCGATTGGTTTTCAATTGCGTGCTATCTTAGAAGAGATGCAAACCAAGGCCGGCGCCCACGTCACGCAATTAAAAGTGGGGGGCGGCCTCTCAGCCAGTGATGCCGCTTGCCAACTGCAGGCCGATTGGTTGGGGATGCCCATTATTCGCCCCACCTTTGCGCAAACCACTGCGCGCGCGGCGGCTCTGCTGGCGGGCCTCGGCGCGGGCTTTTGGAAAGATGAGCGTGAATTGCCGCCCATGCCCGGCGAACGCACCACCTTTGAGCCGCGCTTGTCTGCGGATGAGCGCGATGATGGCTACGCCGCATGGCAGAGGGCCATTACAACTGTGAAAGCTTGGGCAACTTCGTAAAGCGTCAAACGTGAAACGTCTATCCTAACGTTTCACGTTTTGCGTTTCACGCACTTAGGCACTTATGCGTTTTGGCGTCTGTTATTACCCTGAACATTGGCCGGAAGAGCGTTGGGCGGCGGATGCCCGCTGGCTGAAACAGATTGGCGTTTCCATTGTGCGCATGGCGGAGTTTGCGTGGAGCCGCATGGAGCCGGAAGAGGGCCGCTTTGAGTTTGGCTGGCTAGACCGCGCCGTAGAGCTGTTTGCCCGCGAAGGTTTTGATATTGTGCTGGGCACGCCCACCGCCGCGCCGCCCGTCTGGCTCTCCAAAAAATACCCCAGCACCTTGCCGGTGGATGAGCAAGGCCGCCGCCGCAACATTGGGGGGCGCCGCCACTACTGCCCCAACAACCCGGCGTACCGCGAACACACCCGCCGCATTGTGACGGCGATGGCTGAGCGTTACGGCTCACATCCGCAAGTGATTGGCTGGCAAATTGACAACGAGTTTAGCGGCGGCAACACCGCCCGCTGTTACTGTTCGGTGTGTGAGCAACACTTCCGCGCTTGGCTGGAAAAGCGTTACGGCAAACTCAACGCTCTGAACGCCGCGTGGGGCACGGTATTTTGGTCTGCCGAGTTTGATGATTGGGGCCAAATCGGCGCGCCCGTCCTCAATCTGGCTTCACCCAACCCTAGCCACGTTTTGGATTATTACCGCTTCTCATCAGACTCGTTGGTGGATTACGAGAAGTTTCAAGTTGATTTACTCAAGTCCATCGTCAAGCGTCAACAATGGATAACACACAACTTCATGGGCCTGCATGTGCATCTGAACTATTTTGATTTGGCCCAGCCGTTGGATTTTGTGACGTGGGATTCTTACCCCACGGGCAATCAGCACCGTTGGCGCGAGATGTTGTACGGGCCGGATGCGGCGGACGCGAACTACGCCTTTGATGTGGGTGACCCGGCCATTACCGGCTTTGCCCATGATTTGACGCGCGGCTTGCTGGCCGGTAGGCCGTTTTGGATTATGGAGCAGGGGGCTGGGCATATCAATTGGGGCGAGGTGAACACCCTCATCCGCCCGGGCACACCGCGCTTGTGGGTTTGGCACGCCATAGCCTCTGGTGCGGATGCGGTGGTGTACTTCCGTGAACGCGCCGCGTGGCACGCCCAAGAACAATATCACTCCGGCCTGCAACACCATGATGGCTCACCGGATGTGGGCTACTTTGACCAGCAAAGACTGTGGGAAGAGCGCGCCGCGCTGGAGCAACTTACCGCCCAGCCGCCCCGCGCCGAAGTGGCGTTGATGTGGAGCTATGATGATTTGTGGGCCATTCAACTCCAGCCCCACACCAAAGATTTTACATACGTGCGGCATTTGTTTGTGTACTACCGCGCCTTGCAACGCTTGGGCATTCCGGTGGATGTTGTGCCGCCCTCGGCGGCGCTTACGGGCTACAAGATGGTGATTGCGCCCACCGTCCACCTCGCGGATTCTGCGCTGGCCGAAAAATTCAAGAACTACGTGAAGCAGGGCGGCTCACTGATAATGGGCGTGCGCTCCGGCTTTAAGAACCACAGTAGCGCCATCACCAGCCAGCCTTTGCCCGGCGTGTTCCGAGATTTGGTGCGCGCCACTGTAACGGATTGGGGCGTACTGCCCGCCGGTGTGAGCTTTGAGATTGAATCCAGCGTGCCCAACTTGGGCGGCCAAGCCGGAACATGGGTGGAAGCCTTGGCCGTACCGCCGGAGAGCGAGGGGGCGCGCGTGCGGGCCACCTATCTCAACGGCCCGTATGCGGGCAAGGCCGCCCTCACCGAGAATGCCATTGGCAAGGGCCGCGCTTGGTACGTGGGCTGGCTTCCTACTGTGGCGCAAGCCACGGCCATTATTCAACAACGTATCCAACGCGTGAACGTGGCGCGCTTGGCGGAACTGCCCCCCGGCCTCATCGCCGCGCGGCGCGGTGAAAAACTGGTGCTGATGAACTTCACGGATGAGCCGCTGACAGCGAATGTGAAAGGCAACGCCCTCACGGTTCAAGGCCGAGATGTTGCTGTTGTGACGAGTGACGGATAATGGGTCGTATGGCGCTCGTCATCCGTCGCCTGCATTACTAAATGCTAGGAACTCTCGCCCTCGTTGGCAGTGGAGAATACTTGCCCGGCATGGATGATGTTGACCGGGCTTTATTGAGCCGCGTGCCGGGTGCGGCGCGTGTGGTTTGCTTGCCCACCGCCTCCGCGCCGGATGGTGAGGGCGTGTTCAACCGCTGGGCCGCGCAGGGCGTGGCGCATTTTCAGCGGTTGGGCGCGCAGGCGGAGGCCGTGCTGGTGCGTGACCGCGCTTCCGCTAATGATGAATCTTTAGTCAGCAAAATCCGCGCGGCCAACTTTGTGTACCTCTCCGGCGGCCAACCGGATTTTTTACACGCCACGCTGAAAGATACGGCGGCGTACTCTGCAATCTTCGGCGTGCTGGAGCAGGGCGGCGTGGTGGCCGGCTGTAGCGCCGGGGCCATGATATGGGGCGAAGTCATTCCCAGTTTCCCCACCATGCTTCCCCTCAAGCCCGCCTTCAACAAATTGCCGCACAGCATTATCCTGCCGCACTATGATGAGTTTGGCGAGCGCTGGGCGGGTATGATGCGGGCGGTGATTGGCGCGCGCACGCTGATTGGCATTGATGGGTTCACGGCGTTAGTGAGTCACAACGGCTCACACTCCGTCCTCGGCTCCGGCAGCGTAACGGTGTGGAACAAAACAAAAAAGATGCGTTATAGTGATGGGCAGGTAGTGGAATTATGATGTGAGGGCGAGCCGCCCTCACCCCTAACCCCTTTCCCGGAGGGGCTTGCGGCCCAAATGGGCTGAGAGGTAGGGTGGGGGAGAATCTTGAAAAACCAAGATGACCGACGAAAAACAACCTCACGTAAATATCTCAGCCGGCGGTGATGTAAACGCAGACGGTGACGTTGTTGGCCGCGACAAAATCACGACTACGAATACCACCAACATTACCAATTACCAAGAAGCGCCGCTGGCCGCCTCACCCGCCGCGCCGCCCCAGCCGCCCGCCCACTTTGCCGGCCGCGAGGCCACGCTGGAAAAACTTTCTCAATTACTCACTTCCGGTGAAAACCTCGCCATCACCGCCGTGCAGGGCATGGGCGGCATTGGCAAAACGGCGCTGGCCCAAAAGCTGGCGGAGCGGGTGCGCGCCCACTTCCCCGGCGGGGTGCTGTGGTGGACGCTTGGCCCCAGCCCGGATGTGTTTACGGCGCTGGATGTGTGGGCGCGCCATGCTGAGCCGCGCGCCGATTTAAGCGCCTTGCCCGAAGCCCGCGCCCGCGCCGCTGTGGTGCGCTCTTTGTTGGCCAAGCTGGGGCGGCTGTGCGTGATGGTGGATGATGTGTGGCAAGAGGAAGCCGCCCGCATTTTGCTGGAAGCCGCGCCGCCCAACGCGCCGATTTTGCTGACCACGCGCGATGGCGATGTGGCCAAAGCCCTGCGCTGTAGGCTGGAAAGGATTGAGCAACTGACCGAGGCCGAGTGCGTGGCCGTGCTGGCCAACTTGCTGGGCGAGTTGGGCGAGCATGAAGCCGCCGCGCGTGAGATGGCGCGGCTGACGGATGGCCTGCCGCTGGCGGTGGAATTGTTGGCTGGCTTGGCGGATGCGCCCGCTGATTTGCCCGCGCTGGCCCAGCAACTGCGCGCCCAGCCCACGTTAAAGGTTTTGAAACTGCCCCGCGGCGAGATGCGCGAGAAGAGCTTGGAAGCCTGCTTGGCGTTGAGCTACAACGCACTGGATACTGAAACCCAGCGCCGCTTTAGGGCCTTGGGCGTGTTTGCCCCCGCGCCGTTTGATGAAGAAGCGATACTGACTGTTTGGAATGAATCCCTTTCGGCTTCCAATGACCTTTCTGAAACTATTAGAACCCTCACCCGCCGCGCCCTGCTCACCAAAACCCCCGCAGGCCGCTACACCCAACATGCCTTACTGCGCGCCTATGCTTTGGCTTTGCTAGCGCGTGCGAATGAGCAAGAAGCCGCCGCCGCCCGCCACGCCGATTACTATCGAAAGTTTGCAAAAGAAAAGCACTGGCGCGAGGTGGAAAACACGTTTGAGCAGATTGAGCAGGGTTGGGAATGGGTGCAGACTCACAAACCAGAGCACATTGTGCCCTTTGTAGGTGCGGTACAGAGATTCTTGAACACAAGGGGCCGCCCGCTTGAAGAATTGCGTTGGCTGGAGGTTGGGCTAAAGCAAGCGCAGGCGGCCGCTCAGCGCAAGGATGAGGGTACTTTGTTGAATAACATTGCGCGGGTGTATGACGCTTTAGGGCAGAGGGAGAAGGCGCTGACGCAGTATGAGCAGGCGTTAGCCATCATGCGCGAAGTGGGCGACCGGAGCGGGGAAGGCACCACGCTGAACAACATTGCGGCGGTGTATTCCGCTTTAGGGCAGAAGGAGAAAGCGCTAGAGCAGTATGAACAAGCGTTAGCCATCATGCGTGAAGTGGGCGACCGGAGCGGGGAAGGTACCACGCTGAACAACATTGCGCGGGTGTATGACGCTTTAGGGCAGAGGGAGAAGGCGCTGACGCAGTATGAGCAGGCGTTAGCCATCATGCGCGAAGTGGGCGACCGGAGCGGGGAAGGCGCCACGCTGAACAACATTGCGGCGGTGTATTCCGCTTTAGAGCAGAAGGAGAAGGCGCTGGCGCAGTTCGAGCAGGCGTTAGCCATCATACGCGAAGTGGGCGACCGGAGTGGGGAGGGCACCACGCTGAACAACATTGGGTTGGTGTATTCCGCTTTAGGGCAGAAGGAGAAAGCGCTGGTGCAGTTTGAGCAGGCGTTAGCCATCATACGCGAAGTGGGCGACCGGAGCGGGGAAGGCATAACCCTATGGAACATTGGTGATTTACTTGAAAAGGAAAATCGCCTGCCCGAAGCCGAGGTCGCCTTAGGGCAGGCAGTTGAGCTGCTAACGCAAGTGCAAAGCCCAGATGCCATATATGCCCAAAAATGGCTTGACCGTGTTCGTCAAAAACTCAACCCCCCCAATAACCCCTAATCCCTAACCACCATGAACTTCCAACTCCCTCACCGCCGCTTCAATCCGCTCACCCGTGAATGGGTGCTGGTCTCCCCGCACCGCGCCAAACGCCCGTGGCTGGGCCAAGTGGAAAAAGTGAACGAAGAGCAACTGCCCGCTTATGACCCACAATGCTACCTCTGCCCCGGCAACTCGCGCGTAGGCGGTAGTGTGCAAAACCCGGCCTACACCGGCACGTATGTTTTTGATAATGATTTCATGGCCGTTCTGCCTCCGGCAGATGACGCTGTGACAGAAGGACAGGATGACAAGGTGAGTCACCCTGTCACCGTGTCATCCGGTCACCCGGTCACTGAACTTTTTAGCTCACAATCTGTTCCGGGTCTGTGCCGCGTGGTCTGCTTCTCCCCTCGGCATGATTTAACTTTGCCGGAACTGAGCCTGAGCGGCGTGGAGGCCGTTCTGCGCACATGGAGTGAGCAAACGGCGGAGCTGGGTAAACGGGAATTTATCAAATACGTGCAAGTGTTTGAAAACAAAGGCGCAGTGATGGGCTGTTCTAACCCGCACCCGCACAGCCAAATTTGGGCCACGGCAGAAATCCCCAATGAACCGGCCAAAGAACTCATTGCCCAGCGCGAGTATTACGCCCAGCACGGGCGGCATTTGCTTTTGGATTACGTGGAAGAGGAAAAGAAGCGCGGCGAGCGGATTGTAGTGAGTAATGAACACTTTACGGCATTAGTGCCGTTTTGGGCGGTTTGGCCGTTTGAAACGCTGGTGGTGGCGCACCGCGCCGTCGGCTCCCTGCCGGAGCTTACCGCCGCCGAGTTCACCGCGCTGGCCGAGGTGTTCAAGCGGCTCACCACCCGCTACGATAATTTATTTGAGATTTCGTTCCCGTATTCTATGGGCTTTCACCAAGCGCCGTTTGATGACGCGGAGCATCCTGAGTGGGTTTTGCACGCGCACTTTTACCCGCCGCTCTTGCGCTCCGCCACCGTCAAAAAATTCATGGTGGGCTTTGAGATGCTGGCCATGCCCCAACGCGATATTACGCCGGAACAAGCCGCCGAGCGCTTACGCGGTTTGAGCGAGGTGCATTACAAACAAACGGCAGAAGGCTAAAGGCGGCAGAAAGCAGATACAGTTTGCCTTCTGCCTTCTGTTCACTGCCTTCTGCCTACTGATCCTAGTTTCCTAAAACTTCATACTTAAACGTAATCACGCCCGCGTCAAAATCACCCATGCCGTCATTGATTTTTTCCAAAAAGGTGATGCGGGTTTCCAGCGTGTTGAGGCCGCCCGGCCAGTTGTACACAATGGCCACATACGTGCGGCAGGGGATTTCCGTGCCGTCATCATTGGTTTGCAGGCTCTCAAACGTCTCAAACTGGCTCAGCGGCACCACCGTATCTTCAACTATAAATTCAATCTTCATGTTGGCCAAATTATCTTCCACTAACTCCGGCGTGGTGGCGCACCAACCGTAATACCACGCCAGCCGGTCTTCGGCGCGCGCGGAAAACGTGAAGGTGAGCGTGTTGCCGACGGTGTTGAAATCCTCGCTCGAATACGTTTCCCGGGCGCGGTCTTCAAAGGACTCAATATTTTCCTCGCTCAGGGCAATGCGGGTTTCGCGCGGCGAGGCAATGGTGAGGCCGCTGGGCAACACAAAGGCGTCTGTTGCGGTTTCGGTATCCGGCCCCGTTAGGGCTGGCCCGTCATCGGCGGTGGGCGTGGTTGAATCCGTCAAACTTTCACCCTCGGCCAAGCGGTTGAGCGTGGAGCAAGCCAGCGCGGGCAAGATGAGCAGGGTGATGAGTAGCGATAAGCGTTTCATTTTCTTCTTCTCCTTAGTTTCCTTGCAAACTTTTCACCGCTGATGTTCGCTTTCCGTCCCTAACTTGTCAAGCAAGAGGGTGATGAGACTTTCTGGAGTAGGCTGAGCGGCCACCCAGTGCACGGGCAAGCCGGCGGCCTGCGCGGCTTGGGCTGTGGCGGGGCCAAGGCAGGCCACGCGGCTGTGGCCTACGGCTTGCGGCCCTAGCATTTGGGCCAAGTTTGTGGCGGCCATTGGCTCACAAAAGGTGATGGCCGCTACGCCCCGTTCAAGTTCAGCCGCGCCGCTGGCAGACGGATTAAGCGGGAGCGTGCGGTAGGCATTTACGGCGCGCACCACCGCCCCCTGCGCGGCGAGCGCCGTTTTTAATGCCGCATCCCATTCCGCGCTTTGTAGGAACAAAACCCATTGCCCGTGCACCGCGCCCATCCGGCTCACGGCCTCCGCGCTGGTTTCCGGTTCAGCCACAAACTCCGCCAACGGCCCGTGCTTGGTGAGGGCGCGCGCGGTGGCCTTGCCCAACACGCCAAACCGTTGCTCCCGGAAAATGCGCTCATCCAGTCCCAGCGCCGTCAGCCGCGCCCAAAATGCTTCCACGCTGTGCGGGCTATCAAAAATCAACCACTGAAACTGCGAGATGAGGCCCATGGCGGCCTCCAGCGCGGCAGTATCACCGCTTGAAATGTCTATGCACGGGAAGTGTATCGGCTCAAAACCATTGGCGGCTAGTTTGTGGCTCAGTTCTGCGGCGCGTGCGCCATAAGAAGTAACAAGAATACGCGCGGATGGGGGCATAAGGAATATTATCCACGAAGAAATCCTTGGTGTATCTTCGTGGAAGCCTGCGTGTTCTTAGTGGATAATGCCTTTCTATGCTTCAAATGATTTCCATCCCAACCCCTTTTAGCGTAGGGCCGGTGAATGTTTACGTTTCCACAGAAACGCCCATCACGCTGATTGATACCGGCCCGAAGTGGCCCGAAAGCCGCGCGGCGTTGGAGGCGGCGTTGGCCGCGCGCGGTGTGCGGCTGGAGAATATCCAGCAACTCATCCTCACGCATCATCATGTAGATCACGTAGGCTTGGCGGGCGAAATTGCCTCACGCTCCGGCTGTGCCGTACTCACGCATCCATACAACACGCCGTGGCTGGTGGATTATGAAGCCGAGCGCCGGCGCCACCTGCCGTTTTATCACCAAATTTGGCGTGAGGGCGGCGTGCCGGATGAAATTGTGGCCGCAATGGAGGCCTCCGGCGCGGGCATGGCGCGTTGGCTTGATTCCGTAACGCCCGCACGCGAGATAGACGAAGGCGCCAACATAGAGTTGGATGGTGAAAACTGGCAGGTGTTTCACACGCCGGGCCATGCAGGCGGTTTGGTGTGTATGTGGCAAGCCGCGCGGCGTGAACTGTTGGCCAATGACCACTTTATTCGGGATATTTCCTCCAACCCCATTTTAGAGCCGCCGGATACCATGAATGGCCCGCGCCCTAAGCGGTTGGTGGAATACTTGCGCCACATGCAACGCATGGCGGCGCTGGGGCCAGCCCGCGCTTTGCCCGGCCACGGCCAAGTGGTGGAAGATGTGCCCGGCTTGGTGCGCCAGCGGTTGGCTTTTCATGAGCGCCGCAAACAGAAGTTGTTGGGTTTGCTCGCCCCACAACCACTCACACTGTGGGAACTCACGCAGGCCACTTTTGGCGCGCGCCTCACGCGCGGCATGGATTGGTTTCTCGGCTGTTCAGAAATCCTCGGCCACTTGGATTTGCTGGAAGCAGATGGAACGGTAACAAGTCAGCGAGATGGTCTCGTGTTGCGTTATACTCTCACCCGAAACCATTGATGTCTTCATTACGTTTACTCACACATGACTAATCTATCATCCGAAGCGCACGAGCCGGAAAAGGAACCCGCTCCAGCTACGGGCCAAAACATTCCCAAAGCCGTTGAGCCGGAAAAAGAAACACCGCCTGCTCAGCCAGACCAACCCGCCAAAGCCGCACCCGCGCCGGAACCGGCCCAGCCGCCAGAATCTTTAACGCCGCCGCAAACCCCTCCCACGCCCGAGTCAGAATCTAAGCCAGAGCTTGCTACACAAACTGCGCCTGCCTTGCGCCGCGATGTGCCGATTGACGAATATGGCATGCCGAAAATTAAGCGCGTGACCCTGCCGCCAGACTCGGCGGCCACGCGGGTGAGCTACCCGGTGAACGAACCAGTGGCCACGATAGCGGCTCCGGCTTCTGGCATTACGAAGCAAACGCGCCGGAAGCCCCCCACCAATTGGCCTAAGCTTCTAGGGCGGGTTTTCACATACGGCATATTCTTTGTGGTAGCGGCGGTGATTGTGGGTGTGGTGAGCGCGGCGGGCCTGTACTTTTACCTCGCGCGCGATTTGCCGCCGATTGGCGATTTGCGGGAACGGGCCTCTCAGTTTGAGACGGCGCGGATTTATGACTCTAAAGGCAACGTGCTGTACGAGTTGAATGACCCGCAAACGGGGCGGCGCACCTACGTGCCGCTGGAAAACATCTCACCGGAACTGGTGGCCGCCACCATTGCCACCGAAGACCAGGATTTTTACAACAACCCGGGCTTTGACCCCATTGGCATCTTGCGCGCCATTTGGCAGAACTTGCAGGCCGGCGATACGGTTTCGGGCGCATCTACCATCACGCAACAATTGGTGCGGGCGCTAGTGCTTTCACCGGAGGAAGCCGCGCAACGCACCTCGCTCCGCAAAATCCGCGAAATTATTCTGGCCGCCGAAATCACGCGCCGTTACAGCAAAGATGAAATTTTAGAGCTTTATCTCAACGAGATTTACTACGGCAACTTGGCTTATGGCATTGAAGCCGCCGCGCGCACGTATTTCAGCAAAAGCGCCAGTACGCTCACTTTAGAAGAAGCCGCTTTTTTGGCCGGCTTGCCGCAAACACCGGCGGTTTATGATGTTTACACCAATAAAGAAGTGACATTGGCCCGCACGCAACAGGTTTTTCAGCGTTTGGTCACGGAAGAATGTATTGAACTAAAGCTTGAAACCGGCGCGAAAGAAGTGTGTGTGAACGCCCAACAAGCCATTGATGGGTTGGTCAGTCTGAGAAACCGTGAGTTCACGCCGCCGCGCTCTACCGCTCAATTTCCGCACTGGGTGAACTATGTACGCCAAATTGTGGAAGCCAGTTTTGATTCACAGTCTCTTTACCGCAACGGCCTAAACATTTACACCACGTTGGATCCGGATTTACAAGCAATGGCCGAACGCGCCGTGGCCGAGCAGGTGGCAAGCTTGGCCGACCGCAACGTGACCAACGGCGCGTTGGTGGCTCTGCGGCCCAGCACGGGCGAGATTGTGGCGATGGTCGGCTCAGATAATTACGATGACCCGGTGGATGGCCAAATTAACATGGCCCTGCGTCCACGCCAGCCCGGTTCTTCAATAAAACCGTTTACGTACGCACTGGCGTTTGATAGAAATCCCGGCGCGTGGAACCCGGCCACTGTGCTGTGGGATGTGCCCACCGAATTCCCGGATGGCGCGAACCCACCGTATGTGCCGCGCAATTATGATGAGCGTTTTCACGGCCCCACCTCTATCCGGCTGGCCTTAGCCAATTCTTACAACATCCCCGCCGTGAAGGCGCTAGAGTACGTGGGCGTTTATGGCACAGTGGTGGGTGAAGGCCCAACCGCCGTGGGCCGCGCAGGCTTAGTGCCCTTCTTACAAACGTTGGGCGTCACCACGCTCACGCGGCAAGATTACGGCTTGGCGCTCACGTTGGGCGGCGGTGAAATTCCGCTGGTGGAGATGGTGGAGGCCTACGGCGCTTTTGCCACTGGCGGCAAACGGGTGTGGCCTATTGCCATCCGGCAGATTACGGACCGCACCGGCAAAATTATCTGTGAACAGCCATTAGCCCCTGACCAAGTAAAAGCTGACCCGCCGCCCTGCCAGCCCACACCTACTAACTGGAATCAACTTGTGCTCTCGCCAGAATCCGCTTACCTGATTTCAGACATTCTCTCGGATAACGAAGCGCGCACGCCGGCCTTTGGCCCCAATTCTGACCTTCAGCTTTCCTTTCAGGCGGCGGTGAAGACGGGCACCACGAATGATTACCGGGATAACTGGACGGTGGGTTACACACCTGATTTGGTGGCGGGCGTGTGGGTGGGCAACGCCGATTTCACGCCGATGGAACGCACCACCGGCCTAACAGGTGCGGCTCCGATTTGGAAGGTTTTCATGGAAACTGCGCTGGCTGGACGGGCCACGCCGTTTGCGCGGCCCACCACGATTGTGGAAAGAGCTGTTTGCTCCGTCTCTGGCGCAGAGCCGAGCGAGTTTTGCCCGGTGGAATTCCGCCGGGTGGAACGTTTTGCCGCTGACCGTTTGCCGCCTACTTCGGATAAAGATCTGTGGCGCAAGGGCTACATTGATCCATTCACCAATTTATGGCAAACAGCGGAATGCGCACAGGCGTATCAAAATGATTTGCTCTTCACACAAGAGCGCGCGGTGATTCAGGTGAGTGACGCATGGGCGCGAAAATGGCTGGTTGAAAACCCGGACGGGCAAGCCTGGGCGGCGCGGCTGGGCTTCTTCACGCCCATTGTGTGGGCGCCGGAGCGCGAGTGCAAGCTGGATGACCCACGCCCCATCCTTAGTTTAGTTTCACCTAGTGAAGGCGCAGTGCTTCAGCCGGGGCAAATTCAGATTGTGGGGCAGGCGGCGGCCACCAAAGACTTTGACCGCTACGTGATTGAGTATGGCCTGAGCCATGACCCGATTGGCTGGGGATTGGTGCAAGGTGATACACGCACGGCGGTGACGGACACCGGTTTGCTGGCCAATTGGGATGCGGGCGGTTTGCCGGATGGCCCAGTAACTGTGCGGGTAATTGTGTATAACACGCTGGGCGGTAGCGCCGAATATCGCGTGAAGTTTATGGTGGAGCGGCCTACACCCACGCCCACGCTCACACCCACGGTGACGGCCACGCCTACCATTACACCCACGCCCACAAATACACTGCCAGCCACCAGCACACCCACCCCAACGGCTACGCTTCCGGCTACGGCTACTCCCACGCCAGAGCCGGCCACCAGCACGCCCACACCCACCGATACGCCGCCACCGCCCACGCCCACTGAAACGGCTACGCCTACATCGTAGTCGTAGGTCAAACTAAGTGAAACCGTTTAGCTAACCATCTCATAGCGAGGCGCAACGCGCCGAAGCCATCTCCTTATTTAGGAGACGGCTTCGCTTTGCCCGCAGTGATGATTTCTTTATGCGCCGTTACCTCCCCACGCTCATCACAGCCGTTATCACCCTTGCTTACGTAACCTTTGCCCTAGCCCAAAACTCCGGTGATGTGGGTGAAATGTTGCGGCTGGGCATCCGCGCGCGGGCGGGCGAAGCGGGCGCGGAAACGGGCTATGACGGCCAGTTTGTCTATTTCTTTGCGCTAGACCCTAACCCGGCCAACGTTTCCGCTGAATTGGTAGATGTGCCGGCTTATCGTTATCAGCGGATATTGCTCTCTCTACTGGCTTGGCTGGTCTCGTTTGGCCAAGCGGCGTTTGCGCCGTGGGCGCTCATTGCGCTGAACGTCCTCGCGCACGTCATCGGCACATTTCTGCTCAGTGAATTATTGGCGCATGAAAATGTGAGCCGTTGGTGGGCGCTGGTGTACGGCTTGTGGGTGGGGGAGTTGTTTGCCGTGCGCCTCGCCCTCACCGAACCGCTGGCCTATGCGTTGGTGTTGGGCGCGCTTCTTGCCAGCCGCGCTAAAAAAGAAACGTGGGCGGCAATTTTGTTCGCGCTCTCGCTCTTCGCCAAAGAAGTGACGCTTTTGTTCATCGGAGCGTATCTCGCGTGGCTCATCTCACAACGCGCTTGGCGGGCGGCGGGCCGCGCGGCCCTGATTATGCTTGCGCCGTTTGCGGTTTTTCAGCTTCTGCTTTTCTACTGGTTTGGCCGCTTTGGCCTCGGCTCGGGCGGCGCAGGCGCCACGGGTTTTGAAATCATCCCTTACATGGGCTTGTGGCGCATCGGTTCTGAGAGCGCTTTGGCGTTGCTGGTGTTGGGCCTTTTGCTTGTGCCTGCCGCCGTTCTTCCCAGCCTTTGGGGGATGGTTGAGTCATTGCGGCGGTTGAGACGGCGTGAATGGGAACTGCCGGTGTGGCTACTCTTGTTCAACGCGGCCTTTATTGTCTTTACGCCGTTCAGCACCTTCCGGGAGTTGCTGGGCATGGTGCGCCTGCTCAACGGTTTACTGCTGGCTGTGCTATGCTTTGGCGCATGGAGCAAAGCGCCGCGCGTTTTGCGTTACGCCACGCTGTGGCTGGTGCTTCTGCTTATGCTGGCCAATGAAACAACTTGAAATTAATGGGCGTCCTTTAACATCCTCATGTCAAATTCTTCACAGGTTCAACGCGTCCTCTGGCTGGTGCTCGGCCTCAACGTAGCAGTGACGGCCATCAAACTGGTCGTGGGTTTTTGGTCTGGCGCGTTAGCGGTGGTGGCCGATGCCTTTCACTCATTGGTGGATTCTTCCGGCAATGTTGTGGGCCTGTTGGGTGTGTGGGCCGCCGCGCGCCCTGCCGATGAAAATCACCCCTATGGCCACCACAAATACGAAACCATTGCGGCCATGAGCATTGGAGCCTTTTTACTGCTGGCGGCGTATGAAATCGGTAAAGGCGTATTTGAGCGTCTACTCCTTAACACAACCCCGCCGGAGATTACACCGTTTACCGTAGGGCTAATGGCGCTGACGTTTGTTGTGAACGTGGGCATTGTGATGTATGAAACGCAGGCCGGGCGGCGTTTACACAGCCAAGTACTCTTAGCGGACGCGGCTCACACGCGCACCGATTTGTTTGTGACGTTGTCTGTTATCGGTTCTCTCTTTGGCGCGTGGCTAGGTTGGGGCTGGCTGGATGCGGCAGTCGCGGGCGTGGTCGTGATTTTACTGTTCCGCGCCGCTTTTGAGATTTTACGAGACGCCTCCCAAGTGCTAACGGACGTGGCTGTGGCAGACCCGGCGCTGGTAGAGAAGCTGGCGCGGGCTGTGCCCGGGGTGCGGGCCGTGAGCGGTGTGCGTTCGCGCGGGCGGACGGATGCGGTGTATGTAGATTTGAATGTAGAAGTAGACCCGGCCATGACCACCACCCAAGCGCACAATGTGGCCTCCGAAGTGGAGCGGCAGATAGCTGGCGCTGTGCCCGGCGTGATGGAAGCGTTGGTGCATATAGAACCGCGCGCCGCGCACACTACACCGTGGGAAACGCTCACCCTGCAACTGCGCGCCATCGCCGACGCGCTGGGCCTCGGCTTACATGATTTACACGCCCACACCGAGCGTGGCGGCGGCTACTCGCTGGAACTGCACTTAGAGCTTGACTCAGATTTGACGTTGGGAGAGGCGCACGCCCGCGCCGATGAATTTGAACGGCGGGTGCGGGCGGCCTTGCCGGAAGTGCGCGCCCTCGTCACCCATATTGAGCCGTTGAGCTCACACTTGCCCAAAGAAACCGGCCCTCTCGCGGATTACGCCGAACTGCGGGGCCGCATTGCCCGTTTCTCAGATGAGTTGGCGGGGGCTAACGCCTGCCATGAAGTTCACTTACACAACGTGTCCGGGCACCTCACTGCCACTTTGCACGTTACCCAACCGGCAGAACAGCCGCTTACTCAAGCGCACGCGCTGGCCGAGGCCATTGAGCAAAAACTGCACGCCGCTGAGCCGCGCCTACACCGCGTGGTAGTGCATGTGGAGCCGCCGGAATAAACTGCAGTCCATCCCCCTGATAGTCCATACCGCCGCCAACGGTTTCTGGCATAAAGGCAAATCCTGAAAATAAATCTCAAATCTGCCATCACGAATTCTTTTTCACATCCCACACTGCTTTTTGCTTGCGGTTCCAATCTGAGGTAGCGCGGATGGCGATGACGAGGCCGAGCGCAACGGCGAGGGCGGTGAGCGTAAGATTTTGGCTGAGCAGGCCAATAAGCACTGGCCCAATTACCGCCGCCGTAAAACTGGCCCGCGCGGAATGTTTCAGTACAAAGGCGCAGGCCAACAACAGGCCGAACGCGCCCATAAAGCCCAATGGATAAGCCGCCATCAGCACGCCGCCCGCCGTGGCTAAACCCATGCCGCCCTTAAATTGCGCAAAAAGCGGCCAGCAATGTCCAGCCACAACTGCGCCTGCCGCCAGCGTCGGCGTCCACCAGCCCTCCGCATAAGTGAGACTCAGCCACACAGCCAGCGCACCCTTGGCCACATCGAGCGCAATGGTAATGGCGCCTGCTACCCAACCCGCCTGCCGGATCGTATTGGTGCCGCCGGAGTGGCCGGAGCCGCCCGAACGAATATCCTTGCCGGTGAAGGCATACCCCACCACCACGCCAAACGGTATGGAGCCAAGCAAGTATGCGCCGAGGGTGATTAGAAACGTCATCATGTCCGAAGTTCCTCTAAATGTGCAGGCTATGCCCCGTGGAACGGCGACGGCTGATCATTGAAATCTCCCGGCCAAAATCAACCCACCACACCAGATTGGTCCGAAGGTTATTCAGGTAAGCCTGTGGGCTAAGGCCGAGGCCATAAGCCAGCAGAGGTAAAAGCAAATTTATGGCGCGCCATTCCCCGGCTAGCCCCGTTCCTAAAAAAACCAGCCAAGCCGCCAACCACAACATCCATTTTCGCCAACCGTGCGCCCGCCCAAGCGTGGGGAGCAGGAAAGTGAGGGTGTAGGGCATCACATAGGGGCTGATAAAACAGCCAGCCGCCAGTAGCCGATATTTATCCGATCCTGCACCGGCCAACATACCCAAGCCGAGCGCCAAAATGGGCCACCCTAATGCCGCCCAACCGAAGGAAGCTGTTTCACTGCTGGCAACGTTTGCGCCGCGCGCCGCCGTCCACATTCTGCCCACCCATTCCGGCCAAATGAGGATGGTGAGGCCAAGAATGATAACCGCCCAAATAAACTGGCGCGGCGTGCTAAACATCAACCAGACGGTATTATGCGGCTTAATGAGGGCTAACGGCAATAAACCGGCTACCACACCTAACATGGCTAACCCGTCCACTTGTCCCACCCACATCAAAAACCAAACCGGCGGCGTGCTGAGGGCCAGCGTCATTGAAACCCATCGCCCACCTGAGCGCCACGTCCCGAGCGCTACCGTTATCAGTGTGAGGCCGTACAAGACCCCCAGCCCCGTGCGCCAATTCAGCCAAGCTAAAGTATCCGTCACCCAGACTGTGAAGGGCGGATATAGACTTCGGGCCGTATCAATGTTGTAATCTGGGTTGTGACGCGTAAAGAACCAAAACCAATCCCAACCCAATAAGGGCGCGGGCTGAAGGAGAGGGGCCAGTAACACGCCGCCCACAACCGCCAGCAGTAAGAGGCGGCCCACCCGCTGTAGGGTGCTCAGCGGCGGCAAGAGAAAACGGAGAAATATGGCTAAGGCCATCGGGGGTCGGGCGAGGGCGTAGGGGCGGCCAGCGGGTTGCCGCTCAGTTGTAAAGCGAAGTTGCTCAGCGCATTTTCCGCTTTTTGCAAAGTGCTGTTGAGGGGCGTGTTCGCCACATCAATTTTCACCGGCACAGTCAGCTCTACTGGGATGTTGGCCGAGATGGGCACGGTGATGTTCACCGGCAATTGCGTCTCAAACTTAATCGGAATGGTGGTGTTAATCGGCACATCAAAAATCTGCGCGCCTAAAAATGGCACCTCAATCGGCACTTGCACAATGGCGCTTACCGGCAGTTGTGTGTCAATCGGCACCGTCAGCGTTTGGTTGATGGGCACGCTGAGGTTGATGGGGATGGATTGATCAATTTGCACGGTGGTCTCAAACGTGGAAGCGCGTAAATCCTGCACGCTTTCGGCGGCTTGCAGAACGGCCTGTGCCGCTTGCCGCCGCGCCACCAGCAGGCCATTGATGAGCCACACATTTAGCGCCAAAGAAATCAGCGCCACAAACCACAAGGCCCAATAATCAGGCGGGCGGGTTTTGAGAATTTCTGAGGGGGAAGTATTTTGCATGGCGGGAGTATAGAAGCCTCTGGTTTGGCGGGCAAGCGTGGCGGGCAGAGTTACTGACTGGTTTGGAGGGAAACCCGATAGACGGTTTGGAGTAGGCCATAAACCAGTGATACACTCGACTCGGTAAGTTTCCACTTTTAGGAGGACTATATGCCTTATTGGCAACTGACGGGCGCGAAAATTGACGCAGAAGACTTCTCACAACTTACTGTGCGATCTGGACGGCGTGGGTTGTGGATGTTGTTGGTGTTGGCATGTTTGCCCCTCTTGTTGAGCTTAACTTTGTTGATTATTGGCATATTGGGACAGATCACCGGGCTTATTGTTTTTAGCATATTGATATTTTCGTTTTCGGTGCTGATGTTAATTACTGGTAATGTTTCGGTTGAAGCCCACGCTGAAGTAACTCCACGTACAGTGACTTTAAGACGAAAGTATTTGGGTGGCTCACGCCCGTGGGCTAAACCACTAGTTGTAATCGCAGGAGCCAGTCGCGCTGAGCTTCAACGCGTGCCACTGACCGGGGCGCAACGGGTGATGCTTTATGCCCAAACGGGTGACATCATCGTAGCGGATTTTGGTCAACGTGCCGATGATGCCACGCGATTTTTGGGTTTTCTGCAACAAAAGTTGGGCTTTAACGCGGGAGAATTGGTACAACCTAAAACACAAGTTGAAGTGGATACCGCTACTCATATAGCCATGCTTGGCGAAATTCGGTCATGGGGCTGGTGGCAATTGGGCTTAGGCGCATTGCATCTGTTTACGGCTGGTTTTCTTAATGCGCCATGGGGTGTGGTACTGGTTTTAGTTGGCCTTGCTTCATTTTACTTTCGTGAGGCTTCGATGTTTGTGATTTATGCAACTACGATGGTGTGGGCTGGTCTTAGCAACTTACTGAGTGGTCAAAGTCAATGGGTAGTCGGTGGGCTGTTTCAGTTTTATTTAGCCTTCCAGATCCTTCGTAGTTTTCAGCGCTTTCGGCAAACCGAATTGAATCGCGCTAGTCCTACCATTATTGATGTCGATCAAGCGGCGAGTGGCCACGCTGGCCGAGTCTTTCCCTGGCTAGCCCTCGTCTTTGGTTTAGTGGCGATTTCGTGGCCGTTTGGTTTTTTCGTTGCTGTTGTTCTTACGGGCATGGTTGGGCCACAACCCACACTTGGGCTTGTTCTGGGCCAAACTGAACTCTTTGCGATTAACTTAGCGGTATTAGGGATTGGTCTCGGTTCTGCTTCCCTTTTGAGTAAATATCGCTACTGGTTAGCCAGCGCGGTTGGTCTTATACTCAGTGCTCTAACTCTACTGATTGAACTGGCCCTGATTTTACTTCTTCGACAATGACTTACCTTCCCATTAGTGATTTTGAGCAAGAAACTGGCGCGATGGTGGCGCTCACCAAGCAGTTGATGGCGATTGAATCACCTTCAACCGATAAAGCCGCCGTTGACCGGCTGGGCGTTTTTGTAGCGGAACATTTGCGGCAACTCGGCGCGGCGGTGATTTGGGATGAACAAACACAAGCCGGCAACAACTTGTATGGCCGCTGGGGCGCTTCCGGGGCGGGTGGCATCTTAATCATGTGCCACATGGATACGGTATATGACTTGGGCGCGCTCGCCCGCCAGCCCATCCGCGAGGCCGAGGGCAAATTGTTAGGGCCGGGCGCGATTGATATGAAGGCCAGCATTGCGATGACGCTCACGGCTTTGCGCTTGCTCAAGCAGAACCGTTTGTGGCCCGATAGGCCGGTGACGGCGCTCTTTACTTCAGATGAGGAAATTGGCAGTGCGCATTCTCGCGCGGTAATTGAACGCTTGGCCAAGGAAGCGGCGCTGGTGCTCTGTATGGAGCCATGTTTGGCGGGTGGGGCGCTGAAGACGGCGCGTAAGGGCATCGGCGAGATGACGATTGTGACGCGGGGCCGCGCCACCCACGCCGGCGCTGACCATGAGAATGGCCGTAATGCCATTGCGGAACTGGCGCACCATGTACTGGCCGCGCAGGCGCTAACGAATTATGAATTGGGCACAACGGTGAACGTGGGCGTTATCAGCGGCGGCACACGCTCCAACGTGGTGCCGGATGAGGCGCGGGCGGAGGTGGATTTCCGTGTGGCGGCACGTGAGGAGGAAGCGCGACTGATGGAATGGATGCGGACGCGTCAGCCTGTGATTGCCGGCTGTTCGGTGGAGATAACGGGCGGCCTCAACCGCCCACCTATGCCGCGCGATGCGACGATGCAGGCCACGTTTGAACGCGCGAAAATGATTGCCAAAACTGCGTTGGGCGTTGAGTTGACCGAGGGAAGCACCGGCGGCGGCTCCGATGCGAATTTTGTGGCCCCGCTAGGCGTGCCCGTGCTGGATGGTTTAGGCGCGGCGGGCAACGGCGCTCACTCGGAGCGCGAACACATTTTGATTGATAGCCTCGCCGAGCGCACCGCCGTGCTAGCGGCCTTGATTTGTGGGTGGTAGCCTAACGCCCAATTTCATGGATTGAGCGCAACGGTCAATCTTTTGGCTGTGCGGCTTCTGCTTTACTCGCCATCCTTACGGCACCGTCGCCAGCCAAGCCTCCAGGTTTTGCTTTTCGGTTTCAGGCGCAAGGGCAATGGCTTGCTGGCCATAGTTGCGGGCTTGCGCGTTATCACCGGCTTGGCGGTATAGCTCACCCAGCGCGCGAAACACCTGCCACTGGTTCGCGCCCGCGTTTAGTTCAGCCACCTTCAGATATTCCTGAATAGCTGGCTGAATCTGTTGGGTGCTTACATATACATTGGCCAAGCCCAAACGGATGCCCAATAAACTGGTGTTGCGTTGCGCGGAACGCTCCACGCCTTGCTGGTAGGCTGTGATGGCTTTTTCAAAAAACTGCTTCCGGGCGGCTTCATCCGTTTGCCGCGCCGCCTCCCAAGCATAGTAATCTCCCAAATATTGGTAAGTCTGGTCGTAGGTGTCATCTAACTCCAGAGAGTGCTTTAGCTTGGCCTCAGCCTCTGCGCCGTCATTCAAAAGCTGAAACTTCACCAACGCCCACTCATTCCACAGGCCAACGTTATTGGGGCTGAGCTTGGTGGCCTGCGCGTAAAACTCATCGGATTTGGTGGCGCGGGCCGCTATGGTTTCCGGCGTGGTGGAGAACACCGCCCACTGCCGGTTGAGACGCGCTAAATTGGCCGAGTGATCGGTGTTCAATGGGTTAATCTGCCGCGCCCGAAGAAGCTCTTGCTCTGCCGTTTGGAAGAGTTGATCGCGTTGTTCGGGAGCCACGGCATTACTGGCGTTTAAGTAGGCGCGGCCCAAAAACAAGTAGTAAAAATCCTGGCTGGGCGCTAAGGCTAGCGTGCGGTTGAATAGCTCAATGGCCACTGCGGGTTGTTGACCGGAGTCATCCACTTGTTGGCCGGTCTTATATACAATATCTGCCTGAATGGTCTGCATGTTAGTTGTCACACACACCGCTAACGCCACAAGCGGCAAACCTAAGTATCCCAGCCACACCCATGCGCCTTCACCGGGGCGGGGCCGCCCAAGATTGCCGGTTTGCAATTGCCACGCCGCTAACAACAGAACGGCCAGCGCAAAAAAGTAGTACGTGTTTAATAACCCCACCAACCGCGTTAAGTCATCCACCGTGCGTGGTTGGGTGCCAGCCACCACCAGTAAACTGGCTAAGACAAACCACATGCACCAGGCGCCCAGCGCCACAAACCCCAGGCTGGCTAGTAACCCTTGCGCCCAATCCTTATTCACGGTTTCGGGCGCTTCTTCCATGTAGAACAGCGCGCCGCCCATTAGCCAGGTTAACAGCATCAGGCCCAGCACCGCCCAAGAATCTCCAACGTTGGGCCGCATGGTGAGCGAGTTCCACAATGCCGCAAACGCGTTGGTCTCACGCGTGCCGTTGGTGATGAAATCATAGCCAAGCGTGAGAAACACCATCAGCAATAAACTACTGGTGATTGAGACGGGGCGGGATAAAACGCCTCGTCCGCCCGCTTCGGCGGCGGCGGAACGGCGGCGGCCACCGCGCAATGAGCCTTTGCCTGTATTCGGCGGCTGCGGGGCAGGCGGGGCGGCTTTGGGTTCATGGGCGGACGCCTCCGCCGTAAAAGCCTGCGGCCATACCCAGCCCAACACCAACATCGCCCCTAAAAATATCCAAAAGTGCGTGCGCGTGGAAGCAATGGCAATGCCAAAGTGTATCTCCACAAAATGCGCCACAATGGCGGAGAACAGCGCCACCATTGCAATCGCACGCCACGACTCAATTTTAGGCGCTTCGCCATGTTCAGGGAGCACGGCATAAATGGTGAGGAAGGCGATCAACCCCAAAATCATGCCAAAGGGCAAACTTACGCCAAAAAACTGCGGCCCCTGCCATTGCACAAAAGCGAGAGTGCTCACCAAGCCGCCGCCCAGCACCAACAACAAAAACACATTGCGGCGCGCGGCAGAGCCAATTAGGCCCAGCCACTTAAGGCTGTAATAAAAAAGCGAAACAAACAGGCCAAATTGCGCCAACAAGCCGAAAATGCCTGTGAAGGCCAGCGCGTCAAACGTCTCATTATGCGAACGGTCTGGGGAGGCGTTGCGAGCTTCTAACTTGCCCAAATCCGGCGGATAGAAGCGGTTGTAAGCAATGAGCATGGCCTCCGGCCCATAGCCCACCAGTGGCCGAATGGGGTTCCAAATATCTTTAGAGCCGTCCGGATACTCTAGCGGCTCGTGCGGCATCATCATCTGTACCACGCCGGTCCAAATCAGCACGCGCACTTGGCCCGTGCCGGTGCGGCCCTGAATTTCGTCAAAAACTTTGGCCAGGCGGTCAAAGCCGCGCGTTTGGGCTAGGCCGGCTAGCGGCGTGTTGGGCAAATTCAGTACCACTAAAAATGCGCCCGCCGCTATGCCCAAGCCTACCGTCGTCAGCACCAGCCAGCGCACGCGGTAATGTAAAGCCATCAACACAAAGAAGAAGAACAACCCGGCCAGTAAGCCCAACTGCGGGCCGCGGCTTTGCGTGAACCAAATGGCCACCAGGTTGACGGCAAAGATAAAAATATAAATGGCGGCCCGTAGGGTGGGCAAAACCAATGAGCCGCTCTGAGTCATCACCGCACGGAAGGCCGTCACCACGCGGCCCATCACAATCATGCTGGCCATAATGAGGTACGCCGCCAAAAAGATGGCATTGCCGGCGTGGCCTGTAACGCGTTCAATCGTGTCGCCCCCCCATGGGAGCGGGTCCAATTTATAACGTTGCACAATGCCATACACCGCCATTGGCAAACTGGTCACAGCCACAACCGTGAGAATCCGTTCAATTTGTGCGCGGCGGCGTAGGTTGGCGGCCAACACCACAAACAAGATGATGTAAGCCAGAGTGGAGTAAAAACCCTGCATCCGTTGGTAAGAACCCCAAATGCTAATGTTGGGCGCTACGGAGAGCAGGGTGGAAATGACGTAGATGAGGGTGAGGGCGGCCACCGGAATTAAAAACGGCACCTGCCACCAGTTGGTCGGGCGGAACTGCTCACGCTGGAGGTGGTCAAAGCGAGGGCCACCCTCGCTGATGAGCTTAATTAACCACGCCGCAAGCGCCACCACCGCCAGCGAGCGCACCAGCGCGATTTTATCCGGCTCAAACACGCGGGAGGAGTAAACGTTGAAAAACAGCGGAGAAACAATCAGGGCGATCAGCCAACAGGCTTCCATCACCCCTTCGGCATAACGGGAGATTCTAGTCATATGGCAATGTTACTCTAAAACGCGAAACGTGAAACGTAGAGCGCACCCATGTTTCACGCTTCACGTTTCACGGTTAAAACTTCCTCATAGATTTGCATAACCCGCTCCACCATTGTCTCTGCAGAAAATTCCGCCACGGCGCGGGCGCGGCCGGCTTGCCCAAATGTTTCGCGCAAGGCCGCATCCGTCAGTAAACGTTGAAGCGCGGCGGCGAGAGCCTTGGGCTTGCGCGGCGGCACCACCAAGCCTGTCTTCTCATGCTGAACCACAAAGGAATTGCCGGAGCCAATTTCTGTGGTTACGCACGGCACACCGGAGGCCATCGCCTCCACTAGCACTGTTCCATAAGATTCGGCGCGGGAAGTGGAGGGCAGAACAAAAACATCCGCGCGTTGGTACAGGGCGGGTAAATCTGCTTCCGGCACATTGCCGAGAAAACTAACGCGCTCGCGCAGGCCCAACTCATAGGTAAGCACCTTCCAGCGCGTGTTCATTGGGCCATCGCCTGCAATTATCAATTGCACATTTTTTTCTAGGAGTTTTAGCGCCCGCAGTAAATCATCCACGCCTTTGTAGTGGCGGAGTTGGCCCACAAACAAGAGGGTGGGTGGTCTTTCGGCGGGCGCGGGATGCGGGCTAAAGCGACTTACATCCACGCCAATGGGCACTAGCGCCAGCTTATCTTGGATGTGGCGCAAGTAGGGTGAGTTGGCCGCAAACGGCGGGTTGGTAATCAGCACGCGCGCCGCGCCGCGCAGAATGCGTTGGAAGAGCGGCCCATAGGCCAGCATGATCAGTTTTTGCACGGGCCGGTTGATATCGGCTTGGTAGCTGATCACATAAGGCCGCCCGCGCCCATTGAACCATTGAGCAAACTCGCCCAACGGATAGGGCGATTGAAGATGCGTCATTTCCGGCTGAAGCTTTGGGAGCCAACCGGCGAAGCCCGGGCTAAGGGGTGTAGAAGCCACAGTTGCCAGCCGCCCGGCTTTGATGATGCGCACGCCGTTGAGAGTTTCTTCCACTGTTTCGCGCCCGTGAGGGTTGGTTACCAGCACCGTCACTTCATGCCCACGGTGGGCTTGGGCTTCTGCCAAGGCGCGGATGTGGTTCTCAATGCCGCCCAAAATCGGCGCGTAATCTTTGTAAACGTGGAGGATTTTCATTGAATGAAAAATTCAGAATGCAAAAAGCTCTACATTTGCGCTTTACTTTGTATTTTGGACGGCTGTGTAAATTTCCAGCGTTTGCGCCGCCGCGCGTTCCCAGGTGAAGTAGCGGGCGCGTTGTTGCCCGCGTTCCCGCAGGGCTGTGAGCAGGCTGGGGCTTTCCAGCGTTTCTTGCAATGTTTGTGTGAGGCTAGCTGGTTGCCGAGGGTCAAAATAAACCGCCGCGTTCTGCGCCAGCTCGCGCAAAACAGGAATATCCGAGCAGGCTACAGGCGCGCCGCACGCCATCGCTTCCAAAACCGGGAAGCCAAAACCTTCCAACTGTGAGGCATGCACATATAACGTTGCGCCGCTGTATGCCGCTGGTAGTTCACTATCTGGCAAGCGGCCCAAGAGCCGCACCCGCTGGCCCAATGCTTCCGCCGCGCGCCGCATCTCTGGAAAGCGCTCATCTTCCGGCCCGGCAATGACCAAGGGGGGCGCGCTGGCCGGCAAGGCGCGGTAGGCTTCAATTAGCTTGGGTAAGTTCTTGTGCGGCTTGTTACTGCCCACATACAACAAGTATTGCGCCGGCAAAGCGTATTTCTCGCGGAAGCTTTGCACTGCGCTGGCCGTTTGGGGTTGAATGTGCGCCGGTAAGCCGGCCACCACGCTGGAAACTATCTCCGGCGGCAACTTGAAGGCGGCTATAAAATCAGCCCGCGCGGCTTGGCTGAGCGTGATGATGTGTTCGGCGGCATTAAAGGCTAACTGATGCGCCAGCCGATACAGCCACCGCTGGCGGGCTGTAAAGCCATCCGGCGCTTTCAACGGAATAAGATCATAAGCCGTTACCACGGTGGGCACGCCGGGCGCAAACGGCATCAGATAGAAAGGGGAATGGTAGAGTGTGGCGTTAAGCCTTTGCAAGCGTGAGCGCACTACCCACTGTTGCTCTAAACTGCGCGGCGTGTGCGGCACCGCTACGCGTTTGGCTGGGATGGTGAACACATCCATCTCCGGCGCATGGTACAAGGGGTTGTGCAAAATCGTCAGCTCAGTAATGCTCGCAAGGGCGCGCGCCAACTCAAACGTATAACGCCCAATGCCGGGGTAGTGGGCGTTGGCTGTGCGAACGTCTAGAACAAACATTGGAGAATACAGATAACCGATAACAGATTACAGAACTGTTCACTGCTTACTGCTCGTTACGGTGTTATACACCTTCAACGTCTCATGCGCGGCTTTTTCCCAAGTGAACCGTTGGGCGCGTTGTAAACCGCGCGCCCGTAACTCGGCGTGGAGGGCGCTATCACTTAAGGCTCGCCGCAGGGCTTCTACCCAACCATGCACATCGGTAGGCGGCAGGAGCAAGCCGGCTTCACCCACCACTTCCGGCAGACTACTGGCATTGGAAACCAGCACGGGCGTGCCGCACGCCATGGCTTCTAAGGGCGGCAGGCCAAAGCCCTCAAAGATGGAGGGATACGCAAAAACTTCGGCGCAATTAAGCAAGGCGGGCAAATCTTCATCCGGCACATAGCCCGTGAGTTTTACATGCTGTTCTAAACCCAAAGCGCGGAGTTCTGAGAAGAAACCCTTGTACAGCCAGCCTTTGCCACCCGCAATTACCAACCCAATTTCCGGCTGAGATTGGCGCAAGACGGCGTACGCCTTGAGCAAGGTGGAGAGATTTTTGCGCGGCTCAATAGTGCCGACATACAAAATGAAGCGCGGCGGAAGTTGATAGCGAGACCGAGTGGCTTCGAGAATTGAAGAATTGGAGATTGGGGCAAAGCGCGGTTCAACGCCTTCCGAAATCACATGCAATTTTTCGGCGGGCACGTTGTAAAACCGCACTGCATCTCGGCGTGTGGCTTCGCTTACGCAAATCACCGCGTCAGCGCGGCGGATGAAGCGCGGCATCATCAAAGTAAGATATAGCCGGTTTTGCAGTAAGTGATATTGCGGAAAGTGCAGGTAAGCGGTGTCATGCAACGTAAACACACTCCGTGCGTGAGAAATTACGGGGAGCAAGTGCTCGGTGGCGTGATACAGTGCGATGTTCGGAAAAGTGGGATTGAGAGTCGGCCCGCCAAAATAGCTCACGGCGGCCCGTAAGCGCCAGCGTTTGCGCGGCAGGCGCGCGGTCAGGCGGGGCGCTTGGTCAAGGGGTGGCTTCAGTTCACCGTCGCGCGGGTCGTTGATGAAAACGGTAAGCGGCGCGCCTTGTTCTAACAATGCCCGCGCCAAACTTGCGGCATATCGCCCCAGCCCGGCCCGCTCATGCGCCGCCGCAGAAAGATCAAAACAAATCATACCGTGGGGTAAACGAGACGATAGAGAGGCAAAAAGAGCGCTAGCCAGAATTGGGCTAAGCGTGAATAGTGCTTGCGATAAAAATAACGCAAACTTGCATCATATGCGGCTTGGGCCGCGGCGTTTTGCCTGCGGCTCTGGCCGCCAAGGTGGGTGATGGCGGCTAAAGGATGATAAGCCACCTTCCAACCCTGTTGCCGGAAACGCAAGCACCAATCGTTATCTTCAAAATACATGAAGAAGTTCTCATCCAGCAAACCGGCTTGTTCATAAGCCGCGCGGCGCGCCATTAGGCAAGCGCCTGAAACCCACTCCACCTCAAGGGACTGTTCGGTTTCCCAATTGTGTAAGGCCCGGCGCCACAAAAGCGCGCTAACGGCGCGGCGTAAAAGGTAGAGTGGTGTTGGGTCGGCGCCAAAGGCATAAGGTTGCGCCTGACCGTTGGGCAAGCGCAAACGTGGGCCAACTGCTCCGACCTCAGGGTGTTTATCCAAAAAATCGGCCAGAATTTCGAGCGCCCGAGTTGAAGCCAGCGTATCGCTGTTGAGCAAAACAGTATACCGACCGCTTGCTTGCCGAAGGCCTAAGTTGTTGCCACCGGCAAAGCCTAAATTTTGCGCGCTTTCAAGCACCTGAAGATCCGGCCAAAGCGTGCGGATTTTATCAACTGAGCCGTCCGTAGACGCATTATCAACGACGATAAACTCAAACGTTCGGGTTGCGGTGGTAGTCAATAAGGCGGTCAGACAGTTATGCGTAAGTTGCGCCGTATTCCAATTGAGGATGATAACCGATATGTCGGGCGGCATCTTAAATCAGCGCAAAGTGCGGCATGGGCATAATGAAGCGCCCGCCGCTCAACAAGTAATCTTTTTCGCGCGCGCGGAATTCTTCTAGGAAGTGCCATGGTAAGACGAGAAAGTAATCGGGTTTGGCGGCGCGAGCGTCGGCTTCCGACACAATGGGAATTCGGGTGCCAACCGTTTCAAGCCCCCATTTATCTGGATTGCGCTCGGCCGCGGCTGTAATCAGGGTGTGATCCAATCCAAAATACTGCAAGAGCGTGTTGCCTTTAGTGGACGCCCCATAGACGTAAACTTTTTTGCCTTTGGCAACCTCAGCTCGGATAAAATCGCCAACATCCGCTTTAAGCCGTTCCACCCAAAAGGCAAATTCATGATAGGGGCGAATGTCATCTAGCCCCAGTTTGATTTCTTCGGCTTGCAGGGCGCGGACGCGATCTTCAGCCAGCCGACGGTACGTCGCATCACCAAATAAGCGCGGGTCGGCGCCACGATTGCGAATGTAGCATCGGAAACTGCCCCCGTTAATTTCATTGAGTTCAACATCGACGACTTCAAAATCGAATTGCTCAAGGAGATAGACGAAGGATTGCATGGAGTAGTATTCAAGATGTTCGTGGCAGATATTGCCCACCTCGTTCGTTTTGAGCATAAGCGGTAAGTAGGCCATTTGCACAACCCATAAACCATCCGGGTCCATGACCTTTTTGATGTCCGCGACAAACTGTTTGGGGTCTTCTAGGTCATAAAACATCGCAATGCTGGTGATGATTTTGGGACGCCGTTGCGCCAGAGCCGGTTGGCGCTGAAACTCTTCGGCTGTGAAAAAATTGTTCACAAACGTATCGGCAATGCGTTGGGCATATGGAGCCAGATTTTGCGCCGGATCAAAGCCGATTTTGTGAATCCCGCCCGTTTTGTAGGAGGCTAATAAAGTGCCATCGTTACAGCCAATATCCAGCACGCAATCGCCATCCCGCAGTGGGGTTAATTGCTCAGCCGTGTTGGCAATGTTAGCCAGCGCGTCACGCATCGTCTTGTTGGTGCCTGACCGATACCAATAGTTGCGATACATATGCTCCGGAGAGACGGTGTGCTTTAGCTGGAGGAGGTGGCAACGACGACAAAGAACCAACTCCAGAGGGGCCCGCGCGTGTTCGACCTCACCCGGTTTAAGAAAGTCTGAAACGTATTGGTCGCCTAGCGATAAGATTGGGGTGAGCGCACCCTCACACACACGGCAGGTTGTACGGATGATCATTATTAATCTCCTCGCTTATGAGTTATAGTCGCCGTCTAAAACACGCGCGATAGTCAAAGGGGCTTTGCCTTAAGTCAACTGTCAAGGGTCTTAATCGGCGTATGGAAGCGTATAGGCTGGCCAGTAAGTTAGTTAAGCATCCCGGCAAATGAGCAATGGCCCGCAGGATGAGGCCTTGCCAGAAGCTGGTCAGACGGGGCTTGATTAGGCGTTGATATTCTGCCTCGCTATAGGCGCCTCTGGCTCGGAAGAGAAAGAGCGCTTGTGCGCGGCGCCATGGTTCCGGGGCCGTTACGCTTTGCCGTGCGGCTACCGGAAGGTGCGTAAAAGACCAAATCAAGCTGGGCCACTTAAACATCCAAATTTCGAGTGAACGCAGAGTCCATTGCGCATTGCCATAGCGAATTGAGATATAAGGCTCGGCTATAACGAGAACGGAGCCGGGCAACGGGGCTTGAAAAATAACGCCAACATGAATGAATTCAGTGCCAAAGTAGCGTGCTTTATCGCGTTCTGCCCATACGTCACGCCGGATGATCACGCCGCCAATGAAAGATAAATAATCGCCGACCTCGGTTAATAGCCGCGCCTGTTCTGCCAGGCCGGCTTCGTACTGGCGTTGCCCCGAGAACGTGAGGCGGCTGGGAAGCAAAATGTCTTGCAGGTTTGCGTTACACACTTCAGCGTTGAGAATAATCAAGCTATGATGCTGGTGAATAACCTCCAGCAACATGGCGATGGCGCCCGGTTTGATGACATCATCATCCGTCAATAACCAAACGTAATCTCCCCGCGCCAATTCTACTGCGCGGGCGTAATCTTGATCAACGCCGCCTTTTTGGGGTAGCCGTTCGTAAGTAAAGTGAGTAAATTGTGATTGAAACTCCTGCGCAACTTGCGGTGTTTCATCCGTGGAGGCTCCATCAATAAGTATAATCTCTATACCGTCTGTAATTTGTGTTTTTAAGTTGATTAGGGTGTCTCGCAGATAAACAGCCCGATTAAGCGTGGCAATACAGATGGAGAGCTTAAGAGTCATAACTAGCGGCTTACAACTTTCGAATACAACTCTACATGATCGCGGGCAATTCGTTCCCATTCTTTAGAGTTTTTAGCTGGGATGCGATGGCCTGTATATGTCGCCAACGCTTGTCGCATTTCGGCTAAATTATCGGGTTGGGCATAATAGATATTATTGTGCTCATCATAGCCATGCTGTTCATTTGACGTTGTTAGGACGAAGGTGCCTTGTTGCGAGGCGGCTTGAAGCGAGGTGTTCCAACTGCCCCCACCTTTTCGGAAAGGTAAAATGATTGCGTCAGCGGCGGCCAATAAGCGCCCTACATGCTCCGCGCCTAAAAAGCCAGTTACTTTGCTTTTTGTTGACCAATGGGTAGATCTAATCCGTTCTAATAGCATCGCGTGATAAGCGTCCGATTGGTTTAACTCACAAATTAAGACCAGATAATGCTGTTGCGGATCTAAAACTTCAAAAAGCAACTCCACGCCCTTGGCTGGCAAGGCAAATCCAAAATAGGCAATAAATTTTTGCCCTTCCGCTATTTCGTTACGAATCTCTTGGCGAGTTTTGTCCAAGAGTGTAATGCTGGGAATTGCCGAGGCGTTGGGAATAAAGCGCAACTCTTTACTAGCAACCAATAGCCGATATATGCTGGGTAAATGCTTTGTGTAATCAGGTCGCACAACGATTAAGCCGCCGGGAGTAAGCACATTTGGTAAATACAGAAGACAATTTTTCCAATCTGCTAAACCTTGATTTTGTAAGACATATTCATGCCAGGTCTGCACAATTGGGTAGCCATAGGTTGCCAATGCTAGAGGCAAAACCCATGGCAACTTTTGTTTACCGTAACCTTGGGTTGGGAATTGAAAATGAATAATATTGGGTTTCCATTGTTTGATTGCACTTAATAGTTGCCCAATTTCGGCCCAAGACCAATTTTCTGCAATTGCTAGCGTCTCTATATTTTGCGGAGTTAAAGTTGAAGAAATAGACGTATGGGTGAGAACCGCAATTTTTAAGTTGGTGTATCGGCTCATTGCTTGTGCGAGTAAGGCAGTATAATCGCCAATCCCACACTGCATTGGGGGAAATGAACCAGACACTAATAAAATTCGCATATCTAGATTAGCTGTTTTTGCAACACTAACCAAGCAAAGGTGTACTCCTTGCCCGCCCATTGCATCACCGGTTGCTGAACAGCTAAATTGAGTTCGCCGGTGAGGCTCAGCTTTCTTGTCTCAGCTTCCCGAATGAAATCTAAAATCTCCTGCCTTGAAAAGATTTGCCAACTCATCCCGAAAATATCCTGACCGGTGGTGTCAACTTTATCTGGCCAATAGTCAAAGGAAGTAATGAAATAGCCGCCCGGCTTAATGAGTCGTGAAACCTCGTTCAGCAAGGCCGTCCTGTTAAATCCATGCTCCATGACGGAAATGGCTGTGATGGCTGAAAAAGTTGCCGCCCGAAAAGGGGCGATCATAAAATTGGATCGAACATAGTGAATGCTTGTTCGGTTGGGCATACGCTTGAGGTAGCGATCCAAATCAACCCCAACCAGGTTTTTGTAACGAAGGCGATGTAAAACACCGAGAATTTCTGAAGCATAGGTGCCAATATCTAAAATGGAAGCGTCTTGAGGGATGTGGCGCTCAATAAAACTTGCCGTGTTGTGCACATCCCAGCTCTTAATATAGTCGCCAATACTAATGGTATCGGTCAAGCTTAACTTGAGGCCGATTTTCCGCAATAATTGCATCGGTTTTGAGCTTAAGCACGATAACCCGCGTTGCTTAAGTTCTGCTCGGGCTTGGGCGATTTGGGATTTTGATACAAGAACTTGTCCACTCATAATTAGTGTGTTGGCTCCGACCGTCTAAAAACTATTTGTTGGAGGCGAGTTCTAAAATGTTGACTCGAAAGCATAGCGGCGCCAGCCGTAATCACTCCCAGTATCATTAAACTGCCTATGTTATCCCAACGTGAAGTGGGCGGTGGGATTAGGGCCCGCGCAAAGATGAGAATTGCGATTACGCTTAACCCAACCGGTAAAACATCCTGTAAAAACCAAGCTTTAGTTTCACCTTTAAGGAGCCGTGAGTGGGTTAGCGGCACCCCAATGACGATGTAAACTGTATTGAGAATCGCCCAAACAAAAGCCGCACCCAGTGCGCCATAAGCAGCGGATGCCCAAATAATAATTGGGACAAGCGTGAGAATAAAAAAAACATTGATCGCTAGGACGATTCTAGTCCAATTATGGGCGAGTTGTAAGGCATAGGGAATGGTCATGGCGGCATTCAGAGCTGAGCCAAGAATTAGAGGGCGTACAATTGGCGCAACCATTTGGGCGGTTTCGAGGTCTCCCGTCCATAACCAGAGTATTTCTACTGGAAAGAAAATCAATAAGCCTGCAATCGGAAAGATGCAAGCTGTGAGCGTTTGTTCGCTTCGATGATAAAAAAGGGCTGTTTTTACATCATCTGCTAGTACGGCTAGGGCAGACAGACGGGGGAAGACAAAGCTAAACACCGGCAAAACCAGTAACGCTAGACCATTGTTGACGGTGCTGGCTACCATGTAATACCCATAGCCTTCGAGTGAAAGAGTCTTGCTCAGGATAATTTTATCTGCTTGCGTAAGGATGAGTGAGGAGAGAGTAATACCGCTCATTCCTAGGGCAAACCCTTGAATGTTGCGAAGTAGGTTGAACTGAAATTGGTCTGGCTGATGGCCGCGTGGCAAGCTTCGCCAAAGGGCCAGCGTTATCACACTGATTTGAAAAGTACTCACAATAATTTGCCATAGGAAATAAGTGATTAGGGTTGGAGGAAATAGCCATAAAACAATAACTGCCCCTATGTGGCGTAGCGTTGAATTAATGACCAATAAAGTATTGGCTAAGACTTGTTTTTGTAAGCCCATGAGGCCGCTCTGATAAAAGCTAACCGGCCATTGTAGAATGACGAGTACGCCAATACTTGCAGTGGCTATTTTTAGCGTCTCGGCTGAAAGATGTTCTGCATTCAGCCATTTTTCGGCTATAAGACCTGCTCCGCCTAAAATGAAACAGCCAATCACAACTCCAAGTAACCAGTACCCAATTTCCAACGTGCGAACTAGGTTGCGGGCTTCTTGCGCTTTATCTGGTTGGATAGAGTAGCGGGCCATCTCACGGCTCATGGTTGGGCTTAAACCAAAATCCAGAATCTGAAGCGTGGTTTGCAGAGCGATATAAAACCCAATTACACCATACGCTTCAACCCCTAACCTTTGAATGTAGAACGGTATAACCAGTAGCCCAAGAATGGCTGACCAGCCTGACCCAATAAAATTTGCCAGTAAATTGATGGGGAGTTGCTTCCTTAAGGTTTGAAACACCGAACTCATATTACGACTTTGGCTTAATGAGCTCTGAGATTCTCGCTACCACCATCTCAATGGCTACGGCGTTATGGCCACCTTCAGGGATGATGACATCGGCGTAACGTTTGGAAGGCTCTACAAACTCAAGGTGCATGGGGCGCACGGTAGTAAGATATTGATGAATCACCGATTCCGGCGTGCGCCCACGCTCATTAATATCGCGCTGAAGGCGCCGGATGAAGCGCAGATCGGCATCCGTATCTACAAAAATTTTCATATCAAACAACTGGCGCAAGCGCGCCTCGATAAAAATCAGGATGCCTTCCACCAGCACAATGGGCTGGGGCTTAACTTGAAGGATGGCGGCTGACCGCCGATACTGCGTAAAATCATATATTGGCAAATCCACCCCTTGCCCGGCTTTTAGGGCAAGAATGTGCCTTATCATCAGTTCGGTATCTAATGCATCCGGGTGATCCCAGTTGATTTGATTGAGCTGTTGATTTGAGAAGTGGCTGAAATCGTGATAGTACGCGTCATGGGGCAGGTAAGCAATTCGTTCGGCCCCCACGCGACTGAGGATGGTTTGGGCCACCGTGGTCTTTCCGGAGCCTGTTCCGCCCGCCACGCCAATTACGATTACGGAGTGGTTCATAATAAAAAGATGAAGGTTGCCGTCAGCCATACCTTCATCCTAAAAGAGCCACCTTCGGGAGTTGAACCCGAAACCTACCGCTTACGAAGCGGTTGCTCTGCCATTGAGCTAAGGTGGCGTACAACCTGTAGATTATACCCAGTCATAATGGCCGACGCAAGAAATTGGCCATGTGAGTGATGGGCGCGTCTGAGGGGCGCTTAACTGCTCCGGGAATTAGTGAGTTGTTAACCGTTGCCGGAGCGAGCTAGGCAAGATGTTGACCAGTGTGGCGCGTTCTTCCGTGTTGAAGGCTCCTAGCAGAACAATACCGGCCACGTATAGGCCGCCGGAAACCAGCAGGGCCAGCAAACCGTTTATGGGCCAGAGAAGGAACATCATCAGCGCCATCACGCCCGCGCACAACCACGGCCGCCATAACATCTTCAGCCATGGCACCCGACCCACGTGTTTATGCACATAGTAGTAAAAGGCCAGCCCCTCGAAAAACTCAGATGCAATGGTGATAACAGCGGCGGCCACAAACCCGTAGGTGGGCAGAAATATCAGATTAAGGGCTACGTTGAATACCACGGCAACGGCAAAGGCCCGCGTGAGGCCGCGTTGTTGCCCAACCGCAATTAATACGTAATTCGTCACGCTGTTCAGCCAGCCGAAGGGCATTGACCAGGCCAAAATCACCAGCGCAATAGCGCCCTGTGGCAGATATTCCGCGCCGCCCAGCAAGCCCACCATTAAGTCAGCTAAGAAGGTAGTGACCACCGCCAGCGGCAAAACCAACACGCTGAGGAGCTTAATGGCGAAACCATAAGTGTAGCGCAGGGCCTCGCGTTGTTCTTGTTGCGCGGCTTGGCGGGAGAGCAAAGGAAACAGCGCAAAGGTAAAGAGTGAGGGCACAATGTTGAAGGCGTCTACGTATTTATAGCCCACGCTGTACCAACCCACCTCTGCCGCGCCGCGGATGGGCTTGAGCAAGGTCACATCCACTTTGAAGAATAGCGTGGCAAGGAGGTTGTTCAACATCAGCGGGAAAGACTCACGCAGGGCGGAAAATTGTAGCGGCCAATCAATTGCTGGTAGGGGCGAAGCATTTGCCTGACGTGCTTCGGTCATGGATGTATCTATAGATAAATGCTTCACCCTTACATCCGTGCCCACCAACGCCGCGCGGCCTAACACACGCCACGCCAAAAAAAACAACACGGCCAACGTTACCAGGTTGACTAACATGCTGGCGCCCGCGAGGCCCACAAACCCGTAGCCCAAAATCAGCGCTACCGTGCCTAAGCCCACCTTCACCAGCGTGGTAAGCGTGGCCACTGCCGCCGGATATTCTGCCTTCTCAAAGGCATAGAACAGGGCGCTCAGCCCCATAGAAACAGTGGCGGGGGCTTGCGCCAACACCAACAGGCCAATGGCCCAAATCACATCCAGCGTCAGCGCTTCCACATCAAAGCCTAGGGCTGGCGCAAAGTAGAACAGCGCCAAAAGGCCTGCCAGCGCGGGGATAAAGGCAAAGCCTAGCCACAGCCGCAGAACGGTGGTGTTGATGAGATACCGTCCGGCGTGTGCGCGGTCCCGGCTCACTTCGCGCGTGAGGAAAGTGTTTAAGCCATAGTTGCTGATGATTTCAAACCAACCGAAAATCACGATGGCGTAGTAGTACTTGCCCATATCTTCCGGGCCAAGCACGCGCGCCATGAACGCCGCAAACAGCATATCTATAGCGCGGTTCATCAGGTTGAGGGCCAATGGCGCAAGCGCATTTTTGGCAATGCGGCGGGCCGTGCTATCCATCTTGCTTTCTTGATAGAAGTAACGCCAGAGCCATACCCCCACCAAGAATACAAGCGTTATACCGGTCAGCAGAGAAATGATGCCGCCCAATCGCACGCTTACGGGTGTGTAACGGAAGCGTACCGTCCACTCGCCCGGCTCCAGCCGCACGCCGCGGAAGTTGCCATTTACACGCACCAGCGGAACTTCCTGCTCAGTATTATCTGCCGCGCCAATAGCTCGCACGTACGCCTTCCAGCCCACATCATACGCATCCAACAGAATGAGCCAACTGGGTTCAGCCGGAGCCGCATCCACAAATACAGTGTTGTTCTGATAAGACGTTACGGTGGCGGCGGCGTACTGCGCGGGCAAAGCTAATTCCACGCCGCCGGCGTCACTTGGCGCAACCATCACGTACTCACGCGGATTGAATTGCTGAACGGCTTGCGCAAAATCATCCACCGCTAATGTGGCGGTTTGCGGCAGAGTGTACGCGCGCGGCATCACGGTTTCATTGCGGTAAATTTTTACTTCGCCATCAAATACCAGCGTGTACTTGTTGTTGGGGATTTCCACCAAACTGATGATGTACTTGACGTTGAGCAAATCTAGCAGGGGCGAGTTGAGGGCGTCCCACTCGCTCAGCGGCGCAATGCGGTTGAAATCCAGCTCATATTGTGGATTGATGAGCCGCATGTAGTCTGCATACTGGCGGTTAAACAAAGAGTCATAGCCGCGCACATCTTGAAAATTGTAGAACCAGCCCACATTGGCGTTGTACGGCTTTTCACCTTTAGGGTCAAAACTGGTGAAGCGCCACAGCGCCGTATCTTGTTGTAGAAATTGGGCGGAGGGCGCAACATATTCCAACAGTTTCGGGTCGGAGGCGGGGTTGAAGCCCCAGATGGTGAGGAGCAAATCGGCGGCCAGAACCGCAATGGCCGCCGCCTTCCACGCGGGCCGCCCGAAAACGGTGAAGGAACCTTGACTCAGCCGTAAAACTAAACCGGAAGCGAACAGTGTGGCGGCAAACAACGCGGCCCACGGCGTAGTGTAAGAGAAGAACATTGCGCCGTTCGTAAAGGCTTGGCTGGCGAGGGCCAAATCTTGCACCAAGCGGGTGAAGAAATTTTCTAGCCGCGCAAACTGCCACCATGCCAAAATCAAAGCCAACAGTATTAGCGTGCCGCCGCCGAGCGCCCCCCACGCCAAAATCTCTACCGAACCCCAGCGATGGATGGCCCGGCCTCGGCGGTCTGCGGCTTGCCGTCTAGCGTCTAGCGCCTCCAACCCATACGCCGCCAACACCGCCACGCTCAGCGCCAGCGGCCATACCCAGCGAAAGGGTGAGTGCAGTTGGTTGATGCCGGGGAGCCAGAAAATTAGGGCATAGAGCGGCGAACCAAAGGCGAAGAGGATGGCAAAAGTAGAAAGGAGGGAAAAGAAGGGAACGGGTGATTGAGTAATTGAACGATTGGGTGAGCGCCACCAATTTAGAACGGCGAGCGGGGCGAGGAGGAGCGGCAAAATACCGAGATAGGTTGCGCCTTCCACATAATTTTTGATGCCCCAGAAAATAGTTTGGTTGTTGAGCGGCGCGGCCTGCCACTGGCCGGTAAACAAATCAAAATAACTGTGGTGAGCGGGTGAGCCGTAAAAATTGGGGATGAGATAGACCAGCACGTGCCGAAGTGGGTAGGCCCACCCACGAATTTCATCAAAGGTGGCGCGGCCGGTGCGAAAACTGTTGCTGGCAAGCTCAAACAGCGGCACAAATTGCACCGCGCCCAACGCCAAACCAAACAGCGGCACGGCTAACATGGCAATTGCACGGCGTATTGTGGTGCGCGCCCTTCGACTACGTGCGGCGGCATCCTGAGCGGAGCGAAGCGTAGTCGAAGGAACCGCCGCACTCCGCTCAGGGTGCTCGTATGCTGTGTGATAAACACCAAGTAGCCGCCAGAGCGCGAACGCGCCGGAAACCATTAACGTGTAATACGTAATTTCCACATGCCCAGCAAGCATTTGCATTCCAAGCCCAATAGCGCCGAGCGCCACCCAGGGCACAGTAGCAGGCCGCCCACCGAGCGCGGGCTGTTGGCGCGCAATTAATTCAATGCTGGTGAGCACTAACGGCAACCATGCCGCCGCCGCCATAATCATTTGAAAGACTACGCTGGCCGTCATAAAGCCGCATAACTGATATAACACGGCCCCAAACGCGGCGCTGTAGCGGCGCAGACCCAGCACGCGCAAAAACACATACATCAGTAAGCCGGCCAGCCACAGTTGCGAAACAGTAAACCAGCCATACGCGCTAGCGAGCGGTAAAACGTAATAGATGAGCGAGAACGGGTACAGCGCAGAGTGTTGCCCGGCTGCCAGAAACGGCACGCCGGTAAACAGGTTGGGGTTCCACAATGGAATTTCGCCTGCTTGCACAGACTCAAGGATGAACTTTTTCCACAAATAGTTTTCGAGCACCAAATCGGAAACTAAATCATTGTGGGGTGGGCCGTTCACCCCTAACTCTGCGGCGGCGCTTTTCCACGGCTCAAATAAAGTGAGATTCTCAGCCGGGATGAGGGTGCGCCCGCCGAGGGTAACTTGCCAAAACACCATCAGCGGCAGGCTAAAAAGCAGGGCCGCGATGGCCCAATCGGTTCTGAAGCGAATAAATCGGGAACGCATAGAGAGGCGGTCTATCCGTGCGGAGTAAGATCGTTAAGTATGGATAGTGTGACTTGGAAACACGATGATTTTGTGTTTCACGCCATCCGGTCTCGGTGGGTGAGGAGGTGATGCCGCCACGCTACCTGCCATACGCGGAAGGCCGCTTCTAGTTTCACTTTCATACTCATCTTGGAACGCCCAATGCGGCGGTCTTCAAAGTAAATGGGCACTTCTAGCGTGCGATACCCCAGCCGCTCGGTTAGATATGTCAGTTCGACTTGAAAGACATAGCCGTTCGAGACAATTCGGTCTAAGCCCAGTCCGCGCAAAGTCTGACTGCGCCAAGCGCGGAAGCCCGCTGTAGCATCATAGGTGCGCAGGCCGAGAATGGTGCGGGCGTAAAAGTTGGCCCAAGAAGAAAGCAGTTTGCGGCCCAGTCCCCATTCTTTATCGGTGCCGCCGCCCGGCGTGTACCGTGAACCAATGACCACATCATACTGCGCTAACTGCGCCACCATCTCCGGCAAGTAAGAGGGTGAGTGCGAGAAATCGGCATCCATTTGTACAATGGCCTCTGCGCCGTGAGTAAGCGCCTGATGAAACCCCGCCAAATAGGCCGTGCCCAGGCCCATTAGCCCCGCGCGGTGGATAACACTGAAGCGGCCGGGATTTTGCTGAGCAATTTCATCGGCAACTTGGCCGGTGCCGTCCGGTGAGGCGTCATCTACGATCAAAATATCCAGCGGCAACGGCAAAGCCCATAACTGTTCGGCTAAGTTCCGAATGTTATCCGCTTCGTTGTAGGTGGGCACAACGATTGTAGTCTTCATAAACAAAAACGGGGCTGACCGTGATGTATCGGTCTAGCCCCGGTCACAGGCGCAGGGAGTAAACAGTAAATTAGCTCACTGGCTCTTTGGGAACCGCCAACACGCAGGCTTCATCACCTACGGCGATGCATTGCTTCTCGTACACTTTGAATTCGTGCCCGCCGGAAACCCACTTGAGGCCTTCCTGCAATAACCCCACCGCGGCAAAACACATCGGTTTATCACTCTTGCGGCCATGGCACACCGGGCAAGGCTTCATAATGTATAAATACTCTTCCGGTGTTTCTTCCACGGTGCTCTTTTGGTCACTCAACGAAGAAAAAACCTTGGCCATCGCCGGGATGCCCATCTTAAGCTTCATGGGCAACGGCAGAACCTTGAAGGCCAAATCGCCGGCGCCCGCCAATGCGCCGAAGTTGCGCAGACCTTGCGCAAAAGAAGCGCGGCCGGCGCGTTGCGCCAGACCACGTCCGCCGCGCGGGCCGTACATTTCCTCCAAGGCGCCATTCAGGGCGGAGTAATCTGCAAAATCAAATTCGCGCTCTAAATTATCGGGCGGGTAGTTATCAATCAGGTTTTTCAGGCTGGCCATGTTAAGAATGGCGTTCAGGCCATTCTTACCCATCACTTCTTCCATGGCCTGCAGATAAATGCGGGCCACTTTGTTGGGATAAAATAAGCCACTCTTTGGAATTGCGTCCACGCGGTGTGCTCCCGAAAACTAAACGAGTTTTGCCAAGTCTTCCGCCGCTCGGCGCATATCTAAGAAGACTAAGCCCATTTTGGCGTTTTCGCGCGCCAGTACGGTCAGCACGGCTTCACTGCCCACCGATTGCAGTAGCACATAACCCTTCTCACCTTTGATATACACTTCGTTGAGGGTCCCACGCCCCAGTTCAGTGGCAATCCGCTCACCCAAGGAGAGCATGGCGGCAGACATCGCCGAAACGCGGTCTTCCTCCACTTCCCGGGGCAGGTTGGTGGCAATCGGCAAACCATCCACGCTGACCACCGCCGACGCTTCAATATCTGGGCTACTCACCTGCATATCGCGCAGGCGATCTACCATAAGTTCAGTTCGAGACTTGGCCAAGGTGGTATCCTCCGAAGTCAGTAAGCGGGGAATAAATAGTGTAAAGCCGCGCGAAAATGTAGCATAGCGAGAGGGGGGTGTCAAGCGAACTTGCAGTCCGTGAACCGGAAGCAATCCTTAACCTGTCCGGCTCCCCAATGCTTGCGAGTATAATCGCCGTGTTCATTAACTGAAGTTTTACTCCCAATGCTCATTCGGCGCAACTCATAGGCTGGCCGAGATGGGCAGGAAAGGATTTTCTATGGGTTGGCTTGATCCGCGCTTTCTCATTGAATCTTTTGGCTACGTTGGCCTGTTCCTAATTGTTTTTGCCGAATCAGGGCTGTTTTTTGGCTTCTTTCTGCCGGGCGATAGTTTACTGTTAACGGCCGGCCTGTTTGCCTATAAAGACTTACTTAATATCTGGGTACTTTTGCCGTTGTTGTTTGTGGCGGCGGTGCTGGGCGATAACGTGGGTTATTGGTTTGGCCGCAAAACCGGCCCGCCGCTCTTTCAACGGGAAGAATCTTTGCTCTTTCGGCCTAAGAATCTGCTGGCGGCTAAAAAGTTCTATGACCAGCACGGCGGCAAAACAATTGTATTAGCCCGTTTTATGCCCTTTATTCGCACCTTTGCTCCCATTGTGGCTGGCGCGGTAGAAATGAACTACTCACGCTTTATGCTGTTCAACCTGATTGGCGGCGTGATGTGGGCTGTGGGCGTAACGTTGGCGGGTTATTTTCTTGGTAGTATCTTCCCGCCCGAAGTGCTAGACCGCTACTTTGTAGTCATTGTGCTGGTGGTGATTGTGCTCTCGGTTTTGCCTACCGGTATTCATCTTTGGCAGGAAAACCGCGAAGCCATCATCCGGTGGGTGCGCCAACGGCTGGGGCAGGCGTAATCCTTAATTTTTAGAACTAAACAGGAAGAAGCGTGAAACGTAACAGCGGCTTCGCCGATCACGTTTCACGCCTCACGCTTAACGAGTTATTTCTCTTCAATCGTAATCGTATTAATCGCGTCGCCTGCCGGGGCATTGGGGTTCTGGCTGGGGTCACGTGGGGTAAGGGCTAGCGCCACTTCTAGGCCGCTCACCACCTTGCCAAAAATGGTGTGGTTGCCGTCCAGCCACGGCGTTGCATCATACGTGATAAAGAATTGGCTCCCGTTGGTGCCCGGCCCGGCGTTAGCCATAGCCAGCAAGCCCGGTTCGCTAAAAGTCAGGCCGTTGCTGGTTTCATCTTCAAATTGGTAGCCCGGCCCACCCATGCCGGTTCCCGTGGGGTCTCCGCCTTGCGCCATAAAGCCGGGCAAAACGCGATGGAAAGTTACACCATCATAAAAGCCTTGCCGCGCCAAGAACACAAAATTGTTCACAGTGATGGGGGACTCTTTAGCAAATAATTCGATGACGATTTTGCCTTTGACGGTATCTAGGGTGGCGATGTATTGCTTGTTGGGGTCAATCTCCATGGCAGGCGGCGCTGACCAAGTTTTCGGCTGACTGGCGGCTGGGGCGTTGGCCTCCGGTGTGGTGACCGCAGGCGCACAGGCGGTCAGGGCCATTATCATTAGCGCTAAAAGTGTGATGCGTTTCATTTTGTTTGATCAAGGCGTGAAGCGTGAAGCGTGAAACGTAAAATCGTTACGCTTCACGTTTTGCGCTTCACGGATTATTTTTCGTCAATAATCACCGATAAGATTTTATCGCCTTCGGGGGCGGCCGGCTCAACGGCCGGGTCACGCGGGGTGAGGGCTTCCACCACCTCCATCCCCGTTAGCACCCTGCCAAAGATTGTGTACTTTCCATCTAAATTTGGTGTGGCGGCGTACGTGATAAAAAACTGACTGCCGTTGGTATCCGGCCCGGAGTTGGCCATGCCCACCACACCGGCTGAGTCGAATTTTAGCTCAGGCACAATTTCATTCTTTATATAGTAACCCGGCCCGCCAAACCCGGTACCGGTGGGGTCTCCGGTTTGCGCCACAAAGCCAGGCAGAACGCGATGAAACTGCACATTATCAAACCAGCCGTTTTGCGCCAAAAACACAAAGCTGTTCACCGTTAGCGGGGTTTGTTCGGCGTACAGCTCAATCACCACATCGCCTTTGGTGGTTTTGAGGGTGGCGGTGTACTGTTTGAGAGGGTCTATGACCTGTTCTGCCTGTGTAAATTGATGTTCTTTCAGAAGTTCTAGCTTCACAATTGCATCAAACACCCAAAACTCTTGCGGGGTGTTGCCATCCAAGGGCTGGTCATTAATCAGGATAAAGGGCGTGTAAGGCAGGCCTTGCCCGCCAATAGTGCTGGCGGCTTCAAACGCCGCGGCCACTTTGCCCATAAATCTGTCGGTGTCCAAATCCGCGTTAAACTGTTCCACATCTAACTCCAACAGCTGGGCGTATTCGCTTAACTTCAACCGGAAATCAGCTGGCGAGATGATGGCCCACTCCGCTTGCCGTTCAAACAGTAAATCATGCATTTCCCAAAATTTGCCCTGCGCGCCGGCGGCTTCGGCGGCTTCGGCGGCCAACATGGCCTTATCATGAATGGGCAGAGGAAAGTGGCGGAACACCACGCGCACATCCTGCGGATATTTTTCAGCCACCTGCGCTAACACGGGCGCAATTTTTTGGCAGAAGGGGCACTGAAAATCGCTATACTCAATGATCGTAATGCGGGCATCGGCTGGCCCAATCTGCCATTCTTCAGCCGTAATGGGTGGGAAGAGCGAGTCTGGGCCGCTCACGGCAGTAGCGGTGGGTTGAGGGGCGGGCGTGGCCGTGGGTGGTATGGCCGTGGCCGTTGGAGGAGCCGGTGTGAGGGTGGGGGCGGGCGCCGGTGTTGACGGCGCACAGGCCACCATCAGCGCCAGTACGCTCGGCATTAATACTTGTAAAAACTGCTTACGCATTTAAGCCTTCCAAACAGAGATAGAAGGCATTATAGGCGATGTTGCGTTTGAGAGGCGGCGCGCCGCCTCTCAAACGCATTAGTGCAATTTCCCTAACAACCACTGCCGCTTATCTTTTGCGATGAAATCGTCGGCTTCCGGCGGCCCCCATGAACCCGCTTGATAGAAGGTTAGCGGAGGCGCATGTGGGCCGGCCCAACCTTGCAAAATGGGGTCTATGAAGCGCCATGCCGCTTCAATCTCATCGCCGCGTGTAAACAAACTGGCGTCTCCATTCAGCGCGTCTAGCAACAGCCGCTCATATGCATCTGGCAAAGCGCCATCCCCAAAGGAATCCCGGAAGTGAAAATTCATATCCACCGGGCGCGTTTCTTGTGAAGAATCCGGAACTTTGGCTTCAAAGCGCAAGTGGATGCCCTCATCCGGCTGGATACGGATGACCAGCATATTGGAATGAAGCCGATGCCCGGCGGGGAAATTAAACATGACGTGCGGCGGGCGGCGGAACTGAATCACAATATCCGTCACGCGCTCGGCTAACGCTTTGCCGCACCGCAGATAAAACGGCACGCCTTGCCAGCGCCAGTTATCAATGTGCACCCGCAAAGCGGCGTAGGTGGGGGTTTGTGAATTGGCCGCCACGCCCGGAGCGTTACGGTAGCCATGATACTGCGCCCGCACGGTATCCTCGGCCACGCGCGCGGCCCGCACCGCTTGCAGAACCTTCACTTTTTCATTGCGAATGGCATCCGCATTCACGCTGGCGGGCGGCTCCATCGCGACTAGGGTCAACAGTTGCAAGATATGGTTTTGAAACATATCGCGAAGAACGCCCGCTTGGTCATAATAACCGGCGCGGTGGCCCACATCCACTTTCTCGGCCACCGTCACCTGCACGCTGTAAATGTAGTTCCGGTTCCATACCGGCTCAAAAATTGTGTTGGCAAAGCGGAAGAAGAGCAGGTTCTGCGCCGTCTCTTTGCCGAGGTAGTGATCAATCCGGTATACCTGCCGTTCTTTGAACGCGCCATGCACCGCCTGATTGAGCGTCAGCGCCGTTTCTAAATCGGTGCCAAACGGCTTTTCAATGATGATGCGGCGCCAGCCTTCTTCTTCCACCGTCATTCCAGCCGCGCCCAAGTGCGTGCATACCGGCCCATAGTATTCGGGCGCGGTGGCCAGATAGTACAGCCGGTTGGCTGGGCCAGCCTCTAATTGGCTGAGGCGCTGGCTGAGTTTGAGGAAGTCTTCCGCCGCATCCAAATTGCCTTGGCAGTACGTAATCCGTTCGGCAAACGCTCCCCACATAGCCGTTTCAAAGCCGGGTGCAAACTGGTTCATGCCTTCATGCAGAACGTTGCGAAAATCGGCGTCAGTCCATGGGCGGCGGGCAAAGCCCACAATGCGGGCGCCCTCCGGCAAGCGGCCTTTTTTGAAATTGTTAAACAGTGCTGGAATTAACTTGCGCGCGGTGAGATCACCGGAAGCGCCGAAAATGACGATGGTGGTATTGGCCATTTTTTGTAATGCTGGAAACGTGAGGCGTGAAACGTGGTGTTGGTCATTGCCCCTCACGTTTCACGTCTTACGCTTCACGCTTTCTTTACGGCGTGTCCTCCAAACTTATTCCGCATGGCGGCCAGCAGTTTGGCGGCGTAGCTCTCATCTTGGCGGCTCACAAATCGCATCATCAGTGAGAGCGTGATAACGGGCGCGGGCACATCTAATTCAATCGCATCCGCCACCGTCCAGCGGCCCTCGCCCGAATCGGGCACGAAGCCTTTAATGGCGCTTAATTCTTGGTCTTCGGCGAGCGCGTCCGCCGTTAAGTCCAATAACCAAGACCGCACCACGCTCCCATGTTGCCAGATGCGGCTAATTTGATGCACATCTAGCCCAAATTCTTTTTTGGCTTTCATAATTTCAAAGCCTTCAGCATACGCCTGCATCATGCCGTACTCAATGCCGTTGTGCACCATTTTTACGTAGTGGCCCGCGCCGTGCGGCCCCACGTGGCCCCAGCCTTTATCGGGCGCAGGGGCTAGCGTTTCAAAAATGGGGCGCAGGCTTTCTACGGCTTCCTTTTCGCCGCCCACCATCATGCTGTAGCCCTCGGTGATGCCCCAAATGCCGCCGCTAGTGCCCACATCCACAAAGTGGATGTTTTTGGTCTTGAGCAGTTCGGCGTTGCGGGCGTCATCTTTATAGTTGCTGTTGCCGCCGTCAATCACAATATCGCCCGGCGCTAGTAATTCCATTAATTGCTTGATGCCATCTAAGGTGGCTTGCCCGGCAGGGAGCATAACCCACACGGCCCGCGGCGCGCTCAACTTGCTCACGGCTTCCGCCAGCGTGTACGCCGGAACCATGCCCGCTTCTGCCGCAAGCGTATCAATAATCTCTCGTGAGCGGTTAAAGCCCACCACGCGATGCCCGCCTTTGAGCAAACGCCGGGCCATGTTGCCGCCCATCTTGCCTAAACCCACAATTGCAATGTCCATGAAAATGCCTCCAAAGAACTCTATAGAGACTTGCTTGTGATAAAAATGTTTCACCGCCGCAGAAGACGGCGAGCGCCTCGAAAAACAAAAAGCCCACACAGTAGTTTGGCGAACTTAGTTTCCGGGCGGCCTGGGAGTTAGTTTCATTGTTGAATCAAGCTCGCGGCGGCCTTATCCAGCATCCACGTTACGGTTCCAGTCGTAGGGCGGATGCGGCTGGCCGGCCACCGCTCTGGGTCGGCATAACCTTTAAGCACGGCCCGCACGGCCTCCGCCTTGCCCGCGCCTGTTACTAAAAATAAGACTTGCCGCGCCTCGTTGAACACACGTGGGGTCAGCGTGACACGATGCGCTGGGCGGCCCTGATAATTGGCCGTCACGGCTAGAGCGGATTGCGTTTTCTCCGCGTCCGAAATTGCGCCGGGAAAAAGCGAAGCGGTGTGCCCATCTTCACCTAAGCCCAATAAGACCACATCCAAGCGCGGCCACTGTAAGCCGTTCGCGGCGTTGTGCGCCAGCACTTGGGCATACTCAGCGGCGGCCTCAGCAGGTGGCAATTCGCCGCGTACGCGGTGGATGTTTTCCGGCGGCGCGGCCACCCGGCTTAATAGCAAATCATTGGCTTGTTTGAAGTTACTGCCCTCTTCGCTTGGCGGCACACAGCGCTCATCACCCCAAAAAAAGCGCACGCGGCCCCACGGAATTTGCGCGGCGTATGGTTCAGCCGCTAGCAGTTGGTACAACGCGGCGGGTGTGCTTCCGCCAGAAAGCGCGATGGAGGCTGAACCTTGCAATTGCACGGCTTGCACTAAAGCGGCGCACACGCTCTCTGCCGCCGCTTGGCTCAGCGCACTCAAATCTTGGTAAATGCGGAGTTTGAGTTCCATGCTATGGTGAGTGGATTATAACCACGAACATCTGTAGTCAACACAAATCCGCGCACGCTGTATCTTACTCTTTCCCAAACCAATCAATCTCAATCACCTGGCCGGTGATGTAACGAGATTCATCAGAGGCCAGAAACACTGCCACCCCTACATGGTCTTCGGCAGTAAGGATTTTGTTTTTATCCTCGGTGATGTTGGCGCGAATGGCCGTATCACCTTTGCCGGGCGCGATGGCGTTAACGCGAATGCTGTGCGGCTTGCCCTCCTCCGCCGCGCTGAGGGTGAAACCGATTTGCCCCCACTTGCTGGCGCTGTAGGCCGTGAGCATCGCCACGCCTTGTGTGCCCGCTAATGAAGCAATATTGATGATGCTTCCGCCGCCCTGCGTTTGCATGGTTTTCCAAACGTGTTTGGTGAGCAAGAAGGTGCCGGTGAGATTTACATCCAACACCCTTTGCCAAGTGGCCAGCGGCGTGCCGTGAATGGGCCGCATGGCTCCAATGCCAGCGTTATTCACCAGCACATCTAGCCGCCCAAACTCCGCCAGCGCGGCTTGCACGGCGGCCTTCACTTGTTCTTCATTGGAGACATCACACACCACCGGCAGGGCGCGTTGGCCCAGCGCGCGCACTTCCTCAGCCACGGCCTCCACTTCCGCTTGAGTGCGGGCGGCCAACGTTACATGAGCACCTTCCTGCGCGAAGCCTAAGGCTAGCGCCCGGCCAATGCCGCGCCCGCCGCCGGTGATGAAGGAGATTTTGTTTTGAAGACGCATAGAATCAGAGAATTTCTTAACCACCAAGGCGCTAAAAACACCAAGCACACTAAGAAATTTTGTGAACTTAGCGTCTTTGATTCTTGGTAGTAAATGTGTATATGGATAATTGTACAATGCACAGTAATTCTCCACTTCTCAAATTCTCGCGGAGCTTTTTATGATTTACTGGGAACTCTTTTGGCTCTTTACGCGTGTGGCTTTTCTCTCATGGGGCGGTGGCCCGGCCTCATTGGCGCTGATGCAACGAGAAACGGTGGCCGTAGGCTGGATTACGCCCGAGGAATTTGCAGATGCAGTGGCGGTGGGTAACTCACTGCCCGGCCCCATTGCGCCGCAAGTTTCGGCTTTCATTGGATATAAGCTGGCGGGATTTTGGGGCGCAACGGCGGCGGCGGGCGGCACCGTTCTGCCCACCACGTTACTAATGTTGGCCGTCATCAGCTACTTTTTTCAAATTAAGAACTCCACCACTTTGCAAGCTATGCTTCAGGCGGTGCGGCCGGTGGTGGTGGGCTTTTTGTTGTGGACCACTTATGATATGGCCGTGAGCGTGTTCCAAGCGAAGACGCTGGGCTGGAGCGCGGCGCTGATGAATGGTTGGGATAAAGTGTTAATTGCCGGCGTAACCTTTGGTTTGCTCACCTTCACTAACATCAATCCGGCGGTGATTATTTTTGTGGCGGCGGCGCTGGGGTGGCTGGTTTATCGGTAACAAGCTTTTCACTCAGCCAAAATCAACTTCAACCGATGAACCCGCGCCGGGGTGGCTTCTAAACCGAGGGCGGCCAGCACTTCTTCCGGGCGGCCTGTGGCGGCCTCCCGCGCGGCCAGCCGCATCAAAATAGTGTGTGAGCCGTCCGCCGAAGCCTCCCACGCCAAATGTTCAATCAAAGGCCGCAAATCATAGCTTTTTTCGCGCCGCACGCGCTTAATTTCCGTTTGCGCCAGTAGTTGCTCAATCCGCGCCTTTAGCTCATCAGCAGAAATTGGGGCAGGAGTGGTGACGCGGAAGTCCGCGGAGCGGAGCAGAACTTGGAGTGGAGGTGAAAGTAGGGGGATCTCAACAATGGCGTGAATGGGCAGGCCGGGCGGCGCGGCTGGCTTAAGGGCGGCTTCCACTTCAGCCAAATCCCGCGTTTCTTCCAGCCACACATCCACCAACTCACACTCACTGGTGAAGCCCAGCGGTAGGGCGGAGGCCAATTGAATTTTAGGTTGTGGGTGAAAGCCCTGTGAGTAGGCCAGCGGCAGACGCGCCCGCCGAAAAGTTCGCTCCCAGGCCACATGTACATCCAAGTGGCCGGTGTAACGCATGGCGGCGGTTTTGCTAAAGGTGAGGCGCAACCGTTGCATACGGGCATTGTTGCAGAGTTGCACACACCTCGCAAGGTGTTCGGACTTGGAAGAACACGGGCGCTCCACATACCCGAATCGTCTGTGTTTATTCGTGTCCAGCAAACTGCGTTGCAACAAAACAATTTTCCCGTTACACTCTGCTCATTCTCCATTGGCAGAGGTGCCAATACATGCACAATTACAAATCTCTGTTTGACCTGACTGGCAAAACGGCGCTGGTGATAGGGGCGGGCAGTGGCATTGGGCAAGCCTCCGCGCAGGGGCTGGCGGCCTTTGGCGCGCGCGTGTTTTGTGGTGATGTGAACGCACACAACAACGCGGAAACGGTGCGCATGATTGCTGAATCTGGTGGGCAGGCTTCCGCGTTGGCGGTGGATTTAAATGACCCGGCTAGCTTGGCGGCGGCGTTTACTGAAACTGGCGCTGTAGAGGTGCTGGTGTGTACGCCCGGCATTAACGTGCGCAAACCCCTTTTGGAAATTAGCGATGAAGAATTTGACCGCGTGGTTAACTTAAACCTCAAGGGCACCTTCCGCGCCATGAAGTTGTACGGCAAAGCGATGGCGGAGCGCGGCTATGGGAGCATCATCACCTTTGCCAGCATCCGCGCGCAGGTGGTGGAGCCGGGGCAGGGTGTGTATGCGGCCACCAAAGCAGGTATTTTGCAGATGTGCCGCGCTCTGGCGGCTGAACTGGGGCCGCGTGGCGTGCGCGTTAATGCCATTGGCCCGGGCGTGGTGGAGACGCCGCTTACGGCGCAAATAAAAAATAAGCCGGATTGGTACGCCGCGTACGCCGGCAAAAACGCGTTAGGCCGCTGGGGCCAACCGCATGAAATGGTGGGCGCAGTGCTTTTACTAGCCTCGGATGCCGGCTCATACATCACCGGTAACTTACTGATGGTGGACGGCGGTTGGACGGCCATTGACGGACGGTTTACGCCGCCGCTATAAAACACCCTCAATCACGTTTCACGTTTTACGCACACCGCCAAACGTGAAACGTGAAACGTGAAATGCACCCCATCCTACGCATTGAGAATCTTCATCATACCTACACTCCAGAACGCGGCGCGCCAGTGCAGGCTCTGCGCGGCGTAAACCTGACTGTACACACAGGCGAGTATGTGGTCATCCTTGGCCACAACGGCTCCGGCAAGAGCACACTGGCAAAACATCTTAATGCCCTGTTATTGCCCACCGAAGGGAATGTGTGGGTGAAGGGCTGGAATACCCGCGAGCGCGAATATGTGCTCAGCATCCGCTCTACAGTGGGCATGGTCTTTCAGCATCCAGATAACCAATTTGTGGCCACCATTGTGGAAGAAGATGTGGCTTTTGGGCCGGAAAACTTAGCCGTGCCGCGTGATGAAATTATTAAGCGGGTGGATTGGAGTTTGGAGCGCGTGGAGATGAGCAAACACCGTCTGCGCGCCCCGCATTTGCTCAGCGGCGGGCAAAAACAACGGGTGTGCATTGCCGGTGTGCTGGCTATGCGGCCTGAAGTGCTAGTTTTGGATGAAGCCACGGCGATGTTAGATCCGCTGGGGCGGCGCGAGGTGCTGGAAGTGACTCATCGGCTCAACCGCGGCGAGGGTGTGACGGTGGTGGCCATTACGCATCACATGGATGAAGCGGTGAACGCTGACCGCGTGGTTGTGATGGAAAACGGGCGGATTGCGCTGGAGGGCGCGCCACGCGAGGTGTTTGCCCAAGTGGAACGTTTGCGAGAATTGCAGATGGACGTGCCACAGGTAGCGCAGTTGGCGGCTCGCTTGCCGGGCATGGGCGCAGTTTTGACGGTGGAGGAGTTTGTGGAAAAGGCCAAGGGGCGGGTAAACGGCGGCGCCCAAGCGCGTGAACGCCGAACGGACTTGCGCGGTAGCGGCAGGGCGCGCGGCGAGAATGGTTCCAGCGGCGAAACGGTGATCCGCGCAGAAAATCTGGCGCACTTTTACATGCGCGGCACGCCATTGGAAGTGAAGGCCATTGAAGGCGTAAACCTAGAAGTGCGGCGCGGCGAGGTGCTGGGCCTGATTGGGCACACAGGCAGTGGCAAGAGTACGGTGGTGCAACACTTTAATGGCCTGATGCGCGCGCATGAGGGCCGCGTAGAAGTTTTTGGGCAAGCCGTGCGTGATGAGAATGTGCGCGCCATTCGGCAAAAAGTGGGCTTGGTGTTTCAACAGCCGGAAGCGCAGTTATTTGAGCAATACGTGGGTGATGATGTGGCTTATGGGCCGCGTAATCTGAAGCTTTCTAGAGAAGAGGTGCGTGAGCGGGTGCGGCGGGCGATGAACGCCGTTGGCTTACCGTTTGAAGAGTTCAAAGACCGCGTGACGTTTGCGTTGAGCGGCGGCCAGATGCGGCGCGTGGCGTTGGCCGGTGTGCTGGCGTTAGAGCCGGAGGTGCTGGTGTTGGATGAACCTACGGCTGGCTTAGACCCGCGTGGCCGGGCGCAAGTATGGGAGCTAGTTTTGCGCTGGCGGGAAGAACGCGGCGTAACACTGGTGGTGATTTCCCACAACATGGAAGAGCTGGCCGCCGTGTGTGACCGTTTGGCGGTGGTGGCTGAGGGCAAAATTGTGGCTACCGGCACGGCCCAAGAAATTTTTGCTGAGGCTGAAAAATTACGAGCTTTAGGCTTAGGCGTGCCGCAAATCACTGAAGTGATGGCGCACCTCGCGCCCGAAGCCGGGCCGGTGTTATCCGTAGATGAAGCGGTAAATTTGCTCTCGCAAAGATCGCAAAGTGAGCCTTAGCGTTCTTTGCGAGATATTTTTATCTGTGTGTTTATCCGTGTCCAAAAAAGCATGAATGAATTTCAACGTGAAATGCAACCATGGCCTGCGCTGGCCCCCTTTGGCCGCACTGTAAAACTTCTGCGCGGCGGCTTAAGCGTGTTTGTGTATGACTCCGGCGCAAGTGAAAAACCGCCGCTGGTGTTGATTCACGGCTTGGGCGATGAAGCCGATACGTGGCGGCATGTATTTGCGCCGCTGAGCGAACGCTACCGCGTGGTGGCGCTGGATTTGCCCGGTTTTGGCCGCAGTGAAAAACCCAACCGCGCTTATGCCCTCAGCTTTTTGCGGGATACGGTGGTGGATTTGCTGGATACGTTGAAACTTAGTCCGGCCACGTTGATGGGCAGTTCATTGGGAGCTGTAATTGCACAAGCGGTGGCGCTAGCCCACCCGGCCCGCGTGCGCGAGTTGATTTTGCTGGATGGCTCTATCACCTCCCGCGCGCAAAAAGTAAACCCCGTCATTCTACAGATGGCCCTCCCGTTTTTGGGTGAGCGGATGTACTCCGGCTTGCGCGGCCACCCGCAGGCGGCGTATGACTCTCTGCGCCCGTACTACGCCAACTTGGATTCTCTGCCGGAAGTTGACCGCCAATTTCTTTACCAACGGGTGAATGAGCGCGTGTGGAGTGATGGGCAGATGCGGGCCTTCCTTTCTATTTTGCGGCAGTTGGTGTTTAGCGCGCCTTTCCGGCAAAAGGCCCAAGAAACGCAATTGGCGCAACTCACTACGCCCACGCACGCTATTTGGGGCGAGTTGGATGTAATTAATGCTGTGGAAAGTGGCCGTGCGTTGGTAGCCGTTCAAAAATCCGCGCGGCTTACGGTTTTGCCGGGCGTGGGCCATTTACCGCAACAGGAAGCGCCGGAATTGATAGTGAAAGCAGTAAGTAGTGAACGGTAAACAGTTGACTGCCTACTGTTCACGGTTTACGTACCTTCATGATTTCCCCTTTAGAAGCCCGTGTACTTGAGCAAATAGATGACGCCGAACTCATCCGTTGGGTGCAAGAATTAACGCGCATCCCCAGCGTGTGGAAGCCGGAGACGGGCGAGGGCGAAGAAGCCGCCGCGCGCTGGGTGGAGGCCCGCTGTTTAGAACTTGGCCTTGAAACGCACTTTGAGTTTGTTCAGCCAGGCCGCCCCAATGTAGTAGCACTCTGGCCGCCGAGGGTGGAGGGGGGAGCGTGGAGCGTCACTTCCCCCTCCACACCCCACGCTCCGCCCGCTTTATTGTTTGAAGGCCACACCGATGTGGTGACCGAAGGCGACGCGGCGCTGTGGACAGACCCGCCGTTTAGCGCCACACTGCGGGATGGCAAAATTTATGGGCGCGGCGCGAATGATATGAAGGCCGGGCTGGTGTGCGCGCTGGCGGCGATTAAGGCCATTGTAAACAGCGGCGTGAAGTTGCAGGGCAACATTCTCTTGGGGGCCGTGTGTGATGAAGAAGGCCGGATGATTGGCATTAAGCATTTTGTGGAGCGCGGCTGGGCAGATGGCGTGACCGCCGCTATTGTGTGTGAGCCGGAGGAGAATCACCTGTGCATCGCGCAGAAGGGCGTGATGTGGATAAAAGTAGTGATTAAGGGCGTGATGGCGCACGGCGCGATGCCACTCACCGGTGTGAACTCGGCCTATCCGATGGCGCGCTTTCTCACGCTGGTGCATGCGCTGGAGGAGCGCGAGATTGCGCGGCACGGGCGGCATGAATTTTTGGGCCAGCCCAGCATTACGCCCACCATCTTACTTTCGCCATCACGCGGCGCGGGCGAGCCGCAGAACAACGTGATGCCGGGCGCTACAGAATGCACGCTGGATTTTAGATTGATACCGGGCCAAAACCCAGACTGGTTGGCTGAACAAGTAGAAAAGATGCTTAAAGCCGTCTGCGCTGTGGATGAGCGTTTGACATATGGGTTTGAAGTTATTGAAGTGCGCCACCCCACCAAAACCAGCCGAACCGAACCGGTGGTCACGGCGCTTCATTCAGCCTACCAAGATTTGGCGGGCCGCGAACCCATCTACGGCGGCGTGCCCGGCTCCACGGATGGCACGATTCTCAATGCGCGCAAAGGTATCCCAATTGTGACGTGCGGGCCGGGTGATATTCACATTCCACACCATATTGATGAGTGGGTGAGCGTGGACGAGATCAAGCAAGCCGCGCGGTTGTATGTATTAGCGGCGCTGAGATATTTGGGAGTTGAAGAAATTGCAGGAAATTAGGGAACGGAAGGAAACCATATTTCCGGTGTTTCCCGTTTTCGAAGGAGCCTAACATGTCACTCACAACGCTGGATGCCAATGCGGTTAATGAATTAAAACTCACCGATTATGAACGGGAGGCCTTGCGTGAGTTGGTGGAATTCCCACTGGTAGATGCGTTGTTTGGGCGGCGCTCGCGGCGTTTCTTTCGCGGCGCGGAAATCCCGGATGGGCCGCTGGCCTACAAATCTCGCTTTGAGCCATTGCCGCTCACGGAGCTAGAGCGGCTGTTGATTCTGCTGGCGGTGGGCGGGAAAACGGGCTGGCACAACGGCATTACGCGGCATGACCGTTACGCGCCGCATCTTTCCAACTATCCCGGCGCGGCGGGTGGGCGCACGTTTCCCTCGGCGGCGGGCTTCCACACCGCGGAAATTTTCTTCACGGATGATAGCGGCGCGTACTTCTTTGCCACGCGCGATACGCCGGTGGTGGCCGAACGCAACGAACAAGGCGCTAACGATGTGGCGCAATTGCTCAATGTGCATCAAAAACAAATCCGCCGTCTTTCTGATAAGCGGATTTATTTGCCGCCGCGCGAGCCGTACATGGAGGGGCACAACACTTGGGTGGCCAACCGGCCCGGCTCTTTGCTGGTTTTCCCAGTGGCCGATGTGGCGCAACACACCCTGCTCAATCTGTGTTTTTACGTGCAAAACGGCTACGCAATTTTTGATGATGTGAACAACCGCCGCATCCCCGGCCTAGAAAAATTCAAATCCATTATGGATGTGGATAATCCACTGCCGCTGACGTTTCTTGACCAATATTCACTGACGGAAGCCACCGCAGAACTTTCCACGGCGGCGTATGCGGGCGCGCTGATGCAACAGGCGATGGGCTTGGGCGGTTGGATGTTTGATGGCATTGACCGTTTCAGCATCCTCGGCGCGAGCGGTGACCCGAACGTGCCCGGCCTGGGCTTCCGCTACGATACGGATGCGCGCTGGGCTTTGCCCAACCCCACCGGTTTGGCGGGTGTGTTTGAAGGCTTTTGCCCGCCGCACTACGCCAACATGCGGGCCGCGGTAGATGCGCTCTGTGACCGCAAGTTTGGCGCGGGTGGGCCATTCAATTCAGAAACGCCCGGCCCGTGGAAAGAATCCGGCAAGGTGCGAGCCAGCGCGCAAGTGCATGATGAAATGTTCCGCGACGCGGTGGCCACGATGGCGCAATATATGTTTGACACGTTTGGTAAGTTTCCTGCCACGGTGCCCACTATTTTCATCCTCATGTATTTGCAAAGCCACCATTTGGATTTGGAATATTACGATACGTTATTCCAGCCCGGCGCGTATTTGCCCACGCACGCGGAGCATTTGCGCCGCTGGCACAATCTCAAAGACCGTTGAAGGTTGCAAGTTGAACGTTCAACTTGCAACTTGAAACCGGCAAACTACTAACGCGATGAATGGCACTCTTACAGATGTTCCCGGCCTGAAGGTGGGCCACTGGACGAATTTAGAAGCGGCCACTGGTTGCACGGTAATCCTTTGCCCAGAGGGTGGGGCGGTGGCCGGTGTGGATGTGCGTGGCTCAGCGCCCGGCACGCGCGAGAACCATTTGCTTAACCCGGTGAACTTTGTGCAAAAAGTGCACGCCGTTTTGCTTTCGGGCGGCAGTGCTTACGGCTTGGCCGCGGCGGATGGTGTGATGCGCTGGCTGGAGGAGCATGAGTTGGGCTTGGATGTAGGCGTGGCCAAGGTGCCCATTGTGCCAGCGGCGGTGATTTTTGATTTGGGAACTGGCTCGGCCAAAACGCGGCCTACAGCGGAAGCAGGCTACGCGGCGTGTGAAGCGGCCAACACTGAGCCAGTGGCGCAAGGTAATGTGGGCGCTGGGACTGGAGCAACCATTGGCAAACTCTTGGGTTTTAACCATTCAACCAAGGGTGGTTTAGGTTCGGCCAGCCGGCGTTTGGGCAGTAGTTTGGTGATTGCGGCCCTGGCGGTGGTAAATCCGTTTGGTGAAGTGATAGACCCAAAAACTCAACAACTCATCTCTGGCATCCGCAACCCACTTGGTGAGGGCTTTATACCGGCTCTGCAAACAATGGAAACGATTTATGGGCAAACGTGGGCGGGGCTTTCCAACACCACGCTCGGCCTCATTGCCACCAACGCCGCGCTCAGCAAAGCGGAGGCCACCAAGGTGGCCCAGATGGGCCATGATGGCCTCGCCCGCGCCATCCGCCCCATTCACACCATGTTTGATGGGGATACGGTGTACGCGCTTTCTACCGGTGACCAGAAGGCCGATGTGAACCTGATTGGCACCTTTGGCGCGGAAGTGTTGGCGGAAGCAGTGCTAAACGGCGTGCGCGCGGCTGAAACGTTGGCCGGTGTGCCGGCGGCGAAAGATGTTCTTGCCGGAGGTGAGGGCGCATGAGCGAAAACTTTGAACTGCTCCGCAACGTCACCATCGGCCAGTATATCCCTACCGGCTCAGTGGTACATCGGCTGGACCCGCGCGCCAAGATTCTTGGGCTCATCATTATCATGGTGGCGGTTTCGTTCAGTTCTTCATTTTTTGCGTGTTTTTTGCTGTTGGCAGTGGTGCTGACGATTGCGCGTTTGGCACAAATTCCGTTGAGCTATGTTTTGCGTGGTTTATTGTTGGCCGCGCCGGTGTTGACTTTCATTTTTCTTTTACAAATTATCTTTCGCAGTGGGGCTGAACCAGCGGGGCAAGTGTATTTTGATTTAGGCTGGTTTCGGCTTACGCGCCTCAGCCTGCAAGGCCCATTCGTCGGCGTATTGCGGATTATGAGTTTTGTTTTCGCTACGAGTTTGCTCACGATGACGACCACCACCACTGAATTGACCCACGGCGTGGAAGGGTTGCTCCAACCATTTCGCCGTTTTGGGATGCCGTCCCATGAACTGGCGCTTATTAATATGATTGCCTTGCGTTTTTTGCCCACGCTGGCGGAGGAAACCGAACGGGTGATGAAGGCGCAAGCCAGCCGGGGCGGCGAATTTGGCCGTCAGCGATTTTGGCGGCCCGATATTGCCGTAAAGGTTTATTTGCCGCTTCTAATCCCGCTTTTTCTCAATGCTTTTCGCCGGGCCGAGGAGCTGATTATGGCGATGGAAGCGCGCTGTTATGTGGGCGGAGCAAACCGCACAAAATTCATCATGCTTCAACCCCAACTCCGTGATGGGCTGGCGTTGACGGGTCTTTTAGCAATTAGTCTCGCCCTGGCGCTTTTCCCGTGGCCCGCGCTCCACGAGATTTTGGGTGGTTGGTTTTAGCCGAGAGCGCAAACTTAGTCATGGAGGTGCCCTGAGCCAATAACTTTATCCTCACATCCATCACTTATGCATTTCTTTTCACCACTCGGAGGAACTTCACATGAGCACGCAAACGAGCATTCAGGGGTTTTTCACGGTTCGGCGCATCGTTATTACGGGCGTCTTGGCCGCCATCGCTATCTTCCTCGGCGCCACGCAATTGGGCTTTATCCCAGTGCCTAATTTATCGGGGAGCGCCACCATCATGCATGTGCCCGCCATTATTGGTGGTGTGCTAGAAGGCCCGATTGTCGGCGCGTTGGTGGGCGGCATCTTTGGGCTGTATAGCATGTTGCAGGATACATCGGGCTTGTTCAAGAACCCCATTGTTTCCGTTATCCCACGTATCCTGATTGGGGTGGCCGCTTACTATACCTATGCGGCCCTCAAGAGCCGCAATGAGTATTTGGCCCTTGCCATGGCGGGCGTCGTTGGCACGCTTACCAATACCGTGCTGGTAGTGGGTGCGTTGGTGGGGCTGTCCCTCATCCCCGCGGAAGTGGTTCCCACCATTGTTCCGCAGGCAATTGCTGAAATTGTCATCGCCACCATTATCACCGTAGCTGTGGTGGCCGCTTGGAAGCGGCTGGATACTGGGCGCGGCTCATCGGTGTAAAGCCGTTCGGTTTTGTCCGCTTTTCGTCACTGGCTGGTCGGGCCAACTCGCTCGGCCAGCCAGCTTATTTCCCGCCCACCTCCCTTGTTTTCCGTCCTTTTCGGCACAGCTCTTGCACTGTTCTGAGTTGCGCCTAAAGTTTGCCTGCTATACAATCCGGCGCAGTTAATTTTGCGTTGGGAGAAAGACATGAAGAACTCCAATTCGTCCGGCTTGCTTGGTCTATTCCAACAGCCATCCTGGTTGCTCACCGCTGTGGTGAGCTTCATCGCCTTGGTGATTGGCTGGTTTGGGCTGGCCTATTTGTTCCCCACCTTCGAGTGGGTAGATGCCGATCCTTCTTATTTGCGCCAAGATGTGCAAAAAGACTTTATTCGGATGACGGCGGCCACCTACGTTTCTGAGTTAGACGCTAACAAGGCCGCGCAACGCATTGCCTCACTCGGCCCGAATTGGCCTCAATTGGTGGATGCCGTAGTGGCTGAGTCACAAGGCGCAGAACAGGCCCGGGTCTCTCAACTCAAGCAGGTGTTAGAGGCGCTCAATGCCTCCGGCCAAATGCCTGCCCCAGCCGCTGGGCCGGGCAGTTCTGGCGGGTTGGGAAATGTGCTTTTACCCTTGCTGGGCTGTTTATTGGTAGCGGCCCTCATTGGCGGTGTTGGCTTCTTCCTCATGCGCTCGCGGGGCGGCAGTATGCCTAGCCTCGGCATGGGCGGTCGGCCAGCGGCGGCGGAAACCGCCATGCCTACATTAGGAGATGTGGATGGTTCACTGGCTGAAGCGCGCGGTGGTGTGGCGGGTGGTTCGCCGGCTATTGCGCGGTTTATGAGCACTTATACATTAGGTGATGATGCGTACGATGACTCGTTCAGCGTGGATGGGCCGGATGGCAACTTCCTCGGTGAGTGCGGCATGGGCATCTCGGAAACCATCGGCGTGGGTGACCCCAAGAAGGTGACAGCGTTTGAGGTGTGGCTATTTGATAAAAATGATATCCGCACCGTTACCAAAGTGATTATGAGCGAACACGCCTTCAATGATGAAGCGCTGAAGAGCCGCCTCGCGGCCAAAGGTGAGCCGGTGATGGCGCGCCCGGGTGATACTATCTCACTGGAAACGGCCACGTTGGTGGTGGATGCCCGCATTGTGGATATGGCCTACGGCGGCGGCGCACTGCCGCAAGCCAGCTTTTTTGAGCGGCTAACGGTGGAACTGCAAGCCCGCCGCAAGCCCCAAGCGGCATAGCCCTTCCTAAAAAGTAACGCCCCGGTGATGAGCCGGGGCGTTGTTGTTTCTGCTATTTGTCCATCACAGAACACCCAATCTCAAAGCTCACCAAGAAACTTTGTGAGCTTCGTGCTCTTGGGGCCTTTGTGATTAAAGCGTATCTTTACGGCGTTTCGGCCTCGTTATCGTATGGCGCCCACGGGCCGGCGCTTAGTTCTTTCATCTCGCCGCTGGTAATAAAAATCACGCGCTCGGTGATGTTCACCACGCGGTCACCAATCCGCTCCAAGTTGTGTGCGGCAAACAGCAAATACAACGCGCGGGTGGTGGTGTGCGGGTCTTCCACAATAAAGCTTACCAGCTCACGGAAGATTTGATGATACAAGTCATCAATCACGTCATCACGGGCGGCCACGCCGCGCGCCGCTTCCACATCGCGCGCCACGTAAGAGTCTAAGGCGGCGCGGAGCATCTCGCGGCACTCATCCGCCATGCGGGGCAAATCAATTAATGGCTTGAGCAGGGGCTGGTTGCCCATCTTCAGCACTGTTTTGGCAATGCCCGCCGCATGGTCGGCCATACGCTCCATATCACTGATAACGTTCATGGCGGCCACAATAAAGCGCAAATCGGTGGCCAACGGTTGTTGCGTGGCAATCAGCCGGATGCACTGCTCTTCAATATAAAACCGCAGGTCATTAATCTTGGCGTCATCCGCCACCACGCGGCGCGCTAAGTCTAAATCACGTTCGGCCAACGCTTTCATGCCCAACGCAATCGCCGTATCCAGCATCCCGCCCATGCGCAGTAAATTGTCTTGTAAAGCATTTAGCTCTTGGTCAAAATGAGCCCGAGTTGTAGAAGGCACGGTCAATCTCCTCGTGAGTCAAGGTTGAGCGTAATCAATTGTACGGTGTCAGACATATCAATGCTGGCTACGGCCTCCACTTGGCCGCTCAGCATCGTCTCATGCAGGCGTTCACGGAGCATGGTTTCCGCGTACCCTACCCCTGCGGCCTGTGTCATCCGGATTTGAATCCGAACAGGAAATTGTTCACCCCGTTGCAGGGTAACTTCTTCAATACCAACCGTCAAGGCGTGGTCGGCCGGTGTGCGTGAGCGGCCCTTGGTCATATCTAGCGCATCCGCCACCCGCAAAACACTTGCCTCCAAAGTTAGGCAACGCCGCCCGGTGTGGTGGGTGGCAATGGCGTGAAGCGTTTCGGCCAGCAGAATGGTGCGCTCACGCACTGGATAGATATTTGCTAATAACTGGCGCGCTTTTTCCAACGCCAACGGCAGACTAAAATCCTGATGCTGATCATAGTGAATAGCCAGCCCAATATCATGTAGGGCGGCGGCCAGCACTACCACCACCTCCGCATCCTCACGGCTTAAACCAGCTTGGTTAGCGGTGGCAGTGCCGAAGCCGTTTTCCATCAGCAAACGCAAGAGCCGTAGGCTGGCGTTGGCCACAATCCGGATGTGCGTCTCGCCGTGGTCGCTCAAACCTAAACGTTCTACCGCCATTAAATTGGCGCTCCGCCACCATTGCCGTAGTTCTTCATCCGCATTGATGCGTTCCACCAGCATTTGCAAGCGCGGGTTATGCCGCGCCGGCACCGAAAAGGTGTTTGGGCCATGGTGCCCTGCGCTTAACGGCGGGTGCGCGGATAAAGTTGTTGGAGTCGCCATCATCGTCATTTTTACCAACCTCCGACTTATTAAAGCCTCTTGCCTATGGCCGCGGTTGCTCTACGGGCATATTTGTTACCGCTAAATTCTGATCTTGTAACCACCCTAAAATTTTGGCTTGAATTTCATCGCGCGTGCGCCGAAAGGCGGCCAGCTTTTCTTCGTCTGAGCCTTGCACGGCCGCCGGGTCATCAAACGGCCAGCGCAGACGTTGGGCGCCCTGGCTCAGAAAAGTCGTGGGGCATTTCTCATCCGCATTGGAGCAAACCGTGATGATGGCCCCAAAATTCATCTTACCCAGGTATTCATTGATGGTTTTGGAATACTGGCGGCTGGTATCAATTTGCATTTCCTCTAGCACGCGTAAGGTATAGGGATTAATGCCTTTAGCCTCTAACCCGGCGCTGTACACTTCAAAATGTTCAGCGGCGTGGTAGCGCAAAAGCGCCTCGCCTAACTGACTACGGGCGGAGTTAGCGGTACACAGAAATAGAACTTTGGCTTTGCTCATTTTTTTTGTTGCCGTGGCGGGCGCCGGTCTTCACAAGGAAGAACTGACGCTCTACCGCTTCAACACCACACTCTAACCGAAACGGCCTGATACATAATCTTCTGTGCGCTTGTCTTTCGGGCGGGTGAAGATGATGTTGGTAGCGTCAAATTCAATCACGGTGCCACAGCGTTTGCCGTCCGGCGTTAGCATCATCATGGCCGTCTTATCGGAAACGCGGGCGGCCTGTTGCATGTTGTGAGTGACGATGATGATGGTGTAATCCTTCTTCAATTCCTGCATTAATTCTTCAATCTTCAACGTGGCCATCGGGTCCAGAGCTGAACAAGGCTCATCCATCAAAATGATTTCCGGCTTGACGGCGATGGTGCGCGCGATGCACAACCGCTGTTGCTGACCACCGGAGAGCGAATAGCCGCTCTCCTTAAGCTTATCTTTTACTTCCTCCCACAGCGCCGCGCCGCGCAAAGAGCGTTCCACCAGATCATCCATATCCGCCTTCGTGCCCTTAAAGCCGTTGATGCGCGCGCCCCAGGCGATGTTTTCATAGATGCTTTTAGGAAATGGGTTGGGCTTTTGGAACACCATGCCTACTCGGCGGCGCACTTCCACCGGGTCCACATCTTCGGCGTACAAATTGCGGCCATGGAGCAGAATTTCACCCTCTACCCGAGCGCTGGACACAAAATCGTTCATGCGGTTGAAGGCGCGGAGGAGTGTACTTTTACCGCAACCCGATGGGCCGATGATGGCCGTAATTCGTTTTTCTTCAATCTGCATGTTCACATCGGTGATGGCCTTGAAATTTCCATAGAAGAATTTCAAGTTTCGCACTTCAATTGCCACAGGGCCATTGGCGTGGCCGTTCGTGTGTGTTTGTGTAGCAGAAGCAACATTAATCATGGTCAAATCCATTCTTTAGTAACTGCGGCGGCTAAAGCGGTTGCGCAGGATAATGGCGCTGGCGTTCATGGTGAGCAGAAGCACTAACAGCGCAATGATGGCCGCCGCCGCAATGTTGCGAAACTCAGCCTGTGGACGGGCCGTCCAGCTATAAATCTGGATGGGCAGGGCGGTGAATTTGGAAAAAACGCTGTCCGGATCAACCGTAATAAAGGTGGATGCGCCGACAACGACGAGCGGCGCGGTTTCGCCGATGGCGCGGGAGATGGCCAAAATGCTCCCGGTGAGAATGCCCGGCAAGGCGTTGGGCAAAACGTGCGCCCAAATGGTCTGCCATTTGGTGGCCCCTAGGCCGTAAGCCGCTTGCCGGAAAGAGTCAGGCACGGCCTTAATGGCTTCCTTCGCATTCACAATGATAATGGGCAGAATCAAGAGCGCCATCGTCATGGAGGCGGATAAAATTGTGCGCCCGTTGGAGTCGGTTACGCCGAACCACGCGCCGCTCGTCAGCCCTTCTAATGCGCGCACAAACACCGCTAGCCCTAACATGCCATACACAATGGAAGGCACACCGGCCAAGTTGTAGATGTTGGTTTCAATCAATTTATATATAAAGCTTTGTGAGGCGTATTCATGCAAATATACCGCCGCGCCAATGCCAACCGGCAGGGCAAACAGCATCGTCAACATCACCAGCGCAATTGAGCCCAGCAGGGCGGTGCGGATGCCGGCAAATTCCGGCTTGCTGGCCATGGGCGTGGTCAGAAACTGGGGCGTTAGCCAAGAGCGGAAAATGAGTTTGGCATTGGGATTCTCCTGCGCCACTTCTTGCTCTATTTCTGCGCGGCGCAAGAGTGAGTCGGTGAGCGAATAACTGCCTTCTACTTCGCGCCGCACCACGCGCTCGTACACCACTTCCAGCACATTTTCTTTTGAACGGCTGGTGTACGGTTGGTCGGTGTTTAGCTTGTTGAAGGCGCCCTCCGAAAGATTTGCCTGCAAAATCGCCACCAGCTCATCTTTAGAAAGTTCTTCCAAAGGCCGGGTGCTGATGGTGGCGGGGTCAATTCGATCTTCCACGACCACGAGGCCAAACGCGCTATCTACGACGTTGTAGATGAGAGCGGTGAGGGCTAAGATGCCAATGCAAGTGGCGAGCAAAAACACCGATTGCCAAATCATCCCCCACCGATGGCGACTATCAATAAAGGCTTTCAGTTGCGCCCCTTCAGGCATGTAAGATTTTTCAGTGCTCATTCATACTGCTCCCGGAAGCGGTTCACCACATAACGGCTAATGAGGTTAAGGGTCAGCGTAATCACGAATAACAGCAGGGCAATGGCGAATAAACTTTCGTAATCGAGCGAGGCGTAACTCAAATCGCCGCCGCTGATACGCACGATGTGGCCGGCCATCGTCTCTGCCGCGCTGAACGGGTTAAGGGTGAGTTTTGGCCCGGCGCCCGCCGCAATGGCTACAATCATTGTTTCGCCGAAGGCGCGGGAAATGCCGATGATGAAAGCGGCCACGATTCCAGAGAAAGCCGCCGGCACGACGACTTGGATTGCCGTCTCCAGCTTGGTGGCCCCCAGCCCATACGCGCCCTCCCGCAAAGCGCGCGGCACGGCGCTTAGGGCGTCCTCGCTCATGGAAGTGACGAGCGGCATAATCATGATGCCAATGACCAGGCCTGCTGAAAGCATGTTGTAAATTTCAACGGTTTCTCGGCCGAAGATGTTGCGCAGAAAGGGTGTAACAAAAGTAAGGGCAAAATATCCATACACCACTGTTGGCACACCGGCCAAAACTTCTAGCGTGGGCTTGAGCAAGCCTTTTACACGTTCAGTTGCGTATTCGCTCAGAAAAATCGCCGCACACAGGCCGAGCGGCATGGCCGTCAGGATGGCAATAAAACTCGTGACCAGGGTGGAAGTCACCAAGGGCCAAATGCCAAACTGTAGAATATTAGGCGACCACTTCGTTGTCGTGAAAAAGTCAATGAGGTTAACTTCCGGGTTGCTGAAGAACAGAAACGCTTCCTGCCCCAAAACCACAACGATGGCGCTGGTGATGACAATCGAAATCGCCCCACAGGTAAAGATCAGGGTTTGAATCACACTCTCGCCCAACCTAAACTTTTTCGTAAGTTGGTTGAGACGCAGTTGACTGGTTGTCGCCAAACGGGTTTGAATATCCGTTGAAGTTGCCATCCGGTGCTCCTTGTCTGTTGGCGGTGGAGGCTGAAACGCTGATGAAGTTAGGTTGGGAGCCGCCGGAGGATCGGCGGAGAACTGGGATTGCGGTTCATTCATACGCCTAGTCTCTTCATGTGGACGGGTCGATTCAGGTTTAACGCGCCTGCCCGTCGTCAGGCTAACCTGCCGGTCAGGCCACATCTGTGACCTGACCGGCAGGGATGAGTTGGGTGCGATTACTGCCCGATGCCAGCTAACCAGGTGGCATAGGCTGTGCCCAGCACGTTATCAGTGGCTGGGAAGTAGCCCACCTCTAAGATTTCATTATTCACTTCCGTGATGTAGAAGAGAATGAAGGCGGCTACTTGCGGCTTTTCCTGCATAATTTTTGCGTCGCTGTAGATAAAGAGCGGGCGGGCTAACGGATAGGTGCCGGCATTGACGGCGGCTAAATCGGGCGCAACGGCCGCCGCTTTGATTTTCTCAGCATCGCCAGCGGCTTCAGTCTCCCGCGCGAGTGAGACAATCGGCACTGCTTTCAGTTTACCAGCATCTTCAGCGAAGTAGGCATACCCAAAGTAACCGATTGCGTACTTGGAGCCTTCCACGCCTTGCGCCAGCACATTGTCATCTTCGCTGTACTGCGTGCCCTCGGAGTTGAGCAGGGCGGCCTCACCCGCATCGGCGTCGCCGCCGCCCGCGGTTGGTTGCATCACAGCTTCAATGAAATAGTCAAAGGTGCCGGAATCAGTGCCCGGGCTAAAGCGTTGGATCGGCTCAGCCGGCCAGCCGGCGCGCACATCCGCCCAAGTGGCGGCGGTTGAGAAGGCAGTCGCTAGTTCCGTAATGGTCAGATAATCCACAAAGTCGTTATCTGCGCTCACCACCACTGCTAACGCATCCGTGCCCACACGGAATTCCAGCGGGTCGCGGCCAATGGCTTTGCAACTGTCAATTTCGGCTTGCCGGATAGGGCGAGAGGCGTTGGAAATATCCGTTTCGCCGGCTACACAAAAGCGCTCAAAACCGGCGCCCGTGCCAATGAGATCCACCGTTACCTGTCCGGTGAAACCTTCCTGCTCAAACCTTTCCGCCATGCGCTCCGTCAGCGGGAACACAGTTGAGGAACCGGCTGTGATGATGTCACCTTCTACCGCCGCGGCGTCAATGGCAGTTGCACGCGTGGCATACCACAGGCGGCCATAAGCCCGGGAAATTTCTGCCGCAGGCGCAGGGAAATACCCTACATCCACGATATTGTCCGCCAAGTTATCCAAATAAAATTTGATGAAGGCGGCCACTTGCGGCTTTTCCTGCATAATTTTTGCGTCGCTGTAGATGAAGAGCGGACGAGCCAACGGATAGGTGCCGGCATCCACTGTTTCTTGGCTTGGCTCTACGGCTTGGCTGAGGTCATCCCCTTTCACCATCGGCACTGCTTTCAGTTTACCAGCATCTTCAGCGAAGTAGGCATACCCAAAGTAACCGATTGCGTACTTGGAGCCTTCCACGCCTTGCGCCAGCACATTGTCATCTTCACTGTATTGCGTGCCTTCCGAATTCAGGATCGCTTCTTCGCCGGCCTCAACGTTGGCTCGGCCATCCACCGGATTCGCCGGCGCCATCACCGCCTCTACAAAGTAGTCAAAGGTGCCGGAATCAGTGCCCGGGCTAAAGCGTTGGATCGGCTCAGCCGGCCAGCCGGCGCGCACATCCGCCCAAGTTCTAGCGGTTGAAAACGCCGTGGCCAATTCGGCTAACGTCATGGCATCCACAAAGTCGTTATCTGCGCTCACCACTACAGCCAAGGCATCGGTCGCCACGCGGAACTCAAGTGGGTTGCGGCCAATGGCGGCGCAAGAGGCAATTTCGCGGGCGTTGATGGGGCGGGAGGCGTTGGAAATATCCGTTTCGCCGGCTACACAAAAGCGCTCAAAACCGGCGCCCGTGCCAATGAGATCCACCGTTACCTGTCCGGTAAAACCTTCCTGTTCAAACAATTCCGCCATGCGTTCCGTCACCGGGAACACAGTTGATGAACCGGCTGTGATGATGTCACCTTCTACATCGGCTGGTTCCGGCAGGGTGGGAAGGGTGAAAGCCTCAGCGGGGGCTTCCGTGGGCGAAACAGCGGGAGCTTCAGTGGCTTGCGGCATAGCGGTAGCTTGTGGCGCCGCCGTGGCCTGCGGCGCTTCGGTGTTAGCCGCCGGGGCTTGGGTGGTGGGTGAGGCGCAAGCGCTTACACTTATTGCTAACGCGAGCAGACCTGACCACACGAGGTGGGATTTGGAACGGGACATTTATTCTTCTCCTAAGGGTTTGTTTTATCAATAGAACGTTATCGTTGGCAGTTCAAGCCAAATCAAAGCCAAGATTAAGTTTCTTTGATTTTTTATGGCATGTACTATGCCTGAAACACTAACAGCGGCAAAATAAAAACACGCGCTCAGATGGTGAGGGCGTGTTTTTAGGGAGGAGGAGAGCCAAAAGTAGTTTAGTGTGGGATGGTTAAACCGGTCTAAGCGCTGGTCCAATGTTTATTAATGTGCTGGCGTTATGCGCGGCGGGCCTGAAACGCCGCCAAGCCCATCAGCGCTTGTTGCGTGCCAACACACAAACCCTTTGGTGGTATCACCAGACGAGCATGAGTTTTACGCGGCGCCCGGCGCGGTTTGCGTTGGGATAAGGTGAGAGACGATTGCTTCATGCCCTGTACCATACTAGCTGAGGGTTAAGGTCAGATTATGAAGGCAACAAGGCTAATTTAATACCAGTTCGGTCTGAATGCGATGGCGCAAATCATCACGGGCGCGGCGGAATGCGGCCAGCCGTGTTTCTTCATCACCCACAATACCGGAAGGGTCATCAATAGACCAATGCAGACGCGCCCGCGCATTTGGAAAGAAGGGACACGCTTCATTGGCGCTATCACATACCGTAATGACCAAATCAAATGGCTGTTGAATGAATTGCGCTAAAGTTTTAGACGTTTGCCCGGAAATATCAATTCCCAACTCGGCCATGACGGCAATGGCTTCTGGCCGGACGTGCGTGGCAACTGTGCCGGCGCTTTCGACCTTGTAAGCGCCTTGGCTGAGGTGGCGCAAGAGACCCTCTGCCATTTGCGAGCGGGCGCTATTGTGTGTGCATAAAAACAAAACGCGCTTGGTCATACCTTTCACCTTGTTCGTTTAGAACCCATCTACAAACTTACCGGTTAGAAACGTTTTCATGCCTAAAAGGGTTCTGCGCCATAGGTTTAGGGATGGGTTCTTAGTTGGTTTCACCGGCGAGCAGGGTAAAGAAAAACGTGGCCCCTTGACCCGGCACCCCGGAACTCTCGACCCAGATTCTGCCGCCGTGCGCCTCTACCACATGTTTGGCAATTGCTAGGCCCAAGCCAGTGCCGCTGGTGGCTCGGGAGCGGTCGCCGCGATAGAAGCGCTCAAATACACGGGCCAAATCGGCGCGGGCAATACCCGGGCCGGTATCACTCACAGAAATCTGCACATCGCCGTTGCTGGCTAAGGCGCGCACCGTCACAGAGCCTTCTGGCGGCGTAAACTTAATAGCGTTGTGCAATAGATTGCCCAGTGCGCGGTTAATTTTTTCTGCATCGGCTAGCGCTATTAAATCCGTCGCCGTTTCAATGCGGAGCTGTTGGTGTTTGTGCTCTGCTTGCGGCAATAGGCGCTGAACGGCCTCGTGCACAATCTGTTCTACGGGAGTGGGGAGCAGGCGCACAATCGCCTGACCCGACTCAATCTGCGCCAGATCTAATAGTTCTTGCGCCATTTGCTCTAATGCTTGCACCTCGGTATTGATTTTGATGAGCGTGGCGTTGGAATCGGAGGCGGTGCCGGCCAATACGCTTTCCGTCAGCAGGCGGATGGAGGTGAGCGGTGTGCGCAACTCATGGGAGATGTTGGCGATAAAGTCCCGCCGCGCGCGGCCCAGCCGTTGTAATTCACTCAGGTCTCGCAAAATCAGCACCAGTCCATGCTCATCCGCCCGCTCCGCTCGCGCTCGGTAAGGCAAGCCGTTGATCATCAACTGGCGGTCATTATCTTCTCCGCCCTGAAGCACATGCAATACAAAGTCATCCAACTCCACCGAGCGTGTTGCCGTCATCACACTTTGTCCGCTGGTAACTTTAGGGCCAAACAGCGCTTGCCCAGCCGGGTTTATTTTTTGTATCGTTCGCTCGGGGCTAATCACCAACACCGCATCGGTTTCAATGTGCTTGAGGGCGGCCAGTTGCGCCGCCAGCCGCTCTAACTCGCGTTTGACGTTATCGTGAGCTTGTTCGGCGGCGTAGCGTTCCGTTTCCGCGCGTTCTAGTTTAGCTTTCGCCCTCAGCCATAAAACACCCAGCGCCAAGGCGGCCAAGCCGGTCACGCCGAGTAATATCCAGTCCCACATGCGCCCTAGCTTTCAAAGCGGTACCCCACGCCCCGCACCGTGGTAATACGTTTGGGGGTGGAGGGGTCTGCTTCGATTTTCTCGCGCAACCAACGGATGTGCACATCTACTGTGTGGCTATCGCCCACATAATCATAGCCCCACACGCGGTTGAGTAGTAAATCGCGGGAGAGCACTGCGCCTTGGTTGCGCATCAGTTCGGCCAGTAAATCAAATTCGCGGTGGGTTAGTTTAAGTTCGTTCTGATCCAAATAAGTGCGCCGAGCGAGCAAATCCAGGCTGAGGTTGCCGGCGGCGAGTTTGGTGGTGTGGGCGCGGTTATCGGCTTTGGCTCGGCGCAGGCTGGCCCGCACACGGGCCAATAATTCTCCTAGGCTAAACGGCTTCACCACGTAATCATCCGCGCCCGTTTCTAACCCGGCAATCCGATCCATCTCCGTGCCGCGCGCTGTGAGCATGATGATGGGCACGTTGGAGTCCCGCCGTAACATTCGGCATACCGATAGGCCATCTAGCTCCGGTAACATCAAATCCAGAATAATCAAGTCGGGGGTAAAGTCGCGCGCTTTCTGGAGGCCGTCCACGCCATCCGCGGCGGTGAGCACTTCGTAGTTTTCAGCGCGGAGGTTCATGGCCAACGTATCGCGCACAGTGGCTTCATCTTCAATTAACAGAACTTTGGGCATGCGGTCTAATCCGGGATAATGTTTTTTAGTCATCGGGAAGTTACTCAACTCAGTTTAAGACCCGGTTAAATATACCGCAAGCGGGGATGAACTTGACGTTTGATCATTGCAATAGAGTTTTGATTTGTTCGCAGTGCTCCTTTTCATAGCGCGCTATCCTAGCGAGGCGCTTAATTTTGTGTTTACCCTGTTGATTCTGCGAGCGGCGTTTCGGCTTGCGGCTTGAAGTACATCACGCCCAGCGGCGGCACGGTGATGAGTATGGAGTGCGGTTGTTCTTGCCACGGCGTTGGCGCGGAGGGCAGGCCGCCCGCATTGCCCATATTACTGCCGCCGTAATGGGCGGAGTCACTGTTGAGCAATTCTGTGTAATAACCGCCCACCGGCACACCTACGCGGTAGCCAGAGCGCGGCACCGGCGTGAAGTTTGCCACTACCACTACACACTCCTTCTTGTCCTTAGAAAAGCGCACAAAAGAAACAATGCTGTTGTCCACATCCCGGAAGTCAATCCATTGAAAGCCCTCCCAACTAAAGTCCACCTCGTATAGCGCCGGCTCGGAAGCGTAAATGTGGTTAAGGTCTTTTACAAACTGGAGCATTTGGGCATGCCGCTCTTTTTCCAGCAAGTGCCAGTCCAAACCGGTCTGGAAGTTCCACTCGTTCCATTGCCCAAATTCGCTACCCATAAAGTTCAGCTTCTTGCCGGGGAAGGCCGTCATGTAAGCAAATAAGGCGCGCAGGTTGGCAAACTTGCGCCACTCATCGCCGGGCATTTTGTTTAGCAGAGAGCGTTTGCCGTACACTACTTCATCATGTGAAAACGAAAGGATGAAGTTCTCGCTGTAAGCGTACATCATGGCAAACGTCAGGCTGTTGTGATGGTAACGCCGATAGATAGGGTCTTGTTGAAAGTAGCTGAGCATATCGTGCATCCACCCCATGTTCCATTTCAAATCAAAACCCAGACCGCCCAAGTGCACCGGGCGAGAAACCATTGGCCATGCAGTGGATTCTTCCGCAAACGTCAGCACATCCGGAAAATGCTCATGCACCAACACATTGAAGCGCTTAAGAAATTCAACGGCTTCTAGGTTCTCGCGCCCGCCATATTTATTCGGCACCCATTCGCCGCTCTTGCGTGAGTAATCCAGGTACAGCATGGAGGCCACCGCGTCCACGCGCAAACCGTCAATGTGATATTGCTCCAGCCAGAAGAGCGCATTGGAAATTAAGAAGTTGCGCACCTCCGCGCGGCCAAAGTTGAAGATGAAAGTGCCCCAATCTTTGTGTTCGCCCTGACGCGGGTCGGCGTGTTCGTACAAGTGTGTGCCGTCAAAATAACCCAAGCCATGTTCGTCTTTAGGAAAGTGCGCGGGCACCCAATCTACAATCACGCCTAAGCCGGCCTGGTGCGCGGCATCTACAAAATAGCGGAAGTCATCCGGCGCGCCGAAGCGGGAGGTAGGCGCGTAATAGCCTACTACCTGATAGCCCCAAGAGCCATCGTACGGATGCTCGGCCACCGGCATCATTTCAATGTGGGTGTAGCCCAAAGCTTTTACATAGGGGATGAGTTGCTCGGCCAGTTCACGGTAGGTGAGCCATTGGTTGCCGGTTTTACGCCGCCAAGAGCCGAGATGTATCTCGTACACGTTGATGGGCGCTTCAAGCCGCTGGGCGTTTTTGCGGTTTTCCATCCACGCCGCATCTTGCCATTGGTACTTCGTCAAGTCATACACGATGGAAGCATTGTTGGGCCGCAATTCAGTGGCAAAACCATAGGGGTCGGCTTTGTTGGCCATGTAGCCGAGGTAGCGGCTCTTCACTTCATATTTATAAACTTCGCCGGGGCCTATGCCGGGGATGAACAATTCCCATAAGCCGCTGGAGCCGCGTGGCCGCATGGGGTGGCGGCGGCCATCCCAGTGATTAAACCCGCCCACCACGCTCACGCGCAGAGCGCTAGGGGCCCACACCACAAACACGGTGCCGTTCACGCCCTCGCGCTGGGTGGGGTGCGCGCCTAGCACTTCCCAGGCCTTCAACAGGTTGCCTTCGTTGTAGAGGTAAAAATCCGTTTCGCTGAGGACGGGGCCAAAACGGTATGGGTCTTCAATCACCCGAGTTTGGTCTGTCCAGTAGGTGAGGCTGAGTTGATATGGAAAGAATTCGCTGGCCTCCGGGAAAACAGCTTCAAAAAAGCCTTCGTCGTGCACACGCGTCATTGGCGTCAGTTGTTCACCGCGCTTTACGCTGACTTCTTTCGCATCCGGGTGAAAGGCGCGCACCACCAGCCCGCCCGCCGGGTTGGGGTGTAGGCCCAGAAGATCAAACGGCGCGCCGTGATATCCGCCAACAATGGCGGCAATGGCGGAAGACTCGGCAGTTGGCATAGTAGTTTCCTCCGGAATTGTGCGTTGATTATTGTGAATTGAACTTCACTGCTTGCTCGGAAATACCAAGCCATTCGGCTAACGTGAGCGCGGGTTGCAATTTGCTACGCGGCGTGTGCGCGGCCCGAGCGCGCAAGTAATCCAACAGTAATTCTTGCGCCCGCGCTGGCCGCACTTCAAAGCCCAAACGCCCGGCGGCCGCAATCAGTTGGGTGAGGTGGGCGCTCCGTTCCGCCAGTAAGCTGGCATCCCCCACAATCGTCTTTACGCCTTCCACCACCGCCTGTTCCAGCGCCCGGCTGGCTTCGCCCTTCTGCAAATCAATACCATCGCGCCGCGCCAAATCCAGCACGCCTGCCAGGTTGGCCTCTGCCGCTTCATCCGGCTCGCGCGCCAGTTCCATAGCGGCCTGCGCAAGTTGGTGGCTCAGGGTATATTCCGCCGCCAGGCGTAGCTCTGGTGGTACAGCCATATTGGCCGTGTGCAAAGCGGCGATGGTGCCCAAGTGTTGCATGTAAATTTGATGGTAGGAATGCGCCAGTGAGTTAAGCGTATCCTTTTCTAGCACTTTCAACAAGCGGCGGCGGTCACTGGGCGGCAGTTCGTTCAGGCTGTAAAGCGTGGGGCCAAGCGCGGCTTTGAGCGTTTTGAGCAGTTCCGCGCTGGTGACGTTGTTGGGCTGATCCTGCAAAAATGCGCACACCTTACGCCCATCTTGTGGGCTATCACAAAACACTACTGAAGCCGCAAAATTGTAGCCGCCCAAATGTACCGCGGCGTAACTCCAGCCCGAACGCTGATCGGTAAATTCACTCATCAACTGGAGATGCCCGCAGACCATGGAATACTCACCGATGGTATAGGTGTTGTTGAGCGTTTGCTCTATACGAAAGCCATGCCGCCGCCGCCGGATAGGAAAAGGATGCACCAAGGCGGCAATGGCATGGCTGGCCGCTACCGCTTCGGGGCTGATGGCAACAGGCAGAACCAGTTTTTGGTACACCACAGCGCCATTTGGGTATTGCGGCCAGTTGCCCTCGGCCAGCGCCAAATCCTCCATCAATTGTTCGGTGAAATCTTCTGCCGTTAACCGTTTGGCTAAATCAATAGCGCGGGCCGCATATTTTAATACTTGCGCCGTCTCCAGACCGGAGATGTCATCAAAAAACCAACCACAACTGGTGTACATGAAGAGCGCGTGCTTTTGCAGTTCCATCAACGTTAGCGCGCGTTCGTGTTCCTCATGGGTGAGGGGGTGGCTAGCGTGTTTGGTGAGAAAGTGCTCAATGCGGGCGCTGGAGCGGTGCGCCAAAATTTCTCCATAGGCGTTGCGAGCGGCCCACACATCTTTGAATAAGGCTTTGCCCTCGCGCTCAAACACCGCGGCCAGCGAGGTTTGCAGGTGATTGAGGGCGGCCCGGAGAGGGCCGCGCCACTTTTGGTGGCCACCCGGCGCCCGCCCGGTGTTACACCCGCAATTCGCGCTCCACCGGCCCAAGCCGTGGGAACAGCTCCAAGCCGTGTTGGGTTTAATGCGCACTTCCCATTCCGGTGGCGCAATATCTAAAAACACGCTGTAGTTGGTGAGGGTGAAGCCGTGTTCCGGCGCAACATGCGTCGCGGCGTAAATCAACGTGCGTTCACCGAATTTTTTGTGATGGCCAAAGGTTTCGCCATCGGTGGCGCAATGGATGAGTTGTGTGTGGGTGCGCCGCCCGTCCACCGCCTCGCGCAGACGGTTCACAAAATTTTGGCTGGAGCTGAGCGTATCACCAAAGCTGAGGCTGTGCGCCAGGTTGCCGTCATAAAAAAAGCAGGCTAGGCTTTTGCCATTCGCCAGTCGGCAAAAGTAGGCGCGTGAGGGGTCAATATTGCCATTGGAAACATCCATCCATTCTGCGTGCGCGTTGGGGCGGATAGCCGCGGCTTGGCTGGGCGCGAGAATCACAAACCGCATTCCGGCTTCGGCCAATACCTCCAGCGTTTCTTCATCTACAGCTGTTTCGGCCAGCCACATGGCCTCCGCCTCACGGCCAAAGTGATGCCGGAAGTCCGCCAGCCCCCATTGCACTTGCGTCACCTTATCCCGCCGGTTGGCGAGCGGCATAATCACATGGTTGTACACTTGCGCAATAGCATTGCCGCGCCCCCACCGCTTGCGGCTGGCGGCGTCGCCTTCGCGGATGCGGTCATACACATCCGGCGCATGTTGCCTAATCCACGAAAGCAGGGTAGGGCCAAAGTTGAAAGAAATATACTCGTAGTTATTGAGGATATCCACCACGCGGCCATCATCGGCCAGCACACGCGCATACGCATTGGCGCGGTAACACTCTTCGTTGATGCGTTCATTCCAGTTGTGAAAAGGCGCGGCCGTTAGCTCGCGGTCAATCTCATCCGTCCAGGGGTTTTCACGGGGCGGTTGGTAAAAGTGACCATGAATACACAGATAAGGCATAAGGCCATTATAGCGGGGCGCGCGCCGTTTGACCCAATAGCGGCATAAAGCTAGACTTAACATACTCCTAGCTTTTATTACCATGTACCGCGCAACCCGTTTATCTGTAGATCTGGATTGGCTGGAGCAGGCGTGGCGAACGTTCACTACCACCGGCCAATTCTTGCCTCAGCTGAATCCGCTGGTGGCCCAATCTTGGCAACGGTGCGCGCCCCGGCTTAACCCTAACGCCGCGCCGCCCCGGGTGGCCCTCAGTGAAAACATCTTTGCGCTGACCCAACGCCAACGGCAACCTTTTATTGCCATGGCGCGGCCTGTGCTGGAAGATATTTATCAATACTTAGAAGGCTCGGGCGTGATGCTGGCGTTGGTGGATGCTACCGCTTGTTTGATTGATAGCTTGGGGGATGAGGATACGGTGGCCGCCCTACAGGCGTTGGGCATACAACCCGGCGTGTTTTTGCATGAAAGCCGTTTAGGGACGATTGCGTTTTCCTCGGCTTTATTGGAAAGCGCGCCCACGCAGGTAACGGGCGCAGAGCACTTCCTCAAACACTTTCACAGCTTGCACACGGTGGCCGCGCCCATTTTTGCGTTGGATGGGCACGCCCTCGGCGCGGTGGGCCTGTTGACGCACGCCAGCAATTACAACCACTTTGGCGTAAGCTTGATGTTGGCCGCCGCTCGCGCCATTGAAAATCAGCTGACGGCGGATGTGTTTACAACTGAGGCCAACGCCCGCGCCACCGAACTGCACTTAGCGCTCGATGCTTCGTCCGATGCGATTTTGGTGTGGGATGCCAAAGGCGTGGTGACGCACCTAAATTATCAGGCGGGCAAACTACTGGAACTTAGCCCGGCTTCGGTGATGGGCCATGCGCTCTCCGATATTCTGGTTTTACCGGGGCCAATTGCGCAGGCCGCCACATTGGGCCAAAGCCTGACGGATGTGGAAGTGACCTTGCACCGTAACGGCAAACCGTTGGTGTGTTTAGCCAGTTTGCGCGTGCTTCACTCGCCCGCCGAAGGTGAAACAGCGCATTACATTATGACTCTTAAGCGCATTGAGCAGGTGCATCAACTGGTTAACCGGCTGGTCGGCGCACAGGCTCGGCTGACGTTGGATGATTTTGTAAGCCAAAGCCCGGCCAGCCAGCGGGTGCGGCGGCAGGCGCTGGCGGCGGCAGATGCGAAAGCTTGCATTCTCATTCAGGGTGAAGCCGGCACAGGCAAGAACGCGCTGGCCCGCGCCGTGCATAACTCCAGCAAACGCGCCAGCGGGCCGTTTCTTTCCATTAACTGCCGCGCCATCCCACGCGATTTGGTTCTAGGTGAATTCTTGGGTTACGAAGCGGGCAGTTTTCACTCCCCCAGTGGTCAGCCCAGCAAATTTGAGTTGGCGCATGGCGGCACGTTGTTTTTGGATGAAGTGGATGCGTTGCCGCTGGATGTGCAAGCCGCTTTGCTACGGGTGATTGAGGCCGGCGATGTCATTCGGTTAGGCGGGAGCCGCGTCATCCAAATTGATGTGCGCATGATTGCGGCCAGCCATGCGCCGTTGGAGGCGCGCGTGCGCGAGGGCAGTTTCCGCGCCGATTTGCTATTCCGGCTTAGCTCCTTTGTAATTAATCTGCCCGCTTTGCGCGAGGCGCAGGAAGATATCCCACTCTTGATTGACCGTTTGTTGGCGCGCTTGAAAGTTCAACTCAACCATACCGTCCGTCTCAGCTCCGAAGCGCGGGCGCTACTGCTCGCGTACCCATGGCCGGGCAATGTTCGCGAGCTTGAATCGGTGCTGGAGCGCGCGGCTTTGGCGTGTGAGGGCGAGCCGATTACACCGCACCATTTGCCCATAGCCGTCCGGGAAAAGCGAGCTGTGGTGCGCACCAAAACTGGCCCACTGGCTGAACCGGTGCGGAGCATGGTAGAAGTGGAGCGGCAGGCCATCCTTTCCGCCTTCCGCGCCAGCCGTGGCAACATGACGCAAGCCGCCAATTTGTTGGGCATTGGTCGCACCACACTCTGGCGTAAACTCAAAGAGCACCATATCTCGGATGAAGACTTGACACCGAATTGACCATACTTCATTCCGGTACCCAGCCCAGTATCGAACCCCCTCACCTTTTTGGCCCCCCGTCAGATTAATCTTCGGTGTTTATTTTTGAAACGTATTTATCGAGCTGTTTCGTTCCACTATGAAACAAAATTATGGCTCAAATTGACCATACGCTGAGACCCTGTTAGGGTATCAGGGTGCTTCCTGTTCTAAACCAAAACCTAATTCTTTACAGTTTGGGGCCAGTTTGTATTGCACCGCTTCGTTGCCGCCGTGGAGATTTTCAGGGCGGCGCTGTGCTTGAGCAGTGAAAGGAGGCCGACTTACCCGCATTTCCCGATACCAAACCTTTAGCCCACCTTGTTCTTTTTCAACTTTTCACTGGAGGCTTCACATGTTTCTTGCAGAATTACTTGGCACCATGACATTAATTGTCTTGGGTGATGGGGTGGTTGCAAATGTCTTATTGGCTAAATCCAAAGGCCAAAACTCTGGCTGGATTGTCATCACGGCGGGCTGGGCCTTCGCGGTGATGAGCGGTGTTTTCGTTTCACAAGCCTTAGGCGGCCCAGGCAGTTTGAACCCAGCCTTTCAGGTAGCCTCGATCCTCACGGGTGGAGATGTGAACGCGGCTATTGCCAACATTGCTGGAGAGTTTGTGGGCGCATTCCTCGGTGCGGTGCTGGTCTGGTTAATTTACTTACCGCACTGGGCTGAAACCAAGGATGCGGGTTTGAAGTTAGCGGTCTTTTCTACTGGCCCAGCCATCCGCAACCCGGGCGCTAATTTTCTCACTGAAGTGTTGGCGACGTTTATGCTTGGCTTGATTGTGAATGCCATCTTTTCTACGAATGCGGGTGGCGGTAATACAGCCGGCGTTGGGCCTTATTTAGTGGCCGCGCTCATTTGGGGTCTAGGCCTGTCTCTGGGAGGCCCCACCGGTTATGCCCTCAACCCAGCGCGTGACTTAGGCCCACGCATTGCGCATGCGATTCTGCCAATTCCGGGCAAGGGTGATAGCGATTGGAGCTACTCGTGGATTCCAGTGGCTGGCCCAGTGGTTGGCGCTGTGGCCGCCGTTGTGCTTGTCAACGTTCTCAAGGGCATGGGTTGGGCCTAACTCAACCTATACCAAAGGCCAGAGAGGTATTTTGGAGATTAAGCAATGAAAAAACTAATCAATAACCCTGAGAATGTAGTCCGCGAGTCATTGGAGGGTGTGGCCGATGCGCATGCGGATATTCTTCGGGTGAACTATGATCCCAACTTTGTTGTGCGCACCGATGCGCCTGTGCGCGGCAAAGTGGGCGTGATTTCGGGCGGTGGCTCCGGCCACGAGCCGATGCACGGCGGCTTTGTGGGCTTTGGGATGTTAGATGCGGCTTGCCCGGGCGCGGTCTTCACGTCTCCCACGCCGGACCAAATGCTAGAGGCCACGAAAGCGGTGAACGGCGGCGCGGGTGTTCTGCACATCGTCAAGAACTACACCGGAGACGTGCTGAACTTTGAAATGGCCGCAGATTTGGCGCGGGCCGAGGGCATTGAAGTAGAAGCCGTGGTGACCAACGATGACGTGGCCGTGCAAGATTCACTTTACACGGCCGGGCGGCGGGGCGTAGGCGTAACGGTGTTAGCTGAAAAGATCACGGGCGCCGCCGCCGAACAACGCCGCTCGTTAAAAGAAGTGGCCGAGGTGTGCCGCAAGGTGAATGCGCAGGGTCGTTCAATGGGTATGGCGCTCACCTCCTGCACGGTGCCGCACGCGGGCAAACCCACGTTTGAACTGCCCGAGGACGAGATGGAAATTGGCATCGGCATTCACGGCGAGCCGGGCCGTAAGCGCATGAAAATCGCCTCCGCCAGCGAAATTGCCGAAATGTTGACCAAGCCTATCATCGAAGACCTGCCGTTTAAGTCCGGTGATGAAGTATTGGTCTTTATGAATGGCATGGGTGGCACGCCACTGATTGAGCTGTACTTGATGTACAACGAAGTCAATAAAATCCTCAGCGGCCATGGCATTAAGGCCACCCGCCGCCTGATTGGCTCATACATCACCTCGCTGGAAATGGCCGGTTGTTCGGTCACGCTGGTTAAGTTGGATGATGAACTGACGCGCTTGTGGGATGCGCCCGTGAAGACGCCCGCCTTGCGCTGGGGCATCTAAAATAAACCCATTGCGCCAGAGTGTGGAACGCTTTCTTCTGCTATTCCACGCTCTGGCCTTCCGGCTTTAATCCGGAGGTGATCATTGACTATCTCACGCGACGCTGTTCTTGAATGGCTTAAGGCTTTTGCCGTAGCCATTGAAACGCAAAAAGATTATCTGACTCAGTTGGACTCTGAGATTGGTGACGCCGACCATGGGGCAAATATGACGCGCGGCCTAAAAGCATGTGTAGAGGCCCTGCCCTCTGTAGCCGATAAGGACATTGGTTCGGTGTTCAAAGCCGTGGGGATGAAGTTGATTTCAACTGTGGGCGGCGCGAGTGGCCCACTATATGGCACGCTATTTTTGCAAATGGCTACCACCTCCAACGGCAAATTGGAGCTTTCACTGGCCGAGTGGGTGGCCACGCTGGAGGCCGGCATCAACGGCGTGCTCACCCGCGGCAGAGCCAATCTCGGCGATAAAACCATGATTGATGCGCTGTCACCGGCGCTGGTGGCCCTCAAAACGGCCGCCGCCAATGGCGCTTCTTTGAGTGAGGCCTTGCGCCTGAGCGCCGAAGCGTGCGCGGCTGGCCGAGATGCCACCATTCCACTGGTGGCTAAAAAAGGCCGCGCCAGTTACCTTGGTGAGCGCAGCGCCGGGCATCAAGACCCGGGCGCTACCTCGTCTGCCATCATGCTCCAAACCATTGCTGAGGTTTGGGGCAAAGCTTGATTAAGTAAGGAGAACTTCTTATGACTAAGTATGTTGGCGCTGTTGACCAGGGCACCACAAGCACCCGTTTTATGATTTTTGATCATGGCGGCAAGGTCATCGGCTTGCACCAAAAAGAGCATGAGCAGATTTACCCCAAACCCGGCTGGGTGGAACACAACCCAATGGAGATTTGGGCGCGCACCCAGGAAGTGATTGAGGGTGCGCTTCAGAGCGCCGGATTATCCGCGAGTGACTTGGCCGCTGTGGGCGTTACCAATCAACGAGAGACCACAGTTGTATGGGATAAAGCCACCGGCAAACCTATTTACAACGCACTCGTGTGGCAAGATACCCGCACGGCGGATATTTGCGCCAAGCTCGCCAAATCCGGCGGGCAAGACCGTTTCCGCAAGAAGGTGGGCCTGCCGCTGGCCACTTACTTCTCCGGCCCCAAGATTAAGTGGATTTTGGATAATGTGAAGGGCGCTCGCGCCCGCGCCGCGAAAGGCGAATTGTTGTTCGGCAACATTGATACGTGGGTGATTTGGAACCTGACCGGCGGGCCAAACGGCGGTGTGCATGTTACGGACGTTTCCAACGCCAGCCGCACCATGCTAATGAATCTAGAGACGCTCGATTGGGATGATGCCATCCTCAAGGCGATGGATGTGCCGCGCGCCATGCTTCCCGCCATCCGCGCCTCCTCCGAAGTGTATGGCACGGCCACCGGCGCCTTGGCGGGCGTGCCTGTAGCCGGTGACTTGGGCGACCAACAGGCCGCGCTATTTGGCCAAACCTGCTTCAAGCCCGGTGAAGCCAAGAATACATACGGCACCGGTTGCTTCATGTTGCTCAACACCGGCACCAAGCCCATTCAATCCAAGAATGGCTTGCTTACCACGCTGGGCTACAAACTGGGCAACCAAAAGGCCGTGTACGCACTGGAAGGCTCCATCGCCATCACAGGTGCGCTGGTGCAGTGGTTGCGGGATAACTTGAAGTTAATTGAGAAATCCTCCGATGTGGAAGCGCTGGCAAACACGGTGAGCGATAACGGCGGCATTTACTTTGTGCCGGCGTTCTCCGGCCTGTATGCGCCTTATTGGAAGGATAACGCCCGCGGCGTGATTGCCGGCATGACACGCTATGTTAATCGCGGTCACATCGCCCGCGCCACGCTGGAGGCCACCGCTTATCAAACCCGAGAAGTGCTGGATGCCATGAATAAGGACTCCGGTGTGAAGTTGAAGAGCCTAAAGGTGGATGGCGGCATGGTGTTCAACAACACGCTAATGCAATTCCAATCCGATATCTTGGGTGTGCCAGTAGTGCGCCCCACCGTAGCGGAAACCACCTCACTTGGCGCAGCCTACGCCGCCGGTTTAGCGGTGGGTTACTGGACAAGCCTAGATGAGTTGAAGGCTAACTGGGGCATGGATCACGAGTGGAAGCCACAAATGGCCGCCAAGAACCGCGAAAGCTTGTACACCAACTGGAAGAAAGCGGTCACCAAATCGTTTGACTGGGTGGACTAGGTTTGGCCTCTCTGCTGTTTGTGATTATTTCACGGTAGAATGCGAACGGCTGGGAGTGCTAAAAGCTCCCAGCCGTTTAGTTTCCTGGTCGCTGTGAGGAATTTATGGCATCCCATGAAACTCTGAAGAATATGATTGCGACTGACTTAAGTGTAATGACCCATGAAATTGGCGAATTTATCCAAAAGTATGATTTGTTTGAACGGATAACCGATATTACCCTGCCTGCTAAAATAGAAGATTTTCAGTTGGCGATTGACGAGATGATCACTGCTGAAGATAAAGCCAAACCGGCCGCGCAAGCTTTTGCCGCGTTGAGTGCGATAAACGCTCAGTTAGCTTATTTAGACGCGCGTCTTAATTACATGGTCAGCATGCAAACAATTTCTCAGACGGTAGGCGCCGCATGGAACAACTTAAAAAATTACCTCCAATCAATTTTTCAAAGCGTTTCACAACATTTGTGGCAACTTATCTCGCAAGTGTTGACGTTCAAAGAATGGTCTGTTTCCGGTGATGCGGGTGTAAATGTTTTTGGTTTGACGGGAACAGCTAAGATTGAATTAAAGTTTGGCCCGTGACCTCTTTGATTGAACATGACCTCTCTCACCACTGAAATCCTCGTCATCGGCGGCGGCAGTACCGGCGTGGGCATTGCGCGCGATGCGGCTTTGCGTGGCTTTAAAACCATTTTGCTAGACCGCAGTGATTTAGCCACCGGCACCACTGGGCGCTACCACGGCTTGCTTCACTCCGGCGGACGTTACGTGGTGAAAGACCCAGTGTCTGCCAAAGAGTGTATTGAGGAGAATGTGATTCTGCGCAGAATTGCGGCGGATTGCATTGAAGACACCGGCGGCCTGTTTGTGGAAACTGAGCACGATGACCCAAGCTACGCCGCCGAATTTGTGGCCGGTTGTAAGAAAGCCGGCATCCCCGTGGAAGAGTGGACGGTGGCGCAAACGCTCAAGCGCGAGCCGCGCCTCAATCCTCGTATCCGCCGTTCGTTCTGGGTGCCGGATGCCGCCATTGATTCTTGGAAAACAGTATGGGCCAACGCGCGTGATGTGCAAGCCCACGGCGGCCAAGTTCTGCCGTATCACAAAATTATCCGCCTCATCCGTGAAAATGATACGGTGAAAGGCGCGCTGGCTCTCAACACCCGCACGGGTGAAGAAGTCACCATCCATGCGGATTTCACGCTAAACGCTTCCGGCGCGTGGGCCGGGCAAATTGCCGAAATGGCTGGGCTGAAGGTAACGGTGCTAGCGGGCAAAGGCATCATGATTGCCATGAACCACCGCCTGACGCAGATGGTCGTGAACCGGCTGAAACGTCCGGCGGACGGTGATATTTTGGTGCCCATCCGCACCGTGTGTGTGATTGGCACGACGGATGTGCGCGTGCCTGACCCCGACCATTGGCCGATTGAAGCCGAAGAAGTGCAGTTCATGCTAGAGGAGGGAGAGAAGTTAGTGCCCGGGTTCCGCGAGGCGCGGGCCTTACGCGTGTGGGGCGGCGTGCGGCCGCTGTATCAACCCCCTACGCTTGGCAATGTGAGCGATACGCGCGATGTGAGCCGCACCTATACGTTGCTGGATCATCCACAAACGGATGGCGTGCAGGGCTTTCTGACCATGACGGGCGGCAAATTCACCACCTACCGCCAAATGGCCGAAGTGGCCATGGACGCCGCTTGCCGTTACTTGAAAACTGAGCGGCCCTGCACCACCGCCACCCAAGCTCTGCCTGATTCGGTAGAGCAAAAATTTTACTGGCTGGGCGCGCGGCTGGCGCACCGTGAGAAGGATTTGCACGGCGACCAGTTAATTTGCGAGTGTGAGTTAATCACGCGCCAACGCTTGCTGGAGGCCTTTCAGCAAAAGGGCGCGGATTTGGATGACATCCGGCGCACAGTGCGCTTGGGCATGGGGCCGTGCCAGGGTGGCTTTTGCATCTACCGCGCCGCCGGCCTTTCCCATCAAGCTCAATTCTCAGATTCTCAAACAACGAACCACGCTCTCCTGCGCTTTTTGCAAGAACGTTGGAAAGGCGTGCAACCGCTGATGTGGGGTGACCAACTTCGCCAGGCGCGGCTGGACGATTGGATTTTTCAGGGCATTTTGGATGTGGAGCATTTGCCGATGAACGACAGGCGAGAAGCGACAAATAATCCTAGCCAATCGTCAGCCGTTCACGGTCATTCATCATGAACTACGACTCAATCGTTATCGGCGCGGGCTATGCTGGCCTGATGACTGCCTACAGCTTAATGCGCGGTGGTCAGAAAGTTTTAGTGTTGGCCAAAGGTTATGGCCGCACACACTTGGCTACCGGCATGATAGATGTATTGGGCTATGTGGACGGTGAACGTGTGACGCGGCCATTGGAGGCTGTGGCCCGTCTGCGCACACCCCAACCCGGGCATCCGTACGCCCGCCTTGCGCCGGAGTCTTTACGCGCGGCCATGGCGCTCTTTCTTAATGTGATGAGCGAAGCTGGATACGTGTTTGCCGGTTCGATTGATGAAAATTTGCTCTTGCCCACCGCGGTAGGCGCAGTGCGGCCAGTGGCTTTAGTGCCGCAAACCATGGTGGCGGGCGATGTGCGCGAGAAAACGCCGCTCGTCATCGTAGGCTTTGAGAACTTCAAAGACTTTTATCCCGAACTCATCGCCGCTAATCTCGCCCGCAACCCATTATCCATAACGGCTCGCGCCATAACCCTTAGCTTGCCCACCCTTGAAAATGACGCTGACGTAGCCCCGATGATTTTGGCGCGGGCGTTTGAACGGGCAGAATTCCGGCGCAAACTGGCCGCGCAACTCAAACCGCACCTCAAAGCGGGTGAACGGGTGGGCTTTCCGGCAGTGTTGGGCGTGGATAAAGCGCCGGAGGTGCTGACGGATTTGCAAACGCATCTCGGCGCGCGGATCTTTGAGATTCCAACGTTACCACCCTCCATCCCCGGCCTTCGCATTTGCCGCGCGCTGGAGAGGCTTTTACGGCAGGGTGGGGCGCGGGTGCAGATTGGGCATCCGGTGGTGGAGGGGCGCGTGAGTGGCGCCCGAGTGGAGGCAGTGGCGGTGAAATCTGCCGCGCGGCTAAAGTGGTACGCCGCCCGCAATTTTATTTTGGCTACAGGCGGCGTGGCCGCTCACGGGCTGGAAGTAGATTCAGCCGGCGCAGTGCGCGAGCCGTTGTTTAATTTGCCGGTAGCCAACGTGCCCGCGCCCAGCCAACCGCGGTTCGCGGCGGCGTATTTTGGTGAACATCCCTTAAGCAAAATTGGCGTGAACACAGATAGCGAAATGCGTCCACTCTCCGTTGATGGCCGGCCTGTGCTGGAAAACCTGCGCGTGTGCGGGGCCTTGTTGGCGGGCGCTGAGCCGTGGAAAGAAAAAAGCGGTGAAGGGATTAGTTTGGCAAGCGCCTATCAGGCCGCACAAGTTATTTTAGAAAGTAGAAAGTAGCGAATAGAAAGTCGCGCATTACTTCCTACTCGTTACTTTCTAATAAATTATGACCATTGAAGTTGAAGACGTTCGCTTAACGCTTGACCACTGCGTCAAATGCAATATTTGCACTACGGCCTGCCCGGTGACGGCGGTGACGCCGCTATTCCCCGGCCCGAAGTACGTTGGCCCGCAGGCCGAGCGCTTTCGCGGTGAATTATCCGGTGAACAACTCATCTCGCCGGATTATTCTGTGGATTACTGTTCCGGCTGTGGCATTTGTACGCAAGTGTGCCCGCAAGGCGTGAAGATCGCCGAAATCAATACGCAAGCGCGTGCGCAATATGTGGGCGGCAAATTGCCCCTCCGCAACCAACTGATTGCCCGGCCTGATTTGCTGGGCGCATTGGGTACGCCTTTTGCCCCGCTGGCCAACTTTACCTTGGGCTTTGGCCCGGCGCGCTGGGTTATTGAGCAAGTGTTGGGCATCCATCACGCCGCGCCGCTCCCGCCGTTTGCCGGGCGCACCTTTCAGGGTTGGGCCAAACAGCATCGCTCCGTGCCGCAGGCCAAACTTTCCGTGGTTTATTTTCACGGCTGTAGCACTAATTACTATGAGCCGAACTTGGGCGAACTGACGGTGCGAATCTTGGAGCATAACGGTTGCCGCGTGATTGTGCCGCCTAACCAAACCTGTTGTGGCTTGCCCCTGCAAAGCAATGGTGATTTTGCCAGCGCCCGCGCCGCCGCCCAAAAATTGATTGATTTATTCCTGCCCTACGCCGAACAGGGCTATGAAATTGTGGCCACCTCCACCAGTTGCGGCCTGATGCTGAAGCGTGAGTATCGTGAGATTTTAGGATTGGATACACCGGACTTTCAGAAGGTCTCGGCGCGGATGTGGGATATTTGCGAGTTTTTGGCGCACCTGCACGAATTAGGCGAGCTAAAGACGGATTTCAAGCCGATTAAGCAAACCGTGCCCTACCACGCGCCCTGCCAGCAAAAGGCGCATGGCATCGGCAAACCAGCGCTGGATTTGTTGGCGTTGATTCCGGAAATGAACGTGATTGAGATGACGGCGGATTGTTGTGGCATTGCCGGCACCTATGGCCTAAAGAAAGAAAAATATCAAATTGCAATGGATGTAGGGGCGCGGCTGTTTGCCGATGTAAAAGCCTGCCAGCCGGATGTGGCCGCCTGTGACTCGGAAACATGCCGTTGGCAAATCACCCATGGCGCAGGCGTTAAAGCTGTGCATCCTGTGCAATTGCTCGCGCAAGCGTATGGGTTTATATGAGTGTGGCGGCAAACGCGCTCACCCCTGAAGTAGATTGGGAGCATCTTTGGGCGCCGTATGATGCGGATACCTACGCACTGGCGCTGAGTTTCCTGCGGCCAGAGGATGTGGCGCTGGATATTGGCGCCGGTGATTTGCGATTTGCGCGGCTGGCGGCAAAGTACGTTAAGCGCGTGATTGCTGTGGAGCGTAACGCGAGCGTTTTGCTCCCCTCTCCCGCCCGGAGAGGGGCCGGGGGGGAGGGCAAACTGCAAATCATTTGTGCGGATGCGCTGACGTTGCAGTTTCCGCGCGGCGTGACGGCGGGTGTACTGTTGATGCGGCACTGCCGCCACTTCCGTGCGTACGCGGCCAAACTGCGCCAATGTGGTTGCCAACGGCTCATCACCAATGCGCGCTGGGGCATGAATGTGGAAGAAATTAACCTGGAAGCGCCTCGTCAGCCCTACGCGCAAATACAAAGCCAATGGTATGCCTGTGAGTGCGGGGCGGTAGGCTTTGCGCCCGGCCCGCTGGAATTGATAAACGTAAATTCTTTGGAGCAGGTGATGGAAGTAAACGCTTGCCCCAATTGCTTAATCACCAATAACAACTAACCAATATGCGATTACAAAACAAACGGATTGCTTTTTTACTCGAAGAAGGCTTTGAAGACCTGGAATTCTGGGTGACGGTGATGCGCCTGCAAGAAGAAGGCGCGCAGGTGGTAACTGTGGGCCTGGAAGCCAAGAAAACGGTGCGCGGCAAAAACGCGCTCACCGCCACCAGTGATGTAGCCGCCTCCGCCGTGACGCCGGATGAGTTTGATGCGCTAGTGGTGCCGGGCGGCTGGGCGCCGGATAAACTGCGGCGCTACGAGGCCATCAAAAATCTGGTGCGCGGCGTTTACGCGCAAGGCAAAATTGTGGGCCTTATTTGCCACGCCGGTTTAGTGGCTATTTCCGCCGGTATCATTCCCAAAGGTGGCCGCGCCACTGGCTCCCTTGGAATCAAAGATGATTTGGTGAATGCCGGCGCGGTGTGGGCCGATGAACCTGCTTTCCGTGACGGCCAGTTGGTGTGGGGCCGTGTGGTAGCGGATATTCCGGCGTTCTGCCGTGAATTGGTAAACGCTATTGCAAGCCCTTAATCCTCTAAAAAACTAATTCTCCAATAACATTCTTTTGCGAATTGGAGAATTAGAGAATTTCTATGGTCGGCATCGTCATTGTTTCTCACAGCGCCAAGCTGGCGGAGGGTGTGGCCGAGCTAGCGCGGGCCATGGCCGGGCCAGAAGCCCGCATTGCCGCCGCTGGGGGCGCGGCTACACCCGATAATCCTCTCGGCACCAGCGTTGAACTCATCACCGCCGCCATTGAAGCTGTATATTCCTCCGCCGGGGTATTGGTGCTGATGGATTTAGGCAGCGCCATTCTCAGCGCCGAAACGGCTGTGGAATTTTTACCGGCTGAACAACACGCTAAGGTGTTGTTGTGTGAAGCGCCTTTGGTGGAGGGCGCATTGGCCGCCGCTGTGCAAGCCAAACTTGGTTCACCACTGGCGCAAGTAGCCGCTGAAGCGCGCGCCAGCCTCGCGCCGAAAATTGCGCAACTCGCCCCGCTTGAGGCAGGCAAAAGTAGCCAGCCAGCAGAGGCTGAAATAACTTCCCTCTCCTTGCCTCCCGCTTCCTTAACATTTACGGTTCACAATCGCTTGGGCCTGCACGCTCGGCCTGCCGCGCGCTTTGTGCAAACGGCCAGCCGCTTCAACGCTGAAGTGAAAGTGAGCAATCTCAGCACGGGGCGCGGGCCAGTGAGCGCCAAAAGCATCAACAACGTCGCCACGCTGGGGGTACGTTTTCAGCACCAAATCCAAATCACCGCCGCTGGGCCAGAGGCCGCCGCCGCTTTGGCCGCTCTGCAAGAGTTGGCGGATGAGAATTTTGGGGATGCGTCTGAGACGGTGGAGGACAGACGGCAAACCACAGACCACAGGCCACAGACAACGGACGATAGCCGGAAGACAGAGAACGCTTCACGTTTCACCCTTCGGCAAGCTCAGGGCAGGCAGTTGCAAGGTATTTCTGCTTCCCCCGGCTTGGCGCTTGGCCCAGCCCGCCACTTGGCCGTATCTCTGCCGCCCATTTCTCAAGCGCCAGCGGCCAACCCAGCGCAGGAGTGGAAACTTCTGCAGGCGGCGTTCGAGAAGGCCAAAATTCATCTGCAAAAATTGTTGGCCGAGGTGCGCCGCCGCGCGGACGCGCACACCGCCGAAATCTTTGAAGCCCACTTGCTCTTTTTGGAAGATGAGGCTCTGCGTGAGCCGGCCCGGGCCGCCATCTTTGAACAAAACTACAACGCCGCCCACGCTTGGCAAGCCGCCACGCAAAACATGGCCGCGCAGTACCGCGCGCTGGAGGATGAGTATCAACGCGCCCGCGCCGCCGATGTGGAAGATGTGGGCCGCCAAGTGTTGGCCGCTCTGCTCAACGTGAATCTCACGCCGCAACTCTCCGCGCCCGGGGTGTTGGTAGCGCGCGATTTAACGCCCGCCGATACGGCCAGCCTCAACCCGCAACAGGTGCAGGGCATTGCCACCGCCTTTGGCGGCCCCACCTCGCATAGCGCCATCCTTGCGCGCAGTTTGGGCATTCCGGCGGTGGTGGGCTTGGGTGAAAAACTTTTAGAAGTTGAAGAAGAAACTGAATTGTTGCTGGATGGGGAAACCGGAACCGTCCTTGTGGCGCCTGATGCTACCGTGCGAGCTGAATTTTTACAGAAACAGTCCGCCGCGCAAGAAGCCGCCGCACAAGCCTTGGCCCTAAGCGCTGAGTACGCCATCACGCGCGATGGTGTGCGCATTGAAATTGTGGCCAATGTGGGTTCTGTGGCGGATGCGCGCGCCGCCGTGCAAGCGGGCGCGGAGGGCGTGGGCTTGTTCCGCACCGAGTTTCTATTTTTAGATCGGCAAACCGCGCCGAGTGAAGAAGAGCAATACGCCGCCTACCGCGCCGTCTCAGAAGTGATGGGGCCGCAACGCCCCATCATCATCCGCACGCTAGATGTGGGCGGCGATAAGCCGTTGCCATATGTGGATATGGGCCATGAGGAGAATCCATTTTTAGGCTGGCGGGCCATTCGGCTGTGTCTCGATCAGCCGGAGTTCTTCAAACAGCAGTTGCGGGCTATGGTGCGCGTAGCGGCGGAATTTCCGCTCAAGGTGATGTTTCCTATGATTGCCACGCTGGCCGAATTCCGCGCGGCCAAAGCGTTACTGCAAGAAGCCTGCGCCGAGGTACAGGCGCGCGGCCTGCCCACGCCCGGCCACATTGAAACCGGCATCATGGTAGAAATCCCTGCCGCCGCTTTGCGCGCGCGCCAATTCGCCTCCGAAGTAGATTTCTTTTCTATTGGCACCAATGATTTAACGCAGTACACGCTGGCCGCCGAGCGCGGCAACGCCAAAGTGGCCAAGCTGGCGGATGGCCTGCAACCGGCTGTGCTGGAATTGATGCGGCAAACAGCGGAGGCCGCCCGCGCCGCTGGCAAGTGGGCGGGCGTGTGTGGGGAATTGGGCGGTGACCCGCGCGCTATTCCGTTGTTGGTGGGCCTCGGCCTCACAGAATTGAGCATGTCTGCCCCGGCCATCCCCCGAGCCAAACAAATCATCCGGGCGCTAGAAATGCCCACCGCCCGCGCCCAAGCCCTCGCGGCGCTGGAATAATTGCGCCAAGTAACCAGCGGTAAATCTAGATTGAATACAGACTGAAAGGAAGGCGCTATGCCCGAAACTATTTTTGATAAAAAAGAACAGTTAGACCAAGTGAAACCCCTCATCATTGAGGGCGAAGTGCTGGATGCAGTGCTAGATTTGAAGGGCACGGGCACCGGTTTCTTAGGCATCACCTCCAAGCGGCTGATTTTGTATGACCGCGCGTTTTTACGGAAAATGAAGGCCGTGGTCTCCATTCCATATTCGCGCATTCTCAGCGTCGGCGCGGAAGATGATGATAACCTTTTGCTGGGCCGCGGCTTTTTTTCCACCAGTAAGCTGGCGATTAAGACCAGCGATAGTGATTACGAGTTTGAGTTTCGCGGCGCGGATAAAGCCCACTTGGCGCACAAGCTGATTCTGACGCGGCTGTTGTAGCACAACTGAAATAAAAACCGCCCTCGCGCGGCATGGCCGAAATAAAAACAGACCAGAATTTTTTCTGGTCTGTTGAGTCGGGGCGAGAGGATTTGAACCTCCGACCTCTCAGTCCCGAACCGAGTGCTCTAGCCAAGCTGAGCCACGCCCCGAGATAAAATGTTGGTTCGGACAGCGGGCGAAATTATAGCATAACTTCATGCACTGTTTAGCGCTTAAGCCTTCGTGTCATTCACCAACTTACTCTTAATTCTTGGCTCGGCGTGTTTGCATGTAGTGGCTCACATTGTTCTGCGGGGCGCGGCCAATCGTTCGGCGCGTGTGTGGTGGATACTGGCGTTTGGCTCAATCCTCTTTGCGCCGATGGTGTTTCTGCGCTGGCAAAGCCCGCCACTTGAAGGCTACCTTATTCTTCTCATCAGCGGCGTGTTTGAAGTGGGCTACTATTTTTCCATCGCCTGCGCCTATCACTTTGCGGGCATGTCCGTTGTTTATCCACTGGCGCGTGGTACGGCCCCGGCCTTGCTTTTGGCTTGGGCGATGTTGTTGTTGGGAGAACGGCCGCCTTTAGGCGGGGTGGGTGGCATTGCGCTGATTGTGCTAGGGCTGTACGTGGTGAATTTGCCCCGCTTGGGCGCGTGGCTGGAGCCTCTGCAGGCCGTGCGGCGCAGTGGGCCGCGTTGGGCGCTATTGGCCGGCGTGTGCATATCCGGTTACACCGTCACAGATCGTTTCGGCCTGCAATATTTTGACCCGTTGCTTTACACGGTGTTAAAGATGTGGCTGGCCTCGGTAGGCCTCCTGCCGCTTACGGTGCGGCAAACCGGTTGGTCGGCGCTTAAAGATGAATTGCGTGTAGGCTGGCGTGGGGCGCTGGCGGCTGGGTTCACCAATATTGCCGCGTACGCCATTGTGTTGTATGTGATGACGCTTGGCGCGCCTGCCAGTTACGCCGGAGCGATGCGTGAAATCAGCGTAGTGTTAGGCGCGGCTGTTGGCGTGTTTTGGTTCAAAGAGGCGGGCGCCTGGCCGCGCATGCTGGGCGCGGGTTTGGTGGCGGCGGGCGTGATGATGATTAAGTTGTTCGGGTAAGGGCGGGGATGCTGGATTGCGCCGCTAATACTACTTTTTCGGTCATGCTCGCCCGTCGGCGATATTTTCAGCGCTCAAACTGGTCTGCTAACGCTAAACCCGATAACGCCTTATAATTGGCAACTGCCGTTTGGCTTTACCAAATTTACATCTATATTTTCAGCCAAGGCTGATGGAGGTTTTTTCGTGGCTAAGAAGACGAGTAAAAAAGTTCGGGTCGCCATCGTGGGCGTGGGCAACTGTGCGTCCTCGTTGGTGCAAGGCGTGGAATTTTATAGAAATGCCAAAGAGAGTGACCGGGTGCCCGGCCTGATGCATACCATTTTGGGCGGTTACCATGTGCGGGATATTGAATTCTCGGCGGCCTTTGATGTGGTGGAAAGTAAAGTAGGGTTGGATTTGAGCGAAGCCATCTTCGCGCACCCCAACAACACCATTAAGTTTGCCGAAGTGTCAAAGTTGAACGTTCCGGTGCACCGCGGCATGACGCATGACGGAATTGGCAAATATCTTAGCCAAATGGTGAAGAAGGCTCCCGGCCCCACCGCCGATATTGTGAAAATCCTCAAAGACACCAAAACCGATGTGGTAGTGAGTTATCTGCCGGTTGGCTCTGAGATGGCCACCAAATGGTATGTGGAACAGGTGCTGGAGGCGGGGTGCGCTTTTGTGAACTGCATCCCGGTCTTCATTGCTTCTCAGCCATACTGGCAAAAGCGTTTTATTGAACGCGGCTTGCCTATCATTGGAGACGATATTAAGAGCCAGGTGGGCGCTACCATTACCCATCGCGTGCTCACCAATTTGTTCCGTGAGCGTGGCGTGCGGCTGGAACGCACCTACCAACTCAACTTCGGCGGCAATACGGATTTCTACAACATGCTGGAGCGCGAGCGGTTGGAGTCCAAGAAAATCTCCAAGACCAACGCCGTCACTTCACAGATTGACTTTGAAATTGACGAACAAAACGTTCACGTTGGCCCCTCGGATTATGTGCCGTGGCTTACTGACCGAAAGTGGTGTTACATTCGCATGGAAGGCACCACGTTTGGCAATGTGCCGCTAAACTTAGAGCTAAAGTTGGAAGTGTGGGATAGCCCCAACTCCGCTGGTGTGGTAATGGATGCCGTGCGTTGCGCCAAGCTGGCGTTAGACCGCGGCCTAGCCGGCCCCATCAAAGGCCCTTCCTCCTACTTTATGAAGACGCCGCCCGAGCAATACACGGATGATGTTGCGCGACGCAAAACGGAAGAGTTTATCGCCGGCAAATAACTGATTGCAGATGGAAGCCCAAAAGCCCACCCCCAAAGTCGCCTCGCTGACGGACTGGATGCGCGTGCGTTTACACGGTGTAACTGAGCCAGCCGCTGAGTTCTTTCTGCGTTTGGGCATGACGCCCAATATGATGACGCTGGCCGGGCTGGGCCTGAATGCGGCAGGGGCCGTGCTGATTGGCCTCGGCCAGATGACGCTGGGCGGTCTGCTCATCCTCATCGGCGGCCCATTTGATGGGCTGGACGGCGCGATGGCGCGTAAACTCGGCAAACCCACCAAACTCGGCGCATTTGTAGACTCCGTCACTGACCGCTGGAGTGAGATGCTCATTTTTATGGGCCTGCTCTATTACTATCTCAACTCCAGCGCGCCGGATGCGTGGCTGTATTGTTTGCTGGTGTTTTTGGCCACGATGGGTAGTGTGATGGTGTCTTACACCAAAGCGCGCGCGGAGACGCTAGGCTTTGATTGCAATGTGGGCATCCTCACGCGTATGGAACGTTACTTGGTGATGGCCCCGCTGGTGGCCCTCAACCTGCCGTGGCTGGCGCTGTGGATTGTGGCAATTCTGGCCAACATCACGGCTTTGCAACGCGCTTGGCATGTGCGTAACCAAGCCCTCAATAACCAATAACTACTCACTCATAACTAAAATGTCTATTGATCAACTCGGCATTCACATTGGCCCCCTGTACTTACGGTTCTATGGCTTGATTCTGATGGCGGGCGCGTTCCTCGGCGGGTGGCTGGCGGCGCGCGAAGCTCAGCGGCGCGGCCACAATCCAGAACTGGTATGGGATGGCCTCATCTGGGCGCTGGTGGGCGGCATCATTGGCGCGCGGCTGTGGCATATCTTCACGCCTTCGCCCAGCCAAGTAGAAGCGGACCTGGATACCGCCTACTATCTCAACCTCACCAATCTGGTCACAGTGTTTACGCTGGGCGCAACGGAAATAAAAGTGCCTGCCGCGCTAGCCGTGAACAATGGCGGTCTCGGCATTCCGGGCGCGGTGATTGGCGGCGTTATTGGTCTGTACTTCTACGTGCGCCGTCACAAACTAGTGTTCTTAGAATGGTTGGATATTGTGGCGCCTGCTGTGGCGCTTGGCCAAGCTGTGGGCCGCTGGGGCAACTTCGTCAATCAAGAACTTTACGGTGCGCCAACCACCTTACCGTGGGGCATAAACATTGATGCGGCCTACCGGTTGCCCGGCTTCACGGACCCGGCGCTCCGCTTTCATCCACTGTTCTTCTATGAATCACTGGGCAATGCGTTGATTTGCGCCGGCTTAATTTACGTCTCCCGCCGTTATGCTGAAAAACTCCGCCGGGGTGATTTGTTTTTGTTGTACTGTATTGCTTACCCTACCCTCCGCTTCTTTCTGGATTTCATCCGGCTGGATAACGCTAAGGTGTTGGGCCTGAACGCCAACCAAGTATTTATGCTGGTGACGGTGATTGTGGCCACCTTCTTCCTCATCAATGGCCGCCGCAAACCACGCCGGCACGAGCTAAAAGCGCAAACCGAAACAGCCGTTGAAGAGCCTCCCGCAGACTCTGCTTCTGAACCCTCAGCGTAAAAATCTCGCGCCAAGCCGCAAGCCTACTAAGTTCCTTTGCGGCTTGGCGCGAGATAAGGCCCCAACTTTCCCGCCTCATCCTTTGCTCATCCAACCTCATATAATTACGGCATGATTGAAGCGCATGCGTTAGCCAAAGATTTTGACGGCTTCCAAGCGGTGCGGGATGTTTCCTTCACCGTGAAGCCGGGTGAGGTGCTGGCCGTGTTAGGGCCAAACGGCGCCGGCAAAACCACCACCGTGCGGATGTTGCACGCTATCCTCAAGCCCACCAGCGGCTGGGCGCGGGTAGCCGGTTTTGATGTGGTGCGCCAGCCAGATGATGTGCGCCGTAGTGTGGGCGTGCTCACCGAACACCACGGTTTGTACTTTCGCATGAAATCCGAAGAATACCTGGACTTCTTTGGTGAGCTTTACGCGTTGCCCAAGCCCCTGCGCCGCAAACGCGCCGCCCAACTGATTGATTACTTTGGGATGCGGGACGCCGCCGGCAAGCGGCTGGGTGAATACTCCAAAGGCATGCGGCAAAAATTGGCCCTCATCCGCGCCATGTTGCATGACCCACCCGTGCTGTTACTCGATGAGCCAACCTCAGCGATGGACCCACACTCCGCTAAATTAGTACGGGATGCCATTGCCCAACTTCGCTCCGAAAAACGAGCCATCATCCTCACCACGCACAACCTGCCCGAGGCCGAGCAATTGGCTGACCATATTGCCATCATTCGGCGTGGGGAAATTATTGCGCGCGGCACGCCCGCCCAACTCAAAATTGATTTGCTTGGCCCGGCGCTGATGGAAGTGCGGGCCGCGCAACATCTCAATGGCGCCGCGCACACCCTCACGGATTTGGTGGAATTGGCCGAAACCGGCCCCGATTGGCTCCGCTTCCGCACCGCCCGCCCCGCACAAGATAATCCGCGCGTGCTCCAGCGGTTGGCCGAAAACCAAGTGCCCGTAGTTTCCTTGGCCGAAGTGCCGCGCAGTTTAGAAGATGTGTACCTCCAGGTGGTGGAAAGTACAACTTGAAGCATAAAATGTAAAACGCGATGAAATGAAGCGGCTTTCACGTTTTACGTACAGTAATCTCTAATTCTCCAATTCTCTAATGCTCTCAACTACTCTTTCCCGCGCTCTGGTGATTACGCGCCGCGAAGTGCGGGACCAGTTTCGAGACTGGCGCATCATCGCGCCCGTGCTCACGCTCACATTATTTTTTCCCTTGCTAATGAATTTCACTGCCGAACAAGCGTTGGAATTTGTGGGCCAGTTTGGCGCAGAAATTATTGGCACTCGGCTGGTGCCATTCCTGCTTATGGTGGTGGGCTTCTTCCCCATTTCTGTTTCACTGGTGATTGCGCTAGAAAGTTTTGTGGGTGAGAAGGAGCGCCACAGCATTGAGCCGCTGCTTGCCACGCCGATGAGTGACTTGGAACTGTATATCGGCAAAATTCTTGCCTCCACCATCCCGCCGCTTTTATCTTCGTATTTGGGCATTACGGTTTACTTAATTGGCCTAGCCATTAGCATTCAGTGGTACGCCGAGCCGTTGTTGTTGTTTCAGATAGTTTTGCTTACTACACTTCAGGCGCTAGTCATGGTGGCGGGCGCGGTGGTGATTTCCACGCAAGTCACTTCGGTGCGGGCCGCCAACCTGCTGGCCTCCTTCATCATCATCCCGTTTGCGCTTCTCATTCAAGCCGAGAGTCTCATCATGTTCTGGGGCCGCTTTGATGTGCTCTGGCTGATGTTGCTGGCCTTGGCCATCATCCTATTTATTTTGCTCCGCATGGGCGTGAAGTTATTTAACCGTGAGGAACTGCTGGGCCGCGATTTGGATGAAATTAATCTCAAAGCGGCGTGGCGCGTTTTCTCCAAAAGCTTTGTGGGGGCTGGCGCAGGGCAGGGGGTGAGAGGTTGGTACAAGCTAGAAGTGTGGCCCACCGTGCGCCGTTTGCGTTTGCCGCTGGCGTTGGTGGCCGGATGCTTGGTTGTGGCCGGTTTCATTGGTTATGGCCAGGCCGCCAATTATCCTTTACCGCTGGAGGCAGAGCGCGTGCGCGTAGTGGAAGGCTTTGGGGAGCAATTGGCGCAATATGGCTTCATGTCCCCGCTCGGCGCGGCGTGGGTGTTCTTCACTAATTTGCGCGCGCTCGGTATCGCCGCCGCGCTCGGCACATTTTCGTGGGGCATCCTCGCCATTGTACTGTTGATGATGCCGATGGGTTTGGTGGGCTTCTTTGCCGGGCAAATGGCCTTGTTGGGTATCCATCCGGCGGTTTTTCTCTTGGCCTTTATCCTGCCGCACGGCATTTTAGAAATCCCCGCCGCGCTTTTGGCCGGAGCCGGCATTTTGCGGCTGGGCACCAGCATTATTGCGCCGCCGCCCGGCAAAACGCTCGGAGATGGCTGGCTGATGGCGCTGGCCGATTTGGCCAAGCTGGCGGTTGGCTTAATCATTCCCTTATTGTTTTTGGCCGCTGTGCTTGAAGCGTTTGTGACGCCGCAGGTGGTGCTGTGGGTGTTCAGCCGGTGAGTGTGCGCTGGATTGTAGTGGGTGGCGGCTTCCTGTTTGCGGCATGTGTGGCAGAACCGCCTCTCACCCCTACGCCGCCGCTTTTGCCCATGCCGGCCTCGGTTACGGTGGGGGTCAACCAACCTGTCAGCACACCCATCATGGTAGCCAGCGCAACGCCTGCGCCCACGCCCATCATTCATATAGTGGCTCAAGGTGAAACGCTCATCGGCATTGCCCTCAACTACAACATCTCGCTAGAAGATTTGCAAAACGCCAACCCAACCGTCTCGGCGCAATTCCTCAGCGTGGGCACGCAGTTGGTTATTCCGGCCCAAGCCAGTAGTGCGCCAGTGCAGGCGGTAGGCGCGCCCACGCCCATGCCGCTGAATTTTGGCGCGCCGCAATGTTTTTCTACGGCTACTCAGGGTTGGATCTGCTTGGTGGAGGCCTTCAACCCCAACGCCACGGCTGTAGAAGCAGTGAGCGCGCGCGTAACCTTAGCAGGCGCAGATGGCTTGCCCCTAGCAGAAGCGGTGGCTGACCCGATTGCAAATGTGATTGCGCCCGGCGGTGGCATGCCGCTGGTGAGCCGCTTTGCGCCGGGCGCGCCCGCCTATGCGGCCATCGGCGTGCAAACTCTTACAGCCCTCCCATTGGCAGATGTTTCCAGCCGCTTTATCCTTTTAGAAACGCTAGACCTCACCTCGGAAACGCGCGGCGCGGAGTGGATTGTGCGTGGCGCGGTGCGTAACCCAACCAGTGTGAATGCGACGCGAGCGCGGGTAGCGTTGGCCCTGTATTCTGCCGCTGGCCTGCCGGTGGGCGCCCGACAAATTGAATTGGAAAACGGCCTGCTGGCCGGTGAAGCGCGTCCGTTTATAATCTCGGCCAGCGCGTTGGGTGGTGAGGCAACGCGCACTGAACTTTTTGCGGAAGGACAACCATGACAGCGGCCGTTCATCGCGCAAACACTTTTGTCTATGAAACCATGCGGATGTTCTTTCGCATCCTGGCTGGAATTCTCCTTAAACAAACGGTGCGCGGCCTAGAGCACATTCCTGCGAGCGGGCCTTTTCTGATGGTGTGCAATCACCTGAGCATTGTAGAACCGCCGCTGATTTTTGTTCACTGCCGCCCGCAGATGGTGATGTTTGCGGCGGATAAGTGGCAGAACAACCCTTTTACCCGTTGGCTAGCGGAAACGGTAGGCGTGATTTGGGTGGCGCGGGGTGAAGCAGATATGACGGCCATCAAACAATCCCTCGGCTTGCTCAAAAGCGGCCAGCCCATGGGTTTAGCGCCGGAGGGCACCCGCAGTAAAACCGGCGCATTAATTCGGGGCAAAACCGGCGCGGCGTATTTGGCGGATAGAGCCAATGTGCCCATTGTGCCAATTGCGGTATGGGGCACCGAGAAATTTGCGAACAACATTAGGCGCTTGCGCCGGACGCCAGTGACAATGGTGGTGGGTAAGCCCTTTCGCCTGCCGCCCAATGGCCGCGCCAAAGGCGAAGTGCTAGAGGAATATACAGACATTATTATGTGCCACTTGGCCGCCATGCTCCCGCCGGAATATCGCGGTGTTTATGCGGAACATCCGAAGTTGGCGGAAATGTTGAAGGCCAACACCTGATTTCCCCTCTCAGTGGGAGTTTGGCGGCGGGCTGGGATAAGGCGTATTGTTGCTCAATCGGGGGCAAGGCCAAGTTTGGTTTCCAGGTCATTTAGCACAGGCGTGACGGACGAAGCCGCTTTGGGTTGCCGACGGATGTAGTCTTTGAGTTGCTTCACATGTAGAGCCGTCACAGGCGAGTCTTTAGCTGAAACCATGGCGCGTGTGTGCATGAAAACAATGAGCGGTTTGGGCTCTAGCTGGGCCTCTGGGGCGTGCTTTTTGAGAAACTTCTTCAAGCTCTCTACTTCACTCTCGGCTTCGGCGGCGGGGTTGCCCAGCACTTCTCGCGGCGCAAAAAAATTGAACAACCGGCGCGGCGGCGCGCCCGGGTGCGTCCATTTGCCATCAACGTATTCAATAGGGCCAGCCTGATATTTGGGGTGAAGCACATACACGCCGCTCGGCCCGGCCAACACATGGGAAGCGCCAAGCCGATAGTTGTAAAGTGTATATTTCTCCATCCCGCGCAAAGCGTCCGCCAAGCCTTTATCCGCGCGGCGCGCCCAACGGTTATTTACAAACATGCCCACGTTGCTGAGCAGATAACCGACGATAAAAAGCGCAAAAACAACGATGATGAGTTGCGTATCATTTGGGCGGCCAAAGAGCGCATACAAATTGGCAAACAGCGCCGCCACCAGTAAAGCGATGCCGCCGTAGGAAGCCCACTTTCCAAGATTGACGTTGCGTTCAGCGAGTTTTGTGTTGGTGATAATCCGCATTGATTAAAGTAAAACGTGAAGCGTGAAACGCATGAGAACCAAAGCAACTCTACGTTTCACTTTTCACATTTCACGCTTGATATTTTCTTAGCACTAAGCACGCATTCTGCCCGCCCAAGCCAAAGGAATTTGAGAGGGTGATATTCACGCTGGCCTTGCGCGCCACGTTGGGCACGTAATCCAAATCGCAATCTGGGTCGGGTGTTTCGTAGTTGGCCGTAGGATGCAGGATTTGGTGATGCAGGCTAAGGGTGCAGGCGGTGGCCTCCATCGCGCCGGAAGCGCCCATGGGGTGTCCAATCATGCTCTTGGTGGAGCTGATAGGGATGTTGTACGCGTGCTCGCCAAATACATGTTTAATGGCCGCTGTTTCCCCCGCATCATTCAGCGGTGTGCTGGAGCCGTGAGCATTGATGTAATCAATTTCGTGCGGTTGTACGCCGGCATATTTTAGCGCCCATGTCATGGCGCGGATGGCGCCGGCGTGCGTGGGGTCTGGCGCGGCGACGTGGTAGGCGTCACTGGAAGAAGCGTGCCCTAAAACTTCCGCATAGATTTTTGCGCCGCGCGCCAAGGCGTGTTCCAGCCGCTCCAAAATCAAAATGGCACAGCCTTCAGAGAACACAAAGCCCTCACGGTTTTTATCAAACGGGCGCGAGGCGCGGCCCGGGTCATCGTTGTAGTTCACGGGCATCGCGCGCATGGCGGCGAAACCGGCAATGGTCAAATCACCAATGGCGCCCTCTACGCCGCCTGTAATCATCACATCCGCTACGCCGCGCCGGATAACTTCCGCCGCTTCACCTACGGACTGTGTGCCAGACGCGCACGCGGTGACGCAGGTGTTGAGCGGCCCCAGCGCCCGAAAGGCTTTGCTCACATGATGCGAGGGCATATTCGGCACGCTCTCCGGCACGGAGAAGGGGCTAACGCGGGCGTGCCCCTGTTTGCGCAGGACGGTGGAGCCTTCATCCAGTCGGTCTAAACCGCCGATGGCTGTGCCCAGCAAAACGCCTACCCGCTCAGGGTCGGCAAAACCGCCTGCGAAGCCCGCATCGGCCACCGCCTCGCGCGTGGCGGCAACCGCTAACTGTGAACAACGGGCCATGCGGCGCGCGTCTTTGGCGTCCATATAGTTTTTAGGCTCAAAGCCTTTGACTTCACCGGCTATTTGGCACGGCAGACCGGAGGCGTCAAACTGAGTAATGCGGCTAATGCCGGAGCGGGCGTTGAGCAGACCATCCCACAATTCATGTAGGGTGAGGCCAAGCGGAGAAATGGCCCCTAAACCGGTGATGACGACGCGGGTGCGTCCGTTTACTTGAGTCATGCGGGAACCTTTTCTGTGGAAGTGGAAACCGGCGCGGCCAATCGTTGCGCAATATCCGCGCGGATGGCCTCCACCACGTTGGCTTGGGCGGCGGCAATGGCCACCCGCACGGCGTTCTTCACTGCTATTGCATCCGAACGGCCATGCCCGATAAATACTAAGCCGTTAATGCCCAGCAGAGGGGCCGCGCCTTCTTCACTGGGGTCTAACAGTTTGCGCACAGAGCGTAGGGTGGGGCGCACCAACATGCCGCCGAGTTTGGCGAGGAGCGGGCCGTTTTGAATCTTCTCGCGCACGGTTTCCAGAATTAATTTCGCCACCGCCTCGGAAGATTTGAGCATGACGTTGCCCGTGAAGCCGTCCGTCACGGCCACATCCACTTCGCCCGCCATCAGTTCTTTGCCTTCAATGTTGCCCACAAAGTTTAGGCCCGAGGCTTTGAGCAGTGGGTAAGCGTCTTTCACCAGTTGGTTGCCTTTGCCCGCTTCCTCGCCGTTGGAGAGCATGCCCACTTTGGGGTTTTTCACGCCGCGCACCTTTTGCGCGTAGATACTGCCCATAATACCGAACTGTAAAAGATTCTCCGGCTTACAATCGGGGTTTGCACCCACATCTAGCACTACGCAGGTGCCGGTTTTGGTGGGGAACACCGGGCCGAGGGCGGGGCGGTCTACGCCCGGAATGGTGCCTAGCCGAAAATACGCCGTGACGGTGGCCGCGCCAGTGTTGCCCATCGTCACAAACGCTTGGGCCTCACCGCTTTTCACCATATCCAATGCGACAGCCATGGAATTTTGGCTGGTTTTGCGCTTGGCCTTAAGCACCAGCGCCATGCCCTTATCTTCCATGGTGAGCATTTCAGGCGCGTGGCGCACTTCAATGGGCAGGCCGCTGGCCCCAAACTCGGCCAGCAGGGGTTTTACGCGCGCTTCATCCCCCGTCAGCGTGATGGGCACGCCGTACTCGCGGGCGGCCAGCACAGCCCCTTCCACATCTGGGCGCGGGAAGTTATCGCTCCCCATCGCATCCACGACGATTCGCATATCAACCTCGGTTTAGGAAATGGGACACGGAATTACACGGAGAACACAGTTAACGCGTGAGAATTGGGGCGTGTCCGAAAATTTCTGAGCGGCAGGGATTGTACCCCGAACGGGGAAGCGTTGGCAAAACTTGATGGAGGGTTTGTGAGAAGTAGGTGTTGGGCAGAAAGTGGGCGGGTAAGGGGGTGAGAAAATAAAATTTTACGCCCCAGCTCACCCGCTTATTTTCTCCTTTGCTAATTTTCAATTCGCGCCAAAGAACAAATCACGCCAGAGTTGCCAATTGGGCGGGGCGGGCGGCAGGGCCACGGTGGGCGGCGTAGCGGTGGCGGCGGGCGTGGGCACAATGGGCACCACCAAAACCTCGCCGGGCTGAACCAACTTGCCCACGCTGTGCGCCCATTCAATCACGGCGGCATCGGTGGTGGCGTAAGCAATCTGAGTCTTCAACGCCGCCTGCTCGGTTTCCAGCGCGGCCACTTCTGTGCCCACTTGGTTGGCAGAATCCACCAGCCGCTGAGATTGCGCCAGCAGTTGCGCGAAGTTCACCACCACCACTGCGCCCAATACCACCGCAATCAGCGTGAGTAGTTGCATGCCCGTGAGCGGCGGGCGAGTATTTTTCTGAGCCGTCATAAGTTTCTATTTTGCACTGAATTAGCCGAATTGCAACTTGAAGAGGAACGCTGAGGCCGCTAAGAGGGCGCTGAACGCGCTGATTTGTGATTTCAGTGCGCCCTCAGCGGTGCATCTGCGTTTTCAGCGTTCTACAACGGCAAACAAAAATCCCGGCCTGAACCGGGACTTTCACTGTGCCGAAGCTGGGAGTTGAACCCAGACGACCTTGCGGCCACTACGCCCTGAACGTAGCGCGTCTGCCAATTCCGCCACTTCGGCCAAACCTGTGTAAAGCAGGCTCATGGATTTTACGCACTTTACTGTGATTGTCAACGCTGGGCGTATTTTTTGCGCTTCTTTGGCGTTTCTTCCGCCAAGCCGGCGAATTGGCGGAGGAGGCCCAGCACGGCAAGGCCAATCGCTATGGCCTGCGCGGAGTTGAAGGCGGGCCGCCCGGTTTGGAGCGCCGCACTGCGCCGAACCGATTGTGAATATAAATGGGCGGCAAGGATGCCGAGTGCGGCCCCAGCGATGGCCCCAATCAGCAAAGTTTGGTTGCGGTCTGAATTCATCGCCCTTTACCCGTGAACATAGATTGCAAACTATCGGCCACGCTTTGCACGGCGGCAATGGATTGGCGCAAATCCACCACGCGCACATCCACTTGTTGCGAGTAAGTTTTTACGTGCATGGCCGCCAGCCACAGCCAATCTTGCGCGCGGCGGAAAAGGTAGGGCAGTTCTCTTAAGCCGAACCAAGCCAACGCGCACAAGGCCAACAGGAGAATCAGCAACACGAGGCTGAACGCCATCGCCAAACCAATCATGGCCATTAGGGAAACATCGGCCAATGAGCGCACGGGGGTGGGCGCGGCCCAACCAAACGCGCTGAGGGCGATGAACACCATCAGCCCCACAATAAAAAGCGCCACGAGGCCAAACGGCACAGTGATTTGCCAGAACGTCTCGCGTTCAATAATGGCTTGCGTTTTGGGGTTGCGGGTTTTGGGCGGCTCAAACGGTGAGTAAGCCATACATGAATTTTACTTGGGGCGGTACGTTTCCACCAATACCCAGGTGGGGCCGCCCACCACACAGCCCTGAGCGGTGGCGCAGTTGGCGGGGGCCAAAGTTAGCGGGTAGCGGCCCGCTATGGCGTTCAGGGGTTGGGCTTGGCCAAATTGGGAATACAGCGTGGCGCTTACGGCGCGGCGGTCTGCCAACAAACTAAGATTGACGGCTTTAGGGCCGCGCGCCCATAACACTTGCACCAGCGCATCTTCACGCTCCAGCCGCACGATGTAATGCGTGCTGTAGGGGATGTAGGCCACGCGGCGCGCCCCAGCGAACTGACTGGTGACCAGCCGAAAAGCTTGCAGAGCAGGGCGTGGTGAACCATCGGGTCGAATGAGGCCGTAGTAATCGGCGCCGGGGACGGCATCAAAATTAAACAATTTATAGACGGAAACACGTTCCGCGCCGGACGCGAAGCCTAAAGCGAACGTTTGCAGAATAAAGGCCGCTTGCTCTTCCATGCTGACGCGGAACATCGGTTGGTCCCACGGTAGTTCTTCGTCATCCGCAGGAGGGGAGTTGGTCTCGTTGAGCCAAATGGGATGTTTGAGGCCGTAACGATTCAAGATGGAGCGGAACAGGCCGATCAAATCCCGCACGGTTTCGGTGCGAAAGTAGATGTGGATGGTGACTACATCAAAATAATAATTATTGGCGCGGGCGGTGGGGTCTAAACGCGCCACTTCAATAAAACGCTGTAGATACGCCTCGCGGCCAAACACGGCATCATGCCAGTACGTCATCCCGGCCAAATGAATCTTAATGCTGGGATTAATGGCTTTGCCCACCAGCGCGGCGGTCTTCACCAATTGATAGTAATCGCGCACGGTGCCGGTGAACTGCGCGCCGTATTCGTCCGGCGCAATATCCGGCTCATTCCATATGATGTAACGGGTAATTTGGCCGTTGAAGCGCGTCTCATAATCTTGAAAAAAGCGGCGCAAAAAAACGGCCCAGAGATGGTTGGCGCTGGTGGTGGGCAGATAGAGGCCGCGCGGCGGGCCGCCCTGTGGCTCGCCGTTGGTAGCCCAGCCCGGCGTGCCCATAATCAGAATCACCATTTCCCGCCCGGCGGCCAGCGCGGTGTTAATGCGCTCAGTTTCTTCAGGCGGCACAATCCATTGCTCGGGGTTATCCGGCTGACGCAAACTCCAGCGCACCACCATTCGGTCCCAGCCCACGCGCAAATCAGCGGCGGCCTGCGGGGCCATCCAGGCTTCCACTGCGCCCAGCCGCACATCGGGTGTGGCGGTAGCGGGCGCTTGGCTTTGGGCCGTAGCAAGAGAAGCGGGGCCGCTGGAAAAAATAATCACCAAAGAGAAGGCCAAACGAATCAAAATGGTTTTCAACATATCAACATTTATCGAAGGGTGATTCTCCGCATCGAACAGCGCGTTTCGACTACGCTCAACGCGCCTCGTTATCGTTTTGAAATTTTACGCAGTAGCCTTGTAAGTGACGGCCAATAGATATTTAGCGCAATTAAACCAGACTCTAGCCGTGTATCCTGATTTTGCCACAAGCTAAACCGCTCGGTTATCATGCAGGCCCATGAAGTCTTCGGCTCCCGGCCCCAGCGGGCTTGATCTGTTGCGCCAGCTCCGCACCATACAACGTGACCCGCTGACGTTTCTGCTAAATTGCGCGCGCACTTACGGCGCTATGGTGCAATTGCCTCTGGGCCGCCAGGCGGCGTTTGTAGTGAGTGACCCGGCGGGGGTAAAGCACGTTTTGCAAGATAATGCGCGCAACTATATCAAAGATACGGTTCAATTTAGCACTCTGGCCCTGATTACGGGTGAGGGCCTGCTCACCAGCGACGGTGATTTTTGGCTTCGTCAGCGCCGTATGATCCAACCTGCCTTTCACCGGCAAAAGGTTGCGGCTTTAGGCCAGCCTATGGTGCGCGCAGTGGAAAAGATGTTGGCGCGCTGGGAAGCCCTGCCAGACGGCGCTCAGCTGGACATTGACCATGAAATGATGAAGGTAACGCTGGAGATTGTGGGCCATGCGCTCTTTAGCGTGGATTTGAGCGACGATGCCAACGAACTCGTGCAGGCAGTGCTCACCTCGCTTGATTATGTGATTTATCGCGCCCAATCCCCGTTTGCCTTGCCCCTTAGCCTTCCCACGGCCCGCAATCTGGCGGTCAACCGGGCGTTGACCATGCTGAATGACTCTATTGCGCGCTTGGTGGCCGCACGCCGCCAAATGGCCGAGCCGCCGGGGGATTTACTTCAGATGTTGTTGGAGGCGCGCACCGAGGATGGCGCACCCATGAGCCAGAAGCAAATCCGGGATGAAGTGCTGACGATGATTATTGCAGGGCACGAAACGGTGGCCAGCGCGCTCACGTGGACGTGGCATCTACTCGGGCAGAATCCGTTGGTGGATGCGGAGCTTTACCAAGAATTAACACGGGTGCTGAATGGGCGCTTGCCCAGCGCGGCTGATTTGGCAAGTTTGCCGTTTACGCGCGCCGTGTTTGATGAAACTTTACGGCTCTTCCCGCCGGCGTGGCTCATCACGCGCAAAGCCGTGGCGAATGATGTGGTGGCTGGCTACGTTGTCCCGGCTGGTTCGCTCATCATCATTAGCCCGTACATTGTGCACCGCGCGCCGGAAGCTTGGGCGGCGCCGTTGGCCTTTCAGCCGGAACGGTTTTTGGGGAATGGTCACACGGCGCGTTATGCTTACCTGCCCTTCGGCGGCGGGCCGCGCCTATGCATTGGCAATCAATTTGCGCTGCTGGAGGGCGGGTTGGTGTTAGCCACAGTGGCGCAGAAATTTCGATTACAGGCCGCGTCTCAGCACACGGTTCACGCCGAGCCGCTCGTTACTATCCGCCCGCGCGGCGGCCTGCCGATGATGCTTCAGCGCCGCGGGCTTAATCCCTAACCGCTTCTCGTAAATTTTATGCCCCTCACTCATACTTCCACTTTCCGCGTGCGCCACTATGAACTAGACCCATACGGCCACGTGAACAACGTCATGTATTTGCGCTATATGCAAGAAGCGGCCTTCGCGGCCTCGGCGGCGGCGGGTTACCCACTGGAACGCTACCAGGCTATGCAACGCTTGTGGCTCATCCATGAAACGGAGATTGAATATCTGCGCCCGCTGACGTTTGGCGATACCGTGGAAGTGACCACGTGGGTGGCGGATTTTAGTAAGGTGCGTTCGCGCCGGATGTATGTAATGCGCCGCTTAGGTGACGAAGCGCCGGCGGCCAAAGGCTATTCGGATTGGGTGTTTATGGATACGGCCACCGAGCGGCCCGCCGCCATTCCGGCGGAACTCAGCGCCGCGTTTTGGCCGGAAGGTCAGCCACCAGTGATTAAGCGCCAGCCGTTCCCCGCGCCGCCGCCAGCCCCCGCTGGCCTGTTCCGTTTGCGCCGAGCGGTGGAGTGGCGCGATGTGGATGCCGCCCAACATGTGAATAATGCGAACTATCTGGCTTACACGGGAGAATGTTCTTTTGCGGTGGGCGCGGCGTTTGGCTGGCCGCACACCCGCGCCTGGCAGGCAGGTTTTGCCTTCCTCACGCGCGGCCATCACGTGGAATACCGCGCTTCTGCGGTTTATGGCGATGAGCTAGAAATCACCACTTGGCTGAGCAAGGTGGGCGCGGCTTCGGCCACGCGGCATTTTGAAATCATTCGCGTCAGTGATGGCAAACTGATGGCGCGGGTGAACACGGAATATGTGTGCGTGCATCGAGCTACGCTCAAGCCTATCCGCATCCCACCTGAGTTTCGCGCCGATTTAGCGCCGAACGTGAGTTGAAGTTTGATGCGTACGCGTAAAAAACTACGCCTTCAAGAATCTTTCCGGCGCGAAGGCAGAAGGAATTGCCTCGCCAGCCGTACCGGTGAGTTGGGCGGCAATGGCCTGCGGCAGAACGAGCGAAAACGGCATGCCGTGGCCGCTAAAGCCGGCCAACACCCACAGCCCCGCGCGGCCCGGCCACTGCCCCGCCAGCGGTTGCCAATCTGAAGTAAAAGCCATTGCGCCACTCCAGGCCTGCACAATGGGTACATCTTTCAATGCGGGGAACAACTGCGGCGCAATTTGCGCCAGCGCCTCCACCACGCTCGGCTCAAGGGGCGGCGCGTTTTCGCCGGGCGCGGGCGCACAGCCTAAATCTAAATCTGGCTGAGTATTTCTGCGTCCGCCTAGCAAAATCTGCCCGGTCTCCAATTGGCGGCCATAATCCCAATCATCATTGGCCTCCCACGGCGTAAGCGTAAAGTTTACGGGCGCGGTGAGAATGATGTGGCCGCGCGTGGGCGCAATTGTTTGTGTAAGTTCAGGGAAAAGCTCACCGGCCCAAGCATTAAGTGCAATGATGACCTGCTCAGCCACGCACTGGCCGCGCGGCGTGTGAATGAGCCAACTTCGCCCGCCGGGGCCGGGTTCCACCGCTTGAGCCGGCGTAGAGAAGGCCAAACGCGCGCCCAGGTTGCGGGCGGCCTCAGCCACGCCAAACGCATACCGGGCCGAGTGAAACTGCCCATCGTCCGGCTTAAGCACAGCCCCTAAGTATCGCTCTCCTAACGATGTGCCGAGTTTCTTTTCAGCTTCGGCGCGTTCCAACCAGTGTGCGGCAAAGCCATCTTCATTCAGCGCCTGCGCCAACGCTTTTAGTTCCGCCGCTTCATGCGCTTGCGCCAAGTGCATAAAGCCCACGCGCTTGTAGTTGGCCTGAATAGCTTCGCGTTCTAAAATTTCCTCCAACAACTCACGGTTGCGTAGGGTAAGTTGCATGATGGCGCGGGCGGCGGCGCGGTCTGCCCAACGGTGATAGGGTGCGCCGCCGGGGCCGGCCACATGCAAGCCGCCGTTGCGCCCGGTAGCGCCGCCCGCCGGGTGAGCGTTGCGCTCCAGCACCAACGGCGTTTTTCCGGCGCGCGCCAGCCAGTAAGCCAGCGCACAGCCCATAATGCCCGCGCCCAAAATCACCATTTCCGTGTGCGCGGGCAATTCAACCGTAGGCGCGGTAAAGGGCGGGGCAGTGTTCAACCAATAAGAATTGTTCATCCTGTAGAAAAAAGGCTTTGCCAAATCAACAGGCCGCCCATCAGCACCAACATCGCCATCACCAACTGTTCAAACACTTGTTGATTCAGCCGCATGATGAGCCGCTGAGCGGCCCAAATGCCCAACGGGATAAAAATGATCGTCCATAGGATTGAAAGCAGAAGTGGAACATCGAGCACGCCAGTCATGATGAAGCCGGGCAACTTAATCCAATTGAGGACGGCGAAGAAAGCGATGGTGGTGGCCACAAACGGGCGGGCCGGTGTGCGCTGAAGCAATAAATAAGCATTGTAAGGCGGCGCGCCGCTGTTGAACATCGCGGAGGAAACGCCGGAGAGGCCGCCCGCCAGCCAGCCGTGCCAACCGCGCGCTTCATAGCGCCACTGCGCCAACCGCTCGCTGAGGAAGCGATACAGCACTAAAAACCAAACGAAAATGCCGAGGGCCGCGCGCAAAAGGTTGCCCGGCAAACTCACTAAAAGCCACGTCCCCACCGCCACCCCCAGTATTGCGCCGGGCAACGTCTGCTTGAGAAGTGCGCCATCCCACTCTTGCCAAAAGGTGTAGAGCGCAAATAAATCAGCAATCATCAATAATGGAAGCATTGCCCCAACCGCGGCGCTGACGCTGGGAAAAACCAAACTAAGAAGCGGCGAGAGGAGCGGCCCTAAGCCTACCAAGCCGCCGCGCGCTAAGCCTAACAGAAAACCCACCAGCGCCACCACGCCAATCACCAGCCATTGATTTTCGATCATTGTTTGCAAGACTCTAAAAACGGATGAGGACGGATTGGATTGAGTGAACGGATTTTACGGTATTCACTTTATTCGTTTCACTTTTCTAAAACTTCCAGCAAGTTGCGAATGATGCGCGCCGTTGCGCCCCAGATATCAAATTCTTTATAGTAATAGTGATAAACCCTGATGGCTGGGCCGGGTATGATAGGCTCGCGCCATTGTTCCGTGAGGTTGGCGGGGTCTGCCAACCAACGCACCGGCACCCCAAAGATGGCGGCAATTTCACCGGGGGAGGGCACAAAGGCCCATGGCCAGGGGATGACGCCCACAACCGGCGTTACCCGATATTGTGTGACGGTGAGCAGTTCATCCAACTGCCCAATCACCCGCACCTGAGCGCGCGGCAGGCCGATTTCTTCTTCCGTTTCTCGGAGGGCCGTTTCAACCAAGGACGCATCACCCGTATCCATGCGCCCACCGGGGAAGGCCACCTGACCTTTGTGGCTGGGCACGGCATTGGTGCGTTGCGTCAGGAGCAAGTGCCATTCTTGGTTATGCTGGTACAGGGGAACGAGCACTGCCGCTGGGCGGGCATCCCACTCCATGCGGATTTGTGGGGGGCGGATGGCGAGGCGGCTCTTCAGAGTAGCGGGTAAATCCAACACACAATAAGTATAGCTGGAAAGAAAAGAAAACTCAGGACAGGGCAAAGCGAAACAGCTTATTGGTTTGGCAGATTCATCAGCCAAATGTTGCGGTCATCCGCGTTGACGAAAACAAGTTGGTTGCCGTCCGTTGAAAGATTCCAATCGCCAGCGGCGATGCGGAAGTTGGGCGTTTCTGGCACTAGCACGCTCACTCGCGCTGTGGCGGCCTCCACCTGCAAAATCCTTTGCCCACCGCGCCCCAACTCTAATGGGATCACCAACAGTTGACTCTCGTCCCGCCACCGAAACGCGCCGAACACGCTCAGTTTTTCCGCCGCACTGCCATCCGTTTTGGCAATCCACAAGCCGTCGCGCGCCATATCGCCGGTGAAGTTGATTTGATACGCTACCCAGCTGCCGTCCGGCGAAGGCACTGCATTGCGGATATTCAAACTGCGCGCCAAGCCGGTGAGCGTGCGGTCTGTGGTGTGCACCGTGGCGAGATAGGGCTCAACATCGTAACTCTCGCGGCCCGTGATAAGTAAACGCTGATTATCCGGCATCCAACCGGCCAGCCCGCCGCCAATTACGCTCAACACACTGCGCGCATTCGTGCCATCCGCTTGCGCCACCCAAAACGTCACCTGCCGCCGGTCAAAGTTCGCGGAGGCAGAGGCTTCTTGCCAGGCAATTTGTTGGTTATCCGGCGAGAAGAAGATGGCGCGGCCGGCGGCGGGAACCGTCCAACGCTCGCCCGTTGCCACGCGTTCCACATACGTTTGCCCGGCTTCGGGATACGCCATGAGTAAGCCATCCGGCGAGAGTAGGCCGATTTTCTCGGTGATGAATTGCGGCTCGCCGCCCGTGAGCGGCACGCCCCACAGGCCGCTCGGTGAAGTTTCGTTCGGCTTATCAATGAACCACACTTGTTGCCCATCTGGTGAAAAGAAGGGTTGCACACAACAGCCGCCAGTGGTGAGCGGGCGCAGAAGCGGCTCCGGCGTGGCGGTGGGTGTGGGGGTGGGGCGCAGTGTGGCTGTGGCTAGAGGCGTGGGGCTAGGAAAGGTGGCGGCAGAAACGAAAGGCGCGGCAGTGCTTGGCGGCGGCGCTGTGGGCGCTAACGTGCTCAGCGGAGGAAGCGTGGGAGCAGACGCACAAGCAGTCAGGAATGCACAATGCCAAATGCTCAATGCAAAAACTTTGATTGTGAATTGCATCTTGTGCATTGTGAATTGTTAGCGATTCAGCCAATCCGGCGGCCACGGGCGGGCGTAGTCATTGAGAATCTCGCCGCCAAAAACCACATCCGGCTGTTCTTCGGGGAATTGCCACTGGCGTGGATTATCTAAATCGCGTTCATAACCGCGCTGAAAAGAGCCAGTGAGTAAGAGCGCATCCCAATCCGCTTCAATGAGCGCGGCGGGGTTGTACGCCGTGCGGTAGTTGTAACCGGAGCGGATTTCTAAATGCAGGTGCGGGCGAGATTGGCACGTTAAATCTGGATCACCGGTGTAGCCCACCACTTGCCCGCGCGTTACTTGTTGCCCCACATCCACGGAGGCGCGTTCCACCAAATGCCCATAAAAAGAAGCGTAGCCGTTGGGATGATCTATCATTAAGTTGTGCGGCCCGGCGCCGTGCGATTCCGCATCTACTTTTGTAACTACCCCATCACCCACGGCCACCACCGGCGTGCCACACTTGGCGCTGAAATCTATGCCGAAGTGTAGGCCTTGCCCAGCGCCGTACCAAATGCGCCGCCAGCGGTACGCGCCCACTGTATTGCCGTACATCTGGCCCACCATCCACGTGCTAGGGCCGGGCGGCGTATCAAACGGCAGGCCAAACGGTTTGGATTGGGCGTTGGAAGGCGAAGCAGGCGCGGGCAGTAACGCGGCAATGAGGAAGTAGAAAAGTAGAACGTAACGGCGCACGAACTAAGGATAAATCTCAGCTAGCACGGGCGCGTAACTCACGCGGGCGCGGCCATGCGGGCAGGAGCAACCATCCGGCGGGAGGGCGGGCGCTTGGTCTTTCGGATACGCGCCTTCTAATGAGAGGCAAACGGGGCAAGCGTCATCTGAAACTTGCACGCGGATGAGGGTGACGCGTTCATTATTCTTTAAGCGCTCAAGCGCGGCGGCGAGTTCTTTGGCGTTGGACATATTGAGATTACGGATAACAGAATACAGAAAGCAGAATGCAGATAACTGATGCAGATTTTGATTATATCAAATGCTATTCAGATAAAGGCTGGAAGCCGCGGCCCAGCACTTCTTGCGCGGGTGAAACCACAATGAAGGCGTTGGGGTCAATCTCGCGCACCAAAGATTTTAGGCGGGGCGTTTCCGTGACGGTGAGGGCAATCATCAGCACCTCGCGTTCTTGCTGGGAATACATCCCTTTGCCGTGCAGGGCCGTGACCCCACGCCGCATCTCTTTGAGGATCCGATCTGAGACGGCTTGCGGCTGAACGGTAATGACTAGAGCCAATAATTGCTGACGGCGGCGCGTGTGTAGAAAGCTAGGGGCAGAGGCCGGCGATGGGGAAGCGCCCTCCGCGCCCGGTTGGCCATTGGCGGGCGACTGTGCTTTTTGCTCGCGGCGCCACAAATTTTCAAAGAAGGAGGGGCTTTCACTTTCAAACTTGGGCAGAACTTCTCCGGTGGCTTGGTGCAAACTGGCCGTGAGCCAACCGATGATGAAGATGAGGCCGTTGTACAACATGCCGAGCACCAACATCACCTCGCCCGGCACGGGGCCAATGGCCGCGCGAGAAACAAACTCCGCCCACGATTCTGCCGGGAGGGGGTGAATGAAAATCTTCACCGCCCACGCAATGCCCAGCACAAAATAAATCCACATATAGTTGCGGCGGAAGCGGCGACCAAAAGCCTCCCACATGGTGATAGAAAATTGCGGCTGAATCAAACTCTCGGCTAAGTTCTCCGCCCACTCCGGGTGCGGGGCAAAGGGCGGCACCAGCATGGCGGCGAAGAAATCCGTCTCCATCAGCCGCGCGCGGTAGCTCCACAGCTCATAGTAACGGTAGCGCCGCGCCTCCATCCACAGAAAGAGCGTGACGAGCAGAGTGTTAAGAATGATGACGCTGTAATGATTTTGCGGGTTGGAAAAAACAAAGGAGATGGCCGCGCCCGTGGCGACTACGGCCCAATTAGTGGTGTTATCTAAGCGTTGCCGCCACACGTTACTGCGCTGAATCTCAGCGCGATAGTAATGCACCATGGCCGTGTTGAACTCGGCTGGCCGCATCTCGTAGCCGCGAAATTTCCACACCGGCTCAGAGGGGCGTTCCGAGGCGTGCGGTTTGGGTTGGGGGTCTGGCATGGATTGATTTTACTCGGCTAATCTTTGCCAAGATAGGCCTTCTACATTAATGGCAAAACTCAATCTTGACTTCTTCTACTTTCTCTTTTACTCTATTTCGAGTAAGTACTACAAAAGGGGAGGCTAAAATTTGTTCACGAACGCAAGTCAATCATTGGAGGGAACGCATGAATTTATCTTATAGTCAAAACACTTCTAAATCCCCTATTATTGGCCGATTTCAGATCTGGTTAATGGTGGGTTTCACTTTCATTGTGGGATTTCTTGTACCCGTTTTAGGATTTACTTCCAATACTTCAAACGCCCCCAACAAAGCAAATTTGCTTAGTACAAGTGGAAACCTTGTTTACGTAATTGCTTCACAACAATTGGGTTGGCAATTAGGCAGATAGTTCTTGGCAATGAAGTTAACGTGGGGGCAGAATTTGATAATAATCGAAAAATTTTGCCATCTATCGCCATGCCAGAGTTTTGTGAAGCGCTAACAGGCCAAGCTTCACCCAATGGTAGATGGATTGCCATCCAAATAAATTGTGAGGCGGGCGGTTATATTCAAGTGTTGGATTTTACGTCAGGCGAGGTATTAAATCTTGGTGTGAATAATTCTCGAGAAGGGCAATTTCTTGAATGGATTACTTCTGAAGATGAACTGCTAATTCTTATACATGGATTGTTGAGCAATGAAGTATATAAAGTCAATATGCTCACACAAGTAGTTGAACGCCTTGATGTTCCCGAAAATGTGTACGACTTGACTATGTCTCCAAGCCGGCAAAGGATAATTTACTCCACCACACAGGGTATTGGTTTTGGAAGTGAAACTTGGCTTGCAAATGTTGACGGTACTAATGCAAGGAGGATTTTTGATGAACCAGAACATCTAGTGATTTTTCCTCGGTGGGCACCAGACGAAACTGCACTCGCTTATATTCGGTTACAAGACTCTAGTACACCTTTTGTAACAGGCGAGCTTTTACTCGCGGACCATGACGGAAGTAATAGTACAGTGCTTTCAACAATTGATGCAGGTCATGGTTACTATCCAACGTGGTCTCCTGATAGCAGATTTCTTGCCTTTGTTAAGCGCGAGAACCCAAATGATGAGTTAGCTAATATCGAGGCTGACAAGTTGATAAGTAATGTTTATGTCTTGGATGTGCAAGTTAAGATGATTAAGAACACTTCTGGGTTTTCAGAAACTTTAGTGGAACAACCCATCTGGTCTCCAGACGGAAAACAATTAGCTTTTGGTGTGAAGGGCAGTGGTAAGACTGGCTTATGGCAATTTGATTTGCCAACAAATAATTTGCAACAAGTGGTTAATAGTGACATTTTGGGTGCGCCGCTTTGGCTTACTAATCCAAAATCTATTGAGGATTCAAAATGACAACGAAATGTGTGAAATGCTATTCAATTCTCGTAGCGATTATTATTGGCGTTGGATTCACCGGAGCTTGTAGGCCATTTACTAATATAACAGAGTCACCTACCATTTCCTCAACACCTATTAGTGTTCCTTCAGCAACTACAACGCCAAAGAGCACTATCACTAAGTCGCCGACACTAGAATCGCTTTTTACTCAAACGCCGGAACCTATACCGACATTTACTCCTTCAGCCGACGACGGGGTTTATTTTCCAGTACCATGGATTCGTTTAGGATATGATCCGACGAAATGGGAAAAGAAAGCATTTATACCCGAAGTATCATTTGTTATTAATTGGTCTGAGCCGACTCTTGTTCATAGATTAATTGCGAATTGTTACTTAGGGGCAAACAATCCACGCGATTTTGGCCCCAATTTTGAACTGCGAAATCGTATAGAAATAATAGGCGAACATCAATATAGTGTCCTTGAGTTTTTTAGCACATCTGATGGAGGTCAACTTGGTGCGGCTGTTTACAATTTCGATATTGCATTGGAATATCTACCTCAAAGCCAAGAATGCATAACTGATGCTAAAGAGGTGCTTGCTACTTATGTGCAAGTTCAACCATAAGCAACATCACATAGTTATATTTGACTATAGGGTAAGCCCGAGTCACATCACATCTTTTCTGAGCGTTCTGTAAAGATGATAAGGAGGGGTGATAGATAAAATGCGAGATAAACTTCTGAATCGTAGCTCAATTCTATTGACATTGATGACAAGTTTAGTATTAGGATTTGGGCTTGGTGTATTAATGATCAATAAAGATGTTGCACAAGCGCAATCCGCGACCCCTGTTCCGTTTCTCTACCCCCCATTTCTTGGTGATGCTCTGTATGCGAGTTCTATATTTGATCATTCAGCCCCGACTTATTCAGGTGGGCAGAATGATGTACACCGCATCACGACTTTCAACGGTACAGTCGTTTATTGCGCTACTAATACTCCTACCCCAGTTGGTTTTACTGGCACACCAGGTCCGACTCCAACACCTCGCTGTCAATCTGGTAGTAGCTATAGTGGCGTTTCTTACGATGGTCATAATGGAATTGACTACGTAATTCGATATCAGCCTGTAGTTGCTGCGGCAGATGTTGAAGCAGTTGAACGTGCTGGTTGGCGATCACCAACAAATCGGAATTTTAGCTACGGTTTATATGTGCTTCTTCGCCATCCTAATGGGTATCGAACATTATATGGTCACTTGTCAGCCTTAAATGTGTATTTATGTTTGACTGTTGGTTGCTCATTCTCACACGGAACCGTAATTGGGATTAGTGGCAATACAGGAAGTTCATCTGGGCCGCATTTACATTTCAGTGTATTTAATGGTGAATATATTGGGACGCCTGATATACAAGACTCAGTTATAGACCCGTATGGGTGGGTCCCAACTAGCGCTCCCGTGTGGGCAAACAATCAACGCAACTCGCTATGGATACAGCCACCTTTTGTTGGTACTAATCCTGCTATCCTGCCAAGAGGGACAGCATTGCCACAAATTACTCAGGCACCTAGTCAAACCGTTCTAGATGATAGTATTGCTACTTTTACTGCTACGGGCTGTACGTGGACTGAAATCAATAACTCAATAGCAACTAATGGGCAAATGCGTTATACCATTCCAATAAATAGTGGTACTGCAGGTTGTACAGTTCGCTGGCGACCACCCACTAATTTACCCCGAGGTGTTTATCAAGTATGGGTTAAAGTACCATATGTTGGTCTGTGGACATCTGATCAATATGCAGATGGAGCTATTTATGAAATTAAGCACTATCTTGAGACTCAGCCGACCGTTAGTGCAAACGAACGTGTTATAGTGAGTCAACAAGAAGTAGTTATAAGCGGAAGTTGGCTTAATGGGCAGATTTATCTCGGCTCATACTTCTTTGCCGGACTTGGTGCTGATGAATATATACTCTTGAGTAATCTAATTACTGGAACGGTTGCTACAGACGGACGACTTGTCGCTGATAGTATTATTTTAGCGCTAGAACGCCCTGTTGCTACACCAACGCCCACCCGCACGTCTACAAATACACCTCCACCTACACCCACATGGGTTTTTGAGCCATATCAAATCCAATCTCGCGGTGTCCATAGTATCCAAGGCGTACAAACTTATCATTTTGATTGGAATAATCCCATTACGAGCCAAAAAACCTTTGTAGGTGTTATTGTAGACTTTGTAACTGTTACGGGTGATCCTACAAAGATGCGTTTGTGGAGCGTTAATTCTGCGCCATATTGGAATGCGAACCCCAATGTTTCCGGTAGCTTTTGGGCGGCAGAAGTTAAACCAGCCTACCAAGGTCAGAAGATTTGTGTGCCAGTTCGCGACACGGCTACGGTTAGTTTAGTAGTTCAGCAGGAGTTCTCCAATTGGTGTGTGATGGGTGGGTACCAAATTTCATCAGTTAGCGCGAATAAACTGGTCACGACTAGTGGTCCTCTACGTTCTGATGGTACTCGTTCAATTGGTATTACGGCCAACATCGATCAGACGGGCCAATTTGAGGCCTATCGGTTTCTGGGAGTAAACATTGCCCCCATTCTATATGGGCCGCCGCAAACTAGAAACTACCTACCAATAATCCTAAAACCCATTGAACCCACCGCCACGCCTACGCCGGGTTCAGGTAACCGAATGCCAGCGCCGTTGCCAACGGATACGCCGCCACCGGATGGCTATCCTGGTTTATCTACACCAACTGACGTGCCAATAGTGACGGCAACAATAACGCCCACGCCAACCCGTACAATGACGGCCACACGAACGACTACATTTACTAAAACGCCTAAACCTACGCGCACGCCAAAGCCATAACGCCGAATAAGAAAAGGCCGAGTTTGTGCTAAAACAAACTCGGCCTTTATTTTTTCTACTTCACTACCCCCTGCGCCACCAACAACTCGCCGTTTAGCAGTGCGCCGCCGGCCGCGCCGCGAATGGTGTTGTGCGAAAGGATGACGAGGCGCAGGTGAAAGAGCGGGTCTGGGCGCAGGTGGCCCACCACTGTGGCCATGCCATTGCCTGCATCCCGGTCTCGGCGCGGCTGGGGCCGGTCTGGCTCGTTGCGTACTTCAATGACTTGGGCAGGGGCGGAGGGTAATTTTTGCACAATCTCCGGCGCACGGAACTCGGCCAGCACGCGGGCGGCTTCTTCCGGTGAGGGTTTTTGGGCGAACTCCAATGAGGCGCAGACCAAGTGCCCATCAATCACTGGCACGCGGTTGGTGTGCGCGGCCAACGTGGCGGTGCGCAGCGACGAGTTCTGGAAGGCGGAACTGGCGCGGCTCGAGCCGCGCACGGGTCACAACAAAGCGATCGTCGCCATCGCGCGCAAGCTGCTGGTGGTGGTCTGGCACGTCCTGACCCAACGCGAGGCCGATCGCCGAGCGGATGCCGCGAAGGTGGCGCGTGGCTTCCTGAACATGGCGTACAAGGACATCGGCGCCCGCAACCTGCCGGACGGGATGACCGCGCCGGAGTTCGTGCGCAAGAATCTCGACGCGCTTGGCCTGGGTAAGGAGCTGCAGCGTCTTGGGCGGGGCAAACACCAATACCTGCTGCCGCCGTCGTCGCTGCCGGGTGCGCCGCCGGCCGCCGAACCCATCGGGCGTGGACGACGGCAGAACACCCACGCCGCGCAGCAGAAGCGCCTGGCCGAGGCCGCTGCGAAGCGTGAGGCGTTGGCCGCGAAACGTGCCGAAGCGGAAGCCCGGATGGGTAGGCAGCGCAAGACGCGCGCCGATAAAGGCACCCATCGCGGCCCGAACCGGATTACGAAAGAGAAGCAGGTGCAGAGCAAGACGGTGAGCGCGGCGTAATTTCGGCGCGCGGACAATTGAGCCGCGTGAGACTGGCTGGCGGTTTGCAACCGCCGGGCCAGCTGCGGCATTGGTTGTTAAGGTGCAAGTTTGCTTTCAAAAGGTGGAAGGATTGAAAAGCCGATGCCGGGGCTCTGCCCCGGACCCCGGAGTTTATCGCTTTGGGCAAAGCAAGCTGGGCAGACGAAAACAGGACAGACCACGTCGGCCTGCCCTGCTTGCCTTGGCCGCGCGGCGCTCAGGTTGCTCTCCAGCAGTGCCCTATCCTCCGCGCTGGCAAAGAGGACTTTAGCATAGATCCCAGTCTTCGGTAAATCTGCATTACGAAAGGCGCGACACAGTTTGGTACTGGTTCAGTAGGATGGGATTTGGCTTACGCGGCCTTCAAAATCCAATTTTCCCGAAGGATTTGAGCAGGACTATGTCCGTCCCACTCAACTGAACCAGTGCCCACAGTTTCTGGATACGCTTAATCCGCCTTTTGCTTCATAGGAACAATTTCATGGTCGCCACGCCGGTCTGAAGAGGGCGACGCCTTCATTCACGAGAGGCGTAGATCGCTGATCATCTACGGAAAAGATGTGCAGCGAATAATCAGGCTTGGCCCCATCCCGTATTTGCGAGAGAAATGCCAAGTATTTCCCATCCGGCGACCAACTGGGATACCAACTGCTTGAATTTTCAGGCGAGGCTGCAATAGTTTGGTTGCTGCTGAGATCAAGTATGTAAATGCGTGGTTGTTCAGTTTCTGAGTAAGTTTGGTAAGCCATCAGGTTACGGGCTGGAGACAATACAGGGTCATAAGTGAATTTACCTGTGTTGGTGATTGATTGATCGTTGGAGCCATCAACTCCTACAAGGTGAATGTCGCGTTGTTGATAGGCAGGGTAAAGCCTGTTGTCATATAGAATTCCCAGCCCACTGGAGTGCCATCGTACAAACTCTGGAACAGCATTTAGGACAAGCTCTTGGAGCCGTCCATTTAGGCTGAGAAGGTAAACAAACCGCAGCGGCGTATCACTTGACTCAACCAATACAAGTATTTGGTTGCCCAAGGGCGACCATTGCAAGTCAACGACTTGCATATCCAATGCGTACAGCAGCGACCTGTTCTGTTTAGTTACATCGAGCCTGTAAATCGCGTAACGATTGTCGCCCTCGATAAAGTTCCCTGCGAACACAATATCTTGGCCGTCAGGAGACCAATCAAATCCAGTAATATTATTCGCGTTTGTGCAGAAGGGTTCTTCCGTCAGCTCAAGCAGAACACAAAGCTGCATTTCGTCTGTTGTGCGATTCCTGGACAAATAGGCTACTCTCAAGCCATCAGGCGACCATTTCGGCAAGAAAAGGCTGTTGGTCGCGCTGTTTAATAGCGTTGATGTCACACCCTTTAGATTGGATAAACGTAGCTCCGAGCGGCTGTTGTCCATTGCGACATACGCTATCGCGTAATCCGGCTGAGCCAATGTAGCAGACGGTTGAGGCACAACAGTAGGTGTGGCGGTTACCGTGCGGATGGGTGGTGCCGTTGTGCTTGTTGTGGTAACTGGCGTGTTAGGAGTGACATGGCTACTTGTTTCCGTCATCCCCGCGACTGTTGGGGTCGATAATGGTGGTGCCACGCTGGCAGGGTTGCTATAACAAGCAGATATCGCGAAGATGACTGCCGTCGTATAGACAAGAGCCATCGCTTCCTTTGCTCTCACCCAGTTATTTAAGCGTTGGAGCATTATTGGATCGGGAGATCGTGGGTTCGTCTGCATGATCACCTCGCAATGTCTCTCTATGTTGTAACGCATGGGGATAAGTCACTTCATTGAACCGAATTGTTGGTCCACCGTTAACACTATTTGATAGACCCGCATGTTCGCCGACTCGTGGCCGGCTCCAAAATAGTAGGTGGCAGAGCTCTTATATGCATTCCAGCCTGAGCCAATGAAGATATCCATATCCCCGTTCTCTATCCCACCGCCTCTATCCGCCACTCTGAAAACGCCACCGTTAGGTGCGTGCGCCAGATCTGGGACATATAACGCTGTGCCGAACGGGTACGCTGCGCCTGTGGCTACAGAGACATGCGATGTCAGATTTCTGCCTGGACCCCAGCGCACGTCCATTACTGTCGGCACGAAATAGTCTTTGTAGGTTTTGCCATTGGGTCCGGTTGCATAGACCCAATAGCCCTGGACATCACCAGGATGTACATATCTCCCGTCGCGTGTTTTCCCAGTTCCCTGCATGATGATCCCTTCCGCTCCGTACAGGAATCGGTACGGAAAAGTTCGCTGCTCACATCCCCCGCCTCCATTGAAGCATACGTTGATGGTCACGGTTTCATCGGCTTTGCCAAATCGAATAGGGTCGGTGGGTGTCTCACTCTCAAGTGCATAGTTGTACATGGTCAGATGCCAAATGCCCAGATCAACGCAGCGATTGAATTGGCATGGATTGATAGGGGCTGGAGTGTTGTCAACCCCGCAGTCCGGCTGGCCTGCGCAGGATGGTGTTGACGCATGCCCGCTGGGGTCTATATACTTGAGGGGATTAGAGAGGGCGTAACTATACCGATTGAACACCTGCGGGTTGCCCGCCCCCGGCACAAAGGCGGTGTGAGGATAGTGATTTAAGTTAACTAGCAATGACGCCTCTTCATGCTAGAAAAGTTATGCGAAAGGAACTAGGTCATATCTTGTCTATTCAAATTCGGTTAGTCATTCCTAGATAAGAGTAAACTAAAGTACAGCTTTATTTCTTTAGTGCCTAATTTACTAACAAGAATACCGATAAGAATCGAGCTGGCTATCATAGCTATGGGCACGAACTCGGGTCTGAAATTTAAGTATGCTGCGAAAGCCGGACAAAAGATCAGACTAAACACCAATATTGCCCAAAAGAGCCTGTTTCTCGTGCTTAATGACTGCCAAAACCATTGATATGACTTGTTAAAAATTTTCAAATTCAATTCAATTGCTAAGAAAGTAAGTGTGTACGCAAATACAATGAACATCCATCGATTTGTTTGTAGTTCGTCGTAGATGAAGTTTCCGATAATCTTATCCAGCAAAAAACTCAAGATTAGCACAAAAATGGCCGAAACAATGGCAGTCATTTGTTTCATTCTAATCTTGTGTTTGATTTGCTCTTTGTCGTCATCGATAGTCATAATGTTCGAGCGTCCATGCGTCGGTTCTTGGATTCAACTGAAAATTGAAATATGCTGGTCCAATATGCACTTGTCGATCTAGTACTTCAGCATCTGCAAGATCCACTAAAGGATTAGCACCATAATAAGTACCTACACCAGCCCCAACACTAAGTGCTATTGAAGCTCCGGCTCCAAGTTCGGCTAGGTAGCCTAGGCCGCCAGTTCCTATAGTTACAAGAGTTGCTGTGCCTAGATTTATGCCATCGCGTAGCGCCGTTAATTCGGCATCAGTACCATATTTTTCGATTCTCTTGTATCTGGCAAATGGTATTGCTTTGTTGGGGTCAGTTTGACCGGAGCGATATAAACCTACCCATTCAATTTGTTGATCACCAGGTATAGTATCACTCCATCCTCGTTTTAAGTCATCTAAATCGTAATTATTTCTTCTGCCAGCAGATGTTTGAACAATACCACTAAATCCCTTTCCTTCCTTTCCGGGTATAAAATGATACATAACCCCACCATAAACATCGCCGCCAAAAATCGCATCGCCAGCCTGAGCGGCTGACAACATTTTCCACCAATCTGCATCACTCTGCCAATACTTCAGCCATTGTTGGACATATTCTTCACCGTACATTCCATATTGATCTTGTAAGTATTGTGTAATTTCATCGACGGTAAAGTGTCCACTTGGATCTACGAAGCCAATTGGATTACCACGGACGTACATATACCAATTGAAATCTTGCGGATTGCCCGGCTCCGGCACAATGGTATCGGCGCTCACAAAGCGGGAGAGCAGGGGGAGTAAGTAAACCCTTAGGGTCTGCGTAGTGCGGGCGGTGATGGAAAGCGCCTTCAAGCTGGCTGTGCCGCTGGGCGTGGAAGTGCGCGCCGGCCCCAACT